>Ga0172375_10000014_pt1 | contig 264692 bp, 263 predicted proteins | sample LakKiv1m_FD_114537 | JGI IMG/M metagenome (GOLD analysis project Ga0172375, IMG submission 114537) | Freshwater microbial communities from Kabuno Bay, South-Kivu, Congo - kab_092012_11.1m | ecosystem: Environmental > Aquatic > Freshwater > Lake | place: Democratic Republic of the Congo... | reverse complement strand
TCCGGGCTGTAGTTGTGTCAAAGAGCCGCTGGGATATTGAATAAACGCGTGTGTTACCGTATCATAACTTAAGATTTTCTCGTAGTCAATGCCTAACTTAAGCGGCTTTAAGGCCTCTTCTACGTTTACAGGACTGGTTTTGGGCGAGAAGATCAGATTGTAGCCGGATTTAAGAGTAACTGCCGCAGGAGTTACAGGGACGGTCCCGCTAACTGTTAAGGTTATATTGGAAACCCCCGGAATATAAATCTGATATCCCCTGCCATATTCAAAACTTGTAAACTGGTCATATTTGATGTTACCGACATAATGCTCGAAGACTTTGCTGGTTTGATTGTAACGCGAGACCTGGGAGTATTTACCCGAAATAGAACTTAAGACCGTGGAGACTTTGGAATCGGTGAAAGTAAACGGGAATGATATGAAATTCCAACCTGGCCCTAAAGTAAGAGTTAGGCTTTGCGTACTACCTGCGGGGTTATCTTCTACCTTGGTCAGGCGATTTTCGCTGTCGTAAGTTAGCCCCAAGCCTCCTTTCTTAATCATGTTACCATTGGCATCATAATCAATTGCTGTTGAGCCATATTTAGTGACTGCGTGGGGAAGCTTACCGTTTTTGCCGTAAATTAAGCTTATGCCTTCCTTAGAAAGCATATTGCCGATAGAGTCATAGGTGTAATTAAGCGTCCCGTAGGCACCGCTAGCTTGAGTTAAACGGTTTAAATGGTCATACTGGAAGCTTTGTGTTGCGGTATTAATTCTGTCGCTAAGATTAAGAATATTCCCCACACCGTCAAAGCTGTAGCTTAAATCCTGAATACGTCCGGCAGTAGCAGAATCGGTTGTGAGGTTACTCAGGCGTAAAGTATTCGGGTCATAAGTGTAATTAGTTTCGGCACCATTGCCGTATTGAATTCTAAGTATTTGACCGGTGGGGCTGTAGTCAATGTTTGTGATATATGCCTGTCGGCCGGTTACTTTTTCAATGCCTTGTGGGTTATATTCATACTGCACAATGGAATTGTCCGGATAGATAAGCTTAGTTAACCTATCCAATGCATCGTATTCCCTTAATACTTGATATGTGGCCCCTGAAATAGTTTTTATGCTCTTAGTTTCACGCCCCAGATTGTCATAGAAAAACTCAGTAGAGCCGGACTGATCAGTTATTTTAGAGAGGCGACCCGTGCAATTAGGCTTGCTTGTAGCATCATATTGATAAGTAGCTAAGGTTTGCCCATTGCTCAGCTTATTTGTTAACCGATTAACCGTATCGTAGTTAAAAGTTAACGCTTGCGCCTTAGCATCAGTTTGTTTGGTAAGATTACCCAGAGCATCGTATTCATACGTCCATATACCCATATCAGGGTCGTTCATTTTTATCTTACGCCCAAAAGAATCATACCAGATTTGGACAATATTCCCCTGGTTATCAATGGTCCGGGTAAGATTGCCCAAAGTATCATACTCATAGCGCGTGGTATAGGTCTGGCTCTGGTTAGTTTCTTCTACCCTGGTAATCTTTCCATAAGCATCATAATAGTTAGTTTTGTAATGTCCGTTTTCATCGGTTCCTGTGGATGAATCTTTAGTATAGGCTGCACTAGAATAGGTACCGTCGGCATTAACAGTCTTAATCAGCCTGCCCACCGCATCATATTCAAAACTTGCGTGCGGCGTCTGATAGCTAGGTATAATAAAATCAGCTGAAGCAGCAGCAAAATATGGCAGGTACTTTTTTTCTATCTGCCCGCGGGAATCATAAGTAGCGATATCAGATATAATCTGTTGATTCGGATCTTGCGAAGGAGACTTGCTTTCGATTAAGCGGCCAAGGCCGTCATAGAATTGATAACTAGTAAGGTAGCTAGCTGTACCCGATTTAATCTGTTTTACGATTTTAACCGGCTCATAATCAGCCATGGGGTTAAAATCTCTCATCCAGCGGGCAGTACCTTTGGTGATACGTACATTATCCAGCCAGCCCCTGAAGAAATACAGCGGGAAAGTCGTATAACACGAGCCTATTTCAAGTTCGCCGGATAAATTAGTCAGGCCTTCCGGTTTCCAGGGGATAATTTCTGTAACTGCTTGTGATTTTCCGTCAAAGAAGATGAGGCAATTATTGCCGTTTCTCTCAAACGCAATATGATGCCATGTATTTAGTCCCCAGGGAAAATCGTTCGAAGGATAATAGTACGCTTCGTAGTTACTGTTAAGCCTCTGGCCGAAGTGAAGTTTGTTATGGCCTTCGGGCTTACCAATGCTCCAACCGGAATAATCTGATATTCCCTGTCCGATAATAGTCTGGTCTCCTGTGAACGAACTAAACCTTATCCAGAAGTCTATGGTGAAGTCTTCAGTTCCCAAGGTCCAGTCATCGCTATCCGGTAAGCTCAAAAAACTTCCTGTCCCTTCCGGAAAATAACCGCTGCCCAAGCCCAGCTTGACATATTCATTGTCTACTTGCGCCTGGGCATGAGTAATTACCTGATGCCCAAAACCAGAGGAATCGTAAAACGCCCTTGTGTTGTCCGGTTCATTAAAATCAATCAATAGTTTTGTGTTTGCGTTAGCAAGAACAGGCGGCATATGGTATTCGTAAATTGCCCCCGGAGCGCTTAACGTATCATTAGGGCCGATAACTTTAATCACGCGGCCTAAGGTATCATAAATATTGTATGTCCGTTGGGCATTGGCATCCTGTGAATACTTAACCTGACCGTAAATACCGGAGCCGGTGATAGGATCATCCGTTGATTCATTAACGCCGTAGTAAACAGTAGAAACACTTTGGCCCAAGGCATTGGTAACTTTAATCGGGTAAGTATTGGTTGTCGGATCATAAAGAGTTGTTGTGCTTCTTCCCAAGGCATCAGTTGAGGTTTTAAGATTGCCGAAAGTATCGTAGGCATAGGTGGCTGGAATCCTGGTTTGGCTTTGGGTTAAAGGATTGTAAAGCCACCCCTCTTCTTTACTAACCAGCCCCTTAACGGGTGCTGTATCGTTGGATGTTGCGCCGTCATAATAAAACCATTTTTCGGAAACTTTATTATTAACTGCATCCAATAAATAAGTATGTTTAGGGCTTGCGAGCAACCAGTCGGTAGTATTATAGGCATATTCAGTAACTTGGGTTTTCTCATCACCCGATATGCTGATATCGCCTTCGGAAACAACCCGCGTAGGATTGCCGTAATTATCATATTGGAAGTTTACGCGTGTCTGCCGGTAATCGCCGGTATCCTGAGTATAGGCGTAGGAATTACTTTCAGATAAATAGACAAAGTTAATACCTGAATATGGCTGGGTCGCATCCCAGGTATTTTCTGTTTTGGCGTAAAGCCTGCCGGAAGAATCTTTTGTTTCCTGTAGATACAACCTTCCTTTATAAATCGCATCCTGCTTAAAGTAGCTTTCGGTTGTGGTGCCCAAACTATCTATAGCCTTAGCATAAGCAAAACCGCGGAATTCCTTGTCCGTTGTGTCATAAACTCCGCCGCGGTAAGCGTAGTTCGTCTGGTAAGAATTGCCTTGGCCGTCGCAGGTGATGCTTGAAGTCAAAACGCTCATAGGAAACGGCAAATCTACCTGGTTATCGCCGCCTGTATTGTCAAATTTAGTTGAAGCGGTGTATTGCAAAGCAAGGAGCGCGCCAAGGCCGTTTTCTACCTTACGCAGTAAATCCGGTACCTGACCGCTGGATAAATAAAGCTCCTGGTTTCCTATTGCATTGTAAACAAAATAGTCAGTCAGGCCGTCGCCGTTATAGTCGCTGGATTGAATCTGTGCGCCCTCTTCCCTTAGATTAAATAAGGGTGCAGCTTCTTTTACATCAGAGAATACTTCGCCGCGGGAAGCGCGATAATAAAGCTTACCTGTTGTATAGTCATAATAACCAATATCGGTCAAACCATCGGAATTAAAATCCGAGATAACTAAAGTTTTGTTGGCGCCAAAATTGGTGATATCAGGTAGTGCTTTAAAGTTGGAATATTTTCCGTCATTTAAGAGTATGCGCCACCTACCGCTACTATAATTAAAAGAGCCTACGTCAGTTAAGCCGTCGCCGTTAAAATCACCTGTGATAGGAATATCAGATTCTGCTCCTACTGCTACGGTATAACTCTGCGGCTGGAAGGTGTTATTTCTGTTTAGGGCAAAGGTAAAATAAAGATTACCGTTTTGTTTGTAGAACGCAGCGATATCGGTCAAGCCATCAGCATTAAAGTCTCCGGTTGAGGCCTTGCCGCTTACGCCGAATCCTGTAACCCAGGTTCCCTGCAAAACAAACTTTGTCCCGTCAGAAGTAGCCACGCGCCATACTCCCGAGTTAGAGTCAAACGCGCAAAGGTCGGTCTTGGCATCGCCGTTAAAATCTCCTAAGACAAGATTTTCATTAGTGGCGAAACCAGAGATCCAGGTTTCCTTAGGCAGGAAACCCGCGCCGTTTGAGAGCGCTACTTTAGCTTTTCCTTCATCGCTAACAAACAATCCTGCATCGGCTAAGCCGTCGCCATTGAAATCGCAGGAAAACTGCGGCAGGACCACTTGGGTAGAGTTCATCATATCCACGTTATCTGCCAGAGAGAAATTTAAACTCCAGTCAAAGCTTTCGTGCTGATGATAAGCGGTAATTTCAATTAGATTATAGCCGGCTTTTAAGCTCCAATTATGTCCCACGCTATGGGAATAATCGCCATTAATGTATATGCCTACTTCGCCTCCTCCGGTATAAGGCACATAAAAACTCTTAGCTTCTTTCACATAAACATAAGTCCAAAACCAGTTTGCCGAGTCCGGATCAGATATAAAATGCAGTCCGCCGGATGCTGTAATACCCCAGCTACCTCTTGACCAGGTGCCCGCATCCTGCGCATAAGGCCCGCTTGACCAGTTTACATCAAAGTAAGGCGGCGGCAACGGACCGTAATTATCATTGCCGCGGTCGTAACCGCCGTCAAAACGGCAGCTCCAGAGTTTATCTCCAACACTAGGCTCGCCGTTTATGCTTGCCGCGCCATATAGCGGAGGCGGATTATCCTGATAGGTCAATACTGTGGGCGGATTACTGGTTACGCCGTCTGCGCCGAATTCAGTTACTTTAATTAAAAGCGAACGGTTAGTCTTCTTACTGTATTTATAGTCAAAAGTGTATTTACGGATTAGATTGGCACCTTGGCGGATAGCAATTTCTTTGATGCGGGATTGATTAGTGAGCGTAAAACCGCTGCGGTAATTTGAGGTTGAATCTTCGCGCGGATTTAAATCAACCGTAGCATTAATCTTAAAAGTAAAACCTTGAGTGTTACCGGAAAGCGAATTGCGGTCAGTTCCGGGAGTGCCGGTATAAAGCACTTCGAATGAACCGTCAGCAAAATAGCGGTAAAATAAATAATTACCCAAAACATCCTTCACCTCACTTAAATACCAACGGTAAACTTTTGTTCCATCGGCAACTTTAGAATTATCCTGCAGCAAATCACTTAAGCCGAAATAATAAGTGTTGCCCTGTTTGTCTTTAGCTTCCCAGGTATCTCCGGTAAACTTAAACTTAATAAAAGCGCCTTCGTTTTTAGAAAGATATTCGTTACCTCCTATAGATACTAATTCTGAAGAGCCTCCCCCTAAAGAATAGATAAAGGTATCGCTTGAGTCGTATTTAGGTATGCCATTCTTGGTAGAGCGCTCAATACAGCCGAAGTCCATTCTCCAGCCAAAGCCAAAAACGCCATTAGAATTGCCGGGTGAGTAACTTAAAGCTAAACTTGGCTGTATCCCTCTTCTTCCGCCGGGTACAGATAAAGGCAGGCTCATGTTAGGGGAACCGCTATAGGGGTCTAAGTAAAAACTCTTGATGATATTTTCCGGTGTTGGTGCTTGGCTTGGCGAGCCGCTTACAGAAAATGAGGCCATTCTGCTTACGGGTTGAGCAGCAGAAGATTCTCCCGGGTCCTTGTAGCCGATAAGTTCATCTGTGCTGATGCCTGAGGAAGAAGTTTTTGATTCTTTAGCTGAAACGTTTGCGGTTTCTGTGCCGGCAGTTTCCTGAGCAAAGCTTAAGTCATGCAGGCAGATAGTTAAAACATGCGCGAATATTAAAGTAAGGCTAATAATCTTAAAGAATGTTTTCTTTAGCATATCTATTGAGGTGCAATTGGCTGTCCGAATGTGCAATAATCACCCCTTTTTACCCAGCCCTGGTAAAGGTTAGAATCATCTCTTACGTAAAGATAAGTATTCTTACTGCCTGCAAAAGTGTTTTTAAAGGTAAGGTTCCATTTTACGGTTAAAGTTGTGCCTGAACCCGAAACAGTACTTTTAGAGCAATCAAGTTTGGCGTAGGAATTTTCTATAATATTGGCAGAACCAGGGGCATAGCCTCCTCTGTAATTTACGCCGGCATCATCTCTTAAGTAAAACTTGTTGGTATCCTGGTTGTAGTAGCCGAAAAGGCAGTTGGCGTAAGATGTGGATGTATTGGCCAGCAAGAAAACATATTGAATATCCTGATAACCGTTGGGGTCAGAGTATGTGGTACTGAAAGTTAGCGCCGTATTAGGGGCAGTTGATCCTGAAATAGGAGTAATGATGCCTACGGCTGGTGTGGTATTAGGGCCCACAAGATAATTGCCTTTTTGAGAGAAACCGCTGTTGACATTGGCATCATCCACGGCATATAGATAGAGATTCTTTGTCTGGGTGCTGATAAATGCAGTTTTAAAGGTTAGGTTCCATTTGACGGTTATGGTATTGCCTGAGGCCGTTACCGTGGTTAAGGCGCAGTTTAGTTTACCGTAGGAATTTTCGATTGTATTGGCAGAGCCGGGAGCAAAGCCGCCTAAAGAACTGCTGCCGGCATCATTATACAGATATAACTTGTTGGTATTCTGGTTATAGTAGGCATAGACTGCGCTGACGCTAGTAAGGCCCTTATTAATTAATAATCGAACGGTTTGTAAATGCGCATATCCGTTTGTATCGGAATAGCTGGTAGTAAAAGTTACCGGGGTATTTACAGCTATCGAGCCGTAGTATGGCGAGATGCTGCCTAAGGTTGGCTTAGCAGCAAGGGCCGGGGATGTAAAAAGACAAAAAAACAGGGCCAGCAAGCTGACCCTGTTCAATATTATTTTAAACGTATTTGTTTCGGGCATAAAACCTCTTCTTGTTCGCGTCTTATCCCGTGGCAGTATTACTTAAAGATTAACATGCCCACGCATGGTTGTCAAGGGCATATTTTTAGCAGAAACTTAAGTTTTATGATATTAATAAGATATGATTATTGCGCTATCGGCAGCTCGATAATAAAGCGCGTGCCGACTTTGTAGGCGGATTCAAAGACAATTTTGCCTTTATGGGCATCGGTGATGATTTTGTTAATCACATATAACCCGAGGCCGGTGCCTTTGCGGGCAGAGGTTTTGGTGGTGAAAAACGGGGTAAATATTTTTCTGTTGTCAGCGTCTTTGATACCCATGCCATTGTCCTCAAAGATGATCTCTAGTTTGCTGTCTTTAGCCTGGGCGGAAATGGTAATCTTGCCGCGGTAACCGGGTTCCTGAAGCGTGGTTTTGCGCTCCACCGTGGCGTCATAGGCATTATCGATAAAATTAAAAAACACCTCTTCCAGCTGGGTCATGTTGCCTTTTATCTTAGGGATATCAGTAAAGTTACGCACAATATCAATATCGGAAAGCTTAACCTTAAACTGCACCATCTCCAGGGTGTTATCGATAATTTTGTTTAAATCCAGTGCATCAAGCCCTTCTTCGCCCTTGCGGGAATATTTCAGCAGCCCGCGGACAACCTCTCCTCCCTGCACAACATTTGATTGAATGCGGCCAAGGGCGTAGTTAATCTCTTCGATCATCTTCTTTATTTCCGGCGTGCATTTGGAGGTGTCGGTGAGCTTAATCGTGTCAATACTATCTCCGGCGATAAGCGACAAGGCGTAGAAACGATTATTTATCTGATGCGAAAGGCCATCGGCCATGGTTCCGATGGTGGCCATCTTTTCTGCCTGTGCGATCTGCTGCTGCATTTCTTTGGCATCTTCATAGAACTGCGCGTTTTCAATTGCCAAAGCTGCCTGGCTGGCGAGGACTTGAAATACGTTTAAGTCGTCGGGCGTATAAATTTGCCCGGAAATCTTATTACCGAAAACGATAAAACCCATAATTTTATCTTCAAGGAAGCTGGGAATAATAACTGATGCGGTAAGTATGCGCATGTTTTCTTCAAGAAGTTTATAGGAGGAATCACCCGTATCTTGCGCCTGACGCAGGATTTCTTCGTAAACCAACGGCTCGCGCTTAGTGCTAATCCAGGAAACCAAATGGTTATTCCCGGGCAATTTAGGGATAGGTATCCTTCCTTTATCGCGCATAACCTGTAAAACATACTCATCTGCTTGCTTATCATGCAAATAGATGGCCACGTAGTCAATGCGCACAGTGCGGGTAACGATATGCGTGATTAAGTCAAGGAGTTTGCGCAAGCTGCGGATGCGCGTCATGCCGATAGATGCCTGCTTTAGGGTGTCTTGATACCGGCGCTGCTCTTTAAGAAGCCTGTCCTCTGCTTTACGCTCAAGATAGATGTAGATAAACGGCCCGCTTGTGGCTAAAACCGCCATAAGCCCTAATGGCGACATCCACCAGTTAGGGCCGAATAAATCTATGAGCCATGCTTTGGAACGAAAAGCAATGGCAAAAGGGATTCCTAGGACTAGCGTATAAACCGCAATAAATATTCCTGCTCTTGTAACCGCCACGCGAATATCCATGAGGCGATATTTAATAATGGCATATGTCATGATAGGTGGATAAAGAGCGATAAGAATATTTAAATAAGGGTATATATTAATTCGGAAAACAGATATAAAATTCATCTCAGCGCCCAGCCACGCAATAACTGAACCTACTATAAAGTATTTTAACTGGTTGCGTTGGACCCCCCTAGCTTTCTTAAAAGCCCTGACTAAAACAATAAAAGAATAGCCTAATAAGAACCAAAAAAAGCTAATATAAAACGATATCCATAGTATACTTTTATGTTCTACCCAATCGTACCAATAAAATTGATTGAAGAAAATTTTGAAACTATTGATAGCACCGAAAAATACGCTTTCAAAAAATAAATTGAGGATCAAGAAAATAATTCCTAGGATATAAGTAAGAAAAAGTATGCGTCTATGATACTTTTCTTTATCTAAATTAAGGAAGGTATAGACAAAATGATAGAAAAATACTGGAGATAGTATTACTCCTATATAACCAATCCGCCACCAAAATACGAACGCTTCTTTTGATCCAGCCAACGAACATTTAAAGCCACCTAGCCCCCAAAGAGCTGCGGCTATACACACAAACGCCCACAATTTAGCAGCTTTATTGGCTTTGGTTCTTAGCAATAAAAAAGCGGCCATTGGCAAAGTAGATATAATCACTAAGGTAGATGAAACAGATAAAAAGTTTATGGTAGTTATCATATTAGCTTTTTAGATTTTCTTGCGCTTCAACTAATTTAGCAGTTTTTTTACCCAGAAAAGCAACTGAAGGAATGCCGCCGGGCAAAGGTTGATTAATCCAATGCCCGGTCATATATAAATGGTTTGGTTTGCTTTTTATTTTTACTATATTTGAACTAATTTGTAATGGAGTATACATCCACCCATTTGCTGCTCCTTTATAATTTAAAGTAAATTTAGCTATATCAATTGGATTGGATAATTCTTTTATGATAATAGAAGAAGATAGCCCCGGCATAATATTTTCTGCTCTTTTGATTATTTCTTCACCTACCCGTTGTTTATTTAGTGTCCAATAATTTTCATCCATATAGTTTGCATTAACTAAAAGATATATCAAGTTTTTTATGCCCTGGTGATTTTGGGTATTAAAATTATGCACAAAGCAACACACGCCCTCTCTAAAGTAAGGTTCCTTATTATGAAAAATATTTAAGAAATTTTTGCTAAAATTGCTGCTTGATGGGAAATTCCAAAGATTATTTATAGTATCTCGATCTGAAATATAAGATTTATTTATACCCAAGTATACTGTAAAAAGCGATGGCGTAGGCAATAATTGATCAATCGCATTTATAAATTCTGTTTCTAAGTACTCTTTACCTATTAGTTCAAAAAAAGTTTCCCTGGCATCGCAGTCAGATACGATATATTTAGAATGAATATAGTTGTTATTTTTTATCAAAACTCCCTTTAGTTGGTTATTCAATATTACTATTTTTTTAACCTTTCTTGAAAGTAAGATATTCCCGCCTAATTCAATAAATTTTTGCGCCAGTATATTACTAAAAGATTGCATTCCTCCTAATGGATAATATCCTCCATCAAGAATAAATTCTCGATATAGCATTATCGCTGATAAAGCAGAAATTTCAGAAGAAGGAACTCCCGTATTTAATAACAGAATATTAAATAAAGTTATTAGCTCACTATTTTTGAAATAAATGCGCAATACATCAGCGAATTTTTTATGAATGAGTTGTTTATAGAATCTGTAATAGATTGTACCGCTATTTCTAAAAGAGTTTATGAAGTTAAAAAAATCTCTTATATTTTTTGCTTCTCGTGGAAATGAATCACTAAATATATCGATAGTTTCTTGGACATTCCTTCTAATTAAAACGTTATAATTATCACTAAATATTCTATCGATAGTATCATTTTTGCATAATTTTAACCTCTCTCTTAAACCCAATTCATCCAATATTATACCTAAAACACCATCTTCTCTACAGCTGCCAAGCGAATGAACTCCTGCATCAAACCGAATACCTTTTCGTACGAAAGAAGAACAGCAGCCGCCCGCTTTATCATGTTGTTCGACAATTAAAGTCTTTAATCCTGCCTTAGCTAAATAACAACCGCAGACTAATCCGCCTATACCCGCGCCGATTATAATTACATCATATTTTTCTTCCAATTTTATCTTATCAAACATTTTTTAAGAATAATTAACTATTTCTTAAATATCTATCTACAGAATAGCTAACTATAGCTCCATAATTTGCTGTGCCAAGCCATCCCGAGGCTATAATTCCAACGGAACCTACATGAAATAGTCCATTTACCTGTTTAGGCATATCCATACTTACTTTCAAGCCTTCAAATTTAGTGCCGAAAGATGATCCCCGGGGATGCAAGGTATAATGTTGAAACGTCCTCGGAGTTGCGGCTTCTACATAATCAATTTTATCTCTTATTTTAGGTATGTATTTACTAATAGCGTCTACGCTTGAATTAATAAGCTTTTCTTTTTTTTCTCGGTAGTCAATATCGGACAGATAAGCCCAATCGTTGTATCTGGATTTTGAAGTAGATACAATGGTATAGTCTTTGCTCTGCGACTTAATTTTCGGGTAATAAACAGAAATAGAATGGCTGGTAAACTTTTCAGATAACAATGCGTTCGGATTAAATGTCGATTCAGTGGATGCAAAAATGATATCTCCAATATAATGAATGATAGTATCTTTTTTCATCCCCACATATACTTGACAGCATGAATCACTTCTTCTTACGCTGTTTGTTTCTTTGATATATTCATCGGAAAAGTTTTTATCACCAGCTAAATCATGGATTGTGGTTAGCAAATCTGAATTGGAAATGATCGCTTTTGCCTTAACGAGTTTATTATTAACAAATACCCCGTAAGCGTGCTTTTGTTTTATTTTAATCTTTTGTACTAATATTCCGGTAACAATATCTACCTTATTTTTGATCAATTCATCATGCATCATTTTGAGCATTTTATTTGTTCCATCTTGAAAAGTATAAATTCCCTTATCCATGAAATTTAAAAAAACAATAGCAAAGATTATAGCAGGATCATCCAATATTAAGCCATTTGCATAGGTGATAGGCTCTAATAGTGCCCTGATTATATCATTACGTTTTGGGAAAAAATTGTCAAATAATTCCTTAATAGTTATTTTGTAATCATTCGATGATTTAATTGTTTGTAGGGAGATGAAAAAATCATTGATCGTTTTATCGGATAAATTGAAATTTATTTTAAGTTTATTTTTGAAATCTTTGGCATCGTAAGTAGTCTCAAAGGAAAATTGCGGATTATCAAATCTTATTTCGCCTAATCGAATTACCGAATCAGCCATTTTATCATTCCAATGCATCATTAAAGCATTTTTCATAGCCGCAGGAAATCCGTGCAATGATACATCAAAAATGTGTTTTTTTCGTTGGAACCAACCTGCCAAACCACCTAGTTTATCGTGTTGCTCTATTATTAAAACAGAATGGCCATTGCGCGCAAGTTTATTAGCAACAGTCATGCCCCCCATGCCAGCGCCGATAACTATAACATCATATGTGGTATTCATATTACTTTATATATTTTACTGTTTCACGATGCAGTTTTCTTAAAGACCTCTTTCCTTCTTCAGCAGGGCGGCCTAATGTCAAAATCGCCATTAGTTCGCTTTTGGTATTAAGTAATTTATCAATTTCTTCTTTACAAAATAAGGGCGCGCTAAGCCAGCAGGAGCCTATATTTAAGCTTTCTGCAACAAGTATCATGTTTTGAATAGCGGCAGCAATTGCCGATAATTCCGCAGTTTTGGCATAATTAATATATTGTTTTCTGAATTTTTTTACTAATTTAAGGAAGTCCGAAGAATTGTAGATAACAATTAATGCGGCGGCATTATTAATGGTATTTGCGCTTAAACGTAGTGTAATATTGCCGGCAACGCCTATATTTCTTGATTTTTTCAAAAGGATATCGGTGATCCGTTTCATTATAGACTTATTAATTACTACGATAAATGTATAAGGCTGTAGCCCTGTTCCTAAAGACGGCCCCCAGACCCCGGCTTCGATGATTTTGTCCAGAATCTCCTTAGGGATGGGTTTATTCTGGTATTTGCGTATTGTCGTGCGCTTCTTAATCAAGTCTAATATGTCCATTAATTATTCCTATTTATTAAATTCACTACCAACGTAACGATAATATCGCGTTCGGCTGGCTTACTCTCTGCAATCATCAAAGTTAAAGCAACCAAAGCATTATCGGCGATGCGTTTTGAGCCATCTTCTTTATACAATATACCATTTTTATCTAAAAACCATAGAAAAATTGAAGCAGCAATTCGCTTATTGCCGTCAACAAACGAATGATTTTTTACAATAAAATAAAGCAGATTGGCTGCTTTTTCTTCAATACTGGGGTATAAATTATTTCTGTCAAATGTTTGATAAATCGAGGCTATAGAGCTTTTGAAAGATTTGTCTCTTTCTACACCAAAGAGCCCCGAACCGTCAAATTTTTTCTTGAGCTTATTCACGGCCTCTATCGCCAACTCGTAGCTTAAAACAAACCTCTCCTCCTTTGAAGTTTTGGTTATTTTAAGCCGTTTATAGTCATAGTCATCTAATAAGCCGAGGGCGTAATTATAATCGCTGATTACTTCAAGCAATCCCATCGCCTCTTTATATTCAAGTTGTTTACGATCCTTCATGCTGGCGATAAGCTTTACTGCCCGCTGCAAAGCCTGAAGTTTTGACGCTTGCTCTTTTAAGCGTTTTTCATTTAATGTGTAGCCTTCGATTAAATGATGTTTGAGGACATTTGTTGCCCATATACGAAACTGGGTAGCTCGGGAAGAATTAATCCTATAGCCGACGGAAATTATTACATCAAGGCTATAAAATTTAACCGGCTTATCCGAAAAAGCAATGTGCAAAAAATGCACATTGCTTTCTTCATCTAACTCATTGGTTCGGAAGATGTTACCGAGATGCTTAGTGATAACGCTTCGTTCCGTCTTAAAAAGTTCTGCTATTTGTTCTTGCGAAAGCCAAACTGTTTCATGCTCCAGCTTAACCTTAAGCTGAATTTTCCTATCTTTAGTCCGGTAAATTACTATTTCGCCTCTTGGCGAAGCTTCATTAATCTTATATTTCATAGCTTAATTTCATTATGCCCGGATATTTTATCTGTTTATGTTAACTTATAGTAATAATATTTTAAAGTAACTTCACAATGCCCTTTTTTCAACCTTTTTTCTGCAATAATTACGGTATCTTTCGCCAAATTGATGCTCCAGAATGCGCTCTTCAAGCTTGGTCCTGTATAAAAGCAGCGGGAAATGAATAAAATACAGGAATATAAGCGCAGCCGGCGAATTAAAATATAATGCGGCACCGGTCAGCTCGAACATTACCGCCACATAATAAGGATGCCTGAAGAAACGGTACGGGCCGTTCGTTATCAACTCCTGCCTGTCCATCTCCTTTAAATGGACACTCCAATTTGGCCCAAGCGTTTTTATGGCGGCTCTTCTTAAAATTATACCGATAGCCATAACGAATATCCCGAAGCCTGTCATTAAAAAGTTAAGCGTGCCTGTGCAGACTACAAATTCAAATAAGGCAATGAGAATAACCAGTGAATAGGTGGACATTAATACCGGCGCGGTCCACTTATGATGAATTCTGCCTTCCTGCTCTTTGCCCTGAAAGGTATTTAAAATCCGCTCAATAGCTATAATTGCAAAAATTATAAGATAAATAATTTTAAGTCTTACCATATTCTCCCCACAAATACCAGGCCGTTACCGGATTTGTTCTTTAATTTAATTCTTTCTTCCAGGAATTCATTGGTGGCTTGGTTACGAGACCAGGGTATAGCGTCTATATTACCATAATATTCCACAGAATTCAAAAAAGCCTGCTCTAAGACAAAAGTATCGCGGTTAAATTTATTATCGGGCGCAAAAATTCCGGCGAACTTTTCGGCAATTTCCATCTCTATCTGTTCAGGATTAGGGCGCGTTAAAGAAGGCGCGGCTTTTAAACTTTTAGACATTACTTCAAAGACTATCGGATTGGCAGTTATAGAAACAAAATAAACCGGCTTAAAAATATTGCTGATTTTGAGGAATTTCTCCCGGAGTATCAGGCGCGAACAAATATTCTTTATAAGACTTTTGGCAACGCCTTTATTCCTGTAGCCGGCCAAGATTCTGGTGGCAAAGAAAGCTACGGCTATATAATCAGCAGTAATTATTGTTTTGGCGAGAGAAAAACCTATGAGATAAGTGCCGTCTTTGGCAATAGCAGCCAAATCCAGTTGGGGGAGGAATTTTCTTAAGAAAATATCCGAATCCCCCCATTTTTCCCGGCTGTTACTGATAATTTCCGACTCAACCAGATTAATATCCGAAACGAGTTTTATGTCCATTTAGTGTTTTTTAAATACCAACACTCCGTTAAAACCGCCAAATCCGAATGAATTAATCACAGCTACTTCTATTTTTTGCTCCCGTGGTTTATTCGGAACATAGTCCAGGTCACATTCAGGATCGGGATATTCGTAATTAATTGTAGGCGCGATAAGATTATTTTTAATACCCAACGCGCATATTAAAGACTGAATGGAACCGGAGCCGCCTAAAAGATGCCCGGTCATCGATTTTGTGGCGCTGATAGGTATTTTATAAGCTTTCTTGCCGAAAACTTTCTTAATGATAAGCGTTTCCACGGCGTCATTACGCGTTGTGGCTGTGCCATGGGCGCTGATATAGTTTACATCTTCGGGGCTTATCCCGGCATCTTCGAGCGCTGCGCTTACTGCCCTTATGCTTTGCGCGCCCTCAGGATCAGGGATGACAATATGATACGCGTCGTTAGTTTCAGCATAACCTGCGACTTCGGCATAAATCCTGGCTTTGCGGTTTAAGGCATGCTCTAATTCTTCCAATATTAAGACTGCCGAGCCTTCGCCTACGACTGTGCCGGTGCGCTTGGCATCAAACGGCCGGGGAATGCTAACCGGTTCGTCGTTCTGTACGGCAAGGATCCTGCCCATATAAAACCCGGCGACTATAGAAGGAGCAATTGGAGTCTCCACACCACCCGTAATCATAATATCCGCTTGATTATTGCGGATAGCATTTAACCCATAGCCAATAGCATTGGTTGATGCCACACACGAAGAAGAAATAGTTGCGTAAGGCCCTTGCGCGCGAAAGGCCAGCGAAATTGCCCTGGTAGCAGCGCTGTTAGCTAGTTTGGAGGTGACAAAAGTATCCAGGCCAAACATTCCCTCTTTTAAGAATGCGGCGTGCTGATTGAATCCGAATTCCAGGCCGCCCATTGAAGTCCCGAAGGAAACACCAAATCTTTCGGTTTGATAGCTTCCGGCGCCTAATTGCGCATCCTGCATTGCCTCTTTGGCAGCGATAAAGGCAAACTGGCTGAATCTGGCGTTTTGTAAAATGGTTTTTTCATCGAGGTATTTTTTAGGATCAAAATTCTTTACTTCTGCGGCGAATTTTACCGGCAACTCTGCAGTATCAAACAAGGAAACCCTGCTTACCCCGCTTTTTCCGGCACTTATTGAGCCCCAGAATTCCTTAACCCCTATTCCGTTAGCCCCAACAACGCCCAATCCACTGATAACTACTCTGCGTTTTTTATTGTTCATCTGCTTTGTTTGTTGTTTGTATGTTATTTTTTTGTTTAATTTGCTGTAAATCCTCTTTGATGGCATCTATATCAGCCTGCATTTGTTTTTGCGCTTCCAGAATTTGGTCTATCTTTGCTTCCATACCGAGAAAAATATCATCTGCATAGACTTCCTTGGTTTTTATACGGATACCGGAGACGGAAATAAACAGCGCTGCCGCAAACATGGATAAAATAAACGTTTTTAATACTTTATTCTTTCGCATCTTTGTCTCCCTTCATTTGTTCTTCTTCTTTTCTTAATATTAATTTCTTATTTTTCTGATCTAAAGCAAAATGAAATCTCTTCAGAAGCGAAAGCCCCAGCAATCCGTCTTTACAGGCCTGCTCAAGCTCCTCATCATAATCAAGCAGAATTTCCGCTTCTATGTCTTTTTCCTCTACCTCGCCTAATTTTATACTTTCTAATAATATCTGGCCTATTTTGTGCCTGCCATTTAAAACCATGGTTTCCGATACTTTATTTATCTTAGCAAGGTCAAAACCCAGCTCTTCGGCTTTACTTGCTGTCAATAATACCGTGGGACAACCCGTATCTATTATTAATGTTGCCGGAACGTTACCGTCTAAAACAACATCCACCATAAGATAATTTCCGCTATCATCCGTTGTTAAATTGACAAGCTTTGAGTTAGCGTCTATTTTTCGTTTTTCTGCTTCTATTAGTTTATTTTCCGCTTCTCTTTGCGCGTCTTTAGCTTCCCACTCCTGCCATGATTTTGCCTTTTGTTCCCGGGCAAAAATATCTACCTGTTCCAAGCGCAGCTTATCTTTCTCCCACTTATCTTTTATTTTTTTTGTTTCATCAGGGGTAGATTTGTATATGCTGGCTATTTCATTTTTTCTAAAAACAACTATGCCGCTGCCTACGTTTAGCCAGAGTGTATCTTTGTCTTCCCCGGATATTAATCCCTCCGCCTTACGGCCATTTTTCAAAGAAAGCGTATCGGCGTATACAGGCAATAAGAAAGACGCGGATAAAATAACTGAAATCGTAAATACTGGAAATCCAGACATTATAAGTTAGTTAAACTACCCTAAAAACCGTACAGCAATTATTCCCACCGAAAGCAAAGCCGTTATTAAGGGCGGTTTTTACCTTAACCTTTCGCGCCTGGTTTGGCACGCAGTCAATATCGCAGGCAGGATCAGGCGTAGTAAAGTTGATAGTCGGCGGCACGATGCCGTCTTTTATACTCAGGCAACAAGTAATAGCTTCTATGGCCGAGCCTGCGCCCATACAATGGCCAAGCATCGATTTTATCGAACTCGTCGGCACTCTTCTATCGCCAAAAATCTCTTTCATGGCAGTGGCTTCTTCTTTATCGTTTTGCGTAGTGCCTGTGCCGTGGGCGCTGACATAATCAATATCTGAGGGCCTTATCCCTGAACTTGCAATGGCTTTTTCAGCAGCTTTCTTAATGCCGTCTTTTTTAGGAATTGCTATATGGTGCGCATCGCATGATAATCCGTATCCTAGAATTTCCGCGTAAATATGGGCATTCCTTTTTAAAGCGCTCTCCATCGATTCTATTACTAGGATTCCCGCGCCTTCCCCTAAGAGCATGCCCTTCCTATTCTTATCAAACGGCGCGCATGTTTCCGGCGCCATAGCATAGAGCCTTTGAAAACCCTGAAAAGCAACGCGCGACAGCCCTTCCGCGCCGCCTGCGATTATTAAATCTGTTTCACCGTTTTTTATTAAATCAAATGCATAGCCCAGGCTGTAATTTCCGGCAGCGCAGGCATTAGGTATTAAGACATTATAAGGAGTTTTGAATTTAAAGAAACTTCCGATGTTTCTCGGGGTTGATGCGGAAAATGTGTTTAAGATAAGGTTCTTGGTTACTTCGCCCCATCTATCCTTAAGGTACATTTCAAAAGAGAAATCCATAACGTTTGACTCGGCCATGGTTATGCCGATAATTACGCCGGCTTCTCTGTTTTTGGCTTCGGATACGGTTAATTTTGCGTCTTTTAAGGCGAGCTTTGTGGCGGCAATGGCCATTGCTGAGGCACGGCCGAGGAATTTGGCCATTTTTGCCGGGATAAAATCAGCAGAGTTAAAGTTTTTTATCTCGCCGGCTAAATGACGGTTGAACCTTGAGGTATCGAATAATTCTACTTTGCCGATACCTGACTTTCCGGCAATCAAATTATCCCAGAAATCGCTCCATCCAATACCTATGGAAGAGATAACCCCCAAACCAGTAACCACGACCCTTTTGTCTGTTTTCATTGCCTAAAATTTTATTTAAGTACTATCTTCTCTGCCAGTGCATAAACATCGTTAAGCGAGCGAAGCGTAGGTAAATCTTCCTCGGGGATAACTACCCTGTATTTCTTCTCGATGCCTGCGGCTATTTCAAGCGCCATCATGCTATCGATACCTAAATCTTCAAAAAAACGGGCGTCTTCCTTTAAATCGTCTTTAGGAATGCGGGTCACCTGGGAAACCAGGTCTTTTATTTCCTGCCTTAATTCCTCCGGATTATTTTTTGCCATTTGACCTCCTCTTATAATTAATTTGCTTTCTGTAGAATACAGGCGCTATTGTAGCCTCCCGGGCCCGAAGAAGTTACCAATGCTGTGCGCACCTGTTTTTTGCGCGCCTGATTAGGCACGCAATCTATATCACAATCGATATCTGATTGTTGGTAATTTAAAGTCGGAGGAATTATGCCTCGCTCCATAACGCCTATAGCAGATGCTGCCTGGAGTAACGAAGCGGCAGAAAACGTCTCGCCGATCATGGACTTAATTGAGCTTACAGGTATTTTTGACAGATGTTTCCCGAAAACTTTTTTCAGCACTTTTACTTCGATATGATCTAAATCTGCGGAGGAATTAGCGCAGGCAGAAATATAATCAATGTCTTCGGGTTTTGTCTTTGAGGCGTCGAGTGATGCGCGGATACTTTTTTCGAGTCCTTCGCCATCAGGATTTATTTTTCCCATATTACAGGCATCAAAATAAGAAGCAACGCTCTTTATTTTGGCGTAAATATGCGCATTCCGGGCGCGCGCCGCATCCGGAGTTTCTACACACAATACCACTGCTGCTTCAGCAGGAATTGGGCCGTTTCTTCTTTTGTCAAAAGGACAGCTCAGTGCAGGGCCTTTTATTCCTGCCATGTAGCCTAATTTATGAAAACCGAAAAATAACGGAGCGCTGATAGTCTCAACTGCCGAAGATAAAATAAAATCGGCTTTTTTATTCTTTAAATTATTCAGGCTATAGCGGATGCTTTCAAGCCCGGAGGTATACCCGGTACTAAGCGTAGTATTAAAACCCTGGATGTTGAAATAAATTGAAACATGTGATGAAGCCGCATTAACTACTGTCATGGGGAAAAACGCGGGATTGGAAAAATTAAGCCCTTCGACAAAAACCTCTTTGTCGAATTCGGCTATTGACCAGATGTGCGGGAAAGTTGTACCCGTAGAAACTCCTACAGTATCGGTGTTTTCCGCGGTAACGCTGAATTTGGCATCATCAAGGGCCAACTTTGAGGCAGTCAGCAGGAATATTGCGTTGCGATCAAGGTTGCGCAGGCGCTTAGGCTCAAGGTAAGTTTCGGCATTAAAATTCTTAACTTCGCCGGCAAGCTTAACCGGGAATTTCGCGGTATCAAACAAAGAGACTTCGGATATCGCATTTTCGCCGTTTTCAAGGGCCTGCCAAAAGGCTTCTTTACCTATGCCATTAGGAGCCACAACACCAATACCGGTAATCACCACTTCGTTAGCGATCATCTTTTTAGAACCCTGTCCTTACTGCTTCTTCCTGCGTTCCCTGCCATTGAGATTAAAGGCAACCTTCTCTTTGATCCAATTCTCAATGTATTTCTTATGGAAACGCCAATCCGTGCCGATTTTAAATCCGGGAATCTTGCCTTCGCGAGCATAACGATGCACAGTCAGAGGATGCAGGTGCAGGTAATCGGCCACCTCTTTTGCAGTTAAAATCTCTTTTTCTTTTACCATCTCTCACCTCGTTTTAGCATGTCTACGATAATCATGAATATACTAGCAAAACTAAGGGTTGTCAAGTAAAACCAGTGTTTTTAGTTTTTTTAAAAACAAAAAAAGCGCGTCTGGTTAAAACGCGCTTTTCAAATCCGCCTGAATTCAATAAAGAGAATCTTAGCTTGGATTCTCTTCTATTACCCCCAATATATCTCCTACTTTAGCCACGTCACCTTCGTTAATTAAGACCTCGCGGAGCGTTCCGCTGCAGGGGCTGGGGAGATTAAAGGTCGCCTTGTCCGTGGCCAATTCTACCAGGTCGTCTTTTTCGTTTACTTTCTCTCCGGGCTGAAAATACCAATACGATACCGTAGCTTTTTCGATTCCCTCGCCTAATTCGGGCAAATGTACTTTAGTCATGCACCATCCTCCTTAAATTCAAAGCGTTTCTTGTTTTAATCTTAAAGCGTTTTTAGGATCAATCTTAAAGGTGTCCAGCACACTCTTAACAGCCGTGTCTTCTAAGCGGGTTATGTCCACGGCTCTATTCAGTGTTTTTTCTGCGGAAGTCATTTCTACATCCATTCCACAGGGCCGGATAAATGAGAAATTATATAAATCATGGCGCGAAACATTAATGCTGAGCCCATGATAAGTAATCCAGTTTTTAATGGCAATGCCGACAGAGGCTATTTTTTTATTCCCCACCCAGGCTCCGGTCCGGCCAGGGGAACGTACAGATTTAACGCCCACACTCGATAAAGTTTTAATCGCAACTTCCTCTAAGTTTCTTAAAAACCAGTGTATATCTTTCTTGAAATGCTCGAGGTTAAATACCGGATATACCGTAATCTGCCCGGGGCCGTGATATGTTACATCCCCTCCGCGCTCTATATTGTATAAACTTATGCCGCGGTTGCTTAATGCATCTTTAGAAACTAAAATATTATTCTCTCCCGACATCCTGCCTAAGGTAATAGCCGGATAATGACGGCAGAGAATGAGCGCTGAGTGGGTTTTTCCGTTTTTAACGTTTAGAAAAGTTTCTTTTTGGAAATCCCAGGCTTTTTTATACTCCACTAACCCCAGATCGTAAACACAAAACCGCATAATTTATGCTACGGCCTCGCCTATGCTTTCGGATACTGTGGGATGGGCAAAAATAGTTTCCTGAATTTGCGATATTTTAAGGCGGTTTGAAACCGCTAAAGTTAAGACACTGATAAGCTCGGTTGCCTTGGGCCCGATTATGCAGGCGCCTAAAACTATACCTGTTTTATTATCGGAGATTATCTTGATAAAACCTTCGGTTTCATCGATTATGCGCGCCATGCCCGAAGCCATAAAATCAAATTTATTGATTTTTATATCTATGCCTTTGGCTTTAGCTTCGCTTTCGCTTAATCCGACAAAAGCTACCTCGGGATCGGTAAATATACAGCTTGGCACACCAAAAGAATCAGCTTTCTTAGGTTTATCTCTAAAAGCTATGTTATGCGCTGCGGTGATACCCTGATAAGCGGCGAAATGCGCCAGCATTAATTTCCCGGTAGAATCTCCGGCAGCATAAATATTGTCCTGGCTAGTTTTAAGGTATTCATCTGTTACGATTTTCCCCTTCTCAAGCTTCACGCCGATTTTATCCAAACCTAAATTGTCAACATTAGCTTTCCTGCCTACGCAAAGCAAAACAAGCGCGTAGTCATTAAAGTTAATGCTCGTTGCATCAATATTAAGCAGGATTTTAACGCCCCTCTTCTTAAATGTTGTTTCGAGCTTCTTTGCGGCATCAATATCCAGCCCGGGAATGAGCTGAGGCATTTTCTCGGCGATTGTCACTTGTGTGCCAAAAGCAGAAAATAAGTTTGCGAATTCACAACCTATAACCCCTCCACCGATAATCAAAAGTGATCCGGGTAATTCCTTAAGATTCAGGATATCGTCGCTAGAGAGTATTTTCTTGCCGTCAAATTTTAAATTACCTATTTCCAGCGGTTTTGAACCTGAGGCGAGCAGAATAAACTTAGCCGTGATAACCTTATCACCTGCTTTTATCTGATGATTTGACTCAAAGTAGGCATCCGCATTTACGAAATCAATGCCTTTAAGCAGAAATTGCATGCCTGAACGCAGTTGCGCGATTATTTTATCTTTACGTTCCTGGATTTTGGAAAAGTTTACGCGTGCAGCGCCTTGTAGTTCAATGCCGAAGTTAAGGGATTTCTTAGTGAGATTAAATACGCGCGCTGACTGAATGAGAGTTTTGGTGGGGATACATCCGCGGTTAAGGCAAGTTCCGCCGACATCGGATGCCTCGATAAGGCAAACCTTAAGCCCGGCTTCTTTTGCTTTTAAAGCAGCATTAAAACCTGCCCAGCCTGCTCCAATTACCGCTAAATCATATTCCATAAGACTTTAGTAACTCAATATTTTTGCGTATGGACGTTGCTGAATTGACTAAAGCTTCTTTTTCTTCTTTATCTAATTCCAACTCGATAATTTTTTCGATACCGTTTTTACCGATGCGGCAGATAACGCCTATGCAGACGTCTTTAATTCCGTATTCGCCGTTTAAATAGGCGGCTACGCCAAGATTTCTTTTTTCATCTTTTGCCACAGCTTCAACCAGCTCGGCAATGGCTGCAGAAGGGGCAAAATAAGCACTGCCGCTACCTAATAAAGACACAATTTCAGCTCCGCGCAGGACGGTTTTCTTAACCAACTCTTTTACCTTGCTTTCTTCGGCAAATTCATCCAAAGACACGCCCTTGATGGTAGTAAATCTAGGTAGCGGCAGCATCCCCTCACCGTGGCTTGAGATTACTGTTGCACTTACGTCTGTGTTGGGAATCTTGAATTCTTTGCTGATTAAATTGGCGAACCTTGCAGCATCCAGAGTAACACCCATGCCCAAAACTTTCTGAGGTTTAAAACCCGTTAGCTTTAAAGCAAGGTATGTCATTAAATCAAGCGGATTGGTAACGATTATGAGAACGCATTCGGGGGCAAATTTCCTGACGTTTAAGCAGACATCTTTTAGTATATCGGCGTTTTTCTGCAGCAATTCTTCGCGGGTCATTCCGGGCTTACGCGGCAGGCCGGCAGTCACCACCACGATGTCCGAATTTTTAATCTCTTCTATTTTATCGCTGCCACGGATATTATAATTGTATTTTACAAGCGCCTGGGCATCTTCTAAATCAAAGGCTTTGCCTTGGGCGAGGCCAGGGACTTTATCAATCAGCACAATTTCACCGATTGATTTCTGGGTGAGCCTTAACGCAGCGGTTGCGCCTACGTTACCGCCGCCAATTATACTTATTTTCATAGTCGTTTACTCGTTATTTCGTTTATTCGTTATTTCGTTCTTCTCTTTTAAATACCTGATAAGACCATTTATTATCTGAGAAACTCTTATAGCTTGGTTTTTTGATAAATCAAACTCTTTTTCGTTTATGTACTTTTGATCAAAGGCTACAAACAATAAAGATTGCAACTCATTGGAGGAGCGTCTTGATATTACTAAAAATCTTATAAACTCAAGGTATGATTTCGCAGCAGACCCCTCTGCTATGTTAGACATAATAGATACTGCTGCTCTTTGAATCTGATCTCTTAAACCATAGTCCTTAGAAAATAGGTCATTCTTGGCTATCTTGTAAATTGTATTTACTAAATCTCTGGCTTCTTTCCAGGCGTCTAATTCAGTGAATTCTTTTAACATGCTATCTACGAAACAACGAAATATCCAGTTAACGAGATAACGAAAATATTTACTTCAATCTGCGAATAATGGCATCAGCCATTTCTTTAGTGCCTACGGCAGTAGGATCATTGCGATCCGCCTTAAAGTCGTAGGTTACGGATTTTCCTTCGGAAATTACATCAGCTGTAGCTTTTTCTAAACTATCGGCTGCTTTATCTTCTTTTAAGTAGCGCAGCATCAGCACCCCGGATAAAATCATTGCCGTGGGATTAACTTTGTTTAACCCTTTATATTTAGGGGCAGCGCCATGCACCGCCTCAAATACAGCCATACTCTCGCCGATATTTGCTCCGGGAGCAATACCCAGTCCGCCGATAAGCCCGGCACAAAGGTCGGAAAGTATATCGCCATAAAGATTCGGCAGGACTAAAACATCATAATTATGGGGTTTCTGCACCAGCTGCATCGACATATTATCTACTATAGTGTCTTCAAAGGAGATTTTTCCTTCATAAAGTTTTGCTACTTCGCGGGCGGTCTTTAAGAATAACCCGTCGGTGAACTTCATGATGTTGGCTTTATGTATTGCGGTTACTTTCTTGCGGTTGTTCTTAATCGCGTATTCAAAAGCAAACTTAACAATTCTTTCCGAAGCAAATTTAGATATCGGTTTTATGGATATACCTGAATCAGGGCGGATTTTCTTACCACTGGCTTTTTCTATATCTTTAATTAACCCTTTGGTCTCGGGCTTGCCTTCTTCAAATTCAATTCCGGCATATAAATCTTCGCTGTTTTCCCTTACAATTACAAGGTTTATATTTTTGTACATACTCCTTACGCCCGGATAAGATTTCACCGGGCGCACACAGGCATATAAATCCAGAGCCTGCCTTATTCCGACATTTACCGAACGGAATCCTGTGCCGACTGGAGTAATCATCGGGCCCTTAAAAGCAACTTTATTGCGCTTAATCGAATCTATGGTAGCTTTAGGCAGGAGCTCGCCGGTTTTATCTAATGCCACTTGTCCGGCAATAGCCTCTTCCCACTCAATTTTAACACCGGTAGCCTCAATGCATCTTCTCGCTGCATCGGTTACTTCAGGCCCCATCCCGTCGCCGGGTATAAGTGTAATTTTGTATGACATAGTTATTGAAAGTTGTAAAATACATCCAGTTCATAGTTCATGGTTGATGGTTCATAGTAGAAAGTTTTTACCATGAACCAAGAACTATGAACCATGAACTAACTAATTTTCAATTCCCCGTGCTTCTTATAATAATTTACTATGCCGCCCTCTTTTAATAATTCCTGCATAAAAGGAGGCAAAGGATTGGTCTTTAATTCGATCTCTTTAGTGATGTTTTTGACCACGCCCCTATTTAAATCTATTTCCAAAGAATCGGTTTCGCTTATTTTATCCGTATCCGTCTCAAGCAATAGCAAACCGATATTAAAACCATTGCGGTAGAAAATACGCGCAAAACTTTTTGCCAGAACCGCTACAATGCCGGCCTCTTTTATTACTAACGGCGCCTGTTCTCTTGAAGAACCCATGCCAAAGTTACTGCCGGCAACGATAATCGATGCCCCGGGAGTTATTTTTGAGGGAAACGTCGGATCAATATCTTCCATTATATGCTTAGCCAGCTCCTTCATATCCGTAATATGAAATTTATAGCGGCCGGAGATAATGAAATCCGTATTGATACTATCGCCTAATTTTATTGCTTTGCCTGTTAAGCTCATAGCCTCTGGAATTCTTCGATATTCTTAGCTTTGGACATGGCAACATCAAGGGTAATCTTGCCGCTTTGGAATAATTCTTTGAGAGATTTATCCATGGTTTTCATGCCAAATCCACCGCCGGTCTGCAGAAGCGTAGGTATCTGTTCAATTTCCTCTTCGCGGATCAAGTTTCTAATGCCGGGGGTACCAATCATTATTTCAGTAGCAAGAACGCGCCCGTGGCCTGAAGCATCCGGTAAGAGCAGCTGAGAAACAACGCCCTGCAAACAGTCTGCTAACTGCAATTTGACCTGTTGCTGTTGATGTGGAGGAAATACGTCTATAATTCTTTCTATAGTTTGGGGGGCATCCGGAGTATGCAGGGTAGCTAAAACCAAATGCCCGGTTTCCGCTGCAGTAAGAGTTGTGGATATGGTCTCTAAGTCACGCATTTCTCCGACGACGATAATGTTCGGATCCTGGCGCAATGCATGCCTTAATGCTTCGGCAAAAGAATGTGTATCGGAATAAACCTCGCGCTGCTTAATAATTGCCCTTTTGTTGGTATGAATAAATTCTATCGGGTCTTCGATAGATAACAAGGCTTTCCCTCTCCTTGTTTATAAGGTCTATCATGGCGGCTAACGTTGTAGTCTTACCCATGCCCGTAGGCCCGGTTACTAAAACAAGGCCGTTTGGTTTACGCGCAAGATCAACCACAGTCGGAGAAAGCCCAAGATCGGATATATTAGGTATTACAAGCGGCACTCTTCTAAAAGCACCTTCTACAGAACCTTTTTGGGTATGAATATTGACGCGGAACCTGTCCATTCCGGGAAGGGCTAAAGAAAAGTCGAGTTCCATATCGCGTTCGAATATTTCTTTCTGCTGGTTAGTGAGCACCCCGTAAATCATTTTTTTTAGTTCCTGTCTGTCTAAAACAGGCAGGTTGGTGCGCAGTATCGCTCCGTCTATGCGCAATATCGGAGGCTCTTTATCGGTAAGGTGAAGATCTGAGGCTTTTTTCTCAATGCACAACATAAGCAGATCTCTTATTTCCATGTCAAACCTCCTTTAATGAGCAGATGATTTACGTTACCCACGGCAACGTAAATCATAGCGTCAATCGTTTTAGTTGTCTATCAGCGTCTGCGAATTAAATCCTTGACATTTACCTAAATAAAAGATGTTTATAGGTAGATGTCAAGGATCAAATTCAGCCACGAACTTACGTTCGCTTACGCTCCGTAAGTTCGGGCTTCATTTGAGATATTTCCTGGGATCGGCAATTCTGCCTTCTATGGCAGACGCGGTAACTGTTGCCGGTGAGCCTAAATAAATAAAGGCGCTGGGGTTCCCCATCCTGCCTTTAAAATTCCTGTTTGCCGAAGATATGACTATTTCTCCGTCGGCAGGCACCCCGCAATGCGTACCTACGCACGGCCCGCAGCCGGGTGCTATAACTACGGCTCCTGCTTTTACAAAAATATCTACCAACCCTTTTTCTAGGGCCAATTCCAATATCGGCCTGGAAGCAGGTGCCACTATGAATCTTATACCCTTTGCCACCTTATTCTTTTTTAGCATATTTGCCGCAATTTGTAAATCAGAAAATCTTCCGTTAGTGCAGGTGCCTAAAAATGCTTCATTGATTACAACATCCTTTAATTTATCCGCGTCAACTGCGGTATCTACGCTGTGCGGGCGCGAAACCTGCGGTTTAAGCTTTGAAATATCATATTCTAAAACCTGGAAATAAGAAGCGCCTTTATCGGCAACGACAGGCTTAATTTTCTTAAGATCTGCCCCTATTGCTTTAAACCAAGCTGCTGTTTTCTCATCATAAGGCATAATGCCTGCCTTAGCGCCCATTTCTACGGCCATATTGCAGATAGTGAACCTGCCGTCCATGTTTAAAGCATCAATTACCGGGCCGGAAAATTCTACTGCCTTATAAGTTGCGCCATCAGCTCCGATTTTAGTAATTATGTGTAATATAATGTCTTTTGCCGAAATCCCCTTAGGGACTTTACCTTTTACAACCATCTTGATTGTTTGGGGGACTTTTAACCAATTTTTTCCGGAGGCAATGGCAATGGCCAGGTCGGTTGAGCCTACACCTGTAGAAAAAGCACCCAACGCTCCATAGGTGCAGGTATGTGAATCCGCGCCAAATACCAATGAACCAGGAAGCACTTTTCCGGATTCGGGAATTACCTGATGGCATACGCCGCAGCCGACATCATAAAGACGGGTTTTAAATTGGGCGCTAAAATCGCGCATCTTTTTCTGAATACGCGAAGCGCCTTCCGTAGGCGAAGGCGCATTATGGTCGATAACCATGCAAAAATCTGTCTTCAGCTCACTCGTTCCCAGCTCTTTTATACGGTCTATTATAATTGAAGACGTGCCGTCCTGGCCGAAGGCAAAATCGATTTTGCATACCGCAAAATCTCCTGCTTTTAAATCTTTACCAGCATGGGCGCTTAAGATTTTCTCAGCTATTGTTTTAGCCATATTTTATAAACGATTGATGAAATTCTGGATTCTGCTGACGCCTTTTTCTATCTGCTCGATACTGGTGGCAAAGCTAAGGCGCACGAAATCATTTCTGCCGAAACTTTCTCCGGGGATAAGGGCTACCGATTCCTCATCCAGCAAACGGGTAGCAAAGGCCGTTGAATCAAGACGGGTCTTTGAAATATCGCAGAAAACATAAAATGCCCCCTGCGGGATAACGGGCGAAAGTTTATTTACTTTATTTAAAAGCTCTATCATGACATTGCGCCTATTCTCAAACTCGCGGCATATTTTAGGCGAAAAATCATCGGGCGCATTCAGTGCTGCTATTGCTGCTTTCTGGGAAATCGATACCGGGTTTGAAGTGGTATGATCCTGCAACTTGGATATCCCGTCAATTATATCCTGCGGCCCGCCGAGATAGCCTATACGCCAACCGGTCATAGAATAACTTTTAGATAAACCGTTAATCGTAATAGTCAGATCGTAAATATCTTTGCCGAAAGATCCGATTGAATAATGCTTTAACCCGTCGTAAATAAGCTTTTCGTAAATCTCATCGCTTATAACGAATATTTTCTCGGATACGCATATATCGGCGATAGCTTTTAATTCCGTTTCGGTATAAACGCATCCTGTAGGATTAGACGGGCTGTTTAAGATAAGAACCTTGGTCTTTGAGGTAATCTGCTTGGTCAGATCTTCCAGGGTTATTTTAAAGTTGTTTTTTACGGAAGCCTTTAAAAAGCGCGGCTTACCCTCGCATAAATTCACCATTTCAGGATAACTTACCCAATATGGCGAAGGTATAAGTACCTCATCGTTTTTGTCGATAAGTACGCTTAAAGTATTGAATATGCTGTGTTTTGCGCCACAGGACACTACTATCTGGCTGGGATTGTATTCGAGGTTGTTATCTTTTCTGAATTTTCTGCAGATACTCTCTTTGAGTTCCGGAATACCTGTGGTGGGGGTATATTTGGTAAAGCCGCTTTTGATAGCCGTTATCGCGGCATCTTTGATAAAATCTGGCGTGTCAAAATCCGGTTCACCGGCGGCAAAACTAACAACATCCTTACCTTCAGCCTTTAGCTTTTTTGCTTTAGAGGTTATGGCTAATGTTGAAGAAGGATTTATTTTCTTTATACGTTCAGCCTGCCGGGTATCTATACGCATCTAAACTTTATAAGGAATCGCTCTTTTTTCTGAATATGCTTCTTATGCCGCCTAAGAATTTCTTTGATGGCTTCTGTGTTTCTACCGGCGGTTTCTCCTTAACAACGGTTTCGGTTTTGGTTTTCTTTTCTTCTGTCGGTTTTTCTTCCGAAGGCGTATGTTCCTGTGCCTTGCTTTCGTCTTTCTTGGCTTCTTCTTTTTTGCTCGGCTTACGTTTTTCCTTCTTCTTTATTTCGGTAAGCTCAAATATAACCATACTAGCGCTATCGCCGCGGCGCTGCCTTAAGCCTATAATCCGGGTATAGCCTCCGGCTCTCTTGGCAAAACGCTTGCCTATATCGCTAAAAAGCAGGCTTACCAGTTTGTGGTCGCAGAGTATCGCGTATGCCTGCCTCTTTGCAGCAAGAGAATCTTCTTTGGCTAATGTTATAAGGCTTTCTACCAAAGGCTGTACGGCCTTGGCCTTGGCCTTGGTAGTCTTAATGCTTTGATAGATCAGGATACTTCTGGCCATGCTCTTTAACGTAGCCTTGTGCCAGCTGGTGAAGCGATTAATTTGATTTTTTGCTTTTGCGTGTCTCATATTATTTTTTTAAGCTTTCTTTAGTTTCTTGGGGTCAATCGGCATACCTAAAGTTAAACCCATGCCCGCAAGCAGCTCTTTTATTTCGGTCAAAGACTTCTTGCCGAAATTTTTAAAGCCGAGCATTTCATCTTCGGACCGTTTTACTAAGTCTGCGATAATCTTGATGTTTGCTTCCCTGAGGCAGTTAGAGCTTCTTACTGATAGCTCCAACTCAGAAATCGGAAGGCGCAATTTTTCATAAAGCACCGTCTCTTCTCTGGTCATTTCTACGCCTTCCTCTTCGATTTCTTCGGGCAGCTGGCCGAAATTAACGAATATATCCAAATGCCTCTGCAGGATATTGGAAGCGTAAAGAAGCGCATCTTTCGGGGATATCGCACCGTTGGTAAATATTTCCAGATTAAGCTTATCGTAATCTGTTCTTTGCCCTACGCGCGTATTCTCAACCGAATAGGTAACCTTCTTTATCGGAGCGAATATTGAATCAATCGGTATCACGCCGATAGTTGTATCTTCTTTTTTATTCAATTCTGAAGGCACATAACCGCGGCCGCGCGCAACCTCCATCTCAAGATGAAATTTGGTATCTTTAGTAAGGGTTGCAATGTGCAGCTCGGGATTGATTATTTCTATAGTTTCATCGGTCTGAATATCTTTAGCCGTTACCTCGCCTTTGCTGTCTTTTTTGATGAATATTGTTTTCGGGATTTTAGAATGCGAGTTAATAATAAGGCTCTTAATATTCAGGATTATTTCGGTAACATCCTCCAGGACCCCGGGGATAGCCGAAAATTCATGCTGAACGCCGTGAAACTTCACCGAAGTTACGGCACTGCCCTCTATGGAAGAAATAAGCACTCTGCGCAGGGCGTTACCTATTGTTACGCCGTAGCCTCTTTCAAAAGGAGCGGCAGTAAATTTTCCGTACGTATTTGTATAGCTTGTTTCATCGCACTCAAGTCTTTTTGGTAGCTGAAAATCTCTCCATTTTATACCCATTTACACTCCTTTGTATTAAAAAAGTACTGGAACTTACTTAGAATACAATTCTACGATAAGCTGCTCTTCTATAGGCATCTGTATGTCGTCTTTTTCCGGAAGACGCGTAACTTTAGCCTTCAGCTCTTCTTTATTAAAATCAAGCCACGTAGGAACTGTCCTGTCTTTTGAGACATCCGTGATTTCTTTAATCTTTTTTTGCGCTTTTTCCTTAGCTTTTAGTTCTACAACGTCTCCGCTGGCAATTAAAAATGAAGGTATGTTAACTCTTTTTGAGTTTACATATACGAAGTTATGTCTTACTAGTTGCCTGGCCTGCGAACGCGATAAAGCAAGGCCCATACGGAATATAGCATTGTCCAGCCTTCTCTCTAATAACTGCAAAAGTATCTTTCCGGTTACACCTTTGGACTTAGAGGCTAAACTGAAATATTTACGGAATTGTTTTTCTCTTACCCCGTACATCCTCTTAACTTTTTGCTTTTCCCTGAGCTGCACGCCGTAATTGGAGAGCTTGGTTCTTCTGCCCTGGCCGTGCTGACCGGGTGCATATGCTCTCTTGGTTATCGGGCATTTTTCGGTAAAGCATTTTGTGCCTTTTAAGAATAATTTCTCACTCTCGCGGCGGCATAGCCTGCAAACTGCCTCTGTATGGCGACCCATCTATCTTATACTCTCCTTTTCTTTTTAGGACGGCAACCGTTATGCGGAATCGGGGTTACGTCTTTTATAGACGTTATAGTTAGCCCTGAAGCCTGCAGCGCTCTTATTGCTGACTCGCGCCCGAACCCAGGACCCTTTACGCAGACATCAACCTCTTTTAAGCCTATTTCCTTGGCTTTTCTGGCTGCATCCGTAGCGGCGATTTGAGCAGCAAAAGGAGTAGATTTCTTTGATCCGCCGTAGCCTACGATACCCGGAGCCGACCAAACAAGAACGTTACCCTGCTTATCGGTAATGGTTATTATGGTATTATTAAAACTTGCCTGTATGTGCGCTATGCCGGTTGTAATTCCCTTGGCTAGTTTCTTCTTTTTTGCTTTTTCTTTTGTAGCCATATAAAAGTAGATCCTCCCTTAAGTTATTTCTTGCCTGCCGCTGGCTTAGGAGCCGCTGCTGGTTTTGTCTCTGTCTTCTTCAACATTACTGCCGAACCGCCTTTACGCGGGCCCTTGCGGGTGCGCGCATTGGTGCGTGTACGCTGGCCTCTGGCCGGAAGACCTTTCTTATGACGCATACCGCGGTAAGAACCGATATCCATAAGCCTCTTTATATTCTGCGCGATATCCCTGCGCAGGTCGCCTTCCATACGGTATCCGCCTTTTTGTATCGTATTGGTAATGTGGGAAACTTCTGCTTCGCTTAAGTCTTTGGCGCGCTTATTAGGATCAATACCTGCTTCTTTAAGAATTTTATTAGAGAGAACACGTCCCACGCCGTAAAGATAAGTCAGGGCTATCTCTACTCTTTTTTCTTTCGGTATATCAACACCTAAAATTCTGGGCATATATCCACCTTATCCTTGTCTCTGTTTATGCTTAGGGGTGGAACATATAACACGCACTACACCCCTGCGCCTGATGATTTTGCATTTATCGCAAATTTTCTTAACCGACGATTTTACTTTCACCTTTTACGCCCTTTCGATTATTTGGATCTAAATGTAATTCTTCCGCGGGTTAAGTCGTAAGGAGAAAGCTCCAGTTTGACTTTATCCCCGGGAAGTATTCTTATAAAATTCATGCGCATTTTTCCGGACACGTGCGCAAGCACAACATGGCCATTCTCTAACTCTACCTTGAACATTGCATTCGGCAGGGTTTCAATTATTTTTCCCTCTGTTTCTATCAGCTCTTCTTTGGCCATATAAATTTAACGCGTTAATATCTCCGGGCCCTTATCGGTAACGGCTATCGTATGCTCAAAATGCGCTGAAAGCTGCCTGTCCTTAGTGACTGCCGTCCAGCCGTCGCTTAACGTCTCCGACTCCCAGGATCCCATGTTTACCATGGGTTCAATCGCCAGGACCATCCCGTTTTTTAAAACCGGCCCTTGTCCGGGACGGCCGAAATTGGGAATTTCCGGTTCTTCATGCAGGCTTCTTCCTATTCCGTGGCCCACATACTGCCTTACGACCGAAAAACCGTTTTTCTCCACGTAACTTTGCACGGCGTAAGATATATCCGAAAGATGATTCCCTGCCTTAGCCTTCTTTATACCTAAAGTTAATGCTTTTTTAGTTATGTCAATAAGCTTCTTTGCGCGCGGATTGATTTTTCCTACGGCAAACGTCACAGCTGCATCGGAAAAATAACCCAGGTGATTAATGCCTAAATCCACGCTTATGATATCGCCGTCTTTTAACTTCCTGTCGCCGGGGATACCGTGCACTATTTCTTCGTTCACCGAGGTGCAAACTACAGCCGGAAAACCCCTGTAACCTTTAAAGGCCGGCATTACGCCTTGCTCGGTCGCTAAGCCTTCCGCAAAAATATCTATCTCGGCAGTAGTGACGCCCGCTTTTACAAAGCGCTCGATCTTTTTCATCATACTGCCTAAAATAATTCCCGCTTCCCGCAAAACCCTTAAGTCTTCTTCAGACTTTAATGGAATCATTGTACTTTTGGACCAATTGAAGCATTTTATCCAAAACTATTCCTGCTTCCTCATCTGCGCCAAGCCGGGTCAATTTATTCTTCGCTTCGTAGTATTCGATCAAAGGCGCCGATTCTTTTTCATAAACCTCTAAACGCGTCTTTATCGTTGCCTCATTGTCATCAGAGCGCTGATACAATTTTCCGCCGCAATTATCGCATACCATGCTGACTTTAGGCGGCATATTCTTTATATGAAAATTCAGCCCGCAATTCTTACAAACCAATCTTCCGCTTAAACGCTGAATAATTACAGCGACACTCGTCTTTAAATACAGCGCCATATCTATAGGCATATTCTTTTCTTTTAAGATAGTATCTAAATCGCGTGCCTGGGAAATATTGCGCGGATAACCGTCTAATATAAAGCCTTTTCTTACGTCTGCCTGCGAAAGCCTGTCGATAACCATGCTGGTTACCAATTTATCGGGAACGAGCGCACCTTTTTCCATATAACCTTTGGCTTCCTTACCCAGCGCGGTCCCACCAGTAACGTTTTGCCTTAAGAGGTCACCCGTAGAGATATGCGGCAAACCCAGTTTTTCGGCAAGTTTCTTTGCCTGAGTACCTTTGCCTGCTCCCGGAGGCCCTAATAAAACCATACGCATATATTTAAGCCCTTCTTCCTTTTATTCTGGAGCCCTTAATAAAACCTTCGTAATGATGCATTAACAAATGTGATTCTATCTGTTTTACGGTATCTAACATAACACCGACGATAATTAATATGCCCGTGCCGCCAAAGAATGAAGCCACCAGATACGGGATTTTAAGCCAGGCCATGATAAAATCCGGGAATATCGCGATTACCGCAATAAATAAAGCGCCGAAAAGCGTAATCCTGGTCATAACAAAATCTAAAAATTCCGCCGTAGAGGTACCCGGCCTTATCCCGGGGATAAACCCGCCGTATTTCTTCATGTTCTCGGATAAGTCGTTGGGGTTAAATACTATGGCTGTATAAAAATAACAAAAGAACACTATTAACAAAGCGTACATTACCGTGTAAAGCGCGTGCCCTCTGACCAGCCCTTGAGCCCATCTTTGAAAAGTGGGATTAGGGATAAATGATGCCATGGTTGCAGGAAATAAAATTATGGACTGCGCAAAAATAATAGCAATAACGCCTGCGGTATCAACTTTTAACGGTATATACGTGGATTGGCCCCCGTATATTTTTCTACCCACGATTCTTCTGGCATACTGAACGGGAATCTTACGCTGCGCCTGGGTAACCCAAATTACAGCAAATACAACTATGACTAAAAGTACCGCCATAACTAAAAGAACTATGGGCTGAATTTGACGGCGCGAAGGAGAAAAAGGCGAAATTAAAACAAATAATTGTTGTATAGCTGCGGGAATCCTGGAAATTATACCTGCGGTAATAATCAGCGATATGCCGTTACCAATGCCCCTCTCTTGTATTTGTTCGCCCAGCCACATTATAAATATTGTTCCAGTGGTCAGCGTAAGCACGGTAAGGATCCTGAAACCCCATCCCGACTGTATAACAACATTCAACCCTTCAAAACGCGCGGGATTTTCAAGCCAAAGAGCGATAAAATAAGACTGTATCAAAGATAACACAACCGTGCCGTAGCGTGTATATTGATTTATTCTTTCATGGCCGGCTTTTCCCTCTTTAGCCAACTTTTCCAGTGCCGGAATTACCGCTGTCAAAAGCTGCATGATAATCGAGGATGAAATGTAAGGCATGATACCTAAAGCAAAAATAGTCAGCCTTTCCATGGCACCACCCGAAAACATGTTAATTATGCCAAAGAGCGTACCGCCTTGTGTCTTAGCTATACGGTTAAAGAATTCAGCTAAAGCCGCACCGTCAATACCCGGGGTAGGCACGTAACAGCCTATGCGGTATATAACAAGAAGAGCGCCGGTTATGAGCAGGCGTTTCTTTAAATCTGGTATTTTAAAAGAATTTGCTAAAGCACTAAGCATTGACTAATTCTACTTTTCCGCCTGCCTGAGTAATCTTGTCCTGAGCGGATTTTGAAAAAGCGTGTGCCTGCACGGTAACGGCAGTTTTTATTTCACCGTCGCCTAAAACCTTAACCAGTTTTTCTTTATGCTTAATCAAACCCTTTGTCTCTAGTAATTCAAGAGTAAGATTTGTTTCTTTTAGTTTAGTGAGGTCTCTTAAGTTTACCAGCTGATAAATTGTCTTTGAGCGGCTGTTAAAACCTCTTTTAGGAATTCTGCGGATCAAAGGAGTCTGCCCGCCTTCAAAACCAGCGTACATATCTCTTCCGGCGCGGGAAGTCTGCCCCTTGCTGCCGCGGGTAGAAGTCTTGCCGTGCCCGGAACTGGAACCGCGTCCGAGAATTTTCTTATTCTTGCGTGAACCTACAGGAGAAGCTAAATTATGTAACCCTAAGCTTATCTGAGCCTGAAATTTCTTCTTAGGCGCAGGCTTAGGGCTCTTTACCGTAACAGCTTTTTTAACCTCAGCCTTAACTGCCGGCTTGACAGATGTTTTTGCTTTCTTCTGTACGCGAGGAGCCTTATTTTTTGCCTCGTTTTTCTTTTCCATTTAATTTCCTTTTTAAGCAGAAGGCCTGGGGCTTTGAGTTTTTTCCGACTTTAAATCTAACAGGCCTTGCATTGTAGCTTTAATAACATTCACGGGATTATTAGTTTTAAGACACTTGGTGAGTATGTCTTTTATGCCACAGGCTTCGCATACCGCTCTTACCGGGCCGGCAGCAATAACACCTGTTCCTTCGGAAGCAGGCTTCAAAAGAACCTTAGCAGCGCCAAATTTACCGATAATCTCATGAGGAATGGTTGAGCCTTCAAGGGGTATGCGTACCAGGGCTTTTTTTGCTTTGGTGAGTGCTTTGCGTATGGCATCTGCTACTTCATTAGCTTTATCCTGGGCAAAACCAACGCGGCCTTTTGTATCACCCACGACAACTAAAGCGCTAAAATGCAGTTTCTTGCCGCCCTTAGTAACCTTAGTAACGCGATTTATGGTAATAACTTTTTCAATTATCTCCGGCTGCTGTTCTATGTTTAATTCGCGCATTTTAGAACTGTAACCCCCCTTTTCTTAACGCCTCGGCAAACGCCTTGACCCTTCCGTGATACAAATAACCGGCGCGGTCAAAAACTATCGTATTAATGCCTTTTTGTTTTGCCTCATTGGCAAATAATTCCCCGAAAGCTACTGCTGATTTTATGTTGCCTGCGGAAGGAATCTTTGTTTTAACTACCTTATCGTAGGTGGCCAAAGAAAAAATTACTTTATTCTGTATATCGTCGATTAATTGAGCAGAAATATTGTTCAGGCTTCTGTTTAAGACCAAACGCGGACGCTGGCTGTCGCCGTGTAAACGTATACGTATGCGCTTGTGCCTCTTAATTCTTGCCTGTAGCTTCTTATTTTTAATCATCTTAGTTATTTAGCTCCCGATTGAGCCGCCTTACCGACTTTCTTCTTTACGTATTCGCCGGCAAAACGAATACCTTTTCCTTTATACGGTTCAGGCGGATAGACTGCCCGGATTTCCGTGGCAATCTCTCCTACTTTTTGTTTATCTATGCCTCTGACTATCAATTGAGTCTGCTTGGGTGTTTCTATTTTAATGCCTTCGGGGATATTGAAGACTACCGGATGGGAAAAACCAACATTCATAGTAAGGACATTTCCCTGTACCTGAGCCTTAAAACCGACGCCTATAATCTCAAGCTCTTTAACATAGCCTTCAGTTACACCCTTAACTATGTTTACAAGCAGCGAACGGTAAAGCCCATGTTGCATTCTGTCTAACTTTGTATCTGCCACACGGTTAAAATTAACCCGCCCTTCTTTAAATTCGGCGGTTACGCGGCTGGAATACTTAAGGCTCTGTTTACCCTTAGGCCCTTCGACAGAAATAACCCCGTCTTTAATCTCGACTTTAACTTCTTTAGGTATGACTACCGGTTTTTTACCTATTCTAGACATATTTCCTCGCTTAATGAACTACCACACATACGCGATAACTTCCCCGCCTAAACCTTCGGTTTTGGCGCGGGTATCGGTAACTATTCCTTTTGATGTTGAAATAATTGCTATGCCCCTACCCCTTAAAACTGTAGGAACCTTCTGATGTTTAACATAAACTCTCAAGCCAGACTTAGATATACGCTGAATATTCTTTATTGCCGGCCGGCCCAGTTCATATCTAAGATAAACTCTTAAGACGCCCTGTTTTTTATCTTCGATAAGCTTGAAGTTGTCAATGTAACCCTCTTCTTTAAGTATAGCTAAAATAGCCTGCAGGTTACGCGAAGCAGGAATATCAACATTATCTTTCTTTGCCATTATGGCATTACGTATAATAGTAAAGCCATCGGCTATTAAATCAGTTCTGCTCATACTTCTCCTTATTTTACCAGCTAGCCTTCTTTACGCCGGGTATCATGCCAGCCCAAGCTAATTCCCTGAAACATATACGGCATAGCTTGAATCTGCGCAGATAACCGCCTGATCTGCCGCAAATAGGGCAACGATTATACTTACGCGAAGAAAACTTTGGCGCTCTTTTCCATCTTGCTATCTGTGAATTTTTTGCCATTTTATTCTTTTCTACCTTATCCCGCTATAGCTCCTAATACGGTTGCGGGATTCCGTCAAGCGTTAAATTTCTTTAACGGAATAAGGCATGCCAAATAATTTTAATAATTCTCTCGACTGCTCTTTGCTGCCGGAATTCTTAATACAAAATGTTATATCCATGCCTTGCGAACGGGTTAATTTATCGTATTCTATCTCGGGGAATATGCCCTGGTCGGTCAGGCCCATACTGTAATTGCCGGCTTTGTCAAATCCCTCAGGAGAAACACCTCTGAAGTCGCGGATACGCGGAAGCGCTATGTTTACCAGCCTGTCAAGAAACTCATACATAATAGTACGCCTTAAAGTAACCTTGCATCCTATGGCGCTGTTCTCTTTTATTTTAAAGTTCGATATGGCTTTCTTAGCCCTTCTCATGATGGGCCTTTGCCCGGTAATCTGCGCAAGCTCATCCATAGACTTATCCAAAAGCTTAACATCCTGCAGAGCTTCTCCTACGCCCATATTCACAACTATCTTATCAAGGCGCGGGACAGCCATCTTGTTCTTGATGGAAAACTCCTTCATCATAGCAGGAACGATTTCGTTTCTATATTTTTCTAATAATCTGGGTATCATTTTAGATGACCTCGTTGCATGATTTGCAGAACCTGGATTTTGTTCCATCCGCCAATACCTTGATACCGATACGGGCCGGCCTGCTACAGTTTTTACATAGAACCATAAGATTAGATATGCTTATGGGAAGCTCGATTGAAACGACTCCACCCTGCTGATCCTGGCGGGTCTGGCGCTTATGCTTCTTAACCATATTCACGCCCTCAACCAATGCTTTATTATTGGCGGCGTAAATCTTTAATACCCTGCCTTTTTTACCGGCATCCTTACCCTTGGTAACCTGTACCGTATCTTCACGCTTTATTTTATACATTTATATTACCTCTGGTGCCAATGATATTATCTTGGTAAAATTCTTTTCTCTTAATTCACGGGCGACCGGCCCGAATACGCGTGTTCCCCTGGGATTTGACTGCGGGTCAATAAATACTATGGCATTGCGGTCAAACCTTATAATTGAGCCGTCCAGCCTCTTTATAGGGGCTTTAGTTCTTACGATTACCGCCTTGGCTACTTCACCTTTTTTAACCGTAGCTTCGGGAGCAGACTCTTTCACGTTAACATTGATAATATCGCCAATTCGGGCAACAAAAGAATTCTTCTTGCCCAAAACAGCGATACAGGCAACTTTCTTTGCTCCGGTATTATCCGCTACATCGAGTATCGTACGTAATTGTATCATTATACATCTTCCTTTAGGACGTGCGTGGTCGGGGCTTTCTTGATTACTTCGACCAGTGCAAAACGCTTATCCTTAGACAATGGGCGTGTCTCTTCTACCCTTACGTTATCTCCAACTGCAGAAACATTCTGCTCATCATGAAACTTATATTTATTGTAATGCTTAACGACCTTGTCGTATTTAGGATGCTTGGCTATATTAGTGACCTTAACAACGCGGGTCTTCTGCATCTTGTCGCTTGTAACTATGCCTATAAATTCTTTTCTCTTGCCCATGTCTATTAGCTTTCTTTCTTTTCGTTAAGCAGCGTTTCTATACGTGCGATGTCCCTTTTAATCTTAGAGAACATATGCGGCTTATCTACTCTGCCGCCGTAGCGCTGCTGATTTAATTTAAATAACTCTTCCTTAAGGCTTTTTTCTTTAGCCGTTAATTCGTCTTTTGAAAGCCCGCGTAATTCGGTTATCTTCATGTTATTTATGCATCCTCGTGACAAATTTGGTCTGAAACGGCAGCTTATATGCGCACATCCGAAAACACCTGCGTGCGTATTCCTGCGGTACGCCGCCCATTTCAAAAAGCACTTTTCCTCTTTTTACCGTCGCTACCCAATGATCCAGGTCGCCCTTACCCTTACCCATGCGCACTTCCGCGGGCTTTTTGGTTATGGAATGATCCGGAAATATCCTGATCCAAAGCTTGCCGCCTTTATTCAGCTGGCGGGCAAGTATAACACGCACAGCTTCTATCTGGGTATTCTTAAGCCATCCGTTTTCCAAAGCTTTAAGCCCAAATTCACCGAATGATATCTGTGCACCGGTTGTAGCAACACCCCTTCTGGTGCCTCTTTGTAATTTACGATATTTAACCCTCTTGGGCATTATTGCCATAATAAACTCCTGTTATTGCTTTCCTGCAGCCTGTGTTTTTTCTGCAACTATAGGCGTAGTAAAAGCAGCTGGCCTGCCTAAAATGTCGCCTTTATAAATCCAAACTTTAATACCTATGAGCCCATAAGTAGTTAAACTCTCCGCAAAACCGTAGTCAATATCAGCGCGCAGCGTGGACAAAGGAATCTTGCCCTGTTTATATGTTTCTACGCGCGACATTTCAGCGCCACCCAAGCGGCCTGAGGCCATTACCTTGATACCCTTTGCCCCTGCCGACATGGTTTGCTCAATAGAACGCTTTATTGCCCTGCGGAACGCAACTCTTTTTTCTATCTGCAGAGTGATATTTTCTCCGACCAGCTGAGCATCCATAACCGGATTCTTTACTTCTTCTATATCTATAGAAATTTCCTTTTTGGCCATACTATTTAAATCTTCGCGTAAACGTTCTATATCAGCACCATGTCTGCCGATTATAAGCCCCGGACGGGCAGAGAAAATACGTATCTTAATTTTTTCGGCTAAACGCTCAATTACTATCTTAGAAATAGCGGATTGTTTAAACTTTGTCTTGATAAACTTTCTGATTTTAAAATCCTCTTCCAGGAATTTAGGGAAATCTTTACGATTAGCAAACCAACGGCTATTCCAGGTCTTTATAAAGCCTATTCTTTGTATTAGCGGTGGAACTTTTCTACCCATTATTTATTCTCCGTCTTAAGATCGAGTTCTATTTTAATGTGCGAAGTTCTCTTCTTTATATGCGTAGCCCTGCCGAAAGCAGCGGCTTTAAATCTTTTCCAGGCCGGGCCGTTATCGCAGGTAATCTTGGATATGTACAATTGATCCGGAGTGAATCCTTTTACCTTGGCATTGGCAACTGCCTGCTTCAGGATTTTGATTAGATACTCTTTGGGCCTTTTGTTTAAATTAACTAGCGTGGCCTGGGCAGCGGTAACATCCTGGTTTCTCAACAGGTCCATTACCTGCCTGACCTTTGTAGGGACTAATCTTAAGAATTTTGCTTCAGCTCTTACTATCATATTAGGTTAACTCCACTGCTTTCTTGGCTTTTACACCGCCATGCTTCCTGAATATTCTGCTGGGAGCGAATTCTCCAAGCTTATGCCCGACCATATTCTCGGTTACAAATACAGGAATGTGCTTGTGCCCGTCGTGGACCGCAAATGTTACACCCACGAAATCAGGAATTATCGTTGAGCGCCTTGACCAGGTTTGAATGGCCTGACGCGTACCTGCCCTGCGTGCTCTATCAACTTTCTTAATAAGTTTTTCGTCGACAAACGGACCTTTTTTTAATGATCGGGGCATCTTATTTCCTTCTCTTTATAATGAATTTATTCGAATACTTTTTACGGTTTCTTGTTCTGTAACCTTTTGTAGGCTTACCCCACGGAGTTACCGGGTGAGGATTACCCTGGCCGGATTTTCCTTCACCGCCGCCGTGCGGATGGTCAACCGGGTTCATTGCTAAACCTCTTACCGTAGGCTTGATACCCAGCCATCTGGTACGGCCGGCTTTGCCTATGCTGATTGCCTCATGCTCAATATTACTTAGCTGGCCTATCGTAGCGCGGCAATCTAAGCTGACTAACCTAACTTCTCCTGAAGGCAGCTTAAGATGCGCGGAATCGCCGTCTTTAGCCATAATCTGCGCATAGCTACCGGCACTTCTTGCCATCTGTCCGCCTTTTCCTTTAACCAATTCTATGTTGTGTATCAAGGTACCTTGCGGCAGATATCTTAAAAGCGTGCAATTTCCGGATTTAATCTCTATATCTTTCTGATTAGAAGAAACAACTATGTCATCAACTTTTAAATCTGCGGGAGCCAATATATAACGCTTTTCTTTTGTTGGATACTCGACCAAAGCAATACGCGATGAACGGTTAGGATCATATTCAATTGAAATTACTTTTGCCGGAACGTCAAATATATCGCGCTTAAAATCAACAATCCTTAGCATACGCTTGTGCCCGCCGCCGATATGGCGCACGGTAATGCGTCCGTAAGAATTCCTTCCGCCTGTTCTTTTAACCGGTAGAAGCAATGACTTCTGCGGTTTGTTGGTGGTAATTTCGGCAAAATCCGAGCCGGTCATCCATCGTCTTGAAGCTGTCGTAGGTTTATATTTTTTTAGTCCCATGATAAATCCTTACGGTGCTGTATCTATTTTATGGCCCTGTTTTAACGTTACTACGGCCCTCTTAGTATCTGAAGTTTTGCCCAGCTGGTGCCTGACCCGTTTTAGTTTTCCGGAAGAGATAAGGGTATTAACGCTGGAAACCTTTACTTTATAAATCTCTTCGACCGCTTTTCTTATTTCCACTTTGTTGGCAGAATAGCCCACGAGAAACAGGTATTTATTAGCCGGCTCCTGAAGAGTGGATTTTTCGGTACGAATCAAAGCCCTGATTATATCATATGATGTAATCATTTCAATCTTTCCGTTAATTTAGTCAAACCGCTCTTAGTAATGAGTACTTTCTGATTCGCCATAACCTCATAAGGATTGGTATAAGCGGCATGATTTACATTTAAGAATCCTATGTTACGCAAAGCCTTTTTTAGATTATCACTTGCCTTATCTAATAATAAAAGCACGCTGTAGTTATCTGATTTGTGCTTAGGATCGAGCTTAAGCTTGCTTAAAACGCCTAAGGCATCCTTTGTTTTTCCGGTATCCAGATTAAAATCATCCAGAATCAGAAAATTATTGTCTTTTACTTTCACATTCAATGTAGATTTTAATGCCAGTAAATTTATTTTTCTGGGCAGTTCGTAAGAGAAATCTCTCGGATGCGGCCCGAATATTACGCCGCCGTGACGCCATAACGGAGAACGAATGGAGCCGACTCTTGCCCTGCCGGTACCCTTCTGCTTCCAGGGTTTTTTACCGCCGCCTGATATTTCGCCGCGGGTTTTAGTTGCTGCCATGCCTCTTCTGTTATTCGCACGGTAAGCAACGATTGCCTGATGCAGGGCCTCTTTATTAACTGTCCCATCAAAAACAGACGTATTCAGCTTTAAATTATCTACTTCCTTGCCTTCAATATTGTATACGGGTAATGTAATAGCTTCCATGGTTAATTATTTCTTTGCGCCCTTCTTATCCTGTTTTTTCTGCTCAACGGGCCTTTCGCTTCGCGATTTCTTCTTTTTTGATTTTCTGATTAATAAATACCCGTTATCGCAACCGGGCACGCCACCTTTAACTAGCAAAATATTATTTCCTGCATCAATTTTAATAACTTCTAAGCTCTGTACGGTCACTTGCCCTGCGCCCATATGGCCCGGTAGGTGATGCCCCTTAAATACTCTTCCGGGAGTAGTACTTGAGCCAATTGAACCTATGCGGCGATGCGACGTAGAACCATGGGTCATGGGAGCGCCGGACCAATTCCAACGCTTCATGCCGCCCTGAAACCCCTTGCCGATAGAAGTCCCGGTAACATCCACAAAATCACCAGGCTTGAATAAGTCAACCTTTAACTCTTCGCCTACCTTGTATTCTTTGGCAGGGTCCCTGACTAATTCACGGATGAATTTACGGGGTGTAATATTGAGCTTCTTAAACATCCCGGCCTGAGGCCTTTTTAGCGATTTCTCTGGCACAACATCAAAACCAAGCTGTATATTCTTCTTGTTGATACTTAACACAGGGCACGGCCCCGCTTCTATGGCCGTAACATCAACCTGCGTGCCGTTATCAGCAAACACCTGCGTCATACCTATTTTTTTGCCTAATATACCTATCATTTGATTTCCGCATCCACTCCGGCGGGCAAATTAAGTTTCTTAAGCGCATCGATGGTTTTTGACGTGGGATCGTAGATATCAATTAACCTTTTGTGCGTAGATAACTCAAACTGCTCGCGCGATTTTTTGTCGATAACAGGAGAACGATTCACGGTATAAATCTCCCGTTTCGTGGGCAGCGGCACCGGACCAGCAATAGTTGCTCCGGTGCGCTTAACTGTCTCCACAATCTCCGCGACTGCCTGGTCTAACAGGCGATGGTCATAAGCTTTTAATCTGATTCGTATTTTTTGCATTTAGTCAACTCTTAAGCAATTATCTCAGTTACAACACCTGCACCTACTGTATGGCCGCCTTCGCGGATAGCAAAACGTGATTCTTTTTCCATAGCGATAGGAGTAATCAATTCTATATCAAGATTTACGTTGTCGCCGGGCATAACCATTTCAACACCCTCAGGCAAAGTAGTAACCGAACCGGTAACATCGGTTGTCCTGAAATAGAACTGCGGCCTGTAACCTTTGAAAAACGGAGTATGTCTTCCGCCTTCTTCTTTGGTTAAAATGTAAACTCTGGCTTTAAACTTGGTGTGAGGCGTAATGGACTTCGGCGCTGCGATAACCATACCACGCTCAACCTCTTCTTTTGCAATACCTCTTAAAAGAAGGCCTACGTTATCTCCGGCATGCCCTTCATCAAGAAGCTTTCTGAACATTTCAATACCTGTTACAACTGTCTTTTTTGGCTCAGGCCTTAAACCTACGAGCTCGACTTCTTCGTTAATCTTAACCTTGCCGCGCTCGATTCTGCCTGTGGCAACCGTACCTCTACCTTCAATGCTGAACACGTCTTCAACCGCCATCAAGAGGGGCTTATCAAGCTCTCTTGCGGGAAGCGGGATAAAATCATCGCAAGCCTTCACCAGGTCGAGTATGGGTTTAGCATCAGGGCTATTAGGATCACTTGACTGCATTGCTTTAAGAGCGCTTCCCTTTATAATCGGAGTTTTATCTCCGGGATAACCGTATTTGGTTAAGAGCTCTCTTACTTCCATTTCAACCAGGGCGATTAATTCTTTGTCCTGAACAACGTCAACTTTATTTAAAAATACTACCATTGCCGGAACGTTAACCTGACGTGCCAATAAGATATGTTCTCTTGTCTGAGGCATAGGGCCGTCAGCAGCAGATACTACCAGTATTGCCCCGTCCATCTGAGCAGCTCCGGTAATCATGTTCTTGATATAATCAGCGTGTCCCGGGCAGTCGATATGCGCGTAATGACGGGCATCTGATTCATATTCAACGTGAGCTACCGAAATAGTAACTACCTTTGTCTCGTCTCTTACCGTACCGCCTTTAGCAATATCGGAATATTCCCTGGCCGTAGCTTTACCCATTTTTGATAAAACGCTGGTGATAGCCGCGGTAAGAGTAGTCTTACCATGATCGATGTGACCGATGGTCCCGATATTCACGTGCGGTTTAGATCTTACAAATTTTTCTTTAGCCATCAATACACCTCCTGTATTTTTTAAAAACTTATCTGGATTTCTCTGCCGTAACTACGGTCGTAATTTTTTCTACTATATGTGAAGGCACTTCAGCGTAAAATGAAGGCTCCATTGTATAGGATGCACGGCCTTGTGTCAAGGATCTTGATACCGTCGCATAATTAAAAACTTCCGACAAAGGAATATTCGCTCTTATCGCGCGCACATTTCCTCTGGTATTAATCGCTACAATCTTCGCCCGACGGGAATTAAGGTCTCCGATGATCTGGCCCATGAATTCTTCGGGAACCAGTACCTCGATATCCATAATCGGCTCCAGTAATACCGGCTTGGCTTTTTTCATCCCGTCATTAAATGCAATAGCCGCAGCCATTTTAAAAGCCATTTCCGAAGAATCTACATCGTGAAACGATCCGTCTACAAGCGTTACTTTAACATCCGTAACCGGATAACCTGCAAGACAGCCGCTCTTTGCCGCACCCAATATCCCCTGCTTTACCGAAGGGATAAACTCGCGCGGAATAGCGCCACTTTTAATTTTATCTTCAAATGTATTTCCTGCACCGGGTGTTTCCTGAGGTTCCATTTCAATAACGACATGGCCGTATTGTCCGCGTCCACCAGATTGCTGAATAAACTTACCCACTGAATTAACTTTTCTGGTAATTGCCTCGCGATAAGCAACCTGCGGCTGGCCAACTTGTGCGCCGACATTAAATTCGCGCAATATCCTGTCGATAATAACTTCCAGATGTAACTGTCCCATTCCGGCAATAATAGTCTGTCCGGTTTCCTGGTTGTATGTAACGCGGAACGACGGATCCTCTTCTTCTAATTTATGTAAGGCTAACCCTAACTTTTCCTGATCCGATTTTGTCTTGGGCTCTATTGCCTGCTGTATAACCGGCTCCGGAAAACGCATTGCTTCAACTAATATAGGATCCTCTTCGGTACAAAGGGTATCTCCGGTTGTAGTTTCTCTTAAACCTACTGCAGCAGCAATATCTCCGGCAGATACTTCATCGATAATTTCCTGGCGGTTTGCGTGCATCTGCACAAGCTTGGTAAGGCGTTCCCTGGTTCTTTTGGAGGCATTGTATATGTAATTACCTGCCTTCATTGTCCCTGAATAGACCCTTATAAAATTCAATTTGCCCACGTAAGGATCAGTGGCCACCTTAAAGCAGAGCGCGCAAAACGGAGCCTTTGCGGATGCCTGTATTTCTTCATGCTCTGAGGTATCAGGATTAGTGCCTTGTATCGTAGGTATGTCTAACGGCGAAGGCAGATAATCGCAGACCGCATCCAACAATAGCTGAATACCCTTGTTGCGCAAAGACGTGCCGCTTAAAACAGGTACAAATTTATTCGCGAGCACCGCTCTGCGGATAGCCCCTTTCAACTCTTCCTGGGTTACCTCTTTGCCGTGCACATATTTATCCATTATAAGATCGTCTGCCTCAGCAACACGCTCAATTAAAATAGCATGATAATGCTTATAATCTTTCAATAGTTCTTCCGGGATATCTTTAATTTCTATTTCCTTGCCCATATCGTCTTTATAAACTACGAGCTTTTTTGCCACTAAATCTACTATGGACTTAAAATTATCTTCCTGGCCTATCGGCAGCTGTATTGCGGCTGCGTTTGCTCCAAGCTTCTTATGTATCTGGTCTACTACGTCTAAAAAGTTGCTGCCTACGCGGTCAAGCTTATTTACAAAAGCCATGCGCGGGACATTGTAACGGTCAGCCTGGCGCCATACTGTCTCTGACTGAGGCTCAACTCCGCCAACCCCGCAGAATACGACAACCGCGCCGTCTAAGACCTTAAGTGATCTTTCAACTTCTACGGTAAAATCTACGTGGCCCGGAGTATCAATAAGATTGATACTGAAATCTTTCCAGCTGCAATTGATACAGGCGGCGGTAATGGTAATGCCTCTTTCCTGTTCCTGGACCATCCAGTCCATAGTAGCAGTACCTTCATCGACTTCGCCTATTTTATAAGTCTTGCCGGTATAGAAAAGCACCCTTTCGCTGGTAGTTGTTTTACCGGCGTCTATGTGCGCTATTATTCCTATATTCCTGACTTTGTCTAAACTTACTTTTCCCATTGTTTTTATAGCTACTGCTAAACTCAAAGCTTGCTAGCTCCTATAATTTACTAGATTACCATCTAAAATGAGCGAATGCCTTATTTGACTCCGCCATCTTATGTGTATCGTCTCTTTTTTTAATAGATGAACCTTCACCCTTAAAAGCTGAAATAATCTCTTCGGCAAGGCGGATCTCCATGGGCTTGCCTTTTTTCGCCCTGGCAAAATCTCTTATCCAGCGCAGCGCAATTGATGTACCGCGCTCCTGCCTTACTTCTATAGGAACCTGATATGTCGCGCCACCCACGCGCCGCGGTTTTACTTCAAGACGCGGCCTGGCATTATCTATAGCCTTATAGAAAACTTTTAAGATATCGACTTCGTTAGTCTGTTTTTTCACTATCTCAAAAGATTCGTAAACTATTTTCTCGGCAACCGCTTTTTTACCCTCGTCCATGACCATGTTGATAAATTTAGCCACAACTTTACTGTTAAATTTAGGATCTGCTAAAATCTGTTTTTCCTGTGCTTTTCTTCTTCTCATGTTTCCTCGCTATTGCTTTTTCGGCATCTTTGCGCCGTATTTTGAACGCGATCTTCTGCGCTGATTAACGCCAGCCGAATCAAGCGTTCCTCTGACGATATGATAACGTACACCCGGAAGATCTTTTACGCGCCCGCCTCTTACTAAAACTATAGAATGCTCCTGCAGGTTGTGCCCTTCTCCGGGTATGTAAGATGTAACTTCGATACCGGTAGTAAGCCTGACTCTGGCTATTTTACGTAGCGCTGAGTTAGGTTTCTTAGGGGTCATGGTACGTACCTGCGTGCAGACGCCTCTTCTCTGAGGGCAAGCCTTCAGTGCCGGAGACTTAGTCTTCTTTTTCTTGGATATTCTTCCCCGCCTTATTAACTGTGCAATAGTTGGCATATTTATTCCTTTTTATCCTCAGCAACTTTAACTATCTCTATATCACGATGCGTTTTAAAGCCGGTACCTGCCGGTATAAGATGGCCCACGATAACATTCTCTTTCAGGCCAAATAATTCGTCTTCTTTTCCGGAAGTAGCAGCTTCGGTTAAAACACGTGTAGTTTCCTGGAAACTTGCCGCAGAGATAAAGCTCTCCGTAGTCAGGGATGCTTTTGTGATGCCAAGCAACAGAGGCGTTGCTTGAGCGGGTTTACCGCTTTTCTTTATGACGCGGCTATTTTCTTTCTGGAACTTCCACTTATCAACCTGCTGGGTAGACAAGAATTCTGTGTCACCCGGATCTTCAATTCGAACCTTCTTTAACATCTGCCTGATAATTACTTCTATGTGCTTGTCATTTATACGCACGCCCTGCAGACGGTAAACTTCCTGGACTTCATTAACCAGGTATTCCTGCAGAACTTTGTCGCCGCAGACTCTTAATATATCCTGTAAAACTACCGGCCCGTCGGTTAACTGCTGCCCGGCATTAACTTTATCGCCCTTATAAACATTAGGATGCTTACCGTGAGGAATGGTGTATTCCCTTTGCATACCCGTGGGAGATTTAACTATAATCAAACGCTGGCCCTTCTTGCTTTCACCAAACTCCACGAACCCGTCTATTTCGCTGATAATCGCCGGATCTTTCGGACGCCTGGCTTCGAATAATTCGGCTACGCGCGGAAGACCGCCGGTAATATCCCTGGTCTTAACGACAACGCGGGGAATCTTGGCTATAAGCTCGCCTGCGCCTATTGACTGTCCGTCTTTAACCAGGATATGCGCCCCGATAGGAATAGGATAAATTCCCAGGACCGCTTTATTTTCATCCAGAATTACTATTTGAGGATGAAAATCCGGTTTATGCTCAACAACCACACGCTCGGTAAGCTTAGTAACAGGATTAAGTTCTTCCTTTACGGTCACATCTTCTTTTAAATCTTCAAACTTAACCTGGCCGGAGACTTCGGTTAAAATCGGCAGAGTATAAGGATCCCAATGCACAAATGCTACACCGACATTCACCTCTTCACCGTCGGGGATATTGATCAAAGCACCCTGCGAGATAGGATAACGCTCTAACTCCCTGCCATCCGGGTCATTAATGCTTAAAACGCCGTTTCTGTTTAAAACAACGAATTCTTTATTTCTCTTGGCGGTCCTTAAGTTATGGTATTTGATGGTACCTTTATTTTTTGCTTTTATGAACGACTGTTCGACTATACGCGACGCAGTGCCGCCGATGTGGAAAGTTCTCATGGTCAGCTGAGTACCGGGTTCACCTATACTTTGCGCGGCAATTACGCCCACTGCTTCACCGACTTCCACAAGACGTCCTGTGGCAAGATTGCGGCCGTAACATTTGGTGCAGAGCCCTCTGCCTGATTCGCAGGTAAGAGCGCTTCTTATACGTATCTTTTCAATACCGAGCTTCTCGATCATGTCGGCTTTATCTTCGTTAATCTCTTCACCCTGCTCTACAATAACCTGGTCAGTGATAATATCTACTATGTTATCCAGCGCAACTCTACCTACAATGCGATCTTTAAGCGATACGACTTCTTCATCACCCTCGATTATCGCTGAAACAGTAATACCGTTAAGCGTTCCGCAATCCAGCTCAGTAACTATTACTTCTTGAGCAACGTCTACAAGCCTGCGGGTAAGATATCCTGCATCAGCAGTCTTTAAGGCAGTATCCGCTAACCCCTTGCGTGCACCGTGGGTAGAAATAAAATATTCCAAAACAGTCAGGCCCTCTCTAAAGTTTGCCGTAATAGGGCTTTCAATAATCTCACCTGAGGGCTTAGCCATTAACCCGCGCATGCCGGCAAGCTGCCTTACCTGCAAACGCGAACCTCTGGCGCCTGAGTCAGCCATCATAAATATCGGGTTAAAGGCACTCATGCCTTTAAATAATAAATCCGATATCTTATCCGTGGTGTGTGTCCAAATATCGATGATCTTGGATTTACGCTCGGAATCGGTGATAATACCGCGGCGATACTGTTCTTCGACCTTCGAGACTTCCAGCTTGGATTCTTTTAAAACTTCCGGCTTTTCAACAGGTATGGTAAGATCATCTATACCTATCGATATGCCGCCCAATGTTGCTGCCTCAAAACCCAGCTTCTTTATATCGTCCAATAATTGTACGGTCTGGTTGTGGCCAAAACGCTTATAACAATCGGTAACAACTGCCCCGACGTTACTCTTCTTTAATTCTGCATTCACAAAACCAAAGCCAGGGGGCAGAACCTGATTAAACAATACCCTGCCTACTGTTGTGGCTATAAGTTGGTTGCCTTCGATTATTTTCTTTTCGTCAAAATCATATAGATTGTTTACTCTTAATTTAATCTTGGCATGCAGGCTGACCATGCCGTCCTGATGCGCAATAATCACTTCATCCGCATTTACAAAGGCCTTACCCTCGCCTAATGCTCCGGGCTTCTCTTTGGAGATATAGGAAGCGCCCAATATAATATCCTGGGTAGGCGTAACAATAGGCCTGCCGTCTGCAGATGAAAATATATTGTTTATCGAAAGCATGAGGATCTTTGCTTCTATCTGCGACTCTAACGAGAGAGGCACATGCACTGCCATCTGGTCACCGTCGAAATCGGCGTTAAAAGCACTGCATACCAGAGGATGTATTTTAATGGATTTACCTTCGATTAAAAGCGGCTGGAACGCCTGGATACCCAGGCGGTGAAGCGTAGGTGCACGGTTTAATAGCACGGGATGATCTTTGATAACTTCATCGAGTATATCCCATACTTCAATCTTGCCGCGTTCCACCATTCGGCGCGCGCCTTTTATCGTATGTACAAAACCTTTTTCGCGCAGCTTCTTGATAATAAACGGCTCAAACAGTTCCAGGGCCATCTGCTTTGGCAGCCCGCATTCATGAAGTTTTAGTTCAGGACCTACTACGATAACCGAACGGCCGGAGTAATCAACGCGCTTACCAAGAAGATTCTGCCTAAAACGGCCCTGCTTGCCTTTAAGCATGTCCGAAAGAGACTTTAATGGACGGTTATTTGCGCCCATTACTGCACGGCCATGCCTGCCGTTATCTAAAAGCGCATCCACTGCTTCCTGCAACATGCGTTTTTCATTGCGAATAATTATTTCCGGAGCATTAAGCTCCATTAATTTTCTTAAGCGGTTATTACGGTTAATAACGCGGCGGTATAAATCATTTAAATCGGAAGTAGCGAAACGGCCTCCGTCAAGCGGGACTAACGGCCTTAAATCCGGAGGAATGACCGGCAGAATTTCTAGGATCATCCAATCGGGATTATTGCCAGATTTCTTAAAATCCTTAACTACCTTAAGGCTTTTAATGGTTTTACGGTTGCCTAAAGCCTCTTTGGATTTTTCCATGTCCCGGCGCAGTTTACGGCAGTATGCATCTAAATCTAATTCCTTTAAAAGCTCCTGCACTGCACCGGCGCCGATTTTAGCCTTAAAGTTCGAACCATACTTTTCTAAAGCTTCCTGATATTTCTCTTCGCTTAAAAGTTCTTTCTTCTTTAATGGCGTTGTACCCGGGTCTACTACGACATATTCTTCGTAGTAAATTATTTTCTCTAAGTCCCTTAAACCGATATCTAGGAGTGCTGACATGCGGCTTGGCACTGCCTTAAAAAACCATATATGCGTAACGGGTGCGGCCAATTCGATGTGGCCCATACGTTCACGGCGCACGCTTGAACGGTCAACGGTTACCCCGCAACGATCGCAGGTTATGCCTTTAAATTTAATACCTTTATACTTACCGCAGTTACATTCCCAGTCACGGACAGGGCCGAAGATCTTTTCGCAGAAGAGTCCGTCTTTTTCCGGCTTTAATGTTCTGTAATTAATGGTTTCGGCTTTTCTGACTTCGCCTTTTGACCAGGATTTTATAACCTGAGGGGAGGCGATTTTAATCGAAATATTGTCAAACAGAATGGTTTCTTCCATTATTTTGTCTTTCCCGTTTTAATATCTAATCCTAGCCCCTGCAATTCTTTTATCAAAACGTTAAAAGATTCCGGGGTCCCATGGGTTAATCGCTGTTCACCTTTGACAATAGCTTCATAGATACGCGTTCTTCCGGAAACATCGTCGCTCTTTACGGTTAACATTTCCTGCAAGGTAAAAGCGGCACCGTAAGCTTCTAAGGCCCAAACTTCCATTTCTCCCAATCTCTGCCCGCCGAACTGCGCTTTACCACCTAACGGCTGCTGAGTAACAAGCGAATATGGGCCTATGGAACGGGCGTGTATCTTTTCATCGACGAGATGTATTAATTTCATAATGTAAATATAGCCGACTGTTATCTTCTGATCAAAAGGCTCTCCGCTAAAGCCGTCATAAAGCGTTACTTTGCCGTCTTCGGGGAGACCCGCTTTTTGCAACATTTCTTTAATCTCTGACTCGGCAGCGCCGTCAAAAACAGGACAGCTCACATGCAACCCTAATACTTTAGCAGCCCAGCCAAGATGCGTCTCAAGGATCTGGCCTACGTTCATACGGGAAGGTACGCCGAGAGGATTAAGCACAACTTCAACGGGTGTGCCGTCTTGCATATAAGGCATATCTTCTTCGGGTACTATTCTGGCTACAACACCCTTGTTTCCGTGTCTTCCGGCAAGCTTATCGCCCTCGGACAATCTTCTCTTGGTGGCAATATAAACTACAACCCTCTTTAATACGCCTGCGGGCAACTCATCGCCACGACGCACTTTTTCTATTTCCTGTTCCTGCTCAAGCATTAATTCCTGTATCTGCTCATCAAATGAAGCTGCTAAAATTTTAGCTTCTTCATTATCATTAAAATCCATCTTTTCAACTTTCTTTTTATCTACACCCAACACCTGAGCAAGCCTTGTGGTTCTTTCTGTCTGTATAAAATCTATTTCCTGCTTATAATACGCTTTTAGTTCGCGTATTTTGGCTAATTCTTTTGTTTTTTCTTCTTTCGTTTTTCTGCCGCGGTCTTTGCGCTGAAAAACATGGATATCTACGACAAAACCTTCTACGCCCGGCGGAACAGTCAAAGAGGTGTCGCGTACATCCGATGCCTTTTCGCCGAATATCGCGCGCAAGAGTCTTTCTTCGGGAGATAATTCCGATTCGGTCTTTGGAGTTACTTTACCGACTAATATATCTCCGGCTCCGACTTCCGCACCGATGCGAATTATCCCTGACTCGTCGAGGTTTCTTAATGCTTCTTCGCTTACGTTAGGAATATCACGGGTTATTTCTTCGTTACCCAGGCGCGTTTCGGTAGCCTCAAGCTCAAATTCTTCTACGTGTATAGAGGTAAAAGCATCCTCTTTAACTAACTTTTCGCTGATTAAAATAGCATCTTCAAAGTTATAACCGCGCCACGGCATAAAAGCACAAAATAAATTTTTACCTAAGGCTAATTCGCCGTTCTCGGTGCCCATACCGTCTGCGATAATCTGGCCTTTCTCAACATGGTCGCCTAATTTTACAAGCGGCCTCTGATTAAGGCAGGTATCGGCATTAGTGCGCTGAAACTTCTGTAAATGGTAAATCTTCTTCCCTATAGATATACTGGCGGAATCAACATTGGTAACTTTACCGTTCTCCTGGGCAACCACTACGGTGCCTGAATCACGGGCTACTTTTTCTTCCATGCCTGTACCTACAAACGGCGATTTGGGAATCATTAATGGTACGCCCTGGCGTTGCATGTTAGCACCCATCAAAGCACGGTTCGCATCGTCATGCTCCAAGAAAGGAACTAATGCCGCGGCAACCGAAACCAGCTGCTTAGGGGAAACATCCATATACTCAACCTGTTTGCCGCCAACTTTAGGAAAATCACCTTTATGCCTGCAGGAAACTTCCCGTTCCTGGAAAGTGCCATCATTATCCAAAGGAACGTTAGCCTGGGCAATAATCTTATCTTCTTCCAAATCTGCGGTCAGGTATTCTATTTTCTTGGTAACCTTGCCATCGTCCGCTTTTCTGTACGGAGTCTCTAGCAGGCCTAAATTATTTACGCGGGCATAACAGCTCAAAGAGGATATTAAGCCGATGTTCGGACCTTCGGGAGTTTCTATAGGACAAATCCTGCCGTAATGCGAAGGATGGATGTCTCTTACTTCAAAACCTGCGCGTTCACGGGACAAACCTCCGGGGCCTAAGGCGCTTAACCTTCTCTTGTGCGTCATTTCAGCCAAAGGATTAACCTGATCCATAAACTGGGAAAGCTGCGAACGGCCGAAGAAATCGCGTATCTGATTGGATAAAAGTTTTGAATTTATAAGGTAGTGTACGTTTAAATTATCAAAATCGTCTAAGATACTTAATCTTTCGCGTATGGAACGCTCTATACGGGAAAGCCCGATCCTAACTTGGTTCTGCACCAGTTCTCCTACGGTCTTAACGCGGCGGTTACCTAAATGGTCGATATCATCTATTTTGCCCACACCTTCCTGCAGATGTATAAGATATTCAATTACTTTTATAACGGTGTCTGAATCCAGTATCCTCTTATCCAGGGATACGTCCATATTCAGTTTTCTGTTTAAAATAAATCTTCCCGCCCTCTCTAAGTCGTAGCGCGCGGGATCAAAGAATAATCTATAGAACAAATTCTCGGCAGCTTCTTTTGTCACCGGTTCGGTTGGGCGCATTTTACGGTAGAAATCCAGATACGCCTCTTCCTTATTCTTGGTGTAATCTTTCTTTAAGGTATTGGTGATTTCCGGATATTCTTTTCCCCCGAATGCAGCGATAATTTCCTGATCGGTGCTAAATCCGAGTATTCTTAAAATTTGGGTTGCGGGAAAATTTCTGCGCCTATCAACGTAAGCGAGTATTGTTTCCGATAAATCGTATTTAAATTCAAGCCATGCCCCACGGTAAGGAATAACGCGTCCATAAAATATTTTTTTGCCTGTAGGATGAGATTCTTCCTCAAAAGAAACACCCGGCGAACGCTGAAGCTGGCTAACTACAACACGTTCATCACCGTTGATAATAAAGGTGCCTGTCTCGGTCATCAGCGGTATATCGCCAAAATAGGCATCCTGCTCTTTGGTTTCCTTAGGAGCGGTAAGCCTAAACTTAACTTTAAGCGGAGCGGCATATGTAGCGGCCCTTCTCTTGGACTCAGCCATATCGTATTTAGGCTTGCCTAAAGAATAGCTGATAAATTCCAGCTTTACGGACCTATTCTGATCTTCGATAGGAAATATCTCTTCAAAGACTTCCTGCAGACCCTGGCGCTTGCGTTCATTAACAGGAGTATTCATCTGCAGAAAATCGTAGTATGCCTCAAGCTGCACGTCTAAAAGATTCGGCAGATCATAAACTTCTTTTAATTTAGCGAAGTTCTTACGTTTAATCATCCTTAGACTCGCTCCTTACGTCGCTCGCTCAGGATTCCCTGAGCATATTTTAGCGAATTGGTCATTATTTATATTCCTCATTCCTCGATTACGAATTACAAGTTACGGATTACGAGTTACGGAATTATTTTAATTCGACTGTGGCACCAGCTGCTTCAAGCTTTTTCTTCATTTCTGCGGCTTCTTCTTTAGGCACGCCGTCTTTAATAGGCTTGGGAGCTGCATCGACTAAATCTTTAGCTTCTTTTAAGCCAAGATTGGTCATAGTGCGGACTTCTTTGATAACTGCGATCTTGTTTGCGCCTGCACCAGTCAAAATAACCGTAAACGTGCTCTTCTCTTCAGCTGCTGGGGCCGCGCCACCTGCTGCGCCACCGGCCGGAGCTGCCATCATCGGCATATTAGCTGAAACACCAAACTTCTCTTCCAAAGCCTTAACCAAATCCGCAAGTTCCAAAACCGACATGTCTTCTATAGATTTGATTAATCCATCAAGTTTCTCTGTAGCCATTTTCCTTCCTCCTTCTTAAACTTACGATTTTTTGTTTTTGATTTGACTAAGGCAATATACGAACTTACGTAAATTGCCGTTTAACACCATTACCAAACGCAGGATATTTGAATTTAAAGCCATCACTACCTGGGCCCTTAAGGCTTCCTTGCCGGGAAGCTTAGCCAAGGTTTCAATATCTTTACGCTCCAAAACCTTATCTTTAAAAATCCCGCCCTCTAATTTCAAAGGCTCGTGATCTTTTGCAAAATTGTATAAAATACGCGAAGCTCCGACCGGCTCGTCTTTAGCAAAGATCAATCCACAAGGACCATCTATATTCTTCAGGAGCGTATCTAAACCTGAATCCTTTAACGCCCTTCTGGCAACGCTGTTTTTGACCACAAACAAAGAGGCGTTAGCAGTCTTCAACGACATTCTAAGCGAAGTCATGTCGGGGCTGGATAATTTCGAATACTTGACTATAAAAAGGCTGTCCGAATCCTTGATCCGGTTTTTAATCTGTTTTTCCGAAGTCTCTTTAAAGATTAATCCTATTTTTTTCATATCGCAAGCCTCAATCCCGGGTTCATAGTGGCTGAAATAAACAGACTCTTAACAAATTTACCTTTTACCGATGCAGGCTTTGCATCGTTTAAGGCCTCAATAACTCTGTTAGCGTTATCATATATTTTATCTTCGGAAAAAGAAATTTTTCCTACGGAAAGGTGTATCCCGCATTGCTTGTCAGCGCGAAATTCGACCTTACCTTTTCTTACGTCCTCTATCGCCTTGGCAATATCTACCGTCACAGTGCCGGTCTTAGGGCTGGGCATAAGCCCGCGCGGGCCTAAAACCTTGCCTAGCTTAGAAAGGTCTTTCATCATTTCGGGTGTCGCAATAGCACAGTCAAAATCCATAAAACCGGCGGCAACTTTATCGATTAACTCATTGCCGCCTACATGGTCTGCCCCTGCTTCTTTAGCGATTCTCTCGTGTTCGCCTTTACAGAAAACCGCTACCCTCACTTTTTTACCGGTGCCGTGAGGAAGAACTACTGTGCCGCGCACCATCTGATCCGATTTCTTGGGATCTATGGCAAGGCTAAAATGCAACTCTATTGAACTGTCAAATTTAGGAGCAGGCATTTTCTTTAAAAGCGTCACCGCCTCTTTTAACTGATAGGATTTCTCTTTATCAACTACTTTAGCCGATTCCTTATATCTTTTGCTGGATGTCTTCATATAATTTAACCCTCTACCACAATACCCATACTTCTGGCTGTGCCTTCGATACTTTTTAAAGCCTGCGCCATGTCTGCGGTATTCAAATCTTTCATCTTAAGTTTGGCTATCTCTTCAACCTGTTTCTTGGTAACCTTGCCGATTATCTCTTTGCCGCTTATGCCGGATGCCTTGGCCAAGTTTGCCGCGCGCTTTAAAAGCACTGAAGAAGGCGGGCTCTTGATAATGAATGTGAATGTCCTGTCATCGTATACGCTTATTACTACCGGCAGTATTAAGCCGTCCCTGCCTTTAGTCTGATCGTTAAACTGCTTGCAAAACTGCATGATGTTGACGCCATGCTGGCCTAAGGCCGGGCCTACGGGAGGCGCTGGATTTGCCTGGGCTGCGGGAACGTGTAACTTAATCTGTACGGTAATTTTCTTTGCCATTTTATTAAACCTTTTCTACCTGCCAATATTCCAGCTCTACAGGAGTTGCCCTGCCGAAGATAGACACGCTGACCTTTAATTTGCCCTTCTCCGGATGAATTTCTTCTATTGAGCCGTTAAAATTAACGAACGGGCCGTCCTTGACCCTTACCTGCTCGCCTTTTTCAAAGATTATCTTGGGGCTGGGCTTTACCTGAGTTTCCTGGGTCCGCTTTAAGATATCGTCCACTTCGCTTTGCGGCAGAGGCATCGGTTTCTTGCCTAATCCGATAAAGCCGGTTACCCCGGGAACACCTTTGATAAAAAGATAAGCCCTTTCATCCAAATCCATTTCCACTAATAAATACCCGGGGAAAAATTTCCTCTGGGAAATTCTTTTTTTGCCGGAACGCACTTCGGATATTTGCTCGGTGGGTATTATTACTTTAGTAACTATTTCCTGCATGGCTTCCTGAGAGATTCTCTTCTCCAATGCGGATTTTACTTTTTCTTCGGAACCGGTCTGTGTATGAACAACGTACCAATGTTTCATTTAAATATCCTGCTTAGGGCACTTGAGAGCACCAAATCGACCGCGCCTATAAATACCGCAAGGATTGCGGTAATAGTTATGACGACAGTCGTTGCACCGATTATTTCTTCGCGAGTAGACCATGATACCTTGGTGAGCTCCTGTTTAACTTCCCCGACAAAAATTTTTATTTTACTAAATAGGTTCATCCCGTTAGAAACCCTTCATAAATCCCGTTTTGTATATTTCTAACGGGATTCATCTATTTTTTAAAGCCTTCTCATCAGCAGGGGCGGAGGGACTCGAACCCCCAGGACGGGATTTGGAGTCTCGCCGTTTAGCCAATTAACGGACGCCCCTAATAAAATAAGCAGTTATTTTAATTCTTTGTGCGGTGTGTGCTTATGGCAGTACCTGCAAAACTTGCTTATTTCTAATTTATCCTGATGCAACTTTTTATTCTTAGTAGTAGTATAATTCCTATTCTTACAAGTGCCGCATTCTAAAGTAATTATTTCGCGCATAGTAAACTTTCGTATTTTAAGCTGGAGAGGGGAATTGAACCCCTGACCCCGTCCTTACCAAGGACGTGCTCTGCCGACTGAGCTACTCCAGCAGATCGCTCCGTCGGTAAATGCCTCAACCGACAAAAAGTTACAAAACCCACCCTTAAAGAATTTTATAAAATTCTTTTGCCATGCTGTTAAACAGTAGCCGGGGAATTTAATAGAAAAGTAAGTATAAGCTATATTTGGGGTTTTGTCAACCTTTTTTTTAGGTTTTTTTATGATTGGCCAGATATGCAAAGTGTTGGAGCCCCAAAGACTCCGGCCTGGTACCGGCAGGAATATTATAGAAAACAAAAAAGCTATCTAATTCTTCGCGGGTTAAGACATTTTTTAAGCTATTTCTCAAAGTCTTTCTTCTCTGATTAAACGCGAGGCGGATAATCTTAAAAAACAGGTCAACATCCTTAATTTTATACGGGGCCTCCCCTCTTATCGCAATCTTTAAGAAGCAGGAATCCACTTTTGGCACCGGATAGAAACTTCCCCTCTTAATAGAAAATATAATCTCAGGCCTAGAGTAAAACTGGACAAAACAACTGAATGCCCCGTAATCCTTTGAGCCCGGGTCAGCAACAATACGCTCCCCGAATTCTTTTTGTACCGTAAGAAAGATAGAATCTATTTTATTTTTATATTTAAAAAGGTGTTCGATAATGGGCGAAGTAATATAATAAGGGATATTCCCCACTACTTTGATTTTATCTTTTGCTTTTAGGAAATACTTATCAATATCAAATTTTAGAATATCCCGGTTAATAATTTTAATGTTTGGCGAATCTTTGAATTTATCATTGAGAAAATCACAAAGCTGAGAATCAAGTTCAAGCGCTATAAGCTTACCTGCCTTCAACGCCAGGCCCTCTGTCAGGTCCCCTCTGCCCGAGCCGATTTCCAATACCGTATCGGATGGAGAAATCTCACATGTGTCTATAATTTTCTTAAGCACGTTTTTATCTACGAGGAAATTCTGGCCTAGCTTCTTTTTAGGTTTGATGTGCATTTTACGGCGAGTTTAATTGCAGCTATAAGAGAATTCGGGTTAGCTAATCCGGGAGTAGGCGCTATGTCAAAGGCAGTACCGTGTAAAGGCGAAGTTCTTACAAACGGCAGGCCCAAAGTCATGTTAACCCCGCTATCGTCGCCTGAAAGCTTAAGCGGTATTAATGCCTGGTCATGATACATGGCAATCAGTGCATCATAGCTGCCCTTATCCGCCTTATGAATTGCCACATCAGCAGAAATCGGGCCGTCCAGATGTTTTAATTTAGCTTTTAATTGCCTTACGGTCGGCTTTATAATGCTATTCTCCTCTTTACCTAATAAACCGTTGTCCGAAGCATGGGGATTAAGCCCGCATACGGCTATACGCGGAGAATTAAGCGCGAATATGCTCTTTAAGCCCGCGTAAGTTAATAAAATCGTCTTGGCTAATTTACTCCTGGATAATTGCGAAGATACTTCTTTTAGGGGAATATGCCTGGTAACCAGAGCAAACTTCAGGCGGTCGTTAGTAAGAAACATAACGTAATCTTTTGTCCTTGTCTTAGAGCTTAAATATTCGGTATGCCCCCGGAATCCGCTCATTCCGGATAATGCCACCGCCTCTTTGGATACAGGACAAGTTACAAGACAATCAATTTCTTTAGATTTAAGCAGCTGCAAAGCCTTATTCAAATACTCTACCGAAGCTTTGCCATATTCCGCCCTGATTTTCCCGAACTGAAAGTTATTATGATTTACATTATCTAAATCTATTACCTTGTAACCTTGTAATCTTGTGACCTTGTGGCCTTGCGACTTATTTAACACCCCTGCATCACCAATAACCGTAAAATCCGCTAATCCGACGAGTTTGCGCAGTGCCTTAACCGTAATGGCTGCTCCGATTCCGGAAGGATCCCCGATAGTGATGCCGACTTTAATTTTGGATGATTTTAATGTAGGCCTGACTTTTAAGCTCATTTAACCACTTTATAAGTGCCTGCTGCATTTTATTTTCAAGAAGAAACTTATACACCAGATCCTGGGCCTCAAAAAGGCTGCGTTGGCGCGGAGGATTTATTTTATCCAATATAAAAATATAGAAAACATTATTTACTGCAAGCGGTTTAGATACCCCACCTGCGCTTAAGCCAAACATTACTTCCTCTATATCCTTACTATATTCTCCCCCTTTAATAGCTTTTATGCTATCTACAGATAAAGAAAACTTATCCTGCAGCTCTTTTAGTGGCGTACCCTTAGTAAGCTGAGTATATACATCATCGGCCAATTCTTTCTTATCCGTAGCTACAACCAGAAAATCACGCTCTTCGGGTATAATAAACTCCTGCTTATTCTTCTCATAGAAATCAGTCACCTCAGAAGGATTAACGACAATTTTGCTCCTTATTTTATGATCAATAATACCAAAGGTGAGAAATTGGTCCCTTATTTTATTTTCTAAGTCTGCCTGCGTTAATCCTTGCTCGGCTAAAGAACGCTGGAAGTCAAGTTCAGAAGAATAGTGCGACTTTAGCTCGTTAATCCTGGATTTTATTCTTGCCTCATCTATCTGGATATTGTTAACGCGGGCCTCTTTAAGGATAAGGCGGTCTTCAATAAGCTTGTTTAACAAATCCATCTTCATGGACTGAATCTTCTGTTCAAGCTCTTTACCTTTATATTGATCTGCCAGCTGCATACGCGTAAAATGAAGAAAATCATTCAAATCTTTCTGGGTTATGATCTCCTTATTCACAACGGCGACGATTTTATCTTCGGCATATAAGAGTTCGTAGTTCGTAGCTTGTAGCTCGTAGGCCGTAAAAAAAGCTAGAGATAACATCAAAATCTTTAAGATTTTAGCCATTTAATGCTCCTGCTTTTTTAAAACTCCCTATTGCTTCGCGTAATAAACGGCAATAGAGGTCGAAACCAACTGCAACAATAAAACCGTGCTGTTCCACGCCTAATATGTTTCCCGCCCCGCGGATCTCCAGATCTTCCATGGCAATCTTAAAGCCGGAACCCAAATTCGTGTATTCCTGAATGGCTTCCAGCCTGCGGCGGGCATCACTATCCAATCCACCGCCTTTGGGAATAAGAAAATAGGCGTAAGCTGGACGATTAAACCTGCCTACCCTGCCCCGCAACTGGTGTAAATCCGATAATCCGAAACTTTGAGCCTGATCTACGATAATGGTATTTACGTTAGGTATATCAAGGCCCGATTCAATAATCATAGTAGAAATTAAAACGTCTATCTTATGATTAAGGAAATCGGCCATTACCTTCTCAAGATACCTTGAATGCATCTGACCGTGAGCCAGGGCACAGCGCGCTGCCCCAGGCAAGGCGGAACATATCTTTTCTTTTACTTCCTCTATATCATAGATACGGTTATGCACAAAATAAACCTGGCCCTTACGGTTTAATTCGCGCATTATCGCCTGGCGTATAAGATCTAAGTCATATTCTACCACAACGGTTTTGATAGGCAACCTATTTTGAGGCGGCGTATTAATCGCGGATAAATCCTTGGCCCCCATCAAGCTTAAATATAAGGTACGCGGTATAGGCGTAGCGGTAAGCGTTAATACATCGCAGCTGAGCCTAAGATGCTTAAGCCTCTCTTTAGCCTTAACCCCAAAACGCTGCTCCTCATCAATAATAACCAACCCCAGGTCTTTAAACGCTATGTCTTCGGACAAAAGCCTGTGCGTACCTATGACTATGTCCACCGATCCCTTGGCAATGCCATCGATAATTTCTCTTTGCTGGGCATCGGTCCTGAAACGCGAAAGCATCGCGACGTTAAGTGGAAAATCCTGCACCCTGGCATTGAAATTCTGATAATGCTGCTCGGCTAATATCGTGGTGGGCACTAAGAATGCGACCTGTTTATTGTCCATTATGGCTTTAAATGCCGCACGCATAGCCACCTCTGTTTTGCCGTAACCGACGTCTCCGCATAAGAGCCTGTCCATAGGTTTGTATGACTCCATATCATTCTTTACTTCCTGGGTCGCTTTTATCTGATCCGGAGTCTCCTGGTAAGGGAAAGTATCTTCGAATTTAACCTGCCATTCGCTATCCGTTGAAAATTTAAAACCACCCATGGATTTACGCGCCGCCTCAAGCGATAAAAGCTCCCAGGCCATCTTTTGTATGCCTTTTCTCGCCTTTTCTTTTGTCCTAAGCCACTCCTTAGAGCCTAAACGATAGAGCTTGGGCCTACGCGAAGCAAATGCAATATATTTCTGCACCAGATGCATTGACTCAACGGGAACATAAAGCTTCTCTCCCTGATCGTATTCAATAACCAGGTGGTCTTTTGTTTTATCCGCGGCTTTTATTTTATCTAAGCCTAAGAATCTGCCTATGCCGTATTGCGTGTGCACAACGTAATCACCGGGATCCAAATCCAGGAAATTGTCTACGGGAAATTCATCGGTAAAAGGAGCGGGTTTTATAGGATGCGGTTTTTTTATCGGCAGGAGAATAGCTATTTTATGATCCCAAAGAGGAGCTCCTGTGGAGGGGTCAAAAGTCTTGATTGAACTTATATCATTGGCCTGGCCTAATTCAATGCGTATAGGCAGCTCAAAGGCAAAAGGAAAAATATCTATTATATTGCCGCGGCGGGCAAAGTCGCCCTCCTCGAGGACATTATCCTGCCTTTTATAGCCGAAAGCAATGAGGCCGGCTAATAGATTCTCCAGATCAATATTGCCGGCCACATATAGCTTTAAAGATTTAAACATTTATTATCTACATCCGGGATGACTTTCTGCCCTGCATAGCAAGCACAAGCGGAGAAGCTATGTAAATAGTCGAATAGACTCCGGAGATAAATCCCACAAACAGAGTAAAGGCAAAGTTGCTTAAGACCTCTCCACCGTAAAGCATGATTGCAACAACCACAAGAAGCGTAACACCCGAAGTCAGAAGCGTACGGCCGAGTGTCTGATTCACGCTTAAATTAATCAGCTCGTACATACTAAGCTTCTTGTATAAACGGCTGTTTTCTCTTACCCTGTCATAAATAACAATAGTGTCGTTTATGGAATAACCAGCTATGGTAAGAAATGCAGTTACGCTTAAAAGATCGATCTGCCTGCCGGTAATTGCCAGGAATCCAAAAGCAACCAAAACGTCGTGAAGAAGGGCGATTACGCCGGCAATAGCAAAATTAAAGTGCTTAAACCTGATCGCCACGTAAATGAGGATACCTATAAGCGCCCAGATTAAGGCATATGTCGCCTTACCTTTTAGATGTTGTCCGGCTATGGGACCAACCTTTTCAATCCTTAATACCTGTATATCCTGATCGTGATATTTCTCTTTTAACTTATCGGTTATGATATCGCTAGCCTTCTCCCCCGAAGTTTTAATCAGAACAACCTTAGGGTTCTCCTTAAACTGCTGAATTGAGGCATCCGTAAGACCTAAGTCTTTTAAAGTCTGGCGCAGCGAATCGACAGCCACCGGATCTTTAAAGCTATACTCCTGCAGCTGGCCACCGGCAAAATCAATGCCAAATGCCTCCTTACCTCTTTTTCCGTAGAAAACCAGGCCCGTAATAATAACAATTAAAGAGATGGCATAGAAAATCTTACGTTTACCTATAAAATCAAGCTTAGTTGTTTTAATCAATTTAAGCATGGGCAGGGAATTCTTTATAACACCCATGCTTAAGAGTATATCGAATATTACATGCGTCACTACTATAGCCGTAAACATACTGGCGATTAAACCGATGGTTAAGGTTACAGCAAAACCCCTGATAGGGCCTGTACCGAACTGAAACAAAAGAAATGCCGCTATCAATGTAGTGATATTTGAGTCGAATATTGCGGAAAATGCGCGTGAATAACCGTTAGTTATTGCCGTTCTTAATGGCTTTCCCGCCTCTGACTCTTCACGTATGCGCTCGTTAATAAGTACGTTGGCATCTACCGCCATACCCAAAGACAGGATAATACCTGCGATACCGGGTAAGGTTAAAGTTGCGGAAATCCCCGGAAATAAAACAGGTAACAATCCTAATCCGCCTAAAGTAATCAGCAGGTTGAGTAAAAGCGCTATGTCTGCAACAACTCCGGCCAAAAGATAATATCCGGCCATAAACACAAAAACCAGGATTATGCCGATGAGACTGGCCTTAACGCCGCTATTAATGGAATCCTGGCCCAATAACGGCCCGACAGTGCGCTCTTCTTCGATATACATAGGTGCTGGTAATGCACCGACCCTTAAAACCAAAGCCAAGTCTTGCGCCTGCTCAATAGTAAAATGGCCGGTGATAACAGCTTCGCCGTTAGGGATAGCTTCTTTAATGCGTGGTGCTGACTGGACCTTGCCATCCAAGACAATAGCCAATCTCTTACCTATATTAGCGCTGGTAATATCTGCAAACTTCTTGGCACCTTCGCTATTGAACTGTAAAGTTACCAACGGCTCATTAAACTGGCTCTGGTCAAAACGTACCGAAGCATCGGTTAGAACATCCCCGGTTATAGCAGCTTGTTTTTCAACTAATAACGGCTCATTATCTTCTTCGGAACGAAGCAATTCGTAACCCTCAGGCACTGTACCGGCTAAAGCCAGTTTTAGCGCTTCAGGATCTGAAGATACAACCTTAAATTCAAGCAATGCGGTTTTGCCGATTAAATCAATTGCCCTCTGCCTGTCAGCAACTCCGGGGAGCTGAACCACTATCTCGTCTTCACCCTGTTTCTGTATGGATGGCTCCCTTACACCGAAAGCATCAATCCTGTTTCTGATAACTTCGACCGCCCGATCAGCAGCATCCAGCTTAGCCTTATCAGAAAGCTTAGAAGTATCAACTTTAAGCAAAAGATGCATACCACCCTTTAAATCGAGCCCTAAATTTATGCGCTTGTTTAAAGGAAAGGTATAGTAAGAAAATAATCCGATAATCCCGAGAATAAGAATTATTTTATAAATAGTTTTTCTTTCCATGTTTAGCTTCCTTGGTTTTGACTCTGTGCCTTCTTAACGTAGGCGATACAATTTCTCTCAAGTTCTATTTTAACGTTATCATCGATCCTTAAGGTTATGGTTTTTTCTTTGGTATTTACAATTGTACCATGAATACCGCCGGTAGTGACGATTTCATCGTTTTTGTTAACATTGTTTATCATCTTCTGGCGTTCTTTTTCCTGTTTTTTCTGCGGGCGTATAAGCAGAAAATAAAAGATAATAAATATAATTACCAGCGGAAGAAGGCTGGCTAACTGGCTAGCTCCTTGTGCTTGAGGCATGGGTTATGCTCCTTTGGTAGATTTTTTAACTAAACTTTTTACAGTTGGTGAAACCTGCGCGCCGTTTTTGAGCCAATAATCAAAGCGCTCTTTTTTGATTTTTACCAGCCCTGTTGTGGGATTATAATATCCTATTTCTTCAATGTAGCTGGAATCGCGGCCCTTGCGTTCATCAAAAATCGAAAAACGAAAATGCGGGCGCTTTTTAGGATTCTTGCCTATTCTTCTTAATCTGATATGCACTGCCATTTGCTTTCTCCTTTCAACATTGAACTATGAACAATGAACCATGAACAAACTCTCTATTTTGTTATTGCTTCCAATAATGCCTTAGCCTTATTTATGCTTTCATGATATTCTTTGGCCGGTACCGAATCCGCTACGATCCCTGCACCTGCCTGAACGTAAGCCATATTGTTTTTAATGGCTATGGTCCTGATGGTAATACATGTGTCCATATTATGAGAGAAACTAAAATACCCTACGCATCCGGCATAAGTGCCGCGACGGGTATTCTCTAATTCATCGATGATTTCCATTGCCCTGATTTTAGGGCTTCCGGTTACGGTACCTGCGGGAAAACAGGCGCCCAATACATCATAAATGTCGTATTTCTTATCCAACGCTCCCTTTACTTCGCTTACAATATGCATAACGTGGGAATACTTCTCCACTTTCATAAATTCAGTAACCTTAACCTTACCAGATTCACAAATTCTGCCTAAGTCATTCCTGCCTAAATCCACGAGCATTATATGCTCAGCCAACTCTTTTTTATCCTTAAGAAGCTCAGCCTCAAGCCGCAAATCATCTTCCGGAGTTTTCCCTCGCGGACGGGTACCGGCGATGGGCCGGGTCTCGACAACACTACCTTCACAGCGCACCAACATTTCCGGTGACGCTCCGGCAAGAACTAATTCTTTAGCTTTTAAAAAGAACATGTAAGGCGAAGGATTAAGGCTGCGCAGATTACGGTAAATATTAAACGGGTCGTTCTTTATTTTTATCTCGAAACGCTGAGATAAAACAACCTGTATAATATCGCCCTTTCTTATGTATTCTTTAGCCTTAAGCACCATACGCTCAAACTCAAGCTTAGTAAGGTTTGATTTTATGCCTGTTGCGTATGGCTTAGATTTAGCTGCTTTTGTCGTTTGCGGATGAGAAAATTCTTTTTCCAGGGCCTCTATCTTTTTAATGGCACTATTATAAATCGCCTCTTTTCTTTTCTTAGACAAAGCCTTGCCGCCATTAGGCAGAATAACATTATTAACAATTTTTATATTATGGTTAACGTGGTCAAAGATCAGTATCGTATCGGTAAAGAAAAGTACCGCATCAAATTCTTTAATATCGTCGGGGTTTTTATCGGGGATTTCTTCAAAAAATCTTACCATGTCGTAACCGATATAACCCACAAGCCCGCCCGAAAAGCGTGGCAGCCCCTTAAGCGAAGCAGCTTTAAACCTTCGCATTATTTTTCTGATTTCATCCAGCGGAGTCGTTTTAGTAACGAATTTCCTGACAATGCTTTTTTCCGGATAAACAATCTGTATGCTGCTGCCTTTAGTCTTAATAATCAGGCGCGGATTGCTCCCCAAAAAAGAATACCTGGCTATTTTCTCCTGGCCCTCAACCGATTCAAGAAGAAAAGAATAATCACTCCTTTGCATCTTTAGATACGCCGAAACCGGGGTATCTAAATCAGCATTAATTTCTTTATATACCGGAATCAGATTGTGGCGACCGGACAACTTAAGGAATTCTTTTAACGTCGGCTGGTACATCTAGATCTTCCTGTAAAAACAGCTTCTATTTCCGGTATGACAGGCGACCCCCACCTGGCGCACCTTAATCAGCAAAGCATCCATGTCGCAATCATAGGCTATGGATTTTACAAATTGAAAATGCCCCGAAGTCATCCCTTTAACCCAGTACTCCTTACGCGAACGCGACCAAAAACAAGTCTTGCCTAATTTAAGCGTGCGCCGAACAGATTCCTTGTTCATATAAGCAAGCATCAATACTTCATTTGTCTTATAATCCTGGATAATTGCCGGTATTAAACCCTGTTTATCGAATTTTAAATCTTTAATTGCAAATTTGCTCATAATCTCACCGGAATATTTTTGTTTCTTAAGAATTCTTTTACCTGGCCTACTGTCAGCTCCTGGTAATGGAATACCGATGCGGCTAACGCCGCGTCCGCAGAGGCATCCTTAAAGCAATCGTAAAAATGTTCCAATTTGCCTGCTCCGCCGGAAGCTATAACCGGAATATTTATGCTATCGGAAATAGCCCTGGTAAGAGGCAAATCGTAACCATCCTTTGTACCATCGTAATCCATGCTCGTCAAGAGAATTTCACCGGCGCCCATTTTGGCAGCTTTCTTTGCCCACTCCAAAGCATCCAGGCCGGTAGGTGTCCTGCCCCCATTAATATATACTTCCCACTTAGATGGCGTTTGTTCTTGGTTCTTGGTTCTTGGTTTATCATTATCAACCATGAACTTTGAACTATGAACCGACTTCGCGTCTATAGCAACAACTATACACTGGCTGCCAAACTTAGCCGCAGAATCACTTATCAGCTCCGGAAATTGTACCGCAGAAGTATTTATGGAAACTTTATCTGCGCCGGCATTTAAAAGATCCCTGATGTCGGATATATCGCCTATCCCTCCGCCGACAGTAAAAGGCATAAAGATATTCTGCGCTATTCTTTCTACAAGCTCGACGAGCGTTTTCCTCTTCTCAAAGCTGGCGGTAATATCAAGGAAGACCAGCTCATCGGCGCCTTGTTTATCATAAACCTTGGATACCTCTATCGGGTCTCCGGCATCACGCAGCCCAAGAAACTTTACACCTTTTACCACTCTCCCGTCTTTAATATCAAGGCAGGGTATTATACGTTTAGCAAGCATACTTATAAACTTGTAGCCGTTAGCTTATTTAATTTGCTTATACAAATAAGGTGACAAAATCTGCCAGGTTTTTTTACCCACTTTACCATCGGCAGTAATATTGTTGGCTTTCTGGAACGCTTTTATCGCATCACGAGTCTGTTTACCCATTTTACCGTCAATAGCCCCGGGATTGTAACCTGCATTAAAAAGAGCCGACTGGATCTGCTTGATATTCGGGCGCGACTTAACCTCTCCGATAGCCTTCTTCTTTCCAGTTTTTAGAACTACCACGCTTTCTTTTTGCTGGTTAGCCTTATCAAGCTCTTCTTTTAAGCCATTAATTTCGTCATCCTTGCTTCGCAACTGATTCTCCAGAACAGAAACCTGATTTCTTAAACCCTGCATCTCCATATCATTCTGCTTTTTCGCAGTAGCGCATCCCGAGATAGAAAATATAAAAGCTGCCAAACCTAATATCATCACTGCTTTTTTTACCATAACCCCTCCGTTTTTTAAGAAAATTTTATGGCTTGCGGTAGCGTAAACCTACCTTCGTACAAAGCCTTGCCAATAATTATACCTGAAAGCCCGTCTTTTTCCAGCGACTTTAACTTATGGATATCTTCCAGGGACGAAACCCCTCCGGATCCGATAACCTTCATACCGCTGGCCTTTAACAATGCTTTTATGCCCTTAATATTGGGGCCTTTTAAAGTTCCATCTTTTAAAGTATCAGTATAAATAAGTTCTTTAAGCCCCAATTTTCTTAAATCGCATACAAATTCCAGCAGATTTATTCCTTTAGAGCTTGCCTTCCAGCCCTGGATCATAACATTCTCGGCTTTAGCATCTACACCGATAATAATCTTATCCTTAAAAGTTTTTACTGCTTTTTGCAAGAAACCTCTGTCCTGCGCTGCTCTGGTACCCAAGACAACCCTGGAAAACCCCAGATCGAGTACTTTCTTAATAGCCTCTATACTTCTAATACCTCCCCCAAACTCAACAGGGACGTCAACGCTACTTGCGATTGCCGCAGCAATCTCAATGTTCTTAGGTGTTCCGCTAAAAGCGCCGTCTAAATCAACCACGTGCAAGAATTCAGCCCCCTGCTTCACCCAATGCCTTGCTGTTTTAACCGGGTCGCGCGAATAAATTTTTTTATCGCGTTTTCCTTGCACAAAACGCACTACAGCGCCATCCTGAATATCTATCGCGGGTATAATCAACATGTATTTACGAAGTTTTTTATGATGCTAAGCCCCACTGACTGGCTCTTTTCCGGATGAAACTGAGTAGCATAAACATTACCCTTGCAGAGAACTGCCGCAAACTCTTCGCCGTAATCGCATGTTGCAGCAATCACCTCTTTATCTTCCGGCGCAGGATAGTATGAATGGCAAAAATAAACGTAAGAATTATCCGGAATATCTTTTAATAATATACAATTTGTTTTAATTTTTAATTGGTTCCATCCCATATGGGGAACCTTAAGCCCTTTTGCCGGTTGAAAAAGTTTAACCTCACCCTTAAATATATCCAGGCCCTTAGAACGCTTAGCCTCCTGGCTCTTCTCAAACAAAAGCTGCATGCCCAAACATATCCCTAAGAACGGTTTTCCGGAATTAATAAATTCTTTTATTGCCGGGATTAAACCCTGCTTTTCTAATTCGGACATCGCATCATCGAATGCGCCTACGCCCGGCAGAACCAATTTTCCGGCGCGGCTTATTTCTGCGGGCTTGTTGACTATTTTTGTCGAACCTCCCATGCGCTCAAGCGCTTTTTGCACGCTATGGATATTACCCATACCATAATCAACAATCGCAATCATTTAGTCAATCACGCCTTTCGTAGACGGTATCCCTTTACGCCGGGGATCTATTTGAGTTGCCTCATCAAGAGCCTTGCCTAAGGCCTTAAAGACGGGCTCTAAGGTAGCATGCAAATCTTTACTGGGATTCTGCAGGATTATATTAAGATTCATCCCAAGCTGCTTGGAAAATGCGTCGAAAAAATGCTCCGCGTATTTAAATTCATAACCCTCCTGGGCAAGAGGATATTCATTACTGCCGATATCCAGCTTGAATGAACCCCTGCCGCTTATATCCACAACCACATCGGCAGTAACCTCTTCCATAGGAACCGAAGCATCACCCAATCTTTTTATTCCTTCCTTATCGCCTAAAGCTTTTTTAAAAACCTGGCCTAAAACAATAGCTGCATCTTCATTAGTATGGTGTATATCAATCTGGAAATCGCCCTTTTTCACCTTTAACTCAATATCAAAATGACCCCAAAAGGAGAAAAGCTCTAACATATGATCGAGAAAGCCTATGCCGGTATTAATCTTAGACTCTCCGGATCCGCCAATATTAAGCTTTGCCTGAATATCGGTTTCCTTGGTCTTTCTTTCTATGGTTGCCATTCTTTTTTTCATAGCTTTCTCCTGTTAGAACCTCGCCTTCACCGAATCAAGATGCTTACTCAATCCTTCAATATGCGCAATTTTTTCCAAAGGTTCCTTTATCTTCTCAAGTGCTTTCTTGGTATAGCTGATTATATGATTACTTTTAATGAAATCGCATACTGAAAGCCCTGAAAAAAATCTGGCTGTGCCGGCTGTGGGTAAAACGTGGCTCGGGCCCGCCACATAATCTCCTACTGCAGTCGGGCTATACGGCCCTAAGAATATAGCGCCCGCATTCTTTACGCCTTTTAAAAGGCTCTGCGGATTCTTAACTAAAATCTCCAGATGTTCAGGGGCAATCTTATTTGTAATCTCAACTGCCTGATTTAAATCTTCGGTCAAAACAATAAAACCGTTACAATCCGCAGCCTGAACTTTTATCTCTTTGGCTAATTTCCTGGAGTTTGTAATTAAAATAGCTAACCCCTGGGAGTGTTCTGCCTGAGCTTTTAAATCTGCGATAATGAATTTGGGATCGCTGTAACGATTAGCTATAATCACCAACTCTGTGGGCCCGGCAATCATATCAATATCCACGCTGCCAAAGACCTGCCTCTTGGCCTCGCTTACATAGATATTTCCCGGCCCTACGATTTTATCAACGCGCGGTATGGTCTTGGTGCCGTAAGCAAGTGCCGCAATACCCTGCGCACCGCCCACGCGATAGACTTCATCTACTTTTAAAAGATCGGCCACAACCAATATATGCGGATTTACAAAACCATGCTTATCGGGAGGACTAATCAAAGCTATTTTTTTCACTCCCGCTATTTTTGCCGGAAGAACCGTCATGTAAACACAGGAGACCAGCGGCGCAGTACCCGCCGGAATATAAACTCCCACCCTATCCAGGGGAGCATAGGTTTCTCCTAAAACCGCGCCTTCGCCGTCGCGTATTTTCCATGATTTCTTAATAGTCTTACGGTAAAAACGGTTAACATTATCTATTATCACCTTAAGGCTTGATACAAAATTCGGAGTAATATTTTGATAGGCACCGCTGATTTCATTCTGAGTAACTTTAAGCTGCCTGGGTGCCAATTTAACGCCATCAAATTTCTTAGTGTACTCCAGAAGCGCATCATCCCCAAACTGGCGTACATCTTCGATTATTTTTCTAACCCGTTCCTCTACACGCTTGGGCCTGGATAAACCTCGATTATAAATCTTCTCTAATTGTTTGCTTGTTGGGCGTATTATTTTCATAAGCTTGTAATTTCCTTCTTTAGTTCTTCAAGTGCTTGTTGAAGATTCTCCGGTTTACTGCCCCCTGCCTGAGCAAAATCTTTGCGCCCGCCACCGCTGCCGCCTAAGATTCCTGCTGCCTTGAGAATTAATTTCGAGGCATCATAGCCTTTAGCGGCTAAATCCGCGGTCAGGCCCACAACCAACAAAGCGCGGCCATGCGCCCCGGAACCAAGCGCTACGATACAATTGGTAGCTTTCTCTTTAATCGCATCGATGGTTTTTCTCAAGAAATCCATATCTGCATTCTCTATAGTTTTAAATATGACCCTGACGCCATTTACATCAACGCCTTCCCGGATAAAAATATCTACCGAGTTTTTGACCGTATCGAGCTTACGGACGTTAAGCTGTTTTTCCAGTTCTCTCACTTTAGCCAGGCGTTTCTCTAATTCAAATATAACCTTATCCTTAGGGACCCCCAAATCATGACAGATCTCGGCAAGTGTAGATTCCTCTTCTTTAGATTTCCTGTAAGCATACTTTCCGGTAATTGCCTCTATTCTTCTTACCCCCGAAGCAACCGAACCCTCCTGGATAATCTTAAACATGCCAATCTGGCAGGTAGAATCAAGATGCGTGCCGCCGCAGAGCTCCTTGGAGAAACCACCTATCGAAATAACTCTGACATTGGCTTCATATTTCTCGCCGAAAAATGCTAAGGCCCCGGTTTTTTTAGCAACCGATAAAGACATGCTCTTTTTTGTTACCGCTGTGCTTTGAAGAATATAGTTATTTACAATTTCTTCGATACGGTTTAATTCTGCATCGCTGAGGTCCTTAAAATGCGTAAAATCAAAACGCAAACGCTCGGGCGCAACCAAAGAACCCTGCTGCCTTATGTGGTCCCCCAGGACTTTTCTTAAAGCAGACTGTAAAAGGTGGGTAGCGGTATGATTCCTGGCAATGTCCATCCTGCGCTCAGCATCAACCTGCGTTTTTACAGAATCCGCCTGTTTAAAACTGCCTTCCTTGACTTTCCCGGTATGCACGATAACCTTACCGTGTTTTTTAACCCCGGAAACTTCGAATATATTCTTCCCCTTGATTATGAAACCGCTATCTGCTACCTGTCCACCGGATTCCGGGTAAAAAGGAGTTTTGTCCAAAACTATCGCAGCTTCATCGTTTTGCGAAATCTTCTTATGCCCGGCATCATTTTTAATTATTTTGAGTATCTTTGCCTCCCCTAATAATTCTTTGTAGCCATTGAACTTAGTATCCTTAATATCCAGATACAAATTTCCGGAAGCAAAAACATCGCCTTTCATAGAACTCTGTATTTTAGAACGGTTTTTTTGCTGCTCCATCTGCCGGATAAATTCCTGTTCCGAAATTGCTATATGGTGTTTATCCAGCCAATCCCTGGTCAGCTCAAGCGGTATGCCGTAAGTATCATAAAGCTCGAATGCTACTGTCCCGGCAAGTACAGGATCAGGAGACTGCAACAAATCTTCAAACTTATCTTTAAATAAAGCGTTACTGGAATTAAGCGTAGCTATAAAATTATTTTCTTCGGCCAGGACAATCTGCGCGATGTTCTCCTTACGAAGCATAAGCTGAGGATAAGGTTTATTCATAATGCCGGAGACAACGGGAACCAGTTTATAAAGAAACGACTGTTTTGTGCCGAGTGACCTTAAATGAAGGCTGGCTTTACGGATCAGTTTTCTTACGATGTAACCGCGCGCTTCATTTGAAGGCAAAACACCGTCAAATATAGTAAATACAACGGCCCTTATATGATCGGCTATCGCGCATATTGCTTCACGGTTATCGGGCGTATCTATTTTTACCTCGCGGACAATCTCATCAACCAACGGCTTAAATAGGTCTGTCTCAAAGTTACTCTCTACCCCCTGCATGAGCGCGCACAATCTTTCAAGGCCCATACCGGTATCAATATTTTTGTTAGGCAATGGTTCTAATTTGCCGCCTTCTTTGCGGTTAAATTGCGTAAAAACAAGATTCCAGACTTCTATAAATCTGCCGCAACTGCAGGAAGGATCGCATTTAGGGCTGCCGCAACCAAAAGCTTTTCCGGTATCAAGAAATATCTCTGAACATGGACCGCACGGGCCATTAGGGCCTTTTTCTTTGGCCTCAGAAGGCCAAAAGTTATCTTTATCGCCTAAACGGACTATTTTCTCAGCCGGAACCTTAATCTTGTCTTTCCAGATATTATAGGATTCGTTATCATCTTTATAAACAGACACCCAGAGCTTATCTTTATCTATTTTAAGCTGTTCAGTCAGAAATTCCCATGACCAAAGAATAGCATCTTCCTTAAAATAATCGCCGAAAGAAAAGTTTCCCAACATTTCAAAGAATGTATGGTGACAAACAGTTTTTCCGACCTTGTCCAGATCATCAGTGCGCAGACAACGCTGGGCAGTAGTTGCGCGCTTGAACCCACAGTCAAACCCCATAAACTCTTTTTTAAACTGGTTCATCCCTGCAGGAGTAAATAAAACAGTGGGATCATCCCTGGGAACCAAAGAATCGCTTTCTACGATTTTGTGTTTCTTGGATTTAAAGAAATTTAAGAATTTATCTCTTAAGATGTCTGCGGTCATATTTTATCTAATGCATTAATTGCTGCCTCAGAAGAAAATCCCCGGCGTACTAAATAAGAAAAAAGCCTGGCCCTTGCCTTTTTAGGCTCCAGGCCCTTCAGGCGCTCGGATCGCTTACGGGCGAGATACTCGACTGTCTCATACTCGGAATAGCTTTTCTTCGCCTCTTCTATTTTCTTATCTATAATATCTTTATCAATACCTTTTATTTGAAGTTCCTGCCTGATCTTTCTTAGGCCTAATGGTTTTTTAAGCCGCGATCTAATCCAGGCAGAAGCAAAAACCTCGTCATTAATAAAATCTTTTAATTTAAGGAAATCAACGATTTCTTTTATTACCGCGGGATCGAACTTCTTAGACTTAAGCCGCTCGATAAGCTCTCTTTCGCTGCGCAAACGGAATTTTAAGAGTAAAAAAGAGTAATTCTTAGCTTTTTCTAACTGATCCTGCAATTTATCGTCTTGCCGCAAAATATTACCCTATGCTGATTTTCTTTCTGATTTCTTTTTCGATATCATCCTGGAGCTTGGGTTTTTCTTTAAGCGTTTTTATAGCTGCGTCTCTGCCTTGTCCTATTTTCTCGCCTTGAAAAGACATCCAGGTACCGGACTTTTCGATAACTTCGCAGTTTATCCCTGAGTCAATAATACTTCCGGATTTAGAAATGCCCTCGTTGTGGAACATATCAAGCTCTGCCTCTTTAAAAGGAGGCGCTACTTTATTTTTGACTACTTTAACCCTGACCCTGTTACCGATAACGGTATCCTGAGATTTCAGGGTAGCTATCCTGCGCAAATCAAGCCTAACGGATGAATAAAACTTAAGCGCGCGCCCTCCCGGGGTAGTCTCGGGTGATCCAAACATTACACCTATTTTTTCTCTTATCTGGTTAATAAAAATCAGGCATGTGCGTGATTTACTTACTGCGCCGGTTAATTTACGCAAAGCTTGAGACATAAGCCGAGCTTGGAGGCCCATGTGAGAATCACCCATCTCGCCTTCTATTTCAGCGCGCGGAGTAAGCGCAGCTACGGAATCAACTACAATAAGATCTACGGCATTTGAGCGCACAAGCGTTTCGGCAATTTCTAAAGCCTGCTCGCCGGTATCCGGCTGAGAAATCAGAAGATCGTCAAGATTAACGCCTATAATCTTAGCGTAAGTAGAATCAAAGGCATGCTCTGCATCGATAAAAGCAGCTACTCCGCCTTTCTTCTGAATTTCTTTGATGATACTTAAGGTAAGCGTAGTCTTTCCTGATGCTTCCGGGCCGAATATTTCGATGATCCTGCCCCGGGGAACACCGCCTATGCCTAAAGCCCAGTCTAAAGTCAGGGCTCCTGTAGGTATGGCTTCAACATCGGTCTTTATATGGCCGCCAAGCTTCATAATCGAACCTTTGCCAAACTGCTTTTCTATCTGCGAAAGGGCCAATTCAAGCGCCTTCTGACGGTCGGTAAGATCTTTAACGGGCTCTTTAGTTGCAACTTTCTTTTCTACTGCCATTTTAACCTCCCTGTCTGCCAATGGGCAGACGTTTTACATGAAATTAGATTGATATTATAACTTAACCTGTACCCTGTGTCAACTGAGATTATCCAGCATCCTCCTTTCTGCCTTAACAGACGCTAACAGCTGCCAAATCTAACCGGATTTTATAGCAATTGACACAAGAGAAAAAATATGTTAAATTTTATCTTATATGGATACGAATGAATTAATCAAATTAAAGCAGGAACTTGAGCGCACAAAAACCGAGTTGGGGATACTTTATGAAATTTCCAACGCCATGCGTACAACGCTTAATCTGGATGAAATTCTTTATATCATTCTTACCGGCGTCACTGCGCACATAGGACTAGGTTTTAACCGGGCCATATTATTCCTGGTAAACGAAAAAGAAAGAATTATAGAGGGTAAAATGGCTATCGGCCCGGAAACAGGAGAAGAAGCCGGTGGTATATGGGGCCAGATAGAACAGGAAAAAATGGACCTGGAAGATTTAATAAGCGCTTACAAAAATAAGAGCCATATCATAGAATCTGGATTAAACCGGCAAGTCCGCAACATCAAAGTATCATTAACCGACACTAGCGAGAACCTGCTGGCGCTGGTAGCTCAGGAAGGAATGCCTCTTTATTTGAATAAAGAGACTGCGGATAAATACTCATCTGCTGCGATAGTAAACCTTTTAAAGAGCAATGAAATAGTCTTGATTCCCTTAAAGGCGAAAGATAGGGTCAACGGTATAATTGTAGCGGATAACTTCATAACCCGAGAGCCCATTACAAAAGACGATATACGCATGCTTACAATGCTCGCTAACCAGGCAGGACTAGCCATTGAGAACTCCCAGCTTTTCGAAAAAACCCTAACCCGCATGCACACCGACCATTTAACCGACCTTTGGAACCATGGGTATTTTCAATATCTTCTCCAGGGAGAAATAGAAATTGCCAAAGCCAAAAAATCACACCTTAGCCTGATTACATTAGACCTTGATGATTTTAAGATTTACAACGACACACTCGGCCATCAGGCAGGAGACAAAATCTTAAAAGAACTTGCGGCACTGCTTAAGAAACAATCGCGTAAAATGGATTATGTCTGCCGCTACGGCGGAGAAGAATTTACAATAGTTCTGCCTCAGACAGAAACAAAAGAAGCATTTCTTATTGCGGAACGCTTAAGAGAAGATATTAGCAAACACTCCTTTGCCCACGAAGAAATACTGCCCACAAAGATGCTTACCGTCAGTATGGGCATAGCAACATTCCCCGCTAACGGTGCCACCGCAGCAGAGCTTATTGCATCATCGGATAAAGCAATGTATCAGGCAAAAGATAAAGGAAAGAATAATACCTGCTGTTATTAGGCAGGCCTTGCTTCGGCTACTTCCGGCCCCTTCTTCTGCGCCTGTTTATCCTGCGCAAATTTAACCGAAACAATTTTTGAAACACCCGACTCTTCCATCGTAATACCGTACATCACATTAGCATTAACAATAGTCTTTTTGTTATGGGTAATCACGATGAACTGCGAAATCTTGGCAAATTCCTGTAGCAGCCTGCTGTAGCGGTCAACATTGGCCTCGTCAAGTGCGGCATCTATTTCATCCAGTATGCAGAACGGTGAAGGCTTAACCTTAAAGATAGCAAATATCAATGCTATAGCTGACATGGATTTTTCGCCACCCGAAAGCAGAAGTACGTTTTGCAATTTCTTTCCCGGAGGACGGCAGATAATCTCAATCCCCGACTCTAAGGGGTCCTGCTCATCGATTAAAAACACCTGCGCATCGCCGCCATTAAAGAGCATCTTAAAGTAATTACGGAACTCTTCACGTACTTTTTCGAATGTCTCAATAAACATTTTTCGTGTGGTACGATTAATTTTAAGTATCGCTTCATGCAAAGATTCTTTAGCGCTATTTAAATCTGTCTGTTGCTGAATAAGAAAATCGTAGCGCTGCTTTAGCTCGTCATATTCTTCGATGGCCACCAAATTCACGCTTCCGTAGGAATCGACCTTATCTTTTAATCTGGTTATATCTTCGGATAAAACTGCTTCATCGGCTTCTTGCGCAGAGGGTTCAAGCGCGCCTAAATCCACCTTATAATTCTGCAATAACCTCTCTTGCATGCTTAAAAGTTTAAAATCTACGTCTTTATTATGCATCTGCAAATCGTAAAGTCTGTTCTTGATTTGATCCAGATTTTTCCTATCCTCTTCAATCTTATTTATAACAACTCCTGCCCCATCGGATGCCTGCGCATAATCCTGCTGCAGCTTAATCAGCGATTCTTTTTTAGCGGATATCTGGATAGCGGCTTCTTCGATTTTAGCGAATAGCTCCGTCATCTCCGATATCAGAAGGCCCTTTTTACTTTCTGAATCCTGAATCTGCTTTTCTATATTAGACAAATTATCTTTATCGCGTTGATAGGTATCGTCGAGCAATTTTAAAGTAGTACTATCGGCGGTTATCCTTCTATTAAGATCATCTATCTCTGTTTTTGTCTGAGTTATAGCTACTAAAGCCAGCTCCTTAAGGTTGGCATTAGAGGCTATTTCGTTTTGCTCATACACAATACTATCTTCTTTTTGTTTGTGCTGATTCTCTAAATCAGCCTGCTCTAATTTGAATGCGGATATTTTCTCGTCATATTCCAGGAGTTCTTTTTCCACATCGGAAAGTTCAAGGACAATTAAATCTTCCTCTTCTTTTATTTTGTTGAACTGTTCTAAGGCCGCCTCATAGCTGGTCTTTTTATTAGCCATGGCGATATCCTGAGTACGCAGTTCTTGCGTAAGTAATGCCAGAGACCTTTTCAATTCCTCAGCCCCTGTTTCTTTATTTGCCCTGGCAGTCTCCAGATAATACAACTCCTGCTGCACTTTATTTATCTTCTCGGTAATTTTATCAGTATCCAGGTCAAATGACTTTGCTTCACCCGATAACTTAAGTTCGGCTGAGGCAAAATTAGATTTATCCTCACTGCTTAAATTAAGCTTATCCTTAACTTTAATAACTAAACCGTTCAGGGAATCACCCGGCATCTTATCAAGGTATATAACAGCATTCATGCTCTCGCCGATATCTTCATATTTGCTCTTCAATCTCTCGATAAACTCCTTATGAGAATGCAGAGTTAAGTTTTCCCTTTCGAGCTTTTCAATATCGGAATTGATCTTACTTAATTCGGCCTGTTCGCCGCTCAAGCGTTCATTTACTCCGGAAACCTTGAGATTGATATCCTCAACAACCTTACCAAGCGCGTCTAATTCGGCGGCGATAATCTTTACATTATCCTCAATTACGGACTTTTCCTCATCAACTTTAGCCTTTTCCAGCTGGAGCCTCTTTTTACGCGCCAGATGAATCTGCTGTTTTGAGGTATGGTCGACTATGGAATTCTTGACATTGGATATCCTGGTGACTAAATCCAATATCTCTTTCTTCGCCAAAGATATGCTCTCAAGGGAAACCTTAATGGCTGTGCCAAGTTTATCCAAATGCGCTTCTTTTTCGATGAGCGCGGCGGTTTTGGCCTGAATAACCCCCTGCAAACCGGCATACTCGGATTTTAAGGCATTTAATTTCTCTTCTTCGGCTAGAAGCTTATCCTTTCCTTGTGTCAACTGCGCCCCTAAATATGTTTTATTCTCTTCCAGCTCTTTTATCCTATCCTGGTTAAAATTAATATGCTCGTTGCTGCGCACAACTAAATTATCTAATTCCATAACTTTATTCTTCACAAACATAATATTATCTTCGAAGGCCTTTAATTCCTGCTGACGATTGCTGATTCTAGATTCCTGTTCCTTAATAACCTCCAGGAGCCCGGACTCTTCACGCTCCAGATCACCCAGCTCTTTAATAATCTGCTCTTTTTCTTTTAATAACAAACCTTTTTGCAAGCCCGCAAGATTTATTTCTTTGGATTTAAGCTCGTCAAAAACCTCTCTGTACCTACGTGCTTTATTTGCCTGGCGCTCCAAAGAACCAATCTGACGCTTTACCTCTGTGACTATGTCGTTAACTCTAAGGAGGTTGCTTTCAGTCTCCTCAAGCTTACGCATGGTCTCTCTTTTTTGGGATTTATATTTCGTAATGCCGGCGGCTTCATCAAATACCAAACGTCTGTCTTCAGGCCTGGAGCTTAAAACTAAATCTATTTTGCCCTGAGCAACTATAGAATAGCTTTCAGCACCAACACCCGTGCCCAATAATATGTCCAAGATATCTTTTAACCTGACTAAGTTTTTATTGAGCAGATATTCGCTTTCTCCGGAGCGGAAAAGCCTGCGGGTAATTGCTAATTCATCATTTTCTAAATTAAAGAATCTGTCAGTATTATCAAAGGTGAGTGTAACTTCACCCATGCTTAAGGCTTCTTTAGAGTCAGTGCCGTTAAAGATAATATCCTGCATCTCAGAACCACGCAAAGACTTTGCCGACTGCTCCCCTAAAACCCAACGAATAGAATCGAAAATATTGGATTTTCCGCAGCCATTCGGCCCGACTACTGCGGTGACTCCCGGCTCAAAGTACAAAGTAGTTTTATTCAGGAACGACTTAAAGCCAACGAGTTCTAGTTTTTTTAGATGCATTTATTTTCTCCCTTCAGTCGAAAATCGTTCATGGTTCAAGGTTAATGGTTCATGGCAAAATAATACGAGCTAATCTTAAGACAGATTTGTCCTGTTGTCCAGCCAAGCATCGATTTTATCCTTTTTAAAACGCCACTGGCCGACAAGTTTTATCGCCGGAATTTTGTTGGTCTTCAACCACTCGTAAATAGTACGCCGTGTTACCTTTAAGTAATCGGCTAAATCTTCAATGGTCATTAAGGTGCTATTTATCATGGATTTTCTCCTAACTTATTGACTTTATTATAAATAAGTGATTGTATTTTGTCAAGGAAAATCTTAACATTCTTTGACATATGGGAGCAATAAAGGTGGATATAGTGCTAATTGATGTAGAAATAGGAGATTATTCAGGTGTGCTATTTATTCAAGACTTCCTTGAACTTCTTGGTTAAGGCGGGTACAACTTGAAAGAGGTCACCAACAATCCCGTAAGTAGCAAACTTAAAAATGGGCGCATCCGGGTCTTTATTAATGGCGATGATTATTTTTGAAGAAGACATTCCTACGTAATGTTGTATTTGGCCGGAAATACCGCAGGCAATGTAAATTTTAGGGCCTACAGTGCGTCCGGTCTGGCCCACCTGATGCGAATATGGCATCCAGCCTGCATCTACCGCCGCGCGCGAAGAACCGACAGCAGCGCCTAAGACATGGGCAAGTTCTTCCAACATTTTGAAATTTTCAGGCCCCCCCATGCCGCGCCCGCCAGAAACAATTATATCAGCCTCGGCTAAATTTACCGTAGACTCAATTTCTTCCACGATATCCAAAAGCTTTGTGCGTGAAGCATAAACCGACAAATCAAAGCTCTCTTTAATAACCTTGCCTTTTCTCTTTTTATCCGGCTCCATAGGCTGCATTACTTTATGACGCACCGTAGACATCTGCGGACGGTAATTCGGGCAGATAATCGTAGCCATAATATTCCCGCCGAATGCCGGACGAGTCTGCAACAATATTTTCTTATCCGGGTCAATATCAAGCGAGGTGCAATCCGCGGTTAAACCGGTTTTGTGATTTATAGCTACCCGTGCAATTAAAGACCTGCCGATAGAAGTGGCGCCACACAATAAAATTTCCGGCTTATATTTCTTAATCAGCCGGAGCAATATATTCGTATAAGGTTCGTCTTGGAAATTAGCGATCTCCGGAGCTTCTACCAAATAAATATTATCCGCGCCTCTCCAAAATAATTCGTCTGTCTGATCGCTCAGGTTATTTCCGATAAAAACACCGCTTACTTCACAATTTAATTTCTTGGCCAATTCGTGCGCCTTGCCTAATAATTCATAAGAAACCGATTGCACTTTACCATTCTTCTGTTCGATAAATACCCATATACCTTTATAATCCTTTATATCGGGTAATTGACAAGCGGAGGCCTCAGGCCTTTCTAAAAGGACAGCCTTAAATTTGCAGGCCGGCACGCATGCGCCGCAAAGATTGCATTTATTTAAATCAATAAGCGCTTTCTTATGGCTTTGGCTAGATGAGGCCAAACCACTGGCCCCTGCTTTGTCCATTATGCGAATAGCATCGAATGGACAAACCTTCATACATAGCGTACAGCCAGTGCATTTCTCTACGATTATTTGTATAGGCATTTTAACTTATGACTGCATCCTTTATTAATCCGACTAATTGATTTACCGCTTCCGGAACTTCTCCTGTGAGCATTACTCCGCCTGTCCTGTGGGGTGGCGTAAAAATCTTTACCACCTGAGTCGGCGAACCGCAGAGCCCGATACCTTGCGCATCTAAGTTCAAATCTTTCTGTCCCCAGGTAATAATCTTGGCTGATTTTGAACGCATCATACCTTTTAGAGACGGAATGCGCGGCTCATTAATTTCCTTGACTACTGTAATCAGGGCGGGCAATGGAGTTTCGATAATTTCAAAACCCTCCTCCATCATCCTCTCTACGCGCATAGTTTTATCCTTCACCTCTTCAACCTTCTTTACATATGTAACCTGCGGGATATCCAGATGTGCTGAAATCCCCGGCCCCACCTGTGCTGTATCGCCGTCCGAGGCTTGCTTGCCGCAGATTATCAAGTCAAATGCACCAAGCTTCTTTACGGCTCCGGATAAAGTATAGCTGGTAGCCCAGGTGTCGCTTCCGGCAAAGGCACGGTCACATACCAAAATCCCTTCATCAACGCCCATGGATATAGCTTCGCGAAGCGCGGCTTCTGCCTGAGGCGGGCCCATGCTCAAACAAGTTACTTTACCGCCGAATTTCTCTTTTAACTGCACCGCTTCTTCGATAGCATACATATCAAAGGGGTTGATTATAGATTTTACCCCTTCGCGAATAAGCGTATTCGTTTCAGGGTTAATTCTGACTTCGGTAGTTTCGGGAACCTGTTTTATACAAACAATTATATTCATGTTTTATTTTAACTTAGTCCTTAATCCTTAGTACTTACTACTTCTCTTTCGCCATTTCTTTTATCAGTTGCAAAGCTATAATATTACGCTGCACCTGATTAGTGCCTTCATAAATTTGTGTTATTTTAGCATCTCTTACGTATTTTTCAATAGGATAGTCTCTCATGTAGCCGTATCCGCCGAATATCTGCAGGGCATCAACTGCAACCTTCATCGCCACGTCCGATGCATACATTTTAGCCATCGCTGATTCCTTGGACACGTCTTTGGCTCCGGCATCAATTGCGCGCGCGCAGGCATAAACAAGGCACCTTGCCGCTTCGATTTCAGTAGCCATATCTGCGAGCATCCATTGAATACCCTGAAAACTGGAAATTGATTTTCCAAACTGATGCCTTTCGCGGGCATACTTTACTGCCAATTCCAAAGCACCCTGACCGATACCTAATGCCTGGGCAGCAACACCCGGACGCGACATATCAAACGTCTTCATAGTCACGATAAAACCCATGCCTTCACGGAATAAAAGATTCTCTGCCGGTATTTTACAATCGGTAAAAATCAACTCGCGCGTAGAAGATGCGCGGATACCGAATTTCTCTTCTTTTTTCCCAAAAGTAAAACCCTTAGTGCCTTTTTCTACGATGAATGCCGAAGCGCCTCTTGCGCCCTTATTTTTATCGGTCATGGCAATAACAACATAAGTTTCAGCATCTCCACCATTGGTGATAAAATGCTTCAGGCCGTTTAAAATATAGTGATTACCTTCTTTTTTAGCAGTTGTCTTAATGGCGGAAGCATCAGACCCCGCCTCAGGCTCAGTAATGGCAAAGGCTGCAACTTTCTTTCCTTTAGCCAAATCCGGAAGGTATTTCTTCTTCTGCTCATCATTACCGAATAAAACAATTGGGAATGTCCCTAGCGCCGAAGCCGCATAGCAAACCGCAATACCGCCGCAGGCGCGCGAAAACTCTTCGGTAGCAAGACAAAGATTCAAAACACCTACGCTCATCCCGCCGTATTCTTCAGGAATAAATAAGCCGAATAAATCAGCTTCCGCGATGACTTTTATTATATCCCAGGGATACTCTTCGCTCTGGTCGTATTTGGCGGCAACCGGACGAATTTTCTCCTCGGCTATCTTATGTGCCAATTCCTTAATCATTTTCTGCTCATCAGTAAAAAGGTACTCCATTATTTCCTCCTGTTAGTTAGATTTAGAGCTGTTTGACCATGGCAACTTCCTGACAATTGGGGAATTTGCAGCAGTTAATGCACTCTGCCCAGACTTTGTGCGGAAGGCTGTCGTTTTTTACCTTGCGAAACCCGAAATTCTTAAAAAATTTATCTTTATAAGTTAAAACGAAAACGCGTTTTGCTCCTAAATCAGCTGCCTCTTCCAGACAAACACTGACCAACTCTCTGCCAATACCTTTATTCTGCTTATTCTTAAGTACAGCTAATGACTTAATCTCTGCCAAGTCGTCCCAAGAGATATGGAGAGCGCAACAGCCGATAATATTCCCTTTTTCTTCCGCTACCCAAAAATCACGCAAGTTTTCATAAATTTCATTAAGCGAGCGCGGCAGCATTAGGTCTAGCTTAGCAAAACAATTTATTAATGTCTGTATTGGTTTTATATCTTTTATTTTCGCTTTTCTAATAGTCATCATTCCACCTACGAACTACCAGCTATGAACTACGAACTAAATCTACTTAATTTCTGTTCCCTTGGCCACAACCACAATTCCCGATTCCGTGACGAAAAACCTCTTTTTATCCTGCTCCATGTCGTAACCGATAACCGCTCCCTGAGGAATATTCACATCTTTATCAATTATAGCACGCTTGACTTTAGCATACCTGCCGACATTAACGCCTTCCATTAAAATAGAATCGTGAACTTCCGAATAGCTGTTTATCCTAACATTAGGTGAGAGTATCGAACGCTGTATTTTTCCTCCGCTTACAATACAGCCGCCGGAAACTATGGAATCCAAAACCAAACCTATGCGGCCGGCGATCTCTTCGCCCGAATGTATGGTCTTTGCCGGAGGGAACTGTTCCTGATAAGTCCTTATAGGCCATTCTTTGTCATAAAGATTAAAGAACGGTTCAACTTGTATTAAATCCATATTAGCCTCGAAATAAGCATCTATGGTCCCGATATCGCGCCAATACTGAGCTTCTTTCTTATTTTCATCAATAAAATTATAAGCCGCGACCTTAAGGCCCTTTTTAAGCATCTGCGGGATTATATCTTTGCCAAAGTCATGATTAGTGCCGGGCTTCTTGGCATCGTCGTGCAATTCCTGCATAATTACGGCATGCTCAAAAACATATATTCCCATAGATGCATATATTTTATCCGGTTTATTAGGAATAGTTTTAGGTTCCTTGGGCTTTTCCTGAAAACCCTTTACCCTGCCCATGCTATCAACTTCCACCACGCCCAGATGCTCAGATTTCTCTTTCTCGATCTCAACGACACCAACGGTTAAATCCGCGCCTACTTCACGATGAAAATCTATCATGGCATAATAGTTCATTTTATATATATGGTCGCCGGCTAAAATCAATACCTCATCAGGATGATCCATTTCTAAAGTGTAGAGATTCTGATAAATAGCATCGGCCGTCCCTAAATACCAAGAATCACCCACCCTTTGCTGTGCCGGAAGTATTTCGATAAACTGCGCTAATTCGGAAGGCAAAATATTCCAACCCAAGCGCACGTGCCTCTGTAAAGATGCCGACTTATATTGAGTCAAAACATAAATCTTGCGCAAACCGGAATTAATGCAATTGCTTAAAGTAAAATCTATAATTCTGTATATGCCGCCGAAAGGGACCGCCGGTTTGGTTCTGTCGCGGGTCAAAGGGAATAAACGCTCACCCTTGCCGCCGGCCATAATAAAAGTTAAAACCTTACGCATCATGTTAAAAACGCTCCTGTTATGCCTTTACGCACCATCATTACGGCAATAGCTGCCAATAAAATATACATAATTTTAGCAAATCCGCGAGTACCGCCCGGGCCTAAAATCTTCATAAACCAATCTGCTTTGACTAGTGATGCCCAAACTATAAACATATTCACAAGTAAAGACACCGAGGTCGGAACAATGCCATAAGTATCCAGCATTATCAACGTAGTGGTTAACACCGCCGGTCCGGTAATTAAAGGCATGCCCATGGGAAAAACGCCCACATCCCTATCGTGCGCATGCGCTAATACATTCTTACCATCACCCGGGAGAAGTAACCTTACCGCTATTACAAATAAAAGCAACCCACCGGCAATTTGGAAATCAGGGATGCTAACACCTAAAATGTGCAGGATAAACTTCCCTAGCAGCATAAACAATACGGCCACAGAAGCAGCCGTAACTACGCATTCATAGAGAATCTTATGCTTATCTTTTTTGCTCATCCCTTCCACAAGCGAAACAAATAAAGGAATGTTGCCCAAAGCATCCACGGCAACAAATATCGGGATAAAGCTAAGTATGTACGGCTTTAGCTGATCTAGCATAAGCTATTATTATATAATAGATTACTAAAAAGGCAAGAAAAAACGATTAATCATGCCGCAGGCTTCAGCAATATCTTTATCATCGTAATTTAATTCGAAAATTTTGGCATTACGGATAAACGTATATAAAGCAAAGAAATTGTCGGCTTTAATCTTCTCTTGCCTGTAAAAACCATGCATCCAGTCATTATCTCGCATCAGGCGTTTAAGGGCCTCTGCCTGTGATAATGGCTTTAGCGATAACGGCGAATGAGGCATATATTTAGGAAAGACCACCATTCTACAATTAGAGAAAGAGCCATTGCTTGCGGATTGCAATAGATGCCGGCTGGATATACGTAGTTTATTCCCATAACGATAGCCTTTTAAGGCACGACTCTTTAGATGCGGATACCTCAAGGCAGTCTTATCATTCAGCCCGATTTTGGTATCAAGAGGGATAAGCCTAACCCGACCGTCTTTGGCCGACGCCAAGAAACAATCATCATCGGTTATAAAACTGAATCCCTGTCCTAATAAAGCCAATGCCAGAGTAGTCTTTCCGCTATTTTGCGGACCGCTAACAAGCACACAATCTAGGCCTTTGGATACTATTGAACTGTGTATGAAAAATAAACCTTTTTTTGCCAGTATGAAATGTAGCGGCCTCATTACGGTAAAATCTACTATATGCTCTTTATAATCGTCATCGAATGTATGAACAGTTACTTTTACTTCCTGCTTCCTCCAGTCAATCACCCTCTCAACCAGAGGGCTTATCTTCGAAAACAACAACTCGCCTGCAAATTTATTTTTATAAATCAAGCTGCTACCCGCTGGAATCTTACCCACTTCAAGAACTTTAATGTTTATAGAAAATGAAACTACTTCTGGCCTGCCGGAGTAATGGCTTGTAAAATCAAGATGCCGGCTTATAGCCTGAATAATCCGCTTATTGTTACTTTTAAGCTTTATACCGAAATATTTATTCTTAAAATTCTTTTGATAAAGCACGCTATATCCTTTATTTTCTTTATTTATGAATTTTATTAATTAACGGTAAGCACATAAAACTGGTGATTGCCGATAAGACTATCAGCCATTTTAACCCTACTCTCGGTAATAAAAACGCTCCGGAAAGATTGCTGCTGACTAAAGCCAGATTACTAACACTGCATAAAAACGCAAAAGACGTAGCCTCCAAGCCTTTAGTAGTATTCCTGGCCATAAAATCCATCACCATAATAAAAATAAACATTCCGAGAAAACTATAGACCACGTCATAAATAACCGCGCTTACGGGAGTATAGTATAAATAACTTAAAGTAGTAAGTGCACCTAAGAATACGGAAAACACCAGCCACTTCTTTATATTTATTCTAGAGCTGAATTTATAATAAAGCAGCGAACCGATTATAGAAAATACTGTGCTGATAGTCGCCAACACCCCGATCCAAACCTTGCCCCATTTAAACGTATCTCTCTGGATAAAAAAAAGCGGCGTGCCGAAGGACGGCGAATATTTATAGAGAAAAATAAACAGCGCTACGATAAACATCCGCCTGTCCTTGAAGAGCTCTTTAATATGGATAAAAAACTCGGCGGAAACCTTGGTCTCTAAGGGTTTGTCTTCTTTATAAAAATAGGCGGCAACCCCGACTAATAAATAAACCGGCACAAGGCAAAGAAATCCCGCCTTATATCCCCACTTATCGGCAATATAGCCTCCCCCTATCCCGGTAAATAAACCGGCGAGTGAAATAGATATCCACTGTACACTCTGAATTTTTCCCGTAGCATTATAGAGTTTGCCTTCTACGCACATGATTCCGTCAACCGCAACGTCTCTAAACGCAGCGCTGGTAGAATTCATAAGCAAAATGGTAATCAATGCGATGATGGGCAGGCTCATAACGCCTAAAAAGAAAGCCAATACAATGTCTAAGGTGAGAGCAACCATAATCCAGGCTCTCTTATTAAGAAAATTGTCTATCACGTATCCGATAAGCGGCTTAACCAGCCAGGCAAAAATAGTGATACTGGAGAGTACCATTATTTTTTCGGGGGAATAATGCAGGGTTTCTTTAAGGTAATAAAACAATCCCTGGGAAGGAAGGGCTTCTATACCTTGAGTAAAATAAACAGCACTGCTTAGCGCGAAAACCCAAAATAATTTCCTATTGGGATTTTGGGACATCCGTAGTGGACTTAATAGGCGCTACAGGAACAGCCGTGGGCTCTGTCTTAACCGGCGTTTCCTGCTTAGTTTCTACCGGTTTAGCTGCCTCTTGCTGCACACTCGATGCTTGTGGCTTTACATTGCGCATTAACGACCGGCTCCTCTGCGCAGACATTAAAGCCAAAGTCACACAACTAATAAAAAATAATATTGCCAGGGTAGTTGTAACCCGCGCTAAGAAAGCATTGGTCTTAGGGCCGAACATCGACTCCACGTTTGAAAATGCCTCAACTAATCCTCCGCCGCGGCCTGCCTGGATCAAAATAACAGTAATAAGCAAAACACAGATTATTATATGCACAGCAATAACCAAACCTATCATTTTCTTATCTCACTCGCTTTCTTCACAATCGCGGTAAACGAATCCACCTTAAGGCTCGCCCCACCTACTAATGCGCCGTCAATATCTGCCTGCTGCATCAGCTCGGAGATATTCTCCGGTTTTACGCTTCCGCCGTATTGAATACGTACATTACTAGCCACTTCCTTATTATACATCTTCGCTACTAAATCTCTAATATATTTATGCGCCTCCTGGGCCTGAGCTGAAGTAGCAGTTTTACCTGTTCCGATAGCCCAAACTGGTTCATAGGCAATTACTATTTTTTCCATTCCTTCTGCGCTTATTTCTTTAAGTCCATTCTGAATATGATTTTCCAGTACTTTAAAAGTAACTCCGCTCTCTCTTTCTTTTAAAGTTTCGCCTACGCAAACGATAGGCAGGAGATCATGGCTAAGCGCAGCCTTAAGTTTCTTATTAACTGTTTCATTGGTTTCTCCGAAATATGTCCTGCGCTCAGAATGCCCGATAATAACATATTGCGCACCGGCTTCTTTAATCATCATCCCTGAAACTTCTCCGGTAAAAGCGCCCTCATCCTGCCAATAGATGTCCTGAGCTCCTACGGAGATATTCGAGCCTATAACCACTTCAGCAACCTCAGATAATGCCGTATAAGGCGGGCATAAAACAATGTCTATCATCTCAGGTTCCAATTCAAACAACTCTCTTTTTAAGCCGTTAGCCAGCTCGATAGCCTGAGTAATATTCTTATACATCTTCCAGTTTCCGGCAATAATGGTTTTCCTCATTTTATTTAGCTGTCAAAGCCGCGATCCCGGGCAGGACTTTTCCTTCCAGATATTCCAGGCTTGCTCCGCCACCGGTTGAGATATGTGACATTTTATCCTCTACCTTGAATTTCGCTACTGCAGCCGCCGTATCCCCGCCGCCGATAATTGACACTACTTTAAGACCGGAGATAAATTTAGCTACTTCGGATGTACCTTTACTAAAAGCAGGCATCTCAAAAATACCTAAAGGCCCGTTCCAAACAATGGTTTTAGCACTTTTTAATTTATCTTCAAATAATCTTACAGTCTCGGGCCCCACATCAACGGCAATTTTTCCGTCGGGAATATTTTCGCCTACGATATCAGTCTTTGCGTTCGGATCAATTGTATCGACTACTACGTTATCAAGCGGCAGGAGAATATCTTTTTTCAGCTGTTTTGCCTTATCTAAGATGCTCTTGGCTAAGTCAATTTTATCTTTTTCAAGCTTGGAATTGCCGATAGGCTTACCCTGTGCCTTTAAAAATGTATAGGCCATACCTCCGCCGATTAAAATTGCATCGCATTTAGGAAGAAGATTCTCGATAACACCTATTTTATCCGAAACCTTGGCTCCACCTAAAATAACCATAAACGGCCTCTGAGGATTCTCTACAGCACCCCCTAAATATTGAATCTCCTTTTCAAGCAAAAATCCTGCTGCTGCCTTTAAATAATGCGCTACTCCTTCGGTAGAAGCATGTGCACGGTGCGCTGTACCGAATGCGTCATTGACATAGATATCCGCCAAAGAGGCTAATTGCTTGGCAAAATTCGCGTCATTTGCCTCTTCTTCGGCATGATACCTTAAATTTTCAAGCAGAATAACACGTTCCTTGGCTGCGCCTATCTCTTTCTTAATCGCATCGCCGACACAATCATCTAAGAACAGAACCGGCTCACCCAAAAGCTCCTTTAAGCGCGCTGCTACAGGCTTCAGGCTATATTTATCCACACGCTTGCCATCCGGCCTGCCTAAATGGCTCATTAAAACTAATCTTTTAACGCCGTTTTGTAAGATGTATTTTATTGTTGGTAGCGTAGCTCTGATACGCGTATCATCGGTAATCTTTAATTCCGCATCCTGCGGCACATTAAAATCCGCGCGCATCAAAACCGTCTTACCTTTTAAGTCGATATCCTTTACCGTAAGCTTGTTCATGCCCAGTAACCTCCATATTTAAATGAAGCAATAATATATCCTAAAATCACCTTTTTGTCAAACCCTTTCAATTGATCTTTTTTAAACTGCTTAGCAGGCTCTATCCTGTCAATTTGCTGCGGGCTTTGTTCGCGTGCTGAAAGCTTTTGCCGTGCACTGCGGTTTACGCCTCACTTTCGGCCAGGATGTTTTCTAAGGGGGCGCAGCCTTTCGTTCGGCGTAAATCCTTGTGCACTTTTGCCAAAAGCTTTCTAATGCACGCTCACAAACCCCTCCGCAAAATGATAGTCAAACTGCCCGCTAACACTAAATACCTAAAAATATTACGATGAATAGAGTTTTTAGTCAGTTACGGTTTAGCGGGTGACTGCCGAGCCGAGTCCCCTTTTCGCGCGCAGCTGAATGGTTACGCAGGCGAGCACGAAAAGGGTGGCTCTGGCTGTGCAGGACCCGCTAAACAGTTCACTGGACCAGCAAACCCGTAAGCAAAATATAATCTGTTAAGTAGCCCGGCGATTTAAAAGCAGGAGGAAAATGCTGCTCAATTTAAGTATTACGATGATCATGCAGGTCTGGAAGAGCCCTAAGACAGGCAAAAACACAACGCCCCCTAAGATACCGGCAAACCATCCGCCAATAAGGTCGGCCGCATAGAGAACACCTGCGGTTTCACCTAAAGCAGCCTCTTTATCCGAATACATACTGCTTGCTAAAGGAAACTCCATGCCTACCAGCGCTCCGGCCGTAAAGAATAGACATGAAAAAATCCAAGTACAGGACTTCATCAGGAGCAAAATCAAAGGTACGGCAGAAGAAAACAAAAGCACGGATATCTCTAACCCCACCAAAAGACCCAAACTGTTTTTTATACGCCCGAGACGATTGGTTACAAAAATACTTCCGGCGGCACTTCCGGCCATAAAAATACCTATTAACATCCCGATCATATGATAAAGATATCCGTAAACAACCTGAAAACCGAATATCAAAATTAAACTCATCAGCATGCCGAAGAAACCGGTAGTAGCAATTGCGTAAGATAGCTTTATCCTCCGACGGCATGATGATATAAATAATAGCCCTAAAGTCAGTACGCCTAAGAAAAAAACCACTATCGTTAAATTGATACTTCTTAAAGCTTCCAACGATTTGGCGAGTTTAAGTGAAAACTGCTTATTCCAATAGATAAGCATCTCAAAAACTGCTATGGGATGAAAATCATGGTTAACTTCTTTTGTAGCAGCCAAGGAAGACTTATCAAACCAATCTGCTTTCTCTCTGCTTAATCTGTAATCTAGATACGCTAGCGTAAGAATGCCGGTACTAATACCCCTGTCATTCATCTTTTTGACAATAGCACCTGCCGTAATTCTTGTAATACCCGGGGAATCCGATGCCAGAATAATATTATAATCTCCCGGAATAACCTTTACATATTTAAAAGCTCTGCTCATAGCATTAATGATGCATGCATTTAAATCTCTTAATTCGCGGCTAAGATAGCTCAATGATCCGGGGAGCCAAATAGCTATTATGCCCCCCTGCTTTAATCTTTTTCTGGCAAGAGAGAAAAATTCCCGGGTATAAAGCCGGTTTAAAGACAGATCCGTCGGTTTAGGCAACCCAAGCAAAATAATATCGTAAACACTATTTGTTTTATTCAAAAACAACCGGCCGTCTGAATTAATAACATTGACTCGCTTATCACTTAATTCTTTATTGATTAAACCGGCGGGATATTTCTTAAGCATTGCGATAAGCAGCGGGTCTAATTCTGCGTAATCTATTTTCTTTACCGCGTGTTTCTCAATCTCGTTTATCAGCCCGCCTGCACCGGAACCGATAATCAATACGTCATGAGGATTAGAAAAAAATAAAAGCGGAAGGTTAGCAAATTCTTCTGCAAAGGTTATATCCGGATAGGGTGCTGTAACTACCGGAGAACCGTTATAAAAAAATGTATTCTGCTCTCCCTTCCTAGTTACTACTATATTTCCGTAAACAGAGTTACGGTAAGTGAGCACCTCCTGACCCTGCCATTGCTTATTTACAGAAACCTTGTCTAGATAATTAGGGTTTAACCCTATAACCAAAACAAAAGCTAAGCCGATGAACCCTAAAGTTAAATATTTATTCCCGGGCTGTATTTTAAGAAAAATTGCTGCGACTATAAGATTAACTAACGAAACAATAAATACTATCCAAAACGAGCTTAGGTATGGTATGAGCAAATATGTCAATATTATTGCGCCCCCGATAGTCCCTATGATCTCCCAGGCATATACCTCGCCTATTGAATGTGCTGGGCCTTTGCGGAATAGAGAATACAACTTTACGCTTGAACTAAACAAAGCTCCGTGCAGAAAACCTACAGGTAGGATTATTAATAACGATACGAAATAAACCGTCGATAACCCAATAGCTTCTGCAAAAGGTACGCCTAATACGACTTTAAATATGCGGGAGAGAAATATTGCTATGGGCAGGGCTAAGACAAACAACGCTTCCAGGGTAACAAATGGACTTATTTTATTCTTTAGCTTATCTACTAATTTACCCGCGCTAAATACTCCCAGCGCTTCAGCTAACAGCCAATTGGCAAGAATAATGCCTAAGGTTAATTCATTACCGTAGAAACTAACCAGCAATTCGCGCAAAAGTAAAACCTGAGCGATTATTCCGCTTAAACCGACGATAAAAATCGCCAAAAATAATAAGTAAAACATGGGACTTAGTTTGCTAATTGCGGATCGAGCATAACAACCATGCCGGACTTGGTTAAATGCTCCTGGGCTTTGGCTTCATTACCTAAAAACTGATAACATCTGCCGGTGTAATACAAAGCGTATTTTTCGTAAGGGCTTCCCAAGCCATTGATATGCAGGCCAAACGTCTTAATTGCCCGGTTGTAATCCTTGCTCTGATCCATATAAAGCAAGCCTAAGAATATTACTGACTTATTAAAATACGGCGTATTATGCCCCGAAGAAATCAATTGATTATAAAGAGATGTGGCCAGATTGCTGCGGTATGCAAGCTGATAATTGCGGGCATAATAATAAAGCCTGGCTGTTGCATCCATATCCTTTGTACGCATCTTCAAATAGTAGTCCTGATAGGGCTCGAAGAATAAGTTTCTAAAGATATCATAATAAACAAAACATATCCTGTCAAAAACGGTAATACGCTTCATTTTAGAAGAAGAGCGTTCTGGAGGCATGGGCGAGGGAAACATCCTCCCATAATAAGCGACCTTAGCATCAAAACCTTCCGGGGAATGCTTTTTAAGCTCCTGCCACCTTTTATTACCAAATAAGAGTTGCGGATCATTTGACAAATCCTCTACACTTGCAAAATCACCCGAACGGTTAGAATAATAACAGGCTTCGGCAACATCAAAAACTCCCCACTTTCCACTAATTTCAATCTCGGCTACGGTATGTGGCGAGACTCCGTCTTTATCCCTAAGCATACAATAACGCGCAGGTATATTCATCGGGGCACATAGGCTAGCCAAAATATCCGCCTGATAATCGCAATAAACAAGCCCGTTAGTAAGATAATCCAGGGCCTTACCATCGTAAGGAATGGTATCCCCCGGATTTAAAAGCGTATTCCTGACAGTATAAAAAAACAGCTTCTTAGCTATACCGGAAGAAGATGTTTCGCCTGCAGATTCCCGCAAGGCTATTACGCGCATCAATAGCTGGCTATATACATGCTCGCGGAATTTCCCTGAGAGGTTCAGGCCGATGGCGGGGCTAAAAATAAAAAGCGCCAGCAATAACAGCGCTATATAAAAAATTATTTTCTTCAATTTTGTCTGTAGCTATCCGACTCGTCTTTATCAAGAATGCCCTTTATCTTACGAAAAGATACTCCGCAATCACGGCAAATCTTGGCTATATCGGAGAAATCTTTTATATCGATAGACGGTATCGCTATTAAGATTTCTTTAATATTGTGTACGTGCACCAGATCGTTTATGTTATCGCGGGAACCGATCACTCTCAAGCCCTGTATCTTATTGCCCATTTTATCAGGATCATCATCGATAAAACCAACGGCGTTATAATTCAGTTCTTTATTGCGCTTAATTTCCCGTATAACCATTTCTCCGGTATCTCCGGCCCCGAAGATAAGCACGTTCTCTCCTTGTGGACGGGTTCGGCTAAAAAATTCAACCAATACCCTGAACAAGACTCTCTCTCCGGCGATAAAGAATAATAGTAAGATCCAGTCAATGAAGAATACCGCTCGGGAATAATCCTTAAACCTGAATACAAAGGTGAGAAAAAGTATTGAGCCTACCGAACCGAATGTAACAACTTTAAATATATTCAATAAATCCGGGATACTCACGTAACGCCACACCCCGCGATAAAGCCCAAAAATAAAGAAGACCGACATTTTTATAAGTATAACCCAAATCAATGATTCTCTTATAAGAAAAAGATTACTGGATAATAAAACCCCTTCGAATCTCAAAAAGTATGCCGAATAATAGGCAATGCAAATGAAAACAAGATCCAAAAATACTTCCATCATCCTGCGCTTATGGAAAAACACGGTGTTTAAAGCAGTTTTATCATTTTCCCGCGTAGATCGTTTATGGACGTTACCCTTGCGGGAAGTTGCTTCCGAGAGAAACATGCCGAAAAATAACAATATCACGAAGCCTAAAAAAGCCATTACTGAAATAATAAATATATTAAGCTTGGAATATAAAAGTGCTATCGATCCTGATATGATACTAATAACATACAGAAGCACAACCGTTCTCTTCTGAGACATCCCCAGAGTAACCAGACGATGAGACGTATGGTCTTTGCCGCCCTGAAATATACTTCTGCCCTGTAATAATCTCATAACTGTCACAAAAATAGTATCGAATATGGGTACGCTTAATATAAAAACCGGAACTGCCATGGTTACTAAAAGGTTTGATACGTGGCGCATGGTTCCGGTTATAGAAACACAGGCCAGGCAAAACCCTAAAAACATGCTGCCGGAATCCCCCATGAATATCTTGGCGGGATTAAAGTTGTACGGCAGGAATCCCAACGCTGCTGCCGAAAGTATCAGAGCGAATACGCCGAGGGGATTATTTGTAAATATAAGCGAAGAGAAAAAAAGCATCAATGCGCAGATAACTGCCGTACCACCGGCAAGTCCGTCGATATTATCCAGAAGATTGAACGAATTCGTAACACCTACTATCCAGAGTAAAGTTATAGGTATCGCCAAAAGGCTATTTCCCGGCAGCCATAAAACCGCCCCGAAAAATATCGCTACACAACCGGCAACAATCTGTGCAAAGAGCTTTGTATAAGGCGGCAAATGCAGCTTATCGTCAATTAATCCGACAAAAAAGAGCAGTGTTGCTCCGGACAATATTCCGGCCATAGTCCTATCTACTTTAAGAAACAAGAAAATAGAGATAATACAGGCCAGATATATGCTTATGCCGCCAAGCATGGCTGTCGGTTTTTTATGCCAACGATCAACCCTGGGATATGAGATTAATCCGTTTTTTACGGCAAAAATCCGCACAATCGGAGTAAGAGAGAAACTTAAAATAAACGGAACTAAGAAAATAATAGCGTATTCCATCAAATATCCTAAATTATGCTTCTTTAGAAAAAAGGCTTCCCGCTTTAGTTGTTATGCCCAATATCAGCCAAAATAGAATTGCTAACGGTAAGGAATAGAGATTGGTATCAAAGAAACTGCCAACCATGTATGTAAACACACAGGCTATCATCCCGGAAAGGATATAATATGAATCTTTTCTTTGCATTTTCTTTAATATTTTAAATGAGGAAATAAATAATACCGCTACCATAAAAAGAAAAGACCCCAGGCCCAGGACTCCCGTCTCTGCTGCTATCTGGATGAAGCAGTTATGTGCATAGGAAATACCCCAATCCCCTACCGGATAATCGCCGGGCATAAATTTTGTGAAGTTATACATAAATGTCCCTAAGCCCTGCCCTGTTAACGGACTGGCTAAAAACATCCTGGCGCCCATGCTCCAGAGTATCTGCCTATGTACCGAACCCCAGCTTTTAGCGCTGAAGAAATTAACGATCTGTGATTTGGCCATAGGTGGCAATATACAACTAAGACTAAACACTATCAAAATAAACACCAGCGCCCAAATGACCAATTTTTTGTTTTTTAGCAATGCAAAAAGCGGTATGGCCAACAATACCGCAATCCAAGCTGATCGCGTAGTCGATATGATAAGACATATAAAAGCCATTAACATTATTATAAATAGTGTAATGCGTATCCAAGCTCTTTTAAATTTCAGGAATAATAAACTGGCGATGATAGGCAGGAGAGTTACAATATAATTTGAAAAATCATTCGGGGTAGAGAATGAGCCGTTAATACGGCCTTCGATAATCTGATGCCGGCCTCTCAGGAAATCGTGATGGGTAAAATACTGGTATATACCATCCAAAGATAAAAGCCCAATTGAAAGAATAAAGACAATAAAAATATTTCTTAGTATTCTTTTATCTAAAACATCGACCACAACAAAAAATATGGCGAAATACTCTAAGCTCTTAAAGATTAGATGGGTAAAACTTATCTGGCGGTTAGAGCTAAAGACCGCGGAAATAAAACACGCCAATAAATATAATAGGATGGGTTTATTCAGCAAACTTTGCGGAAGTAAACCCTGCTTAGGGTGGATGAGGAATTTTCTAAGTAACCAGGCAAATATAGCAAGCCCGGCGAAACTTTCTATAAGAGCCGTTGATATAGGAATATAGAAAATTAAGGCATATAGCGATACCTCAATCGTCCTATTGCAGAATTTCAGCGCTTTTTCTCTCTTCATCTTAATGTGTAATTATACTACATAACAACATTAAGCGCAACTTAATATCTGTTTATATAAACTCCCGATATCTTCGATGAGACGGTGTTTGGAGAATTGCACTTTAACAAATTCACAGGCTGCCGATACTAATTTATCCCTTATAGTTACATCTTTTAACAGAATACCAACAGCTGCTGAGAAATCCTGCGGCTCTTGCGAAAAAACTAGTACGCCTCTTTCCATAATCCTGACTGCTGAGCCACCTGGCGAAATCATTAAATCCGAGCCCAGCAAATCCTTAATTCCGCCGGCGTCAGTCGCCACCACCGGCCTTCCGGAAGCCATGGCTTCAATTAAAGATACCGGGGTGCCCTCATTAATAGAAGTAAGTGCCACTATATCTAAATTGGAATACGTTGCCGCTAAGTCCTTTTGCCAACCTAAGAAATCAACATAGCTGCTTATCCCCGTACTAAGTACATAATCCTCTAAATCTTTACGAAGCTGACCGTCGCCTATTATCTTAAACCTTATGTTGAATAATGGATTATCCTTAAGGATAATTTTTGCCGCATCTAAGAAAAGCTTATGATTTTTAATAGGCACGAGCCTGCCAACAATACCTATATTTAAATTACTTGCATTCCTCCTAGGTAAAACAGTTAAAAACTTATCCAGCTCAAATCCGAGAGGTATAACCTTGATTTTATCCGCAGGACATATTTTTAATGACAAAAGCTCGTTTTTTACCGAGTTACTAACGGTGATAATTTGTGAGGTTTGGCTTGCAAGCAAACGTTCGATAAAAATAAAAAATCCGGTGCTTAAACGGTTGAAATACCCGCTAAAGACATGCCCGTGAAAAGTATGCGCCAGTTTAATCTTATTTTTAGGATGAAGAAAGTTGTGAAGCACCACCCCTAACCTGCCTAAGGTTCCGGCCTTGGCAGTATGAGTGTGCACTATATCCGGGCGCTCTGAGGCAATAATTCTATATATCTTCAGGAATGCTACTAAATCATTAAAAGGATTAATGCTGCGTCTAAGTTGCGGAATGATTATCGGGGCGACTTTTTTCTCTTGGGCATAATAAATCATATCGCCCTCGCCCTCTTCGACATTACCCGAGATAAGCAATGATTCAAAAGGCTCTTTTAACCCTTCAGTAAGCAATATGGCGTGTATTGCCGGTCCGCCGATATTCAAGCGTGCAATAATTCTTACTATTTTTATCTTTTTCATGGCGGCAGAATAAGGTAAGTTGCCTTAAGAATTAAAAGTGCAGAAAGAAAATCAGGACTTCTTATTCTTCAAATAAACTACAATGTCTTTAATTATTCCGGATAATTTATAGGTTGGCTTAAAATTAATGAGTTGCCTGATTTTAGTAGTATCGGGAACTCTGCGCTGCATATCTTCGAAACCTTCTTCGTAGGCCTTATCGTAACTTATATATTCTATCACAGACTTACTATTAGTTAACGAAATTACTTCCTTTGCCAGCTGCTCGATGCTAACTTCCTCCTGGCTGCCTATATTAAAAACCTCGCCTACTGCCTTAGGCTCATTAATAAGCTTGGTCAATGCGCCGATTACATCCTTAACGTGCAGAAAACATCTTGACTGTTTACCTGTACCATAGACGGTAATCGGTTTATTATTTAGAGCCTGCTCAATAAAACGCGGCATGACCATGCCGTAATAACCGGTCTGGCGGGGGCCTACGGTATTAAATAACCTCACGATAACCGAATGCAATTTCTTCTCTTTAAAATATATGTATGCCAGCATCTCATCAACCGCTTTGGCGGTTGAATAGCTCCAGCGCGTCTTAAGCGGAGAGCCTAATATCCTATCATCGTCTTCTTTTAACGGACCGTTAACATTTTTGCCATAAATCTCTGACGTTGAAGTAATTAATATCTTCTTGCGATATCTAAGCGCGGCATCCAAAACAATCTCGCTGCCTTTAATATTAGTAGTTAACGATTCCAAAGGTTTTTTTACTATCAGATCCACCCCGACTGCAGCCGCAAGATGAAAAATAGCATCCACTTTTTCGCTTAATTTATCAACCAGCACGGGATCCAATATACTTCCTTCTACGAATTCAAACTTATCGTTACCTAAGATATGCTCTATATTTTCGTATCTTCCGGTAGACAGATTATCCAGAACTATAACCTTATTACCCTGCTTAAGTAACTCTTCGGTTAAGTGAGACCCTATGAAACCCGCGCCGCCAGTAATTAATATCCTCACGCTTCTTCCTTCTCCTTTAATTGAAATTGATTAATATATTTTAAGCCTAATTATTTTTTTTGCAATATTTATTAAATACCTTCAACGAGGAACTCGTGGCTTTAATGCTATCCCAACTGGAGCCGGAATAAATAGCTGTAAACGCGGTCAACAAAAGCAGGAAATTAAGCACGATAACAGCCGGCCCCATTGCTCTTTGTGAAATAAGAAAGAAAATAGAATTTGTCGATACTGCAACAATAAAAATAAATCCCCACTCCCTTATTGAAGCCAAGCGTAAAATATTCAAATAATTCGCGAGTTTCTTAGTGGAATCGGAATTACTCAAATTACGCGCGGCATGCTTACATGCTTCCGATATCCAGCGGATATAGCTGCAATCTTGCAGAATAAACCTATTCCGGCTAGCTGGATCGGTAATCTTTGCAAAAAAACTACTAGTAAAAGCATTATTTAATAAAATTGCGCACTTATTATAAAAACGGTTGATAATACTCTTGGAGCATACACCTTGCGCATAATTACAAAAAGAAGTACACTTAAGGGCAATTTTATCTCTAATGCCGGCTAATATGCTGGTAGAAAATAAATCTTTAATCATGTTTTGTTTCTTCGGGAATATTTAAACCAATAATTGTCCCCGTAACCTGGTAAAGTTCGGCGGAGAAAGTGATTTGGCTGCCTATCTTCACGGGATAATTCTTATAATACCATCCGTCCGGCATTTTAGTACACAATACATCCAGAACCGCGGTAATATCGCTACGGAACGGATCATTAATAACCGCTATTGTATTATCCTGCACCTTAAGTGCCTGAACCTCCGTGAGCTTTGCACTGATTATTTCTTTAAGCCTGGCAATAACATTGCCTTCGGCATCTATTTCAATATGGCCCTGGTTGATTAAATTGCTTAATTCAGGATACAACCCGGAAAACTTTACTTTGATCTGCAGCCAGGTCTGATGTTTTTGCGCAGAAGAAAGTGCTACTACAGGAACGGCCAATAGGCTATATTTTGAAGTAGAAAAAGTAACCGGGGTATTAAATAAAAGCTGCTGGTTGTTATAATAGGCGCCGCTTAATTCGCGCACCTCTGCATGCAACTTAATTTTTACCGGAATTTCCTTGAAGTACTCATCCTCCTTGACTAAAAAACCTACCCTAACTCCCGGGCCGCTGCCCATATTAAATATGTACTGATAAGGTTTTGGCTCACCAATCCAGGTTATCTCTCCAATCGCTTTTCCATTACTATCAAGCTGCTTATCGCCCACTTTTAAAAGCGATACCACTTCCGGCGATACTCTTATCAGCTTGAAATCAATTTCAAGGCTGGTCGTCTCTTTGACTTCCGCTTTTTTCGGACGCGAATTCTCGATAAATTTGACATAACTGAATACGAACATTCCGACTATACCAATGATTACTAAGAGCACCAAAAGATCAATTATATTGATCTTTCCGAATATCCTGCCTTTATCATCGATAATCTTCATAATTCATCCCCCTTTTAAACTAAATCCAACCTTTTAAGTAATAATAGGCGATCGCCGCATACTCATGTATCAATGCTTTAATCTGAACCCAAGTAACTTGCTGGCCAAGCTTCCCGCTGCGGATATAAAAATTACTTTGCGGTATAGGCGCATAAATAGCATCTACGCTACCGGCATTCTTCTTAATTACAAGCGATACTCTGCGCATATTATAAGGTGAACTGATAAATATTGCGCTATGCCAGTTATTTGCTTTTAGGATACTGCTGGTTAAAGTAACGTTTTGATAGGTGTTGCTTGCTTCCTCTTCCAGTATAATAGCCCGCTCAGGCACGCCTAAAGAAACCGCCAAAGCCTTCATCACCAGCGGCTCTTTAAAAACATAGGCATACCCCGAAGAAAACACCAGGCGCTGAGCGTATCCTTGATGGTATAATTCAACCGCATATTCTACTCTTTCCTCGTAACCTTGTCCAGCCTTTCCTGATTCCCCTACTCCTCCGGCAAAAACAACTATACAATCCGCCTTCTTTAGCCCCCCGGAGACCTTAAGAGGAGATGCCAGTATCCACACCAGAGGAGTATAGAATATAATTAAATACGCAAGCCCAACACTAAGCAACATACTAAAAATCTTTTTTCTAGCTACCCGGTATAGCTTTAAAAAACGCTGCTGCCAATCAACCGATGAATGCGCTTTTTTCGCCATTACGCCTTCCATAATCTCACTCATTTCCTCAATCCTGGCAGGCCAGCTGTTCTTGCGTGCAGAAATTATGCGCTTATTGGCTAAATCTTGATTATTGTCTTTTAAAGCTAATTCTATCGAAGCCAAAAATTCCTGATGATTAGCCCCCAGATACACCAGATTATCGTTTTCTTTATTAAAATTTACTATCTCGGGCAGATCAACAGAAACTACCGGCTTACCCAAAGCGTGGTATTCGTTTAATTTTGTCGGATAAACTGTTAGTGTATACTCGCTTTTAACATACGGTATGATACACACATCAAATTGACTGACATAGGCAGGAAGCTTGGAAAATTCTTTTTTACCGAGTATATGGACATTCTTCAAGCCGCTTAATTCTGATGCGCTAGTCTGTTGCGGCCCGACCAAAACTATAGACCACTGCGGATGCTTCAGGGCTATAAACTTAAGCGTGCCAAAATCGATATGCCGATGTACGCCACCCATATAACCGATTATCGGCTTAGGCACGTTCTCTATATCTTTAGGCACGCTTGAACAATTTGCTTTCCCAAAGACATCCGTATTCACTCCAAAGGGGAATATAAAAACATTGTTATTTAGCAGTTTAGACTTATCATAAAGCACTTTGCCCTGGGCAAAGATAATATCGCTTTGTTTGATAAGCCTATCCTCGGCATTCTTTACAGCACTTCCGGATCCGGCAAGTTCATAAAAATTTGCGATACAGTAATAAACCAGTAGACTGGCGTTATCTATGCTGTCGATGATGTCTAAAGCTGTGCCGGTAGGAAGAAATGTCCATACGATCGGATCATGGAATTCCATAACGTGCATCCAATTCTTTAATGGCCTGATAAGCATACGCCGGTTTAACCAGCGGGCAATTCTGGAATACGGGAAAGGCAGTATAACCGGCGAGTATATATATAAATTTTCTTCCTGTTTCTTAAAGCCTCTGATACTTTTATACCAGTTGACAATCCTTTTTTTAAGGCGCCCTAGGTCTTTAAAACCCGGCGCTCGCACACCTGTATTTTCGATAAATAAAACCCTGTTGCCGTCTTTAGCAAAAGCAGACATTATTTCCTGATGCCCCTGCCAGACGAAATCCCAGTCAATGGATGATATGCAGATTATGTCCTTATTTTTAAGCACTAATCATCACTCCCTTACAAAGCGTATTCCAACCGCGGCATTAAAACAGCTACCGCACGCCTGATAAATGGCGAATCTATCAATTGTATCCAGTGGCGTTTATCTATCCTCAAAGAATCAATATACGCATTTATTTGGTTATGCCCGATTATGAGCAAAACGTTATTTTCGGAATCATAAACGGCGATGGTATCACCTATTGGAGTAATAGTATCATATTTTTTATCCAGAAGCGAGTCGTCTTTATAAAAATATTTTCTGTTAAATGCCTTTGCCGAGATATTTTCGCCTAAGCTTAACTTAAATATCGAATCGGCAACCCAATCTTCGGATAAGAATTCTATATGCGCCAATGGCCCGTATTTACTATACTGGTTGCCCGAAACATAAACCAGCCCCTTATATCCTTTGAGCGCACTATTATTTTTAATATTATTTATTACCTGCTGTTGATGCAGGCTCCATCTTTTCCAATGATCAGAGACACCAAAAATGCACAAAATTATGACGGAAATTAGTAAAAACTTAAATTTCTTGGGCAAAGTAAGCATTACGATAATGTAACTTACCAGCATTGAGCCAAAAATTGTAACCCTGTTGCCCAAATTAAATGCCAATTGCGGATACATACCGCTAAAAGAAAACAAAATAAACGATGACGGAATCAGAAATGCCAAACTTAAGCCCAGGGCTTTATCATATTTCTTACCATCGCTTATATATGTTCTGTATAGTATAATGATAAGGGACACACTTAGGATGAGTGATAAAACAGATATTTGCTTCAGCCCGTAATACAATTTCAGCCACATTGACGGCCCCAGAAAAGCATCGATGAATGTAACCAGCTGCATTAATAAGTTCTTGGCGATACTAATCAGGCTTAATCCCGGAGAAAATTTATCGGTGCCCAGGTGCATAAATCTGATAATAAAAAGGTAATAAGTAGTGTAAAAAACATTGGGCATAACCAGGACTAATCCCTTCTTAAGCTGTTTCTTAAACAGGCATAATATAAATAACGCCAGGGCAATGGGAAATGAACCGTAGGATATAAAAGATGCCAAACCGGCAAACAAAAATGCCGCGATCAGCTTTTCTTTTTGCGCCAGATAAAATGCGTATAAATAAAACGCGAATGACAGCGTAAGGTATTGACAGATAAAAAAGAAAGCCGTACTCTCATGCAAAGGAAAGAACATAAACAAGAATGAAGCAAGATAAGAATTTTCCCTCACCATGTACAGCCCGAAAAACTTACTAATCAAATAAAAAGACAGTAACATATAGAATATTTTTGCGCTGTTTGCCGCCGTCTGATTATCGATACTAAAAAAATGGTACCAGGTATAATGTGTCACTTGTTCAACCGGAGTCTCCAGAAAATAGAGCCCGTCTTTAGGCAGAAATGCCTCTGTGAAGCTCCTGCCTTTAGACTTCCTCATTGCCAGATAATCATCTGACATAATCCCCGTATTCATCACAAGATACGAAATGAACAACGCATACGCTATAAATAATATTTTATTCTTCATTTAAATACCGAACCTCAAAAGGCTGATCTTCAGGCTAAAAATCTGCCCCAAGAACGACGCTACGGTCTTTATGTTGTTTACCTTAGACTTGCCGTGTGCCCTGGGACGCATAACAACGGATATGCTATTAATCTTAAATCCGCGCCTGTACGCCTTAATCAACAATTCCATCAATACCATCCATGCGCGGCCAGAAGATCTTAATTGTATGTTATCCAAAATATTCCTTCGAAACATGATAATACCCTTAAAATACGGAAACTCTCCGAAAATAAGCCGCAATATCAACCTCTCGCACTTTGCTAAAACCTTAGAAGCCCATGAAGATTTTGCTTCTTTAATGTTCCCGAGTATCAAATCATAATCCTTCATCAAGGGAATAAATTCCGCAATATTAGATAAGGGAAATTGGCCGTCTGCCGGATAAAAAGTCAGAAATTCACCGTGTGCTTTATCAAAAGCAGTACTGTAGACATTGCCTAGCCCTAAATTTTGCTTACTATGAATAACGGCTATTGCCGCAAACTCTTTGGCTAGCTTATCGCAAATTTCCCCTGTGCTGTCCCGGCTACCGTCGTCAATAATGAGTACCTCATACGAAAGCCCAAGGTTGCGCAAAATAAAATCAGCATCCGATACAACGCCTCTTATCGTCTGCACTTCGTTAAAAGCCATGATTACAACGGATAAATCTTTTTTTGACAAGCTAGTATCCATTATTTATTTTTCTTTCGTAATTTAATAATCTTTGCAGGATTACCCACGGCTACCGAATAAGGCGGGATACTGCGATTAACAACCGCTCCGGCACCGATTACACAACCGCGCCCTATGGTAACACCCGGCAAAATAATAACTCCCATCCCTATATCAGAATCATCTTCTATGGTTACTTTGGCAAAACTTACCGGCGTATGAAGAACCGGTTTACGCGCATCAGAAGCCTTATGATATGAAGTTAAAATCTTTACCGCCGGACCGATACCTACATTGTTGCCTATGACTAACCCTCCTGCGCTATGAAAAAAACACTGCTGGCCTATCCAGGTGCCGCTGCCTATGGACATTTTATTTTTATAGTACCCTTTAAGGATAGTGTTGTGCCCTATGTAGACATTGTCTTTTATATAAATATTACAGGGGTGGAAAACTAATACGCCCGGTTCAAATACAACATTTTCTCCGAGTTTAGCAAAATCACTGCGACGCAATACCCCTGTACCATGGCTCTTGAACTTTTTGATAATCCGACTAGGCATATTAATTCCTCCTATACCAATCAATAGTCTTAACCAGGCCTTCTTCCAAGTCAACCTTAGGCTTATACCCCAAGAGTTTCTCGGCTTTACCGATATTGGGAATCCTCAACTCAACATCCACTATATTCTTTTTTACAAAAATTATTTTTGAATCCGAATTGCATAGGCGCTTTATCGTCTTAGCAAGATTATAGATAGTAAGCGTATTACGCGGATTACCGATGTTAAATGTCTGGCCTATTGCCTTTGGGTTTTTAAGACACAAGAGGATACCATTAACTATATCATCGATGTAACACCAAGAGCGAATTTGGCTGCCCTCGTTATGTATATACAGCGGCTCTCCGGCAAGCGAACGCTTGATAAAAACATGTATTGCGCCTACGCCTACCTGCATGGGGCCGAATATGTTAAATGGCCTTACAGAAAGTGCGGGAAAATTATTCTGCCTAAAATAGCTTAAGGCAAGATGCTCGGTGGCAAGCTTGCTAACCGCGTATGTCCAGCGCGCTTCACCTACGGTACCAAGCGTAGTCTCATCGGACTCATCAACATTAAAAGCAAAACTTCCGAATACTTCGCTTGTAGAAAAATCTATAAAACGCTCGACGTGCTTCTCGTTTATCGCCGCCTTTAAAACATTATAAGTCCCGATTAAAGACACCTCCATCGTCTTAACCGGCATCTCTAATACTGTATCTACTCCGGCGATAGAGGCCAAATGCACAATCATATTAGCGCCCTTAATACTCTGCGCTACCTTCTTGGCATTCAGCACATCGGCCTGAACAAACTTTACATTCGGATGCTTTAATAATCCGGTATATCTTATGGCATTACGGTGTAAATTGTCATATATAACTATCTTATTGTCATCAACCAGTTTTCTTATTAAAGATACACCGATAAACCCGGCACCTCCGGTAATAAAAATACGCTTTCCTTTAATCATGGCCTGCCTCTCTTAGGTTTAATTATTTTTATGAATGTATCTGCAATAAATTCCTGGTCTTGCTTAGTCAAGCCGCAATACAAAGGCAAGGTTATTGTATTCTTATAAGCAACATAGGCGTTTTTATATGCAAGCTTTGGTACGCGGAAATTTTTCTTATAAAAATCCAGCGCAGGTATGCAATAAGTACCGATCTGAGATTCTATCCCATTTTTAGTTAAACTCTCCCTGAATTCATCGCGTTTAACCGAAAGACCGCACAACAACACAACGTATGACTGAAAAACATGCCTGTAATTTTCAGGAACCGAAGGTAATCTAATGATGCCCTGCGCATACAATGGCCTTAAGAGCTTATTGTAATAACCAGCTAAAGCGATGCGTTCTTTTATAATATTCTCGATCTTATTGAATTGTGCAGCCAAAATACCTGCCTGGATATCCGACATTCTCATATTATAACCACAGTCGATAAGTTTATTAGCCATAAGCCCATGATTTCTCAATGATGCTATCTTATTAAGTAACGTCGGGTTATTAGTTACCGCACAGCCGCCCTCTCCGGAAGTAATAATTTTACGGGGGTGAAATGAAAATACGCCGATATCGCCAAAAGTACCTGCATATTTATTGCCTATTTTTGCACCCAATGCGCACGCTGCGTCTTCAATAACAGCCAGTTTGTGTTTTCTAGTAATCTGCATTATGCTAGGCATATCCGCAGGAAGCCCGAATTCAGAAACCGGCATTATGGCCTTTGTCCTTTTATTTATTAATCTTTCGATAGCGCAAGTAAGAATATTAAATGTATTTAAGTCGATATCGCAGAATACTGGTTTGGCATGCCCTAAGATAATTGCATTGGCAGTGGCAGGAAAACTAAAAGACGGACAGATAATCTCATCATCTTCTTTAAGATTAAGCGATTTTACTGCCAATATAAGCCCGGAAGTGGCAGAGTTAACCAAGAGACTGTTACGTATCCCCAGATAACGGGAAATATTCTTTTCTAAAGCAGCTACCTGCCTGCCTTGAGTAAGCCAACCGCTCCTTAAAACCCGCAAAACAGCCGCTTCTTCTTCTTTACCGACACAAGGCCTCGCCAGAGGAAGCATCTTTTTCTTCATCTGCCTCCTACCTTTTCTTTGATCTTTATTCTTTTATTCCTTACTAATGATTCCTCCGCAGCCGCAAGTACGCGCAGAACCCGCAATCCTTCGGCGGCATCAGTGCGCGGATTAATATGCTTTAAGACACAGTCGAGAAAATGCCGGCATTCCAGCTTCAACGGTTCATCCATCTTAAAATCTACCTTTTTGCGCTCTGCCTTCTGGGCAAAAGGGATATCCCCATTCCATTCAATGGTATGCGGATAGATAAAAAGTTTTTCTTCGGTAAGATCATCGAATACCGCCATCTTATCGCTGCCCACCACTATCAGTTTCTGCTCCTTAAAAGGATGTAACCAGGACACAAATATATGCGCCTTTACGCCACTGTTAAAATCAAGAGCAGTCAAAGAAGTATCATAAATGCCTTTTTGCAGATATTTTCCGCCAAAAGAAGATACCTCTTTGGGGTATTCACCGATAAGCATTATGAGTGCCGAAATATCATGCGGAGCAAAACTCCATAATATATTCTCCTCCTGCCTTAACTTTCCTATATTAAGGCGGTTAGAATACAGATACTGAATTTTGCCCAGCTCACCGTTTAAAATTAATTCCTTTAACTTTAGCACCGCCGGATGATATTGTAAAATATGCCCTACCATTAGTATTCTTTTTTCTTTACGCACCAGCTCCACCAATCGCTCTCCATCGGATGCGCTAATCGCCAAAGGTTTCTCTACAAAAACATCCTTACCGGATAAAAGTGCATCTTTGGCCAAGCGATAATGTGACTCGGCAGGTGTGGCAATAACAACCGCATCGATGACAGGATCTTTTATAGCCTGCGCAAATGAACCAAGCAAATTAACCCCTTTATACATGCTACCCATCTGATTCAGGGTATCCTTATTGGTGTCACAAATAATGCTTAATGCCCCTAACTGCGAAAAAACCCGCGCAAGGTTACGCCCCCAGCTGCCTGCGCCGGCTAAAGCTATTTTAGGAACCTTGCTTTTCTTATCATCAATTGTCATGTTTATCCTGAATCCTTTTGTAAATCTTTATTTCTTTCACCCACCATAATACCAACTTATTCTTAAACAACTTACTTAATATCCCAGGGCTATTATCAAATCTAATAATCTCTTTGTAATGTGGACTAATAATAGCCTCCTCATCAATCTTTAAGAGCCAACGATAATGCGTCCCTTTACTGCTTGAGTCTATGTATTGTCTGTATTCTGCGGGAATGTCTTTTTCGGGAACCGTCAGCCATTTTGGTATATAACTATTTACAAGAATATAATAGTCGGGCGCCTCCTTATTGATTCTTGCCAGTTTAAAATCATCGTCATTAACAAACCTATACCTGAAATAGCTATAATATGGATAGTTAAAAGCTAAAGCGCAATTGTCAACAAAAGTTCCGATGGATGCTCCCGAAGGAATATTTTTGTTAATCCAAGCGCCGGAATCTATCCTTGGCTTTTGCTTAAAAAGAAATACGTAAAACAACGAATTTAATAACGAATAAACCGCTACCGCTGCGACTAACAGATAGGACAGTTTCTTAATTACGCCCGATTCTTTACTAAGGGTATTTTCTATAAGCTGTGCGGGAAATAAAATCAATAACGGCACAATCGGAATAAGTGCGTGCAATATACTTAAAGCGTAATTAGTGCTATACCCCCAAAGATAATAAGCGCCAACCGCACAGAGGATAACCGCGTTTTGCTTACTTCTCTTTTTCTTAATAACCCAGAATATCGAAATAAGCATCAATAAACCAAAAAACCAGCCGAAACCATCAAGCAGTATCAAAATATTACCCAAATGTATCTTAAGATCCCAGAAAGAATAATAGTTATGGTAGCCCACATTCCAAAGCATCTCTTTGATAAATTCACGGAATGATAATACGGTATAGGGATTCGTAAGAAGGAAACTTAGGGCAAAAAATATAAGCGCGTAAATAAAGTAACCTATGTCCTTATACGGTGCCCGGAATAATCTGGTTATGCCGTAACGGACAGAAATGATACGCTGGTAAGCCACACTCACAAATAAGGGCAGAATAATCGACGCCGAAGGCATAAGGCTCCCTGCTGCCAGGCCCGACGAAATTCCGGCGCACAAACAGTTAACTTTAATATTTCCCCTGCCGCAGATGATCTTAAGGATAAAGAATATCCCCAGTAAATACCAGAATAAGCTCATCAACATAGGCTTAAAATATACGCTCTCTACTATAACCGCCGGACAGAAAACCATGAAGAAGGCCCCGATGCAGAAAATCTTAATACTGAAAAATCTTGTGCAGATAAGAAGCAAAACAAGAACTGCCAATAGATAGCTTGCTATGCCAAGGCTTTTGCCCGTAATGCTTATCTTGCGGATATCCTGCGGATGATACATGTAATAGGACACATCCTTGACTGCCTTAAATATACCTGCCTTGGAACTGACATACAGGGTAAGCCCCACCGGATACAACCAAGCGCCTCCATAACGAAAATAATGCGGATTAAAATCGAATTTCTCGGGGCGTATATTATACAGCGCCTTGAAAGAATTCTGCTCATCCCATACAGAGGACGACATCAAATTATTACTCAACCAGCGCATCTTGTTCTTAGATAGATACAAATTAAGGTTGCCGAACTTAAGTGTTTCTTCTTTTTCCATATCTTGCACGTATCCAGCCGGAGGCAGAAACTGTTCAAAATTGTCCTGATAAAGATTCTGCTGCACGAAATTACGATGCTCTTCCTTAAACTTATCCATTTTCTCTATTAAGGTAGTTTTAACGCCGCCAGGGATGGAATAAAACGATACTTCGGCAATCTCCTGGCTTGGAACATCTTCATTCTCAAGGCACGGAATCACCAGCGCCAGGAAAGTAATAAATAAAATAAGGATGTAAACAGAAATTAACTTCTTATGCTCGATTTTCATCTTTATCCTTAAATCTATAGTGTATCAAAATCCGGATAACCGGCCAAAAATTACGCCAACCGATCTTCTTACCTTCGCGATATCTGCGCGGATAATAGTGTATAGGCACTTGCTCTATAATATAGCCTTTCTTAAGCAGCTTGGCCGTTATTTCTGTTTCGATCTCAAAACCGTCGGAGACTAGATGCAATGATTTCATTATATCTGCTGTCATTACTTTGTATCCGGACATAGGGTCTGTTACCGGGGTAGAATTCCTGTATAAAATATTGGTAACTGCATAAATCAACCACAGGGCTATGCCTCCGAATACGGTAAACCATAGCTCCCTGGCCCCAAAATAAAGAAGTTGGTTCTGTTTTCTCTCCCCGAATACAACTTCATTCTTTCCGGAAGCAATAGGTTCAACCAGCGCGTAATAATCTTGAGGGTCTAATTCCAGATCCGCATCCTGAATGATGATAATATTGCCTGAAACTTGCTTTAGCCCTGTCCTAATCGCAGCACCCTTGCCCATATTGCGGTCATGAAAGAAAACTTTAATAGCAGGATCGTTCTTGCGCGACAACTCCGTAAGCATTTCACGTGTGCCGTCGGTAGAACAATCATCAACAATGATAATCTCTTTATTAATATTCACTGCCCGCACTTTATCCAGAATCTTAAATATAGTATTCTTTTCGTTGAAAACAGGCATAATAACCGAGAGCGAATTTGTCATTACGGGCCTTCCTCCTTTAGCCACAAGCTCATTGATCAAACCGGATAACATATCTACTCTCGATTCCCAACTGTTTTGCTCTGCTATATTGATACGCCCCTGTTTTTTGGCCGCATCATGATCTAAAAGCGCTTCTTTAATCGCTTTTCCAAATTCATACTTATTGGAAGCTATTTTTATGTATTTGGCGTATTCAAATACTTCCGGCAAGGCACTTGTAACAATAGGTTTGCCCACGGCAGCATATTCGTATAATTTAAGAGGAGAAACGTTTCTGGTAAAATCATTGAGCACGTAAGGGATAATGGCAACGTCAAAGCTATTTATATAATGCGGGAGATCACGCTCATCTTTCTTGCCTAAGAATAAAATATTGCTGAATTTATTCAGACGGCGTAACCCGGATACATTCTTAAACATCGGGCCGACCATCACAATATTCCATTCCTTATGAGTAAGGGCAATGTATTCCAATAATTCCAAATCCGTAACTTTTCCGTCGAGGTACCCCACAAAACCGATTCGCGGATGAGATATATTGCGCATATCCTCTGGTTCAACGCTAATGCCGGCTGAAGATGCTTTGGAAAAAAGACTGAAATTTACAGCACTATGAAAAAGATAAGTATTGGCGTTTAATACCCTAAGCTTATTATATATACTAGCCGAAGGAGTCAGTATTATATCGGACTTAACAACAAGCTCGTTCTCCATCCTGCGTATCACCCTCTTTCTGAGAGGATTACTCTTCTCATTCACAAAATCCGCGGCGCAATGATAAACAACAAATCTTTCGCCAAAACTACCAAGTATATCCGCACAAGTAGGAAAATAAGCCCAAAATATGATATTCTTAAATCCCAGGTCATTAATCTGCTTTTTGATAAAACGCGCTAATATGCGCTGATTTATCTTATTGATAAACCTAAAATAATAATTAAACGGCAGTACGGACGGCGGCTTGCAAACTATCAGATTTTTATTAATAATCCTTCTGGCCGGTTGGAAAAACTTCTTCCGTATCAAAGGATAGAACAATAGATGCAGGAATGACTGTGGATGCTGAACATATAACACCCTGTTAGTCTCTGATAATATCTGCATCAGGCGCTGTTTGCTCCCCCAGGGATCATCCCAGTCAGTAGCAACACAGATTATGTCAAAATCTTTAATAAGCATAATCCACCCAGTTATAGGCTCCGTTTAATTTCATCTTAAAGCGCGGCATATGGTCAGTGCTGTAAATACGCATGCGCCTCAAAGCATAGGCGTCACTTTTGTCACTATTAAATCCCATAATATTAGAGTAAGCTTTAACGTATCCGTTCGCCGCCACCAATTTCTTTAAGTTATCTGTTATGGCGCACCTTGAGCCAAAGGGGTATGCAAAATACTCAACCGGCTTTCCTATGCGATCTTCTATAATCTTCTTGGAGTCTGTTAATTCACGCTCCGCATCTTTTGCATCCATTAAAGATAAATTTTTATGCGTGATTGCATGCGAACCTATTTCTATGCCCAAAGAAGAAATCTCTTTAATCTGGCTCCAAGTCAAAGGCTCGCATCCATTACCGGATAAAAAAAGATGGCCGAAAGTAATCTTACGGTCAATAAAATCTGTGGTAACAAAAAGCATAGCTTGTATTCCGCTTCCAGAGACAATGGGTAAAGCATTCTCATAGAAATTTCTAAATCCATCATCAAAGGTAAGAATGATGTTTCTCTTTTTCTTAAGAACACCTAAATAATCAATCTGAGCCTTAAACAAGCCAAGCGGCACATTCATTTTATACTTATCCACACCTTGCCCCATATCTGCTACAGAATGATATGCTAATACCAAGTCTCCGGATTTATGAAAAGCACCATAACAGGAGTAATACAGTAAACTGACAAAATCTTTTAATAAACCCGCCATATAATCCTGTCTTTAAATATCTGTTATCTTGGCACGGAAATGCCTTTAAACATATTATATTTCAATTTAATTCCGTAATAAAAATACTTTACCGCATACCACTCCAACGGAAGAACGGATATATTATGCTCCACCCTCACTTTGGCAAGAACATGCATCAGCCGATACAAAAATCCGCTCCATTTCTTACACATAATCCGCGAGAGCGATGCCGAGGGATAAGCAAAGGGAAAATAAAACTTAATAAAACGGTTTACTTCATCCATATAACGTTTATTAATCCAAGGTACGCTGGGAGTCAAAACACTCCAATTCGACCAATCGGCAAGTTTCTTGGGAGGCAAAAACCCCTCTTTAACAGCTAAGTTAAAAAGTTTTGTCCCCGGATAAGGAGTATACAAAAACGCCGTAGCCTGATGGTTCGGATAGAATTTCTTAATACGCTGCATCATCTTCAGCGTTTCCTGCAAGTCTTTTCTGGGATTCAAGGGAAAACCAACCATAAGAAAGAATTCGGCGATAATATCATGTTTATAAAGCATTTCTGCGCAGCGTGAGGTATAATCTACTTTTAAATCCTTATCAATAAAATCCAATACTTCTTGGCTGCCTGATTCTGCTCCCAGATAAAGCTTAACGCAGCCGCTTCTTTTTAAAAGCGCCAGGAATTCGTCTGAAAAATTTATCGCTCGGTCTATTCTGGCATCGGTAGCCCACTGTATCTTGATATTATTACTTAAGAGCCCTTCGCAGATTTCCTTCACCCGTTTTTCATCGGTAAAGAAGTTATCTTCAGCGAAAATAATTCCGTCTATGCCAAATCTGCCGGACAGAACCTTCAGCTGCTCTAATATCACATCGACTTTCAGGCTACTCCAATGCCTTCCGTAAACCTGTGCCGTACAACAGAAAGCGCAACGAAAAGGACACCCCTGGCTTGTATTCCAATAGACAGTTTTTTTGCCTAAAGGAGAATCGTGGATATATTGATTTATATCTATAAAGTCAAAAAGGTCGAAATTAATTTTGGCAAAGTTATTTACATCTTCAAACTCTCGCGCAGGATTATTTACTATTTCCTTGCCCTTTTTAAAAGTGACTCCTTTAATACCGCTCAATCCCGCCTTGGTTTTCAAAGAACCAAGAACTTCCAACAAAGCCTTTTCTCCCTGGCCGCGTATGACAATATCCACAAAATCGTTTATTACGGTCTCTTCCGGCAATAAAGACGGGTGCCAACCTCCCCAAATCACAGGCACAGAAGGCGCATTTTCTTTAGTCAGCCTAGAGGCGCGCATAGCATCATTAATCTGGTACCCGGTCATACAGGAAACGCAGAAAACAAACGCCTCCTTTAATGCCTCCTTTACTACCGGCTCATAATCCTGGATAAAACGGGCGTCAATAATTTTAACCCTATAACCGGATTGTATAACCCCGGAGGCAAGTTTTAAGAGCGGAATAGGCAGATTCCTTTGCTGGTTCTCCGGGTCCACGCGCGGGTAGAAGAAAACAACCAAATCTTTTAACGCAGCCATATCAAATTACCCCATGTTTGAGCAAAGATTAAAAATAAAACCGCATACGCTGCCAATAACCCTAAATTAAATCTCACAGGATAGAATTTATTGGAGAAATAAAGAAGTAACGCAGCTATCGTAATATGGCCCAGAAGCAGTGATACACTTGCCCCTAAAAGAGAATAACGCGGGACAAGCATAAAAGCCGTCAGGATATTAACCATAAAACCAAGTATATAAGCAAACATTGAATAGAGGGTGTGCTTTTTAATATACAATCCGAGATTAAAAAAGCTCCCCGATAGGTTAATTAAAATAGTGCCTAAGCAGACATACGCCAAAATAAATCTGGCATCCAGATACTCGATACCGGATAATATTAATATAAGCGGTTTAGCAAGAATAATTACCAGGAATGCAACAGCAAACAAAACTGTAACAAAAATATTAAAAGCAGTCTTATATTTTTCTTTGGCATCCGGGCTATCCATCTTAGACAATGCATATGAAAACCATGCCTGCCTGAAAGACATGCCAAAAAACCCGATAACCATGGTTATCTTAAGCCCTATGCTAAAAATAGCTACCTGTGAGAGGCCATGATAGAACTGCAGAAAATATTTATTTACGCCGCCTAGGAAACCTCCCAAAACCATAGGTATCAATAAAGGCAGGCTAAAAACAAAAATCTTATTTTTGAATCCCGATGGCAGGGCCTCAAAAGAAAAACTATCCTTAAGCGTACCTGCCCCAAGCAAAACAGAAATAAGCTGACTGGTAACTAAAGCGACAAAATATGATTTCAATCCTAAGTGCAGATATTTTTGGAATACAATTGTTAATACGGGAATTAAAACTAGATTTACCGTTGAGATAAGAACGAAAACATGAGCTTTCCTTTGAGCTCGCAAAAGAATCAACTGGTTACTTAAGCAGACTATAAAAGGAATGGCTAACAATCCTATAAAGAATGCATGCAACTCTTGGGGATCGATAAATAACAATCCTTTAAATATTATAAAAAATAAAATCGTAAGTACAGTAAAAATCACCGAAGAAACGGCACAGGCAACAAAAACAAAAGTCACCATCAAGCTTCTGCCACTCTCCCCATCATAATAAAACCTAAGCAACGCCGCATCTAGCCCAAGCCCGGCAAAAGTAGCAATAATTAAAACCGTAGTATAAATAAGGTCTATTGCTCCGTACTGGGTGAGACTGAATGCCCGTGTCAAGAAAGGAGTAACTATTATCGGCGTTAAAGCCATGAAAACATTCCCCAGCCCATAAACAAAAGTCTCTTTTAGAAGCTTGTTGTCCAAATACACTTTTATATCAGCAAATTTAAGCATATTATTTATTCAAAAGTCCTGATTTAAACATAAACTCAGCCAGCTTATCTGCCACCATACGGGAGCCCAATTCAGTAAAATGCACGGTATCATAGAAATACTTATCATTATGCGGGATAACCGAGGTCAAATCATATACTAAGACATTATTTTCCCGGCAGACATCTATAAGCTCTTTGTTAAAAATATCCAGCATCCTATAGAAAGCTGCAGCCGATAATGTGTGTCCATTATTTTTTATCCAATAAACAGTACCCTCAACACCTTTCCAGTATGACGTATCTTCAAAAATAATCGGCTGAGTAAGAAATACCATTTTTACGCCGAGAGACTTGCCTATGTCGATTATCTCTTTTATGTTTTTTCGGTATTCATCTAAAGAAACTGCCAATGCTCTTACATCCTGTGGATTCGCAGTCAACGGATCATTTAGCGGTTTAGGTATAAATTCTTTTGTTCCTGTTGTCTTCACCACAAAAAAATCATTAAAAATAATCCCTTTCCATATATATAATACCTGCAGCAATCTACTATGCGCAAAAATCCAACGCTTCCAGTTAGCCTTTTCTTGAAAATAACCATGTATGCGCCTGTCTTCATCAAGCGATAGCGTTAAATCGTTTATCCCGCATAAAATAACCACTGCATCGGGCTTAATTCTAGGAACAACGTATTCCATAAAAACAATGTGCGCCCGGCTGGTTTGGCCGTCTAAGCCGCCGTTACCTACCCAAACTTTAGGCTTAACTTTACCGAGATTATCTTGTAATAAATAAGACCATGTTTTCTTATCATCGAGATAAAAACACTGCGTAGTGCTCCCTCCTATAGTAACTATTGTATAATAATCCTTCCAATCATTCGGGGGTTCATCCCCTCTCATGCCCCATTTATTTGTAGAGAATACGCCCTTAGGAGAAATGCCCGCTATATTAACATCTAATTCCATCTTCACTTTCGGCTTCAAGGTCAGAATAGGATGGAATATATTAGGCGGAGAAATAACCCTTACTCCAAGCTCCAAAATGAAAAATGAGCATATCAAAGAAATTGCCAGTAAAACGATATTTTGTATAGTTTTTATTTTTCCCATTTACTTACGCGCCTCTATGATCGCTAACTTACCCTTCTCCTTTGATACTCCAAACCGAGAAAACATAGCCGATAACTTAAATAATGCTTTAGTGATAAATCGATATCTGGAATAAAAAAATCGTGGCGGCAGTAATTCGAAGAGAATACTCTCTACATTTAGATACGTAAATTTATTCTGTCTAAATATTTCTTCGTATTCTATAGCGTTCTTTGGAAAATGCCTTTCCTCGAAATCACAACCCAAGTCCTTTAGGACATTATTAAACCTATCCTGTTTAGCAAACTTATCACGCAAATTAATATAAACTTTTCTTATGTTAGCCTGTATTCTTTCGGGGATTCTAAAAACACTCATCCAGAAATCTACCCATGAGCACCCTCCGACAGGCTCAAAACAAAGAAACACTCCGTCTTTTTTTAGTATTCTTTTTATCTGAGCAGATACAGCACCTATGTCCTGAATGTGATGGAGCACAGCATAACAAGTAATAATATCAAAACTATCATCTTTAAAAGGCAGGCTGAATATGTCGGCTTCCACATAGACAGATTTATCATTTGCAATTCTTTCCCTCGCACGCAAAAGCGCATTTAACGATATATCGGAATTAACCAATAATCTAGCGCATTTGTTTATATTAACCCCAACGTTACCTCCACCACAGCCTATATCCAATACTACCTTGTCCTGTAATGACATTTTTGACAATTTTGGAAAAAAATATTTATCGTTAACTAATTTAAGGGAATTAGTTTCCATATATTGGTCATATGAACATGAGGCGCTCTGCGATGAATGCAGTTTATCGTAAAATTCTCTTTGCTTATTTGGGCTATCTTCCACGTTATTATCCTTTCGCTATCGGCATAACCGCCTGCGCCGATACTAAATAAGCCTTGCCGCAGGCTTTGCAAACTGTATCCTTAGCCCCGGGCTCCAGCTTAACTCCACAGCTGCAAACCCATCCTTTAACCCTGGCAGGATTGCCATAAACGAGCGCATAAGCCGGCACATCTTTAGTCACCACTGCCCCGGCCCCGATAAAAGCGTACTCACCTATTTGGTGCCCGCAGACTATTGTAGCATTAGCTCCAATCGTAGCGCCTTTTTTAACGAGCGTTTCTTTAAACTCATCCTTTCTTTCAATATGGCTTCTGGGATTTATAACATTGGTAAATACCGCTGACGGGCCGCAGAAAACATAATCCTCTAACTTTACGCGGTCATAAAGCGAGACATTGTTCTGCACCTTCACATTATTACCCAGCTCTGCCTTAGAGCCTATAAATACATTTTGCCCGATATTACAATTTTCTCCAATTTTGGCACCCTTCATGACATGAGAAAAACACCATATCTTAGTCCCCTCACCAATACTGCATGACTCATCTATTATTGCCGTAGGATCGGAAAAATAATTCTTAGCACACATATTTTTAGAACCTCCTTATTTTCTCCTGAATAATGTTTTTATGGCAAACTCCAGCCTGCGCACAGGCGACTGAATAGTAGACCTGCTAAAACCATCATTTAATGCCAATGGAATGTTCTTAAAATAGGCTGAGTATTCAGGCCCCGGCTCATCCTGTGAGCTTATTCTAACAATCCGCGCATCTGTGCCTGAAAAATCATGCAACTCACAAAGCGCTCCGGATTTATTGATAAAATAGGCATGGTTATAGGGGTCAAAAACATGCCATTTTCCGGAGATATTCACAAACACTAGAGATATCTTAGGAAGCCCGACTTCACCGGCGCGCACCCAGGAATAAAAAGCATTAACTCCTACATAATTGCAAAGCGTAGCAAACACATCCGCAAACTGATCATCAGTTCCGTAACCGCGGATAATAATATTTAGAACATGATCGTCAACAACCGGAAAACCATCGGGAACCTTGCGCAGCGAACTGCAAGTCCAGCTGAACAATTTCATCACTTTCTCTTCTTGCGTGTCCGCGCCAGAAGTAACTTCCCGTACGATCATTTTATAATTATAGTCGCGAGAGAAGAACTCCATCAACTTGACATACAAAGGCATGTGTATGGTTCTTATCTTACCGTTAATCCCCTGTTTAGAGGTCGCCGGCAATAATAAAACGGCGGCTAGAGCTATAAGGGCTAATGATATGGATAATGTTTTTTTAAGCTTCATAAAAACCTTATTTTACGGCGATCTTCTTAAAATCAAGCACTGCGCCGATTATCTCATTTACCTGGGCATCGCCAAGATCAGGATACAAAGGTAATGTTATGATCTCTCTGTAGGTACTCTCAGTAACCGGCAGAGATACCCGATACGGTTCGTATACCGAATACAAGTGATTAGGAAAATAGTGTACGCCGCTGGCTATACCATATCCTGCCAAATGATCAATCAACTTATCTCTAAGCGATGGCGAAACCTTGATGACATATAAATGATATGAACTTTTAACATACGGCCTCTCAACCGGTATACTAAGCCAAGAGACATTGCCGAAGGCATGGTTATAGCGCTCGACGATTTCTCTGCGGCGCTTATTAAGTTTATCCAATCTCTTAAGCTGCACCAGGCCTATAGCCGAATGGATATCATCCAAATGTTCCTTAAACCCTAATTCATCAACTTTGTATTCCCAGGCATAAGTCTTTTCGTTCTTTGAACGATCCCAGGTGCTCTTGTCAATTCCCATCCAACGCAACTTTCTGATGTGTTCGGCAAATTTCTCATTATTAGTAGTAATCATCCCGCCTTCCCCCACACTCAAATTCTTCACGGCATGGAAGCTAAAACAGGTTATATCACCAAAAGAACCGATCCTCTTGGCTTTATATTCGGCTCCGCAGGCATGCGCTGCGTCTTCAATAAGATAGATCTTTTTACTCCTTGCTATATCCATAAGCTCATCCAGATCAGCCGGATGTCCGCCGTAATGAACCGGAAGAATAACTTTAGTATTGGGGTTAAGCTTTCTTTTAATATCCTTTATATCAAGCGTCATCGTATCAACGTTTATATCCGCGAAAACCGGACGGGCGCCGTTGTAAAGAATAACGTGATTCGTAGAAACAAAGGTCAGCGAGGTAGTAATAACCTCATCATTGGCCCCTAAATCCAGCACCCTTAACGCTAAATGAAGCGCGGCGGTGCCGGAATTCAGGCCCACAGCGTATTTAGCTCCTACATATTCGGCGAATTTCTCTTCGAATTCCTGCGTCTTGGGCCCCAGGCCTATCCAGCCGGAGAAAAGCGCTTCTTTAACGGCATCGACTTCCTCATTAGTCATTGCCGGCTTAAACAAAGGTATGCGTATAGACATCTATCCTCCTATAATATATTTTCCAATAGTTCTTTTAGTTTTGGCGCGTTAACTTTAAGCGAAAACCTCTTTTCAACGGTATTTCTACCCTCTAAACCTATTCTTTCTCTTAAAGACGAATCGGTTATTAATCGCGACATTTTATCGATCCATTCCTTGTCGGAGCGGGCGAGAAATCCGTTTACGCCGTCATCGATAACCTCGGCATTAGTCTTTGTATAAGATACAACCGCCGGTATTCCCACAGCCATATATTGCAGCATCTTGCAGCCAAGCTTACCGTTAGTCCACTCATTATCAGGCATAGGCATAACTCCTATATCAAAACTCTGCAAATCGCTTATTTCGCGTTCGTAGGCCCAGGCCTGGTTTACAATCTTTACCCCTGCAATATCATATTCCCCCGAACCCACTAATTTAACTTCGATATCAAACCCGGCCGCTAAATTAATAAATACATTATCCAGCATATTAAGATATGGCGTAGTCGAAGGGCTGCCTATCCAGCCAATAACTATTTTCTTCACCGGTATTTTAAGCTTTACGAAATTACGCTCTGTATCTATAGGCCCGGGGATAAGATACACGTCTTGGCAGTATCGCTTGGCATAACTATTAATATATTCATTTTCCACTATCGCCAGCCTGCTTACTTTTAATATTCCGGATACCTCTGAAGCCTTCGCGTATTCTTTAAGCCGCCCGATTATGCCCTTTTCTTTATGGTCAGGGATAAATATGGCATCATCCAAGTCAAAAACAATATTTTTATTTACAAGTTTTAATAATCTTTCCAATCCAAACGGAAGCGTGGTGCGCTGCAAAAATAATATGTCGTACCAGGGAGCCATGGCTAAGATTACAGTCAAACGCAGCATTTTATCCAGAATTACGGATAAATAATAAATTGACCTTCTGGTACCCCTAAAATTAGGAGACTGTATCATCTGCCTGGTTGTAAAATCGGAAACTATGGAAAAAACCCTGTATTTTATATTATTCTGCCCTAAAAAGGGGAGATACTGATATACCCTATACCTGGTAGCAGCTATACGTTTTGTTCCAAAAGGGATAAAAAGAATCTTCATGCGAAAAATGCCTTAACTTTTTCAATAACGGTTTTTATATCCTGTTCGGCCATATCGGAATACAAAGGTAAAGATAAAATCTCTTTCCAGATCTTATCTGTTACAGGAAGCGCTGTTTTATAATCTTTAAATAATGGCTGAATATGATTAGGGATGTAATGCACGCCTGCCCCCACGCCGTTGTTATTAAGATACTCCAGGAGCAGATCGCGGCGGTTATTCTTTACTCTGACAATGTAATTAAACGGGGCTGTTTGGGTATAATCCCTGTAAAGCAGGCTTATCCCGGAGAGATCTTTAAATTCCCGGTCATATATTTTAACGGTCTGGCGTTTCTTAGCTAATGCTTTATCCAACTTCTTTAGCTGAACCAATCCGATTGCGGCATTAATATTACTCATATGATAGCGCATACCAGGAGTTACAACCTCGTAGAACCAGCTCCTTTCATTGCGATATCTGTGCCAGGTATCTTTATCTATGCCTAAAATACGCTTGCGCATAATTTCCTGTGCTAAGGAATCTTCTCTTACCACCACAGCCCCGCCTTCTCCACAGGTAATATTTTTAATCGGATCGAAACTAAAACAGGTTATGTCTCCTATTGCACCTATCAGCTTCCCTTTATAAGATGAACCAAAAGCGTGCGCTGCATCTTCAACAATGCGTATATTCTTGCTACGGGAGATATCCATCAGCGCATCCATATCGCAAGCCAGGCCTCCGTAATGCACCGGCATAATCGCTTTTGTTTTTGATGTTATGCGCTTTTTAACATCGCCAATGTCAACATTAAGCGTATTCTCGTCTATCTCACAGAAAACTGGCTTTAGCCGGCAGGCGATAATCGCCTGAATACTGGCGGCAAACGTCAAAGACGGCACTATGACTTCATCGCCTTCGCTTAAATTTAAGGCATCCAATGCAATATGCAGCGCCGATGTCCCGGTATTAACGGCGATTACACACTCTACGCCGAGATACCCCTTAAGCGCATTTTCAAAGTCAAAGACAACCGAACCCATACCCAACCATCCGGAAGTAAAAACTTTTCTTATCTCATTTATTTCCTCTTCTCCTATTGAAGGCCTGGCTATAGGTATCATTTATTCTCTCCTATCACTATTAAAATATCTCCTCTACCGATCAATGCCGAAATTCCGGATAAAAAATTCATAACAATGTTCTTTAAAATACTTAATTTGCCTTTGGAACGAAAGCCCCTTAATCCGATACCAGTAACAATAATCTTCCGTAAGACTAAACCGTTAGTTTCGTATAGCGCCTTTAGAGATGAAGCATTGTAACCGTAGCTATGATACGGGTAATGCAGCGGTGATAATAATGGGGACCAATTCTTGCCTTTTATTCTATAATATATTTTTATCAGGCCCAAAAGCAGACTGTCAGTGTTGGGGACTTCGGTAAAAACAATACCGCCTTTTTTTAGCAACCCTTTAACCTGACAGATAAGCCGGTGAGGATCATCCACATGTTCTAATACCATATTCAAAGCAACTACATCAAATGAGCCCAAAGGCAATGCGGCTTCCTGCAAAGATGCGCTTTGATCTTTTAAGCCGTAGGTAAGGGCTGCATAATCTCTAAATTTACCCGAAGGCTCAATACCATAGATGTTCCATCCTGTTTTACGGGCCAATGCCATAAATTCACCCTTACCTGACCCGATATCAAGCAGCTTACCTTTATTTTTTGCAAACTTAGCGATTATATCAAGGCTGCGCTGAAACACTTTTGTGGGGTCAGCGCTAGATACCGATGAAAGATATTTACCCGGATCGTCGTAAAATAAACTCCTCTTTTCATTATCCAGGATAATAAACGGATTAGTGTAAACGAATCCGCATTTTACACATCTGCAAACATTAGTAACTATGTGTTCCTCCCCTGCATTAAGAGGTAATGCCCCCTCATATTCCAAATTACCCCTTACGCCTTCTAATTTAGTGGTATCCGAACCGCAAACCTTGCATTTTATATATTCGACTTTATGGCCCATTTTATAATTTAGAGTATATTGCGTAATACTTCTCTATCCCCGAACTAAGCGAAAAATATTCTTCTGCGACTTTTCTGCACCTTGTTTTAAGCCCGTTGTCGTTCTTAAGCACCAATAATTCCCTTAGGCTTCTTTCGTATTCAGCGTTATTAAAGCTATTGATAACTGCTCCTATACGGTTAGCCATGATAATTTCTTCGGTATCCCCGATTTTATTGTTAGTTACTACCGGGACACCACAGCTTAGAAACTCAGGAAATTTAGTAGGAGAACACCCCAGTTTCGAAAACCCTAAGCCAAGAAATATCATGCCCACATCCACGCGTCCAAGATAGCGTGGCATATCCGTAAACAAAACAGATTCTACGGTAATATCCTGCTTGCCAAGGCCCTTTTGCGCCGCAAGCTTTAAGAAACCATCCTTAGGCGAATGTGACAGAACGAGAAAATGCGCGTTAGGAATAAGTGTCTTGGCTAATTTAAAATAATCGAGCATCTCGTCCTTCATATACCAAGCCTCCAGTGAGCCGGTATGAGCAAAAACAAACTTACCATTTAGCCTTTTGCCGATATCCCCGGAATCCAGCCCGGGCATAAACAAATTGGTATCGACACAGCAAGGTATAACAGTTATGTGCCCCTTATCAGTCCTATTCTCCTGAAGCAAAGGCACTGCTGCCCGTGTAAGAGCTACGACTTCATCAGCATTTATAGCAAGAATTCTTTCTATATGCTTTGCCAGCCTGAATAATAAACCGTTACTGTCCCAATGCCCGGCCTCTGCCTTTTCATCCGCCCAGAATCCGCGGGTATCAAAAATAAACTTAACACCGCAGATCTTCTTCAGACAGTAACCGATCAAGCCGGTAACATAGCCACGGGCATGCACAATGCTAATTTTGTTTTTATTAACAATAAACAGGCATCTGCACAACCCGGTTAAAATATCAAATAAGGTCGATATTACCTGCGGCTTCTTATGGTACCTCAGGCTAACCCAATCAATGCCTGCATCGCCAAGCTGGCGACGCAATAAAGCAACACGTTCTTTATCTAGATATTTCTTTTTGTCAAAACTAAGCAAGACAAACTTTAACCCTCTGGCGCTTAAACCTTTTAAATAGGGGATAATCTGTGACTGCCCCAACGGCTCCAGTAAGCCGTCATAAGAAAGATAGAGGCATTTTGTCATTGTCCTGTTTCCTCTGTCTTAGGACGATGAAAACAAAACATATGCAGCATTCCTACCGAAGCAAAAATCAGAACTATGGGAGTAATAGAATCCCGAAAACGAAAAGTAGTGCCGATATTACCTCCGCTAACACCTAAAACAAGAGAAACCAACACAAAATATATTAATAAAGCACCGGATTCTCTGGCCCTACGCCTTAATGAAACTAACGCGCCTATGGCAAAAAATACAATTAGCGCGTACCATAACAACATTTGCGGAAAGCTAAGCATTAAACTTAAGCTTTCAATGCGCCAAGGAAACGGCTGTAGCATAAAATGTATGAAGCCTAAAGCTGCCATATTGACCGCTTCTCCCGAAGAAATGCTGCCCCTTGCTATTTGGTCAGCTGAAAGTAATTCATACGACTTGCCTCCTCCTTTGGAATCTGAAACCATGCCGCTATGCTGAACTACTGCCCTATGAATCAAATAATCCGTAAAGTTACGCACGCGGTCCTGCTGTTTAGACAACCCGAACGCAGCAAGCAACAACACCAATAATATAAGCCCTATTCTGCCGCGAGCATGCAAACGTAAAAACAGAACATATACAAGATACAGAACAATAACGATAAACGCCAAATAACCTATCTCTTTATACCCACTACGAATAAAACACTGGCCGGCAATGGAAAACACCACAATTATCCCGTAATAAAGCTTTTTAGTCTTTACCAATTTTATCAGCGCAAAAAGCATCATATAAATCGAAAGGATAAAGCCAGTCTCTTTTAAATTAGTTGTCGACCAGAAAAAAAGCGAAGGGAAAAAAGCTGCCAATACCGCGGCAATACGCCCGGCCTTCTTATCGGCTATTTCACATGCAAGATAGTAAATCAAAATTACGGTAACGCTACCAAACAAACAATTAATAAACCGCGAAGACACCGGACTATAGCCAAATAGATTAAAATACGTTGTCAGGATACTCATGTAGCCCGTCCCGCCGTAAGGATTAAACAAAACCCCGGTTCTAGTAAAATCACTCAAGGGTAAACCCTGCAAATACATATTCATATACTGAGAGCGCAGAGTATAATAACCGCTGTCATCTATCCAATAAGGAGTATTGATATCGGGTAAGTCTAGACGTGGATAATAGTTTAATATGTGCCCGCTTAATACCGCTATAGACATCAATATAAGCGTAAACAGTATCCGCGCGGCAAAGGCAATAACGAATAAACGTAAAATAAACTTACGCTCTTCGGCATCCTTAATACGCCGTATAAATACGATTACAAAAACTGCCAGTGCAAAAATAAGGATGCTGCCGGGAGAGAAATAAATAAGTGAGGCTAAAATAACACCGGCGAAAATCAAAACCCCTGTGTGTGACTTGACGTTTGATTTATCCATTATAATAATCTAGGTTTTTGTAAACCTGCATCTAAAAATGGCTGCCAGAGAAGGCAGTGCTACCGTCCAGTGCAATTTCTTACCCTGGCTCCTGCGCCTGGGACTATAGCTTATAGCCACTTCTTTTATAGGCGCTTTTATTTTAAAGAACGCGCAGGCTAACTCCGCGTCAAAATCAAAACCGTTACACCTGAATTCACTCTCCCTTATAAGGTCTGCCCGAAAAACCTTATAGCAAGTTTCCATATCCGTAAGCCGGGCATTAAACAAGATATTGGCAACCATAGTTACAAATCTGTTGCCAAGATAATTTATCAAATTAGTGCTCCCTCTTCCTTTTAGGAAACGCGAGCCAAAAACCACTTTATGGCTACCGTCTAGAATCGGTTTTAGCAGCTGTGGGTAATCAAAGGGATCGATTTCTAAATCGGCATCCTGAATTAAAATTATGTCGCCGCCTGCCTTGGCAAAACCCTGGCGCAAGGCAAAGCCTTTGCCGTTTCTTTTATCTTCCAGCACAACCTTTATATTATCGGAATTCAGCTGTTTTAATATTTCCCTGGTCCCGTCGGTAGAGCAACCGTCGACGATTATGATTTCTTTCTTAAGCCCCGTATCCACCTTATTGATACGCTCCAGAACCTTTAAGATACTGTCTTTCTCGTTATAAACAGCCATGACTATCGATAGTGTCTTCATAATTATTTACGCCCGGCTAAGAATTTACGCAAAGTATCCAGAATATAATTAAGTTCCTTGCGCCCTAAGTCCTGATGAATGCCGATATGCAAACCGTTATCACCTATATATTCGGCCTGAGGAAAATCTCCCAACTTATACCCTAAGTATTTAAATCCCGGGCACTGGGTGGGCATTGAAGAAAACAGGCTACGCGTATCTATCTGATTCTTCTCCAGAAAAGAGATAAGCTCATCCCTGGTAAATCCCGCTCCTTCTCCTGCGATCATAGGCAAAGCATGCGGCCCTATCTTTTCGTCCGGCCCTTCTTCAATGCTATAAATTCGCGGATTAAATTCTTTTATCTTATTAAGCATATACAGCAAGTTTGCGCGCCTTTTCTTTATGATATCCGAATAGATATCCATATTACCTAAGCCTACGGCTGCTTCAAGTTCATTCATTTTAGACGAGAAGCCAATACGCTCAAACATAAACCTTATATCTGTATTCTTTCCGTATTTAAACCTTTTCTTGCAATAGCCGGAATTTATATTTAATACACAGCTCTGGCACTTACACGCTCTTCCGTGCGATCTTAAAGAACGTAAAATCTCGGCAAAATCCTCTCTACTAGTGGTGACTATGCCTCCCTCAACCGTACTTATGATATGCGCAACGTAGAGGCTAAAAGCACCCATATCGCCTAAAGTGCCTACATTTTTACCCCTATACACCGCGCCGTGCGCCTCAGCGGCATCTTCAATGACAAAAAGTTTGTGTTTCCTGGCTATTTTATTAATAGCATCCATATCTGCGGGCTTGCCCATCAGATGAACCGGCATGATTGCCCTGGTTTTCTTAGTTATGGCTCTTTCTATCTTTGAAGGGTTTATATTCAGAGTCTTTCTCTCAATATCTACGAAAACCGGGGTAAATCCCGCCTGCAGAACCGCGTTACCGGTAGCTACAAATGACAAAGCCGGAACAATAACCTCATCTCCTCTTTTAGCTCCAAAGTCATAAAGCAGCGCCAAGGCTAAGGCATCGGCGTCTGTGCCTGTGCTTACGGCAACCGCTTCTTTAGCTCCAACCATCCTGGCAAATCTTTTTTCGAATTCGCTGACATATTTGCCGCAAGAAACACGGTTAGAATCCAGCGCTAACTTAATCAGTTTTCTGGATTTATCCGTTATATGTATAGTGCCGAAGTTTATTCTCATTTAGATATGCCTTCCTGCATGCTTTAGCCCTTTAGGCGTTCCGATATGCACAAATGCACTGTCTGCTTTATAGCCATAAAATTTATTATTGGTAAGACGGGGGAATAAATCGTATTCCAGAGAGAATTTTCTCTTCTTGGGCATAAAATTAATAACCTTCTTGTCAAACAGATAAATTCCGGCGCTGATAAATTTGCATTGCCTCCCTTTACATTTCTCATCGAAAGACTTAATCAGCCCCGACTTAAGCATCTTTACGTATCCGCAATCCTGATGCATGCGGTTTGGGATTAAAACCAGCGAAGCCAGGGCCCTGTGCCGCAAATGAAAACTTAAGAACTTCTTTATGTCAATTTTACACAAAGAATCGCCGTTTAATACCAGTACCGGGCTGCTTTTAGTCATCGAAAGTGCTTTTTTAGCTGCTCCACCGGTACCCAAAGGGGCTTTCTCAATTGAAAACTTAATATTCAGAGCTCCCGGCTCTGCCCTGTAATAATCACTGATAAAATCTCCTTTATATCCGATACCTAGGATAAAATTCCTTAATCCGGATTTAGACAAATATTTAATCAAAATATCCAAAAAAGGTTTTTGTTTTACCAAGGCCATTGACTTTGGGCGGTCTTTCACGACACTGCGCAGTCTCGTTCCTAATCCGCCGCATAATATTACCGCATCTATATCTTTAATATTCATATCTCAACTGTTTGGCTGATAGAAAATTATCTGGCTACCTAAATCTTCAAACCTGAAAGGCACATATAATAAATCTTTCAATTCTTTCTTAATCTTTTCGTGTTTTGCAGGATCTACAAAAAGCAGGATAAATCCACCGCCCCCTGCGCCTAATAATTTACCGCCTATTGCCCCCGCTTTCCTTGCCGTATGATAAATATCGTCTATATAAGAGGTGGAAATCTTACAAGACAGGCTCTTTTTCAATAACCATGCTTCATGCAGAAGCTTGCCAAACTTGATAAGATCATCTCCGTTTAGAATGTTTATGGCCTGATCCACCATATCATACATCTCTCTTAACTCTTTATTCTTGCTGTGCGTATTCTTAATCTGCTCTTTGGCTATATCCGAAGCATTTCTGGAGAAACCGGTGAAGAATAGCATCATGTATGATTGTAACTCTTCAAGTTTATCGGAACTTAGGGTAATCTGCTTTGCCAAGATATGATGATCCCCGCCAAACTCTATACGATTAAACCCTCCAAAGGCAGCCAAAACCTGATCCTGAGAACCTACGTTTTCCTTTATCAGGTCCTGCTCTACGTGTATAGCATCAAAAGCTAGCTGGCGCTTAGTCGGCATTATGCCGTTAAGCGCATACAAGGTATATAAAAGCCCTATAGTAAAAGCAGAACTTGAGCCTAACCCCGACCTTGCCGGCAGGTCAGCATCATGATGAATTTCTAATCCTTTATGAATCTTCATAAACTCTAAACATGCCCTTACCGAAGGATGCTGAATTCGAGAAACCGACTTAACGCTCTCGATCAAAGAATACACAATGCGGTGCTTGTGCTCAAAAAATTGTGGCAAGTAACGACAAGTTATATAGCAATATTTATTAATCGTAGTAGCTAAAACTGCACCTCTATTCTGCCTGTACCAAACCGGATAATCAGTGCCTCCGCCAAAAAATGATATGCGAAATGGCGTCCTGCTAATAATCATTCTTACCTCCTATATGTAGCTTATACCAGTCAACGGTTTTATGTATGCCATCCTGAAGCGAAACAGCAGGAGTCCATCCTAGCAGTTTTTTTGCCTTTGTTGTATCTAAACAAAGCCTGGTCTTGATCGTAGGCTTGGTTAAATCATACTCTATTTTTATTTTTCTAGCCGATGCGCCGATAATTTTTTCAACCAACTTTCGCACCGAAAAGGACTTACCGCAGCCGACATTAAATAATCCGAATTTTGACTTTTGTTTCTCAATACTTAAATCTACGAAATTAACCAGATCGGAAACATACAAAAGGTCTCTTTCTTCTTCGCCGCTTCCCCAGACTAAGATAGAGCCATTGTCTTTGGCTGTCATCACTTTAGTCACAGTTGCCCCGAAAACATGCGATTTTTCCAGGTCAAATTTGTCATGCGGGCCGTAAATATTAGAATGCCTGATAACCGTATATTTAGTATTGCTTATCCTTGAATAGAATTCGCACATCTTTTCTATGTAAACCTTAGTCCAGCCTACGCCGAAATAACTCGGGTACAATTCCTTATTCGCGTCAAAATCCGTTTCTTTCACCGGATTTTCGCTCGACTGATACATAACAGTGCAGCTGAAGAATACAACATGAGAAACATTGTGCTCATAGGCGGATCTGAAGATAAGCGAATTCATTACGGCATTATCCGTAACATGGCAATAAGGCATTGTGACGATATCCTTGGCTCCCGAAGTTGTAGCCGCCGCCTGAATTATTATGTCTTTACCTTTAACCGCAGCATCTACATCTTCTTTGCGCGTAAGATCTGCTTTAAGCATTTTAATTCTTGGGTTATCCAGGGGTGGTGACTTAAAATATGTGCCGTATACATCGTAATCCTGCCTCAAAGATAAAAATTCGGCGATATTTCTACCGATAAAACCGGTAGCACCGCACACCAATACCTTTTTTTTAGACATATTAACTATTCCTGTACTCGTTTATTACCTCTTTTGACGTCTTCTTAAAAGCAGAAAAAACAGAGGCGACTTTCTTGTTATCTATCTTTCCAACGTTATAACGATACTTGCCGGGATAAACCTTATTCCTTAGCATATCACTCACCTTAGAAATAGTGATATTCTTTAAAGAAGCTACGTTGTATATACCCTTTAAATCCTTATCTATGGCATATTTAATAAATCCCAGCACATCATCGTATGAGACGTAATTAAGCGCGGAATCCAAAGTTAGAGTCAGATGCGGGTTCTTTTGCTTTATCGCCAGCAATAGATTGTTGTTTCTTGTGTATTTTCCTAAAAGAGAAGCGCATCTTAAAATCAAATAGTTGGAACAGCGCTCTTTTACGATACATTCGGCCATAAGTTTAACAACGCCATATACTCCGCTTACTTTGTCTATTTTGATGGCCTCATCTTCGCAATGCCTAGCTCCGTCTTTAGGATAAACATCTACCGAAGAGAATAAAATAAACTTACCTTCTGTTAAAGAAGCCATTTTCTCGGTAAAAAATAAATTATCCTCAACATAGCCGTACGGCAAGCAACCGCTTACTTCTTTTAAGGGATTAAAAGCACAGTGGATTACGACATCTGCACCCTTATTCTCTATTTTCTTTTTATCTAACACAGGTGTATCTTTATCCAAACCCATGCCGCCGAGTTGTTCGTGGATATACCTGCCTATGCCATTACTGCTTCCTGTTGTTAAAATACGCATACTTACGCCTTTGTTTCCCCTGATGCGAATACATTGTATCTTTTATTCACAATATCCTTATTCTTCTGATACCAAAGCATAGTATCTTTAATGCCCTCTTCTATCGAAACCTCCGGAGCAAAGCCAATGGCCCTTGCCCTGGAAGTATCCATAAGCCTTTTTTTGTCTCCCGAGGGCTTAGATGTATCCCAGGCTACTCTTGGTTTCGCCTTCATATTAGCAAGTATAATATCAACTATCTGCTTGATGCTCACACCCACGCCGCTGCCGAGATTAATCGGCGATCCCGGCATTTTCTCCATTGCAATCAACATGCCTCTTGCAACATCACGGGCATGGATAAAATCTCTTATCTGGGAGCCATCGCCCCAAACAGTCAAAGGATTCTCTCCATCCAGCGCCCTTTTTATCAAAGACGGTATCACCATGGCATTGGCAGGGGAAAAATTATCATACGGGCCATAGACATTTGCCGGCCTGACTATAGCTATATCTTGCCATCCGTATTCGATTTTGTATGCCTCTGCCTGCAATTCCCCCATGCGCTTTGCCCAACCGGCAAATCTGTCGTTTGATGAAGGAAATGTTTTCCATACATCGTCTTCATAAAATACTTCTGCCGGAGAATAAACGCCGATTGTACTCGTATAAAGGTATCTTTTAACGGAGCTCACCCTGGAGGCCTCCATCATGTTAGTATTAAACATAATAGTCGGCACAAAGAAACTTGCCGGTTTCTGAGCGGTCATTGCCGGCGAACCTTTAATTCCGACAAGATTAAAAACAAAATCCATGTCTGCACAAACTTTTAAACAATTTTCCATACGCGTAAGATCAGCGCGCATAAATTCTGCCTTTGGGTTAGCCCGCGAAGGGTCATCCAAAGATGCAATCCTTACTCTTGCTCCCTGCTCAATTAACATTTGTACAAGAGGAATGCCTATAAGCCCGGTACCGCCGGTTACCAATACTTTCTTATTTTCAAACATTTAAAACTTACCTCCAATAGAATATTTCTCTGATTGTCATAAATAATAAAGTTAATCCGTTATACAAAGGCCTCATCTTCCTGACACCGCCTATGCGCTTAGGCTCATCTACGGGAATTTCCGTAACCTTAAGCTTTCTTTTTGCGCAGCGAATAGCCAGTTGCATTTCTAAAATCGGATATTTTTTCATATCCGGCTGCAAAGTACGAATTAAATCTTTCCTAAAAGCGCGCAACATCACTAGAACATCGGTATACTTTGCGCCAAATAAAATATTCACCATTTTAGTAAACAGCCAATTCCCCAGGGCAGTAACTCTGTCGTCATCAAAACTCTTTGCACCCTCTAAATATCTTGAGGCAATCACCATGTCATAACCCTCTTTCATTTTATCAATTAAAAGAGGAATTGACTCCGGAAGCGAATTATTATCCGGGCTAAAAGGAATAATCACATCGCCTGTTGCAACTTCAAAACACTCCCAATAAGCGCCGCACACCCCTTTTGACTTTTGCTTAACCACACGATACCCTCCAGCATTTAAGAATTCCAGAGTTCCATCAGTAGATCCGCCGTCAACAAAGATAATTTCATCCACCCATTCATTCTTTATTTTGGGCATGATGTAGCGCAAGCCATCGATTTCGTTTAATACAGGAATAAATAGAGTTGTCTTCATATTTTTATTTAACTACTGTCACGGCTTTCCATGGCGAAGTTTTAAGTTCCTGCCTCCAATAATCAAGCAGGTCTTTAAACGTTTTTTCTACTGGTATCTCAGGCACCCATCCTGTTTCTTTATTGAATTTATCGGTAGAAGGCACCTGCAAAGTAACATCCGATGGCCTGATAAGATTTTTATCCACCTGAATCTTGAATTTCTTATTTGAAAAGGAGAGTAAAATATCCAGGGCCTCTTTCATGGTCAAAGTTTTATTACCCCCGATATTATAAACCTCTCCGGGTGAGCATTTATTCACCAAAATCCAATATGCCCGCACCGCATCCCTAACATCGCAGAACGTGCGTACAGATTGCAGGTTGCCTACGTGTATAACAGGCTCAATAAGCCCAAGCTCCGCTGCAGCCGCCTGTTTGGCAAAAAAAGACATGGCAAACACATCCCCTCTTTTAGGCCCGGTGTGGGTAAACATCCTGGTACGTATAGTCCTTATTTTATAAGACAGCCAGTATTGCAGCGCAAGCATGTCTTCACCAACTTTGCTCACCGCATAAGGAGATGCCGGCCTTAAAGGGCAGGACTCCTTGATAGGCACATCGTCCTTAGTAACCTGGCCGTAAACCTCGGAAGACGAACAAACATGTATAACCGGATCTATCCCGGTGATTCTGACTGCCTCTAAAAGATTAGCTGTGCCTATGATATTTGTAGTAAGCGTCTGGATGGGAGAATTAAAACTGGTCAAAACATAACTTTGCGCGGCTAAATGAAAGATAACATCCGGTTTAACGGTATTGAGGGTGCGAATAAGAACGCTCAAGTCCGAGAGATCTGCTTCCAACAGCTTAACTTTAGAGTATACATTGGCCAGATTATCCCGCGGGCTCCTCCATCTGCATATCCCGTAAATCTCATGTTTTTCCCCTAAATTAATTATATATTCTGCCAAATGACTTCCCACGAATCCTGTTATACCGGTAATCAGAATCTTCATTTAATATCTCCCTTAATTAAAAAGGCCCCTTAAATTCGACTTCTTCTTTTATAAAGTTACTCTTTGACTTCCACGACTTCTTGCGCGGATAAAGCATTTTATAGGCCTGTACGGCAATACTATCCGCACCAGGATAAAAATATTTTTCCAAAGAAGGCGTAGTGGGACAAGGAGTAGCTGTAAATCCCATTCTGTGAACTTTTAGATTTTTATAACTTTTCTCTGTAAGCCTGGTAATTATCTCGGCACCCAGCCCGCAGTTCATCCAGGCATTATCCACTACTATAATATTACCTGTCTTGGCTGCCGAAGAAGCAATTGTTCTGATATCAAGCGGGTTCAATGAAACAGGATCCACTACTTCAGCAGATATGCCCACTTCTTCCAGGCATCTCTTTGCCCGCAGGCATTCAATCGCCATCTGAGAAACGCCGCATAAGGTAATATCGCTGCCCTTAGCTAAGATACGCGCTTTACCCAAAGGCACACTGTAAGAATTCTGCGGCACATATCCTTTTTGATAATACAAAAGCCTGTGTTCTATATAAATAACCGGATTATTATCTCTTGTAGCACTGATCAAAATTCCTTTAGCATCATACGGCGTTGAAGGTGCGACAATTTTTAATCCCGGGATATTCAGCAATAAGGGGTATATGCTCTGCGAATGCTGCGGCCCCTGCCCCCAGCTTTTTCCGATAATAGAACGAATCACCATCGGTACATGTAGCTGGCCTCCAAACATATAATGCATCTTAGCAGCCATGTTGATAATTTCATTCATGGCCAAGAGCAAGAAATCCATCCTTATATGCACATGAATTGGCCTTAAACCGGCCAAAGCAGCCCCTATGGCAACGCCAACCATCCCATCCTCGGAAACAGGAGTATCAAAGACTCTTTCGGATCCGAATTTATGCACCAACCCCTTGGTGGTCCCTAAAGTACCCTTGGGATCATCTACTCCCTGCCCGAGCACAATAACGTTTTTATCGCGTAGCATCTCTTGGTCAATTGCTTCGCGAATAGCCTCAGGGTAGGTTATGATTCTTTTCTTATTCATTATTTAAAAACCTCTGCATAAAGTTCCTTCTGCGCGGGAAATGCACTATGAATAGCGAAGTTAAATGCATCACGCATAGATTTTTCAGCTGTCAACTCTATGCGCCTGGCTGAGGCATCAGAAATCAATCCCCGCAATCTTGGCAATTGATCGGCATTCTTCCATTTCAAGACATCCGATTCCAACCGGTAATCTAAATCAAAATCGTCTCCCGGCCCCACATGTTCCTTCCAACGGCATGTTTTGCATTCGATAAATGCCGGGCCGCTACCTTTTCTTATGCGTTCGATATATTTCTTTGCAACCGAATAAATCTTAAAGATATCACTGTCTTCGATTCTTTCCGCCGGCATTCCGTACACAGTAGCTCTATCAATAATATTATCATGCTTGTGACGACTGAGATGGTGGGAATGTATGGCATAAGAGTTATTTTCACAGACAAATAAAATAGGCAGTTTTTTTAACGCGGCGAAATTAAGGCTCTCATGAAATACCCCTTCATCAACAGCCCCATCGCCAAAGAATGCCGCAGTCAGCGCTTTACTCTTCTTATACTTCATAGCATAAGCAAATCCTGTAGCAATAGGGATATTTGTCCCGACAATTGCCGAAGTTCCCATGATGTTTCTTGCAGCATCAATCAAATGCATTGAACCGCCCTTACCCCTGGCACATCCGGTAACTTTGCCGTATAATTCAGCAATCATGCGTTTAAGATCTCCGCCCTTGGCAAGATACAATGCATGCCCCCGATAAGTTCCAAAAACCGTATCCTGAGGCGCTAATGCTTGACAAACACCGACTGAAATAGCTTCCTGCCCAATCGAAAGATGCACGGGGCTCTTGACAACGTCAGAAGGATAAACCCTTATAATCTCTTCTTCTACCCGACGAATAAGATAAAGCCGGTAATATAGCTGCGCAACAAGTCTTTGATTATGCTTTTTCATTTTTTAAACAGCTTTTTAGATACCACTGATAAGTCTTCTCGATACCTTCCGATAACCCAACCTTCGCCTTCCAACCAAGGCTATTAATCCTTGTAGAATCAAGAAGTTTTACAGCAACACCGTCGGGCTTTGCCGGATCAAAAACAACATCGCCTTTATAACCAACCTCTTTTTTTATAATCGCCGCGAGGTCCTTTATGGAAACATCCGATCCTGTGCCTATATTAATAAAATCTGCCTCATCATAATGCTGCATCAGGAAAATACAGGCATCTGCGGCATCATCGCTATAGATGAATTCTCTACGCGCAGTTCCTGTACCCCAGACTCTGACGAAAGGCGCTTTCTTTACTTTTGCCTGATGAAAATTAATTAAAAGCGCCGGAATTACATGCGAATCAGCAACATCGAATTTATCGTGCGGCCCGTAGGCATTGGTCAGAATGGCTGATATAAAGTTTGTACCATACTCTTTATTGTATGCCTGACACATCTTTATCCCTGCGATCTTGGCAATAGCATACGGCTCATTAGTCGGTTCTAACGCTCCCGAAAGCAGATACTCCTCTTTCATTGGTTGCGGACATTGGCGCGGATAACTACAGGAGCTGCCGAAGAAAAAAAGCTTTTTTACTCTATGCTTAAAAGCACTATTTATTACATTGCTTTCGATATTTAAATTTTCATAGATGAACTGCGCAGGGTAAGTGGTATTAGCATTAATGCCGCCGACGCGAGCAGCCGCCAAGATCACATATTCCGGTTTCTCTTTTTTAAAGAATCTCTCCACCTCTGCCTGGCGCGTAAGATCCAGTTCACTGTGCGTTCTGGTAATAGTCCTTCTGCAGCCGGTTTTCTTCAAAAGTGCGGCGATAGCAGAACCGATTAATCCGGTATGCCCTGCTACGTATATTTTCGAGGTTTTCTTAATCATAAATGCTTCCGCCCTATATAGTTAATAATCCTTTATTTTATCTTTTTTCGCGTAAATAAGCAATAAATAAGACTAAAAAACTATCTCTCCAGCAAAGAATTACGTATCTGCTTATTTTTGTAAATTTCCTCAAAATGCTGCAATTCTTCCATACCCAACCAGAATTCTTTTATCCTGTAAGCGCCTACCGTGCGATTCTTGGCAATTAGCTTATTAATCAGCTCCGGCATGGTGAAAAACCTGTTATGCGGAATCTCTTTGATAGCCCTAGACTTAATCACATAAATGCCTGTGCTGACAACGCGCTTAAATACCGGCCTCTCTACGACCGCCTTGATTGTATCTCCCTTTACCTCTACGGAACCGTACGACTTCCTGTCCTTTATATCCTTAACGCCTACGGTGACATCGGCATTATGCTTTTTATGTTGCGCAACCATCTTCAGGAAATTCAAATTTGTCATTATATCGCCGTTCATTAAGAGAAACGACTCGTTATCAGCCATCGCAAACTTGCCTTTTAACAACACTAACGGACCGGCTGTACCCGAAGGTTTCTTCTCTTTAAGATAACTTATCTTAACGCCCAGCTCTGAACCATCGCCAAAATACGTCTCTACCATCCTGGATTTATAACCAATGGCTAAAATAAATTCCTTAAACCCCGATTTCTTCAGACGTTTTATGATAATTTCCAAGATCGGCGTCTCGCCTATAGGTAAAAGCGGCTTAGGAATTGAAAAAGTAAATGGCCTTAAACGTATGCCCATACCACCGGCTAATATGACTGCCTTCATTTTGACCTCCGTTTACAAGCTACCATATAATTTCCGTTAACAATAAAACTGCCTATTTTACGCATAGATAATATTTCAAAACCGGCTGCATCAAGCAGTCTCTTAATCTTGCCTTTAGTATAATAGAAGCTGGGGCAGCCTTTAAACATTAACCAAACCTTACGCGCCGGGGTTAACAGGGTATATTTTACAGGAAAAGAAAAAACAGCCCTTCCTTCGGTTAAACAGATAATTTTAGCCAGAAAATCTCTCGGGTCTTTTATATAGTCAAAAACCCCTATGGCAAGCACTGTATGGAATTTATCTTTAAATTGTTTTTCTGTAAAATCAGCTACCTCAAACTTACATACACCAGCATATCCTGAATCTTTCACTATAGAATTAGCCAAATTTATCATCTGCGGCGACATGTCTATGCCCAGTACAAATGCAGGACCTTTTTTAGCCAACTCAATGGCATACCTTCCCGGGCCGCATCCGATATCCAGAATTTTCTTATTACCAATATCTCCGCAAAGATCCACCGCAAGCGCCATTCTTTTTTTTAGTATGGCGCTGCGTAAAGAAAGATCGAGCAGTTTATGAAACGTCGACCCTTTTTGTTTATGGTATATGCCGTCAAAATTATCGGAAATTTTCTCAAAATGATTCAGGACTTTATCCTTGTGTTCCAAAAAGCACCTCCTTGATGGTGGTAAATTCGAAAACTTTTGTTAAGCGGCGTATCTTTTTCTCCATAGAAGCAATGTTATATTCATGTACAATCTTCCATCTAAGCGGCAGGCGAACTTTCGGCTTATGCACATCCAATTCCCAGGGGTGCATATAAACAATCGCCGGATAGCCTTTGCTATTAAACCTACGTATACCGTATTCGGTAACAAAATACGGCAGGGCGCGCAAATAAAAACCACCGCATGCCGGAATATTGACGCCAAAAAATCTATTCACTGACATAGGAAACTCTAGAATGCCTTTATCTCCGGCTTTATATATGGTATGTGGCGCATCCGGGATGCCGTACATAAAATTCTTCGTCGGAAAAACGCTGGAATCATACTCAAAACCAAGATCATGCAATATATCCAAAGCCCAGAGGCTTTTCTTGGTAATCGAGAAAAACGGTGCGCGATAACCTATAACGCGCGTTTTAGATATAAGCTCCAAAATTTCCTTAGAGCGCTTGACGTCTTCCTTAAACTCATCGGGCGAAAGCTCGTAAACCGGCCTATGCCCGTAACCATGAACAGCAATCTCATGCCCGGCTCTAGCAATTGCCTCGACAATCAGAGGATTCTTCTCTGCCGCATAACCTAAAATAAAAAATGTGGCCTTTGCTTGGTTTGCCGAAAGTATATCCAATACCCTCTGCAGGCTATCGGTCAAACGCCCCTGATAGGATGGCCAATCTTTATTATTTATGTGCAACATCCCATGATACCAATCTTCGACGTCTACAGAAAACGCGTTTTTAATCTTGTGCATATTTTATACCGTATAAACTGAAGAGTTATAAAGCTCGCGGTTATCCGCGATAAAATCTATTGTCTTGCTTAAACCTTCTTCTAAGCTAAACTCCGGCTTCCATTTCAAAACTTTTTTTGCCTTAGAATTATCCGCCATAAGCCTGGTGACTTCGCTTTTGTTAGGACGGATACGTTTATTGTCTTTAGCTATAACTAGCTTTTTACCCAATATGCCGCCAATAATATCCACCAGCTCTTTCACCGAAACATCTTTACCGGTCCCTATATTTATAACTTCACCCGCCGAAAGCTCTGACTCTGCAACCTTGACAAATCCCTCTGCAGTATCTAATACATAAGTAAAATCCCTGCGCGTATCAACGGAACCTAATTTTATCACTCCGGAATCAAGCGCCTGGGTTATAATCGTAGGGATTACCGCTCGTGCAGACTGACGCGGGCCGTAAGTATTAAAGGGCCTGATTATAGCAACCGGGAGGCCAAAACTATAGAAGAAGCTGCGTGCGATAGCATCAGAGCCTATTTTGCTGGCTGAATAAGGCGATTGCGGCTTTAAGGTATCGGTTTCCTTAATTGGAACTCTATCGGGTGAGCCGTAAACCTCGCTGGTCGAAGTCTGCACGATTTTTTGGACCCCGGCGTTGTGCGCCGAAGTTAAAACATTTAAGGTTCCGATTAAATTTGTCATTACCACTTCGTGGGGATGTATATAAGAATATGGTATCCCGACTAAAGCCGCCAGGTTAAACACAACGTCAACCCCGGACATTACCTTAGCCAGAGAATCCAGCTCGCGTAAATCGCCATAGCATAACTCGATCTCATCTTTAACGCCTTTATCAAGCAGGGCGATATTTCCACAACTGGTCTTGGAATTATATCTCACGAATGCCTTTACCCTAGCCGACTTCTTAACGAGTGCTTCAAGCAGATGGCTGCCGATAAACCCGGCTGCGCCGGTTACCAGTACTTTTTTATTTCTTAATTGCATCTCTTCCTCCCTTATAAGTTATAAAATGATTAAATCCAAATACAGCAAACGCTATCAAATACGGCAGGCCCGGTACACCATAGCGGCTCTCCGCAATTAATATCATATGCACCAGCGAAAAATATATAAAAACTAAGAGTACGACATAAGCTGCCATACGGTTTCTGGCGGTTTTGATGAAAAACATCCCTGCCATGCCAAAGGAAACAACAGCAATGGATAATACCAAGCTAAAAGCCTTGCATATAAACAGACCCATATCTTTATTTGTTGAACCATCAAATCCTAGCGCCTGAAAAAAAGATGTATTTATGCCAAAGAGCGCGACATAACTTCCCAGCCATAAGCGGGCGAATTTAACCGGAAACATGACCAGATATAAAAACAGATTATCCTTAATATTCTTTAAACCTTCCAGCACTCTTAACTTCGAGCCTCCGGCAAAGGAATACTTAGATCTTTCTTTTCTAAGTTCTACCTCTGCTTTACGGGTATTGGCATTATCAGAACTGCACGAACCTTTGGTATATGTTCCTATCCAGAAAACCTCGCCTAACTCTATACTGGGGCTGACTACCTTAAAAGCCATATAATTTCTCACCGTCCAAGGGATAATAGCAACAAAGGTAATAGCCATGATCAGAATAAAACCCTTCAAAAACTTCATCCTTCTTTTGCTGAAAATAAAACTGACAGCAAATATAAAAAACGGCAGCATTATGGAAGTCGGCCTGGCCTGAGTGGATAACCCGAAAAATAACCCTGAACATAAAAACAAGCTTATTTTCTTTTCCTTTAAGGCGATTACCAGAAAATAAACCGCTGCGACCAGAAGAAAAGTAAAAAAGCTCTCCGGCAGTATACTTGCAGCAATAATCCAAAACGGCGGATAAAGCGCCATTAATATACCTGACCAGAAGCCCACCCTTTCCCCGAATGTCTCTTTTGCAATCTTAGCCGTAAGAAAACATGCCAATGCAATAAATGACGCCTGTAATAATTGCAATATCCCTATGTCTATCGCCGGAAAAATAAAGAATATTGCGGCCAGTAAAAGGCAATACAAGGGCTTAACCAATGGCGAAGGCGTACCGTCGGCATTAGTAAAACCTTCTCCGGCAGCAAGACTCTTGCCAACCTGGTAGTAAGTAGTGGCGTCTCGCTCTAAAGGGATATCAAATACAGATATGCTTATAAGCTGCACTATTAACGAAACCGCTAAAATCAGTAAAAACTTATGCTTAAGCATGCTTCTTTCTCCCGTAAAACTAATTACTGGATTTTTCTAAAGCCCCGATGAATTTATCAATGTTGGCTTCGAATGAATACTCATTTACGGCAATCTGCCTGCCGGAAGCTCCCATCCTGGAACGCAAAGCGCGATCCTCTATCAAAATTCCAAGTTTACGCTCCCAATTTTCCTCATCAGAAGCCAGATACCCGTTTACGTCTTCACGAATTATCTTTTGGTTTACGCCTATGGGAGAAGCAACACAGGGAATCCCGATTGCCATATATTGCAGAAGCTTGTATCCTCCTTTGCCGCGCGACCAATTATCATCGTTTAAAGGCATAATCCCTATATCAAAATCGTGCAAATTACCAACTTCGGTTTCTAAACTCCAATCCTTCATCGTCACCTCGACACAGTCAATAGACACATTGCGTGCACCGATAATTTCAAAAATTATGTTATGCTTAAGAGCCAATCGTTTTAAAACCGGATATAACCGCAAGAGATAACCCACAGTATCTTGACTGCCTATCCAGCCTATAACAACCTTCCCGTTGTCGCCGGAATTACGCAAAGTATATCTATTAACATCGATGGGGCCGGTTATCATTGTTATGTTCCTATTGTATTTAGCGCAAAAATCATAGGCGAAGTCGTTTTCCAACAAAACGCATTTACTTATTTTTAACATGGCTATAAAACGCTGTACAAACTTATTATCTTGGTATATTTCACTGATGAATATGGCATCGTCGAAATCAAAAACTAAATTCCGGTTTAATAATTTTAACAGCGATTGCAGGGGTTCCGGCAAAAGTACTTTCTGCACAAATACTACATTAAAGAACGGCGCAAGAAACAAGAGCTTAACAACTTGCATGGTGCTGTAAAGCTTATGCAATATAATTTGCTTAAAAGATTTCACCGTCTTCATCATATTCATCCTACATTCATCACGAGAAGTAAAATTAATTACACCAAAAACAACGCCCGCCTTCTTTAAATAAGGCAAATACTGATACACTCTCGTACGGCTACTTGCCAACCTGTCTGTGCCTGCAGCAAAAAAAAGTATTTTCATTTTACCGGAATAAACTTCAGCTTTAATAGACGTAAGATTCTGCCTAATATGGCAGTCTTTTTATTAATATAATAAAATAACGGGATATATGCTAAAAGTAAAACAAATGCCTGCGATAAGAAACGTTTGACATCCCCCAGGACGCTAGTGTTTGTATCTTTGAATAAGCTGTGCAATAAAAACAAGACAGCCGTTATAAAAATAATCGGCAGATAAAGCTCGATAAACAACTTAATATAGCCGGTGATCTTCTTTGTGTAGCGCGAAAAGGCAAAGCCTATAATAAATACGCTGTAGAAGAAATATGCCAATAGCATACTCGTAGCCACGCCATTAAGCCCAAATCCAAGGACTTTCACCAATAAATAATTTGAAACCAAGGCTATGGCTATAGCAAAAATACCGATAAAAACCATGCGCATTTGTTTATTCAGGGCGATTAGGACATAACTGGACATCCCCAGTACTGAAATAAAGAATGCCGCCACAAGCATTATGTATGAAGGCATAAGCCCGGCAGCATACTGAGGGAGAAGATATTTTACGATAAACGGCAGCGAAATGCCGGCTAAACCTATAGGCAAAGGTAATAAATAGGCTATGATAAGCGTGGGCGTGAGGAACTGATATTTAAGCTTCTGCATATCACCGCCTTCCCTGCCAAATGCTTCATAGAATCTGGGGAAAAGCACCGTATAAATCAGATTCGGAATCAAAATCATATATCCTGCCACCATCGTCGCGATGCTATAATAACCTAAGTTGACGTTGCCTAAAAATGCTATGATCATAAATCTGTCCGCGCTGGTAAGAGTAGTGAATATAAACCCATACAATAGAATCGGAAATCCTATATAAAGTAACCTTTTAACTTCTTTAAAATCCTGGCGCATATTGATATGGACATGAAAGCCGTTAGCCAAAAAGAAACCTAAAGCAAATAAATTTACTAAAACCAGGGCGCACAATGCACCTGTTAGCTTGAATCTGATAACCAATATTATGGTTAGAAGCGCTCCGATAAAGGAAAAAAGAAAATTATATCTGCTTAAGACAGAAAACTTATGCGTAGTCCTGGCGGATATTATAAAAAATGTAACGACCGACTGGATTACGACGAGTGCGGCAACAAAAGGAATGCCCAGCGCTAAAAGCCTGTCTTTTAAGAATATAGATACTATTATTAACCCCAGGCCTATGCATAAAGAAACAAAAAATGCAAAATTAAGCCCCGCACTCTTTATCCGCTCTACCCGCGAATGATCATCCTGACCGTTAAAATAGGGGATTTCCCTATCCAGCGCCTCATAAACCCCAAGATGATAATACTTAGTATACTGGAATATAAGCATTAATTCGGCAAAAACTCCCATTAATAGCGGGCCCAGAAGACGCCTTAAGACTATCGCCGAGCAGAAATCAAAAAGATTGGCCAGATACGAAGCAGCAGAAAATTTAGTCGTATCCTTAATTATCCTTTCAATTTTTTCGCTTCCCTTATTTTGATGCATATTACAACCTTTGGTTGTTTAATTTAAGAAGACACTGCTTCTTTTATAAAGTCTACTACGCGCTTAGATGACCCACCGTCAAACTTATATGCATATTCAAGGCCGAATTCACGGGATTTTAAACTGAGAGTTTCCCTTAAACGGGTATCTTCCAGAGCAGAAACTATAGCCTTGCGTAAACTAACCTGATCATTTACTTCAATGGCTGCACCCGAACTGGCATAAGGAGTTATTTCCTTTCTCTTCTCAAAATTCACTATAATAACCGGCTTACTGAGCACCATCGCTTTTAGCCCTACGCTTGAACGCTTGGTCACAAATAAGTCCGAAGCGTTTATTAGAGAATGCAAATCAAAATTCCTGGTAATCACTACATTACTAACTCCGTAATAAGCGATAATACTCCTGGAAAATTCCTCTGTTTCGTAGGGGTGCAATTTAATAATAAGCTGGTACTGCGGCATATCTTTCATGATTTTAATTAATTCACTTATAATCGGCTGGTTTTCATCTCCTGTAAGATATGAAGAAAGAAAACTCCTGTATACACCGGAAGCAAGGAGTATAATTTTCTTGTTCTCATCCAAATTTAAAAGCGCGCAAACTCTTTCACGGCTAAATTCCGGCTGACGGCTGAAAAACCTGTCGATTCTGGGGTTACCGGTAACACGGCACTTATCTTTTTTATTCCCGAATGACTCATAAATAGTCGCACAGAGATCTCCCCACACCGCTATTTTGTCCGCAAAAATCTCTTTTTCGCCCTTTTCGCCAAATACGCCGTGCTGAACGACTATCGTAGGAACGCTGAATTTCTTTGCCACTTCCACGCAAACACGCTGTAATTCCCATACATCGTGCCTTAAAACAATAGCCCGTATTGTTTTCTTTTCCAATAAAGCGTTAAGCAGCTTTATATTCCTGGCAATAAGCGGAAAATAATCGGAAAAATAGCAACCAATCCTATTCTCAACTAGCCCCTTAACATCTATGCCTTGAAAAATTAGTTTTTTGTTAGCGTACTGCCATAAATTCTTATGTCGGATCTTAAAGACTCCAAAGTCAGAAGGAAAATAAAACGGCAGATAAAACGATCTTTTCTTTAAGAAATTTAATCGCAGCTTCAGCCCTTTCTCAAATGGCGCAAGCATAAAAAAGTCCGGCATACTGGATGCGGGTGCCAAATCAGCGTATACCCTGGAATCGATCAAAACCTTAGCCCGTCTATTAAACTTGAGGCCTAAACGCATACATGAATCAAGCAGCCAACTTGCTATTTCCGCAAAAAAAGATTTCATATTCTTCTTGGAAGAGAACGTATCTTTGGCCGTATCTTTAACATGCAGCAGAAATAAAGGAATTCCAAAGATTTCTTCCGACAACTTAGCGCACTCATCAAACTCACCCGTATCTTCAATAATAACTACGCCGTCAGGCTTGCTTTGAGATATTATTTTATGCATACCCCAAAACCATTTAAGCCTTCTTATCAGAAATAACTGAAAGTCGTATTCTACTACCCTGCCTAAATGTATCCTCGAAAATTCCGTAATCCCGTAACCCTCGCCTGGCTGCGGAAGATACCACTTTTTTGTAAAATCATACACAAAATCATCGATGCTTTCATAATCGCTTACGGAAAAATAATCGTCTATTGCCCTAAAATCAAGCTTTAAATCCTGATAGCAGTACGGAACTTTAGAATTTACGCAGATAAATAGGCTGTGTTTATCTGCGGTATCTTTAGCCATACGGCTAACGAACATTGCAATCTCGCGGGAATAATCGTGAGTGTGCACAAGAAATACCGGCTTTTTAAGTGTTGAGATGAAATCTTTCAGCGCCTTTTGATCCTTTGTTAAACTATCTGATGCATAGATTCTTGTCAGCATTTTAAAATTTAGGCCCTAAGGATTACCCTGGCTAATAATCTTCTGGCTATGCCCATTTTGGGTTTACCCGCCCGTAATAAAACATCGCAATCTCGGCATAGCTCAATTTTATCGTAATTAGCCTCTGCCATAGCGCTACGCAACCCAACCATACGATCACCATTCCAGACATCCATGATATCCGAGCTACTTAAATCCCCGATAAATAGTTTTCCGTCCATGTCATTACAACAAGCATATGCTTTACCGTCCCAACCTACCGCGAAACGCGACCATATCGCCATACAAGGCACCTTTTTTCCTTTAGTGCCGTAATTTTCTATAAAACTATCCTGGCGCGTTCCTGCCCAATTATGAGTAAGTATAGTATTGAATTTATCTACGCCTAAGCCATGAAACATTTCTTTATATTCTCTCTCATTATCTGCCGTATAGTTTAAATTGCTAAGTTTTATACGCTGTATAATTACCAACGGCTTGCGGGCTTTAAATTTCTCTTTTAGCTTTAAGAAATTCTTAATATTATCCAGGGTTTTGTTAAAATCCGCGTTAACTCTTATCTTTTCGTAGGTCTCCTTACGCGGGTCATCAAAACTAAAGGATATTTCATCCAATCCGCTTCGCATTAATTTATCCGTTAAGTCGGCCGATAATAAAGTCGCATTGGTATGGAACCTTACATAGAGGCCTTTTTGCTTTGCAAACTCAACCATTTTAATAAAATCTTTGTGTAAAAGAGGCTCGCCGGAAAGATGCAGCGTAACTTTTAATACCCCTGCGCGTGCTGCCTTATCTATTATCTGTTTAAATAAAGAGAAATCCATATACCCCTTCCCTCTTTTGATTCCCGTACTCTGAGGGCAAATGATGCATTTTAGGTTACAGTAATTGGTGGGCTCAATAAATATCTCCAGGGGGGCAAACTTAAGCTTAAGTTTACCGCGGCTATAGCAATAAGAAATTACGAGCGAGCGTTTTTTATGTTTTAGTTTATGCAAATAATCTTTAATCATCCTAATACCCAACTATCTTTCTTTAAATATGAGGCTGCCCCTAGCGACTTTTTAATTGTCTTAACTAGCCCGTAACGTAAATAATACGACTTAACCTTATTAAAAATAATCCCCAAGGCAATCCAGGGACGCTTTGTTATATAAAGACGGTAATTTTTATTAATCCGTTCTTCCGTTTCTTTTCTTTTGCGGCTTAATTCAGAATCGGAGAAATTTGTGAAATTAATAAGAATCTCCCTGTCCGCGTAATATCCCCAATCAAGTTTCTCTAAATATTCGTCTTCGTTATTGATAAACTTATTTTTACGCGCATCTTCGTATAACTTAGTCCCCGGAAGCGCGGTAGTCATGGAAAACTGCATAGTAGGAGAATGCACCTTATCAAAGAATCTCACAGTTTCCTCTATGCTCAAATCATCTTCACCGGGATAACCGAACATCATTTGGATAATAGGCTCGATACCGCATTCTTTAGTCACCTTAATAGCTTCTATGGCCTGTTCCACGCTAATCCCTTTATTCATATTCGCTAATATCCTGTTACTGCCGGATTCTACTCCAAAACCCAAAGCCTTACATCCGGAATCCTTCATGGTTCTTAGTAGATCCCTGTCCACGAGATTCACCCTGCCCTGGCAAACCCAGGATAACTTTGCCTTTTTTAGATAAGCGCATAATTCATATACGCGTTTTTTGTTTACCAGGGTCAATTCATCATTAAATTTTATACCCGCAAAATCATATTTCGACCTTAACTCTTCTATCTCCTGAATAATATTAGGAATAGAACGAAGCCTTATGCCGCTAAAAGTTTTAGAACAGAAATTGCAGGAGTAAGGACAACCTCTGGCGGTAATTAAATCGATAGTCCTGATCTCGGGATTACTCCAAAGCCCGGTATGCTCTAAATAAATATCCGTCGCAAAAATATCCCTCCTCGGGAAATCTATGGAATCTAAATTCTTGATATACTCGCGCGGAACATTGGCGTAAACTTTATTATCCCTTTTATACAAGATACCTTTAACCGAGGATAAATTATTCAAATTATCCAAAAGGTCTACAATGGTCTCTTCGCCCTCAGAAATCACACAGATATCGGTTTTAGTGTTAGCGAATACCGCCGCAGCATTAAAAGTAGCCAGGGCATTGCCTAAAATAAGCGGCTTATCAAACCTGGATTTCAGCTCACCTACCAGCCACTTTACATACTTATACTGTGTCGATAATGCACTTACGCAAACAACGTCAATATCTGCAGTTAAATCCTTGATTCTGCGGCACACCTCTTTATCGTCCAGCTGGTGCGCGTATATATCAAGAACTTCAATCTCATGCCCGGCCTTCTTTAAAGCACCCGCTATATAGGCAATCCCTAAAGGAAATGAAGACGGTGGACGGGAATGAATGCCATAATAATGCGGGGGCTGAATGAGTAAAACCTTCATTTTTTGGTAAATTTCTCCATAATGGCTAAAATAATTATCATCATGATAAGGAAAGCGCACAGCCCTAAGTAAAAAACAATAAACGGCTTGTCCTGAAACAACCTATATCGTATTTCTTTCAATACAGCCATCTTGCTCTGATTAAACTTATAGTAATTCTGAAACAAAAGATGTTTATCCGACGGCGAAGCATCGATATATGTATCTCCTCCGGCATATCCACGGCGGAATATATTCCTGACGATGCCTATTCTATACGCTCCCGCCTCTGATGTCCCCGGAGATTCCAGGTAAAAATATAGCGGCTCTCCTGTTTTGTATTCAAAAGCATCGAATTCAAAAAAATATACCCCGCCATTATTTGCCCTTACCTGAGGGCTCATAAATGGATATTTCTTACCACGGACATCCCTGCTATTGACCGATAGCTTGATATTGTCCTTTTTGGCATCTAAAGCATTCTTAATATGCAGCACCAGATCGGATTCCGCAGATATGCTATTATTAAACACGAAAAAACCCAGCTTACAAAAACCCGGAAATCTAGGAACCATAACCTGGCCAATATTATGCTTACCGTAAACTAAAACATAATCTGTAGGCGCTTCGGCAATAAGTAACTCTTCGAATATTCTGGCAGGCTTGAAGATTAATACCAAAGCCGCATATAAAAACACTGCCAAAACTATCGCTATGGATATTTTCTTTCCCATGTTTAGTATTTACCTAAAATATTATTAAGCCGTACTTTAAAAAGCCCAATCAGCATCTTCAGGGAATCCAAAACAGGATTTACTTTGCTCTTAGGAGAATCTATCCAACGCACGGGTATCTCTGCCATAGACATCTTAAGTTTTCTGGCGATAAAGAGTATCTCTACATCAAAAGCAAATCCGTCAATAGTTTGCAGCGGAAATATCTTTAAGGCTGCGCTTTTGCGAAAACCTTTGAACCCGCACTGAGAATCGCGAATCCCCTTAACAGCCAGATTCCTAACTAAGAAACCGAAAACTTTTCCCATCGTATCTCTATACCATGCCTCCCTGACGATAACAGCGGAATTATGCATGCCCCTGGAAGCAAAAACCACGTCACAACCCTCTTTAAGACGCAAAAGCAATTTTTCTATCTCCTCTATGGGAGTAGATAAATCCGCGTCGGAGAAAAAAACGTATTCTCCCTGCGCTATCAAAACCCCGCTCTTTACAGAAAAACCCTTACCTCGATTTGTGCCGTTTTCTAAGAGACGGATATTAGCACCTCTGGAGATAAAATCCTTCACAAGCTCTACAGTTGCGTCCTTACTGCCGTCATCAACTACGATTATTTCGAAGCTATATTTCTGCTCTGCCAGATATTCTAAGATACGCTCAATAGTTTTAGGCAGACGCTTTTCTTCGTTGTGTGAGGGAATAACAATAGATACAAAAGGATTATCCATTGCCTACCCCGAATTTTATGCGTCTGTATGTCCTGTAGGCCATATACAAGGTCAATATTATAAATATCCTATACATCAACTTATGTACTATAATCGGATCGATAAATTGCCCTATAAAATAATCCGGCACAGGCAGGCTATAAGAAAACTCTGGATGTAAAGGCGCAAATAGCCCCAGCCAGAGAGCCTTAAACGGCATCCTCAGCTCCATTAAAACAAGCAACTGTAAGAGAGCCACAATCATCAGTTTACGATCCCTGGTGAACTGTAAGAACAATAACGGCGTCAGCCAAATGTAAAACCTCAAGCCAATAGGCTGAAACGCAAAAAACAACAATAGAGTGAGAAAAAAATAATTCTCCAGATTAAAATGGTTAATCCCCTTCTTCTGCCAGTAAATATGGCCTAAAACCACTAATACGCTTAATAAAAACAGAAACTTCATCAGCATTAAAGCCAAATTCGTAGAACTGGTCCCAATTGTGCCCCCGGGAAAAAGACTTACCAGAGAATAACCCGTGGAGGAAATAAACGTGGGTAGATAGAAAACAATTAACATCAAAAGAAAGAGCGCACTTAGCTTAAAAGCTTCTTTAAATGTCTTGGCTAAATACGCCACCGCTAGCGGAGCTAAAATTAGCGGATAACTCTTTATAAGCGTACCTAACGCCAAAGAAGACACTGCAAAGTACGGCCTTTTATCCGCGGCGAACTTAAGCGCTAAGATTACGAAAAAAGTAGCGTAGATATCAACCTGCCCGGAGGCATAAGCACTATGCAGCACCACAGGATTAAGCATCCACAGCTTAAATACGAATCCCGCCTTTTTTGAATCTGCTGCCAGACGTAAAAGCATAAATCCTATAGCAAAATCAAATAGTAAAAGCGGGAGTTTCAGTATAAAAAGATTACGGAAGATATTTACTCCTGTAAAAAATGTTGCGTGCCCCAGACCAAAACCCCCGCCAAGCTTCAACCAGGATGCATATTGGTTAAACCAATCTCCAAGCCCACAAGCAAATTTCTGTAATATCATTTGAAAGAATGCCAGTATATAAAACAGAAACGGCGGATAATAAGGATTAGAACTGCCTAGTATCCTGCCGGGGAAATTATCACGTGCGAACGTATAGGGATCCCATACCCCTGCGGAAGAAAGTTGATGCGGGATATAGTTAATCCAAAGAATATCCGCATCCATGGTAAAGGGCATCAAGATTACGCGCACTAATAACCCTATAAAAACCCACTTTATGATATTCAGCACAAAGCGTTCATTTTTTCTGTAATAAATAGGGATAAAGAGGCTAGTTATATTTAGCACTTTCCAACCCCACTTTCTTGCGTTTCCTGAATCCACGGATAATTAAAATCAATACTGCAAGTAATGATACCAATGATATTTTTGCACCAAGAATAAACATAAAAGGCCTGTAAACAAACTCCACTATGTGCCTGCCTTTAGGAAAAATAATTCCTCGAAAGATATAATCTCCCCTGTATATTTTTAGGGGCCGGGAATCAACGAACGCATTCCAGCCAGGATAATATGTATCCGTTAACAAAAGCAGGCTATCAGTATCGCTATAAGCTGAAATAACCACTTTATTCGGCTCATAGGAGATGATTTCTGCCTGAGAGCTGCCGGACATATCGCTCAACTCCACAGGCTCTTCAAGAACAACTTCATGCGCAGGATTAAAATCACTATTGCGTATAATATTAAGAGCATCTTCCTTATTTGCGGCAATTCTTAACTTTTCTGCAAAGAATACCCTGGACAATACTTTGGTATTTTCATAAACATAGTACTCACCGCCACGAAACAACAATCTTAATTTAGATTCGGAAAGCGGCTTTACGGAAAAAACATATTTAATGCCCATTAGATCGACCAATCTCGAATTAACAGAAGTAAATTCAATCGCATGCCTGCCGTTATTCATGCGACAGCGAAGCTGGTAATTAGCGTAGTCATTCTTATGCGCTGCTTCTACAAATTCCGCCAACCTCTTAGGGTACATCGCATCGGTTCCTCCGGCGATGCTCGCGCCAAAGGCTATCGGGATATCGTAGTTAAGGCCTAAATTATACGGTCCGATATCCGGATTCTCCGTAGCATAACCTACGGATGCTCCTGTATGCTGGAAATCCGGTTCATAATAATTTATCTTTACGGCAACGCGCTCTGTAGGCTTAATTGTCTTTAGGAATGCCCCCTCCCGCCAATCTGTCTGATATATTTCATAGTAATCATAGGAAAACGGATTTATAAATAACCACGCAACTAATATTAAATCCAGCGCAACGAAGAAAGCAAAGATTGACATCATAACCTGCGCCCCCTTTATTAGGTGCCTTAAAATATAGAGAACAATCAACCTCAGGCCAAGGCTTAATGTCACCAACATTGCGAAAGACGGTAAAAATAACTGTTCGTATAAATAAACGAACTTGCCCATATGATACCTGTCAAACAAATTGCTAAACGTACTCATTAAATAGTGCCTCAATGTACCATTGGCTACCCAGAAGAAAACAAACAAAATAAATGCTAAAGAATAAAATATTATCAGCCATTTAATTATCCTGTCGGCCAATAATAACGCCATTTTCTTGGCTGTTTTGCGTTCGATAGCCGCATATCCTATTGCCGCAAGCGAAACCAGAATAAAATGATAAAAAAGGTTAAGCCTTTCCAATGCCAATGTGCCCAGGAAAGAAGATACGCGCGAAAGCTCGATTTTAATTGGCGTATAGCGTAAAAGCGTTAAAAATAGCAATAAGCTTGCTATTAAACAAAAGAATATTCGGGCAAAACGATCCTTTAAAGCAAGCGTAGCGCCGATAAATGCCAGGAATATAGTGCCTATGCCGGCATAATATATGTATGCGTTCTTAAGCGTACCTATTTCTACATCGCCTATCCTAATAGGGCCAAAAGGGAATACCATTCCGATCAGATTAGATATAAAGAGCCCCTCTTGCAGATGATCATTACCTCGATGCGATAAACCCAATGCTTCGGCTATGGGCAATATGCGCGCCGCGGATAATAAAAAAGATGTTGCTATAGCAACAAATAAAAACCACAGATTAACAATTATATCTTTTCTACCGCCGCGTAACAAAGTATACAAAAATAAAATAAAGGAAATATAAATATACTGATACCCTGTGTCGCTATACACGCACGCCGCCAGAGCCAGGGCAGTAAATAAAGCATAAGATAAGCTTCTCTTCTGAAGGCATAGCTCGAATAATAAAAGTATCAGGGGTAACAATACCTGAGAGGGAGCGTCTCCTCCATAATGCGGCAGCATAATAAGGAACAACGGACCAAACATATACATAACCCCGCCCAATAACGAAGCATCCCAGCTGAGCCTTATACCTTTAAAAAGGTATAAAAACATAAATAGTCCCGCGCAAAAAACTTGCATCAACAAACAAGCCATATATGAAGCGGGTATCGGGAGAAGAAAATGCGGTAAAGAAAATACCGACAATGCCACTGTGGAACTGGCAAAAAGCGGCGTACCGCACATTATAAAAGGATTCCATAACGGGAAAATACCCCTTTTAAGTAGGGCTATTACCGTAGAACTCAACGGATAATCGTTAGCTAAAAAATCGGGGTTGATATTAAGACTGAGCAATGTTTTACCGCTGGTAAAATAATCCAGAAAATAAAGCGCGGCAAGGAAAGCAAAAAATACGCAAGCTCCGATTATTTCCAACCTATTTTCTTTTTCTCTAAATATATCTGTCATTTTAAGCAAATTGTTTGAACTTAATAATCATGTTTAGATAACCCCTTCTTCTTTAAGCATCTGTTTCAACAGCTGCTTAGTCATCCTGGGAACGCTTTCGGAGGTAACCGCCCTATTGACTGCTTTAGCGGTATTGGCATATTTATTGCTAAGTTTCACGTACGGGAGCACGGAATGTGCAGGTATTATAAACATATCTCTCGATTCTAAAGCTATCTCGGACTCTGCGTCGGTTATTAATATTTCGTCATTTCTCTCTCCGGAGCGTGGACCGATATATTTAATAGGTATCTGCGATTTCTTGTATCCGTATTTCGGAGCAAGTTCTTCTATGATAATTTCTATCAGGTCCATCAGGCGAAATGCAGGCATCTTCAGCACAAAAACCTCTCCGCCCTGAGTCCTCTCTGCAGCCACAAAAACAAGCCTTACTGCCTCTGACAGGGACATAATAAAACGCGTCATCTCCGGATCAGTAACTGTTACCGGCCCGCCATTTTGAATTTGCTTTGCCACAAGCGGGACCAAAGAGCCTCTTGAATTAAGCACGTTGCCGAATCTAACACAGGACAAAAGCGGGCCGCTTTTACCATGGGAATAAACAGACGCCGAAACCGTCAGGCGCTCAGCAAGAAGTTTAGTAGCGCCCATAACATTGGCCGGCTCAGTTGCTTTATCGGTGCTTATCACGATTACTCTGCCAACCCCTTCTTCCATGGCTGCGGCGATTACATTTTGAGTGCCTAAAATATTCGTCTCTATGGCCTCAAAAGGATTATATTCGCATAAAGGTACGTGCTTTAAAGCGGCGGCATGAAAAACAATATCAATATCCCTCATTGCCAATTTAAGCCGCTCTTTGTTCCTCACGTCTCCGATCAGATAACGCACGTTTTTATGCGCCGAGAGCTCATTTTGAAGATAAAACTGCTCCTCTTCATTTATATCAAGGACCCTGACCACGGCCGGATCGAATTCCAATAAACGCCTGACAATTTCGCTTCCCACAGATCCCGTACCGCCGGTTACCAATATCTTGCTTTGCTTGAATAAGTTTTTCATTTTCTCCCTCTCCATTACTTAAGTTTCGTCAAAATATCTTTTAAATTATCACAGACATAATCTATTTCTTTTTCTTTAAGATTATTGTAAAAAGGAAGCGCTATCGTTCTGTCCGAAATGCCTTCGCTAACGGGAAAATCGCCTCTTTTATATCCAAACTTCTTAACGTAAAAAGGCTGCAAATGTATGCAGGGAAAATAAATCCCGCATTCTATCTTGTGCTTACGCAATTTTGCAATCGCTACATCCCTGTCCTCACGCGAAAATTTCTTAGCTAATTTTACGACATATACAAACCAGCTTCTTAGAGCATTAGCGCTATCTTCACAGGGCAATTCAACAAGTTTAAAATCTTTCAGCCTCTGGCGGTACATTTTAGCTACCGCATCTCTTTTCTTAAGGATCTCTTCTAATCTATCCAACTGGGCAATACCTAATGCGCAATTTATATCGCTTAAGCGGTAATTAAAACCCAACTCCCGATGTTCTAACCAGGCACTATTAGGATCACGCCCCTGATTACGCATACTACGGCAAAGATTATCAATCTTAGAATCATTGGTTACGATTATGCCGCCTTCACCGGTAGTCATCTGTTTATTGGGATAGAAAGCAAATACCCCGCAATCACCCATTGCCCCAACTTTACGCTCCCCGTATTCAGCGCCTAATGCCTCGCAAGCATCTTCTATCACCTTTAGACCATGTTTCTTGGCAATAGCTAAAATCTCGTCCATCTTGCAGGGATATCCAAAAACATGCACCACTAACAACGCCTTTGTCTTAGGCGTAATTTTCTCTTCTATTTTCTTAGGGTCAATATTAAGCGTAACAGGATCAATATCTACAAAAACAGGTGTTGCCCGTTCAAAAAGAATACAGTTAGCTGAAGCCACAAAGCTAAAAGGCGTAGTAATAACTTCGTCACCGTCTTTTATACCCAATGATCTCACGCATAAATGCAAGCCGCTTGTGCCGCTGTTGACTGCTACAGCATGCTCTGCCCCTATAAAACGCGCTAAACCAGCCTCAAACGCAGGCAGCTTGGGACCTAAGCTAAGCAAAGATGTCTTAAGTACAACTGCAACACTTTCAATTTCTTTTTTCGTGATATCCGGACGTGATAAATGTATTTTCATTCTCTGCCTTTGTTTTGACTATTGATATCGGAGTAACTCTTTATTTCGGGAAATTGCTTCTTGGGAATACACTCATATGCTCTTTCTTGAAACAACCTTCTCATTTGGATACCTAAATCCCTACTTTCCATAACTCCGGGATATTGTTTTCCATAATCATCCCAGTTATTAGTGATAATGGATAACCCGTATTCGCTATTTTCTGCCATTTTCCTCAAGTCTGTTCCCGGAAAAGGAACCGCTATAGGAAAGGTGATTGAATATATATCTAATTCTTTAGCCAATGCTATAGAATTATTTATAGTATCTTCATTTTCGCCGGGTAATCCAATAATAAAACTACCTGAGCATATAATGCCTGCATTTTTTGCAGACTTTACAGCTTTTTTTATATTATTGACGGTAAAACCTTTGCCCATAAGTTTAAGCATAGAATCATTGCCGCTCTCAAAACCAAAGAATATATAGTAACAGCCGGCCTTTTTCATTAAGGCAAAAAGCTCATCGCTGGCTGAATCAACCCTAGTCTCGCAAGACCATCTTATTTTATTATGCAAGCCTCTTTTAATAATAGTGTTAATAAAATCAAAAGACCACTTGCTATCCACGGTTAATGTTTCGTCGCAAAATAAGAACGCTTCACAACCAAACTTTTCAATATCATATTCCATTTCTTTAATCACGTTGCCCACCGTACGATGATTTCTTTTTTTGCCAAAAGCACGGAAACAAAATATGCATGAATTTGGGCAACCTCTACTGGTACTTATAGGCAATTCCAGCTTTGTACAATGGGGGTCTGCCCCGGGATACGCATCAAGCTTAAATTCATCCCAAGCTGGAAATGACAGTTCATCAAGCTCTTTAATGCGCTCCCAGGAAGAATCGGTTTTATACCTCGTAACCACTCCTTTAATAGCCGCCAGCTTATCTAATTTATCCATATTTTCCATAATTTTAGGAAGAATCATCTCCGCTTCTCCGCAAACTAGAAAATCAAAAGCAGGAAATTCTTCTAAAGTTTGGGTTGGCATAGCCGAAGCGTGCGGACCGCTGACACAAACTTTGATATCAGGGAACACCTTTTTAATCTCATTTGCAACAGCTCCCGCTGTCTTGATCTGCACGGTAAAAGCCCTTATCCCTATTAAAGATGGGCAATGTTCTTTAATGTAATCCAAAACATCCTGAACAGAAAGTTTATATGCTACCATATCTAGAAATTTTGCTTTTATGCTGTATCGCCTAGCTGCAGCGAGAAGATATGCTATCCCTATAAACGGCGATTGCTGCCTAGGGACAGTACTATCAACCCGCAAATTCTTAAAATAATTTAGATCCTGCTGGAAATCAAGGCTTGGATTAATAAATAAAATATCGATTTTGTCATTCATGCTTTCCTCCGAAGAATAATTACCAATAATACCCACACTTATTGTCTTTATATTCGTCTTTATAAACTCTTAATTCCTTTACGCTGGGGAAGAAATAACAAAGTTGCCTTATCACCGGCAAATATTTCCTAAATTTATATATTGAGCATAAATTATTCTTCTTCAAGAACAGACACTTTATCTTCATGTTTACCAGATTACGGCAGCATTCACCGCACATCCTGCATTGCCCCTTACGCTCCTTTAAGCCTACTCTGATTACTTCGGGATGGAAATAATAAACATGGATTTTTTTTAATAACATCCATACAGCCTTTAATTTGTTCTTCATAGCCATAATTTAATTAGAAATAGATTTCTTAAATACGCTTAATCCGTTAAATGCCATATTTGATAATTGTTTATAATGCCTGATGTCGAGAATCCTTTCTAAGAAATACTCCGGGCGGTAATAAAACTTCCTATATGCCATTTTGACTACCTCACCTAACTGCTGCGCGCTAAAATTAGGCGAGACGATAGTCGGCTCTCCTGCGGCATCAAAAGTACTTAAACCATCCTTAATCCATCCTTTTTTAATATATTCCTGCCTCAGGGGAGATCCATATTCCGGCATAAGGACCCCAAAAGAGGCAAAATCCGGATTAATTTTAACAGCGAAATCGATAGTCTTTTTCATTTCATCAAGCGTTTCTTCATAGAAACCTAAAAGAAACCACGTCATTAACATAATCTTGTTGCGTTTAATAACCGAAACAGCCCTGGAAATAATTTCCGGAGAAGAAGATTTTCTGTATTTGGCAAATATTTGGCTATTCTGTGTCTCGGCACCCATTCTGATAAAATAACAACCGGCATCCTTCATTAACGCAATTAATTCTTCATCCACGGTAGCAGGATGCACATTGCATGACCAGACAAAATTAAATTTACGCGCAATCATTTCTTTTAATAGGAGAACGGTAAATTTCTTATCCGCTACAAAAGTATGGTCTTTAAAAAGTATTTCCTTGACGCCCATCTTACGGATAAATTCCAACTCATCAATAAGGTTACCCATATCCCTGGTTACACATTTAATTGTAGACGCTACACAATAAGAGCAATTAAACGGACAGCCGTAATTGGTGAGAACAGAGGCAAACTTAGAATACTTAAAAAACGGCAATCTGTATTTCTTTAGCTTGAAACGCTCATACAAAGGAACGGGATAAGAAAAACTACTGAAACCGGCATTACGATATTGTATGCCATCATGTGTACGAAAAAACATATTCTTAACACGCGCATGGTCTGCATTAAGATAATGCAGAATATCATCGGTAACATAATTCGATTGTATGGCGTCAAGCCACGGGTACCTATCAAAGAATTTTTCTTTTTCAAAGAAAGTTATGCCTCCGGAAACAATAACATGGTCTATCTTACCGGCTTTCTTTAGGATCTCCTCCATTGCCCTGAAATCCGATGGCCAGGATGATGCGGAAGTCAAAAACACAACTGCATAATAAACCTTATCTTTAAGCATATCCGACAACCGCGCCAGGCTAATGCCATCAATAATGCAATCTATAATATCCACATCGTAAGATTTCTTTAAATGTCCGCTTAAAATAAGAAAATCTACCGGTGGCATATAATAATGCGCCTTGTTCGCAGATGTGCAGAAACAATCGCGCACATACAACTTATCTCCCGGAGGATTTAATAAAAGTACTTTTTCCATGTTTTAAGGCATAATCCTATAGACTTCGATTATATTGTCTTTGCTGATATACACTAGAGAACCGGAATAAGTTTTCAAGAAATCATAAAAACCCTTATACAAACCATTGCTCTCGTTAACAAAATCACTCTGCTTACCTCTTAACCGTGAATAATTCGGCGTGATTATCCAAACTGTCTTTTTCTGCTTGGTAAATTTAGTGATAACTTTTTTTAATATCTTAACGCTGCAAATAGCTCCGCTTTCAATATACGGGTCACTTTGAGGGCTATTCTCCTCATTAAAAAAGAACTTTTCGTCTGTTACTTCTTCTTCGGGCATATATACATTATAATTGACCTTACCGATGTAAATATACGGAATAAATCTTTCGAAAGCCGTAATAACCACATCATCTTTGCCTAAATGTTGGCGTATATAATAACCGGAGTCTCTGTAGTCAAAATAATGCGTGGCTCTATGGGATGTCATTAAATACGGTTCAATCACTTTCTCCCCGTAAGAAACATTTACGACATGGCTTGCTTCAAATGGATTGGCGTGCTCAAGCGTAAAAAATAAAAATATCGTCAAAAAAGACAGCTTAATAATTTTGTTAACCCTACGGGATGATTTAAATAAACCTGCTATCAAACTACTGGCCGCCAAAGCCACAAAAGAATATAGCAATATAAAAATAGGATAAGCGGGGAAATTATATCTAGGGTGAGAATGCTGCCAGGCCAACGGCAGAAATATTATTATTCCTACAAATAATGCAAAAACAAACACCGCCCTTGCTCTGTTCTGATTATTAAGCGTCATAAAATAAAGCGCAATCAACCCAAAAATCACTACCAATGACATTTTAGGAAACGGAACCCAAAGATAAAGATAATAAAAAAGAGGCGGAAATTTAATTAAATTTATATTTTTGACGACATCGCATAATAAACCCGGACTGCCCACCTCTGATAAAGATGTCCCATGCCAAAAGAATATTCCGTAAAAAATCCACCAGAGTATACCCAAAACCAGGATAACAAGGCTATCGGCCATAGGCCTGGCCTTAAAGCTATTTATCCTTTTATTAGTTACAATCGTATAGGCACAAAAGAAGAATATCCCTAATTCAGGTAAATCAAACAAAATTAATGTTGCCAGACATAAGGGCATTAAATACTGGTACGTTAACTTACCTTTGACTGTAAAGATAAGCCTGCGGATAAAATAAAAACAAACTACGGCATAAAGCACAAGCAGCGAATACCAGATTATTTGATGATTTGCGGTTAAATGACTAAATAGCGTAAACTTAGGCCATGGTATTTTCTCCATAACGCCTGAGAAAGAAACCTTCTCGCTGACGTTTCTCACCCGAAGATCCGCAACAAGTGATTCATAAAATTGAAACCAAAGAGCCACAAGCCCGATGAATGAAACGGAGAATATGAGCGTAGAACGCTTGAAAAAACCCCTGCCCTTAACTAACCAAAGAGCGAAGAAAAGCATAACCAAAATGGCCCCTAAGAAACTGCTAAAGACGGTTAAGAAGAAAACTGCGAAAATCATGGCCTTGTTTATCTTTTCTTCTCTAACGAATGCCTTAAAGAACAAATAAGTACTTAAGATAAACAGGAATTGCACTAAGGTATAGCTTCTTACAAAACGGTTAAACTCCAGATTCCAGGTAGCGAATGTCATTATGCCGGCACTCAACAACCCAACATTCCTATTAAACAATTCTTTGCCCAGAAAATAAATCAGCAATATTGAACCTATGCCGAAAGGTATGTTAAAGACTCTTAAACATAATTCATTCATGCCGAAAAGTTTGCATATCCAGGCAGTAGGGTAAGAAAAAACTAGTTCTTTAGGATAGGGCAAGCCGCTAGGCAACACCGAATAGCCATAATTAATTATGCTCTTTACGGCCATATACGTGACCCCGTCATCGCTGACCAATAAAGAGTAATGCCCAAGATTACGCAGCCTTAAGAATAATCCTATTATCAACAAAATTGCCAGCGAAAGCCCGTAATACAAAGAATCCTTCCCCTTGAACTTTTTAATAAAACCTCCTGTGAATATCCTCATCAACATCTCCCCATTATTTACAAAATAACCGCCTTATCTTTTAGCCAATGCTATAATGATTTCTTTTAATTCGCCGCCTATTTTTAAGGAGGAAAATTTATCCAGATAAAGCTTGTGTCCAGCCTCAGCGATCTCGCGGCGTTTATCCGGATTATCCTTAAGATATAGGATTGCCTTTGCTAATGCGTTACCATCAGCAACGGGTGATAAAATTAAATGATGTCCATCGATAAATAATTGACGCGTAGTCGGCGAATCACATGTAATAATAGGCTTCTTCATAGCCAAGGCATCGCATACTTTGTTGGTAAAACAGCGCTTGGTCTTATCTTCTCCGCCAAAAACCCCCAAACATAAATCTGAGTTGGCAATAAGGCCCACTAACTCTTCCGGTTCATACCATCTATCCAATATAACATTTCTCAGGCTTAACTTTCTTAACCTGGCTTCTATAGCCTCTCTAAGTTGTCCGTCTCCAACTAATCTAAATTTTATATCTGAATGGTCTTTTAAGCATTCGGCAGCATCGATAATATATTCCAGACCATGCATAGGTATAAAGCTGCCGTAATAGAGTACTTCAAAAGACGCATTACTGTTTTTATACGCTTCCCGCGGGAAAAAAAGCTCATCGTTTGCGGTGCTTAATAACCCTCTCAGCTTATTTTCCTTTAAACCATAAAATTTATTAAAAAAACTCACATACCCTTGAGTTTCAACTAAAACCAAATCCGCCAGACTGCAGCCCAATTTTTCTATATAATAGATGAGATGGGCCATCAGCGAACCCTCACGAAACATTTTTCTATCTGATATTGCGGCTTCATAAAAAGAGATATAAGCATCCAAAATGATTTTTCTTTTATTGAATATATTCAGCAACCTGGCCAGATAGATATCAAAGTAACCCGGATAGCCGATTATCACGGCATCAAAATGCCCTAGTTTTCTGTATTTGAAAACCAGAGATATATACCGCTTAATAATCTTTAAGATGAGCTTTAGTTTTGAGATTGGGCCGCGGACAACATCCCCTTTATATTCCTTGCGCTCCCAGAGTGCTTCGTTACATTCAACTACTTCCACCCCGTTTTTTCTTAATCCGGAGATTAAAAGCGCATTACGCTTACAGCGCGGACAATCTCTTTTATATGTGCCAAAATAGCAAACACGCAGCATATTCTTATTTTTTTCCATTTTTCTTTTTAAATAATAACTTTAAAAGCGCTAAGGCGCCGTTTGCAATAGCCGCAACCTGCTTTAAACTTCTTACCGAAGTCAAATACGCAAATATTATCCTTGGCTGCAGGTAGAATTCGTTAAAAGCCATATTCCTGTATTTAATCAATTCCTCTTTTGTCATGCCGTAGGGAATAAAGCAAGGCTCTACATAAGCATTCAACTTTCTCCAGTCGCGCCTGAAGGCGCCATATTTCTCGGCATCCCGATAGAGCTCAGTACCCGGAAAAGGCGTTAAGAACATCATCTTAAAATCATCTATCGGCAGGCGTTTGACAAAATCAATAGTCTTTCTGATTGTCTGAGGAGTCTCTAAAGGATGGCCTATCATACAGAAAGCGATTATCTTAATACCTGCCTCATGAGTCCATTTTATGGCCCGCTCAATCTGCTCAATGGTAATATGTTTGTTTTCTATATCGTGTATCTCTTGGGATGCGGTCTCGACTCCGTAAGATATCTGCCAGCATCCGGCTTTTTTCATCAACGCCAGCATTTCCGGAGTTACGGTATCAACCCTGGCAAAACACGACCAGGTAATTTTCGGACCCTCCTTAACTAATTTTTCACAAAGCTCATAGAGACGCTTCTTAAAGAGGACGAAATTATCGTCATTAATCCTGAAATGACGGACATTATATTTATCATAAAGCTGCTTAATCATACGCATGCAATAGTCTGTGCTGTGCGCCCGACAGACATTGCCGAACCCGCTCCTATCGCAATAAATACACCTGGCAGAACATCCGCGGGAAGTAATCAATAGACCTGCGTTGCTTTCGTTTAAACTCCATGCCGGAGGATGATAATAAGACATGTCCGGCAGAAGGTCCCATGCCGGCAGAGGCAAAGAATCCAAATCCTTGATAAACGGCCTGCGGGGATTTAACTTAATTTTACCGTTAGCGCGGAATATGATGCCTAAAATATTATCTAAAGGCTGTTTATTCTCTAAGGCCTTGAGTAATTCTACTATAGTTAACTCCCCCTCAGCTATGACTCCGATATCAAAATCCGGAAACTTCTGCATTGTTTCTTCGGGAGCAGCGGTTATATGCGCGCCTCCGACAATAATCTTTATATTAGGATTACCTGCCTTTACAAGCTCCGCCAGTTTTTCAGCGTTGTATATAGACAGAGTAACCGAAGATATGCCTAAATATTTAGGCGATTTCTTTAATACTTCTTCTGCTAATTCTTTGCACCCTAAATTTAAGGCTACAGCATCTATAATCTCCGTTTTAAATCCGTTTTCTCTTGAAACGGCAGCCAAATAGCACAATCCCAAAGAGGGCTCAGAGCTACCCACCTTAGCCAGATCTCCATACATCTGTTCCTGAGTCAAAAGTGTCCTGGTAAATATCACATCAGGCATAATGTCAGTTCCTTCTCTTTTGTGCTAATATCGGCAACGTCGCTTGCCCTGGCTATCCAACAATCGGAATCCGCGCAAACATAATCCACTAAACGCTGATATAAACCAAGCATTTTACCGTTGCCGCTATAATAGCTTTCGGCGTGATTTAAGAAATGTGCCACCCCTCCAACCTTCTTAATCCAATTAATCTTATTCTTCCAGATTTCCAACATTTCATCCGGGCTTAAACCAAGAGCCAAGAGAGTAGAATCCAGCGGCATGGTAATGGGTATTTCAAGCAACCTTTCATGTGTCTTATAAGGGAATATGCTACAGCATCCGCTGCGCGGGGCATACTGCAAGAATACCTCTGTATCCGGGACACTTGAATCATACATAAAAACACCATCTAAGGCTTCAAACAAATCTTTAGAGTGAAAAAGTGCCGGGGATCTAAAACCTAAAACGCCCAGGCTATCGATCATCTGTGAGCAACAAATTATACTCTCTTTCATTTTATCTTTAGGCAAGCCGATAAGCTTATTGTCATGCAAATATCCATGACATCCAATTTCAAAACCTTCATTTTTAAGTACCTTTAATTCTGCGGCGTGATTCTTAAAAAGACTGGCTACCACAAACCAACTCGATAAAATACCCCGTTTCTTTTCGATAGCACAAAATTTATCAATATTAGCAAAACCCTCATGCGTATCTATATCATGCGAAAAGATTGCGGCGAATTTTTTGCCTTCGGGCCAGGACATATAAGGCTTGGTAGGCGATAAAATATACCTCATGGTTTCTACCGATGCCTCAATAGGCCAAGAAGGGAATCCCTCTGCCGCAAGCTTTCTCCTGGCGCCTAAGACAGTAAGTTGCTTTACAAATCTACGCGTCGGCCCAGGCACTAACTGATAATTAAATGGCAGAAATTTATAAACCGGCCTCTTGGGCACGAAGTATGCTTCATTTAAAAGAAAATTTATTGTCTTGGCCGGATCAAAGTTAAAAACCGTCTCTTTGGCAGTACGCACAATAGCAGGCAAACGTTCCTGCTTGGAAATGAAATAAGCCAAAACCTCGCCTTCAGAGCTATTCTTATAAATTTCCGGCAGGATTATCGGAACTTGCCCGTCACCGCCCAACCACGGCGGTTTTAATTCGCCTAACGGCTGGAAATTAACTAAAATGTTCTTTAACAAACAATCCGCTCTATTAATACGCATCATTTCCTTAAACGCTGTTCAATTCGCTCCAATTTAACCTGCTGCATAGAAATAAGCTCCGCTAAGAAACCTATCATTAGCGTAAAAATTCCTGTCAATATCATAAAAAATGACAAAAACATCACCGGCCTCACCTGCGTATTCAAAATAAACCACAATAAACCAAGCCCCAACAATATCAGGGTTCCTATAGCTATAAGAAGCGCCCCCCAGAAACCAAAAAACCTTATCGGCTTATCCATAAATATCAGCAGAAACTTGATAGCCATAACATCAAAGAATGACGTGGAAATTCTTGAAAACCCGAATTTCGACTTACCTTTCTTGCGCGGATACCAATTAGTCTTTACCTCGCTTATCCTGTAGCCTTTATGCGCAGCTAAAATCAGGATAAAACGGTGCCAATCAGATTTTAATTCTATATCCTCAATGACCTCGCGCCTAAAGGCCTTAATCCAATTCATATCGTGCAAGGGCAGATCAAATAATTTCTTGCAGACAAAATTATAAATCTTCGATAAAAATACTTTCCCTTCCTTGCGGCCCTGACGCCAGCCCACAGCAACATCAGAACCTTTTCTAATTTCATTAACAAGCTTAGGGATATCCTCTTGGGGGTCAGACTGCAAATCAGCGCATAAAAAAACTACTATTTCTCCGCGGGCATGCTTAAATCCGGTAATCAATGCTTCCGTAAGCCCTTTATTTGCTCTGTGGCGGAAAAGAACCAACCCCGAATAGCTAGATCTTATTTTCTCAACTTCGCCTGAGGTGTTATCGGTTGAGCCATCATCAATTACAATCACTTCGCCTGTCCCGCCAAGGCTAATAAGCGCATCTCTGGATTTATTAATTACGGCGGCAATATTACCCTGCTCGTTATATGCCGGCAAGATAACTGAAATATCAACTGTTCTGGTATCATTTTTATCCATAGCTATCCCTTCCCCCCAATTTCAACCGTAGCCCCGCCTTCTTTTAAAGACTTAGACGCGGCATCCAAAACCCTTACAACCCTCAAACCGTTCCTACCATCGGTACGCGGGGCTTTGCCGGAAATAATGCACTCAATAAAATGCTGACATTCTTTTAAAAGCGGCTCATAAAGGCCTATCTTGGGGACAATCAGATCTCCGGCCCTGAGTTTAAGCTGATACTGGCCATATGCGCTTTCATCCCCCAGCTTATCAACGCCCTTATCATATATTTTAATCTTACCCTCGTTATCAATATCATCGTAAGCCACCATTCTCTTGCTGCCGACTATAACCATCTCGCGGATCTTATGCGGATCGAGCCAGCTTACCGCAACATGGGCAGAAATATTACCCGGATAATCAAGATGCATAAATACGATATCTTCAATATCCTTCTGAAGAAAACAAGTACCCGTAGCCCTGACTGATTCCGGCATGCTATCCAAAAGAAAATTAATTATTGAAATATCATGGGGGGCCAAGCTCCACATCGCATTAATATTATCCCTGACTATCCCCAAATTAAGCCTACGTGAAGTAATGTAGTAAATCTTACCTAACTCCCCGTTTGTTATATACTCCTTGGCCTTAATTACCGCGGGATTATATTCAAACGTATGGCCGACCATAAGGATTTTGCCTGCCTTATCGGCAATACTTACCAACTCTTCGGCTTCCTTAACGTCAAAGGTCAACGGCTTTTCTACTAATACGTGCTTGCCGCTTTTAAATGCCTCTTTAGCGATTTTAAAATGTGTTTCCGGAGGAGTAACCAGGATTACCGCATCTATTGAATTGTCTTTCAAAACATCTTTATAATCCGTAAGCATCCGTGTCGAAGGATAACGTTTTGCAAGCAGAGATAAGCGTTTTTGATTTATGTCGCAGCAGGCGGCCAGTTGTGCCCCCTCGACTTCGCTTATATTTCTTATTAAGTTCGGCCCCCAATACCCGCATCCGATAACAGCGACTTTTATCATTTTACTCCCCTTGTTATAGTTTCTTTAGCCACTACCCATGCCGGCCAGAAATCTTTTATGTGCCCATCCCTATAAAGCATCTGCAGTGAAAGCACTGGATCACGGTTCATCACCTTAAAATCTTTTAACCTGTTACGCATATAATCAGTCGCGAGCAATTTATACGATACTCTGCGCGCAAAGTCGGTAAGCTTTAAATTACCGTCTTTAGAAGCAACCCACTGAGGAACATCATAATCCATATTCACATTCTGCTCCGGGATATTTCTATAGTCATCCAGAAACATATCGCCTACATCCCGGCTCTTTAAATACAACCCCAGATTGGCAATTAAGCGGGCCATTAATTCAGAATCAATCTTAAGCCCTGCGTACCCGCGGAGCTCATCCAACGCCAATTTTAGAGATTCCTGATAATGTTTCGAAAGCGCTATTGACTTATATTTACGCAGCAAATTATCGCCTAAAACACCACTGGTTAATAAATCATAATTCTTTTGCTTATTAAAGAAATCATCTACTTCCGATTCCGAAGAAAACAGCTCGTCGCGCGTCTCTTGCAGAAATTCCCGGTACACGGAATGCAAACCGGGAAAATCCGATATTTTCTTGTTTATACCAAAAATCCAATCCGCTACGCTCAGATTATGCTGCATTAAGAATTTTCTTAAGGGGAACAATTCGGCAGAGCTGGCGAATATAGTAATAACCAAGGCCAGCCCGCGTAAATCCAGGTAATCCTGGTAAGACATGTCCTTAGTTTCTACTACGACCCCTTCTGTCTCCAGTATTTTCTCGCCGTCGATTTGAGAAAAACACCTGGAGACAATTCTATACTTCAATTTACAACCATAACGTTCAATCATCTCTCCAGAAGCAAGAGGCGTGCCCTTTAAAGACATCAAGGTATATATAACCGTATTCTGTACTCCCGAATCCAAAACCCTGGATACCGTATCCAGGAAAGTTTCTTTGGTCTCTCCGGGCAAAGAAAGTATCAATTCAGTGGTGGTATTCTCCCCTACGCGCTTAGTAACCTTATTCTGAAAATCAACAAAGTCTTTGAAGGGTATATTTTTACGCCCTATGTTGCTAAGCACTTTCGGAGTCAATGTCTGCAAGGACATTGAGGGGATAAATTTATATTTTAGAATGGATAATAACTCCAGCACCTTGTCCGGATCGGGCCCGGTATTGACATTAATATTCTTTGGCCAATCGTATTTATCCTGAATTTGCCTTATAATCTTAGCTACGGAAAAATCTTCTTTAAAAAGCCCGAAATTGGTGTTTGCCATATATAAAACAACATTATGCTTACCTGCGAAACGCCTGCCCAGATACTCCATATCCCTGGCAAAATGCTCTTCGGGTTGAAAAATCATGCGGGAATAATACTTGTCGCTTGTATGGCAATAAGCGCAGCTAAACGGGCATCCGCGCTGAGTCTGCACAAAGGGGTGGAAACCAGCCTCAAGAAAATTATCCAATAAACCTTCAGCATATATGGAGCCAAAAACATCCAGCGAATCCAATCTGGGAGGTTTTTCCTTTGATTCTATAAGTTGGCCGTTAGAATTTATGGAATAAATTCCGGGGCCGGGAGAATTCTGGATATCCGATACATTTTCGCCCTTAATTATGCGTTTTACGATATTAGCAAATGTAATCTCTCCGTCATAGCTAACGCATAAATCAAGCTGAGGATATCGCTTTAGGTAATCAAGCCTCTCCCCGGCTGCCAAATACAGATCCGGTCCGCCAGCCACGACAATACAGGCAGGATTTTTATTTTTTGCAAGTTTAGCCATATGAAGATTAATCCGACTATTCCAGGCATACTGGGCTAGGCCTAGTATATCGGGTTGCCAGGTATTCAACTCATCACGGAATTTAAGGGGATCCTTAAATAACCTGACATCAAAATCTTTATTCAAAGTACTCTTAAGGTAACGCGCAATTAAACCAATACCTAATGGCACGGTATTAGTGTGCACCCCCAAAGTCATATGATTTAAATCTAATAAAGCTATTTTCATATCATCAATCCACGAATCTCTGATGCCAAAGCTCCAGCATTAAAAGTGACCATAGCCTGAACCCGTTATCGGCTTTACCATTAACGTGCGCCTGGAATAGATCATTAACCACCTGCGGATTAAAATAACCGCGGTCGAGTGATCGCTTGGAAAGCAGGTTATCTTTTAAATAATCTTTCATTTCATTTCTGAACCATCTGGCAACCGGAATAGAAAAACCCATTTTCTTACGATTAATATTTTTAGCCGGCAGCAGATGCTTTATAGCCTTCTTTAAAATGTACTTATTAATCCTGCCTCTAAGTTTATAGTCTTCAGGTAAAGACGCGGCGAATTCAAGCACTTCCTGGTCTAAAAACGGAGAACGCAATTCCAGCGAATTACTCATGCAGGCAATATCAACTTTAACCAGGAAATCATCGGCTAAGGTAGTCAGTGTATCGCAGCGTAAAAGCTTATCTATTGGCCCCAGTTGCGGGCGCTCTCTTAAGACAGTTTGTAACCTCTTGGATAGATATCTATCAGGCTGTTTAAACAATCTCTGTATTTCTTCTTCGCTAAAAATACTCATCCAATAAGCGTAACGCTGGTTAAATTCAAGTTCTGAGCCTTTAAGAAATTTAACCAATCTGCCAAGCGTGCCTTTCGGTTCCTTGGATGCAGGAATAATGCCTATTGCCAGCCTAATAGCTGTTCTTAACTTCCCAGGAACTCCGCGATAATTTTCGCAAAGAAGAGCAGCCGGATGTCTTTCGTAACCGGCAAATCCCTCATCTCCGCCATCACCGCTTAAAGCCACTGTCACGTGCTTACGTGTGGCCTCGGCCACATAATATGTCGGAACGCACGAAGAATCGCCGTAGGGCTCACCATAATGCTCCACCAGCTTAGGCAGCACATCCATTGCATTAGGCCGGACAATAATCTCATGGTGATTGGTATTGTAACGCCTGGCTATTTCTCTTGCATAAGGAAGCTCGTTATACAAAGACTCATTAAAACCGATACTGAAGGTATCTACACTCTTGCCGCGTAACTGCGCCATCAGGGCCACAACGGTGCTGGAATCTATCCCCCCGCTTAAAAAAGCACCCAATGGCACATCGCTATAGAGCCTTGTTTTGACTGCACCGCTTAGGATACGCAACAGCTCACTCTGGGCATCCTCTTCAGAGATATCAATTTTCCTGGAATAATCCAATTCCCAATAGCGGCTTATGCTAATATTACCGTCCTTTAAAATAAGCGTATGCGCCGGCATCAGTTTAAAAACATCATTGTATATCGATAGCGGAGCCGGTACATAACTTAAGGTAATATATTCATGTATAGCATCCCTATTAATCTCTTTATCCACCAAACCGCTGGCTAAAAGCGCGTTAAACTCCGAAGCAAAACAGAATCTACCCTTCTTAAAAGAATACAAAAGCGGTTTCTTGCCCAGGCGGTCGCGCGCCAAAAAGAGTTGTTTTTCTTTTTTATCCCAGATAGCAAAAGCAAACATACCCCGCAGGTATTTAACGCAGTCCTGGCCGTACTGCTCATAAAGATGAATGATTACCTCGGCATCGGTATTAGATTTAAACTTATGCCCTCTTTGTTCTAAAAGCGGCCTCAGCTCTTTATAATTATAAATCTCCCCGTTAAAAATAAGTTGAACACCTGCATCTTCATTTGTCATCGGCTGGTGCCCGGCGGGCGACAAATCAATAATACTAAGCCTCCTATGCCCTAAGCCCACGGAAGGATTTCCGTTCTCGATGTAAATCCCCTCGTCATCCGGACCACGATGAATCATCTTAGAGCACATATTTTCTAAGCTGCTTTTGTTTATCATAACACCGGGGTTATAATCTATAATTCCGCATATACCGCACATAAGCTAAGATATGCTCCAGCCTCCGTCTACTACGATATTTTGTCCGTTGATATAACCGGAGGCATCGGTTGCCAAAAATAGAGCTGTCCCGGCCACATCAGATACATTAGCCATTCTGGCAAGTAAAGTTTTTTGTGTATATTTATCTACAAACGCCTGCGGCTGATTATCAAATACTCCGCCCGGAGATATACAATTCACTCTGATATTATATTTACCACAATATGAGGCAAGATACTTAGTCAGGGCAATCACGCCTCCTTTAATAGCCGCATAAGCTGCATCCACATTCATATCCGTGCCCTTATAAATTGAAAAATCCGGAGCCCTTAAACCGTAGATAGAGGCAAGATTAATAATTATTCCGTTTTTTTGTTTTTGCATGTGAGAAACAGCTTGCTGACAGCATAAAAAATAACCGCCCAAATGCATATTCACATTCTTATTCCAGGAAGAAAATCTGATATCTTCCAATTTTCTACCCCAGTCTTTAGTGCGCGGATAAGCGCTATTTAGCCAAACATCAATTCTGCCGAATTTAAAAAGAATATAATTGATAGAGTTGCATACCGATCTTTCTTTTGTAATATCGAGCTGACGGAAATAAACCTTATGCCCTGAAGCGGATAGCTCATCTGCTACGCGCCTGCCTTTACTTTTATCTGCATCAGCTAAAATAACTATGGCACCCGCTTGCGCAAAGGATTTTACGATTCCTTTACCGATAAGCCCGGCACCTCCGGTTACAACCGCTACCTTGCCGTTTAAATTAAAGGCCTTGCTCATGTTTCCAAATCCCTTCCTTAATGAGAAACTCCACAAACTTAAAATCCAACTCGCTGTCTATGTCGTAACGCGACAGCTCATCCATAACATAAATTGCTGCTTTACCGCCAAACGGAGTCAAACTCTTGTCCCAAAGCAGGAAATCCCTGCGATAGAAATATATTGAAGCATTCATATCCCAAACTCGCGGCGCATCCTGCCTTCTGTGCGCCAGCTTAGGCATAGGCTTAACCAAACGCGCAAAACCCTCTTTATTTTCCTCAACCATATTAAAATACGGATTTCTATGCGCTTTTACTACGCTAAAAAGCGTGTCCGCTCTTCTTTTAAGAAATAAATTCAGGCAATTATCCAAATCGTTTATTCTTCTTAAGGGTGCGGTTGCATCCAGATCAACCACTATATCAAACCTCTCGCCGTAAAACTTTTCGCTCTCCTTAAGGGCATGCCTTATAGCCAGAAGCTTGGGCGTTTTATCTTCAGCCAGATTACCGGGCCGCATAAAAGGAACCTCTCCTCCGAAACATCTGGCGACTTCGGCTATTTCTTTTGAATCAGTAGAAACAATCACATGAGCTGCTTTATCCCATTTTAAAGCCTGATTTATGGTATAACTTATCAGCGGCTGGCCGGCTAAATCCCGGATATTCTTATTCTTAACACCCTTAGAACCGCCTCTGGCGCAAATTGTACAGAGTATTTTCTCATCTATCGGCATAATTAAACCTCCAGGACGCTTAAAACCGCCATTGCATCTTTAAGCGTACAAAGTTTCTTCTTCACCCGCTTATCCAGGCCCAAAAACGCCCGCATCATCATTAAATAAGAACCGGCCAACTCATCTTTCTTAAAAACCAACTTATCGTTAACCTTCAGGGCTCCGGTTACCAAATCGAAAAATAAGCTGCCGCCATTATCACAGGCAATTTTCAGAAATCTTTCTTTCTGCGGGCGTATATAATCGATAGTAATACCCACCAAGAAAGTGCCGTATTCTAAAACGATCTTACAGATATCCGGAGAATTAATGCGCAAGCTGCTTATCTTATCGCGATAGATAAATTTATCTTTGAATTTATTTCCTAAAAGCCAGAATACATAATCTATTTCATGGGAAAGATCTAAATCCACCCCTCCGCCCCTGTTTCTGTGCGCGCTATAAACATCTGTAATGCTTCTTCCCGGCCTCCAGTGCCTTAAGTCCTCTCCTGCCACAACCTCAACTATACGGATATGTTTCTTATTCTTTTTAATGAATTTTACGATAAATTCAAACGCCTTAAGGAACCTTAAGTTGTACCCGACATAAATGTTTTTTCCGTGACAGATACGCGCGATGTCTTTAGCTTTTTTATAAGATGCTTCCAGCGGTTTCTCGATTAATATGTTCTCGATTCCTTTGGTATAACGCAAAACAAGCTTCAGATCTCTTAGGTGGTCTGCGGTAGCAGAAGAAATAATACAAGCGCCAAATGCATTTTTATCAAGCTCTTTGAAACTCCTGACAAAATCAACTTTAAGCGCATCGGGATGGTGCGTAAGCACAACCGGTTTAATGCCCAGACGCATAAGATTACGCGCATGCCTCTTGCCGATAGACCCATAGCCTATGAGTAAAACTCTTTTATTCATAAATAATCAGACGCTTCTTTTTATAATCTTTGCCGGAACGCCGTACGCCAAGGCATTATCCGGAATATCTTTATTTACAAAACTAAAAGCTCCTACGATGGCGTTCTTGCCGATTGTTACACCTGGCATTACCACGCTGTGCGTGCCGATACTAGCATTATCTTTAACGCGAATCTTCCCTTTTTTATTATCAATGGTAGAAACCGAATACAAAGAACAGTGAGAGCCTATCTGCACATCATCGCCCAATTCTATACCGCATTCAGCATTCAAATACGAAAACGCCCCGATATCAACACAATTGCCCAGTTTAAGATTTTTATAATTCTGGCACATCCAGTTCCATCTGGTCATTCCGTTCTTGGAAAATTTAGGCATCTGCCAATTCTTAAATCTTTTTTTCATCTTAATAGCTCATCCTTTTCTGCAGCAGCTTTTCGTTAATGCGTAAAGTGGCCAATATCGCGGCAATTCTTTCTGCTGTACCTGTGCGTCCGTAAGGGCTTACGCATTTCTTTAGCCTGCCTGCGCGTAAAGCTTTCTTTAAGGCTGCCTTTATGTTTTCTTTACCGTAATTTGCATCAATAATATTTCCCGCTCTTTCTCTGCCGAACTGCCTTGTGCCGATGTTTACTGCCCTAAGTTTAAAATACGGCGCCTCAATGATTGCCGAGCTTGAATTACCAACCATGGCCGCGGCTATTTTCATTAAACCTAAGTAATCGGCGCGGGGAATATTTTTATACGCTCTAATGAGCGGATTATTTTTATACTGCTTGATTACACGTATCATTGCCCTGCCGCCTGCATCAGCATTGGGATATATAACTATTGCCTGGCACTTAAGCTCCTCTAACGCTTGCAGAGTATCTTTCATCTGCCGGGCAGCGCGCTTTATTTCAACGCTTACCGGATGCTGTATCGCTAAAACAACCGGCAGCGATGAATTTAAACGGTATTTGCGATATAAAACGGCGGGTGAGCTGATACGCTCTTTTTTGATAGCATCTAATCCCGGAGATCCTACTACACGCACTCTCCACGGCTCTTCGCCCATCCTAATTATCCTCTTGGCCGCCATGCTAGTAGCGGGCAAATGCAGGTGGGCTAATTTTGTTATGGCATGGCGGGAACTCTCATCAACCGTGGAACTAACCTCTCCGCCGTGTATATGCACAACCGGGATCCCCAGATATGCGCCCACAACACTAGCGGCAAGCATCTCTGCCCTGTCGCCCAATACCAGAATAATATCCGGATTGATACGGGTAATAAACGCCGGCAATTCTTTAGTCAGTTCTCCGGCAAAACGCGCCATAGATTCTAAATTATCTTTACGTGAAACCACTGGAACTCTGTGTATTTTAAAACCGTCTTTAATAATGTCTTTTACGGTCATCCCGAATTCCGGCATCAAATGCATTCCGCAGACAATGATTTCTAATTTCAGGCCCGGATGTTTTCTTATGGCAAACAAAGCCTGGCGCATCAATCCGTAATCCGCCCTTGTCCCGGAAATATAAAGTATCTTTCTCATCTTAAATCCTTAAAACTGATAAGGGTGTCTCTTCTAATGTTTCTTTTGGCTGTTTTGCCTAAGACTCTATTCAGATTTTCCGGGGCAATTCCTGTGCCCGGCCTCTTTACCCCCAGCATATCGGAAGAAATTTTTGCTCCCCTTGCTATGTCTATTCTTGATACAATACTTTTTCTTACGAGTTTTTTAATCTGCTCTTCACCGCGCGTTAGCTTCCTGAGCGGACTGCCAAGAGTTTTTTCTATCTGCCTGATCAATGAAATCATATCCCTTAGCTCATCCGGCTCTAAAGACGCCTTGTGGTCCGGGCCGCGCATACGCCTGTCCAAAGTAAAATGCTTTTCTATGACGCTTGCTCCCATTGCTGCTGCGGCCAGGGCTGCGGCAATGCCGCAGGTATGATCCGAAAAACCAACAGGCAATTTAAATTTACTTAGTAACGTCTGCATCGACCTTAAATTAACATCTTCCAGCCTGAGGGGATATTCGCTTACGCAATGCAACAAAATAATATCTTTGATACCTTTGGTTTTAAGAAGAGCTACCGCAGATTTTATTTCTTTTAAATCTGACATGCCGGTGGACAAAATCACCGGTTTTCCTTTCCCTGCTATATAACTAATAAGCGGTAAATTGGTTATCTCGCCCGAAGGTATCTTATAAATAGGAACGCCTATGTCATCCAGAAGATCCACGCCATTGGTATCAAAGACGGAAGACAAAAACATAATCTTCTTTTTCTTAGCATAACTGGCTAACATCCCAAAATCGCTGTCCCCTAACTCTAGAGACTTAAGCATATCGCGCTGTGAAGAACAACCTTTAGTATTCTTCTTCTGATAAAAAGCTTTACGGGCAACGGGAATAGCTAAATCCTGGGCTTTAAATGTCTGGAATTTTACCGCATCCGCTCCGGCAGACTTTGCCGCATCGATCATTTTCTTGGCCAATAAAAAACTGCCATTATGGTTGACACCGGCTTCAGCTATAATAAAAATTCTTTTTAATTTCATCTTCTTTTATACCAGCTATGGTAATGTAGGCGGTAGTCACTCTTTTCTTTTATCTTCATCCACCAGTTTTTATTACTCATATACCAATCCACGGTCAATTGCAGCCCTTCAGGAAAATTGTGCCCGGGCTTAAAACCCAAACGGCTTATCTTTCCAGAATTAAGGGCATACCGTGTATCGTGTCCGGGCCTGTCTTTAACAAATTCGATCAGGCGCTTATCCTCTCCCATAATTCTGATAAGATACGAAACCACATCTATATTCTTTCTTTCTTGTCCGCTGCCTAAATTATAAACTTCTCCCGGCTTGCCTCTCTCTAATACCTTCATGATTCCTCTGGCGCAATCATCTACAAAAAGCCACTCGCGCACATTAGTACCCTTAGCATAAACAGGCACCTTTTCACCCCCAGATATCTTCGATATAGCTAAAGGTATTAACTTTTCCGGATACTGCCAGGGGCCGTAATTATTTGACGCCCTGACAATCAAGGCCGGGAATCCATAAGTCCTAACATAAGAACGAACCAGTAAATCCGCTGCTGCTTTAGAAGCAGCATACGGGCTATTCGGCTTTAAAGGCGAATCTTCGCTAAACAATCCCTTATCTATATCCCCGTAAACTTCATCTGTTGACATATGTAAGAATCTTCTGACTTTATATTTACGGGATAAATCTAAAAGTACGCCTACGCCGGCATAATTTGTCTTTATAAAGCTTGAGGCGTCAAGAATACTTCTGTCAACATGGGTCTCGGCAGCAAAGTTAATCACAGCCTGCGGTAATTCTTTTTTAAAAATCCGCTCCAATGAATTCGTATCACAGATATCTGCCTTGTAGAACCTGTAGCCACCACGCAAACCGGAAAGCCTTTTTAAGTCTCCGGCATAGGTAAGCTTATCCACGACCGCTATATCAAAGCCCGACTTTTTAGCTAACTTTACAAAAGCGCTGCCTATAAAGCCGGCTGCACCTGTGACGAGTATTTTAGATATCCCTGTACGCATTCTTCCAGCACCTCTTTTATGTCTCTTACCGGAAAGCCCGATCTTTTTAGCTTTTCGGTTGAGAGAATCAGGTTGGTCCTGACTAGGTTTATTTTTTTATAGTCCACGACCTCATATTTAAAATCAGGCATGTATTTCTTATAAACAACCATCAAATCCGGATAACGTAGGCCAGACGTATTGGCTATATTATAAATTCCCTTAGCGTTAATCTTTATCAGATGCTCCAGCGCCTTGATAAAATCAGGTATGTAAGTCACACTGTTGGGCAGATCGATTATTTTCTTGTAATTTATAAGCTTGGTAAGCACGTTTTTGGGATGCGGACGGTTATCCAACGGTACGCGTATGCGGGCAATAAGCATAGGGTACTTATTGGATAATGAAGCTATTGCTTTATCGGAATAAATCTTAGTACGGCTATAAAAAAGTTCAAAGAAATCCGGTTCCTTTAATTCATCTACAGGCTTGTCTTTTGCATAATCATAGTGGTATATGCAGCCGCTTCCTATATGCACGAACCTGACATTATTGCGAAGCGCTGCTTCCGCCAGAATAATCGGAATAAAGGTATTTGCGGATAAAGTCTTGTTAATATCTTTTTCGCATTCATCGACATTGCTACCGCTGTGGCCTATACAGTTAATAACGACTCCTGGTTTAAATTTCTTAATTATATTATCCGCATCCTCATAAGAATTTATCCTGTCATTACAACAAACACAACCCAGCTCCTCTACAAGCCTTGAACCGATAAAACCTTTGCCTAAAACAAGAATATCATCTCTCATCTTCGCAGATTCTCCTTAAGTACTGTCCGTAATCTGTATTAATCTTTTTGGCCAATCCCAACAACTGCTTCTTATTAATGTAGCCCATGCGATAGGCTACTTCGTCAATGCAGCCGATCTTTAGGCCCTGCCGGTCTTCAACGGTCTTGATAAACATCGATGCCTCGATTAAAGCATCGTGCGTGCCGGTGTCAAGCCAGGCATAACCGCGGCCCAGGAGCTTAACCTTTAATTCTCTTTTCTTTAAATACGCATTATTTACATCCGTTATCTCCAGCTCACCTCTGCGCGAAGGCTTGAGCTTCCTGGCTATATCAACGACTTTGTTATCATAGAAATAAATTCCGCAGACCGCATAATTCGACTTGGGTTTTTTTGGTTTCTCCTCTATCGAAATTGCATTGCCGCATTTATCAAATTCCACAACTCCGTATCTATTGGGGTCCTTTACATAATAACCAAAAACCACAGCTCCCTTATCAAGAGATACCGCGTCCCGTAATAAATCGGCTAAGCGGTCTCCGTAGAAAATATTATCCCCTAAAACAAGACAGACATTATCGCTGCCGATAAATTTCTTTCCTACAATAAAACTTTCGGCTATCCCGCGCGGCTGATTCTGAATGGCATAGTTTAAACGCATACCAAGGCCCTTGCCGCTGCCTAAAAGATCCTTAAACCTATGAATATCCTTAGGGCCGGATATTATCAAAACATCCCTGATGCCCGCCAGCATTAAAGATGACAAAGGATAGTAAATTAACGGCTTATCATAGACTGGCAGCAGTTGTTTGCAAACACCCTTAGTAATAGGATACAATCTCGTTGCTTTACCTCCGGCTAAAATTATGCCTTTCATAGGCTTAATGCCTCCTCACGCGGCTCTACCGCAGCTTCTTTTTTAAGGGATTCTATTTCTTCTTTAAGTCTCTCATATTGCTCCATCTTCCAGGCAAAGAATTCGCGGGTAAGCTGAAGTTTTATCTTCAAACCTTCCGGAGTGAGAAGATATTTGTAGGCAAGTTTATTGCGGGAATTCTTGAAATTTTTAATCTCAACTATCCCCTTATCCACCAATGCGTTAATTAAATAATTGATTTTACCGAGGCTTATTTTAAGCTTTCCGGCAAGATAGCGTTGGGTTATCTCGGAATCCCGCTCTATCTCCTGAAGCAAACGGAGGGAATTTAGGGAGTCAGTAATCTTGATTTGTGCGTTCATTTATAGGGTTGTGTTCAAGATTTGAACAATTATAATGAGAAATTTTATTTTAACATATATAAAGATAAAATCAAGGGTTTTTTAGGGGTAAAGTTGCAGTTTTAACAGGTAGGTAAATTTCTATAGGATAACGAGTTACAATCAATTTATCCAACATAAAACCCGAAGCCTATTAGAAGTTGATCCGGAAATTGATACTGAGCGGCCATGAGCGTATTTCTCTTTGAATAAAAGCCATATCGGCCGCGAATGTATAAAAAGGGCGGATATAAAATCCGCCCTTTTTAGCTTAATTTTAAGACCCTGCTTAGAGGCCCTTTTTAACGATTAACTCGATTAAATCCACCACTCTTGAAGAATAGCCCCATTCATTATCATACCAAGCAATAACCTTGGCAAAATTACCACCGATAACCTTAGTCAGCTTTGAATCAACAGTGCTTGACGCAGGGGTATGATTAAAGTCAACGGAGACCACATCATCCGCGGTAAAATCAAGTATCCCCTTCATTTTACCGTCGGAGGCTGCCTTAAGCGCTTTGTTAATATCCTCTGCCGTAGCTTCCTTTTTTAAGGTACAAGTAAGGTCTACTACCGAAACATTAGCCACCGGAACACGCATGGCAAATCCGTCAAGCTTACCCTTTAACTCCGGGATTACCAAGCCTATAGCTTTAGCTGCCCCAGTAGACGTAGGAATCATGGAAAGCGCGGCTGCACGGGCCCTTCTCATATCCGAATGCGGCAGATCCTGAAGGCGCTGATCATTGGTATAAGCATGAATCGTGGTCATTAGGCCCTTTTCAATACCCCAGGTATCATTTATTACCTTAGCCACAGGTCCGAGACAATTCGTAGTGCAAGAAGCATTCGAAATAACGTTATGCATCTTGGGATCATATTTATCATCGTTAACACCCAGCACCACAGTAAGGTCTTCGCCTTCTGCAGGAGCGCTTATAATAACTTTCTTAGCCCCGCCCTTGGTAATGTGATTTACCGCGCCCTTTACTTCTTTTCCTTTTTTGTTTACGCCGTCATTTTTAATCGTAAAAAGTCCTGTTGACTCGACGACAATCTCAACGCCCAGCTCTTTCCAGGGTAACTCTCCGGGATCTTTTTTAGCTAAAACTTTTATCTCTTTTCCGTTAACTAAAATCGAATTATCGCCGCTCTCTATCTTCCCCGGAAAACGGCCGTGCACTGAATCATACTTTAAAAGATGCGCCAGTGATTTAGCATCGGTAATATCATTTACAGCCACCAGTTCGATATTCTTGCTGTTACGCTCTAATATTGCCCTGCCCACCATTCTTCCGATCCTGCCAAAACCATTAATACCAACTTTTACTGCCATTTCTCTTCCTCCTTATAATATGTGTGATTTTTGTTTTATTAACGCTCTAATGAGGCGCTTCTTTATCCCTTAATTGTTTTGCTGCTAATTCCGGAGGTGTCGGAACCACATAAAAACCGGTCCCCCACTCAAAGCCGGCCACGCGGGTAAGCTTTGGCATCAACTCAAGATGCCAATGATAGCCTTCGGTGTTGCCGTCGCCATTTATCGGCGAGGTATGGATGGTAAAGTTGTAGGATAGCCCGGGGAATACAGCTTTTAACTTAGCAATAGTCTCCTTCAATATAGCGGCCAATGCCGGAACTTCATCCGGCTGCATATGACAGAAATGACCGCTGTGCATCTTCGGCATAATCCATATTTCAAAAGGAAACCGCGAAACAAAAGGACAAAAAGATAAGAAATGATTATTTTCCAGTATAATCCTCTCTTTTTCCTGTTTTTCCTGGCGTATTATATCGCAGAATATACAGCGTTCACGGTATTCAAAATAGCTGTGTGCACCTTTTATTTCCTCCATCACACTCTTGGGAACCATGGGTAAAGCTATAAGCTGGGTATGTGGATGCTCTAAAGAGGCACCCGCAGCAGCTCCGAAATTCTTAAAAATCATTATATATTTAAACCTCTTATCTTTGGACAAATCATTTGATCGTCGGCAATACATAGACAGGAAACTTTCTATTTCCTGATTCGTTAAATCGCATATGTCTTTCTGGTGATACGGGGTTTCAACTAATACTTCATGCGCCCCGATACCGTTAGACATATCATAAATACCTATACCTCTCCTATCCAAGTCACCTTCTATACCAAGTGCAGGAAATTTATTAGACACCACCCTTACCTGCCATCCCGGCGTATTAGGAGCGGTTCCGGGTTCCCGGATAACCTCTATTTCCGGAGGCGTCATACTTTCATTGCCGTAACAAAAAGGACATACGGCACCCCGGTAAACCTGCGGTTCGTATTCAAAATCCTGCGCAAGGGTCGGATGGTCCGTATCCACTATTACCCATCTTCCGCCTACAGGGTCTCTTCTTAATTCAGACATTTATACTTCAACCTCTCTTAAGAATTTTGCCGCGTTTTCAGGCGGTAAAGGACAGATATAAAATCCCGTACCCCACTCGAATCCGGCCATACGCGTAAGGCGCGGGATGATCTCTACGTGCCAATGATAATCCTGATCTATTGTCTTCCAGTAACCGACTTTTTGCCTACGGAAAGGAGCGGTATGCAAAACATAGTTATAAGGCGGATCGTTAAGGCCTTTCTTAAGCTTAGCCAATACCAATTTCGTGATACGCGCCAAATCCGGACGGTGCGCGGGGTCTAAGCTGGTAAAATCACAGGAGTGTTTCTTAGGCATAATCCAGATCTCAAAAGGAAATCTCGCCGCAAACGGGGCAATAGCCACAAAACCGTCTATTTCAAGAATCACACGATCCTTTGAATCTAACTCCTGCTTAATCAGATCGCAAAAAATACATCTTTCATGATATTCGTAATAAAACCTAGCGCCCGTAAGCTCTTCTTTCACGCGCTTAGGATTAACAGGTGTTGCAATCAGCTGTGAACGGGAATGCTCAATCCTGCCGCCCCCAGCTACCCAACCGTGATTCTTAAAGACCAAAACATATTTAAAACGCCTGTCTTTTTCTAAGTCATTCATCCTATTTATATAACAATCTATGACTTTAGTAATCTGCTCTTCGCTTAAATCAGCCATATTGGCTATATGCTGATTAGTTTCAATAACTACTTCGTGCGCGCCGATGCCGTTCATTATGTCATACATGCCTTTACCGCGGCGCTCAAGATCGCCTTCTATGCGTAAAAAAGGCGAGATACTAGGAACGACCCTCAAATCCCAGCCGGGAGTATTGGGTGCTGTTCTGTTAGGTCTTACTGCGTATATTTCCGGGGGAGTTTGATTTTCGTGGCCCTGACAAAACGCACAAGGCTCGTTGACTTTGGGATTTTCTTCCTGATGGCCAGCAAACTGATCCGGACGCCTTGCGCGTTCGGTGGCTATAATTACCCATCTACCTATTATAGGGTCTTTTCTTAATTCAGGCATAACTTCCTTGTGTTAAATATCATTATCTTAAATCTTAAGATTGCGCTAATTATATCACAGTTAAGTTGTTACGCAACTATTTTTTTATAAGAAATTATAGTGCATACGCTCGTTGGGAAATTTTATCTGATAAAGCACCTTATTTATTTCGTTATTCTTACATCCGAACTGACAATTATTAAGGTCAAGCTTCGATATAACATCCTGCCTATGTTTGCTCTCCCAGATTGTTTTAAAGTCCTGTTTGTATAGATTGCCGAAAGAACAGTCCTTTACCCCTCTTAGATGCGTACACACCCACACTTCTCCGTCGGCGCCTATGCAGGGGCAGAATATATGCCCGTAACAAACCTTATACGGCTTATCAAAATTACTTTCCACTAAGTCGTTAAGTTTATAAAGATTGATTACCGCTTTTTTATTATCCAGAAATACTTTTTCAAGAAGCGGGCGGACTTCTTTAACCCACCAGCCAGACTCAATCTGCTTCTTCTGGATAAAATTATTAATAGTCGGCTTATACTGCCCGTAATCAACGCCGGTTTCCTTTATGATCTCAGAAAATGTAGGAATCTCTTTATGATTTACAGGAGTAATAACGAAACCTATGCCTATATCGGTTTTAGAGCCGACTTTATTCTTGAGTGCCACTATCTTTTTAACATTAGCAAGCACTTTGTCGAAATCATCCACGCCTTTTATTTTCTTATAAGTCTCACTTGTCCCGGCATCTATAGAAAACCTTACCCAGGTATGTGTCTTTAAAAGCGAAAGCATAGTATCTTCGTTCATCAATACGCCGTTGGTAAACAGCCCCTGAGTCAACCCTTTGCTATGGGCATGCTCTATAATCTCTTTAAAATGCTTATTTACCAATGGCTCTCCGCCTCCGGTCCAGTTTATTGCACGCACACCGCAGGCAGCCAGACTATCTAGCGCTCTCTTGGCTACGTCCTTATCCAATACGGACTTATCTTCCATGTATGAAAAGGTGCAAAAATCGCATTTATGATTGCACAGATTCGAGAGGTCGAACTCTATTAAAATAGGATAAACCATCTCATCCTTAAGCCATTGCTGTATCTTATCGACGTGAAAAAATAGTTTTAGCTGCGGAGCAAACTGCCCTAGCCTAAACATTCTTCAAGCGCCTCCCGCCAATCCCTCAATATAATACCACTAGTCACCGCAGATTTTACATTCATCGGGATTTTTCTTTGAATAGGATTAAAAGTAACATTTTTATAATCTAAAATTTCGGCTATTTTTGATGCCCACTGCCTACGAGTAACTTCACCCTTATTGGCCATATCCTGTATGCCATGGAGTGAATCCGTATTATTTAAAACGTAATTGGTCACATCTTCGGTATAGGTTGGAGACCCCACCTCATCGTCATAAACAGGCACAGGCTTATTCTCTTTTAGGCAACTTATAACCGTAGAAATAAATTTCTTATCGTTTTCTTTCGCAAATAACCAAGGCAGCCTTAAAATAGCAAAATTATCGGTAATCTCTGGCAGGATCTTTTCCATATAAATCTTTGTCTTAGTATAGATATTGGCATTCCCTGAAAAAACGGTTGAAAATTGTATAAGCTTTACCTTGCACTTTCGGCAGGCGCCGGCAACGTTAATCGCTCCGCCTAAATTTACCTCGTATGCCACATCAGGATTACTTTGACAAAATGGAATATCGGTAATGCCGCTTGCGTTGATGACTACCCGCGGTTTTATGACAGATATATTTTTATAAACCAACTCCGGATTGGTTACATCTATTTCGGGACGATTTAACTTAATCACTCGGTCATCCGGAAAAGCCTGCCCCAACATGCCCCTTGAACCTATCAAAACTATACTACTCATAAATAAATTATTCCTTTTTTAGCTTTTAGACAGGAAAATATTATACTACCTATCGGAGAGAAATTAAAGGTTTTTATCTGTGAACTTATCGCCTATTTTAAGGTTATGACCGGCGATAAATTCATATGCGGGCATCCTCCTTCTGCCTTCTATCTGCAATTCCTTAATAGCCAGACTATCCTTACCCGTAGCTACAATCATCGTGTGTTTATCAATCTGAACTATCTCTCCCGGCGATCTCCTGGCCTTCTGGCTTTCTAGCCCTATGACCTCAGCGCTATATATTTTTAATAACTTGCCTTTATAATAAGTAAATGCCCCCGGCCAATTAAAACAACCTTTAATAAGATTATGGATATCTGCGGCCGGCTCATTCCAGTCGATAAGTCCGTCTTCTTTTTTTAGTTTAGGTGAAAAACTTACCTGCTTAGCATCCTGCTGTTTCAGGGCATATTTATTTCTACCGATTAATTCCAGGGCCTCTACGGTTAACTCTCCCGCTAAAAGTGCCAGTTTTTCTTCCAGAGTAACAATAGTATCATTAACACCAATAGGCACAGCTTTCTGCATCATTATCGGTCCGGCGTCCATGTCTTTGGTTATCTTAATGATAGTCACACCCGTCTGGTGTTCGCCGTTTATAATGCTGTAACTTATGGGTGCTGCGCCGCGGTATTTAGGAAGAAGTGAGGCGTGGGCATTAATAGAAAATAACTTAGGAATACTTAAGATATCTTCACTGAGTATCTGGCCATAAGCAATAACTACGAATAAATCCGGCTTGAAACCCTTTAACAGATTCACTGCCTCATTGGTATTAATCTGCTGCGGCTGATAAACCTTAAGCCCGACATCATGTGCGGCCTTCTTAATCTCTGTTGCCTCCATGTGTAGCCCGCGGCCTTTCCTTCTATCCGGCTGAGTCACAACGCAAGCAACTTTATGCCCTTTAGCCAAAATCTCTTTTAGCGCAGGGACGGCAAATTTTGAACTACCGAAGAATATTATGTTCATTGTAAAATTTGCTCCGCAAGATTTAGTTCGTAGTTCGTGGGTCGTAGTCCGTAGGGCTATTGATAATACCTACGACCTACCAGCTACGAACTACAAACTATATCGGATCCACGTCCACCGTAACTATTATACCCGAATGCGGGAAATCTTTTAAGCTAATTTTTAAGAATCTGTTTAATTTTTCAGGATTCACCGAGGAAAACAATATTTGCCAATAAAAATTACCGCGTAATTTCTGATGGTATCCGGGATTAAGCGATACAAGTTTTATGCCTTTGTCGTTATTACGCTTGTTTAGAAACTCGAATAGCGCACCGGCTATCTCTTTAACCCTTGCGGAATCCTTACCCCGCAGCTTCACTGCCACGAGATGCCTATACGGAGGAAAACTAAGCTGTTTCCTGTGCCTCAGTTCCTCGTCGTAGAAGATACGCGTATCAGAGGATTTAAGCGCTTTAAAACAATGGTGGTTATTCAAATATGTTTCTATGATAATCTTTTCATCTGTCAGGCCAGAGAGCCCGCTTAAAATAGCGAATGTTTTTTCTGCGGACCTGAAGTCGATACGGTTTAAAGAATTATCCGCTGCCATGACTACAATTAGACCGAATTTAAGCCCGAGCCCCCTTATGATGCTTTGGCTACCGACAAAAATATCGGCGTCTTTAAAAGCGGCGGTATCATCTTCATCCCATTTGGCAATCTTGGCCTGAGGGAACATCCTGGCTAATTCGCTTACTATCTTTTCCGTACCCAGCCCCGAGTATTTAATGTATCCTGAGTTGCAGCTGGGGCATATCTCAGGCGGGGTCATCTTAAAATTACAATAATGACAGCTTAAGACCTGCTCTTTATAATGGTATACCAAATTTATTGCGCAACGCGGGCATTTTAAAGGCAGACCACAATTATGGCAAAAGGCAAAAGTGGCAAACCCCTTACGATTCAGAAAAACCAGTATTTTTTTATGTGCCCCCAAACAGCCAGATATAGAATCTGTTGCGTATCCGGATAATACACTAGCGGTCTTTATACCGTACTTCCTCGCCGGAGGAATTATGTCTACCTGCGGCGAACTTCCGGACTTAGGAATAGAAACGTAAGCGGCCTTATCCTTTTTGCTTAAATAAAAACTCTCCAGCGACGGAACTGCACCTCCTAAAATAATACCTGCTTTTTCTATCTCTGCGCGTTTTAAGGCAACGTCTCTGGCGTGATAATGAGGAACCTGATCCTGTTTATAAACAAAATCCTCTTCTTCATCAATTATTATCAACCCAAGTTTATCCAGCGGAGCAAATATAGCCGAACGCGTACCCAAAACTACCGGAATATCCTGTTTTCTAATATCGAACCATGCCTCCAGTTCTTTAGGCTGTTTACGGTACAAAAGGGCAACGCGCGTATTGAGTCCGGATGCAATCTTATCTTTGGCTGTTAAAAGCGCCTGCATATCAGGCAGGAGCATAATAGCCTGCCGGCCGGCTTCTATCGTACGGGATATTTCTTTAGAATAGAATTCCCATCTGGCGGGCCTATCTACACATTGCAATACAAGCGTAGATGCTTGATCCGCATAAACATGTTCGCTGTATTCTGCGGCGGGGATAGCCTTGCCTTTTCTTAAATCCGTGGGCAACGCTGTTTCAATCGCTTCACCCCAGGAGCAACAATAATAATCAGCGAGCCACTTAGTCAACAAAAGCGCATTTTTATCCAAAAGCGGCACATCATCGATTAGCTCCGCTATCGGCTTTAAGTTCTTGATACCTGTAGTATGCGTAAGCCCGACTACATAGCCTACCAACATACGCCTGCCAAAACTCAACCTAACCCGTGCTCCGGGTTTTATTTTGCCTGCGAATGCTTGTGGTACGATATAATCAAAAGGCCCACTAACGGCCAGGCCAAAAACTACCTGTGCATATAGCATCACATAACTCCCGCGCTGCAGAAGGTTTCTTTAGCCTAACCATATTATTTCTTACGGATTGCAGTTTATCCGGATTAGTCTTGTAATCCAAGACCGCGTCTTTTACATCCTTAAGGTTCTTGGCCCATAAACCTATCCCGTATTCGGATAATATTCTTATATTCTGTGTCTCCTGACCGGGAATCGCTCTTGTAAACACAGGCACCGTTCCAACAGTAAGAATCTCAGATATAGTAAGTCCGCCGGGTTTAGTAACAATAACATCCGCAGCCCCCATCATCTCTTCCATGTTGTCTACAAAACCAAATACTTTTACTTGATTATATTTTTTTCTGTTTATTTTCTTAAATAATTTTTTATTTCTGGCGCAAACCACTATTATCTGCACCTCGCCATGCAATGCATCCACTATTTTCTCTATGGGCCCTATTCCGAAAGAGCCCGTAGCCACCAGAACGGTAAACTTCTTTTCATCGAACCCAAGCTTTGCAAATATAGATTTACGCTTCCCGGATACAAGAGCAAATTTATCGTCTATAGGAATACCTAAGATTTTAATCTTCTCTTCTTTTACGCCCTGAGAAATAAGCTGTGTTTTGGTAATCTCACAAGCACCCACATAAATATCGGTATCGGGCAGAACCCAAAAAGGATGCACGCCGAAATCCGTGATAATCGTAACAAGCTTAGAATTGATCCTGCCTCTTCTCTTAAGATATGATGCTGATTCGGAAGGCAGGAAATGCGTCGAGATGATTACATCGGGATTCTCGGCAATAAGAAAATCCGTGAAATCCATCGTGTTCAAACGGTCTATAACAAAACGTATGCGGGTAACCAAAGGCCTGAGAAGAGCAAAAGATGTCAGATAAAACGAAATCTTCCACAGCCACGGCATATAACTAACCATCATTGTGTAGCCGCGGATATGGCTTTCTTTTACCAGGCGCTTAGAATAACTCAATACGTCTATGAGTTTAACCTGAGCTTGTGGATAATGCGCGCGAAAGGAATTGTAGACAGCTTCTGCTGATTTAAAGTGCCCTGCCCCGGCAGAAGCATAGGTTATGAATATCTTCATTTTTTTCTGGTTATAAACCGTGCTGCTTCCCAAAAGTTTTTGAAGACAAAATCCGGCTTTGTATCCCAGTTATTGCTATTGCTCATTTTCTCTTTTCCGGATAAAACAAGAATAGATTTACACTTAACAGCACCAGCCGCCTGCATATCGCGCATGGTGTCACCGATAAAGAAAGAATCCTTAAAATTAATAGCCGGATAATCTTTTTTGGCGGCGAATAGAAGTCCTGCCTTGGGCTTTCGGCAAGAACAGTTATCTTCCGAACGATGTGTACAGTAATAAACAGCGTCTATCTTGCCCCCTGCTTGCTCAACACTGGAAAGCATATGAGAAGTAATCGAATCAAGCGTGGCTTGGGTGTAGACGCCTTTACTAACACCTGCCTGATTAGACACGACAAATACCCTAAAACCCGACTTATTAAGACTAACGACTGCTGCCTTAACGCGGGGCAGAAACCTGAATCTTTTTAAAGAAGTAACGTATTTTCTATCCCCGGGGTATTTGTTTATAACGCCGTCTCTGTCAAGAAATACTGCTTTCATTAATTATTACCCGATATCCGGCTCTCTAACCTATCGCTTACTTGAAATAGCTTTCGTTATTCTTAATCCAATCGGCAAGCGTACTTAAGCCGTCCTTTACATTCATCTTAATTTTCCAGCCCAGGGCATTCTTTAATTTAGAAGTATCTGTAACATACACCTTCTGGTCGGAAGGACGCCAATCAGTAAACTTAAATATTGGTTTCTTTCCGGTAAGGCCTTCCAACTCATCCAGGAATTCAAGTAATGAAATAGTGTTCTCCTCACCCCCCCCAATATTAAACAAACCACTCTCCATATCGCTCTTTATAAAACGGTTAAAAGCATCCACGAGATCATCTGCATAAAGCATATCACGCACCTGCTTGCCGTCTCCGTATATGGTAATAGGTTTCTTGAATAAACTAGCGATTATAAACCAGGCAACCCACCCCTGATCCTCAAATCCGAACTGACGGGTACCGTAAGTACAAGACATCCTGAATACCGCTGTTTTCATTTTGTATATATGTGCATACTCCTGCACGTACAAATCCCCGACAAGCTTAGAAACGCCATATGGTGTATGCCCGGTCAAATCAGTGGGCATAGATTCATCCACGCCCGGTACGCCGTCATAGACGTATCTTTTTTCTTTCTCGATAAGTTTAATTTTATCGACGTTCTCTCCGTATACTTTATTCGTCGAGCAGTAGACGATTGCGGTATTCTTGGATTTCTTACGCGCCGCCTCTAAAACATTCAACGTGCCGAAAGCATTGATACTAAAGTCCTCTTTAGGCATGCGCACGCTGGAAGGCACTCCCGGCTGTCCTGCGGTATGAATTATTGCATCGACACCCTTACCGATAGCCTTGGCGACATCTTTATCGTTGCGTATATCGCCTTTAATCCTCTCTATGTTCTTGAAAGTTTTTAAATAATTCCAGTTAAACTCAACCGAATCCTTGTCATACCCGAATAATTTAGAACGCATAAGATTATCCAAAACAATAACTTTATTTTTAGGATTATCTTTGGCAAAAAACTCTGCCGCATGCGAACCTACAAGACCTGCACCACCGGTTACCAATACTCTCATTTTCTTTCCTCCCTTGCATTTGTCATTATTATCTCACGATACTTTAAATAACTGATGAATTGATAAAGAGCGGCATAATAAGCAACGACAAACCCCATAAAACCGTCTTTAAAACCCTGCCTGCCGACATAAGTACGCATGAATCTATCTATGCTGCGGTATAAAAACCTGCCTAGGCGCATAGGTTTATTCTGTCCGAACCATTTTTGCGCCTCGCGGGTTGTCTGATTATTTAATTTACTTAAAAAATCCTCGAAATTCTTATAGGAATAATGAATAATATCGGATTTTAGGTGGCCACAGGGATCATCCATGAATACCCGCGGATGAACACCTGCTTCTTCATAACGAAATTTGTCTTTCCTGAAGAGTTTCAATTGCGGACTAGGATACCATCCTCCGTGTTTAACCCAGTAGCTACCGATAAAATTACGCCTGGGAATAGTAAATCCGTTGTATTGTATAGATCCTGTTAAAACGCTATCTATCTCTGCCTTAAGCTCTGCAGTGGCGCGTTCATCGGCATCAAGGCTTAGAACCCAAAGATTTTTACTTAAGGCGTAAGCGATATTTCTATGCTTACCCTCGATGTCCATTTTCCGGGTTATTATCCTGTCGGTATACCCCCGGGCAATATCAACTGTCTTATCCGTGCTTTCATCGTCGACTACGATTATCTCATCTGCCCATCCAGCAACGGAATCCAGGCATGCGCGGATATTCTTCTCTTCGTTTTTAGTCAACACGATTACGGATAACGGCAGCATTACGACAAATACTCCTTCACGGAACTAACTACGTAATCCATCTCTTCTTTAGTTAAATCAGGATGTACCGGTATAGAAAGCGTTTGTTCGGCTGCTTTTTCGGAATGAGGAAAATCACCCTGTTTATAACCCAGGTGCCTAAAACATTCCTGTAAATGCAGCGGTATGGGATAATAAACGCGCGAGTCAATGCCATTCTTTACCAAATGCTCAGTCAATCCCGCGCTCGATTTATCCAGACGCAATACATAATGATGGAAAATATGCGTATTATATTCCGGAACAAAAGGAACATGCGCTGCCGCACCTTTAAAAGTAGCGTTGAAATATAAAGCGTTCTGCCGCCTCTTTTGATTCCAGGAATCAAGATACTTTAATTTAACCTTTAATACCGCGGCCTGTAACGTATCCAGCCGGTTATTGTAGCCTATCACCTCATGATGATACTTCTCGATGCTCCCTTGATTTCTCATAGTACGTATACTATCCGCCACACTCTTATCACGGGCCAGAACCATCCCCGCATCGCCGAAAGCGCCGAGATTCTTACCCGGAAAGAAACTCACCGTACCGCAATCAGCGATAGAGCCGGCTTTTTTGCCTTTATATTCCGCTCCAAAAGCCTGAGCAGTATCTTCTACGACCTTGAGATTATATTCTGCGGCTATTTTATTAATCGGATCCATATCCGCGCATTGTCCATATATGTGCACCGGCACAAGCGCTTTTATCTTCTTGGCCGAATCTTTCTTAAGAATCTTCTCTACCTCTTCCGAAGAAATATTGTAAGTAAGCGGATCTATATCGGCAAACACAGGAATTGCGCCCATAGCAGCTATCGCTCCGGCAGTAGCATAAAAAGTAAATGTGGGGCAGATAACTTTATCGCCGCTTTTTACGCCCAATGCTAATAACGCTAACCTTATGGCATCGGTACCGTTAGAGACACCTACGGCATATTTTGCGCCTGTGTATTTGCAGACATCCGCCTCTAATTCCTGAATCTGCCTGCCTAAGATAAAATTTCCGGCATCAATAACTTCTTTTATCGCCGCATCCAATTCCTGACGGATAGGGGCAATCTGTTTCTTTAAATCCAATAAAGATACCTTAACCGACATGCTTATAATCCTCCTAAAATAATTTTAAAGCTGCCTGAAACGCCTGTTCGACAGTAATACTTTCTAAGCAAGCCTTAGTTCTAACACAATCCTTGAGACGAAAATTACGGTAACAGGGGACACAGTCTAAACTTGAATTTAATACGGCGTGCTTTTTATAATCAAGCGGATACGGACCGTACACTTTCGGGTCTACCGGCCCAAAGAAAGAAACCGTGTTTTTACCTAAAGCAACCGCCATATGCAATGGCCCGCCGTCATTGGCTATAACTAAGCTCGCCCTGGACAATAATGCTGTCAATTCACCCAAAGAAGTCATTCCGCAAAGATTAACAGCCGCCAGATGCATAGCAGCCAGCATATTTAAGGCGATTTCTTTCTCGGAGTTACTCCCCACTATTATAATCGTTACTTGTTTTTTTTCAATTAATTTATCGGCTAAGGCGGCGAAATTCGCAGGCGGCCAATGTTTCAAAGATGCGTCTTTACCCCAGCTCTTTCCTCCTGCGGGGGCAATAACTACCAAATTTCCGGAAAGATCAGCCCCTTGTCCAAGCAACAATTCACCGGCTCGCTTTTTATCGCTCTCATTAATATACAATTCGGGAGATTTGTATTCTAAGCTAAGATTAAAATACTTTAGAAGCTCCCCGTAATATTCTATAACATGTTTATCCTGATATCCGCCTAAAAATACTTTTTTATTTAAAAATAAACCTCTCTTCTTATAGTCGTAGCCTATCCTCTCTTTAATCCCGGCACAGAGGCTAAAAAATCCATATTCTTTATTAAGCGACAAATCCAAAGCCGCGTCAAAACGTTCTTTTCTGATATCCTGGATAAAAGCGAATATTTTTCTTAGCCATGCAAAAAACGAACTACTACGCACAGCTTCAAACTCATCCCTGTCATACACAAAGATACGGTCTATATATGGATTATCTTTTAATATCTCACGGCTCCGGCTATTACAGAGATATGCCAGACTAGCTTCCGGCATTGCCTTTTTAAGGGCATGTAGAAGTGGCGTGGTAAATAATACGTCGCCTATGCCAAAAGGATTAATTATTAGGATTTTTTTATATTCCAAGTTTTTCTTTCGCTTTTTTAAATACCTGGTCAACGCTTATGTCTTTTAAGCTGCTGTTGGAAACAACAATACTGCCCTTACCCCACGGCCCCCATCTTTTAGGCCCCTTACCGGGGAGGTCATTTCTGAATATTGCTAAACAAGGTAAACCAACGCAAGCAGCCAAATGCACCGGCCCGCTGTCTCCGGAAACAAGCAAGTTGCATTTTCTAAGTAAAGCTGCTAACTCCAATAAATTCGTTTTGCCGGTCAGATTAACCAATTTTCCGGACTCTATCGCGCCAAACAATTGCTTAGACTTAACTAGTTCGCTTTTCCCGCCAATGATAAAAACCGAAACATTTAATTCTTCGGCCAACCTCGCAGCCAATTCCACAAAATAATCATACGGCCATTGTTTTACCGGATCGCTTGTCCAGGGATGGATAGCAACTAAAACCTCTTTAATGCCGGCGGAATTGCGATCATCAGGAATATTCAAAGATAAAGATGTATCATTTGTCTTGGCTCCAACCAGACCGACTAAGCCCAAGTTATATTCGACTTCGTGCATCTCTTCTAAATATTTAGTATCTGCTTTACGCCTGTTAAGCAAAAATCCCCATTTCCTGTCATAACCTACTCTCAACGGTATCCGGCAAAACCAGGTGATAAAATTAAATTCCCGGGAAGGATTAAGCATTACTGCTAAATCTATACGCTTTTTTCTTAAAGCCATTATTAATTTAACTTTGGATAAAAAAGAATGCTTTTCTCTGCTCCATTCAATAATTTCATCTATAAAAGGCACTCTTTGCACTAATATTCTTAAAGCCGGGTCAACTACGGCTATAATCTTGGCAGCGGGGAATGTTTCTTTTAGTGCTCTGAAGGCAGGGATGTTAAGCAGGAACTCGCCGAATCTGTCGTTACGCACGACCAGGATATTACGTATACCGGCAGGACTATCGGGCATGAGTGAACTTCTTTAAAGACAAGGAAAATCCTATCAAAAACCAGAATATCATTGCCACGCGGGAATAATACATACTTGTTTCGGTTAAACCGTTAATAAGAAACGCAATGAAACAAGCAACCAAAGAAACAGAAACAATTTTATAAAGCTCATCGTTCAAACCCTTATACACAGAGCGCGCCTGCTTAAACAATGCGAATAAAAACCACAAAAACATAACTAACCCGAAGAGCCCGGTTTCCGCAGTCAATTGCAGAAAATTATTGTGCGCGTACATTGAGGGCGCTGTTTCAGCTCCGTGTTTCTCGTACAACTTATAATGAAGATAATTTATAGAATATGTGTTGACGCCAACACCTACCACAGGATGATGCTTTATCATATTCAGAGAATTATTATAAATACTGAGCCTATCGGCATTAAGCAAGAATACGACGGGATTATACTTAACCTCGGTAGCCCACTGCTTTATCCTGTTAGGCATAATAAACGGGAATGCCAATAACAATACGATAAGAAACGCGGTTAGCCATTTATTTTTTCTGCATATGCTTATAAATAATACCGCAAAATAAAAACCTAGTCCGCTGCCCCGGGAGAGCGTGACAAAAACTCCTGAGGCAACCAATATACTGGCAATAAAACCAAATATCTTTGCCCTGCCTTTAAAATAAAACAATGACAGGCCCACAACCAATGGCGTTACCGCGCTTAAATAAACGCCTAAGACATTGGGATTGGGAAACGAACCCGTAGCCCGTATAATCCCTATAGCATCCTGCAAGGTGTTACCTTGAATAAAATCACTGCCGAATTTAAGCTGCCAAAGCGCATCTATAGATATAAGAAGAGCGCCGCAAAATACCGAAACTAAAATCTTAATTATGTGTTTTCTGTCTTTTATCTCTTCGGCGCAGATAATAAACGTAAGGAAATTAAGGGCCATTTTGCCTATACCGTGGAAACTGTTGCCCAGAGCTATTGTATTGCGGAAAGAAAAAACTGCTGCCAAAAGCATAAAAAGAAACGGCCAACTAAGCGGCGTTCTTATAAAAGGCCTCTGTTTAAGAAGTGCTTTCTTAAGCAGGTAAAAAACACTCATGATCCCGATAAAAGCATGCGGGAAAGCCGGGGCAATAACTATAGAAAAAGGAATTAATATAACGGCCCAGTAAATTATGTAATCAAAATATTTAATAATTTTTGTCATCATTTGGCTAGCCTATATTTTATCATATAAAAGACCGCCCACAAAGCATCTTTAAGCCTTATTTTTTTGCCTTCGCCATAGGAACGCGGGTGATAGGATACCGGAATTTCAGTAATACGCAGTTTTCTCTTGATGGCATTACAAATAATCTCCACATCTATGTCAAAACCTGTAGCCTTAAGGTTTAAAACAGGCAACACGTCCCGGCGTATCAGCTTATAACAAGTAGCATAATCATTAAATTTTGTGTGGAATAGAAAATTAAGGAACCAGCTTAACACTCTATTGCCCAAACGATGCATAAACAATCCGTGGTATCCGGACACAAACCGGGCACCCATAACAATATCGGCGGTCTCCTCCTGCATCTTCTGGATTAAACGCGTATAATCGGACGGCTCATATTCTAAGTCAGCATCCTGGATTATAAGATAATCTCCGGATGCATTGGCAAAGCCGGTTAATAACGCAGCACCTTTACCGCGGTTACTCATATGATGGATAATTTTAAGATTATCCATCTTTATTTCCACCAATATACGCTCCGTGCCGTCGGAAGAACCATCATCGACTACAACGATCTCTTTATCGATATTAATAGAGCCGATCTTTTCAAGAATCTGCCTTATCGTCTTTGCTTCATTGTAAACCGGAACCATAACCGAAAGTAGCGGCATATTTATCCTTTTATCCTCCTGCCCAGCGCCCATATATAGAGTTTCAGATAGCTAGGCAGAAGCTTAAGAACTTTAAAACTTGATTTACCCCTGGTGCGTTCTCGCCAAACAGTAGGCACTTCACTAATCTTAAAACCTGAATAATAAGCCTTTAAGGGCAATTCCATGGATATTTCAAACCCTTTAGCAGTTATGTCTATGCTATCTAAGACTTTCTTCCTGTACATCTTAAAGGCATTGGCAATATCATGAGTCGGAATACCCAAAAGATAATATAGTGACCATCCGCCTAAACACGACAAAGCACCCTTAAGTTTTGAGCCGCCCAGGCGCCCGCCTCCTTTTATATAGCGGCAACCGCAGACTACGTCAAAACCGCTTTCTATCTTTATAAGCATAGGCTTGATGGTAGTCAGATCATCGCATAAATCTCCCATAACCGGAATGACTACTTCCGAAGTAGCATTAAGAAAACCCGACCTTAAGGCATTGGCAAAACCTTTATCCAATTTGTTATCGACCAATTTAAGATTAGGGTATTTAAAACAAAGTTTATTTACTATAACGGCGGTATTATCCACGGAATGGTCATTAACAATAATCAACTCGTGCTCAAAATCGAGGCACTCTTCGATCCTGGTAATAACATCCGCTATATTTTCTTCCTCATTATAGGAAGGAACAATAACCGATAATTTCATTACAATCTTATCCCTTACTTAGTTACATGTGCATAAAGCCATTATCCCTGCAGATACCGCAAATACTGCAAACGGGAACGTTTCGCTTTAGTATCTGACGGCGCGCCGAAACAAAATCGATATTATTCCAGATATCTTTTATCGTCTGTGCCTTAACATCGCCAAAGGCATACTGATCGCCATAAACCGCGCAACACGGGAAAACTTTGCCGTCCCAGTTTATGCTTATTTCCTGCCACGGCTTGCGGCAGGTTTTCATAATCTTCCTGGGGGTAAGTTTTTCCTTATCATAAGCGCTATAGAGCGGATTATCGGGAATCCAGTCTAAATCACGAGCTATCGCTTCTTTGTGTGATTTTAGTATCTCGTCTTTCATCGAAGTACGCATTAATCCGATACGAAAATCAACGCCTATATCTTTAGCCATGACGGCGGCTCTATCTATCTCTTTTTCGTTATGCCGGAAGACTAAGAAATTCCAGACTATAGCCGTATCCCTGCCCAGCTCTTTTTTATATTTAACCAATGATTCTAAATTATCCATTACCAGGGCAAAATTACCGCCCACACGATACCTAGAATAAGATTCCTGATTTGATCCATCACAGGAAACTATAATCTCATCCACGCCTGAAGCGATTAAATCATTTAGCAAAGCGTTATCTTTGACATTCAGGTTAGTACTGATAGTAATTCTTATTTTATCGTTATAATCCTTAACACGCCTGATCATGGATATCAAATTCTTATTTAAGAGCGGTTCGCCCCAACTATATAAATTGATAGAGCGCAAACTATCTTTTAACTGGTCGAACACCTTATTAAATATGCCTTGGTCCATAAACCCCTTCACTGCCCCCGGTTCATTAAGCCCGGTAGGACACAACGGACATTTTAAATTGCAGATATTACCCGGCTCCACGTTAAGCACAAAGGGCAGGTAAGGCAATTTCACCGCCCGGAAATATTTAAATAACTTGGCTTTCCTCTTTCCTGAAACAAGCATGTTATTTAAAATAAGGTGTAGATAAACGGAGCTACTGCGCTACCCTGTGAGAAAAATATCAAAATACCCAAAAGCAGCAGTACTATAATTATCGGGGCCAGCCACCATTTTTTTCTCGCCTTTAAGAAATCCCAGAATTCTTTCACTATCCCTAATTTTCCCATTTTCTGTCTCCTTAGTTAGAACTGTTTTTCGTATGTCGCCTTATCGCGTTGCAGCTCTTCTCTTTTTCTCCAATAGCTATCCCTGCCTTTTTGTGTTCTTATGTCCAACAGGTCTTTGCCAAATAATTTTAAACAAAGGCTGATAGGTGTAAAAATAAGATAAAAAACAACTATCAGTATCAGGCGTGTGTTTACCCAGCTTAAAACAAAAGCAAGCCTCATCCAGAGTGAGTATGCCGGCTTAAGCACCATAGGAAAACCAAAAGCAAATAAACAAAATAATGCCGACACAATAAGCGTCGGAATTATGCTATGCCTATGCTTAAAGAATATTATAAGCGTTATTACGGCAAAGGCTATCGCCATAGTAATCCCGAATTTCTTTAGGTTCTTTCTGCTAAGATCAAGTTTTTCCATAAAAATTAATCGAGTTCAAATTCTTTTTGCCAGCGGATATCGTTTTTTAACGCCTTTTGAGCTTTTTTATCCAATAAAAATGACCCCATCACAAGATAATCCATTTCAGTGCGCATAAAACACTTATATGCATCATCAGGAGTACAGACTAACGGCTCGCCACGCACATTAAAAGAAGTATTGATTACAACCGGACAGCCGGTCTTTTTATAAAATTCGTTTATCGTATCATAATAAAGCGGGTTGTCTTCTCTGTCTATGGTCTGAACTCTGGCAGAATAATCTACGTGAGTAACTGCCGGAATAAGCGATTTTTTCACCTTAAGCTTATCGAAACCCTGTGCATTCATCCCGCAAACTGCCGCCTTATCACGCTTATCATCTTTAACCGGAGCCACCAAAAGCATGTATGGGCTATCCTGATTCATTCCAAACCATTCACTCACCTTTTCCTTTAAAACGGTCGGAGCAAACGGCCTAAAAGACTCCCTGTACTTAATCTTTAAGTTCATCTTAGACTGCATTTCCTGATTGCGGGCATCGCCTATAATGCTTCGCGCACCCAGTGCCCGCGGCCCGAATTCCAAACGCCCTTGGAACCAACCGATAACATTACCCTGTGCGATTAAATCCGCCACAACAGTAGACAACTGTGTGTAAGCTAACTTTTCATAAGCCGCCCCTTCTTTATTCAAGAATTCTTCTATATCTTTATCAGCATAAAAAGGCCCTAATAATGACGCCTTCTGAAAATCACTTTTACCCGAGGCCACACGCTTATTGCCCAGGTATTTATACCAAATAAGGAGTGCTGCACCTAATGCACCTCCTGCATCACCGCTTGCCGGTTGCACCCAAAACCTTTTAAACGGGCCTTCGCGCAGTATGCGGCCATTGCCTACGCAATTAAGCGCGACTCCGCCGGCAAGGCACAAATTCTCCTGCCCCGTGAGTTTATGCACATGCCGCACCATTTTAAGCATTATTTCTTCGGTTACTTTCTGGATTGATGCGGCAATATCCATATACTCCTGGTTAATTTTAGTCTCGGGCCTGCGCGGCGGAAGACCAAAGAGTTTATCGAAACGCCTGTTAGTCATCCTAAGCGTATTGCAAAATCCGAAGTACTTCATATTAAGCTTGAATGATCCGTCGTCCTTTAAGTCCAAAAGGTTATCTAAAATCAGGCGTACGTACTTCGGCTCTCCGTAAGGCGCTAACCCCATCAATTTATATTCCCCGGAATTAACTTTAAAACCGGTGTAATAAGTAAAAGCTGAATACAATAACCCAAGAGAGTGCGGGAATCTTAAATAATAATCGAGCTCTAAGTCATTGCCTTTGCCTACTCCAAAACTGGCAGTCTCCCATTCGCCTACTCCATCCATGGTCAAAAATGCTGCCTCCTGAAACGGCGAAGGATAATATGCGCTTGCAGCATGAGACTCGTGATGAGCGGCAAAAAGTATCTTACCCTTAAATTTAAGTTCTTTCTGGATCACTTCGGGGATCCACAACTTTTGCTTAAGCCACAAAGGCATGGCCTGGATAAACTGGCTTAATCCGGAAGGAGCATAGACAAGCGATGTTTCAAGGATTCTCTCAAATTTAATAAACGGCTTATCATAAAATACTACGAAATCCAGATCATCAACAGAAATATTGCCTTCTTTTAAGCACCATTCTATTGAACGGGAAGGAAAATTAAAATCGTGCTTTTTGCGGGTAAAACGCTCTTCCTGCACAGCAGCGATAATTTCGCCATCCCTGACCAAACAGGCGGCACTATCATGATAAAAACAGGATATACCTAGAATATTCATATTTAAAAATAGGTTCTTTCAGGAATTAAGTCTTTATAATTATACTTTATAAGCTCTGCCATGTCGATAAATAAAATGCTCATTTTCTTGCCACCAGTAATAACCCAGCTTGCGCCGGATGAGGCTGTTTTTCCCTAAGTACTTCCATGGCTTGGGCATAAAACCTGTGCTTTATTATTCTGTTTAAAGGGGGTACGATTTGCGCAAGACGCAGCAATACGCACATCTTATCCCAAATAAATATCTCCTCTAAAGAAAGATAGGAAGCGCGGTAAACTACGCTTAAACCAAGAAACTCAAGCTTCTTTACCCATCCATCCTCGCTTAACAGGTTAAAATGCCTTAACTGTTTATTTCTCAACGCTGCATAAATCTTGCCTCCCGGCCTCAAAGACAAATATTGCCTAAAAACATCCGTTGGGACAGTAAATATAAACAAGCCACCGTCTGCTAAAACTCTGACAACTTCCCCTAAAACCCTGTCCAAATCTTTAATGTGTTCAATTACGCTGTTGCTGAAAACAACATCAAAAGCAGAATCTTTAAATGGCATATCAAGGGCATTAGCTGCTACCAGGGATTTGTAAACTCCCGAACCTGGGATTTTGTTAAATACCGTATCCAACCCGAAATCTATTTTGTTAAAAACGATACTGCCTATATTGCCATCGCCACAACCTAAATCTAAAATGCGTTTTTCGCTAGTTAACGGATTTGCGCCCGTATATTCACAAACTCTCTCCAACTCTCTAACCCTGTAAAGCAGCGTTCCGGGATGCTCAAAAGAACTCCAGACGGAATTACAAATACACTCCTTATTGTTATTTTTGTACAATTCCATTTTTAATTTTTATTGCGGTAGAATCCTAGCGCATATCCCAAGGAGCGCTTTACGGATAATTTATTATAAAAATAAAGAAGGCCTTTCTTCCTCATGATAATCTTAAATAAATACTTATCTGACAGAACCCTCCTAGATTGCACGGCTTTTCTTTTCTTTAAAATACTACCTAAATTTCTAAAAACCCAAATTATTCCTTCAAAAGTATACCGGGCGTCTTTTAAGCGCCCATGCAAAAGAAGCCAGATACAAATGCCCAGCCAAAGAAAAACATGCACAGGCAATATTTTTATCATACTCAACGCTCCCAAGTTCTTAATAAGTGTGGCAATGTAATTCTTACAGCCGTGGAATTTGGCAAAATAATTCTGCCTAGGTCCCAAAGCCAAAACGCTGCCTCCGAAGGCATGCTTTACGCGCGATTGCGGAATGAATACGGTTTTCTTGCCCCTAAGCCATCCCCGCCAGCAAAGATCGGTCTCCTCCATGTATATAAAATAATCCTCGTCGAATAAACCGACATCCCTTAAAACGCTCGCCCTGGCAACCATGGCTGCGGATTTTACGCCGAATATTTCATCATTTGAATCATATTGGCCGGTATTCGGCTCGCCTGCCTGAGCCCTTTGTACGAGAAATCCGAATTGCCCTAAATAATCTCCTGCATAATCAAGCTTATCGGGATCATCGCGCAGCAGGAGTTTACACTGGCAGAAACCTATTCTAAAGTCTCGCGCCATCGCCTCTATGGGCTTATCCAGCCATTCGGGCAAAGGTATCGTATCATTATCTAAAAATCCAATATATGCGCCGCCAGAGGCCTCTATGCCTCTGTTTCTGGCATATGCAGGGCCAAAGTTCTTATCAAGGCTTATAAGTTTTAACTTCTGTTCGGTAAATGCTTTCCCTACTTCCGCTAAAGATCCATCAGTTGACCCGTTATCAACAACAATAACTTCAATATTCTTATAATCGGACTTAAATACCGCTCCAAGGCAGTCCAGGAGAAAACCTTTGCCATTATAATTAACAATAACAACCGAAACTAAAGGCAATAAATTATCGCTCATTTTAAGTTGGCAATTATACCGCCAAGCCACTCTTTATTACCGCTTTTTATAAATTTATAAAGCCAATACATGTCTAAGAATAATACGTTTGCCGCAAATCTGAATAATTTCTCCGGCGTATTGGGTTTTATCCATTTGAAATAAAAGTGCAGAAAATTCTTCATTCTCTGGTAGCTATCCTTCCCCCTGTCTTGGTAAACTCCTTTTTGGCTGATATTATGGATTACTTTAATCTTAGGATTAAATAGCAAACGATAACCCGCGGCCCTGATCCTAAAGGCCAAGTCCGGCTCACTCCAATCCCCCACACCCTTGTATTCCGGCAGAAAGCCGCATATTTTATCTAAGATGCTTTTACGAAACGACATATTGCAGGCCTCAAGGTAGTCCACTTCAATATCGTCAGTAAAATTTATTGCCTCTGGGTAATTAGATCCCACTGAAAAAGCTCCGCTTTTAAATATCCTGCCTATAGCATAAGGCTTATTCTCTAAAATAATAAAATTATAGGTTTTAACTATGAATCTCCATAAAATATTCTTTTTTATTTTGTGATGAAATGCCAGAACATCGCGGTTATCACTTAAGTCTTGCGGGATTACCGTGGGGCCGCTTACCCCGCCTACGGAAGGCGAGCTATTGAAAGAACGGACCAGCTCTCTGGACCAAGCAGAACACAAGATGACATCGTCATCAATAAAAGAAACTATTCCCCCCTGGGCCTTAGCTAAACCGGAGTTTCTGGAATACGTCAGGCCTCTGTTCTCTAATTGCACCCGAAGTACCGGAAAACTTCCGTATTTTCCCAATACGTTCTCTATCGCCGATATCTGATCACTTACTATTATTACTTCAAAATTAAGCGACTCCTGTGAGCTAAGAGAACCCAGGCATCTATCTAAGTCAGCTGCCCTGCCCAGAGTAGGGATAACTATAGATATTTCCGGTTTATTCATTGTTTTTTCCTAAACGTAAGGTAAACCAATGCCCCGCTTGCCGCGGATATGGCTTTGATGAAATACAAATAAAACAATCCTAAGAAAAGAACCGGATCCTTAAGCGCTTTATAATGAAAATAAGTCCTGCGCGGCATGCTATGATAAAGTGCGAGTTTCTTATTAAATTTAAAAGCCGGAATATAATAATATCCGTACCTAAAGAACTTACGTGCTACCTGTCTTGCAGTTGTAGTTTCATGATGCCAGATGTAAGCATCTATAAACTTGATCTTTGCTCCCATCTCTACTATTTTATGGTAAATAATCGTATGCTCGAAAGTAATCGGGGGATTAACCTTAAAGTCTATTCTCTTAAAATAGCCGGAGCGAAAGAATCTGGGTATTGCCGTACCTTTTAACGGATCATCATCATGGAGAGAATGAAAGATATCCTTATCGTAAGCAATAACTTTCTCTACGAACGTATTCTCGGTAATCAGCGATTTCTCAAAACAGGTTACCCCGTCATAGCCCTCCTCTTCGCAAGCACGCACGCATCTTTCAATAACATCCTTATCCAATATCTGGTCAGAGTCCAGTAAAAATATATATTCACCGCTGCTTGCCTTTGCCCCGGCATCACGCGCCAACGCCAGAGTAGGCGCAAAAAGAATCTTAGCCCCCCAGGATTTAGCAATATCCAAAGTATCGTCTTTACTATGAGAATCCATAATAATGATTTCAACATTGGTATGGGTCTGCTTTCTTACCGAACCAAGGCATTTAGCAAGCGTACGAGCGGAATTATATGTGGCTATATTAATCGAAACTAACGGGCGCATATTAACTTAGTAAGCCTTCCGTCTTTAATCCTTTTAATATCTTCATCCACCATCATTCTGACCAGCTCAGGGAACTTAACACTGGGCTTCCATCCTAGAATCTTGCGAGCTTTACCATAATCTCCTTTGAGGATATTCACTTCCGCCGGACGGTAAAAATTCTTATCGATAACGACATATTTCTTCCAGTTAAGGCCAACATAATCAAAAGCCTCATTCAAGAATTGGCGTACCGAATGAACCTCTCCGGTAGCGATAACATAATCCTCTGGCTTATTATGCTGCAGCATCAGCCACATAGCCCTTACATAATCTCCGGCAAATCCCCAATCACGTTTTGCCTCAATATTTCCTATGCGCAATTCTTTGGAAATCCCCAATTTTATTTCGGCAACGCCGCTGGTGATCTTACGCGTTACAAATTCAAAACCCCGGCGCGGGCTTTCATGGTTAAAAAGAATTCCGGAAAGCGCAAATAACCCGTAAGCCTCGCGGTAATTCCGCGTCAAGTCAAAACCGGCCACCTTGGAGATTCCATACGGCGAACGCGGATGAAATGAAGTTTTCTCGTCCTGAGAAACTTCTTCCGCCAGCCCAAACATCTCGCTTGATCCGGCAAAATAAAATTTACAATGCGGCGCTTTATTCTTTATAGCGGACAAAACAAAATGCGTTCCGTTAATATTAGTATTTATGGTAGAGAATGAGTCTTCGAAAGAATAGCTGACAAAACTTTGCGCGGCAAGATGATAACATTCCTGCGGCACAACTTTCTCTACCACATCAAATATACTGGCGTAACTCTCCAGAGATGCAGAATGTAAACGCAGCCTTTTAATAATACCTCTTAAACGCCAGAGCCTGTGCCGGGGGTCTTCTAATGCCGCTCTCCTGATTAAACCATGCACCTCATAGCCCTTATCCAAAAGAAGCTCTGCAAGATACGAACCATCCTGTCCGGTTATGCCTGTAATGAGCGCTTTTTTCATGAGCCTTCCTTTCTGTATCTGGAATAAAGGACCAATAAGATAATAAGAGTGATTAAACTGACTGTATTAGCAACTATGATAATATAGTTTTTAAGATATATTCCGTACACAACCCAAAGCGATATCCCCAGGGTAAATTGTAATAACGCCGCAATACTTACATCTTTGACCGATTTTACTTTTAATATCTTGCCTATCTGAGGAACAAAAGCAAACATAGTCAATAATGCCGCTGCCATACCGATTATCTTCCAAAACATATTTTACTCCTTACTTGAAGTCAAAAATGTGCCCGAAAACTTTTTTTGCTACCCTAAGAGAATACCTCAAGTCGTCCATATCGCTGATTTGGCCGGCTTTTTTTAGCATAAACCCGGGAGAAAAACTGAATTGATACATATTCCTGACCAGCCCCATGATCTTCTCATCAGATACAAGTCCGCGCATTACCGGCGCCTTCATATCATACTCATCCCAGTCAAAAGTTTTAAGCCACCCTTTTTCTTTGCATTCTTTGAATAACATGCTCCCAGGATACGGAATCACCACAGTTGCCTGCATGGTATAAGCGTAACCTTTCTTTAAAAGCCACTTTGCCAATTTCATAGTCTTAAGGGCATCCTCGTAACTCTCCCAGGGGTAACCGAACATTACCGTAATATGCACGGATAATCCGGCAGTGGATGCGGCTTTACAATCTTCGATAATTTTCTCTACCTTAAGCCCCTTATCCAGCCTATCCAGCGTGGATTGATTCACAGATTCAAGCCCAAAAAGAACAAGCCGAAAGCCGGATTTTCTCATCAGAGAAAAATCATTGGCGGTTAAAGCTCCGAAACGCATGTTACAATCCAAATATATTCTTTTATCTAAACCACGCGCATTCATCCCGCGGCAGAAATCTTGCAGCCAATCCCCTACGGGAAACGAACCGGTATCATCCATTATCTCGCGTACGCCGTAAGTTTGCACTAAAATACTTATTTCATTCAATACATTCTCTACAGATCTAGACCTAAACGTAGGATATAGCTGTGGCCACGAACAAAAACTACACCTGCCCCACCAGCAGTCACGACCGCTTGTAATGTAAGTACCCGGAGTACGTTTGTAGTTTCCGTTCTCATAAGCATAAAGCTGCCATTTGGTCAAATCGCGGTCTATAAAAGGAAGTAAATCCAAATCGTGATCAAGTTGAAATTTTCCTGTACTCTTAACTTGACCATTCTCTCGGTAATATATACCCGGTTCCAATCCATGAACCATGAACTTTGAACCATGAACTTTTAAATAATTGCATAAATTTAACAAAAGAAAATCGTAGTCACCTCCGGTGAGTACATAATCAACCCCTGAGTTCTGAAACGATTCTTCGGGTAAAGCTGTTACGTGATCACCGAATAATACGGTTCGTAGTTCGTAGTCGGTAGTTCGTAGGGCATTTAGCGCGTCAATTATCTTCCAATGCTGCTTAACAACCGGAGTTTTAGTTTCAAAAACAACAATATCAGGCCGCTCTTCTTTGATGATCTCAAAGAATCTATCCTGGGATAATCCTTCGGCAATACAATCAAGCCATATCACTTGATAGCCTGCTTCTTTTAATAAAGTTGCCGCCTCAGCCGGAACAACCGGATAAATATAAGTAGGTTTCTTAAAATACTGGAATTGCCTATTCTGGCCTAACGTAGGCACGCCTTTATGATTATTTAACGGTGGATATGCAATTACTATTTTCATAGTTCTTCTATTAGCTTGGGTGACAAAAGGCCCTTTATAAAATAAATACCATATGTCAGATGAGTTAAAATAATTCCTAAGAATACAAATAACGCCATACGCAGCGTACAGGAAATACCCGAAATAAGAGCAGCCAACAAATAAAATAATATGACGTAAGAATAAAGCATTTTAAACGACGCGCATGAAGAAGAAAATAATGCCCCCAACGCTATAAATAAGACAAATGCGCTGGGCAAGAAATATGCGGGCCTAAACGAAGTCTGCGGGAACCTCTTGGCAAAATACCCGCGGTGAAGCGCATAAGAAGCAATCTGCTTAAGGTGCGGGGCAAATAAGGCTCTGCGGTGGTGGTAAACAACAACCTGCGGATCATAGACTATTTTCTTGCCTAATTTCTTGGTTATATCAAGACACAGCTTCGTATCTTCGCCAGGCCAGAAGTTAGTACTGAATCCACCTGCCTCATCAAAAATTGACTTACGCACCAGAAAATTACAGCTGGGATAATCATCCACTAATTGCCGCAGCCCTTGGATATAGCGATATCTATAAACTCCTCCCACTAAAAATGACGAATAGACAAAACCGCTGGCACGCTCTAATAGAGAATCATCTTGGGGAGTAAGCCCGGGGCCCCCTACAGCCGCCACAAGGGGATCAGAGAAATTCTCCAAGGCATTGGCAAGCCAATCTTCGCGAGGATAAGCATCATCATCTATAAAAGCTAGAATATCCGCTTTACTTTGCCGGGCCGCGATATCTCTTTTGTCTGCCGGATTCAAAGGTCCGGTAGAGATAAATTTAATACGCGGATCGCTTAGCTCGGCTAAGACAGGATCATCCGTCAGAACGATTATCTCGAAATCATTATAATTTAGGTTGCGGCAATAATTGACGCATTTTTCTAAATTATTGCTCCATAATTTGGCTGCAATTACAATCGATACGGTCATAATACCTCAATATGTACATCCTGTAGAACACCGCCAGCGTATCCTGCAGAGTAATCAGAATAGCGCTTAATCCGATACGCCCGTAGCGCCTCTGTGGGCTTAACACAACCGGAGCTTCGGCAATCTTAAAACTTAAGTGATGAGCATTTACCAAAAGCTCGAGGTCAAAAGCAAATTTCTTAACCAGGATCCTGGGAAAAACACGTTTAATCACTTCTACTTTAAAAAGCTTTATCCCTGTCTGAGTATCGCGGCAGGGCAAATTAAATAAAATCCTGACCAGTATATAATAAGCGAGGCTTATTATTCGCCGGCCGAGAGGATATTTCACAATGGAATTAGGATGAAATTTAGAACCTACGACAATATCAGCACCATCTAAGCGCATAATGTTAAAGAAAGTTTCAAATTGCATTGGATGCAAATCCATATCAGCATCAAGAAAAACCACGTAGTCTCCGTTTATGTAGCGCAGTGCCTCCTTAATGGCCCAGCCTTTGCCTACATTATTGCTGCCTTTATTTACTATGAGCCGCCCTTTATATTTATCAATTAACCCGGCAGCATTTTTATAGGTACTATCTTGCGAGCCGTCATCTATAACAATTAACTGCCAATCATAGCCAAACCCTGCAAAAGCCTTGGTTGTTTCTTCGATTGCAGAAGCAATACGTACAGCCTCATTGTAAGCAGGCATAATTATAGAAATTCTTTCCTTCATTCGCAAACTACCTCTTTCTTAAATGCTAGATAGCAATTAACCAAAAACAGTAAAACCGCATTAACACACAGAATCAGCTGAATATCGAGAATATGACGATGCAAAACAGCAATCGCCGACACCTGGAACAGAACAGATAAAGCGATGTATTTTATAAATCGCTTATCCTTGCGGGATATAAAATACGTGATGAATATGTATGATAGAGAGAAAAAGCTCATCGATATACCAAAAAGCCTGCCTAATCTCACAGATTCGCTAAAATCTTTTCCGGTTAGGATTTTTAAGAAAAAATCCGGAAATATGTTATAAACAATCCAAGAAAGCGCGCATATGGCTGAGGCAAATAAAAGCGAGCGCCGCAAGACAGGCATGCTGTCGATATTCTTTACACTCAATGCACTTGTCCTGGGCAAAAGCACCACACTTATTGCCGCCGGCATAAAAAGAAATATTTTCCCGATCATTTGAGCTATAGAATAAAAACCTGCGTCTTGGGAAGTAAAAAAATATCTTACTAGAATCATATCTACATTTACCAGTACCATAAAACAAAATAAACTAAAAGCTATCGGGAACAGGTACAAAAATATCCCCTTAAAATTTATGTGACTATCTATGTCTTTAAAAGAAATAGAATTCCTTAAACCAAAGAATAAAATAGCTATTACCAGAATATTGGCGGATAAAAATGCTCCTAACGCCATAGCGATACTTAGGCCGACACTGATAATAATTATGATAAGTGCCAGTTTGAGAATTGAACCCGCTACTGAGGCAGATATAAACCATCCGAACAATTCCAGCCCTTGAGCCCCTCCCAACATTACAGGCGTAACCCAACAAGAAACAAACAATAAAGATAAAATATATACGCTAGCCGGCGAATTGATATTTAAAACCCGTACTATATAAAGAGAAAACCAATAAAATCCAGTTAAAGTCAGGACTGCCAGAAAGATGCTTTTCTTTAAGAAACTCCCCAAAAGAAATCGTACTTTATCCAAATCATTGCCTGCCGCGTATTGAGCGCCATATTTGGCAACAGCGGTCTGGATGGTCAGTAAAGGCACCGATAGAATCATAAAAACAGAGATCAGGGAATTAAATGCAGAAAAATCGGCGGGAGAAAATTTATGAGCGACAAGTAGCTGGCATAAAAGATTGATAAAGTTTACCAGCGAGCTACCGGCAAAAACCAGAAATATATTCTTCGTAAAATCATTTAAACTGATTTTCAATTTAATGAGGAATATATCCTTAAAGCTAAACGACTATTTTTAAGAACCTTCTATTTCCAGCTTTAAGGATGCCGCTTTTGTCTATGATAAAATCCTCATCACTAATCTTGGCGTCTTGAAATGTTACTGCCTGCTGCTTTATGAGCCTGCGCGCTTCATTGCCGCTTTTAACCAGGCCGCTTGCAAGAAGCACGGAAACTATCTTCTCATTAGGCTTTATTTTATATTCCGGTATATCCTGCGGCAGCTCTTTAGAGCCGAATACACGTTGAAATTCCTCTTTCTGCTTGGCGCCCGCCTCGATTCCGTGATACTGGCTTACGATACCTAAAGCAAGGTTTAATTTAGCTTCCTTAGGATGCATAGATTTAATCTCTTCTAAGTTTGCATCAGTAAGTAGCTGGTAATACTTAAACATTAATTCATCTGATATTGACATAATCTTACCGAACATATCTGAAGCGGAGTCATTAATACCGATATAATTACCATATGACTTGCTCATCTTCTGTACGCCATCGGTACCTTCAAGGAGGGGCATAGTAAGCACCACCTGCTGCCCCTGGCCGTAATCCTTCTGAATTTCTCTGCCCATCAGAAGATTGAATATCTGGTCTGTCCCGCCAAGCTCTATATCGGCCTCTAATTTTACCGAATCATACCCTTGTAAAATAGGATACATAAACTCCAGAAGCGAAATATCTTCGTTTTTAGCCATTCTCTTCTTGAAATCTGCTCTGGCAAGCATCTGAGACACCGTAGCATGGGTAGTAAGATTAAGCATGTCTAATACGGACATTTTATCAAACCAATCGCTGTTAAACACAATCTCAAGCTTCTTCAAATCTAGCACTTTAGATACCTGCTTTTTATAGGTAACCGCGTTTTTTGCTACGTCTTCTTTGGTCAGCTGTTTTCTTATTTCAGATCTTCCTGTAGGATCGCCTATGCGGCCGGTAAAATCACCGATTAGAAATATAACCTTATGCCCAAGATCCTGAAATTGACGCATCTTACGCAAAAGCACAGTATGCCCCAGATGCATATCCGGGGCAGTGGGATCAAATCCTGCTTTTATCTTAAGCGGCCTTTTTAGCCTGATACTCTCCTCCAACTTCTTTTTCAGCTCTTCTTCGGAGATTATATCAACTGCGCCGCGTTTGATTATTTCTAATTGCTTATTAACATCCATACCGCACCTCTAGTTTGTTGACTCAGGGTTTAGGTTTAGGTTTAGGTTTAGGTTTAGGTTTAGGTTTAGGTGGCGATTATATGACGCGCGCATCATCACCCTAACCTAAAAACCTATGCAGCTGTTTATATTTTGGCGGACAAGCCTATTTTGGCCTGCTCAACATCCACCTTAATAACTTTAACCTTTATTTTGTCACCTGGCTTAACTTGCGCCAGAGCATCTTTGTCGATTTCGCTGGCATAAACCAAACCTTCCAGCTCTTCGTCGATTTTCACGAACACGCCGAAGTCGGTGATGTTGACTACTTCCGCTTCAAGGATAGTATCCAAAGGATACTTAGCAGCTATCTCTGTCCAAGGATTAGGCTGCAATTGCTTGAGCCCTAAAGCTATCCTGCGGTTCTGCGCATCGATAGAAAGCACAGAGACATCAACCTTTTGCCCCTTCTTAAGCACATCCTGCGGATGAGCGACTCTCTTGGTCCAGGACATATCCGAAACGTGAATCATGCCTTCTAAATTATTATCCAGCTCCACGAATGCTCCGTAATCGGTAAAGCCCCTTACTTTGCCGGAAATCTTAGCTCCCACAGTGTATTTAGAATCTGCGTCAAGCCAAGGATTCTGCTCAAGCTGTTTTAAACTTAAAGATATGCGGCGCGATTCTTTGTCCACGCTTAAGACCTGCGTTTCAATCATATCGCCTATGGCAAACATTTCACTGGGATTATTTACTCTCTTGGTCCAGGATATTTCGGAAACATGGATCAAGCCCTCTATACCCTTTTCCAACTCTACGAATACCCCGTAAGGAACGATATTCACAACTTTACCTTTTAACTTAGCACCCACGGAATATTTCGACTCGATGTCCTGCCAGGGATCGGGTAAGCGCTGCTTAAGCCCCAGAGATACCTTGCCGGACTCTTTGTCAATATTCAAAACCATTACTTCGATCCTGTCACCTATGGCGACTATTTCCGAAGGATGGCTGATTTTAGACCACGACATATCCGTAATATGCAATAATCCGTCTATGCCGCCTAAATCAACAAACGCGCCAAAATCGGTTATCGCCTTAACGGTCCCGGCAACTATACCGCCGATCTTTAATTCCTGCAGTAACTTCTCTCTGCCGGCTTCTTTTTCCTTTTGTATTGCCTCGCGGCGGGAAAGAACAATGCTGCGCCTTAAGGTATTGATTTTGACTATCTTGAATTTAAATACTTTGGTAATTACATCCTTATCGGGTACATTCTTAAAAGCAGAGAGTGATGCGGGTAGAAATCCTTCTATACCCATAACATCAACTAAAAATCCGCCTTTAACTTTTTTGTTAACTCTACCATCGACAAGGTCGCCTTCTTTTTGCCCATGCACAACCTTATCCCATCCCTGCATATGCACTGCTTTTTCGCGGGAGAGCACGATCATGCCGGCATCATCTTCTATGGATTCGACAAAAAACTCTATTTCTTTACCCACTTCCAAATCACCCGGCATAAACTGAGAGACGCTGACAATACCCTCGGATTTAAATCCGACATCTACTAAAGCGTCCTTCTGGGTAACGGCTACTATCTTGCCTTTAATAACCTGGCCTTCGCGTATTATCTTAATACTTTGATTGTAAAGCTCTTCTAGGCTTGTTTTTGTATCTGGCATTTTAAATTTCTCCTTTTATATTATATTTTAATTTTGCTACCTACGAACTACTAACTACTGACTAAACTACCCCCCTTCAAGAGAATTTTTATAGCTATATAATATCGCAATTGAAGCATAAGAAAAACACAGCGAGCTTGCTGTTAAGAATGGAAATTAACATGCGAGGCGCCTAACATCATCCATAACAATAGATGCAATCTGCTCATAAGGCAACCCCCTTTCCACGTGAATTTGCCGGCCGAAATATACGCTGATTCTTTTCGGACGGATGAACTTCGCCCCTCTAGGAAGGGCTTCGTAAGTTCCTTTTACAAAAGCGGGTATTATCGGAACGTTTAACTTTGCCGCTAAAAAACCCACACCTGCCTGAGGCTCATGGACAGAGCCATCTGGCGCGCGAGTCCCTTCTGGGAAGAGAAGAAGCCCGCCACCCAAGTTAACCCTGCGTATCGCTTCTTTTATTGCCGATAAATCCGCAGACTCTCTCTTTAAAGGAAAGGCGTTAGACTTATATAATGCCCATGAAGCCACGGAATTATTAAATAAACTGTCTTTAGCCATATAATTTAAAGCACGCGGACAGGCAACACCCACGGCCACAGGGTCTAAATTACTCACGTGATTACTCGCCAGAATAAACCCACCTGTCTTAGGTAAATTTTCTTTGCCATATACTTTTATACCACACATAAGTTTAAGAACCACAACACAGATAAACCTAAAAACCCAATAAAGCATGCTACACGATCATCTTCCTGCCCAAGGCAAGTAATTTCTTGGCGCGGTCTAAGTTTTTGGCTTCAGAATAAAGACGCATAATCGGTTCTGTGCCTGAGCCACGGAACATAAGCCAACTCCCATCATCACATATCAGCTTTAGCCCGTCATAATCCTTAATCTCTGCCACTCTTTTACCCAAGATTTCTGCTGGAGCATCTTCTTTCCTAACTTTAACCTGATGGTCGAGCTTTAAGTCATCGCGCAGATAATAATATCTACCGAACTGTTTCTCCATCTCATTTAAAATCTTTAGCATATTCTTATTACGATAAACCATCATCTCTATTAACAGCAATCCTGCAACCGAACCGTCGCGCTCGGGGATATAATTCTTTACTCCCATCCCGCCTGCCTCTTCTCCGCCGGTCAAGATATCTTGTTTCACCATCAAATCGGATATATACTTAAAACCAACCGGTGTCTCATATAATTTGACTTTCAAGAATTTAGCAATATTATCAACCATCTCCGAACCGCATATCGTCTTAACGATTCCGCCGGACCACTTCCTGCCCTGGTTAAGATGAAGTGCTAAAAGCCCAAGCACTTTCTGGGGATGGATAAAAACACCGCCCGGTGCCACGGCAGCTATCCTGTCGGCATCGCCGTCTAAGGCAATACCCAAATCGAATTTCTCTTTCTTCACTCTGCGCTTTAATTCCTCTAAGTTTTCCTCAAGCGGCTCAGGTCTGCCTCCGCCGAAAGAGGGATTAATAGTGTTACGCATAAACTCTACTTTTATTTTTGTGCCTTTAAGTATTTCAGCGATTAAACTATCACCCGAACCATACATAGCATCCACAAGCACCTTGAAGCGCTTATTTTTTATTCTTTTCAAGTCGATATAATTACGGATAAATTTTACGTAATCACTGACAAGATTTTCCTTGGATATACTTGCGTTATTAACGGGCTCTTCTTTTACGGGATTCTTGCCTAATAGCTGCTCTACCTCGGTAGTCAGTTCCTGTCCTGCCGCTCCTCCGGAGGGCACTTTAATCTTAAAACCGTTGTATTCCGCCGGATTATGCGATGCAGTAATCATCACACCTAAATCTAAAGACCTCTTTTTTACGGTAAGACTTAATGTAGGTGTAGGAACGCTTCTATCAGAAAGAATAACATCTATTCCGTTATTCTTAAGAACCTCGGCACAGGCCTGGGCAAAATTAGCAGACATAAAACGCGTATCATAACCCACTGCTACCCGTTTGCCGTTGCCAAGATAATCTGCTACCGCCTGAGATACAATCTTCAGATTCTTATAAGTATAATTATCGCCTATAATGCCACGCCACCCGTCTGTCCCAAACTTAATCTCACTACCTTGCATTTCTTATCCTTTCTATAGCTTGTTTTACATTGCTGGCAGAAAATACATAAGAACCCGCAGCCAAGATATTCGCCCCTGCCCTTATAACCGGGCCGGCTGTCTTATCGTTTATGCCGCCATCTACGGAAATATCGCCGCTGTAGATTGCGCGCAGTTTTTTAACCTTAGTCAAAGCCGAAGGAATAAATTCCTGTCCGCTGAAACCCGGGAAAACCGACATCACCAATACGAAATCCACCCATGGCAGCACACTCTTAATTTTACTAATAGCTGTATTTGGATTAAGGGATACCCCTAATTTAACACCTTTGGCTTTTAATTTTGACCTTAATATTTTTAATTCGGTCCCCGACACCGTTTCGATATGGAACGTAATCATGTCGCTTCCGGCTTTGATAAATTCATCCGTATATTTTTGCGGATTTTCAATCATCAAATGCACATCAAGCGGAAGCCGGGTATGCTTTTTGATATATTTCACTACCACCGGGCCTATGGTAATATTAGGAACAAAGTGGCCGTCCATAACATCGATATGCACCATATCCGCTCCGGCGCGCTCGATCTTTTTTAGCTCGCGGTCAAGACAGCTAAAATCAGCTGACAATATCGATGGTGCTATTTTAATTTTCATTTATAAAGCCTCTTCTTGTTTATGTATTTAAAAACCGCATCCGGAACCAGATACCTGAAGGATTTATTATCCTTTATAGCCTGGCGTATTTCAAAACCCGAAATATCTACCGCCCTGATAGGCAAAGTTGAAATATACGTTGGGATCCTCTCCAACGCGTATCCCGGACGGGTAGCTGCAATAAACTTGACTATTTTTGTAATTTCGGCTAAATCCTTCCATTCATCGAGATATTTTAAAAGGTCGGAACCGATAATAAAATAAAGCTCATCCTTAGGGTATATATTCTTAAAGTTCTTAACGGTATCTATTGTATATGACCTGCCGTCTCTTTTTATCTCAAGGTCAGAAACCGAAAAATATCTGTTAGACTTAATCGCATCCTTAATCATGGAGTACCTAGAGCTAGCAGGCGCTATATCAGAACTATCCTTATGCGGCGGAAGGTTTGCCGGTACAAATACAACCTTATCAAGCGCCAGTTTTTCTCTTGCCTCTTCGGCGAGTATGAGATGCCCTATATGTATGGGATTAAATGTCCCGCCTAAAATGCCTATTTTCATTGTCGTATTTGCCCGTTTCCTAATACCACATATTTATAGATAGTCAATTCTTCAAGTGCCATCGGGCCGCGGGCATGCAGCTTATCGGTAGATATGCCTATTTCTGCTCCCATGCCGAATTGATAACCGTCGGTAAAACGTGTAGAGGCATTAACATAAACGCAAGCCGAATCAACACCTTGTAAAAATTCTTTAGCGTTATCTTTGCAATCAGTAACAATGCTATCTGAATGATGCGATCCGTAATTATTAATATGTTTTATCGCTTCTTTTAAATCTTTTACCACCTTAACCGATAAAATCAGGTCAAGGTATTCAGTGCGGTAGTCTTTTTCAGTAGCGGTCTTTACGCCAGTACGCACAATCCTACGCGTCATCGGGCAACCGCGAAGCTCTACCCCGGCATCTTTAAACTTTTTAGCCATCCCCGGCAAGAATCTGGCAGCAACATCACTATGCACAAGCATACTCTCCATAGCATTGCAGACACCTGGACGCTGGACTTTAGCGTTAAAACATATCTTTTCTGCCATATTTAAATCGGCCAACTCATCAACATAAACATGGCATATGCCCTTATAGTGCTTTATTACCGGTATACGCGAAAGTTTTACCACCTTTTTAATCAACCCTTCCCCGCCCCGCGGCATCACCAAATCAATATATTCATTTAACTCTAGAAGCTCGTCTATTGCTTTTCTGTCCTGCGTAGCTACGACGCTGATTGCATCTTCAGGTAATTCGTGCGCTTTTAAAACGCTCTTCAATATCCCGGCGATAGCTACATTAGAATTTAGCGCCTCGCTGCCACCCCTTAAAATTACGCTGTTGCCTGACTTAAAGCATAAACCTGCGCAATCCGAAGTAACATTAGGACGCGACTCATAAATTATAGCAATTACCCCAATAGGCACACGCACCTTTTTAATACACAGGCCATTGGGCCTGGACCAGGCTTTAATAACTTCACCCACGGGATCAGGAAGCTTTGCGATCTGGAGCAAAGAATCGCTCATTTCCTTTATCCTCTTTTCAGAAAGCACCAGCCGGTCAATAAACGGCTGCGATAGCCCATGTTTATAGGCATTGCGCAAATCCTTTTTATTAGCCTGCATTACAGCACTCTTCTGACGAATCAAGGCCTGGCTCATGGCCTTGAGTACTTTATTTTTTACTTCTGTAGGCACATCTAACATAGCCCTGGAAGCAAGCTGTGCATTTATGGCAATGTCGGTAATCTGTATTTTTAAATTTGCGCTCATATTATAACTATATTATCCCGATGAATTACTTCTTTATCGAAACGTCCGCCCTTAACCTTATTTAATTGCTGTGATGACAATCCCGACTTGCCGCGGGCAATCTCATTTTTAGACGAATCCAATACCGCGATAACCTCACCGTTTTCAAAATTCCCCTCCACCCCTACTACGCCAACGGAAAGCAGGCTCTTTTTATTTAATAACGCTGCCTTTGCGCCGTCATCGACAATAATCTTACCCTTGGGCTTACTGCCGAAGGCAATCCAACGCTTACGTGCCTGTAAAAAACCTTTATTGGGCACGAATAGTGTACCGGATGAAGAAGGATTTTCTGTCGCCGATATGATTATATTCTCACAGGCACCGTTTGCGATAACGCAAGGAATACCGGAATGCATGGCTATTTTTGCCGCTTCTATTTTTGTAATCATACCGCCTACGCAGGTTTTTTTATCGGTCGGACAGGCAAAAGATTTAATCTGATGATCAATTTCAGCAACTATCCTAACCAACTTCTTCTCTTTATCAAGAAGGCCGTCGACATCAGAAAGCATCACCAGCAAATCCGCGCCAGCCAGAGCCGCTACTAACGCGGACAAACGGTCGTTATCTCCGAATTTTATCTCTTCTGTTGAAACTGTATCATTCTCGTTGATTATGGGGATACAGCCCAGCTTAAGCAAAGTAAGTATGGTATTCTTGGCGTTAAGATAACGTTTCCGCCCGGAGAAATCATCCCAAGTCAAAAGCACCTGCGCGCAGGTAAGTCCTTTTTTCTCGAATGCCTGCCGGTAGAATTTCATCAGCTCACTCTGCCCCACAGCGGCTGCCGCCTGCAAATACGATAACTCTTTCGGACGATCGGTCAGGCCCAAGACAGACATCCCTAAGGCGATGGCACCGGAAGAAACAAGAATGACCTCCTTGCCCTCTTTGCGCAAAGCTAAAACCTGGGCAGCAACATTCTCCACCAATAACGGATCTATCCCTTTAGATTTACGGCACAAAAGGCTTGAGCCTATCTTAATGACAACCCTATTGTAGTTTTTTTGCGATAGCTTCAATTAAATTCTCCAAACCCTGCTTTTTTAATGCGGAAATCGGGTAAACCTTCTTTTTAACCGCTTTCTTGAACCTTTCTAGATTTTCTTGGGCACCTTCTATATCCATCTTATTCAAAACTATTATCTGCGGCTTCTTAGAAACTTCGCCGCTGTAACTCTTTAGTTCCTTATTAATAGCTTTATAATCATCTATCGGATCACGCCCTTCAAACCCGGATATATCTACTAAATGCACCAATACTTTAGTCCGCTCAATATGCCTTAAGAATTTATCCCCTAATCCTCTGCCTTCCGAAGAACCCTCGATTAACCCGGGGATATCGGCTATAACAAAATGATCATCACCATGCCTGACTACGCCTAAAACCGGCGCCTTGGTTGTAAAAGGATACGCGGCAATTTTAGGCTGAGCGCTTGAAACAACAGAAATTAGAGTAGACTTACCGACATTCGGAAAACCCACAACTCCGGCATCAGCAATAAGCTTTAAATCTAAGAGCAATTCCTTTTCTTCGGCCGGTTCTCCGTCAGTTGGTTCCTGCCGATGTTGGTTGCCTAATCCGCCCTTACCACCGCGCGCTGCGACAACTTCGTCGCCGTCATTCTGCAGATCGCGCAACAAGCAATTTATTCCTATGTCCCTGATCACCGTACCCTGAGGAACACGTATGATTAAATCTTCGGAATCCTTACCCTTCTTTTTGTTCCCGGAACCATGAGCTCCATGCTTACCGGTAAAATGGCGATTGTATTTAAAATCCAGGAGCGTATGCAGATTTCTATCTGCCCTGATAATAATATCCGAGCCCCGGCCTCCGTCTCCGCCGTCGGGAACACCTACTCTGGAATATTTATCGCGGTAAAAAGAACAGCATCCTCTGCCGCCTGCGCCTGATTTTACGTATATCTTAGCCTGATCTATAAACACGGGATTTTATATCTGAATATCCTTGATCTTAATCCTGGTCAAAGGCGCGCGATAACCAATCGTCTGATGCGAAGATTTACGTCTGCGGTATTTGAAATTCGTGATCTTAGGACCTTTACATGGGCCCAAAACCACTGCTTCTACGCGTGCATCCTTTAAATAAGGCTGGCCTACTTCGAGTTTCTTGTCTTTATAGACCAAAAGCACCTTATCTACAGCGAAATCCTTGCCATCTTTGATATCCATCTTCTCAACCTCAAGGATATCGTCCTTCTTTACATTGTACTGTTTTGCTCCAAGTTCAATTATTGCATACATTTTCACCGCTCCTTTTTAGCTTAATTTGGTTATTTTTAGAACCTATAGTATACCCTACCAACCCCTTCGGGTCAAGGATAAATTAGTTCATAATGCCCCCGTCAAAATTGCCTGCCAGTGCACTGTTTAACGGGTCCTGCCGAGGCATATTTCTCGCAGCACCGCTTGTCCCGCCCCAGCGTGGCGGGACTGCGCTTGGCCAGAAATTCTCGCTCTCGCCTGGCATCTATTAGCGGGCGAACCGTGCCCGCTCGAATTTCTCACATGCTGCTTAAAACATGCCTCGTCACCCGCTAAACAACGCCTAACCAAAATCTACTTATATTGCCAGTGACATTTCGTGTTGGTAGGCAGTTTAGCTGTCAATTTTGCGGAGGGATTTGTGAGCGTGCATTAGAAAGCTTTTGGCAAACGTGTGCAAGGATTTACGCCGAACGAGAGGCTGCGCCCCCTTAGAAAACATCCTGGCCGAAAGTGAGGCGTAAACCGCAGCACACGGCAAAAGCTTTCAGCACGCGAACAAAACCCACAGCAAAATTGACAGCTAAAAACCTACGCTATTCTTATATCTTCGATATGTAAGGTGGGGTTGGAGATGAGATTAATTTCGGTCCTGAATTTATGCTCTAAGAGCTTCAGGCTGCTCTTATCTTTCAATATCTCGTCGGTAACATCGGGATTTAAGGTAACACTGACCTTCTTTAAGTCTTTACCTTTAAGGAACCTTCTTAATTCTTTAAGCGCAAAAACTGCCATGGTTAAAGGCGACTTGACCCTTCCTCTTCCCATGCAATAAGGACAACTTTGATAAGAAAGCATCTGCACGGTCTTGTGTATGCGCTCCCGGGTCATTTCTACCAATCCAAACTTAGAAATACCTAATATATCGTATTTAGCCTTATCCTCGCTTAAGGCTTTCTTAAGTACGCGCAACACTTCCCTACGGTGCGACTCTCTTTCCATATCTATAAAGTCTATAACAACTATGCCTCCTAAGTCGCGTAAAACAAGCTGGCGCGCTGCTTCAATGGCTGCCTCGCAATTAACCTTAAATGCAGCCTCTTCCTGGCCTACCTTCTTTTTAAATCCGCCGCTATTGACATCAATTACTACAAGCCCTTCTGTGGGCTCAATGATAATATAGGCTTTGGATTTTAAATACACCCTGCTTTCAAATATACGGTTTATCTGTTTATCAATGTCTTTGTCGCCAAAAAGATCGTCGCCGCGGTAAAGCTCGACCTTCTTAGTAAGATAGCTCAAGAAAGCCTTCATGAAACGCAAGATACGATAAAACTCCGGCTTAGAATCAACAATAAGTTTAGAGACGTCTTCGGTAAATGAATCGCGTATTGCCCTGAAGGTCAAATCATACTCTTCGTAAATAAGCGCCGGGGCTTTCTCTTGGGTAATAGTCTTTTCCAGCCTTCTCCAGAGCTTAAGCAGAAAATTGGCATCACGAAGTAGCTCTTGTTTGGATTTCCCGCTAGCGGCAGTACGTACGATAAAACCCACATCCTTAGGCAGTTTTAACTCCTGAAATACCTGCCTTAAGCGTCTTCTTTCCTCATCCTCTTCTATCCTACGAGAGATACCAACCTGGTTATCCTCGGTCGTCAATACCAGATACCTGCCTGCTATGCCGATATGCGTAGAAAGGCGCGGCCCTTTAGTGCCAAAAGATTCTTTAACCACCTGCACCAAAACTTCCTCTCCCTTCTTAATCTCTTTCTTAACAGTACTCTTGGGTGCATCTGCCGCCTCTGCCTCAAAAGCCGACTCAATCTCAGAAAGATACAAAAACCCTTTCTTAGGCATGCCTATATCAACAAACGCCGCCCCTATAGAAGGAAGTACGGCCTCAATTTTTCCTTTATAAATGTTACCGACGATAGTCTTGTCACCAGGACGTTCGATATAAAACTCATCCAACCGTCCGTCGTTAACTATGGCTACGCGTTTTTCCTGTGTTTCTATATTAATTAAAATTTCCTTGGGCATCTCTAATCTCCAAGCCTTGCGGCAATTGTTTTTGTAATCTGCTTTTAAATTCTTCTACGCTCATTGAATCCTTTAATACAATTGATGCCTCTTCGTTTTCGCTCTCCAGGCCCAATTTTAACGCTCGCTTAATGCTAAGCTTAGGATGCGGACTAAAACCCTCGCTCATCTTCAGAGACAGATCAGCTCGGCGCATAGCGCGCTGGAATAACCGCATCAGGTCAAGATGGGATATATATTTCATCAGACCTTTTTTACTAAAACTGAATGTTACTTTATACATGAAAAAGCTTATGGCTGTCTGGCTGTAAACTTCAACTTATCTCCACTCTTACCTACGTTATTCTCTAATTTATCAATATCCTCCTGGGAGAGCCCTTCAGGCTTTATAACGTGGGTGGTAAGAAAGACCAAAAGGTCTATTTTTGTATTGTTATTAACTTCTCTGGTAAAAAACTTACCCAATACGGGTATCTTATTTAAAAATGGTATACCTATATTCTCTTTACCCTTAACGTCCGTCAATAAACCGCCAATAACAATGGTTTCTCCGTCTTTCATCAATATGCGCGTTTCAGCTTCCCTAACTTTAATAACAGGATATTCATTGATTCCCTTGGTTGTAGTAAATGAGGTTACCGATGGATGTACGACCATATTTACAAAATCATTTGCGCAAACCTGCGGCACAACATTAAGCTGTATGCCGATATCCTGATAATAGTCCAGGGTTGTGACAGTTGAAGGCTCTCCGGTAGTAGCAGTGACGGTTGATTGCATTATCGGATATTTTGTACCGATTAATATTACCGCCTCCTGATTGCTTAAAGTCATAATCCTGGGAGCGGATAGAGTATTGGTATTAACATCTTCCTCAAGGGCGTGTAATATAGCTTCAAGATTAGTGCCTGCAATTTTCTTAAAAATAACCTCCAGGCCGGCTTTATACGGATAAGTGCCCGGGAAAGCAGTAATGCCCTCTATAGGGTTAAATAATGCGGGCGTGAATTCAGAAGCCAGATTTCTGCCGGCTATAGTATTACTACCCACCGAAACATCTGAAGGTGGAGTTGTATAAGTCGAAGCTCCTGCGCTACCAGTACCCCAGTCAAAACCAATATCCTTAAGTTTATCCCTGCTGACCTCCATAATCCTGGTCTCTATCATAACCTGCTGCGGCATTACATCGATTTGAGCGATTACCTCTCTTATTTTTTCTATGGCGGGCCGTATATCGCTTATAATCAATACTTTAGAACGCGTAGGCTTGTCCGCTGTTTTTCTCTGTTGAGTGTCAGTTTGCGTAGTTTCTCCTTTTTGTACCTGGCGAAAAGGCCAACCTGCCTGAGTAGTCACCTCTAAAACGGTAATCTTACCTCGAGGAGAAAGCTGAGGATCGAGCGCTTTCTTGGCATCCTGCGCGTCTATATATTTTAAGTTAAAAACTTCTGTTATTGTAGGTTCTACCTGAGCAAGCTCTACCTCCTGCTTCTTTAACGAAGTAAGTTTATCGATAGGAGCAACGGTAATGATATTACCCGTACGCTCATAGGCAAACCCGTAAGTTTTAAGTATCACGGTTAATGCTTTTTCCCAAGGCACGTCAACGAGCCTAATGGTTACATTGCCTATAACTTCGGGAGTAGTCACTATATTAACCCCTGCTTTATATGATATTATCTTAAGGACGTTGCGAATATCTGCTTCCTTAAAGTCTAAACTGACATTGTCCGACTTAGCCAAGCTCTCTGTTGCCGCAGCCTGCGTATCTTCAGGGAGTGCTGCCGGCTGCTGTGGAGCAACAGCTGCTGAGGCAGCTGGTTCCGGCTTTGAGGTTTCTTGAGCATAAGAGCCGCGTAAATACAATAAGAAAGGTACTGCTAATAATAAACTCAAAATTTTAATGTGTATGCGCATTCTTGATTTTAAGTTTATCATTGTTCCTCCTCCTTTAGCTCTATCTCCATAGGCTCTCCGTCCTTTATAAATATCACTTTATCCTGCTCAATTTTTAAAACCTGATACCCTGATACCTCATCACCAATCTTGACTACCTCGCCGCCGACAACAGCATAAGATATCCCCTCTTTATCATAGATAATACCTTCCAACGATAAAGCCGCACTCCCTGATGGCTGCTCCAGCTTAAGCAACCTTCCGTCGGGAGTAACTAAAGGAATAAAGGGATCACGCTTACCTTGCGCATCATAAGTAACCATGTCCTGCGCATAAGAAGCGCACAAATACAACACAAAACCTAAAATTATTGCGCCACTTAATTTTAGGCTTAAGCCGTGAACCATGCACCATGAACCATGAACTTTATTTCTTAGCATATGTCTTGACCACCAGATTTACTCTCTGCTGCATATAATTTATTTTGTCCGATTCTATGTGCAAACCTTCGATAGCCATAAGCTCAGGAGCATTTTCTATGTCATTTATAAACAAACCTAAACTATGATAACCGCAGACTAAATCAAGATTTATAGAAAGCGTGCTTAAGGTGCTATCTTTGGCCTTAGACTCTTTCCCCGGCTTTATCTGCATAATCTTAACCTTATCTTTATTAGCCATGTCGGATATTTTCTGTAACAAGAGCGCTATCTGGTTTTCGGAAATTATAGTCTTGCTTGTTCCGGCAATTCCTTCCTGCTGCTTAGCCTGGGCGTTCTTTAAAGTTCCCGCCGCATCAGAGAGACTCTTAATATCCTGATTTAATTTTACTATTTTTGCATCCGCACTCTTTATGTCTTTCATCTGTGGCGTAACAATCAAAGAGAAATCCAAATATAGTACTATTACAAGAATCAATCCCGCAAGAATTAATTTCTTTTGGTCCAACTCTACTCCTTGAACTTTCTGTAACGAGTCTTCTAATATTTTTGGTATCTTCATTTTAGTTTCCCCGAGAAAACAAAGTCTATTATGTCATAACCACCAATAGACCTTCTCTGAACCGAACCTAATTCAAGGACGGCCAAATCACCAAAGAAATCAGGATCATCTTTAAGATTACCTATAAATTTATTTATAAGGCTCATTTCCGCCTTCTCCATGGATACCGCCGAGCCCTTTAACAAGAAATCTTTTTGATTAAGCGACATTTCGCCAAACCACACCCCTGAAGGAAGATCGAGGCTTAACTTATTAAGTTTCTTAGACCAACCCACCCTCTGTTTTAAAAGCTGTTGCACGGCCTTAGCATCAGAAGATAAGATACCGCTGTTCTTTTTTGACTGCTCGAATAATCTTCTTTGCGGCTCGAGCTCCTTCCATTTGTTATTAAGCGCTGAAACTTTAGTATTCTTAAGGATTACCGCCGCAAAAAGACCGACATGCAATAAAATCAGCCCTGCTAAGGCAACCGCAAAAGCGTACAATAAATATTTGGCAGGAAAAGGCCCTCTATCCGGTTTCTTATTCTTCAGCCTTAACTCTTCGGGAAGTAAATTTATCTCTATCATATTATGTGCCTTAACGTAAAGCCAGCCCTAAGCTTACCACAAAACGGCTGGATAACGATTTTAATTGCTCTGCATCAACGCTGCTTGCGATCTCTATATTCTTTAAAGGATCCCAAATCTCAACCTCAATGCCTAAAAGATTTACCAGCATATCTTTTAAACCCACAAAATTACTGCTTCCGCCGCTTAATAATATCTTGCCCACACTAGAGGCATTCTGGCTTTCGTAGTAATCGAAAGATATTCTTATCTCATTGGCTAAATTAGCCAGGGCTGATTCCAAAGCACTTGAAATACTGGGAAGCTTTTCTTTGTCCGGATTAAGTTTTAAACTTTCTGCCGCCTTAAAATCAAGGCTTAGCACATCGGCTATCTTCTGAGTGAAATTATTTCCGGCTATATGTATATCACGGCTTAAACGCGGTATGCCGCCTTCAACTATATTTAAGTTTGTATCCGCGGCCCCGATATTAATCAAGGCTACGGCTTTCTTTATCGAATTATCGGATTCTATCGAATAATCATAATTAAACATATTGATAAGCGCCACAGAGTCGGTATCAACTACAGTTGGCTTAAGCCCTGCCGCCTCTATTAACGCCAAACGCTGCTTCAAGAAATCCTTCTTTACCGCAACCAACAAAACAAGCATTTTATTATCCGACAAGTCGTTTTTAAGAATATAGCTGTCGATGCTTACGTCATCCACGGAAAAAGGAATGTGCTTAGCTGCCTCGAATTTCAGGGCCTGGCTTAACTCTTTCCCGTCCATACGCGGAAAATTAACATACCTTAATATAACCGCCAAGCCGGCAACCGAAGTATTAACCTTGGTTATGCCGTGCGCTTGCGTAATCCTCTTTAATGCTCCGGCGGGATCTCCTGCTATCGGCTCCAGGGCAAAATCCTGCAAGGTAAGCTTTCCGGCAGAGGCCTTTAACTTAACCAACTTGATATCCGCATTTCCGATATCAAGCCCAACCGATATTCTGTCTTTAGCTAGTCTCATATTCTTTTAAGGCGACTCTTTCCAGGATACTATACTGGTGGTGCTGAGCGACAAATAAAGAAGCGCATTGTGTATTTCATTTATGTCCCAATGAAAAGTGGGTGTTCCATTTATAGAATCTATACCCGCGGTACTGGCAACTACTATGCTACCATAAGAATCGAAAGTACCGCGTGCAGTAAGCGTTCCTAGAACATATATAATACCTTTAAACTGATATCCTCCACCAACATGTAAATCTCCGTTTACAATCATCAGGCCTTGGCCAATGGTTGAGGTGCCTATCATAAGCGTAGACCCGTTAGAGACATCAACCCAAGTAACGCCGTTGACCGTAGTCGGAAAATTACTTTCGGTATAGTAAGTTCCGTTTTGGATGGCCAAGTTTTTTACCGCACTCTGCTCGTAACCGAATAAATCCAGAAAATTAAGGGCTGTATTCTTTTCTTTCCAACAAGCATGACCGTTACAAATATCAGGGTCCAAATAATCTTCGGCAGGCTTTTTACAATTCCCCCCGAAACATAAATCATTTGCCGCATCTATAGCATAAGGAAACTTACTATCATCAATTGGCCCGGTCTTTATTACTGCATTAATGGTACGCCTGATATCTCCCTCTTGGGCTAAGGGCACGATACCCCTAGACTGGACATCGTAATAATTGCTGTTATTGATAACGGCCCGGGTTGCAGGGTAAGAAGACGCTATTTCATAATTATAGCTGCCAAAAGTACCATTAAAAGAACCATTTGTAAGACGCCTCTTGGCTTCAGCCAACCCTGCCTCAGCCGTCCAAAAAGCACGCGTCGAAGCAATATGGCGCTTCACGAGATTATTCTCGTTAACGGTCTTTACGATAAAAGCGCTCAGCAATATCGTCAGCACCAATAAAACCAAAAGCCCTAATATTAATGCTATTCCCCGCTTATTCATTTCTTATCTTAACTTCCTCTGTAAGTGAAAAATTCAGATCCAAATCGCCTCTTACATGGTTTCTGCCGCTCATAACTACAACCAGCTTTTTACTGCTTAAAATCCCTCCCGCCTCTAAAGGAACGCCCGTGGCAGAATAAAACGGAGCTTCTGTTATATCGTTAAATATTTGGACCTTTGACACTCCCGGACCGGTTTCACTACGCTCAAGCGAGAATGAACTTTGATTATAGGTATATTCGATATCATTAGCGCTTAACGAATAGCTTCCGGTAACATTATCTATCCCAGTAATCTTCTTAAACTTTATATGCCCTGCCGAAGGGTTATTGCTGTTAATCTGTATAAGGCTAGTCTGGCGTACGTCATTTAAAACCGAATTCATTGCCGTTCTTACGTTAGCCTGCAAATCCGCTTTAGCTGAGCTTACCGCATTGGAAAACTCACCCGTTGTCAAAGTAATAAACATTGCCGCAAAAACTGTGATCAATATAAAAGAAACGGATAAAACCTCAACAATAGTAAAGCCCCTGTTGTTAAGGGGCAATGCGCGTAGATAAAGCAAAGTTTCTCGCCCTCTGCCTTTCAATCCAACCGATATTTACCGTTATGTCCGTAGATCCCGCACCGAAAACCGAACCTGGGAAACTAACTGTCTCGCTGTCTAAATTAGCAAACTTCGCAGGATTAAATGCGCCCACATAAGCCTGTATCTGATTATAAGATAATCCTTTGATTTCTTCTAACACTGCCTGCGCATCATGGGAGGCAATTACAAGATTATTGTTGGATTCATTAAGGAGCAGGCAATAAACAAAAGTAACCAGTAAGCCAGAAATAACAACCAATAGTATTCCGGTGGCCACTATTAGCTCCAATAAAGTAAAGCCTTTATTTGACAGTCTCATCATCCGGTCCCGCAGGGCTTCCGGACTTAGCCCTGATTATGCCCGATTCATCCAAATAAAAATATCGGCCTCTAAGTAAACCCGTAGACAACGGACTAGCGTTGACCGTAAAACTATCGTTACTCACAAAATTATAAGCAAAGCTGTAACTTTGCTTTTCTCCTGAGGCAAGAACGCTATCAAGATAAGGCGGCGTACTTACGCTTAGCGAAGCCAGACTATCGGGATACTGATTATTATCCATGTGATACAGTTGGCAGGCATTATTCACAGCCTTAAGATTACCTATAGCCGCACCTTCGTTTGCAATAACGCGGGAACGCAGAAGCCCCGGGGCAGCCAACGACACCAAGATAACCACCAACGATACCACAATCATTATCTCGACTAAAGTAAACCCTTTACGCATCTACTCTCCCCTGCTGCTGCATATTTCTGATACCACCGGGCCTGCAGTAGTAACAGTGTAACGCACTCCGCCGGTAAGCCCGCATTTTACAGGAGCTGCCGAACAGCTATATCCAGAAGCCTCGAGCCTCGAACACTTATATTCGTAGCCTTTTAGGGGTGATTTGGAAATATAATCTTTATCTATGTATTGAGGATCGCTTTTAGCTAGGACAGAGAGATCATTGGGGAATACGCCGTTATTGGCCTTAGCGTAATTTTCCAAAGCCGCGGAGATTAATTTTAAAGTTGCCTGGGCATTCGCATCATTCTGCTGGATAGTTATTTTAATCACCTTTTCAATAGTGTATTTCAACACAAGAGCGAATAATGCCACAACAATCATTATGGTAATAAAACTTAATCCTTTTTTATTTAAATTCATATCTATAATTTATCCTAAGTGCATGTTATGCATATGAATACTTTATTTAAAATAGCATAAATCATCCACCGGAGCAAGTAAAATTTTACTCGACCTTCCAATAAAAAAGGCGTTGATTTCTCAACGCCTTTTTTATTTTCTAAAATACTAATTTTATGCTGCTGCTGCTGTCAAAACACCACCCGTAGTAATAGTAAACGTTCTTGTTCCGGTTGTGCCGGCAGTTACGGGGGTAGCTGTACAGGTATACGCTGCTGTGCTCATAGTCCCGCAGGCAAAATTGTAGCCCTGTCTCGGACTAGTAGCAATATAATTTTCATTAAGATACGGTGGGGTTGCTCCGGTTAAATCTGTTATAGCAGCCGGATAATTTCCGTTATTTGCTGCAGCCCAACTCTCGCATGCAGTAGAAATTGTTCTTAAGGTCGCCTGTGCGTTTGTCTCGTTAGCATTTACTCTGGCGCGCAATAAATTAGGTATTGCGATTGCGGCAAGTAAAGCTATGATCGCTACTACGATCATAATTTCGACTAGCGTGAAACCTCTTCTCCTCATTACGCCTCCTCCTTTCTAAGGTAAGCTAATTTCTCTAACCTTAGTAATACGTTTTAATGTTAGTCTTTGTTATAACATCTTTTTAATATTCTGTCAAGAACAAATATTAACTTAGGCTTCAAACCATTCTATCGTCTTGCGCAGCCCCTCCTCCAATTCCACCTTCGGCTGCCATTTAAGAAGCTTCTTGGCCTGGGCTATATTAGGCCTACGCTGGCGAGGATCATCAAAGGGCAAGGCCTCAAAGATAACCTTACTCGAGCTTCCCGTAAACTTAAGCACTAGCCTGGCCAACTCCAGAATAGTAAACTCATGCGGATTACCCAGATTAACGGGACCACTTATACCGGAAGATAAACATTTAAAGATACCGCTTATCATATCCGACACATAACAAAAAGAACGAGTCTGCGTACCGCGGCCATAAACGGTAATCGGCTTGTTATTAAGCGCCTGGTATACAAAATTAGGCACAACTCTGCCGTCATTCATCCTCATGCGTGGGCCATAAGTATTAAAAATCCTTATAATCTTTGTGTCTAGCTTATGAACTCTGCAATACGCCATGGTTATAGCTTCGGCAAAACGCTTTGCCTCATCGTAACAACCCCTCAACCCGACAGGATTAACGTGTCCCCAATAACTCTCCGGTTGAGGATGCACAAGCGGATCTCCGTAGACCTCGGAAGTAGAAGCAAGCATAAACACGGCATTCTTTTCTTTAGCTAAACCTAATGCATTATGCGTCCCTAAAGACCCAACCTTAAGCGTCTGTATGGGGAATTCCAAATAATCTTTGGGTGACGCCGGGGATGCAAAGTGCAAAACATAATCAATCCTACCGGGAACATTAATATATTTGGTAACATCGTGCTTTATAAATTCCAAATTTTTATCTGCCTTTAGATATTTTATATTTTCCATCTTGCCGGTGATAAGGTTATCCATGCAGATAACTTTTAACCCTCTGGCCAACAGATATTCGCATAAATGCGAACCGATAAACCCCGCACCGCCGGTGATAAGCGCTGTTTTATTTTTCATAATATATCCTGAAAATATCTTAAGGTTATTTCTAAGCCATCCCTAAAATTCACTGCCGGACGGAATCCAAGAAGTTTTCTGGACTTAGAAAGATCTGCCAATGTCTTGAACACATCTCCTACCCTAAGCTTTAAGAAACGCGGTTTTATATTGTTGCAAGTTAACTTATTCAGAATATTCACTATTTCTAATATTTTATAATTTCTGCCGCCCGCAACATTAAAAACCTCGCCTCTCAATTTAAATTTCTTCATGGCCAGGATATTGGCCGCAACCACGTTATCTACAAAAGTAAAATCCCGTGACTGTTTGCCCGTTCCGTATATCGGCGGCGGTTCATTATTAAGCATACAGCTTATAAATTTAGGAATAACTACGGCATACTCATCATCCAGCGCCTGCCGGGGGCCGAATACATTGAAATAACGTAATGATACCGTAGGCAGATTGTAATGATAACTAAAAATCCGGCAATAGTATTCGCCTGTCAGCTTAGTTAACGCATAAGGCGAAATTAAACGCGATGAGTCCGTCTCTTTCTGAGGAAAACTAACTGCTTCTCCGTAAATCGAGCTTGAAGAGGCAAAAACAAATGATTTTACTTTATTTGTCACTGCCGCCTGCAACATATTCAGAACACCCTGAATATTTACTTCGTTGTAATCCGAAGGACAGGCCAAAGACTTAGGCACACTCCTTAAAGCTGCCTGATGCATAATAAAATCAATGCCTTTTGCGGCCTTTATACAGGTTTTTGCATCGCATATATTGCCCCGCATAAGTTCATATCTGGTAGCCGGCAGCCCGCGGGTAAAGAATAAATTATCCATTTTCCCGCTGGAAAAATTATCAAGCACCCGTACATAGTGGCCCTCTTTAAGCAACCGCTCTACAATATGGGAACCTATAAAACCAGCGCCTCCCGTAACCAGTATTCTGCTCATAGTTTAATCACTTTATCGCTAATGACATTACGGTATACATTACGGCTGTCAAATATCAGCTTAGAATTCTTTAAGATAAATTGATAATCGAGACAAGTATGATCAGTAGCTATAATTACGCAATCAAACTTGGCTAATGCCGACTTATTAAACTCTATAGAACGCAAGTTAAGTGTATGATTAACTTTCAAATATGGTATCAGCGGATCATAATAAGAAACATCGATACCCCTCTTTTGCAAGACATCGATTATGTCTATTGATGGCGACTTTCTTAAATCCTTAATATCTTTTTTATAAGTCACCCCTATGACCAATATCTTAGGCTTTTTACCGGTAAGAGCGAGTACTCTTTCTACAATATACCCGGGCATATAATTAATAACGTCTGACGCTAACTTTATAAAACGCGACTTAAAACCGTGGTGCCGCGCTTTCCAGTATAGATATAATGGATCCTTAGGGATACAATGCCCGCCAACCCCTGGACCGGGATAAAAAGACATAAAGCCAAAAGGCTTTGTCCCTGCGGCATGGACAACTTCCCATATATCTATTTTCATTTTATGCGCCATCATCGCTAATTCATCTATCAGCCCTATGTTAATAAGGCGGAATGTATTTTCCAATAGCTTTGCCGTTTCTGCCACGCGCGCAGAAGAAACAGGCACTACTTTATCAATTATATTCTTATAAACCTCCGCTGCTAATTCCGTAGCATCCTTATTTACGCCACCCACTATTTTAGGTATTTTATTAACCGGATACTGCTTATTGCCCGGGTCTATCCTCTCCGGAGAAAAACAGAGATAAAAATCACGGCCGTGCTTTAACCCGTGCCCTTCTAAAATAGGCAGGATTACTTCTTCGGTTGTCCCGGGATATGTCGTACTCTCCAGTATAACAAGGCTGCCGGACTTTAAATTTTTGGATATAGAACGTACAGCCTGTTTAATGTATATGATATTAGGATGGTATTTTCTTTTTAGCGGCGTAGGAACGCATATAATAACCACATCGACTTCCCGCAAACATTTAAAATTACCCGCTGCCTCGAACTTTCCGGAAGCAATTGCCCGCCTTAACTCCTGCGTAGAGATATCAGTAATATATGATTTCTTTTTCTTAATATGGGCTAATCTATCCTGATCTATCTCTATACCCAGAACGCTAACGCCTCTCTTGGCAAATTCTATCGCCAGAGGAAGCCCCACATAACCTAAACCTACAATACCGATTCTTATTTTCTTACGTTTAATCCTATCCTTGAAAATCTTTGTAAAATTATCCATGATTAAAAACCTCTCCCTATGCCTACATAAGTAAATCCTGCTTGTTTTAACACCCCTGGATCATAAATATTGCGGCCATCAATAACTAGCGGCCTTTTTAACAATTTCTTAACCTTGGGAAAATCGAGCTCTTTAAACTCGTCCCATTCAGTAACCAATACCAGACAATCGCTGCCGCGGCAGGCATCATAAGAATCTTTGCAAAACACTACATTACTCAATACTTGTTTTGCCTTATCCGTTGCCGAAGGATCATAAGCTCTTATCTTAGCACCCTCTGCCTGCAAAGCGTTAATTATATCTATAGAAGGAGCGTTACGTATATCATCGGTGTTAGGCTTAAAAGAAAGACCAAGTATCCCGATAGTTTTATCTTTAATAATCCAAAGAGCATCTTTTATTTTCTTCAGCAAAAACGCTTTTTGCTCTTCGTTTATATTTCTGGTTGCCTTAAGCAATTCAAAATCATAGCCCATTTTCCCGGAAATATCAATAAACGCGTCTAAATCTTTGGGAAAACATGAACCTCCGTAGCCAAGCCCCGCATTTAAAAATCCCGGGCCTATCCTTTTATCCAGCCCCATACCGCAGGCAACCTCTTTTATGTCTGCCCCCGCCTTATCGCATATGCGCGAGACAGCATTAATAAAGGAAATTTTCACTGCCAGAAAAGCATTCGAGGCATGCTTTATTAATTCTGCCGATTTTATATCAGTAACTACCAGGGGTGCATTTAGCGGCTTATAAAGGCTAACCAACATATCCTTTGCCTTTTTCGACTCTACGCCCACAACTATCCTGTCCGGATGCATAAAATCATTTATTGCCTGGCCCTCTTTTAAGAATTCGGGGTTTGAGGCTACATCAAATTTGACCTTTTTTCTTACATAAGTCTCTATAGTACGCTTAACCCAGGCGCACGTTTCTACCGGCACGGTCGATTTCTCGACAATAAGTTTATAACTGCGCATATTAACAGCAATGTTGCGCGCCACATTCTCTATACCGGTAAGATCAGCTTCCCCATTTTGCTTAGGAGGAGTCCCGACTGCTATAAAAATAATATCGGAATCAACTATCGCCTCCTTAATAGCAGAAGTAAATTTAAGCCTTTTTTTCTTTAAATTGCTCTTTACTAATTCTTCAAGCCCGGGTTCGTATATGGGAATAATGCCTTTTTTAAGCGAGGCAATTTTCTTGGCATCGCTATCCGCACAAATAACATTATTGCCCAGCTCCGCCAAACAAGCACCTGTTACCAGGCCTACATACCCCGAGCCAATTATTGAAATATCCATGAAAAACCCTTTCTTGCGTTTGTTTATCTAGCCTTCTCTTAAGGATTAGACTGCGATCCGGGCTTAGGTTTGTGATAACTTTGAGAGTACTCAAAGAAATCCATCTCCGGAAATGCCTTAAGCCTGAAGACCAGCCATATACTTTCACCCATACTTCTTTTAATATTATAAGTAAATCCCACTATCCAGCAATGCAAATCGCGGGTAAGCGTATATTCCTGTTCCCTGAAACCATTTTTCGATCCGGGAGTATTGGTAATATCAAGGCTTTGATAAAGCGATATTTTCCATTTAGGATTAAAGCGCCAATTAATATTAGCCGTAATCTCATTGCCGCCTTCCCTCTGATAGCGCTGGCCTATACCAACAGAACGCTCCGGAGCAAAATCAAAATTTATATCGTAATTTACCTGGGAAATTTTATTATAATTAGAATTCGTGCTGTCTGTGTGCTTATAGGTAGCATCCGCTTCAACGCGTAACCATGAATAAGGCTTTAATTCCAGGTCAAAAACAATGTCCGAGAAAGTTCCCGGTTTCGTCAAAGGATCCTTGGACTGAATGTTATACGCAGTCGTCACTAAGAACGTAGCCAGGTCTACGCTCTGATCCTCGCGCTTTGTCTGTAGCCTGTTCTCTAACGTAAGCGATACCCCGGCGTTACCAATAGCCGAAGATCCTCCGAATTTAGCCTTACCAGTAGGATTAACAGAATTATTAGTATAAGAATAACCGGCTGTAGGGGTAATAATATGCCGCAGTTTATTTATATCCAAGCCCAAGAAGTTGCTCTTAACATCAAAAAGGCGGTATAATTTAGTGCTTAAATCCGTGCCTATCGAATACGAAAGATCTACAGTCGAACCAAATACATTGTTTTTATCATAGAAATTGGCGTTAGCTGATGCAAAAGGGTTAAATGTCAAGAACCCCACCTTGCCCGGATAAGAAATCTTGTTCGTACTTTGATACTGATTGTAAGTAATATCGCTACTACTGTCCCCGCCAACGGCAGTCTTAAAACCAAAGTTTTGATAATAAAGAATATTCTCGGTATAGAACGGCGTATTACCTATTTGCGATTGGGGAAGGGTAAACTTTATCTCCGGAAGCTTCTCTTCCTGGCTATACCAATCATTAACGCGCTTCTGAACCAAGACATCTACGTTCGCATAATTGAACGCGCGGTGCATGGTAATGTATGATAAAGGCAAAGAATCCTTCTCATATTCTCTGTAGAAATAATCCTTCAGAAAATTGAAATCGGAGCCGTATATCGCCCTCTTAGAATCTACTATCTTATAATACTGTACGACTGCATTAGTAAATTGATCTACATCCCATTTATGGCGCCAACGTATGAAGTAACGCTGAAAAACTTCAGGGTCATTTGGATTATCTGAAACCAGGCCTTTGCCTTGGTCCCTTTCCTGAGTATAATAGAATTTAAAATTACCGTTACCTACTTCGCTGGATTTATATTTTACCCCGAAACCTTCGGCTACGCCCCAATTAGAGCGATAATCAAGGTATATCCTGCCCACCACATCTTCGGTAAGCTCATACCTGGTTGCGGTAAGTAAATACGGACCCCATTCCTTGCTGGTACCGGGCATCAGCTGGATATGCATAATCGGTTCACGCAGACTATGGTTATATTGAGGGATATACATAAGAGGCAGATCTCTTATGCAGAATAAATTATCACGCATCTGCACCTTATCACCCGGAAAAAAGTTTATCTGCTTAGACTTTATACGCCAATGCGGATTATCATAACTGCAGGTTGTAAGATAGCCTCTTTTGATTATAAACTCATCCTCGCTTACCTTTTCCAGCTTCTGGGCATTCCCGAAATAAGGGTTAGAGCGGAATCCTGCATCTGTTATAATCCCTCTTTGTGTATTAAAGTTATAAGTAAGTTTATCGCCTTCAATTATGCCGCTTGCATCCTGAAGCCTGGCATGGCCTTCTGCAACGCCTTCCTTAGTCAGGGTATTCAAAGTAAGGCTATCACAAGTCAATTTAGTCCCGCCGTAATTGACCTCAACATTGCCCTTAGCAGTAAATTCCTTACTTTCGGTAACGTATTCCACCCTGTCACCGTTTACGATGATGCCTTGCGCCTTCTTTTCTCCTTCTTCGGCGTAAGAAAACAATTTAAAATTAATAAACAAAAATGAAAAAATAAAGATTGTAATTAGCAACCTTGATTTTCGGTTGGGAATTTTGAACTTCGAATTTTTAATTTTGAATTTCACTTTGGGATCTTTTTATAGTCTTCCAGGAACCTCTGAACGCCTATATCGGTCAGAGGATGTTTGATCAATTGTTCAATCACCGAAAAAGGTATAGTAGCAACATCAGCACCTAAGAATGCCGCGGTTACGACGTGCATAGGGTTGCGTACGGAAGCTACTATGATCTTTGTTTTAAAATTATAGTTGGTATAAATAATTTTGATATCCTTGATAAGACTCATGCCGTCTTGGCTTATATCGTCTAATCTGCCGACAAAGGGCGAAATATAATCTGCTCCGGATTTAGCCGCTAAGAGAGCTTGAGAAGGCGAAAAGCATAACGTAACATTTGTTTTAATACCTTCGCGCGACAGGGACTTTACCGCTTTAAGCCCTTCCTTTATAAGAGGAATTTTAATTACGATATTCTTGGCGATTTTGGCAAGTTGGTGGGCTTCGGCAATCATGCCTTCGCATTCAAGGCTAATAACCTCCGCGCTTACCGGACCGGAAACAACTGAACAGATTTCTTTTAGTAATTCATTCGCCGCGCGCTTTTCTCTGGATATTAACGTAGGATTGGTTGTTACTCCGTCTATTAGCCCAAGGCTGGAAGCCTCTTTTATTTCCTTAACGTTGGCTGTGTCTATGAAAATTTCCATCTTAAAATACCTTTGTTAGTTCGTGGTTCGTGGTTCATAGCAAAAGCTTTTCCCGCTACCTACGAACTACGAACTACGACCTACGAACTCTGTGATATTTTTCCCCAACCAGCAACCCTGCGCCTATTAAACCGGCATCACTGCCTAATTTCGCATGGGCTATTTTAACATGCTTTGCCTGCACAGGCATCGCACGCAAAAGAATAGTTTTTCTTATTTCATCGAATAATATTGTACCCGCATTAGCCACTCCCCCACCGATAACAACAATATCCGGATTCAATAAATTTACCACTCCTGTTAAAGCAACCCCCAGATATCTCCCGGTGCATTTCCAGACTGACGAGGCTTTTTTATTTCCCTTTTTTGCCAGGAGGCTTAAGTCTTCCAATGAAACTTCCCTGCCAAAAACTCTGGATGCCTCCCTGGAGATAGCATTGTTGCCGACATATGCTTCAAGGCAAGCCACCCCACCGCAATTACATTTAGGCCCGCATTCATTTATGGGAATATGGCCTATTTCTCCGGCAGCAAAAGATGAACCACGATAAAGCTCGCCGTTTATAATTACCCCTGAGCCTACCCCTGTTCCTAGCGTAAGACACACGGCGTTAGAAGATCCTTTTGCCGCGCCAAGCTTAAACTCTGCAAGCGCCATCAAGTTAGCATCATTATCCAAAAAAATAGGTAGCCTTAACTTTCTTTTCAATATATCCCTTAGCTTCACTTCTTTCCAGCCGGGGATATTAGGAAAAAAATGCACGAGGCCGTTTCTTGAATCTATGGGCCCGGGAAGGCCAAGCCCCACTCCTAAAATGTTGGCCCTCTTTAAGTTATTATCCTGAATAATCTTATTTACTGAAGAGACAACCTCAAGAATCAGGCTTTCTTTACGAGAAAATTTCTTTGTACCGAGGACTTTCTTATGCCTAATCTTATATTTTAAATCCAGGAGGGCAATCTTTAAGTTCGTCCCGCCTAAGTCAATGCCGATAATAAATTTCTTAACCATAGTTGTATAATTTTATACTAAACTAGCCCCTATTGCAAGAAATAAATATCGGTTTTAGCGGGTTATGTTTTAACTATTTACCGTAGACACAAACCCTATTGCGGCCTGATTCTTTAGCTTTATACAAGGCCTGATCCGCCTTTTCGATTAAGGGTTGAGCTTCTTTGGAATCATCGGGAAAAACAGCCAGGCCTGCGCTTATGGTGACCTCCAGATCCTCATCGTAAACCCTTATCTTTTTAGCCTGTATTGCCTGACGGATACGTTCGGCTGCAAGCATAGCGCCCGCGCCATCGGTTTCAGCCAAGATAAGCATGAATTCTTCGCCCCCGTAGCGGCCTACCAAATCGATCTGGCGGATACTCTCTCTTATGGAGCGGCCGACTTCTTTTAATATAGCATCTCCTACAAAATGCCCATAATGATCGTTATATTTCTTGAAATGGTCTATATCAATCATCAATAAAGCAAATTTGTAATTGAATTTGCTCGACCGCAGGAGCTCTTCTGCGAATCTCTCCATAAAATACCTGCGGCTGGAAACCTCGGTAAGGCCGTCTTTAATCGCCAATTCCTGAACTTTTCTGTACAAAAGCGCCCTTTTAATAGCCAGCATAAATTGTTGAGACAGGATGTAAAATTTATCGGCATCCTCCTGCTTTATCTCATCAGCAAGGAGATAACCCATAGTGTGATGATTTATTTTAAGCGGTATTACGTTATACTGCGGATACTGCAATAAATCTGTTTCATCTCTTATAAATTTGCAATCTTTAACATCCACATACCTGCTGATTAATTCCCTAAAAGTAGCAAAAACTTTGTCCTCATCAAGAGTTTTACATATCTCCTTAGTTATATCGTAGAGGGCGATCGTATCCTGTGCAGACTCCAGCAGCCTCAAATCTTCGGCCTTCAATTCTTCATGCTTTAAAGACAGCTCCTGGAAATCACTTTCACTCTCCTGGAAATGCTTAACTTCCCGTAAAGAAATCTTGCGTAAGACTACTATAAGCTGCCACGCCAAGCCCGCACTTAACAAAATAAATATTATTATCTGCTGCATACTCTATTCCTGCCTGACTGTTTGGCCTCGTACATCGCCCTGTCCGCCCTGATAACAAGCTCATCCTCATCTTTTACATCATTAGGAAAAGTAGCTACTCCGATAGAAACGGTAATGCTGGTCTCTTCCCTGCGTAAAACTATCTTAGTACCCTCTATTCTCTTGCGCAATTTTTCGGCTATAGCTATCGAATCGCCGACACCCAGGCCGCTGATTAAAATACAGAATTCCTCGCCGCCAAAACGGCTGATTACAGGGCTTAAATCTTTTAACTCTTCGGATATGGTTTTGCTTAACACCTTTAAAACAATATCTCCGGCGGAATGCCCGAACTTATCGTTGTAATTCTTAAAATAATCTATATCCAGCATTAAAAGTGAAAGTGGCCTATTCTGACGCACGCTTCTTTTGTATTCTTCCTTCAAGCGCTCCAGAAAATAACCCTTTGTATAAAGAGTGGTGAGCTCGTCATGAATAGCCAAATCCTGGGTTCTCTGAAAGAGTTCCCCGTTCTCTACGGCCACCGCAGCAAAATCCGATATAGCAGCCAATAGCCTTAAATCATCCTGGGTGAAAAAATGGGGTTCGGCGCAATCAAGCCTTAATATGCCTAAAAACCTGTGTGCGCTTATAAGGGGGGCGCTGATTAAAGAACCTATCGGGCGAGCATCCTCTGCCTTTAGTTTATCCAGATCAAAACGAAAATCGCTTTTAATATCTTCTATGACTAAAGGCGCAGCGTGCCTTAAAACCCAAGCGTCAAATATATCGCCTTCCTTAGCTTTAATAATCAACTTCCTGTCTTCTTTTTTGGTTTTATAAATTAAAAGTTGCTGATTTGCGCTGTCGGCCAGATACAAAACACATACCCCCTTACCCCTGCCAATAAGAGAAAATGCTATCTCGGTAAGTTTATCCGCTATCGTTTGCATATCGAGGCTGCGATTAACTTCCTCGATAATATCTTTGAGCTTATTGTAACGCCCTATTTTTTGGTTTAAGGATTCGTGATTACGCATCTGATGACCATGCTTTTCGGTAAGCATGTTGAGCTGTTCAGCGAGGTCTTGTTGCTTAATATGCAATCTCTCGGCTTTACGCTGACTGATGCTAAAGATCACGAACCCAATTATTAGGTTGGATAAAAGAAACAAAACAAAGATATTGACGGACAAAAGATGGGCCTGGAAGGTCAGATAAACGGGGAGGATTAAATATAGGACAAGTATTAAGGCAATATTTAGCCTATACAATGGTTTCTTCGGTATCTTTATTGAAAAAGTGAACTTTGCTCATATCAAAAACTAAGTCTATATCTTGGTTTACCTGGGGCTTATCATGAGCACCCACGCGCGCAACAAAAGTATGCTTTCCGGTATTCAGGTAAAGATAAACCTCCGAGCCCATGGGCTCGAATACCTCACAGGTAACCCGAACGATATTCTCCGGAGGCGCATCAGAAACGAATAATTTATCATAGATATCTTCCGAGCGTATGCCGAATACCACTTCTTTCCCCAGATAAGGCATAACCTGCGGATACATATCTTCGACAACTTTAACCTGAATCCTGCCTTCTTCAAAATAAAGACGGCTATCTTTCTTGATGATCTTTCCGCTCATAAAATTCATCGGGGGTGAACCGATAAAACCGGCTACGAATTTATTTTTCGGATGATCGTAAATTGTTATCGGATCTGCTACCTGCTGCAATACGCCGTCTTTCATTACAGCGATCCGGTTACCCATAGTCATAGCCTCAATCTGATCGTGGGTAACATATATTATCGTAGTCTGCAGGCGTATGTGGAGCTTATGTATTTCGGTGCGCATCTGCACCCTTAATTTTGCATCCAGATTACTCAAAGGTTCATCAAAAAGAAAAACCATCGGTTTTCTTACTATGGCTCTCCCTACTGCCACGCGCTGTCTTTCTCCGCCCGATAGCTCTTTAGGCCTGCGTCCAAGCAAACGCTTAATACCTAAAATTTCCGCTGCTTCATTAACGCGCTGAACGATCTCATTTTTAGGATAATGACGCAGCCTCAACCCAAATGACATATTTTCAAAAACCGTCATATGCGGATAAAGGGCATAGTTCTGGAAAACCATGGCAATGTCGCGATCCTTAGCCGGCACATCATTGACAATCTTGTTGCCGATATAAACCCTGCCGGAAGTAATCTCTTCTAGGCCAGCGATCATCCTTAAAGTAGTCGACTTGCCGCAGCCGGAGGGCCCGACTAAAACCATGAATTCTTTATTCTCTATCCCCAAATTAATTTCGTTAACAACTTTAGTACCGTTAGGGAAAACCTTAGAAACGTTCTGTAGACTTACCTGTGCCATAATAGCTACTCCTTAATCACGCGTTTGTTCATAGTCCATGGTTCTTGGTTCATAAAAGATCTTTTACTATGAACTATCAACTATGAACCATGAACTTTATTATTATAATACTCTAACTCAAATAGTCAAGCACCTGGGATATCGTACCCTTCAGGTTCTTGCGGTGCACAATCATGTCTATAAGCCCATGCTCTAGGATAAATTCCGAGCGCTGAAACCCGACAGGAAGCTTCTGCCTTATAGTCTGTTCAATAACTCTGGGGCCGGTAAAACCTATCAATGCCTTGGGCTCTGCAATTATCAAATCACCTATGCCGGCAAACGAAGCCATAACCCCTGCCATTGTAGGATTAGTAAGCACGGAAATAAAAGGCAATTTTTGCTGATGATGATAGGACAGCGCCGCGCACGTCTTAGACATCTGCATCAGGCTGAACATCCCTTCATACATTCTGGCACCTCCACCTGAACCGGAAACTATGATAACGGGTAACTTATTCTTGGTAGCAGACTCTATCGCCCGGGTAATCTTCTCTCCTACTACCGACCCCATCGATCCCATGATAAAACGGGAGTCGGTAACCGCAATAATAACCTTCTTGCCTTCCAACAAACCTGCTCCGGTAACCGCAGCCTCTTTTAATCCTGTGGCTGCCTGATCAGCGGCGATTTTATCTTTATAAGTCTTAGGACCTTTGAAATTTAAAGGGTCCATCGACTGCATATCTTTATCGTATTCTTCGAACGTATCTTTATCCAGAAGCGTATTTATCCTCTCGTAAGCAGTAAGAGTAAAATGATAATTGCATTTCGGGCAGACTTTTAAGTTTTCATCAAGGGTTTTATTATAAAGCACTTCGGAACACTCTCCGCACTTCGTCCAAATGCCGTCGGGCATATCTTTTTTTCTGAGCCTGACTATAGTGTATTTTGGTTTACCGAATAATGCCATATTTATCCCCTTTAATCAAACTTACTTATCACAAGCCCCGAAGCAAGCTTAGGATAAAAATATGTAGATTTTGGCGGCATCTTCTCATTTTTAAGCGCAACCGCCATTATCTGCTCGACCTTAACCGGATTGAGAAAAAATACAATCGTAGAATTATCGCCGTCTGCTTTTCTTATAAGCTCCTCTTCATCAGGGCTGAAGACTATGCCCTGCTTATTCTCAAGGTCGATACCTAAGATTTTATGTAAAACCAGATAATTGAGTATAGAGACGTCCAATGTCCTGTATTCTTTACACTTATCAGATATTTCTTTATCTATAATTTTTATGTTCTTAAGCCGTACCAGCCAATATTTCTTATCTTTATACATACCCATTAAATGCTCTGAACGGCCGCCTTTTTGCATAAGAAAGAAAAACCGCGTCTTATCTTTTACCTCTTCAACATCAAAAGCATCCCTTAACTTAGTTACAAAGTTATCCCATAAAAAATCGCTGTCCAGTTGAGCCAGACGATGGATAGGAAGAATAGTAAGGCCCTGAGAGTTAACATTGGTAAAATAGGTAAGTATATAATTAAAGTTTTCTTCGCCCATGATGCCGCCGGAGCGCTTCTTCATTTCTTCCCGGTACATCATAGCTACTTCATAACGGTGATGGCCGTCGGCTATAAAAATATCTTCCTTTGACATTTTAGACTCGATGTTGGCGAGGATATCAGGCGCATCTATTTTCCATAATTTATGCGTGGTCTTTTCATCGTCCGTAACATTTATAAAAGGCTCGGCGTCCTTCACGCAATGATCGTACATGTATTTAACAACGCGCTTCTTATCCGGAAAGATGGCAAATATAGGGCTTAAATTCGCTTTAACTTCCCTTATAATCTTTAGCCTGTCCTCTTTAGCCTGTTGCCTTGTATGCTCATGGACAAAAGCAGACCCGCCATCTTTTAACCGCATAAGGCCCATAAAGCCCATGCGCGTTTTTCTTTCACCCTTTAAATTATATTCCTGTATGTAAAAATAAACGGCCGGTTTATCTTCCCGGACAAAAGTCCCTTCTTTAATCCAATTCCTGAAATAATTACCCGCTCTTTTATACTTATCATCTGCGGGGATATCTTTAGCTAAAAGTATGTGTAAGAAATTGTGCGGGTTTAAATTATGGAAATACTGCTGGCGTTCGGGAGAGATTACATCGTAGGGCGGACAAATAAGCTGGGATATGTCCTTAAATTTATCCTGATTATATACTACGGCACGAAACGGTTTAATTTCTGTCATCTGTAGAATGCGCTCATGATACTCGCTCCTAGGCCATCATAAAATACGTCTAGAAAAGAAGCTGTCCTTCCGATTACAAAATACTGATGCAGTTCATCGCTTAAGGCGTAAGCAAGCACCAGTGCAATTACCCATAAAAACCTCAGCCGGTAATGCATCTTTTGGTTATACGCCTTTAATGCCCGGGAAATTAAAAATGCGAATACGGCGTATTCGATAACATGAAAGACTACGTCCTGATAAAGAAAGAGCCCGGGTATGTTTTCTCCGGGAACCGAAGAAAAACAAAAAATAACTATAGCATAAATTACAACCGGAAGCCAGTATTTTATAAACTTTAAAACTGGCTTAGCCATGCTTGCAGCCATCACAGCCTTCTTTGGCTTTCGGGCAGGAGCTGGCAGATGAACCTGACGCAGATTTCTTACGATAATCCGTCGCGTAAAAACCGGAACCTTTAAAGATTATCCCGGATCCGCTTCCTATTAAACGCTTAACCTTGCTCTTACATTTCGGGCAGTTTTCGATATGCTTATCGGTAATCTTCTGAAACATCTCAAAATTGTGTCCGCAATGCGTGCATTCATACTCATAAGTTGGCATTGTTGTCTCCTTAAAAATAGTCGTAGTTCATAGTTCATGGTTGATGGTTCATAGTAAAAAGCTTTTACTATGAACTAAGAACTATGAACCATGAACTAACTTATCTAAACGTCTTCTTTATTTTCTCCGTGAAACTCTCTTTGCCGATTTCTTCGCCTGAGACCTTAGCAAATTCTTCAATAATCCTGCGCTGCTCGGCATTCAGGCGCGCGGGAATCTCAACATCTACCTTTACCAGCTCATCCCCGTTTCCGCGGCCATGCACATCAGGGATGCCTTTTTCTTTCAAACGAAACACCCTCCCGCTCTGGGTTCCGGGAGGTATTTTCATACTAACCTTACCTTCGAGCGTAGGAATACTTACCTCTGCGCCCAATATCGCCTTACTTAAGCTAATGGTTATTTCGGTTAGAATATCGTTGCCGTGCCTTTGAAAAACCGGATGCGGTTCCACTTCAATAACAACATATAAATCACCTCTGCCCGCAGAACCCGCTTCGCCTTCGCCGCGCACCCTAAGATGCGACCCGGTGTCAACTCCGGGAGGAAATTTCACCTTTATTTTACGGGTTACCTTAGAACGGCCTTCACCGCGGCAATCAGGACAAGGCGACTGAACAATCGAACCTTCTCCGCCGCAACGCGAACATGACTGGGCCATTTGGAAGAAACCATTAGATACGACTGTACGGCCGGAACCTTTGCACTGAGGGCATGTTGTCTTTCTTGTACCCGGCCTTGCTCCGCTTCCACCGCAAGTGCCGCATACTTCATAACGCGGAACGGTAATAGTTTTTTCAACTCCGCCGGCCGCCTCTTCTAAAGTAATGTCTGCGGAAATCTCTAAATCTCTCCCGCGGCGGCCACGTCCACCCCTGCTGCCCCTTCCGCCGAAAATATCATAGCCAAGGTCACTGAATATTTCATCGAATATCCCTCCGCCAAGGCCGAAATCGCCCATGCCCTGGAATACACTGCTAAAATCAGCGCCTTTAAATATATCTTCGTAGGCATATTTCTGGTCTATACCCGAATGCCCGTATTGATCATAAAGAGCGCGCTTTTGGGAGTCGGAAAGAACAGCATAAGCTTCGGAGATATCCTTAAATTTCTCCTCAGCTTCTTTCTTTTGCTCATGAGGCACTCTGTCCGGATGAAAACGAAGCGCTAACTCTCTATATGCCTTCTTTATTTCATCAAGATTCGCGCTTTTCTTAACACCCAGTATTTCGTAATAGTCACGCTTGGTTGTACCCATGTATAGTTATAGTTCATAGTTGATGGTTCATAGTTCATAGATAGGACCATGAACTATGAACTTTGAACCATGAACTAACTCATCTATTTCTTACCATTATCCTCTTCTTTAAAATCAGCATCAATTATATCTTCGCCCTTACCCTTAGGCTGCTCTTCGGCCTGGCCGCTTGAGCTCTGCTCTTGCCCAGCTCCGCCCGTTGCTCCTTGTGCCTGCTGCTTCTGGGCAGTCTGTTTATAAACTTCTTCTGCCAGCTTATGCGAAGCTTTGGTAAGATCTTCCGTACATTTCTTAATTCTATCTAAATTCCTGTCCTTAATAGCTGTTCTTAAATCATTAAGCTTTGTTTCTATATCTGCCCGCTCCGCCTGACTGATCTTATCGCCGAAATCCTTCATCGACTTTTCGGTAGCATAAGCAAGGTTATCAGCCTGGTTAATCAGTTCGACTTCTTCTTTTTTCTTAGTATCATCAGCGGCAAATTTTTCCGCATCCCTGACCATCTTGTCTATCTCTTCTTTAGAGAGTTTCTTGGGAGCGCTAATTTTAATCCGCTGCTCTTTACCCGTACCTAAATCTTTGGCAGTAACATGCACGATGCCGTTGGCGTCAATATCAAAAGCAACCTCAATCTGAGGAATACCGCGGGCAGCTGCAGGAATACCCACCAGGTCAAACCTGCCTAATTCTACGTTGTCATCAGCCATAGAACGCTCCCCCTGAAGCACGCGGATAGTAACTGCAGTCTGATTGTCAGCGGCAGTAGAAAAAACCTGGCTCTTTTTCGTAGGGATAGTGGTGTTGCGCTCGATGAGCTTAGTGTTTACTCCGCCCAATGTTTCGATACCCAAAGACAACGGAGTAACATCAAGCAGCAATACATCCTTCATGTCTCCTTTAATAATCGCTGCCTGTATTGCCGCGCCTAAAGCCACACATTCCATCGGATCAACTCCGCGCTCAATTTTCTTGCCGATATAATCCTCAACAAATTTCTGAACTATAGGCATTCTCGTGGGGCCGCCGACCATAATAATTTTATCTATATCCTTAGGTGACAATTTTGCATCCGCTATCGCCTGCTCCATAGGATGACGGCACCTGTTGATTATAGGTCCGACTAGCTCTTCGAGCTTAGCGCGGTTAATTGACATGGTCAAATGCTTTGGCCCGCTGGCATCGGCAGTAATAAAAGGAAGATTGATGTCTGTGGTAACCGTTGAAGAAAGTTCGATCTTCGCCTTTTCCGCTGCCTCGCGCAACCTCTGCACTGCCATTTTATCATTCATCAGGTCTATGCCTGTTTCACGCTTAAACTGCCCGGCAATATACTCAAGCAATGTCTTGTCCATATCCGTACCGCCCAGCTGAGTATCGCCTGAAGTTGTTAACACCTGAAATACTCCTTGCGCCATTTCCATAATGGTAACATCAAGCGTACCGCCGCCTAAATCAAAGACCATGATCTTTTGTTCTTTCTGCGATTTTTCCAAACCATAGGCAAGACATGCAGCCGTAGGTTCATTAATAATACGCAAAACATTTAACCCTGCTATTTCGCCTGCGTCTTTCGTAGCGGTTCTCTGGTTATCATCAAAATATGCAGGACAGGTTATAACGACTTCTTCAACCTTATCGCCCAGATAAGCCTCGGCATCCTGCTTTATCTTCTGCAGAATAAAAGCAGATATCTGCTGGGGCGTGTAATCTTTACCATAAACCTTAAATTTAAAATCCGAGCCCATCTTACGCTTTGCTGCCTGAATGGTACCCTCGGCATTAATAGCTGCCTGGCGCCTTGCCGGCTCGCCTACCAGACGCTGACCATCTTTAGTAAATGCAACGTAAGAAGGAAACGCCTTGCCGGAAGCAACACCCGCGCCTTCAGCCGACGGGATAATTACCGGCCTTCCGCCCTCCATTACCGCTGCTGCCGAATTAGATGTCCCTAAGTCAATACCTATTACTTTTGCCATTGAAATTTCTCCTTTCTTTTCTTGAGAAAATTTCATCCCGAGTCGCTCGCTAAAAATATTAAGCGACGAGGGAATCCCTCCTCTATTATGTTTTATTTCTTTGAAACTTTGACCTTTGCAGTCCTGATGACTCTATCGTTTAACAAATAACCTTTTTGTAACTCTTCTACAATCGTATGCTCCGGCTTTGTATTATCTTCCACCTGCATAAGCGCTTCATGAAAATTAGGGTCGAATAACTTTCCCTCTGCCTCAATCGGCTTTACCCCATACTCTTTAACCATGTCGTATAAATGAGCGAGAATCATCTCTACGCCCTTTAAGAATGCCGCTAAATCCTGGTGTTTTGACTCTGCCAAATCCACGGCGCGCTCTAAATCATCCAAAATATTCAGCAGCTCCAGTATCACTTCCTCATTGGCAAATTTGACGAAATCCAGTTTTTCTTTTTCCAGACGCTTGCGTATATTATCAAAATCCGCCTGTAGCCTGAGCAGCTTATCCCAATACTCCCCGGCTTTAGCTGCATCTTCTTTAAGCTTTAAAAACTCAACTTCGCTTAGAGTAACTGTTTTTTCTTCTTTATGATCAGCCTTTTTTTCTTCCATTATACGCTCTCCAATGCTTCGCTTAATACATCCGAAATGTATTCAAGGCTAGGAATGATGTGGTCATATTCCATGCGCATAGGGCCCAAAACCGCGATTCTTCCCGACGGCCTTCTCTTATGCTGATAACTCGAAACTACAATCGAACAATTATTTATTTCCGGACACTCTATTTCCTCACCAATATAAACTTTTACTTTGCCGTCAAAATCTTTGTTTATAATATTTAGGAGGCGCTTTTTATCTTCAATCATGCCTATCAAGATGCGCATTTTGTCAAAATTCTGAAACTCAGGCTGCCCCATAATAAGGCTCACGCCCTTATAAAACATTTTATCATCCCAATCCATAAAAGAAACTATGCCTGCGTAATGAGTAATCTGTGCGACCAAATCAGAAGTACGCTCAAGCGCATCTTCTATCCTTTTAATCTTTACCTTATATTCCTTAGCAATGCGCTCCTTCTCATCTTCCAATACGCACATTTGAGAAAGCAGAAAATCAACGTAATAACGATAGCCTTTGTAGGTAGGTATTCTTCCTCCGGAAGTATACGGATGCATAAGATAACCAACATCCTCAAGCTCGGCCAGAATGTTTCTGATTGTAGCCGGGCTTAAATCAAACTCCCGGGCAAGATCCTCCGAAGAAACAGGGTTGGCATCTTTAATGTACCTGTTTATAGTGGAGGTTAACACTGCCCGTCTTCTGGATTCGTAGTTTACGGTTCTAACCATAAATATCCATCCTAGTTCATGGTTCATTGTTCTTGGTTCATGGTAAAAGCTTTTACCATGAACTATCAACTATGAACCATCAACTAATTCATTAGCACTCTACCATGTAAAGTGCTAATCGTTAAGTTTAACACAAAAAGTTACTTTGTCAATAGATTCTAACAAGATAAATAGCTGCACTCAACGTATACGCTTTATCTCTTTATTAGTCAACAACCTATCACAGGTAATCTTGGGCAATACCAGCTTAACTTCTATGCCCTCCTGAAGATATTTTATATCTTCGACTTTGCCTTCGCGGTAAAATAGATCCACTAAATCCATACGCGCATGCGGAATACGAACCTCAAGGCGCTCCATTCTTGCGCTGAACTTCTGCTGGATTTCCTCAAGCAAAACATCTAAGTTCTGCCCCAAGGTAGCAGAAATGGCTATGGACCCGGGAAAATCATGTTTTAATTTCTCAAGCCAGGTCAAATCATCCAAAAGATCTATTTTGTTTAAAACAGTAATTATTACCTTACTATCTGCCTTCAATTCTTTTAACACCGAAAAAACCGCCTGGCTACGCTCATAAACCCGCGGATGGGCAACATCTAAAACATGGATCAATAGATCCGCATCCACCACTTCTTCAAGCGTGGCCTTAAAAGCCTCTATCAGATCATGGGGAAGGTCATTTAAAAATCCAACCGTGTCAGAAACAACAACATGCTCTCCGTTAGGCAGGCTCAAGCTTTTGGATAAAGTATCCAAAGTTGTAAACATGCTGTCGGCAACTACCTGCCCTGCGCCGGTTAGCGCGTTAAGCAGAGTAGACTTTCCGGCATTGGTATACCCCACCAAAGCTACTGTAGGCACAGCATTCTCTTTTCTCTTCTTTTTAACGTTTATCCTGTGCACCCCATAGTGCTTTAAATCATCTCTTAGCTTATCGATACGCTTTCTGATGCGCCTGCGGTCTACCTCAAGCCGTGTTTCGCCGGGACCGCTTGTACCTATACCGCCGCCTGTACGAGAAAGAATCAGTCCCTTCCCGATTAAGCGCGGCATGAGATATTCAAGCTGAGCCAATTCAACCTGCATTTTGCCTTCCGGGCTCTTGGCGTGTTTGGCAAAAATATCCAATATCAACTGCGTACGGTCAATAGTCTTCTTGCCGATTACTTCTTCCAGATTACGCTGCTGCGTACCCGATAAATCACAGCTGAAGATAACCGTATCTGCTTCCAGCTCCTGACACATTAGGCCTATCTCTTCGGCTTTGCCGCGGCCGATGAAAAAATTAGACGTGGGCCTCTCGCAAGAATAGCTGACATCATCGAGTATTTCTGCGCCACATGCAACCGCCAACTCTTCCAGCTCCTCAGCAATATCTTCAAGGCGCCAGTTATCTTTGGCTGATTTTAGTTTTACTGTAATAAGTAGTGCTTTTTCCATATCCTCTCGGCTATCTCCTTTGGTTTATCCTTATCGTCAATCTCGATCCAATTAATCCGCTTATCTTTCCTAAACCAGGTCAGTTGCCTTTTGGCATACCAACAAGTATTACGTTTTAACAGCTGTTTAGCCTTTGCCAAATCATAAACACCGTCTAAATAACCGCGTATTTCAGGAATACCTATGGCGCGCGAAGCAGTTTTACTTAATTTATGCTTAAGCAATGCTTTTACCTCCCTTATTAAACCCTGCCTAAACATTAAATCCACCCTGTCTCCGATACGCTCGCATAAGTTGTCTTTCGGCATATTAAGACAAAACATTTTAACTCTATACTCATCCGCTAAGCCGGACCTTTCTTTCTGCAGCAAAGAAATAGGACGCCCCGTGCTTTCAAAAACCTCCAACGCCCTGATAATACGCTTAGTATCATTAGGATGGATTTTAACTGCGGCATCGGGATCGACCTTCGTTAGTTTATCATGCAAATACCGGCTACCAAAACGCTCGGCATCTTTATAAAGCCTGCGGCGCAAAGTTTTATTTTCTGTGCGCGACTTGAAAATACCGTCAACAAGTATCGACATATAAAGCCCGGTGCCGCCTACAAAAAGCGGGATTTTGCCTTTTTTTATAATCTCTTTTACTTTCTTAAGCGCTTCGCGGCGGTATTTTGAAACATTATACTCTTTATCTAGAGCAACCAATCCGATAAGATGATGCCGGATATTTTTCTGCAGAGCCATCGATGGCCAGGATGTAACTATGCCCATACCCTTATAAATCTGCATGGAGTCGCAGGATATTATCTCGGCATTAATCTTTTTAGCCAGATAAACTGCAATTTCAGATTTACCGACAGCTGTGGGGCCGACTAAGAAATAAATTGTCTTTGGTCCGTAGTTCGTAGCTGGTAGCTCGTAGGATAACATTATGGATAAATCTTTGTGGGATAACCTTCCGCAGATAATTTCTGTTCCAATAAAGATGCTGCCTGGCGAGTGGGCAATTTACCGACTCTTACACGGTACATTTTTCCCGAAGACGGATCGCTGGACTCTTCTACGTACGCAGAATAACTCTGCCGTATTAATTTCTGGGTGAGATTATTCGCGTTTACGCTGCTGGAGAAACATCCGACCTGAACCGTATAATACGAACCCGAAGGCGATTCTGCGATCACAACCAGATCCTTATCAAATTTAGTCTCTATATTCTGGGGAAATTCATTCTTAAGCCTGGCGAGATACTCCTTGGCTTTGGTTGCATCATCTTTCTTAAAGGCAACCTCGCTCAAACGATAATATAGCTGGGCCTTTAATTCATTGTTGCCCGTAGAATTAAGAAGCTCCTCATAAATGCCTTTAGCCTTATCCACATTGCCTTTTAGAAAATCAATATCCCCCAAACCAAGCTTAGCTTCTTCTTTAAAAGTACTGTTACCGAATTCTTTCAGTATGATCTCAAAGATATCCGAAGCCCGCAAATAATTCCCATCTTTAAGGTAACTTAAGCCTAAGATATAGTAAAGTTCATCTATATCTGTGGAGTACCCCTCTACGGCAAGCACCTTCTCACCCTCAAGTATGGCTGCCTTATAGTCGCCGGCAAGAAATGCAATCTTAACCTTATCCATATTCAAGGCAAAGCAAAGGCTAAAGCCGATAAATACAAACACAAAAAGACTTACTGATATGCGTAATTTCATTTTTTACCCTTGGATATCTTTCTCTGTAATTCTAAAATCTGGTGGTGCCTCTCTTCTTTTTCTTTCTGCGGCACATCATCAACTAATTCGAGCGCTTTAGTATGCGGACGGCTGGAGTATTTAAAGATAAACGCGCTGTTAAAGCCCACGCGCTTTAACAAATCATAAGTATCCTTAAAATCCTCTTTTGTTTCCGTGGGAAACCCTACGATTATATCCGTACTTAAGCTGCCTGCCTTTACAATTTTACGATAATTATCAGCTAAATCCAAATAGTATTTACGAGTGTAACCGCGATTCATCAATTTCAATATCTTATCCGAGCCTGACTGTACGGGAAGATGCAATGCCTTTTTTAGCTTTTTGCAATCCGCCATCGCCTTAAATAAATCTACAGAGGTATCCTTAGGATGGGAAGTGACAAAACCAAATTCCTTCAGTCCCTCCAGAGCATCAACCATTTTCAAAAGCTTAATAAAATCTACTTCCTGCCCAGAACCGCAGGCCCCGGACTTATAGGAATTCACATTCTGACCTAAAAGCGTAATTTCACTTACCCCCTTGCTAATCGCCTCTTCTATTTCTTGCAATATCTCTTTATAATCCCGGTTACGCAAGGGCCCGCGCACATAAGGAACCACACAATAAGAGCAGAAATTAGAGCAACCTTCGGAGATAACTACATGAGCGTGATTTTTATCTTCATAATATCCTGTATGGTATATTTCCTCCGGACGGACATCACCTTCGGTCTCCCAAATTTTACGCTCAAACATGCTTTTAGTCTCAACCAACTTATTGATTATCTGGGGTATCTTCTCTATATCCGTTGTCCCAACTACAAAATCCACTTCAGGCGAGCGCTTAAAAATTTCATCCTTGTAATTCTGAGCCATGCAACCGACGACTCCAATAATAGGCTTGATAGTTCTTGGTTCATAGTTCTTGGTTCTTAGTTTTTTGTTTTTATCCATGAACTTTGAACCATGAACCATGAACTTCTTATATTTTCCTATTTCACTCCAAACCTTTTCTTCAGCATGCTGCCGCACAGAGCAGGTGTTTAATATTACAACATCCGCTTTAGCTGAGTCGGTTGTTAATTCGTAGCTCGTAGCTTGTAGTAAGCCAGCAATAACTTCCGAATCGCGAACGTTCATCTGGCAACCGAAGGTAGCAATATACACACTTCTTGATCTTGCTGGCCCTCTGTTGTCATCTCCTTTTCCATCAACATGTTGCATTCTTTTAACATCTCCTCATATATTTTCTGAAATGGTTGATAAAGACGTACTGATACTATCTGTCCATCATTGATTTCTACGGACTTAAATATTAGCCTTAGCATTTCTTTCTTCTGAATTAAATCCATTTTTCTGCTTGATTCATCAAAATTTGCAATAGCTAAATTAAGAATACGAAGATAGGCTTCAGATTGTTCTTTTTCAATAAGGCGTATTTTAGCTTTAGCAATCTCTCCTTTAATCATATTTTCTTCTTCTCGCAATAAAGAAACCTTATCTTTATAAATCTCAATACCGATGAGATTCTCCATATATGAATCATTAAGTTTACTTTGCTTGGAAAGATTTACTCTAAGCGCTTCATTTAGATTATCTAAGTTAACCTGAATCTCTGAATTATTTAAGTAAACGTGTGCTTTTACGATATTATCGAGCCTGCCATTAACAATATCTTTATGAGAAAGTATTTTCTTAACAATATCTAGTATTTTCGGTTCGATATCTTCAGCTTTTATATTTGGATTAGTGCATTTAACATGACGATGCATCATACAAGAACATTTGTACCATCTCTTTCGTTTCTTAGTTTTATGATTCGATGTGTTAGAAGTACCCTGATACCTGTGTCCACATTTCGCGCAGTATAAAATACCGGTAATGGGGTATTCAAAAACATTTGTCCTATATAAAACTCCTTTTCTATTAGCATCCATTTTCTTTTGGACTATGTCAAAATCTTCTTGGCAAATTAACGGCTTGTGCCTGCCCTGAGAAACTATAACTTTCGATGGGTCATTTTTAACAGATCTATATCCGATTCTTGTTTTAGTAGTCTGCTTTAGATCATAATGCTTTTTATTCCATACTAGTTTTCCAAGATAAAATTGACTTCTAAGAATATCTCGGACTAATTTAGTATAGAATTTACCACCGCATCTTGTTTTATATCCTTTAAGGTATAAATATTCCGTAATTTCTCCTGTTGTCTTATTAGCTAAATACATCGTAAAAATCAATTTAACAATATCGGCTTCTTCAGAGATTACTTCAAGCAGTTTCTTTTCTTTAATATAACGATAGCCGTACGGCGCAAATCGCGCACCTTGCCAGTTACCTTGCTGCACACCTTTAATCATTCCAGGAAAAACTCTTTCTTTTATCCTATTCCTCTCAAATTCAGCGAAACTTCCAAGCTGCTGAAACATGAGCTTACCGGCACTGGTTGTTGTGTCAAATGGTTCAGTAGCAGACTTGTATGCAACTCCATAAACCTCCAATTCATCAACTATATTTAAAAGATCCTTCAATTTCCTGCTAAAACGATCAAGTTTATAAGTAATAATTAATTCAAACTTTTTCGTTTTCGCATCTTTCAGCATTTCTTTTAAACCCGGCCTATCCAAAATATATCCGCTTTGATCATCAGTATAAATCTTATAAACCTCTAGCCCCAAACGTTTGGCATGATCTAATAGATACTCCCGCTGAACCTCGATAGAGTATCCTTCTCTTGCTTGGTCTTCTGTGCTTACTCTTGTGTAGATTGCTACTTTCATTAGCTTTTCCAAAAAAACTATCCTGCCCTCTAATCCACCCTTAAGGTGTTACGCCACTTTTTAATAGTTTCAATATCTTTTTCTGTAAAAACCGGGAGATTACGGTAATCCCGCTTGACTTTAATCCATCCCTTTTTTAACCAATGGTAGATAGTCAAGCGATGAACTTGTAAAATGACTGCCGTTTCCGTAATCGAATAAAGGTTTAATTTGTTAATTTTTCTCATGGTGTATAGTCTACACCATTATACACTGTTAGTCAAGCTTCTTTTTGAAGACGGCTTAGAAATAGTAGAGGTCTTTTTTCTTTCCTTTTCACAAAGTTCATCCACGACTTTTAGATCAACCACAAGAAGCATCTCAAAAAGTTTTTTAAGACGATTCTCTGCGTCTTCTTTCTCAAATTTTGTTTCTAGGTTTTTATCATCCATGGCAACAAAAAAGGGGCTGGCATTCCTGAGAGTTTCCTCAGAAACACCAGCCCCTTGGTTCTTCAATAGGACTGTCTTACATTACTTACCGAATTGTCAAATCCTGCTTCGTAAAAAATTATACACCATACTTTGATATTGTCAAGATTTTTTGAGGACAAATTATACGGAAATCTTTTTATAACTAGTTACTCTACGCTAAATGAATCTTTCCTCCGGATTCTCCGTATCTCTTCCTTAAAAGGCGCGACATCTATGGCTTTCTCTTCTTTGATTAATACCGGGACTCCATCTTCAAAGTTTATTTTGATAGAACCAAAAAAGCGCCCCTTAACCAATGAATCCAAATAATTATTTAATTTCTCCATTTATTTAGTCAAATTCTTCTTAACCTCTTATCTTGTGGCATATTAACCAATGTGCGGTTTTGCTACATAATGTGGCAATTTCGCACATTATATGGTATACTTTAATTGAAACATAAGTCAGTACAAAAGGTTAAGTTGATAATAGCAAACCATTCGAAAGAATGGGGCGCAAAGCTATAGAGCCTAAGTTCCGGCATAACCCCGGAATAAGGCAGTCAGTTGCCGAAACTTTTTGATTAGCCCCATTCTTCTGAAAATGAAGCAGAATGGGGTTTTTTGTCTTTAAAGGAGCTCTAATGAAGCCCAAATATGGTATTCTCATAGTTGATGATGACAAAATGCTCGCTGAAGATGCCAAGCAATGCCTTGAGCATGAGAAAGAGATAGATCTCGAGGTAGATATCTGCACCGATAGTCAGCAGGTTATCCCTTTTCTTGGCAAGAAAAACAAATATTACGATGTGGTGCTCCTAGATGTCAGGATGCCCAATTTGAGCGGCACCGAGCTTCTTCAGCTTATAAAAAAGAATTTCCCGGATATCCATGTAATTATTATCTCTGCCTACTTGGATGAATATAACCGCGATGAGCTTATCCGTTTAGGCGCCTACGCTGCATTTGAAAAACCCTGCGATTATCATAAGGTGAAAGAATACATTAAACGCGCGATTGACGACATCGAGATAACCACATTAAGAATAAAGGGCCTTGACCTAAGAAAAACCGTGTATCAGGTTGCCAAAGAACTTATCTTTAAAGCCCTAAGGCGCAGTGACTGGCATCTCGAGAAAACAGCAGAGACATTAAACATTACGCGTTGGTGCCTGGATCGCTGGATGAAAAAGCTCTATATCAAAAGACCGGCTCTTTGAAACTTACGTATATTATAACATGGGTTTTTGGTTTAACCCGGTTTCGACAAAGACAGCCAAAAACGCCTATGTGCGATAATGCTACAAAGAAAGCACTTTTTGAGCGAAAACGCACATTCCCTCTGTAGGCAGGACTTTAATAATGTAGCACTTTCGCACATTGGGAACTTTTAAAAAAAGATTAAAAATTATCTTGACAGGTTTTTAAGAATGGGGGTGAACCATGGAAGAGCTTGATTTTAACAATATAAAACTGGATGATAACGATAAGAGGATTTTTGATGAGATAAAAAGTCTTTCTAAGGCTAACAGCATAGGCGAGGCACTAAGGTGCATTAACCATGCTGTAAATGGCTATCTGCACAAAGCTTTGTTAGCGGTTGAAAATCTTCAGAACGGTATATTAGATACTCCAGAAAAACAGAAAGAGGCCTTCATGAAAATTATCCAAAACTCTCTTAAGGCATCCTTGGTTGTCAAAGAATTAAGAAAATTATATCATCTATAACTATTGAAGTCATTTGATCTAAATAGCCTTCGCCTCCAAATATCCTGCTTAATCCTGCACTCATTCTACCTGATTCAAGCATAACAAGAATATCTTTTAGCGCAGTTTTAGTCTAAAAGTGGGTTTCTATCTTAGAGTAAAGATCCCCAGGATATAACTTAGGGGAAGTTAAGGCATATAAAGGATTATAGAGATAAAACGCGCGTAATCAGAATAGATGCTTTAACAAGCGAAGAGTCTTTATTTTTTAAATTAAAACGCAGCTTTTCCGTCCGCAGAAGTTGTGCTGAAGAGTTCAACTGATAAAGAAAACTTACCAAGGAATCCATTGTACCCTCTGCCTCAACCTCTACGCTATATTCCCTGTAAAAACCCTTATCCTTTGACGGTTGAGGTTTTAGGTCTAACAAATCTATATTGGATTTCTTTGCCATCGCTTCTATTCCACTTAGCATCGAAGCTGTTGTCTCTTCTTCAGAGCCAAACCCTTTAAAATACTGGCTATATTTAGCGTATTCCGAAAGAATCGCCGCTTTCTGGTTTAAATTGTACAGGCCCATCTTCAGCTGTTTCTCATTTATCTTAACCTCCTGCCCAATCTGCTGAATCTTTTTGTTAATAGGATTAAGAATCAGCCGGTCCAAAAACGCCAAAGAAACGATTATTGCGGCGGCCGTAAGGCCTACTCTTTCCTTTTTTGAGACATTGCTGAAAAACATTTAATTATTACTCCTCATAGGCACAAACAATTTCAAAATCCACAAATTCATTATTGTCCTCTTTTTTTTGCGTCGTATAGCTATTTTTAACGTTCTTAAAATAGTGCGAGTTTTCCAGAATCCCGACAAATTTAAATACATCCGACATCGCAGGGGCGCGGCCTTTTATGGTCAGCTGTTTTTTTCTTTCAATATCCACGCTTGTAAGATATATCTCTTTAGGTATGACTTCATACAAGCCGCTAAGCAGGCTAAGGCAATCGCCCTTTGCGTCCAGGCGCTCCTGAGCGAGGTTAATCAGGCGGCGCATCTTGTCGATTTCCTGCGCCCCGTCTTTTATCTTAGCAAGCTTATCCTCTAGCTGCGCTTTATACGTATTTCTATTGTATATGTTAAGGAACAATAAAAACGTCAATATTGTAAAAATACCGATAAACAATATCCCTGCCTTAGTTAAATATTTCTTCTTCTCTTCCACTCGTCTCTTAATGCGCGTTTCTTTAGGCATCAGGTCAAATTGCAACGCGTTGTATTTCATGACAAGGCCGACCAAAGGAGTAACGGAAATGAATTTGCAATTCTCTTCCATGCGGATAGACCTAGCGGTATCCAAAACCTGGCAGGGAATATCCAGACGCGAGCTTAAGATATTGGCCAGATCGGGTATATTCTTGGCCGCGCCAAGCAGAAATAATTTTGCCACTCTTAACCCTTTCGCCTCTCCGAAATAAAGATCTATGGAATGCCTTAATTCATCAATAAACTTTTCCTGATAACGCTCGCGCTCATCTATAAGGTTATTTGCGCCTATTAAGATGTTTTTTGTAAAAGAAGCTCTTCCATTGCGGAGCACGATGAAATCGGAATAATTTGAATCGATATCAACGATAATAATTGCGTCCGCGTCTCTAGGTAGCCGCGGCAATTCAACACTATTAAACCAATTATAGACACCTTCGGAACTAAGAGCGACTTTATACACATCGATACCGACCTTCTCCAATGCGGCAAGCCGTTCTTTAATCAGACTAAGTTGAGCGATCACCAGCATTATCTTTGTGTAGCCTTCTCTTTCGGATTCAAATATCCTGTGAGAAAAGACTATTTCTTCCTTTGCATACGGCGTCTGCTTGCCAATCTGCAACTCTATCATATCCGCTATCTCTCTGGGGTTTGTAGAAGGCAGCTCCAGAATTCTCGCGGTAACCAGGTGACGCGGAATACAGGCAAGGACATTATTTTTACTTAACTTTAACTCCCTGAATATCCCGGAGATAGCATCCGGGACAGATTCTTTAATCCGGGAAAGCTTCATAAATTTGGCCCTGGTAACGAAATCGGCCCGGGAAAGAGAATTACACTCCAAGATCTTAAGCCAGTCATTGCCGATCTCAATAACTACAATCGGCTTACGCCGTAAGTTCAGAAAGAACTTACGGGGCTTATTGGATAACCTCCCTATGTTTTTTATTCCCATTCCTCTCTCCAAAACTTCATTTTTTTATCACGGTCAAACACAAAATGTATGCCGGCTAAGGCAGGGCGGTTTTTAAGTTTTCCTGTGGCCTTGCCTGCGAAGTTACCCGAAGCTACAGAAATTAAGCCGCTTCCTATGGCGCTGCTTAATTGGTTGATTTCTTCCTGTGATAAATCTTCTACTTTGCGCAGTTCATCAACAATGGAAGAGACGTTAGTAAATACATTGTCATCTTTGGTCGCCTCAAGACCATCTTCACCATTACGAAAATGGATGATTTTCTCGGCTAAAGTATCACTTATTCCTAAACTTTCCAGGACTATCTTTTCAGCAGTATTGATATTCACTGCGCCCTGGTTATATACCGTAATCCTGTCCTTTACTTTGGAGAAAATCTCCTTGTTTATACCTTTGACCAAAAGCAATTCTTCGATAACTTCAAAATCTTTATTCTTGCAAGGGTATGGCTGAATTAAAGTTTGATAATAAGAATTCTCTGCGCCGAGTTCCCGCGCGTCATTATCGCTATCGCGCCAATCAATGATAGAATCCGCGATGCCAGAGGCATCCTTAGGAGTTACTCCTGTTGTTATTTCAAAAAATCTTTTCAGCACGTCAAACGGCGCCTTATTGATATTTATTTTTCTTTCCTCGTCCGTAAGGTCTATACTGAAGAGCCCCTCGCCCAGCTCTTTTTTTTTAAATTCCTTATCGTTACGTAAGTCTTTAAGCGCATCGTAACCTGGCGTTTCATCAGCCGCGACTGTCTGGACCACCTTTTTTACGCCGGCTTTAGCCAAATAATAGCATTTAGCCCTTTCTTTAAGCTTAGAGGCCAAGCTAATCTGCGAATTGATATATGCGTTCAGAGCCAGCGCAAGCGCGCTTAGAAAAAATAATGCCCAGAGCGCAACGATGAGGATACTACCTTTCCGCCGGCACAAACACTGTCCTGGTGATTTTAACATCCTTGTCATTATCGTCTTTAAATGTTATTTTCGTCCTGACTGCTCCTGGAATACCGTTAAGAGACTGCCAGGAATCCGTCCAGATATATTCTCGCGTCTGGGGGTCAAGATAACAATAGGTAAAAGCAACGTCTTTTAGAGAGGCTAATGCTCTTGAACCAGAGAAGGTACCGGCATAGGCGTTTTCTTCTCTTACCAATGAGTTATTTTTTGTATCAAAGTAATATGTTATCCTGCCTAAAGCAGAATCTGCCTGCAAACCAGTTAGGCCAGCAAACGATACCTTTTTATTTTCACCGATAAAATCAATGCCGCTGAAATTAATGGTATTGTGTAAATCGTTCTCCAGCTTCTCAAGAGAGAGCAGAACATCAGCCTGCGTCAGGCCGGAATAATGCATCCTTTTATATGCCTTTATGCCCATAGAAAATGTAGAAAATATAGCCAGCCCTATCATCACAATTATGGAAGAGGTGATAAGGAGCTCGAGGAGGGTAAAGGCGTTATGCGTATTGCGTTTTGCGCAAGACGCAAGACGTAAGACGAGACTATTCTTTATTTCCAACATAGCTCTCCAAACTAAACTTCCGGGAGTTAACATCATCTTTCTTATAAATGCTCACCTTTAGTATATTCAAATTCTTGGCATCTGACGGCTCTACGGTTTCCTCCCATTTAAAATTCCCATATATGCCCTGCGCTTTGCCATAAGTTGTGCCTAAGGTAAGTCCCTTATTTTGCAACTCATCCAATTCAACTTCTGCCATCTTTTCTTTGGCCAGACATACTGCATCTATGTACTCATTAGAAACCTCTGAAGCATTAAGTAAACCGCCATATGCCCTGATTATGCCGATTAGCCCAATGGCTAAAATGGCGATGGTAAGCAGTACTTCAACGAGTGTAAACGCACTATTCCCAATTCTTGACGTCATCTTCTGTATTCTCCAAGCCGTCTTTGCCCAACGAATATAAATCATAGGTTGCCGGATTATGCTGGCCTGGGCATTTATACTGGTAAGGATTCTTCCAAGGGTCAACAGGTTTCTTTTCAAGATACGGCCCTTTCCAATTGGACGGCACAGGATTGGAAGATGGTTTTGATAGAAGCGCATTGAGCCCCTGCTCTGTGGTCGGGAAGTTCCCATTATCCAGCTCATAGAGTTTCAGCGCCATAGCGATATTGGAATTAATATCCGCTTCGGCTATGGTAACCTTTGCCTGCTCTGTGCGGCCGCTTAGGCGCGGAATAACCATCGCTGCCAGAGCGGCAATGATGATGACCACAATCATAAGTTCAATTAGAGTAAAACCTTGTTTGGTCTGCCGGTTTACCGGTCTGCGGGTTTGCGGGTTAAACCCGCTGACCCGCTGACCCGCTGACCCGCTGACTATCATACGGTTATGCATGTTTTTTAACCTCCTTAATATATCAACGCGCTGCGATGCCGATATTAAATATGGGCATAAGCATCGCAAAGACGATAAAACCAACAATCGCGCCGATAACTAAGATAAGAAGCGGCTCAAGCAGGGAAGTGATTATTTTAATTGCCTGCTCGGTCTGCCTTTCATAAAGTCCGGCTATTGTGTTTAAGGACTGTTCAATCTTTCCACCTTCCTCGCCTACGGCTATCATATTCACCGCAAAAAGCGGAAAGACCTTTATTGTCTTTAAAGCATCCGACAAACGGCAACCTTGATTAATTACTTCATCTCTTGCCTTTTTTAGTTCTGCCTTAAGCATATCGTTATCGAGGACATTCGTAGCAAACTCAAGGCCTTCGCAAACCGAGATCCCGTTTTTAAGAAGCAATGACAAGGTCCTGGCTAAGCGTGCAATTTCAGCGTCCCTGACGAATCTTCTGATAAAAGGAAGGCGCAATTTAAAAAAATCAAAGAGGAGCTTCTTTTTACTGCCTTGTTTTGCCCTGGCAAACATTGCGGACAGAAGGAAAAAAAATATCAAAATCCAGTACCAGTTTCCAGCCATAAACCGGCTTACTTCTATTAAGAGTTTAGTAGAAAAAGGTATAGCCTGTTTCATACCCTCAAAAAGCCCTATCAATTTGGGCAAAAAGAAGGTAAGCATAATAAAGACCGTGGCGATGCCTACTATGACGATTAACACCGGATAAGCAAGCGCAGCCTGGACTTTTTGCCTTATGTCCTCTTCTCTCTGGCGGTACTCTGCCAGGTTCTGCAAAACCTCATCTAGGGTACCGCTTTTTTCTCCGGCCTTGACCATGCTTACATATAGGTTATTAAAAAGCCGTGGGTAGCGACTCATTGCTTCGGAAAGCATCCTTCCATCCTTTATCTGCCTTTCCAATTCTGCCATAACTTTTGCAAGCGCCTTATTCTCTGTTTGCTGCGAAATTAAAATAAGGGCTCTTAATACCGGCACACCTGCTTTTATCAGGCTGGATAGCTGACGGGTAAAGATGTCTATGTCCTGGATCCTTATGCCACCGGTCATTGCGAGGAGCGACAGCGACGAAGCAATCTCTTTTTGGGATTGCTTCACCCCTTTGGGGCTCGCAATGACGGTTTCTTGTCTCATCTGCTTCTCAATTACGCTCACCGCAACTAGTCCCATAGCACTCAACTTATCCACAGCGTCATCTCGCGAAACTGCGTCTATCTCACCTTCAACTATCTCTGTTGGGCCTTTTTTGGCTTTATAGATATATAGTTGCATATTATTGCGTTACCCTCATTACCTCTTCAGGGGTGGTAATTCCCGCCAAAACCTTTTCCCATCCATCCTGGCGCAACACTTTCATTCCCAGTTCAATGGCTTTTTTCTTGATGATGTCTGAAGAGGTCTTTTGCAAAATCAGCTTTCTGATTTCATCGTTAACCAGTAAGAATTCATAAATTCCAGTCCTGCCCATGTAACCCGTATTGTTACAGGCCTTGCAGCCCTTGCCTTTATATATTTTAATTTCTAATTTTTTCTCTCTGATTTGGTCTTTCAAATCATCTTCTATCTGTGCTCTGACTTCTGACAGCTGTCCTCTGTCCTCTGCTTTACACTTGTCACAAATGACTCTTACCAATCTCTGGGCGATAAATGCCTCAACCGAAGAGGCAATAAGGTATGGCTCAATACCGATGTCAATTAAACGCGTAACGCCGCTTGCGGCATCATTGGTGTGCAAG
>Ga0172375_10000013_pt1 | contig 268638 bp, 235 predicted proteins | sample LakKiv1m_FD_114537 | JGI IMG/M metagenome (GOLD analysis project Ga0172375, IMG submission 114537) | Freshwater microbial communities from Kabuno Bay, South-Kivu, Congo - kab_092012_11.1m | ecosystem: Environmental > Aquatic > Freshwater > Lake | place: Democratic Republic of the Congo... | reverse complement strand
TTCCATCCGGCATCTATTTCATCTGCCTGAGTTTCGGAACGGAAAAGCGCATCCTCAAATGCGCGATTATCAGATAGGGCAATCCAAGGTTACCTTAAGCGATCGAGAAAGCAGGCAGAGATTTTTATGAATTATAACGTTTTGATTAACTTACCGCAGGTTTGCAGGGTACTTACCTTAAATAATCAAAAGACTTTATGCGTGTTTCAAAACTTGAAAAACCGCACAGACCATGCGGTCAAATTGAGATTATTTTTTATGCGTTTTTTTTATATTGTTCAACATGTTAATTCATTTGCAATTAATTCGGCCTGCTTTAATACTGTTTCGGTAGCCAGTTTCTGCATATCCGGCGGATAGCCATATTGGCGTAAAGTTCTTTTCACAATCACTTTCAGTTTTGCTTTTACGCTCTCCTTGATAGTCCAATCAATTGATGCGTTTTTTCTTACTCGTTCAAACAACACTATTGCTAATTCACGGAGTTTGTCTTTCCGCATCAATTCACGCGCACTTTTATTACTTGCAACTGCCGTATAAAAAGCGTATTCAAATTCAGACAAACCCATCGCCTTTGGTTCTTTATCCATCTCCTGGATTTCTTTGCCAAGTTTAATGAGTTCTTCAATGACTTCTGCCGCGGTCAATATTTTATTATGGTACTTTTTAATCGATTCTTCCAGCATTTCCATTAACGTTTTGCTTTGAACCAGATTCTTTTTCATTCTGGATTTTATTTCGTCGTTAAGCAATTTTCTAAGCACTTCCAAAGCGACGTTTTTATGCTCCATATTTTTTACTTCCAGAAGAAAATCTTCGGAAAGTATAGATATATCCGGTTTTTTAATTCCAGCCGCATCAAAGATGTCAATCACTTTTTCGGTAACAAGCGCTTTGTCTATCACCTGGTGGATGGTCGTTTCAATCTCTTCATCCGTTTTGCCAGTTCCAGTCGTATCGAATTTGACAAGTCTGGCTTTTACTGCCTGGAAAAATGATACTTCTTCTTTAACATCCAATGCCTGCTCGTGTGGAATAGCGATGGCGAACGCCCGCGATAATGCCGTCACCTCATCAACGAATCGCTTCTTGCCGTTTTCAAGACTAAGGATATGTTCTTCAGCGGCTAAAATAATATCCATCTTTGTTTTAGTGTCCGCGGTAAAATATTCTTCATAAAGCAACCCTTTGTCTTTCCCAAGATAGGGTACGGTTTGATCTCTGACCATTTTTTCATACTCTTGCGAATAGGCTTTAACCGGCTTTTCCAGAAACATTTGCGAGACGATTTCCAGTTTTTCAAGCATTAATTGAACGGCTTTTTCCTGGGCAATCGCTGGATCGCCTTTGCCACCGCTGTCTGAATAGAAAGACAGGGCTTTCTTCAGATCGGAAGCGATTCCAAGATAATCAACGATGTTTCCACCTGGTTTATCTCCATAAACCCGGTTCACACGGGCGATAGCTTGCATTAGATTATGACCACGCATTGGTTTATCAATATAAAGAGTATGTAAGCACGGCACATCAAAACCGGTGAGCCACATATCCCGTACAATCACAAGTTTCATTTCATCATCGGGTGCTTTCATTCTATCCGCTAAAATCCGTCGCTGATCTTTGGTCGTATGATGTTTTGCCAGTTCCGGACCGTCGGCAGATGAAGCGGTCATGACGACTTTAATAAAGCCCTTCTTCAAATCATCGCTGTGCCATTCCGGTTTCAGTTTTATGATTTCATTATAGAATTCGACTGCAATCCTCCGGGACATCGCAACAATCATTCCCTTGCCTTTAAATACTTCCTGACGTTGTTCGAAATGGGCGATAATATCGTCGGCAACCTGTTTAATACGATCTTCACTGCCGACCAGCGCTTCGAGCTGTGTCCACTTGGCTTTAGCTTTTTGAGTCGCCGGTAAGTCCTCAATCTCAAGATCGTCATCAACTTCTTTAACCAGCCTTTTGCCTTCTTCACTAAGATTTATTTTTGCCAGCCGACCTTCGTAATAAATGCGAACTGTGGCTCCGTCATCTACTGCACGGGCAATATCGTAGACATCTACATAATTACCGAATACCGCCGGTGTGTTGACATCAGTACTCTCAATGGGAGTGCCAGTGAAACCAATGAATGTTGCGTTGGGCAAAGCATCTCGCATGTATTTAGCGAAACCATAAACCGTCTTTTTCCCAATTACGTTGCCTTGAAAATCTTTATCATCGATTGTTTTTGCCTTGAAACCGTATTGAGTGCGGTGTGCTTCATCGGCGATCACTACAATGTTTTTTCTGTCAGATAACTGCTCATAAACATTGCCTTCATCCGGCTGGAATTTCTGAATGGTGGAAAACACTACACCACCGGAGGATACTTTGAGTATTTCTTTGAGATGACTCCTGTTTTCAGCCTGAACTGGATCTTGACGCAGTAACTGCTTGGATGCGGCAAACGTATCAAACAACTGGTCGTCCAGATCGTTCCGGTCGGTGATGACCAGAATGGTCGGATTGTCCAGAACCAGCACAATCTTGCCGGTATAAAATACCATTGACAGCGATTTGCCACTGCCCTGGGTGTGCCACACCACCCCGCCTTTGCGCGAGCCGCTAGTCGAGGCTGCTCGGATTGTACTTTCAACTGCTTTATTGACTGCAAAATACTGATGATAAGCCGCCAGTTTCTTAGTAGTTTCGTTAATGGTCAGATTGGTTTTCAAATCTTCCCGTTTTGTTTTTTCAAAAACAATGAAATGCCGGATCAAATCGAGCAGAGTTTTTTTATTTAACATTCCATTTATCAGCGTTTCCAATTCGCTGACCAAATGTGACGCTTCTTTTGTGCCGTCAACAGATTTCCAGCTCATAAAGCGGCTGTATCCAGAGGAAATAGTACCAGCTTTGGCTTCCAATCCGTCTGAAATAACCACAAAACCATTGTAGGTAAACAGCGTTGGGATAGCATCCTTATAGGTTTGTATTTGTTTGAAGGCGGTGTATATCGTGGCGTTTTCATCAACAGCATTTTTAAGTTCTATTACCACTAATGGAATGCCGTTTACAAAAAGAATAACATCCGGACGTTTGTTAATGTTGTTTTCAACAACGGTAAATTGATTAGCAACAATAAAATCGTTGTTATCGGGATGCTTAAAATCTATTAGCCAAACCAAATCGCCTCTGCTGTTGCCATCTTTTTGATAGGTTACTTTTATTCCTTCGGTAAGCATCCTGTGAAAAACTTCGTTGTTGGCAATCAGTTCGGGCGAGTTAAGCCTTTGAATTTGTTTAACCGCTTCTTCTCTTGCTTCTGCCGGTACTTTAGGATTTATTCTTCCTACCGCTTCTTGCAGTCGTTCAATTAAAAGAACATCTTCAAACGACTTTCTCGCGGGCTTTTCTCCATCCGGGGCAATATCGGGCGCGTAGATGTATTGATATTTTAATTTCTCAAGAAGTTCAATTGTGAACAATTCGATTTCTGATTCGGTCATTCTATACATTGTCTTAACCTTGATTTACTTGATTTAAAGATTTCTTGATCAAGGCATTATTATGCACTCTTTTAAATTGCAGGCTCTTTGATCCAAAATTTATCAACAAGCCGATCTCCATATTATAGGCTTCCATGTAATTGATTGCCTGCGCCAGGTGAACATCTTCCAGCTCAATGACGGCTTTCAATTCAACCATTATTTTCCCTTCCACAAAAAAGTCAACTCTTCTTGTTCCAATATTTCTATCTCTATAAAAAATATCCATTTCTTTTTCACGTTCAAACTGTAGTCCTTCGTATTCCATCTCTATTGCTAAAGCTCTTTGATATATAACTTCTTGAAATCCATTTCCCAAAGTTGAATGAACCTTCATTGCACAGCCAATTATTCTTTTTGTTAAATCTTCATACATTGTCTGAATCGCGATTTATTTGATTTAAAGATTTTCTTGATTCATCTATTTTTTCTTTTTTGATCATAACCACAATACAATTCTAAAATAATCAGGTTAATCTTTTCATCTTTCTAATCAAGGTTAAGACGTATTTCGCCGCTCATCAGCTTTGGCAGTAATGTATCCCGCAGTTTTTCGAGTGTAATAACTTGTGATTTATTTTGATGAATTTTACCAAAAATTGACTCGGTACCTGAATTAAATCGTTCTATAAGTGATACTGGATATTTGGGGAAATCAATTGACTTTAGATTCGCTTGATTGATCTTGGGTTGAACGGCACCGGTGACTATTTCATCAATATTTTTTTTAATTAGATAATTCCAGATAAAGAAATTTTTATAAGGTTCTTTTGCTTGTAAAACGTGCGTATGATTATTAACCCAGAATTTACCAGTAGCATATTGCATTACTGGGTAGCCTTCTTCAGTACGTACAGTTCCATCTTCTCCTAGTAAAATGTATTCACCATCAAATATATATTCATTTATATAATCCATTATCTGGGCAGCACCATAGTATGGATAGAGTTGCCCAACTTTCATCTTATCTCTTTCCATTTTTGATAATGGAATACGTTTGCTATCAAATATTTCGATTGCATCACCTAAAGTACCGGTTTCCCACCCTTCATCCGCTTCCTCCACAAACCACTGCCTAAAAAGCGTTTCTGCCATTGCTTCGAGTGTTTTGTTCTGGCGGTGGAGCAGGTCGATTTTATCATCCAGACTGCTAAGCACGCCGGCAATTGCTTTTTGCTCTTTTTCATCGCCACTAATTTCAATATCAATTGAATTTAAAAGTGTCTGTGTTAAAAGCGGATGACTCGATCCTTCAGCCAACTGATTTAGGTTCATATTGATTAGGAAATAATACAGGTATTTTGCATGATTAAAATTTCTAGGCTTGGCTGATAATGCATTATCAGAAATCCAAATTGGTTTATTTTCATAATACACTGAACCACAATATGCTCCAACTCTACCAATAATTATTGTTTCACCGTTATAGTTTGATTCATTAGCATATCCTAAAATTCCATTACCACCATAAACAGGATATTCTCCTTCTTCAGATTTTGATCTTGCTTGCCCATTACCCAAATCTATTACATCACTAAGAAAACACTGTTTTCTACTCATCATCTGTAATCCTTTTCAGATTATCAAGTAAGTTAAGTGCGCCCATCTCCAGCTTCGAAAACGCGAACCACTTCCTGCCCAGGTCCTTGAGTGAAGCGCCGAGGTGATAAACGTTTTTGTCATCTATGATCATAAAGCGGTCGTGCGCTTTCCTGAATACGCGTACGGAAGCCGATGGATACTGGACATTGAATTTCTCGACATCCAATCGGAGCTGTTCGGATACCGATTGCGTAAGAATCAATAACGTCACATTCTTTTTACGTTTGGAAAACAGAGTAAGTACCGAATCATCAATATAATTATCAATCAGGACGATAGAGGACTTTGCGGAGCGCACCAGGTCAGACAGCAGTTGAAACGAATCGAAGACCTGTCCCTCGAAGAAAACGCCTTGTTTTGGAGGAAGTTTTTTACTTTCAATCGCGTTTAAAACCTGTTCGATTTTCTTGTCCGTGGTCAACTGCTTTAATTCGAGAGAATCAAGTCGTTCGAATACTCTGGCATTAGCCACCAGAAATCGCCGCATGGCAACAAAGGCTTCCATAATCCGGATGCTGACCCTCACGGCTGTTTCACTTTTCAGTACGGCGGACAGCATGGCGACACCTTGTTCGGTGAAGGCATAGGGGTTCACCGAGGAATGTTTTAGCGATGCAAACCGGTCACAATTTGTGACCAGTTCGTCCTTTTCCCAATCTGACAATTGAAAAAGGAATGTTTCGGGAAACCTCTCTGAATTTCGTTTAACGGCTTGATTCAAGACTTTGGTTTTGACGCCATACAGCTCCGCTAAATCACGATCAATCATAACCTGATTCTTGCGCAGGGAGTAGATCTTGTTTTGAATGTCCTCAGTTTTTATCAGTTTGGTATGTTTCACATTCTGGTCCTCTTGATGTCACAAATTGTGACTTCAAGTTTATTTTTTGGTTTTTAATTCTTCGCTTAATTTGAGTTTCTTTAAATTTTCGATAATCAGCGCATTCAGTCGTGTTTCTTCTTTCAACTGTTCTTCAAATTCAGCCTTCAGTTTGATAAACCGTTCATTAAAATCAAAATCATCCTCTTCATCGGGCAAGCCAACATAACGACCGGGTGTAAGCACATAATCAAGTTCTTTCACTCTTTCAATAGAAGCAGAATTGCAGAAACCTTTTATGTCTTCGTAAGGTTGAGATTACTTCGCTCCGCTCGCAATGACATTGCGCCAAGCGTGGTAAGTGCCGGCAATTTTTTGTATGTCTTCTTCGGCAAGTTCACGGGTTCTTCTGTTTATTAAATGCCCCATATTGCGGGCATCAATAAACAGGATTTCATCTTTGCGGTTACGGAATTTACCATTTTCTCTATTGCGGCGCACGAACCAAAGGCTTGCCGGTATTTGTGTATTCAAAAATAACTTTGCCGGAAGGTTCACAATGCAATCAATCAGGCGGGCTTCCACCAATGCTTTACGAATATCGCCTTCACCGGATGTTTTAGAAGTCAGCGAGCCTTTAGCAAGCACAAATCCAGCCTGCCCACCGGGCGCTAAGTGATAGATAAAGTGCTGAATCCAGGCATAATTGGCATTACTTGGGGGAGGTACGCCGTACTGCCAGCGCCCGTCTTTGCGTAAAAGTTCGCCGCTCCAATCGCTATCGTTAAAAGGTGGATTGGCAATTACATAATCGGCTTTCAAATCTTTATGAGCGTTATTAAGAAATGAACCTTCATTATTCCACTTCACCTGCGAGCTGTCAATTCCGCGGATTGCAAGATTCATTTTTGCCAGCCGCCAGGTTGTCTGGTTGCTTTCCTGACCATAGATAGAAATATCTCTAACATTTCCTTGATGATTTTTAACAAATTTTTCAGAATGAACAAACATACCGCCGGAACCGCAACAAGGATCGAGTACGCGTCCTTTGTACGGCTCCAACATTTCAACCAGTAATTCAACAACTGAACGGGGAGTGTAGAACTGTCCGCCTTTCTTTCCTTCAGCAAGTGCAAACTCACCAAGAAAATACTCGAATGTTTTACCGAGAAAATCACCCTTACCGTTTCCTTGATTCATGGAGACATTGCTAATCAAGTCGATTAATCCGCCAAGATTGGTCGGGTCAAGATTTCCTCGGGCATAGACCTTGGGTAGCACGTCTTTTAGTGAAGGATTATCCCGCTCAATAGAATCCATTGCGGCATCAATGTCTTTACCTATTTCGGGCAACTTTGCTCTTTTCTGCAGATAAGACCAGCGCACCGAAGGCGGAACAAAGAAAATATTTTCTGCTTTGTATTCGTCGCGATCTTCAGGATCAGCACCTGCTAATTCGCCTTCGCCTTTTTTAAGTCTCTCATAATATGCTTCAAAAGCATCGGAAATATATTTTAGAAAGATGAGTCCTAAAACGACATGTTTATATTCAGCGGCATCGATATTTTTTCGAAGCTTGTCAGCCGCTTTCCAGAGTTGTTTTTCGATGGGTTCTTCTTTGGTGTTATTTGCCATTTCTTTTTTATTCCTCAGTATAGATTGGTCAACGTCAATTTTGAAACGTCATACCCAGATTGTATCAGGTTTTACTTAGCGCCTATCATTTCTATTTGATGCCTTGTTTACCTCCGGTTTTTTTCCTATTAATATGAAAAGTCGGATGCATATAGGAAACATTTCCGGCTATTATGAAATATTTATTTTTGTCTTTCAATTTCACAATATTCGATCTAATCCTTCTTTTTTCTATTATCAATGATTCGTCCATCCAGTCTGATCTGAGTAATGGAGCCAATCCTTATTCAAAAATCTTCTTTAAAAAATCGCCGGCGATTTGATAGGCTTCCGGACTTCTGATAACCGCTATGTGACCACCCGGCAAAAACTTTAAATCGACGTTTCCGTTCATTTTTTGTAAGACTGATACAAAAGCGTTGGGCTGATTGACATCAATGGATTTATCGGACTGACCATGTAGAAGCAGGAATGGCGGTTCGTTGCCATTTACATAATTAATCGGCGAAGCATTTGCCCAGAGTTGCGGATTTGATTGTCGGTCAGCGCCTAAATAAGCCGAACTATATCGTTCCATAGCCGGATTCATCGGAAGCCGGTAATCGAAGATAGCCGAAACCGTGATCACACCTTTCAGTTTCTGTTCGTCAGGTAGGGTCAAAGGACAATCTTTCAGATAGGGCGTCCGGTCGTCTACCGTTCCCAGCATTGCCGCCAGCGTTCCGCCTAATGAAAACCCTATTACGGCGAAGCGTTCCAGATCGAATCGATAAATGTCCGCATTGGCCCAAATCCAGGCTAACGCCCAGAAGGCATCCTTGACCGCGGCCGGATAGAGACTTTTTTCCGGCAACATATCCCGATCCGGCATCCCGCGAAAGTTGATTGAAACCGTTGCATATCCGAGTTCCGCAAAATATTTTGCCCAGGCATTGAATTCTGATTTATCGCCTCCGCCACCATGGATGGCCAGAATAATGGACACCGGCTGTTCCATATTACCGGGCAGGATTATATCCAGCTTTTGCAGAGAATCACCGTCCGGAAAATATTGTATATTCTGGATCAAAAAAAATGATTCCGTTAATCTTTGGGGATTGCTGGGATTTAATGACATCACAATGCAGAATATTGCGATCAGAATTTTCAATTTTTTGGATATCTTTTTTAAAAAATCAGTCATCGCTTATCTTTTATTCTTCTTCGCCGCCTTGAACATCTCGATCGCCGGGCAACCCAGTTCCTGCTGTTTGCAATACTTACATGCCAGATTTCCGCGCACAAGGCTATTGCCGGTAGTTGTCAGTATAATTAACAATACCAGTAATCCGGCGATGAGCCAGCTGAAGTCGCGGATCAGCACAATTATTCCGGCAATCAACGGTAAGCCCGATACCATAAAATCCGGGATGAGATCACGCCAGGTAATTTTGCGCGCGGTGAATTTGGCGGGATCGCCCGGACGGAAAAACAGGGCGCACAGCCGACCTTTACCGAATCCGCAGGATTTACCGTAGTAATAACAGTTCCGGCAACTGCGTTTTAACAGATTGAACTCGCACCATAAGCAGTAAGCCACATATAATAGTGCCCAGATTAGCCCCAACCGGGCGAACATGATTATGCCGATGGCATATATCGACCACGCCAGCAGAGTCGCCAGCGCAATTATCCAGAACGGAAAATTCTCATAATTGACAGACATATTCAATCCTCCTAAATAAATGTGCGATCATCATTTCTCTAACTCCGTAACTTTGACATATTAATCATTTGCCAGTCTTAAATCAAGGCCAATTCGTAAACCTATTCGACCTCATGAGAAATATCAATTATTCTACTATTCCCCATATCGGAAAAGGCCATTCAATAACTACGATCAAATTTTAGCATATTTTTATGCCTTTACTTAAATTACGTTAGTTGGAATCACGAAGATAACCTTAATTCCGATTGACTATATTACGAAAGGTAAGAGTTTAATGACGGATGAAATTATTGTTCGCGGCGCGCGGACGCATAATCTGAAAAACATCGATATCTCAATCCCAAAAAAGAAAGTCGTGGTGTTCACGGGCGTTAGTGGTTCGGGGAAGTCGAGCTTGGTATTCGATACCATTTATACCGAAGCCCAACGGCAACTCATCGAGACTTTTTCCTCTTTTGCAAGACGGCGCTTGGCCAAACTATCCCGTCCGCCAGTCGATGAGATTCAGAATATTTCGACCGCAATTATCATTGACCAAAAAAGAATGGGGCGTAATCTCCGCAGTACCGTTGGAACCGCTACCGAAATTTCTACCTATTTGCGCCTCTTTTTTTCCCGCTTTGTGTCGCCGTTCATCGGTCCGTCATTTTATTTTTCATTCAATCACCCCGAAGGATTATGCCCGGACTGCAAAGGATTGGGCAAGCGCATCGTGGTGGATATCAATCTCCTGCTTGATAAGGAAAAATCTCTGCGTGATGGGGCGGTCACGCATCCCGATTTTAAGATCGGAGGCTGGAGTTGGCGGGAAATTCTGGTCTGCGGATTGTTCGATCCCGATAAGCCGATCAAAGAATTCGATGATAAACAACTTCACGATCTGCTGTACGCCGAGGCGATCCCAATCGTGAAACCGCACGGTGCCGGAACATATATGAAAAAATATGAGGGAATTGCCCACCGGCTGGAGCGCCTGTACGTAGATAAAAGTGAAGACGAATTGCCCGACAAGCGCAAAGATGCCTACCAGCGTTATTTTCTATATCTCGATTGTGAGGCCTGCCATGGGATGCGGCTGAATCAGCGCGCGCTTTCGATCAGGCTAGAAGGGAAAAACATCGGCGATCTGTCGCGTATGGAATTGATTGACCTGTCGGAATTCCTTGGCCAACTATCTGTTTCGGAAGCCGCGCCTCTTGTGAACAAGATGCGCTCGTGCCTGGGGCATATGATCGACATCGGTGTTGGTTACTTATCACTCGAACGTCCGGTTTCGACGCTTTCCGGCGGCGAGAGTCAGCGAGTCAAGATGGCTCGTCAGCTGGATTGCGATCTGGTGGATATGATGTACATTCTCGACGAACCTTCGATCGGATTACATCCGAAAGATACCGAACACCTGATTAAAATGCTGAACGAATTGCGTGACAAAGGGAACAGTGTGTTGGTCGTCGAACACGATCCGGATGTCATAAGGAATGCCGATCATATCATCGACATTGGACCGAACTCCGGCATTAATGGCGGACAGATTGTATTTTCCGGAACGTACACCGAGCTCTGCCGGGCGGATACTTTAACCGGACGTTATTTACGAAACCACCGCCAACAGACTTTCCAGCGCAAACCATGGATGGAATTTTACGAAATCCGCAATGCTACTTTACATAACCTGAAAAACCTGACCGTTAAAATTCCCAGGGGTATCTTGACCTGCATCACCGGAGTGGCTGGTAGCGGGAAAAGCAGTCTGATCAATGACGTTTTTATGCATGATTATCCCGATGCAATCCTGATCGATCAGTCACCGGTTGGCAAGTCATCGCGCTCCACGCCGGTCACTTATATTGGAGTTTTCGATCTTATTCGCAAGGAAATTGCCACGGCGACCGGCGCCTCTCCCGCCCTTTTCAGTTTCAACTCCGAGGGCGCCTGTGAGAAATGCAAGGGCATGGGATTCATTAGCCTCGAAATGAACTTCCTCGACGACATCAAGATGACCTGCGATGAATGTAACGGCCAGCGCTTCAAAGATGAAGTTCTCGCGCTGAAATATAAAGACAAAAACATCTTCGATATTCTGAACATGAAAACCGGCGAGGCAGTCGATTTCTTCGAGCATAAGGAAATCCGCAAACGGCTGAATATTCTGGCTGATGTCGGATTGGATTACCTCAGCATCGGACAAGCACTCAGTACCTTATCCGGCGGTGAAGCCCAAAGAATCAAGATCGCCGCCGAATTGCACCGGCATGGGAATATTTATGTGCTGGACGAACCGACGACCGGATTGCATATGGCTGATATTGATAAACTGATATCCATTATTAATAAACTCACCAAAAATAACAATACTGTCGTAATTATCGAGCACAACCTGGATGTCATCCGGCAGGCCGACTGGATTATCGATATGGGACCCGGTGGTGGCAAAGATGGCGGCGAGATTGTAGCTGAAGGGACACCGGAAGACCTTGCCAATAATCCGAAAAGCGTGACTGGTCGTTACCTGAAATCATTGCTCGGATAATCGTAACAGAAAAGTACCGATAAGTAATTTGATGTAATATCAGAATATTCTATATGTGCCTATTTATTTGCGGATAAGCAGTAGGTAAAAAGTCAGGGCGGTAGCTACCAGAGTCAAAAACGGCGTAATTTGATGCAGTTGATGAACGATGGTCGGCATCGGTTTGGCGGCACTCAGCAGACCTCCGGTCGCAATTGTGCCAAGAAAAAACACTCCGGTGATCACTGCGGCGATCAATTCCGCCGAACTAAGTCCAACCGTCCGACTAATTCGCACTATTACAACTGTCAGAAAAACCACTACTCCGACCGATAATAATTTATGAACAGTAATGAGCAGTATCCCGTATGGTCGTCCGCCGCGGCTCAACCAGAAGCCGGTCAGGAAAATCAACAGGAAAAATGCGATTGTGTAAAGGATGCGAAAATGATTCGTGGTCATTAAGACTCCTTTGGATTAAATAATCCTTTTTGATCTGCACCCAGCAGTCCGGCTTTCAGCATGCGCGGATCGACCGGCGCCAGATTTTTTTCCATATATGGTGTTAATAACATAACGCGGCGCTGACGGTCAAGACGATTGGCAACCTCCTCCAGGCGCGCGTCATTCGTCATCCATTCAAAACGATCGCAATATTTCAGATTCAGCGGTAGCGTGTAACCGCGCAGGGTTTTCTCACCGGCAATATTGAAATAATCCTCGAAATACGAGAGTAGTAATTCGCGCAGAGTGCGGTGAATGGGTTCGCGGAAGCGCAGACCGACGAAGTTGGACTTGGCGACCGCGCCCCAGTGATTATCACACTTATAGACCGCCAGCAGGTGATCGTCGTCGCGCTTGTTGGGCAACATTTCCACAATCAGCGGTGGGTAGCCGAGTCGTCGCAGAGCCGCCGCCGCGAAAAGAGCACCGTCGAAGCAATGCGCCTTGCGATCACGTAAAACCCTCAGCGGTGAACGGTAAATCGATTCCGTACTATAGAGTATCTCATCCAGAAAAGTCTGGATTTTTAGCGGCGAATCGAGGTTATTCATCAACACAAGTTCGGCCTTATTCAATTGGTGATCAAATTTCTGGATTGCATTTAATTGGCTGGTTTTCATTTTTCGACCTTTCCCAGCTCGGTTTGTTTGTCAATCGTCAGATCGATATCGTAAAAATCCTTATCCTGCGGCAAAAACAGGGACAGATGATGAGTCTCGTCAATTTGCGCCACTACATCCCCGGCGGTGGTGAAGGCCAGTAAATGCCCGCCGGCGCTCTTATCGGTGCTCAGAAAATGCAAATGATAGCCGGGCACATTCACTCCGGCGACATACGGCGGACAACGAAAACCGACGATCGTCCCCTTAACGTTTTCCAGATCAAACTCCGGCTGAGTCGCGGCTATTTCCACCAGCGGTTTGTATGGTCGGATTTGCGCCGGAACACTGCGAGTACGCACCATCCGAAATTGACCTTCGAGTCGGATAGCATAAAAAATATTCTGAGTTGGAATGGCGTTATCAATTTTCTTCATCAATGAATCGAAGTTGGCGCCGGACGGCAAGGTAACCTGATAATCGGGCTCAAAGCTGGTCACCGCCGCGAAAGGCGTTTTGCCATTCAAATCAGCCCGGGCAACCTGCCCACCTGCGGTAACCTGATAGATTTTCCCGTCAAGGATGATCATTTCACCGTTCAACGTGTTAAAGGTCCCCACGCCGAGATCGCCGCGCTCGACTAATTCATTTAAATTAAATTCACCGTCGTATACGCCACCCAGCAAGGCGTCGATCGTACCGATCTGAGTAATCGTTTCGCGGTTTTCTGGATTACCGCAACCGATTATCATGATACTTAATAATATCAACGAGAGATTACTTCTTGACATATTTATGAATTCCTTTTTTGATCTTAATATTGCGCAAATTCGAGCACAATTTAATTATGAATCGGCAAAGATCAAGGCTGCTTTTACTAGGCTTGTCAGCTCTATTAAAGCAGAATGGTATGTTGAAAAAAACAATACAATATTTTAACTTCCTTAAAAAGGAGTAAGGATTATGCGATATTTTAAAAAATTACTACAAGTGGTTTTTTCCACTTTAATAACTGACATCCTTCTCTTCAGCGCAACCTGGAATCACACGACTATCGGCGGCGCTCCAACCTCCACCCGTCCTGTAATCTGCAGTGACCATATGAGTAATCTGCATGTCGCCTGGACCAGCGATGACAATATTGGTGCATTTATACAATATGCCACCAATCAGTCAGGATCATGGTGTTATCAGCAACAGATTACCGGCAATACCAGTAATCAGATCTACAGTCCTTCCATCACTACCGACCAGCAGGGTTTCGCATATATTGTTTACCGATATTACTCATCCTGGTTCGAACCCCGTTACGTCACCAATCATAATATCACCTCTAATTACTGGAACCTTGTCCAATCATGGGATGATGGACACTATCACGAATGCGCGATTGAAGTCGACAGTAAATACCAAACTCATGTTTTTGCGCAGGAAGATTCATACGGCAGTAATATATATTATCAGAATCTCGATGTCGATAACAATGTCGTCATTTATAATATCACCTCGTTTTTTAGTACAACCATAGATAAAGACGATATTCTTCACTTCGTCGGATATAATGCCGATGGTGTATTCTACACCTTTTATAACGGGAATTCCTGGAGTGAGCTGGACACAATCGATCAGGCCAACGCAAGAGGCTACCAGCCTTCGATTACTTGCGATGTTAATAATGTCCTGCATGTCGTCTACGCAAGCAACGGCGGGATATATTACCTTAATAATGCTGGCGGGGATTGGAGTACTCCGGAATTAATAACTGACAGCGGAATTTTTCCAAATGTCGTCGCCGATGAAAACGGAAAGGCTCATGTTGCTTTTCATACCGGCAGTAACAACGGCGGAATTTATTATACCAACAATATTAACGGCACCTGGTTAGCCTCGGAAATGATTGCAATAATCAATACCGATCTTAGTCCGGAAACCGAAGACGCCGCGCATGTGGAAAGCAAAATTGCCCTCGATCCGAAAAGCAATACGGTCAATATTGTCTATATCAGCAATGGCAACGAAGTCATACTTGCGCAGACCACTGATTTCAATCTCCGCAGTAGCAAAAGCTGCGACGTCAATTCAAGTCTTGTTTCTCTGGTTCCTGTCCCACCGGACATTGATACCGTCAGCACCAGCAGCGGCGGATCACTGAATATGTTGCAGTTTACAATCGCTGATAATGGCGGCGATGGCCTGGCTACCAAAATGAAAGAACTCATTCTTCAGCGTGGTCCGGGAATGTCAGCCGATCTCTGTTTCAATGACGTTTTCGCCCAGGTCACACTCAGCGGCACCGACGGTACAAACCTCGATGGTACTATTTATGCTTCCAAAATAATATTCGGATCGCTCGCCAATGTCTGGAAGGAAATACCGGAAAATTCAGCCTACGATTTCACGGTCAGCGCTACATTGAAACAACCGTTGCTGAATGTCGATGGCAAGACCGTCCAGATGAAGGTCAACGGTCTGTATGATATCATCACCGATTCAGGCAGTTCCTGTTTTGATTATAACTGTGTAAACGTCATTTCGGATACAGTCCTCTTCCAGGTCGTGCCTGATCATTATCAATTTGTTGGCCTTGGCAACGACTTTTTCGGCGAAAATCTCGTCGAAGGCTGGTTTTTGCAGTTGAAAATCGTCGATGCCAATGGCGTAACGGCTACCTCCGTAGAGGGTATCGACGTCACTCTGTCAGCGGTTCAGCTGGACGGAATAACACCAACCGTTAAAGCTCTGGAATCAACCGAGAGTTTAACAAAAACCTTCACTGATGGCGTAGCACAATGGAGCAATCTTACTTATCCTGACAGCGGACAATTTAGAATCCTGGCGACCTGTTCGCAATTGACCGGCGCTTCGGATACCATTACAATTTTTCCATTCAGTAATACCCTGCTTATTGGTCAATCTGACGAAAATATGTCCGACGTGCTAACGAAATTGAATATCGATCACGATTTCTACAGTACATCTAATTATAAATATCCGGACAGTACTAATCTTCAGAATTATACGACCTTGATTCTGGATCATCCTTATTCAATTGCGTCATATTTCGATACCACAACCATCAAGAAATTCCTGGAAAGTGGTACAACGAATAATCGAAAGAATATTATTGCAATTGGTGATAACGGACTCGGTTATCAAGCCAACACTGATTTCGCCAATAATTATTTCGGTGGAAGAATCCTGAATTGGTATCAACATGACGCCACAACCATCCAGGGGATTAATGAGGACCCCGTTACAGATGGTCTTTCTCTAAATATAGTGGCAGGCTTTACAAATATCATTACACCTAATGACAATCTTAGTATCATACCCGTGATTTTGACATTCCCACAGACCGAATACATTGTCGGCACTAAAGTGGAAACCGATCGTTATCGGACGGTATTCATATCGGTAAATTTCGTCGATATCAGCGCTAACGCCCAACGAGATTCACTGATCAGTAAAATCATTCAATGGTTTCAGTCCTCGTCTTCACCACAGATATACGGTCCGGAGTTATCCGAATTACCGGATATCGAAATGACCGAAGATGTTCTTTACAAAATGACCCTCTGTGATTGGTATCCTTATGTTGAGGACTCCGACACGCCGGACGAGGAATTAGCCTGGAATGTCGTTGACGGAATGCATGTAACTGCGTCCGTTCAATCTGATACACTATTCCTGACACCCGCTGCAAATTATTTTGGTCCGGATTCGATTACCGTCATTGTGTCCGATGGGAGCTGTCCCGACACCGGTACAGTCCATCTAAATGTGGAGAGTATTAACGATCCGCCTCTGGCGTTTAATTTATTAAGTCCGGAAAACGGTGCTCAGTTTGCTGACACTGCTGAGGTGGTTTTTGAATGGCAGGCGGCGCCGGATCCGGAAGATCAGCCTGTTTTTTACGAAATTCGGTTTAGTACCGAGTCTTATGATACGAGCATCGCCTGCGGGAATCAATCGGAATTGATAGTAAATCTGGATTACACAACTTGTCCGATCGGTACAGACATTTACTGGTCGGTAATTGCCTTTGATGAAGAAGATACGACGTTGGCCAGTAATAATCCGTTTTCTTTCGGGATTATTCCGACTCTTTTAACGAATTCAGAAGGGCTACCATTGCCGGATCGTTTTGTTCTTTTTCCCAATTATCCCAACCCTTTCAATTCAACTACCGCTATTTGTTACGGTTTACCGGAAGAATCTCAGGTAATGGTCAGGATTTCTGATATTAATGGTCGCCAAATCCAGACTCTGGTTCGGAAAACTCAGCCGGCTGGATTTTATACTATTCACTGGAACGCCGCCAACATTAGCTCAGGGATCTATTTCATTCAGATTATTGCCGGTGACTTTCAGCAAATCCGGAAGTGTATTTTGATGAAATGACCATAAAATTTGGTTGGATTATTTAGAATAAGGATTTTTACAATTCCCAAAAAAGTGCTGAACTTGGAATATATGTGAACGGGAAAATTTCGACCGATTGTCCTGCCATTATGAAAACATAAACCGGCTTATTGCTTTATTTATTTGAATAACGGAACAGGATATTGATAATTCTCCACCGATTACTTTCACGTGTCGAGACCGCCCCCGGCAATAAATAGTTCAGCATTCAGGACGGCTCCGCCGGCCGCACCACGAATTGTGTTATGCGACAATAGCACAAACTTATAATCCAGGATCGGGCATGCGCGCAGACGGCCAAGAGTAACCGTCATGCCATTGCCGAGCAGGCGATGAAGTTTTGGTTGCGGGGCATCATTTTCTTCGCAATAAACGATTGGAAATATCGGTGCGCTGGGCAGTTTCAGGCGTTGTGGTTCGCCCTGAAATTCACGCCAGGCCGTGATAATTTCTTCAGCGGCAGGCTTATGATTTAATTTGACCGCAACGCATTCGGTATGACCATCCGTGACTGCGACGCGGTTGCAGGCGGCACTGATTTTAAATTGGGCCGGTTTGATATGTCCGTCTTGATAAGTTCCGAGAATTTTCTGCGGTTCGCTTTCCAGTTTGCCTTCTTCGTTTCCAATATACGGGATAATATTATCGACAATATCGAGGCTGGCAACGCCGGGATAACCAGCGCCGGAAATGGCCTGCATGGTTACGACGCTGACTGCTTTCAGACCAAATTTACCCAGCAGTGGTTTTAATGCTACCACAAGACCGGTCGCGGCGCAGTTCGGATTGGTAATGATGGCCCCTTGGCCGTACGGCTGAGTATTGATAATCGCGAGGTGCTCCGCATTGACTTCCGGGACGAGAATCGGTACATCGGGATCGGAGCGATGATTGCGTGAATTGGAGATCACGATATAACCGGCTTTGGCGAAATTGGTCTCGATCTCGCCGGCTACCGAGGCATCCAATCCAGAGAAAACTATGCGACAGGGCAGATCAGGTTCGCAGGTTCTGACGGTCATTGCAGCTACCCGAGGCGGTAGTGGTTTAGGCATAAACCAATGCGCGGCTTCGCGATAGGATTTACCAGCCGATCGATCGGAAGCCGCCACGGTAGCGATTTGGAACCATGGATGCTCGGCAAGTAATTCGATAAATTTCTGACCGACGCTTCCGGTAGCACCAAGGATACCGACCGGGATTTTGGATTTTATGGAAATATTCGGTTTCATAGGATTGATCCTTCAAATTTTGGAATTAGGGAAAAAAGCCGTATGCAGGGCGTTGACCGCCGGGACTAAGCATGGCTCTTTGACAATGAAATAGGTAGCCACATCCGAGGCACCTATCGAAATCATCTCAATGTTAATCTGTTGTTCGGCGATGGCATCGAAGATTTTGGCCGCCAGACCGGGCGTCTGTTTGAGACCGGCTCCGACTGCCGCAACCACCAGCTCGTCATCACAATGCTCGATGTCATCGATTAATCCATCCTTCAGGAGCTTCAAAGCCTTATAGCCGACTTTTGAATCCTTCCGATCAATCAACAGGTTAATACAGGTCTGCGAGGTAATAATTGAATAGATATTGACTCCGCAGGCGGCTAAGCGACTTCCAATTTCCGAAATCACGCCCGCTTTAAAACCTACGCCGGCGCCTTTGATCCGCAAAACGGAAATGTTCTTATTATAAGTGACACTTTTGATGATCGTCTTTTTAATTACTTCCCGGGCGCAGATTTCCGTACCCTGGATTTCCGGTCGGTAAATATTGCGGATAACCAATGGAATGGAATCATGAATCAACGGCTCAACCGTTCGGGGATGCAGGATTTTAGCCCCAAAATAGGAAAGCTCCGCCGCTTCATAATAGGATAATTTTTCGATCAGACGCGATTGCGGCACGATTTTCGGATCAGCACTCATGAAACCATCCACATCCTTCCAGATTTCCAGCCGGTCGGCTTTCAGACCGTGGGCAATGACCGCCGCACTGTAGTCGGAACTGTTACGCCCGAACAGGGTAACCTTACCATCCTTATTCGCACCGAAAAATCCGGTAATCAGCGGGGTGATACCTTTTTCAAGTAGAGGTTTGACATGTGACGGTAGTTTCTTACGAGTCATCGGCAATATGGCCGTGGCACTCGTAAAGGAATTATCGGTGATGATCCCGATCTGATCGGACTCCAAAAATTGAGCCGGAATACCGTGGGCCGCGAAAATCGTCTCTGATAAAATCACCGCCAGGCGTTCACCAAAACTCATGATGAGGGCATATAATTGCGGAGTCATTTCTTCGGTATAAGCCAGGCCATAAAGCAGACGCTCGAGTTTCTGAATTCGCTCCTCCAGCAGATTCATACAGTCCGATATCAGGGTCGGATCGGAAACCAGATCGGTCAATAGTTTAGCATGCCAGGCTCTGATCCGGGTAGTGGTATTCTCGATCGATTGTTCGCTGTAACGAGCCTTGCGAATTGTGACTTCCAACCAGTCTGTCATACCATAAATCGCCGATAAAACGAGAACTATGGGTTCCGTTTCGGATTTCAGGATACGGATGGTTTCCTTGTAGGCGGCTTTATCTTTCAGACTGGCGCCGCCGAATTTCAATACTTTCATTCTGATTCCTTCATCTGGCAATCAAATTTTCATTCATTTCAATGTGACAAATTTCCGGGATTTCACCGGCAAATCCAACATAATCATCAATTATAACGATACATCCGGTTACGCCGAATTTCAGGGTATCGTTCATAGCCTTCTCGATTGCGACAGGATTTTTCGTACGGATCCGGTTACCAAGAGCTGTCGCCGCGGCATCCGCCAGTAGCGGATCTTCACAGAGAATAACGCTGGCGTGCGACTTGCCGAAACTTAACGAATGCCCAATAACGCCGGAAGAAGTACAGACACCGGTCAATGTGGAACGGGCTGGAAGTCGCAGACCGAGATCATGAATTTCGGCCGGTCCGCTGTATATCCCAACTACGATGGGACGATCATTCAGAATCGCGATGTCACCACCGTTATCGACGATGGCATAGGTCGCGCCGCGCTTTTGCATCGCTTGAACCGCATATTTGGCAATCGCACCGGCAACGGCCGCCATCGGACCAACTCCGCATATTATTCCCGCGGCACTCATTTCGCGCAAGATCGGATTGGCGTCTTCGGGCACGATATATGGTTCCAGAGTTGTTTCGAAAGCTGGATCGGTAGCGATATATTTTTCAATCTCAGTATAGCATCGAATGATTTCGTCTTCGGCAACCTGAAAGAACTCCGGCTGGCTGGTAATACGTGCAATCGTGGATTTATAGCGGAAAGTGACCGTTGCGGGCATTGGATTATAATTTACTCCAAACAGCCGACCAAACAGACTTTGGTACAGATGCGGCAAAGCGTACATTTCACTCGGTCGATACTAATGAGATTGTTTTCATTAATATAAATGGCCTTTTCCGGGCATTGGACAATACATTGTTCACACAGGATACAACGGGAATTCTCTAGGTGAATTTCTTTGGATTGCTTTTGATTACTTGAAATCATACCATGCGATTTTTTCGGCGGACGGATGACTAATTGCCGGGCTTTGCCGATTTTAGCAATCGGCTCGATTGCCTCGGTCAGCAAGAAGTCACCGCTCAAAATCCAGTCTCTTAATACACTTGCGATTTTGCGCGCCATATACAGACTGGAAAGCGAAGCGGTTGGAATTGGCTTTCCGTCTATTTCGACCTGACCGGATTTGAGTTCACGGTAAGTTACTCCCGCCTTCAAGATCGGGCGTTTCAGACGAGGAACACCATAATCCACGACATTGACCTTGAGATCATTATCGGTCAACGCTACCGCCCGGGCGACTTCTTCATTTAAAAGTGGGATCGGAACCCCAATGCCAACGAACAGGGTACAGCCATAGCCATGAACATAAGCCCCGCGTAAATATTCCGGGTGCATTTTCTTCAGGTCACCCTTGACCATCAGGTTGGCAAAGCCGGTTTCCGGGCTGTGCTGACTGCCCGAGTCAATGACATATCCCAACCCACCTCCCAGGAAGATGCGCGTTCCCAGCCCGATTGTCAAAAAATTCGGATCATTATTGAGAGGAGATAATTCACCCGCTCCGGAATAAGTGATGTTGCCAAGCCGGGGGAGTAAACGGCCCATATAGGTATAAACCATGCGTTTTGTGGAATTGGCCGCGGCATCGTAACGCTGGTAAGCATTGCGCGGATTGAGCAGAACGGCCTGATTAAGGTCTTTTAGAGAAAATTCGGTCACAATGGATTTAAGCGGATAACAATCTGTCGGTTTACCTCTAGCTTTCAAAAGAAGAGTTTTACCGGCTACCAAATCCTCAATCACATGACCACCACCATACTGCTTCTCCGATTTGTGCGCGCGCTCGGTGGCGCCGATATAGGCATCCACCGCCGCGATGCCGCCGTAGGCCGGAACTCCGTTAATCATGATTTTTTCCATTTTTAAAGGCGGATCGGTATGCCCGAAATTCAAAAACGCCCCGGATGAACACATCGCCCCGAAAGTACCGGTTGTGACAACATCTACTTTTTCGACAGCACTTTTCAAGCCCTGCTCCCTGATGAAGTGTTTAACTTCCTCAGCCGTCAGAACAACCGCCTGGCGGTTTTTAATCTTCTGATTGATCTCTGCGTAGCTCTTTACGATTTTCATAAAATCCTTTCAGTCAAAACAGAATGGGGTAATATAAACAATTTTACCCGGATTGTCGGATACCTACTTTTATTCTTTCTGTATTTATTTTCATTATTTTGTATAATATTTGCATAAATATTCAAGCATCTCCTGCCCAAGTCAGTACTCTTATTTCAGCATCGGCCCCTTGATTTCCTGGACAAATGCCCGACAGGCTGTCGCATATTCGCCATTCGGCGTATTTTCCAACAATTTAATAAAAGCCGAACCGATGATCACTCCATCAGCATATCGGGTATAAGTTTGAAAGTCCCTGTGATTTTTAACACCGAATCCGATCGACCAGGGATGTTTGAGAATTCGATTCAATTCCTCGAAAAACGCGATAGTGGCAGGAGTTGGCCGATTATCCTGCCCGGTCACACCCGTATAGGCTACGCAATAAACAAAAGCGCTACTGAGCTCGTCAATCTGCCGGATGCGAGGTCCGGGAGTATTAGGGGCGATTAGATGGATTAAATCAATATCGGCTTTTCGTAATTCATCATGATAAATTCGGCTCTCTTCGAGGGGCCAGTCCGGCAGGATGAGTCCATCAACACCCACGTCTCCGGCGCGTTGCAGAAATTCGGACAATCCCATCTGGTAAACCGGATTCAGATAACCCATTAAAATAATCGGAACAGGCGAGGATTTCCGGACTTCGGCAACCATATCCAAAACCTGTTTCAGATCAATACCGTTGGCCAGCGCCCGGTCGGAAGCGCTCTGGATAATCGGACCATCCGCAATCGGATCGGAAAAGGGAATGCCCAATTCGATAAAGTCCACTCCGCTGGCGGCCAGGGTTAAGATTATTTCAACGCTGCTAGTTTTTTGCGGGAAGCCGGCGGTAATGAAAATCGAGAGGTATTTTTCCTGCTTTTGTTTTTTGATATCCAAAATCTGCTTTAATCGGGTACTCATACGATCCTCTTACTGCTTGCCCAAATACTTGAGATATGTTCCCAAATCCTTATCGCCTCGGCCACTTAAATTGATGATGATGATTTCATTGCGCCGACTCCTCGGTAAAAGATGCTCCATAAAAGCTAAAGCATGCGCCGATTCCAGCGCCGGTATAATTCCTTCCAGCCGACATAAAAGCGCTACGGCGGCCAGAGCTTCGGCGTCGGTTGCAGAATAATATTTAATCCGTCCGATATCTTTCAAATAACAATGCTCCGGACCGACGCCGGGATAATCCAAGCCCGCCGCAAGCGAATACGGCAGTTGGATCTGACCGTCATTATTTTGGAGCACGTAGGTCTTCATTCCATGAAAAATACCGGAAACACCGCCACTCAGGGTAGCCGCATGTTTACCGCTGGCCAGACCTTCGCCGGCGGCTTCTACGCCGATTAAACTGACATTGGGATCATTGATAAAAGGATAAAAAATACCGATGGCGTTACTTCCACCACCCACACAGGCTAAAACGTAATCAGGCAGATGACCGGTTTTTTGCAGGATTTGTTCACGGGTTTCCTCACCAATGACTTTCTGGAAGTCGCGTACAATGGTTGGAAATGGATGCGGCCCGACCACCGAACCGATAATGTAATGAGTAGTCTTTACGTTCGCCAGCCAGTCGCGTAAAGCCTCGTTGGTGGCATCTTTCAGAGTTGCGGTACCGGAATGAACCGCGCGCACTTCCGCACCCAGCATCTGCATGCGTCCTACGTTCGGACGCTGACGCTTCATGTCTTCCGCTCCCATATAAATGCAACATTCCAGTCCGGCCCGGGCGGCGACAGTGGCAACCGCGACACCATGTTGACCGGCACCGGTTTCGGCAATTATGCGCTTTTTCCGCATGGCCTGCGCCAATAAAATCTGCCCGATGGCGTTGTTAATTTTGTGAGCACCGGTATGGTTTAAATCCTCCCGTTTCAGATAAATCTCTGCCCGGCGGTAATGACGAGTCAGATTTTCGGCAAAGTATAAGGGCGTCGGGCGGCCGGCGTAGTCGTGTAGTTCGGCTTTTAACTGCTTTTGAAAAACCGGGGCATCTTTCAATCTGTCGTACACTTCCTCCAATTCCTGCAGAGCCGGTCGCAGAATTTCAGGTACAAACTGTCCGCCGTATTCTCCAAAATAGCCCTTTCTTGACATCTGTGTTTTTTCCTTTTGCCGGTTAAAAATGCGAATCTGCTCGATCAGCATTTTAATTTTGCCGGGATCTTTCCGGCCGGACACCAATTCACCGCCGCTAGCCACGTCGATTACGGCCGGACCAACAATTTCCAGCGCCTGCCGAATATTAGCGACGCTAATTCCTCCCGCCAGAACCAGACGATCTCTGGATATATTAGGCGGAATCCGGCGCCAATCGAAAGTATTTCCGGTTCCACCGATAAGACCCGCCGTAAAATTATCTATCAAAACCATCTCGGCCCCGCTGTAATCGGGTGCGATTTTCATCCCATCCCCTAAGCGATAACAGCTGATCGCCGGCACCGGCAGGCGTGATAAATCACTGAAATCACGCGGCTCATAAATCTGGACTCTTTGCACGCCGCTGATCTTAATAACTTTGCAGGCTTCCTTAAAAGTCGGCCTGACCAACACTCCGACGCTCGCTACTGTTTTGGGAAGTGCTTTGATGATGGCGGCGGCTGCAGTAGGCGCAATATATCGTGGACTTTTCGGATAAAAGTTAAAACCCAACCAATCGACGCCGAGTTCTGCAATCTGTAAAGCATCTTCCAGGGTTGTAATCCCGCAGATTTTCAGTTTAACGGACATTTATCATTCCTTTTTTCAATTCGGATAAAAAGACTACCGGTTCTGGAGTGCGCATTAACGCTTCTCCGATTAATGCTCCGGCAAATCCATTTCGGACTAATTGGGCGCACTGATCGGAGTTACAGATCCCGCTGGCACTAATGACTGGTATACCATCTGGTAGTAAGGGCTTTAAACGCAATGAATTATTCAGATCGACCCCGAAGGTAACCAGGTTACGGTTATTGATTGCCAGTATCAGACCGCGGCGGTCAGTTGGAATTTTGATTAAATCGTCTTCGTTAGCCAGTTCCAATAGGATTTCCAAATCCATCTCACCTGCGAGGTCGACGAATTCGGCGACCTGCCGTTTAGATAAAATACGGGCGATCAGTAAAATCAGGTCCGCCTGGTAGAGACGGGATTCGTAAATCTGATAAGGATCGATGATAAAATCCTTACGCAGAAGTGGCAGACCTACCCGTGCCCGGATTTGCGGCAGGTAATCGAGACTTCCCATGAAGAACGGTCTATCAGTCAGTACAGATATGGCATCGGCGCCGGCCTCGGCATAAGAGACTGCCTGTCTTACCGGATCGAAATCCTCCTTGATAATTCCGCACTTCGGCGAGGCCTTTTTAATCTCGCAGATGAATAGCAAACCGGGTCGCTGATCAATTTTCTGACGCAAACTGTGCCTACGATTATTGACAATTTTTGATTGTAATACATCCAACGGCAGGCGTTGCCGGGCGATTTTGATTTCCTGCTTTTTCCGGGCGATAATTTGGTCCAAAATACTCATGTCATTCGAATTAATTCGCCAGAGTGTTACTGATTTCGATAAATTGATTTAACTTGTTTAATGCTTTCCCGCTGTCGATAAGTTCACTGGCCAGAGCGATACCTTCGGAGATGTCGGCAACTTTACCGGCAACGTAAAGACCGAAGGCGGAATTCAGGGTAGTCATCTCGCGCGGAAAACCTTTCTGGCCGCTTAGAATAGCTCGTGTGATGCGAGCATTTTTTTCGGCATCGCCACCCTGAACCAGTGACAAATTATCTGAAATCTCAGCCCGTTTTTGCGGTTTAAAAACATAATCTGAAACTTCTGGTCGGGAAATATCGACCTCGAACACCCGATTATCGGCAAATGGCGAAATTTCATCGAAACCTTCGTCACTATGGACCACGCAGGCTTTCTTAAAAGAACGCTGTTTCAATACCGCAGCTGTTTTTACGGCTGTTTCCAGATTGAAAACTCCGATCAATTGACGTCGGACACCGGCCGGATTTAAGAGTGGGCCCAGCATATTGAAAATAGTTCGCAGACCTAAGTTGCGGCGATGAGGAGCTACTGCTTTCATGGCCGGGTGATACAGCGGTGCAAAGAAAAAACCGAGACCGATTTCGCCGATACACCGACGAGTTTTGTCAGGAGTAAGGTCGATTCTTACCCCAAGTTTTTCCAGCACGTCCGCCGAACCGGCTTTACTGGATACCGAGCGGTTGCCGTGTTTGGCTACGGTAACCCCACCGGCGGCTACTACCATGGCGGTCGTAGTGGAAACATTAAAGGAATGTTTTTGATCACCGCCGGTACCACAAACATCAATTGCATCCGGATCGTCAATCGCTACTGCGACCATATTTTCCTGCATTGTATCGATAAAACCCAGGATCTCTTCAACCGCCTCACCCTTCATCTTCAATCCAAATAACAGTGCCCCAATTTCAGTTGCGGTCAGTTGATCAGAAATCAGTAACTGTAAGGCGTTTGCGGCTTCCCTGCGCGTCAGATTTTGCCGTTGACTAATCTTCTCAAGATATTCACTAATCATGATTTACTCCGCTTAATTCGATTCTTAAATGTTGCCGTCATTTCCAACCAATTGAGTAAAATCTGCATCCCGTCCGGCGTCAGAATTGATTCGGGATGAAACTGAACTCCGCACACCGGGAATTCCCTATGAGCTATTGCCATCAGCAGATGATCGTCGCTTTCGGCCTCAATACTGAAACAATCCGGTAATGAAGCCCTTTCGATTATGAGCGAATGATACCGACCGGCAGTCAAAGGCGAGCTAAGGTTCTGGAAAAGACCTCTTGCCTTATGCTTAATGCGCGAGGTCTTACCATGCACCGGATAGGGTGCGCGGATAACTTTAGCTCCAAAAACCCGGCCGATAGCCTGGAATCCCAGACAAACTCCGAAAATCGGGATCGTGCGATGGCAGGTCTTGATCACCTCACAGGAAATACCGGCCTCCTCGGGCACACCCGGTCCGGGCGATATTACAATCCCGTCCGGATTCAAACACCTGATCGCCGCCGAATCGGTTTGGTCGTTCCGCACTACCTGCAGATCACTTATCATTTGACCAAAATAATCCACCAGATTATAGGTGAAAGAATCGTAATTATCGATGAATAAAATCATGGATTCCTCCGTTAGCCTGTTCGATTGCCCTTCTCAGCGCCTGGCATTTGTTGAGTGTTTCCTGATATTCGCTGGCAGGATTACTGTCGGCCACTATGCCGGCGCCCGCCTGATAATACATCCGTTCTTTGCCGGCAATGATTGTACGGATCCCGATACATAAATCCATATTCCCGCCGTAATTAAAATAGCCGACCGCGCTGGAATAGAGACCACGTTTGTGCGGTTCGATCTCGTTAATGATTTCCATCGCCCGAATCTTGGGGGCACCCGAGACGGTGCCAGCCGGAAAGGCCGCTTTGAAGGCATCCACGACGGTCAGACCGGGTCGTAATCGACCCTGCACCCGTGAAATTATATGCATCACGTGTGAATATTTTTGGATAGTCTTGAAATCGTGAACTTTAACACTGCCATAGGATGCGACTCTTCCGAGATCATTGCGGGCCAGATCGACCAGCATGACATGTTCGGCCAGCTCTTTGGGATCATTAAGTAATTCTTCGGCAAGCTGATCATCTTCAGTCCGATTTTTTCCGCGCCGACGGGTTCCGGCAATCGGGATAATTTCCAATTCGTTATCCTGCGCCCGAATCAGTGGCTCCGGCGAAGAACCGATAATCTGGTAATCCAGAAAATCCAGAAAAAACATATACGGTGAAGGATTGATATTTCGCAGGGTTCGATAGACTTGAAAAGAATCGCCGGAATAAGCCACCGAAAAGCGTTGGGAAATTACGGCCTGGAAAATATCGCCTGCGAAAATATATTCCTTTACTTTACGGACAGCCTCGATGAAATCCGCCCGGTTAAAATTGGCCTCCTCGGTATCAAAATCGGCTATAAAATTCAGATTATTCGCTATCGGACGGTTCAACTTATCCTGTAAATGATCCAAACGGTTCTGAGATTCCTGATAAAGCTGCTGATTGTCACTCTCCTCATCCACAAAAACATTGGCGATTAGGATCACTTCATTTTTTAAATGATCGAAGGCCACCAGTTGATTATAAAAGCCGAGTAGAGCATCATCCATCCCGATTGTGTCATTTTTAGGAGCCGGCAATTTCTCTATTTGCCCAATCATTTCGTAGCCTAGGTAACCAACCGCGCCGCAGGTGAAACGCGGTAGATTTTCGCTCGGCAGAAGCTCGTAATCCTGGAGTTGCCGTTGTAATAATGCGAAAAAATCCTCCTGCTGGATTTTATTCTTATGATCGCTAATCGTTATGGTTTTATTATCACGAAACTTTTGGATCAAATATGGTTCCTGACTTAAGAACGAGTAGCGCCCCAACTGTTCGCCTTTGATGACGCTTTCGAGTAAAAAGGAATATTTCCCGGCTTCGCGCAATTTCAGATAGGCTATCACCGGAGTGATGAAATCCGCATTGAATTTGCGGTAGACCGGGATTATTAAACCCGGTCGGGATAATTTTTCAAATTCTTCATAGGTCATTTATCTCTCACATTTCTAAGCGTCTATAAAATGAAAAACCCGCCGGTCATTTCTCAGGCGGGTTCTACAATCTCTATAGTTTTTTAGTTCTATTTACGCATCATCACACCTGAGGAAAGGCTGGCCGGCCACCATTTTCCACCACCAGTTATTGTTCATTTGCATTCGCATATTTTTCATTTTTCTCGAAAAAGATGCGGGATTTTAAGAAAATTAATGGTTCCTGTCAAGTATTTTCTGCATTTTACTTAAATAAATGAACTGCCTTGACGAAAATATCGGAGGTTTCCTTCGATTATTTAGAATCATAAAGAGAGAGTCTCTCTATAGTCAAGATTATTCTGAGGATTTGAGTAGAATTTTCAGTAATTCCTCGGCGGCAATCTGCGGACCTTCAATTTCAAATCCCGACACCCCCAGACGCGTCCGCATTTGTCCGACGAAAATGCCCTGTTCGTAAAAATGCCCAAAATATTTATGAGCAATTTCATCGTGTAAGGCTTTGCGTTGCGCCGGACCGAAAATATTGGCAAAATAGCTGTGCACCAAACCAGTCGATGTCGTGGTCCCTTTACTCATGACGGTGCCTTCCCTAAAAATATGAAAAGCTTCATCGGGATTCGCGAATTGCTCAATTACAGGATGATCGTCGTCGACATTTTCATAATTATTGGCATAGAAAATGTAATCGACCATTACACCCCTGGTAATATTTTCAAAGGTCGTTACCGGTAGTACGATGCGGGCATTGGTCTTACTGGCATTCATGATAATCGCTCGATCGAGCTGCCCGAAAGCGTAACCGGGTTGCAGATCATCCAAGCGCAGGAAGGCGCCGATCTCCGTGCCATAGGCCAGTACTTCCTGATCGTGGATCACCAGGGAACCCATATCATCGGCGATAATGGTTAAATCCTTGATATAATCATCACCGATACGACGTAAGGCTTCCAATGATTCCGATTTTCCGGCACCGGTATCGCCCATCAGGAGCACGTTGGCCTGGTGTCCGTTTTTCAGTAAAATACTGACAAAGGCGCCATGAAACGGCAGATGCCCCTTCTGCATCACTTTCAGATTATGCAGAGTCAGGATCATTTTCTTGAGATAACCAAAATACCCGAAAGCCTGACCGCACGGCACCGCTCCAACTAATAGATCGTTAGCTTTATCTTCGTAGAAAACTGTTGGAAAATCGGCAAAGCGGCGGAGATCATCATCCGCTACACCATATAGAAAAATTCCATCCGGTTGACGACCGAGATCCTGATCGCGAGCCAGTTCGAATAGATTACAAAGCGCAAATCCGAGTTCGTAAAAAGATTCATGAAAAAAAACATAGATGATCAGTGACCCGACCCGGGCAGGATAGCAAAGCCATTCCTGGCTGTTGAAACTCAAACACTTAATTGGATTTTCATCAATTTCAATAAATTCTCCCTGACGTTTATTCATGGGTGGATCTAGAATCAGCGGTGGATAAATCAATACCTGTCGGATAATTGAAATGGCATTCAAACGACTGTATTCAGCTTTGAAAACCGGCTTGTCAGGTTCGATGGCGATAGTCGCGACTTCCGCTCCGGCGTGAATCTGGCGATAAACCCGCGGGTGACACGCGGTAATATTTTCCTGTATATCACGATAAGCCTGACGCACCTGATGGGTCAGTTGTTCGATGGTCGAGTTGAACGTGCGATAAGGCCGCCTATCAAAGCTTTCTCCGGCCGAGTCACAAATCACAAAGCGGTCGAAACTGCGCCAGTAGTTATACAACTGCTCCACAAATTCACTAAGCCCATACAGATTCTTAAATAATTGTTCGCTCCCCGGAACAATATTCGGGATCAACTGACTTTCCAGTTTGGTCAGGAAGCCAAGGGTATCATAGAGTACCTTGCGGTCATCGGCAATAATGGGATAATGCCCGAAAATATCCAGCAAAGGCGACTGTTTTTTCTCCAGACGATCGACGAAACGATTCAGTAACTCTCTGAAAATTTCGCTCCGCAAGAGTTCATCGACACTCTCGGCAATATGATCACGAACACCAATTACGATTTTCTTATCAAATATTTTGGAAGGAAATTTACTCATAGTAATCCTGACTGAAATATCAAACGAACGGGGTATAATTTAGGATTACTAAAATGTTTTGCAAGTGTGATGTAGCGCTTTTCGGATCGCGCCGCATGCACCGGCTATTCCGGCATTTTCAGATCACAACGCCCGTTCTGAAAATCGAGAATCAGTCTGCCGTTCTTGGCAAAGTCACTGCCCAGAATTCCGTCTAAAAAGAAAAACCCGTTTTCTCCACTGCCGCGGGCACTCAATTTTTTATAATTGAGGCGATGCTGGTCGAAAATGATGGTCAGATTAGGAATCTCAGTGGTTTTATAGAATTGGCTCCCGCCGGCACCGCCGACCAAGGCTTTACCGGATTTGGCCTGGATAGTATCAACTTTCATCAAGACTGGTTCATACAAACAGGTGGTATTCGCTCCGGTATCGAGAAAAAAGTATAGTGGCTTCCCGAGTGTATCAGTCAAACTGACTATCGGTTGGGACACAAAATGGAAATTACGCCTTTCCACGGTTCGTTTCTGCGGTTTGGCAATGGTTACTTTCAGGTTTTTATAATCGAGTATCATATTCAGATTGCGAATAGCGTTCCACCCAATAATGCCGTCGACTTTCACGATACGAAATATTTTAAAGAGCCGAACCTCGAGGTCTCTTTTATCCAGGATAATGACCGGATGATTCTCGATCAGGAGGTCGCCGATTCGAAAATCTTTAATAATCCCCGGCCACATATCAATCACGATATCAGTCGCCGTGCCAACTTGGGCGGCATCATTCCCGATCACATCCACGCCACATTCCTTTGCCAGTACCGAAGACAGGACTGTCATTTCGGCACCCGTATCGATCCAGAATTTTTTACGAATGCCATTGACCATTACTTCCACGACCGGCGTTCCGGACAGGCTCAATTTAGCCGGTAATACGATCGGATTTTCAGGAAAATGGTATTCTTCAGGCTGAGATCCGGCAAAAGCGACCGCCATGTTGACCGTATTAAATTCATCGAATCCGTGCGGTGCTCTGGCATTAAGAGCTATCTGTTCGGACCATTTATCCTGTCGGGTATAAAGCACTCCCATTATTTCCGCCGCATGGCGTCGTAAAAGTGTATCGGTCGTCGTCTCGAATAAGTTCATAAAAAGCGGTTCGGCGACCGCATACTCATCATCAATCAGTAATTTTAATCCCCGGGTAAACTCCTGATATTCCGCCCCAACTTCCTGCCGATTTATATAATCAAAATCGAAATGGCGCATGGCCGCCCAGTAATCTTCATAATTGGAAAGCAGTGGTTGAATAGCTACCGGTTCGTTTACCGGCGCAATGTCCAGATTTCCGCTCCCGATATTAATCGAACATCCGGTCAATAACAATAATCCGGTACAAACGACAATCAGTAATTTCCTGTGCATATCACTCTCAATTAAAATTTAATCGCCGGAATTTATTGTTTGTTACGATAAAGTAGTAGGAATTTTATCATGAATTCCTAATTCATATAATAATTAATCCGCCTCTTCCGGTTCGGTGTGAACAGAGATAAAGGTGTCGGTACCGAAGCGTTGGCGCAGGCGCTGTTCGATATCGGTGGCAATATCATGCGCGGCACAGATTGTCAAATCTTTTTTTACATAGACATGAATATCGATGGCAATATTGTAACCAATTTTTCGGGTCCGCAGTTCGTGCGGCTTGATGACACCCGGACAGCTGGCGACAATTTCCAGAATTTCGTCTTCGACGGTATCATTCAGCGAACTTTCGGAAAGCTCTCTGACGCTGACGATTACGATCGAGAAGGCCACTTTAATGATGAAAAAACTGACTATGACGGCCGCGATCGGATCCAAAATTCTCCAGCGCTCACCCAGCAAAATCGCACCTCCGATACCCAGCGTTGTCCCAATCGATGAAAAAGCATCCGAACGATGATGCCAGGCATTGGCGACCACGGCCTGACTGCCAATTTCATCGCCGACCTTTACCGTATAGCGATAAAGCCATTCCTTGAGAATCACAGATACGATCGCGGCAATCAAAGCCACATCGCCAGGTCTATCAAGTGGAGAGCCAGTCAAATTCAGAAAGATTTTTTTCGCTCCTTGCCAGAAAATCCCGCCGCCTACGACTAAAAGCGCCAGACCGATGAATGCCGTTGCCAACGTCTCAAACTTCCCATGCCCGTAATCATGCTCACGATCTACCGGTTTGCGAATGATTTGGAAACTGACCAGAACGACCACATCCGTGATAAAGTCGGATAAAGAATGGATGGCATCGGCGACCATTGCACCGCTTTTACCGATAATACCGGCGGCCAGCTTGGCGGCTGTCAAACTAAAATTCACAACAAAACCTATCCATGTGACGCGGTTGGCTTTAGCAATGCGGATATCACCGGATTTCATTTAAAACTCCCGATAAAATTCCCTTCTCGTCGATTAGTGAGTAAATAAAACAATTGATAAACTGAAGGGAAATAAGATGTACCAGTTAAAATTCCCGGACCATACACCCCGGCCAGAGAAAATGCTGTGAAAAAACAGTGCCAATAAGTTTAAGAAAAAAATATTTAGGATGGAAGAAAAATAACATATTTACAGGATTGGAGATTGTAAACCGCTTCGCATGAAGTCATTCTATAAAACAAAAAATTATGGTTGAAAAATCAAAATGACATTTATCCTAACCATCATGCAATGATTAACGTTGTGCATAATATCTCAAAACTATAAATTTGTTACGAATTTTTTGAATTAGAAAAAATCTGATGGAACTTAGTAAAATTTTGCCCCCTCGTCTGATCGTTTATCCGCTATCAGCCGAAACGAAAGAAAAAGTGATTGATATTCTGATCGGACGTCTGTACACTGAGAATTTGATCTCAAATCCACAATCTGCCCGTCAAGCTGTTATCGAGCGTGAAAAACTGATGACGACCGGTATTGGCAAAGGAGTAGCCCTGCCGCACGGCAAATATCACGAAACTATGGAAGTACTGATCGCGGCCGGAGTATCACCCGAAGGCATTGATTTTGATTCTATCGATGCTCAACCGGTCCAAATTTTCGTCCTACTTTTAACACCCGAACGATTTCCCAGCAAGCATCTTAAATTGCTTAGTAAATTATCTCGAATGTTGAATAATGCGGCCTGCCGTGAGGAAATTTTGTCCGCCAATTCTTCCGAAGAAATAGCGCATGTCTTTTATAAATACGATACCCAGGTATAGGATCTGTATATGCCTTATTGTCCGCGTTGTTTGTATGAATTTGTTGAAGGAACGAAAAAGTGCGTCGATTGCAATGCCAAATTGGTCGAACGCCTGCCGAAAGAAAAAATGGCCACGGTCAGGTGGCTTTTCCTCGATACATTATCCGATATCGTAATGGCTAATATGGTTAAAGAAGCCCTAGAAAATAACGGCATCGAGACCATTCTGAAAACCGATCCACTGCATACTATTTTTTCTTTGCAAAGCACCGGTGCTATTGGCTCATACGCCCGATTATACGTGCCCCGCGGTCAGAAACAGGCGGCCATTGATATTCTGAAATCGATGACGGAGACGGATTGAGTAGTCTGAATCACTCCGAAAGTTGACAATCACTATGCAGTATCAGCGCGTCAAAGGCACCCGCGATATTCTCCCTTCCGAAGTCCATCGGTGGCAATACCTGGAAAATTTCCTGCGTGAATATTTCCAACGCAATAATTATCAAGAAATCCGCACCCCGGTTTTCGAGGTTACGGAACTCTTTGCCCGGGGTATCGGTAACGACACCGATGTGGTTTCCAAAGAAATGTACACCTTTCGTGACAAAGGTGGTACCAGTCTGACCCTGAAACCCGAACTGACAGCGCCGGTCATGCGGGCTTATATCCAGAACAATCTCGACCAGATTGCCCCGCTGACGAAAGTCTATTATATCGATGCACTCTTCCGCCAAGAACGTCCACAGAAAGGACGTTTACGCCAGTTTCACCAGTTCGGTTTCGAAATTCTCGGCACACCCTATCCCGAAGCTGACGCCGAAACCATTCAAACCACTTTCGAATTATACTGTGAATTAGGATTAAACGAATTGAAAATCAGGCTCAACAGCATCGGAAGTCGGAATACTCGCAATCAATATCTTACGGTTTTGCGCAAAGCCTTGATGCCGTTTCGCAATGAATTCTGCGGCACTTGTCAGGAACGTCTCGAGAAAAACGTTTTACGTCTTTTCGATTGCAAGGCTGAATCCTGTCAGCAGATCATAACTCAACATGCTCCCTCAATTCTGGATTATCTGAGCGATGAAGATCGTCTCCATTTTCAGGCCGTTTGTCATCTGCTGGACATTAGTGACGTGCCCTACACCATTGATAATACCCTAGTGCGCGGACTGGATTATTATACGCGAACGACTTTTGAAATCATATCACCGCGGTTAGGTGCTCAGGATGCCATTTGCGGCGGCGGACGTTATGATCACCTGATCGAAGACCTCGGTGGTCGACCGACTCCGGGAGTCGGGGTCGCTTCCGGTATGGAACGTCTTATGCTTATCCTAGAACAGACCGGCAGTTTCCCGATCTCGGAGACAAATCTGGTTTATGTTATTACGATGGGAGAAAGGGCCCGCTCTATCGGTTTTCGGCTTATGACTGAACTACGCAGAAAGAAGCTGAATGTACAGATGGACTTTCTGCACCGCTCGATCAAAGCCCAGTTACGGGACGCCGATCGTGAAAAAGCCTGCTGGGTGATAATAATTGGGGATGAAGAGATCGCCCGCAATGTAATTATCCTAAAAAATATGAAAGACGGCCTGCAGACTGAATTGGTACTAAATGGAGCCGCCGAGCAGATCCCTACCATTCTGCAAAAAAAATCTTGAATTGAATCAAATTCTCGGAAATAAATATCTACCGAAGGCTATTACATGTCTTTTTTAAATCCGTGGTTTCTATGGCTGTTACCGCTTATCGGCATTCCTGTGCTGATTCATCTGCTTGGCAGACGCCGTTTCCAAACCGTCGAATTCAGCACTCTCCGTTTTCTTAAGAACCTGCAATCGGATGTCCTGCGACGCCTGAAAATCCGGCAAATCATTCTGCTCATTATAAGAACATTCTTGATTCTTTCCCTGATTTTAATTTTTGCCCGTCCCTATCGCAGTGGCCAAACTCCTAGTGTCTATGTGGCTAAGGGTTCAAACTTATATCTAATTATCGATAATTCAGCTTCAATGAACTTAAATCGACAGGGTCGTTCCCAATTGGAAACCGGTCTGGAATTGATCAAGTCCGGAGTTAAATCTATTGATTTTCCGGTTAATTTAAATCTGATTTATGCTACCCAAGCTACTGCAATAGCGAGTCGCATTGTACTTACCAGTCTGACCGATCTGGAACAAGTATTGTCCCGCGTCCCATCAACTAATTATGGTGGTCAACTTCTTCCGGCCATCGCATTAGCAGTCGCAGACATTATAAACAATCAGGATCCGAATGGCGTGATTTGGCTCGTCAGTGATTTCCAGCGTAGTAACTGGAATGCAAATTATGCGAATGAACAAAAAGTGCACTCAGCCATTCAGACCCATAAAATCCGTCTGGTGCTCTTTCCGGTTGGAGGCGAAGCGGATAATACGGCGCTCGGGGCGGTACATTTTATTGAACAAATTAAGGCTAAAAACAAGCCGGTCACCTTACAGGTTGATGCGACTAATTGGCGGTCGCAGACCAGTGAAAGTTCGGTTTCCCTATTTATCGGCAATGAAAGGGTCGGGCAGGCGCTGATCAATTTACAACCCGCAAAAAATGCGGTTGCCACTCTGGAATTTATTCCCTTAAATAGCGGGATATTGAGCGGCCACCTCCAAATCGCCGACGATGATTTGATCGTTGATAACCAGTGTTTCTTTGGATTGAAGATTCCCACGACATTGCGCATTCTGGTGATCGGGACTAAAGCCACCGACGGCGATTTCATTATGAAAGCCCTATTAGCCAATCCGGACCAGTCGATTACCGCCCGATTCGTTACAAGCGAATATCTGGGCAATGAAAACCTTTCCGACTATGACGGCTTAGTTTTAAGTGAGGTTGCCAGTCTGAGTCAAATTAACAAGCAAGCCTTAAACGAATATTTGCAGTGCGGCGGCGGCATATTGCTCTTTCTCTGCCGCGATTGTTCTACCGATCAGTTCAACGCTTTTTGGTCGGACGGTTTCGGCTTTCCACGCTGGCACAGCACTCGTCGTGCATCCGATAACACTTATCTTGGTATTGGAAAATTCGATACGAAGCATCCGATTTTCCGTGATCTCTGGCTACAAAATATAATTCCATCCGGAGCTCCGCGCTTCTTTAATATTCCCGGCTTAATCTGCGGAGCCCGCCAAACCGTTTTAATGTCTTTCGATGATGGTACTCCTTTAATAATCGAGTCACAATGCGAAACCGGTCGTAGGCTGATCATGGCAACGATACCTCAGGCTGACTGGACCGATCTGCCCTTCTCCGGCTTCTTTCCGGTTATCCTACAGCGTCTGGCACTCTACATTGCTGGGAGTGCCGATCAACCCTTGAATTATGCCGTCGGCGATACTATAAAATTTGCTAAAACTCCTGGCGCAAACAGCATTCCTCAGGTGCAGACTCCTGCCGGACGACGTTTCACTCCCCGGAGTATAGATGACCGATTTGTCTTTGATCAGACCGCAGAGGTCGGAATTTATACGCTGGTTCAGAACGGTATCCCAACCGGACAGTTTGCCGTCAATTTGCCACTTCGCGAAACTACCGGCGATTTTTTTAATACTGCTGATTATAGAATGTTAATCAAGGACAATCCCGCTAACCTTGCCGTGGTCAGCGATATCGCCGGTGGCGAAATCAGTCAGTTGACTCTGACCCGCGAGTTGAGTTCCGCCTTACTGATTATCGTATTCTGTCTGGCTCTCGCCGAAACTTTTATCGGCCGTCTGAATCGTACCGAATCGGGAAATCAACCGTCAACATGAGTAATCATCGTCGTCAAAAGAAATCTTTACCAACCGGTTCTTCCATTCCACCGGAAAAAACTCTCCTCATTGGCATCCTCAATTCCAATCAACCGCGCCATGTGGCAGAAGAGCATCTGACCGAATTGGGATTATTAATCGGTACACTCGGCTATGAAACTACCGAGCAGCTGATCGTAACGCAACATGCCATCGATCCGGCCTATTTCATTGGCAAGGGTAAAGTCGCTGAAATCAATGAACTTCTAAAAGCCCGGGCAATTGGTGAGATTGTGTTCGATGATGACCTTTCCCCGACCCAGATGCGCAATCTTCAGGAAATGCTGGGAGTCGAGGTGCGTGATCGAACGGGCGTCATCCTGGAAATTTTCGCCAACCATGCCCGCACCAACGAAGCCCGGACTCAAATCGAACTGGCCACTCTTGAGTACCTCCTGCCGCGCTTAACACGCCGCTGGACCCATCTTGAAAGGCAGATTGGCGGTATTGGAGTTCGGGCCGGTTCCGGTGAAACCCAGATCGAAACCGACCGACGATTAATCAAGACCCGGATTGCCAAACTCAAACGTGAATTGGGAGCGATCGACCGCCAGCATTCAGTCCAGAGTAAGAGTCGGGCAAATTGTTATAAAATCGCTCTATCCGGTTACACCAACGCCGGTAAATCGACCATACTGAATCTCTTCACCGGGGCCGAGGTGCTGGTCGAAGACAAACTCTTTGCTACTCTCGATACTACCATACGCCAGTTGCAACTTGACGGCTATCAAAATATTCTGTTGAGTGATACAATTGGATTCATCCGTAAATTGCCCCATAACCTGATTGCTTCCTTTCGTAGCACCCTGCGAGAAATTACAGAGGCCGACCTGATTATCAAGGTCGCCGATATCAGTTCACCAAATTGTCTGCAACAATTAGAAACGGTCGAAGAGGTTCTGAATGAGCTCGGAGCCGGCGTTCGGCCATCATTGATCGTGTTCAACAAAATCGACCAGATGGATGAGCAGGTCTTCAAGATCGCCCAGAAAACTTATCCTGAGGCGGTTTTCATTTCGGCTTTGCGGCAACTCAGAATAGCGGATTTAAAGCAGGCCCTGGTACGAGCGATAGCGCGCGAAGGCTATCATCTGCGAATACAGATACCACTAGCCTCAGTTACTGAATGCGCCCTGATCCGTAATCATACGACCATTCACCGTGAAATTTATGGCGACGGTATCGTCATTTTCGAACTATTTTGCTATAAAAACGTCTGGCGCTGGTTAGCCCACCAGTTGCACCCCACGACGATCATCTCGAACCTGTGATAACCAATATCCGGCCTAAGGACTTGACAAATCGCCGGTATCTGTTTACTTTTATATAAAATTGAAAGGCGTGGTCTATGTCAGACAATAGTGTGCGAACTCCCCTGGTGGCCGGGACTTTTTATCCGGGGATACCTTCTCTATTGCGTAAAACAGTGGCTGAATTATTAAACGACGCCCGGGATATTTCCATGGAACTAAAAAAACTGTACGGTCTGCTCTTACCGCATGCCGGCTATATGGCTTCCGGACCAGTCGCGGCCAGCGGCTATAAATTTTTACAGCACCATAAATACCAGGACGTCATCGTACTGGCGCCCAGCCACCGCGAATACTTCGAAGGGGCGGCTATATACCCGGGAAAAGCCTGGGAGACCCCGCTTGGCCGGATACCAATTTCGGAAACACTCACTGAAAAACTGATCCAGGACACCAAATTCATCCGGCGATCGCATGAAGGACACCGAGGCAATGAAAACGGTCTCGAAGTGCACCTGCCATTCCTACAGATGATCTATCCGGAAGGCTTTAATCTCGTGCCGATTGCGATCGGCTATAGTCCCATCGCGGTGATTCATGAACTGGCCACGCGTCTGGCGACCTTACAATCCGAACATGAATTCGTCGTCATTGCCAGTTCGGATCTTTCGCATTATCATTCCTATCAGACGGCGGTTCGGCTGGACACCGCTTTCGTAAAATTACTCGAGGCCTACGATCTGGCCACACTCGAAGCCGGTTATCATAAGGAAACTCTGGAAGCCTGCGGTTTTGGCCCGATCCTGACATTACTCAATTATGCCCGCCAGTGCGGTGCGGCAAGGTGTCGGGCAATCGATTATCGCAACTCCGGCGACACCTGCGGTATGCGAGCTGAAGTCGTTGGTTATGTGACGGCGATTGTTTATGAATAAAGGTCAATCTCCGCTGAGTTTTAGTTTATTCGGAGCCAGTCGGGTCGGAATTTCGCTGGCTTACCATCTGCATCGAATCGGATTCAGACCCGATTTCATCTGGAACCGTCATCCGGAACGATTAATCCGGGCAAAATCCTTTGTGCCTTTTCAAAATCAGTCGATCAAACTGGCGAGTGCCTGCCGTAGTCGACCAAACTGGATAATCATCGCGGTAACCGATGATGCGATCGAGGATGTCGCGAATGGAATTAGCCGGTTTGCTAAGGATTTTAGCACCGTCAAAGTATTTCACACCTCCGGTTTCCTGAATTCTTCATCACTCGATAGTCTTAGACGCAAGGGTGCCTCCACCGGCTCTCTGCATCCGGTCATTAGTGTGCCGGACGTTCCGACCGGTATTGGTCTGCTTGCGAGTTGCATTTACACCTGTGAAGGTCCTGTTAAAAATTCACTAATGAACCTTGTAATCCGCATAGGAGGAAAACCGTATTTGGTCAACCGTCGTCAGAAAGAGGTAATTCATCTTTCAGCCGTTTTCTTAAACAACTATGTGGTTGCGCTGATCAATGCCATCAAGAAACTGAGTTCCGATTATACTATTTCTCCTGAGAAGGCTCGATCTATTCTCCAGCCGATATCGCAACAAGCCGTCCTCAGCGGCTGGGAAAAAAGCGCCACTGAAGCTTTAACCGGACCATTAATGCGCGGCGATTTAAAAACGATTGAGAAACATCTTGATTTGCTCGACAATTATCAGGAATTGAAAAAACTATATCAGAAATTCATCGATTTAGCGTTACAGGTTATCGCCCATCCGCCACTTTGATCTTTTCCTGATTTAATCTTATTATCTGGGAGATTTAATGAAAAAATTAGTGTTTATTCTTTTAGTTTGGTGGATTTTAATCAATGCCCAGGATACCAAGCTCTTCTGGGATGGCGATGATTGGATGCGGATCGACCAGATCACTGCTCAATATCCGGACTACAATTTCCAGATAAAAAATGCCTATCTGAGTGGTCTGTTTGATAGCAAGCTCTTTTATCAATTACAAGCCCGTCAGATAGATAAAAAACTGGCCGACCAAATTTTCAAAGATCAACTGGAGCCGGGAGAGAGTCGCCGACTGATCGAGGGCGTCGATGCATTCTATCGTGATCCCGCCCATCGCTATTTACCACTCCCGAGTGCCCTTATTGTCACTATCATGATCCAATACGAATTGCCCTCCTCTGAAATAGAGCGTTATATCGTCGATAGTAAAAAATGGATTAACGAATTAATGTATCGTCTACCGGTGCGTTCAGGATATTAATTTTTCTGAATCAATTCGCCGCAGGTCGGGCAGATCAGGTAAACATTCTGTTCGCCAAAAAAACGTAGGTTGGTAATTCGAAAACGGACAGTTCCGGACATATGCGGCCGCTGGGTAATAATCGTATTTCGGGAAGCATTTTGAAGGGGCTTAAGGGGAATATCACTGTCTAGAATGATCGCGAGTTCCTGGGTTTCAGCCACATTGCCGCTGTTGTCATAAATGTCAAGATATCCAGCCAATTCGCTGATCGTTCTGGTCGAGGTGTTTTTAATTTCGACGCTGATTTGTAGTAAATTATTGCCCAAGTCAGTCACAATAATATCGGACACTTCTACCGTTTGTTGGGCTAATGCGACAACACTAAATATCCAGATAAACAGTATTTTCTTCATAAAATGCATCGTTTACCTCATCTCTTTTTTTCAATATACATCAAATCCTGTTGTAAGTCAAGTACATAAGTCCTGCTATTATCGAATGGAATGTCACCGGGCTTTGTATTGTTTAGAACATTTTACGGAACTAATTTCACAACACTATGAAAATTTTCAATTTTTTTGTAGGTTACTAAATGGTTGACCAAGTAATCCAATTCTTACAAAACCAAACATCCATAAAATTTACTACCTCCTCAATTCAGAAAGTTAATGCCGCCCGCAAGGTCGTGCTGGGCGCAATTAAGGCGGGTAAAACAGTCTATGGCATCAACACCGGTTTCGGAAGACTCAGTCAGGTCAGGATTGCATCGCAAGATCTGAAAACCCTGCAAATCAATCTCCTGCGTAGTCATGCCTGTGGCGTCGGTGAATCCATCGACCCGGAGGTTGTGCGTACTATGCTGTACCTGAAAATTCGCAATCTGATGCAAGGTTTTTCGGGTTGTGACCTATGTGTGATTGATAAATTGGCAGAATTTTTCAACCGGAATTTACTCCCGATCGTGCCCCGTCAGGGATCGGTAGGAGCCAGTGGCGATCTGGCTCCCCTGGCACATCTGGCATTACCCTTGATTGGCGAGGGCGAATTACTTTACAACAAAGAGCGCTATCCGACCAGTGAACTGGTAAAACAGGGGCTGTTCAAACCAATCGAATTGGGTCCTAAGGATGGCCTGTCATTGATTAATGGTACTCAATATTCTACGGCTTTGCTTTTAACCGCTTACCGGCAAGCCACTGAGCTGATACTTTTATCGGAATTAGCCGCGGCTATGAGTATTGAAGCTATCCTGGCTACCGATACCCCATTCCGCCCGGAAATTCAGAATTTACGGGGCGTTTCCGGGCAACAGAAAGTGGCTCTGCATCTACGAAATTTTGTCAAAGGCAGTACCATCATCCGGTCCCATCGCAATTGCCCGAAAGTCCAGGATCCCTATAGCTTTCGTTGTCTGCCGCAGGTACTTGGAACTGTGCGTGATACACTGGATCATGTTCTACATATCCTGAATAGCGAGATCGATACGATCTCTGATAATCCACTAGTCTTTTGCAAATCCAATGAAATTCTCTCGGGCGGCAATTTCCACGCCGAGCCACTCGCCTTAGCCGCTGATTATCTTACCATCGCCCTGACGGAAGCTGGCAATATCGCGGAAAGACGTATCGCGGTTCTGATGGATCCGGTGATGAGTAGTCTGCCGGCTTTCCTGAGTCCCCAAAGCGGTCTCAATTCCGGCTTTATGATCGCGCATTGTACTGCGGCTGCCCTGGCGGCTGAAAACCGCACTCTGTCGATGCCGGCTTCGGTCGAGACTATCCCAACTTCCGCCAACCAGGAAGACCATGTCAGTATGGCCCCCAATGCCTGTTTAAAACTTCTTAAGGTGATCGAAAACTTACAAAAAATCGTCTGGATTGAATTCCTGGCCGCGGCTCAGGGTATGGAAATGCGTCGACCATTAAAAGGTGGGCAGGGCACCTGCTTGGGTCTGACAAAAACCCGCGAACTAGTAGAATTCATGGAGACAGATCGGGTTATGTATCCCGACCTGGCCCAATCCGCTGTATTTTTTAAAGACCGGAATTTTATCCAAAAAATATTAAAACTGGCTAATCATGAATAAGGTTTATTTATGAATGTAAAAATCACCCGCGAGGGCTTGACATTCGATGATGTACTGCTCATCCCGGCCGAATCAAACGTTCTGCCGAAGCAGGTCAATCTGGTTTCGAACTTGACAAAAAAAATCCAGCTGAATATACCGATCTTGAGTGCCGCTATGGATACCGTTACGGAAGGTAAAATGGCTATCGCCATCGCACGTGAAGGCGGTTTGGGTGTACTCCATAAAAACATGACTATCGAGCAACAAGTGGCCGAAGTCGATAAGGTTAAACGGAGTGAAAGCGGCATGATCGTTAAACCGATAACCCTCTCCTCGGACAATACTATCCGGGAAGCCCTTAACCTTATGGGTCGTTACTCGATCTCCGGTATTCCGATCGTGGATAATGGTCAGCTGAAAGGTATTCTGACCAATCGCGATATCCGCTTCGAGACTAATCTCGACCAGCGCATTTCAGAACGAATGACTAAGGAAAATCTGGTAACCGCTCCAGAGGGTACCACTCTCGAAGAAGCCGAAGAGATTTTACAACAACATCGGATCGAAAAACTCCTGGTAGTTGATAAAGAGGGTCGCCTGAAAGGATTGATTACCGTTAAGGATATTCTGAAAAAGAAACGGTTCCCGCATGCCGCCAAGGATGAACTTGGACGTCTGCGGGTCGGTGCGGCCGTCGGAGTTGGTTCCGATTATCTGCTACGAGCGGAAAAGTTAGCCGAAGAACAGGTCGATGTCCTGGTAGTCGACACAGCTCACGGCCATTCAAAAAATGTTATTCAGACTGTCAGCGAACTCAAACAGCGTTTGCCGCAAATCGACATAATCGCCGGAAATGTCGCTACTCGCGAAGCCACTCTGGCTTTAATTGATGCCGGATGTGATGCAGTCAAAGTCGGAATCGGACCGGGTGCTATCTGCACTACCCGAGTCGTCGCCGGAGTGGGAGTCCCGCAACTTTCGGCTATTCTAGATTGCGTCGAAGTCGCCGCCAAAACCGGCATTCCCATAATTGCGGATGGCGGAATTCGTTATTCCGGCGATATCGCCAAAGCTATCGCCGCCGGAGCCAGTTCGGTCATGCTTGGTTCGCTCTTAGCCGGCTTAGACGAAAGTCCGGGCGAAACCGTTCTTTACGAGGGACGCGTTTATAAATCATACCGCGGCATGGGTTCAATTGCCGCAATGAGTCGGGGAAGCAGTGATCGTTATTTTCAGGAAGGTGAGGAATCCAGTAAGTTGGTGCCGGAAGGCATTGAAGGTATCGTGCCGTACAAGGGCTCACTAGCGGATACTATTCATCAGCTGGTGGGCGGTCTACGATCGGCTATGGGATATTGCGGAGTGGCTACAGTGAACGATTTACAAAAGCGGGGGCGCTTTATCCGGGTAACTCAGGCTTCCATTCAAGAAAGCCATCCTCACAATGTGAAAATCAGTAAGGAAGCACCTAACTACCGATTGGATAGCTAAGGTGTGGGAAAAATCAGTCTGAAATTCAGGAAAGTTTAGAAATATGCTCCGTCAGAGTCGATTTCTTATGAGCCGCATTATTTTTGTGAATAATTCCTTTACCAGCTACTTTGTCGATGGTCGCAACGGCAGCTTTAAAAAGAGGTTCCGCCTCGGCCTTGGTTTTAGCGCTTTTAACTTTCTTGATAGAGGATTTCATCATTGAAATATAATGCTGGTTATTTTCAGCGGCTTTCTCGGCTTGACGGGTCCGTTTTAAAACAGACTTATTCTTTTTCATTGAACTCCTTTCGGGATAAATATCAAAAAGTGCGCAAATTTATTCATATCCGCGCAGATATTCAAATGAAAAAACCACCGGATTAAATGATGATTTTATTAAAGATATTCCTGATTCTGTTGGGTATCCTGATTCTCTTACTGCTGACTCTTCTCGTCCCTAAAACCTGGCTGACACTGACCTTACATCTGACCGATAAAGACAAGACCGGGATCGCCAAAATTCAACTGGCCGGCAAACTGATTAGCGGATTGATGACAATCGACTGGCCGGACATTAACGCCCGACTCGGAATATGCGGACTTTATTTTACCGTCTGGCGCAAAGGTACCAAACCAACCGCCGAAAAAAAACCAACCCAACTAAAACGTCCTCAAAAAACCAAAGCCAAAGGCGTCAAGCACACAAGCGTCGAATGGGTGGCATTCGGGAAAACCGTAATCCGACGTTTCTTCGACATTCCGCACATAGAAAGATTTAACGCTGACCTCACCATCGGTTTGGGTAATCCCGCCACTACCGGTCTCCTGATGGGTGCCTATTTCAACCTCCGGCAGACTCTGACTGTTTTGCAGTCGATCCGGGTTACTCCGGATTTTATTAATAAAAAAATAACTGGCGAAATTGAGTTCTGCGGATCAATTAGATTGATTAATATCATCCCTTTAATTATTTTTATACTCAGATTTTTATGGTCAAAGAAGAAATAACCAATGGAGGATTAAAATGCTGGAAGGTTTGGTCGATACTCTATTAAGTCGTTTGCGCGAAATCGTGGCTTCGGAAACAGTCATCGGAAAACCAATCGAAACCCAAGGTGCTACGGTAATTCCGATTACGAAAATATCTCTGGGATTCATGGCCGGCGGAGGTAGTAATCCGGAAGAAGAAAAAAAGAAAGTTGCGGGCACTGGTCTGGGGGGCGGTGCGATGATCGAACCTTTGGCGATCATTACGATCCAAAAAGATGAGGTGAAAATTCACCGACTGAAAGAAAAGGCGTCCGGTATAGACAAAATCATGGAAATCCTCCCGGAAGTTATCGAAAAGTACATTAAGCCCGCCCGCGAGAAAAAAACCGCGAAGGAGAAAAACTGAATTCAGCTTCAGTCTTTGACGGTTTAAAAAGTTTTTCTTGGATTTTTGCTGAAGTGCCACTATTTTTCTGAAAAACATGAGTGTATAAATATGGAAACTCAAGTATTAAAAAATATTCCATTATTTGCCGATCTCAAGGATGATATCATCCAGAAGATTTTCAATCTCATGCAGAAGCGGGTCTACAAAAAAGGCAACATTATCCTTATGGAAGAGGAGTTCGGCGATACTCTCTTCATTCTGAATAAAGGTAGCGTTAAAATCACTCGTCTAAGCGATGACGGTCGCGAAGTTATTCTTTCTATCCTTGGTGAAGGCGATTTCTTTGGCGAAATGTCAATCTTCGATGGTGAAAATCGATCAGCCAACGTAGTAGCTTTGGAGGATATCTCGGTTCTGATTCTGAAACGCGGCGATTTCCTCGACCTGCTGGAAAAACACCCTCGAATTGCGATTGTTCTGCTCCAGGAAATGGCGATGCGTCTGCGCCGCAGTGATCAGCAAATTGAAGGGCTTTCGCTCAGTGATGCCGAAAACCGGATTGCGATGAGTCTCCTGCGTCTCGCCGAGGATCTGGGTATTATCAGACAAGGACAGGTCGTGATTGAAAACCTGCCGTACCAGCAGGACATTGCCAATATGGCCGGGACTTCACGGGAAACCGTGTCACGGATGCTGACCCTTCTGCAACGCAAAGGCTATATTCAGAAACGTGGGCGACGTTTAACTATCACTAACTACGACGAATTCGTCAAACAATTCAGCTAGGGCTCGATAAAAATTAAATATAAAGGCGTGCATGTCACGCCTTTTGTATTGATAAGGGAAGGCTAAGAATCTATCGACCAAAATCCCGCTAATTCCCCTAAAAAAATAATTCCTATTAGTCCTTCAAAGGCCAGCAATTAGCCATGACTTTCACGCCAGGGATAGTTATATTTACACTGGTTTTTAGAATTATTTATGATATTGAGTAAATTTCCGATTAAGAATAAATGCCGAAAATAAAATTTAATCGATCTAACACCGAAAAAGAGATGGGTTTCCTCGACCACCTTGAGGAATTACGCTGGCGAATTATCAAGATCCTGATTGCTCTGGCGTTGGCTTCGGTGGTGGGATTTCTGCTCTCCGATCAGGTAATTGACCTGTTGATGAGACCGGCGCGGCTGGTTGGCTCCCAGATGACGATTCAGGTTCTGAAAGTCCAAGGTTTGCTGATGCTAAAGTTCACCATAGCCTTTCTGTTAGGAATCGTTTTTTCTATTCCGATAATCGCCTATCAGTTCTGGGCATTCGTCGCCCCCGGTCTTTTCCAGAATGAAAAACGCTGGGGGCCTTATTTAATTGGCAGTGTGACGGTTTTTTTCCTGATTGGAGCCGTTTTTGCCTACTATACTCTGATCCCATTTGCCTTAAAATTCATGATTGGAATCGGGGTCGCGGGTGTCGAACGCAATATCTCCATTGAGTACTATACAAAATTCGTTCTGCAATTGGTAATCGCCACCGGTCTAGTTTTTCAGATGCCGGTGCTGTCCTTCATTCTGACAAAAATCGGGCTATTAACCCCGCGTTTCCTGCGCAAATCCTGGCGTTATGCCGTGATTATAATCATGATTATCGCGGCAATTATTACCCCGCCCGATCCGGTCAGCCTAATCATTATGAGTGTCCCGCTTTTATGTTTATATGAAGTCAGTATCTGGATATCGCGACTCGCGAGTCGTCCCAAACCGGAAGAATCAATCGAAAAAACCGAATTAGCCGGATAGAAAAGAATGGTAGCGGTTTCTTTATCTGAAATATTTACGCCGGTTTCTAAGGAACTCGACCTTTTTCGTCAGGAATTCGAACGGGCTATGTCCTCTGACGTGGAATTGATTAATCAGATCGGTACCTATATTCAGTCAGTTGGCGGTAAACATATCCGTCCTGCCCTGGTTCTGCTCAGTGCCCGGTTGTGTGGTGAACCGAATGAGCGTTCCATAATCGCGGCCAGCCTGGTTGAGATATTACATACCGCTACTCTGGTTCACGATGATATTGTCGACAATTCCGAAATCCGACGCGGCCAACCCTCAGTCAAAGCTATCTGGAAGAACAAGATCGCCGTGCTGGCAGGCGATTTTCTGTTCAGCCGGGCTTTGAGTAGTATGCTGAGACTACGCGATTTCCAGGCCCTTGAAATGTTAGCAAAAACTTCTGAATCGCTGAGTTCCGGTGAATTGCTCCAACTCGAAAAAAGCCTGAATAACGGCATGGACGAGGATGTTTATTACAAAATGATCTGGGCTAAAACCGCTTCACTTTTCGCTACTGCCTGTCAAGTCGGAGCCTTAACGGTTTCGGCTACCAATAAGCAGGCTAAGGCTTTACACGAATATGGACGTTGTCTCGGACTGGTTTTCCAGATCAAAGATGATTTACTGGATTGCACCGGCACAGCGGCGCATACCGGCAAACCGGTAGCCCGCGACATCAAAGCCAATCTCATTACCCTGCCGTTGATTCATGCCCTGAAAAAACTCGCGCCCACCACCAGTCGTCGCATCCGTCATCAATTAAAAAATCATCCTTCCCGTCGACAAATAGCCTCTACCATGGAATTAATCGCGAACAATGACGGCATCACCTACGCTGAAAATAAATGTGCGGAATTGACCCGGCAGGCGATCGTGGCACTGGATATGTTCCCCGACTCGGCTTACAAATCCGCACTGATCGCAATGGCTCATTACAACCATACGAGAACCAATTGAATTTGCCCGTCAATCCAAAATCTATTTTATTGATCCGCCTGAGTTCTTTGGGTGATATTGTGGTTCTGACACCCCTTTTTAGAAGTTTACGCGACAAATTTCCCGAGGCCCGTATCGATTTCGTTACTAAAAGCGAATACGTCGGGGTCGTCGCGCATAATCCGTTTATTTCGAACATATACCGCTACGATAGTCATACGAAATTAGACGGCTGGCGAAAAATGTGTAACCAGTTTAAACTCCAGAATTACGATTTGCTGATTGACATGCACAACAATATCCGTAGTCATATCCTGGCAGGGTATTTACGCCCGATACCGATTCTGCGTTATCGCAAACCGTACCTGAGACGTTTTTTGTTATTTTACCTGTGGTTGAATTTTTTCCCGCATGATTTTCGACTTATATCGGAATATCTCAAGGTTCTACATCCTTTAGGAATTATGCAATCACCCTCTGCCCGACCGGAAATTTTTCTAAAAACAGATATAATTTCGAGAGCTCATTCCATTCTGTCCGAGCGTGGCATTCACCCTCCATTCGTCACTTTTCTGCCGATCGCGACCTGGCCGAATAAACTATTTCCACTCGCAAAATACGTTACCGTGGCGCGCCGGATCAATTCCGAATTAAAGATGCCGGTTATCTGGCTCGGGTGTCAGAACGATGTGCATTTACGGCAACTGGATTATTTAATTCCGGGTGAAAGTGTACGCCTTGCCGGTGAAACTACATTGGCAGAATCCCTGGCCCTGCTCAGTCTTAGTCGGGCTGTAATTGGCAACGATACCGGTCTGACCTACGCCGCCGAGGCTCTAGGAGTTCCGGTCGTTTTAATTCTGGGACCGACTTCACGCGAAACCGGCGCCGGTTGTCATACACCCCAAAGCCTCAACTTGGAATCGCGACTTTTTTGTCGCCCCTGTTCCCAGAAAGGCGACCGTCGCTGTTATCGTCGGCACAAACTACTATGTCTCGATGAAATTACTGATTCCGAAGTCTTTGAGGCACTGGTAAAAATTACGGGAGTCACGACGTGACAATATTCTGGCTGGTGATCTATAATGTTTTTATCATTCCGCTCGCCTACTTCGGGATGATCATGCTATCTCAATTTAATGCCAAAATGAAAGAGGGACTCAAGGGACGGCACAATCTCTGGCCGGCACTCGAAATATTCCGCAAACGCTTTCCGACCCGCACTACATATCTGGTACATTCAGCATCGTTGGGTGAGTTTGAACAGGCCAAGCCGGTGATCCGGGGCTTAAAAGCCATACGTCCCGATATTCTGCTGGTAGCCAGCTTTACCTCTCCCAGTGGTTTTAAAAATGCCGAACGAATTCCGGAAGTCGATTTGTTCATTTACCTGCCGATCGATACTTTCTTACAGACCCGCCGCTTTATTCAAAAATTACGTCCGGACAAGATGATCTTCGTGACTTACGAACTCTGGCCGAATCTGGTTTTCAACGCCGCGCGACATCATATAAAAACCTACTTAATCTCAGCTCGTATACGACCCGGTAGTTCCAAACTCAAACCAATCATTCGCACTTTTTTCGCCGATCTCTATCGCTCGCTGGATTACATCTATGCAATTTCCGAAGAACATAAACAATCCGTACTGAAGCTGATCGGCTCGGTCAAGATTACCGTGCTGAATCTGGGTGATACCCGTTACGATCAGGTTATCGAACGCTCCAAAATGCTTGCCAATAAAATGATTGCCCGGATATTTACAGAGGGATTCATTTTCATCGGCGGCAGTATCTGGCCGCAGGATGCCCGCTATCTCCTGCCGACTCTTTACCGATGCCTTAAGGAATTTCCGGATTTCAAAGTCATTCTGGCACCCCACGAACCGAATGATTATGCTCTGGAAATGCTGGAAGATGAATTTCGAGCGCACGGGATTGACACGAGTCGTTATTCGCAATTGAAGGAGCAAACGACCAGTAAGCGTGTGGTTTTGGTTGATCGAATCGGTATCCTGGCTGAACTTTATCATCAGGCCCATTTGGCTTTCGTCGGCGGCAGTTTCCGGGGTTCGATTCATAATGTCATGGAGCCGGCGGTGGCCGGTCTGCCGGTTCTCTTTGGTCCGACTTATCACAATTCACAGGAAGCCGAATTACTGGTACAAGCCGGTGGCGGATATTCATGCAATAATGAATCCGATCTTTATAAAGTCATCCACCGCATGCTGACCAAACCCACCGATTACCAGGAATCTGCCCGGGCGGCACGCCAGGTCATTATGGAAAATATGGGCGCTTCGGTTCGGACAGTTAAAGAGATTTTGGAGTCCGATTGAACCTGCGACTTGACGGAATTAGCTTCGCTTATCCCGACCATCAACCCATTTTTAGCGATCTTAATCTATCAATTCCTTTGCATTGCTGGACGGTACTAACCGGCGATTGTGGGGTCGGAAAAACAACTCTCGCCAAATTGATCGTCGGTCTACTCGAGCCGGATACCGGCTCGATCCGCTATGAGAGTGACAATGGTATAGAGCAGTCCCGCGAAGTTGGATATTTGTTTCAAAATCCGGACGACCAGTTTATGCACTTCAACATCGAACGGGAAGTCGCCTTTAATCTGGAAAACCGCGGCATTTATCCGACCATTATCCGACAGGCGGTTCAGCGAATTTTACATAATTACGGTCTCTGGTCGCGACGTGAAAACTCACCCCACGATCTTAGCGGCGGTGAAAAACAGAAACTGGCGCTAGCCGACTGGTTAGTCAGTCAACCACAAATCCTGATTCTTGACGAACCAACGGCTTTTCTCGATATCCCGAGCCGCTTCGAAATGTATCAGAATATCCGCAAACTGATCTCCGACAGACTGAGTATCATCTGGATTACTCAGGATGATTATGAAATTGCGCTGGCAGACCATGTAATTGAACTGGCCGGAGGTCGCCCGATCCGGCTCAAATCAAATAAATACTGCCCGATCGAGTAATCTGATGTTTGACCTGATCTGCACGGACCTTGAATTCAGTTATCCGCAGACTCCGAATTTCCGTCTGTCGATTCCCGAATTAACCTGCCCGCTGAATTCACCGCTTGCCATTTATGGTCTGGCCGGCTCCGGTAAAAGTACCTTTGGTAAAATTATAGGAGGATTGTTAACCGCATCAAAAGGAATCTGCAAACTCAAAGCCTCCGGTCTGACCCGGCTGGAAGATAATTCGCCACCGCGCGTACTTTATTTACCCCAATTCCCGGAACAAATATTTCTGGGAATGAATATCGGCAATGCCCTCCAAATCATGCTTAAATGGCACAATCCTGCAACTGATCTGAAAGTCCGGTTCACTTCTAATTTAAAACGATTCGGTCTGGATTACGATCGCATACGCGAACGGTACGGGTGCGAATTGAGTTTCGGCGAACTGCGTCTGACGACCATCGCCTTAGGGTTGACTTTCGCACCCGAGCTGACCATTTTTGACGAACCGACCATTGCCCTCAGTCGATCGGCTCGTACCAAGTATAGTGACACTATCGAAGAATTTTCCCTCCAAAAAGCAGTGATAATTATTTCCCATGATTATCATCTCCTTCGTAAATTATGCCGTAGTGTATTAATTTTCGAAGAAGGCAATATCATCTTTAAAGGTAAATGGGAAGAACTTGATCGCAATTTAGCAATTATCCGACGCGTCGGATTGGATTTACTGGAACCGTTAAATCAAAGAAATGTCGGGAATGAATAAAAATCCCATCAAACAAGCTGTCAATATCAAACAACGCGTTTCTCAAAAATACAACGCCATCCCGGCCCGTCGAATTATTACCGTTTCAAACCTTATCTCGGTCATCCGGGCTTTTTTGACCTTGCCGATTTTATATTATTTGCGCCGGGATAACGGAGTTACGGCCCTGATATTTATATTGATCGCGATTGTATCGGATATTCTGGATGGCTGGTTAGCTCGGGTCAGTAATGAAATCACCGAAATCGGCAAAATGCTCGACCCATTAGCCGACAGTATTGTCATAATAAGTGTCATGTTTTTTCTGGTCTTTAAAGAACAGATGCCGACCTTTTTTCTGGTTTTCATGGTCATTCGTTATTTTCTGATTTCATTGCTGGGAATTTATATGTTGAATAATTGTGGAGTGTCGCCCCAATCGAATAAAATAGGCAAGGTTTCGGTGGTATTCACTTCCGCTACGGTACTGGCTTTTATCTATCCCAATTTTTTCGGATTATCGGTCATGCCCCTGATGTGGGTAACCCTGGGCTTCATGTCTTTATCATTGATTCAATATATCTATGAATTTTCGCTCCAGATAATAATTTCGATCCGCGCTAAAAAGAAGGCAGGTCCAACAAGTAATGATTGATTTCGGTCTGGCTAAAACTGGTCGTTTTCTGGCCGGTCGTCTGCCTTTAGTGGGACGTTTTTTTCGTCTTGATGAAAAGACTCTAGAAGAAATCGAAGAGACTTTAATTCAGACCGACCTCGGGCTGACATTGACCGAAATTTTAATCGAACGTCTGCGCAAAATCGACCGCCAGGAAACCGCCCGATTGAATGAAATTCTGCGAGAGGAACTGAGTGGGTTGATTCAAACGACGGCGAATATTAACGCGATTCATGCTAAACCGACTATAATTCTAATCGTCGGCGTCAATGGCACCGGAAAAACCACAACAATAGGCAAACTATCTGCCAGATATAAAGCCCGGAATCAGCGCGTTCTGATCTGCGCCGCTGATACTTTCCGGGCCGCGGCTTATGAACAACTACGCATTTGGGCTGAACGTTCGGGAGTGGAGTTTATCGGCAATCCGCAGGGTAAAGATCCCTCGTCAGTCGCCTTCGATGCCACCCGCGCCGCGCAAGCCCGCAAAATGGATATCCTGCTGGTCGATACGGCCGGTCGTCTCCATACTAAATCCAATCTGATGGAAGAATTGGCCAAATTGAAACGCGTAATCGCCAAGGTTATTCCTGACGCTCCGCATGAAGTCTGGTTGGTACTGGATGCCACTGTGGGACAAAACGGTATCCTGCAAGCCCGCGAATTTCAAAAAAAGGTCGGTATCACCGGTCTGATCCTGACTAAATTGGACGGGACTGCCAAAGGTGGAATCGCCCTGGCTATTCATCATGAGTTAAATATACCGATCCGTTTTCTCGGTACCGGCGAGAAGCTGAACGATCTGGTGGAATTCGAGCCGCAAGAATATATTCGCAGTTTGCTGGAAATAGAGTGAATACATTTAATTTTTGACAAGATCAACATGAATTACATGATCAATTATTTCTATTTTTTAAAGAATTTAGAAGCTATTTTTATCAATCTCCAATCTACCTGCCTTACCAAACCAGTCGGGCAGGCAATTTCCAATTTCTAATAGAATATCTCCCATGATCCACTCCTTCGCTATTATTTCACTCGGTTGCCCGAAAAACACAGTCGATTCGGAAATCCTGAAAGGCGGTTTACTGCAAGCCGGACTGGAATACAAGGACGATCCGAAAAAAGCCGAAATTGTCATTATTAATACTTGCGGTTTTATCCGCCCCGCTAAAGAAGAATCTATCGAAACCATACTGGAAACCCTGAAACTTAAAAAAACCGGTGTGCGAAAGGTTATCGTTATGGGTTGTCTGGCGCAACGCTATTTTCAACAAATTCAGGCTGAAATTCCCGAGGTTGACGGTTTGTTCGGAGTGGATTCGCAGGCCGATGTGATAAAATTTCTGACCAGTTTAAAAAACCCCTGTCTCAATCTGGAAACCGAGCGCCATTTATTGACGCCGCGCCATTATGCCTATCTAAAAATCGCCGAAGGTTGTGATAATTCCTGTTCCTTTTGCGCTATTCCGCTGATTCGCGGCCGTCAAAGCAGTCGTCCTGTTGATAGTCTCTTGCGAGAAGCCGAATTCCTCAAAACTCAGGGAGTCAAGGAACTAATCCTGATCGCCCAAGATACGACTCGCTATGGTAGTGATCTGACCGGAAAAATTACCCTGAAGACTCTTCTGGAGGAATTGCTATCGGCACGTCTCTTTCCCTGGGTACGGCTGATGTATGCTAATCCGGACTTCTGGCGCAGTAGTCTGAATGCAATCCTGGCAAAGTATCCGGAATTCTGTCCGTATATTGATATTCCTGTCCAACATGCCAGTCCGCGTATCCTTAAAATGATGAGTCGCGGCACAGATCCGCAACGAATTAAAACCACTTTACAGAATATTCGTCGTCATCGACCGGAGGTTGCTCTACGGACTTCGATCCTAGTTGGTTTTCCCTCGGAAAGTCGCACCGACTTTGAGGAATTGCTGAATTTTGTTGAGGAAATCCGCTTCGAGCGGCTGGGAGTTTTTACCTATAGTGCCGAAGAAGAGACTATGGCTGAAAAATTTCCCGACGATGTTCCGGCTGAAGAGAAAGAACGACGTCGTGAGATTCTGATGCAGGTCCAGTGGGATATCGCTCAAGATTTCGCGCGCTCAAAAATCGGACAACATATTCCGGTTATCATCGAGAAACGAGCAGACTCCGGCTATCTGGGTCGTTCGGTATGGGACGCTCCGGAAATTGACTGTAGGGTTGAAGTAAAATCCCCGACTGTCTTGAGAATGGGTAATTTCTACAACGTAACTGTAACCGGAATCGAAGAGCTTGACCTGGTTGCGACAACGGCCACCTAAAACTTTTGTTTGTTAGGCACAGATTGGATAATTTTCAGTCAGATTTTCGGCATTAGAGAACACCTAACAGTTTGAGGAAAACGATGAAGGCATTAATTACGGCCGGCGGACACGGTACACGTCTAAGACCGATTACTCATACTCAAAACAAACACCTGATCCCGATCGCCAATAAACCGATTTTGAACTACGCCCTGGAATATGTCCGGGAGGCCGGCATCCGGGAAGTCGGGATCATCACTAATCAGGCAGGCGCAGAAGTTAAAGAGGTTTACGGTAACGGCAAATCGCTCGGCCTGAAAATCGTTTACATTCCTCAGGAACATCCTGCCGGATTGGCTGACTGCGTCCGGATCGCCGAACCCTTTATTGGTACCGATCCGTTTATCTTTTATCTCGGCGATAATATTATCGTCGGCGGCATTCGGCGTTTTATCGAAGAATTCGAGAAAAACCAGACCAACTGTCATCTCGTACTCGCTAAAGTCCCCGACCCCGAACGTTTTGGCGTTCCGGAAATTAAGGACAATCGCATTATCAGCATCACGGAAAAACCTAAAAAACCTCTCAGCGATTATGCTGTGACCGGCATATATCTTTACGACCGCACAATTTTTGAGGCAGTTAATAACATCAAACCAAGCGCTCGTGGCGAACTCGAAATTTCCGATGCGCATCAGTATCTGCTAGATAAAGGATATAAAGTCACCTTCTCCGAAATCACCGGCTGGTGGAAAGATACCGGAAAACCCAGTGACCTGCTGGAAGCCAATCGTCTGGTCCTGGATAATATTTCAACTGCTATTGAAGGAAAAGTCGATCGTAACAGCCGCGTCAGCGGGCGGGTTATCATCAGGAAGGGTGCCAAGATCATCAATAGCAACATCCGCGGTCCGGTCATCATCGGCGCCGGTGTCAAAATTAGTAATGCTTACATCGGACCATATTCTTCCATCGATAAAAATTGTGAAATCAGCGATGCCGAAATTGAATTCAGTATCGTCTCTTGTAACTGTATCATCCGCGACCAGAAAATCCGCATTGAAGCCAGTCTGCTTGGAAAAAATGTTCAGATTGTCGAATCCCAGGCTAAACCGTTTACGAATCGTTTCATTATCGGCGACCAAAGTCTGATTGAAATCAGGTAGCCTTGATCGCAACGGTTGCCTTTCGGACTCTGGGCTGTCGCCTGAACCAGGCGGAGACAGATGCCATCAAATCCGAACTGATTAGTCATAATCTCAGTATAGTTAATCTAAACGAACCGGCCGATCTGACTGTCATCAATTCCTGTGCGGTTACCCGCGCGGCCGAGGCTAAAACCAGAGCTGGTATTACCGCCACGCGGCGTATTTCACCTGACGGTAAAATTGCCGTAGTAGGATGTTATTCGCAGATCGCCGCCCGGGAGCTGATCGATATTCCAGGTGTTTCTCTGGTACTGGGAAACAACGAAAAGTATAACCTTTTCAATTTCCTGGAACAAATTGATCGTGGTAAAAAAATCGTAAGCGTCAGCGCACCGGATCGGGCGCCTACGACCTTCCATTCCGCATATCACTCTCCGATTGATGAACGTATCCGCGCCAATTTGAAAGTTCAGGAAGGATGTGATTATTACTGCGCCTATTGCCTCATTCCCCATCTACGCGGTCAGCCGCGCAGTCGTGGAATTCAGGATTGTATTGCTGAAACCCGCCATTTGATTCAACAGGGCATTCAGGAAATTATTCTGACTGGTATAAATCTCGGACGTTATGAATCAAAAGAGGGTAATCTGACAACTTTAATCCGCCACCTCCTGGACGATACCACCATCCCCAGGCTCCGCCTCAGTTCTGTCGAACCGGATTTGGTTACTCCGCAGTTAATTGAACTCATTGCCGGCGAACCGCGTCTTTGTCGCTATCTGCATATTCCTCTACAACATGGTACCGATACGGTATTAGTCCGTATGAAGCGCCGTTACAAGATCGCCAACTACGTCGCACTTGTCGACCGAATAAAACAAAGAACACCGGAAATCTGTATCGGTGCCGATGTGATGGTCGGCTTTCCCGGCGAAACCGAGAGTGAATTCGAACAAATGTATCAATTTCTTGCAGATCTCGATATCAATTATTTGCATGTTTTTCGCTATTCCGCTCGTCCCGGCACCCCGGCCGCAGACCTTGGCGACCATCTGCCAGATTCCGAAAAGAAACGGCGGTCCGAAATTCTGCGCCAGTTGAGTCGCCGCAAACGCACGCAATTCATGGCAATCTTTTCCGGAAGGGACTATCCGGTATTGTTCGAGGAAAAAATCGCGGATGACTTATGGCAGGGTCTGACCGACAATTACGCTAAAGTCCGTGTTCTGACAAAAGAGAACTTGTTTAATCGCATTAAAAAAGTTAGAATAACTCATATTTGGGGAGATTTTTTAAAAGGAGAATTACTCAGTGAGTGAATGCCTGTATTTCATCGGAATCGCCGGCAACATTGGAGTCGGCAAAACTACCATGACCGACATAATCGCCCGGCGCTTCGGCTGGCGGGCTTTCTACGAATCCGTCATCGACAATCCCTACCTCGAGGATTTCTATCTCGATATGAAGCGCTGGAGCTTCAATCTGCAGATCTATTTCCTCTCCCACCGCTTTCGCAGTCATAAACAGATGACCGAATCCAATATCGCCACTGTCCAGGATCGCACGATTTACGAGGATGTGGAAATCTTCGCCCGCAATCTCTACGAAATGGGCAACATGTCCCAGCGCGACTGGGATAATTACCGCGCCCTTTTCGAAATCATGACCTCGTACCTGAAAAAACCCGACCTGATTATTTATCTGCGCGCCAGCGTCGATACCCTTCTGACGCGTATCAAAAAGCGCTCGCGCGGATTCGAACGTGACATTTCTCCCGAATATATTTACATGTTAAATCTATCCTACGACCGTTGGATTAAAGAAGAACAGACCCGCAATAAGGTTATGATCGTCGAAACCGACCAGTTTGACGTTTTCCGTGATCAGGATAAACTAGAACAGGTATTAAATCAAATCAGAGAGTATTGCCCATGACCCCTTTTGTCATGTTTGGATTTTCGCATATCATTACGGTGATTATTCTGGTGATCATTGCCACCTTTGCTTTGCACAAATTACAGACCTGCGATACCGCGAGGCTGAAGAAATATTTCAATCCTATCCTGGCAATTCTGGTATTTTCGCAACTGATAATGTGGCGCATTATTTTTATTTTTCAGCATGATTTTATAATCGGTTACGACCTGCCTTTGCATTTATGCGGCCTGTGTGAAATATTACTATTGTATTATCTACTGCGACCCAGTCAGAAAATTTTCGATGTGCTTTATTATTGGATTATGTCAGGTTCGACTTTAGCGGTAATTATCCCCGAACTGCAATCGGATTTTCCTTCGGCGCGCTACTTCGCGATGTTCCTTCCGCACAGTCTGATGGTGTTTGTAATTCTGTATTGTCTGATCGTATTAAAAATCAAACCCAGCCGCAATAGTTATTGGAAGGGTTTTGCGGCACTCGGTCTGGCGGCTTTATTTTTAATTCCGGTAAATCTGCTGTTAAAAGCTAATTTTCTCTATTTGTGCGATATTCCGCGCGTTCCCTTCGGACCGATTAAACTCCTGCCGGAATGGCCCTGGTATTTGGTAGTACTGGCGGCATTTTTTCTATTAACGTACCGAATTATATATCAGCCTTTTTATCAGTCGGTACCTGAGATATTACTCGAAAATAAAGAAATATCGTCTGATTAATCGTCTTATTGCGCCACCTGGCAATTCAAATACTCAACTGCATCCTGGGGATTGTGAGAATAGAAATCAGCTCCGATCTGGGTCCGAAAGTCTTCCGTAACAGGAGCGCCACCTATTAAAATCTTGAGATCTGGAAAAGCTTCCCGGATGGCAGATACACTCTTTTGCATATTCGGCAGAGTGGTCGTCAGCAAGGCACTCAGTCCGACGAAACAATCCGGATGCTGTCCGATATTGCTCAAAAACTTCTGAGTCGATACATCGACTCCCAGGTCAATCACCTCATAGCCGCCGCCGCGTATAATCATCGACACTAGATTTTTACCGATATCATGTAAATCTCCGGCCACAGTCCCGATCAGAAATTTACCCTTGCGCTTAACCGAACCGGATTCCAGATAAGGTTGCAGATGTTTCAGGACGGAGTTCATGGCTTGGGCGGCGACCAGCAGATGCGGTACGAAGACCAAATTCTCGCTGAATTGTTTCCCGATGCGTTCCATACCTAGCATACAGGCCTGCAGTAAAGTGTCTGGCAAAATTCCTTCCTTTAGAGCCAGGGCGGCGATTTCATCGGCACCGTCTTGATCTTTCATATCCGGCGGAAAGGGATGATTCCGGGAAATTTTTCCTTTTTCAATACAGATTGCGAGTTTTTCGACGATTTCCTGCATGCTTGAACTCCTCAGTTTAATTCCGTAATCCGGCCTCTTTGACGATCGTTGGCATGATACTCTCCCATAAAAACGGCATAATATGAACCCCGCGAATGCCTTTTAGATTCTTAACCGTCCGGATAATTTCAACCGCGATTTTTACGCCCTCAGATTGAGGATCGGTCGCTTTCTCCATCCTTTGAATATATTCATCGTTGATTTTAACACCGGGTACATCCGCTCGCATGCGCAGTAAAGTATTGGCCGATTTGACCGGCATGACACCCGCCAGGATGGCGATTTTCTCATGTAATCCCATTTCGACTATACGCTCGATCCACTTTATGAAAAGCTCCAAATCGAAAATCGGTTGAGTCTGGATAAAATGGGCTCCGGCGCGGATTTTTTTGCAAAGCCGGATCAGGCGCATTTCAAAAGGCACCGCAAACGGATTAGCCGCCGCGCCAATCAGAAATTCCGGCGCTTTCTTCATTTCGCGACCCGAAAGTAAATAGCCGGAGTTCAATTTGGCTACCGTGGCGATCAGCTGGGTTGAATCCAGGTCAAAGACGCCCTTGGCCTCGGGATTGTCGCCGAATGTCTGATAGTCGCCAGTCAGACAGAGCACATTGCGAACGCCCAGCGCCGCCGCGCCGAGCAAATCACTCTGAATCGCCAGCCGATTACGATCGCGGCAGGTCATCTGAATGATGGGTTCGACACCTTCTTCCAGTAAGATTTTTGCTGACGCAATGCTCGACAGTCGCGGCATAGCGGTCTGGTTATCGGTAATGTTGACGGCGTCGGCGATATCTTTAAAATACTGTGATTTTTTCCTGATCACATCGCCGTCGCAACTCTGCGGCGGACCGATCTCACCGCAGACAATAAATTGATCGGAATTAATTTTGTCTTTGAAAGTCATCTAATTTCTCATATTCTTTATCATTACGAACGAACAGAACCGGGGCGTCAATCCGTTTTTTAAATACATTCAGCCAGGCGGAGGTGCGTTCCAGGTTCCAGTTGTGGATGCGGTTGATTTTATATAATAGTTTTATGCGTCCCAAGAATTTTGAACGCATATATATTTTATACCAAATACACCAGCGCTCTGGAAAAACCTCGCAGTGTCCGTCGGCGCGTGTGCCGCCACAAGGACCATTGCGGAGTCGTTTCGGACAGCGCTGGGAACAGACGAATCCGGTGGATGAGAGGATACACTCGCCACAATGCTGACAGCGAAATATCGGTACTTTTATCAAATCTTCGAAGAATAGCAAAAAACGCGAAAAGCGTCGCTCCCGCTCAGAGATCGGCGGGGTATCATAGGTTACTAAATCAGAGTGCATGCTGATCCTTTTTTAGAATTCACTTCAATAACTAATTATTGTTCAAGAATAATAATTTATAACTCGCATAACGGCATTCAATCCATCCATCGCCAGAATATCTGTCAGGCATTGCATGGCTGGATGATCTGCAGTCAATAACTCATAGTTGCGCTTCACCGAACCAACGATATAATTCAATCCCAACGGCATTGCCATGGTCAGGAAGGCGCTTTCCAGTGGGCTTTTCACCGGCGATCCGTCGGCTTTTTTCGAAGGCAACATGACCGTGAAATTACTCAAACCGACCGAAATATTGATACCGGCCAGATCAGGATCCTGGTGGATCATTTCTATAGCTTTAATCAAGCGCTTGAAATTCCCTTCCATATCACTGCCGATGGGTGCGATCCCCGGATCGAGGATAAGCCGGTCGTTGGTCAAACCCGGGATACTTTCACGGGCGATTTGCAGTAGCGATCGTGCAGTGGCATAATTCTGTTCGGGAATCTTGTTCATCGTCACCTCGCCGGATTCGTTTTTTCCTTCCGTGAGGAGTAAAATGGGAATAAAGGGTTGTTTGCTATAGAATTCGAACATTTCCAGACGAGCTTCCGAAATCGAATTTAGGATCGGGAGGCGATTACCGGCTTTTCCCGGATCGTAAGCTGACAAGCCCGCCAGAGCCAGCTCCGGATCCGGCGTGTCTATAGACAACGGTGCGGAGACGTTTTGTTGAATTTTTTTGATAACCTCCGCCATGAATCCGGGTGGGCGCATCCCTATATTCACATCGATATAAGTCGCTCCACGTTCGGCCTGAAAGCGGGCAAGTTCAACGATACCATCCAGATCGTTTTCCTGAAAAAGAGCATGAGTTGACGGTATCGAATCGTTGACCGATTCACCGATGATAGTCAATCCCGGAATTACCATTTTTTCTTAGCCTTTCATTATTGGTTGCAAAATCATCGTCGCTATTTTCAGCAATCTTGCCATTTTTTCCAAGGATTAATTACGGATGGGTTCGGTTAAGTTGATCAAAATGCCATTTTGACCAGGCGCTTTAACAATTATAACTGCTTAAATTATTATCCATCTGAGACATTCGGATTCTCTGGTTAACAGGTATTTTTTGACGAAATTAATTATTAAAACCTATCGAATGTGCGTCCACAAATCAAGCCAGGTACGCATTTCCTCGGTTTTCGGATAGACCGCCGGCGCTTTGCCTGTCAGCAGATATCTGATGTCGCAATACACATGAAATAAGACCGTCGAAAATAAATTCTTTTCTAAGCGCCGGGTCGAGACGAATGCACAGGCATTTTTGGCCACCGTACATTGCCCGAAACGCGCTATTCTGCGGCTAAGATCGAGGTCCTCCACAATCCCAAAATCCTCCCGAAAGCCGCCGGCCATTAAAAATGCTTCTTTTCTGTAAGCAACACATATTCCTGGAAATAGAGATAAACCGATTAAATTAAAAAACCGCACCAAAACATAGGTTGCCTTATAGATCAATCCTTGCAGTGTTCCGCCATCGTTTGGCTTGGCAATACCGGTAATACCGACCACCGCCTTATTCAAAAACTCTTGACGACAAGCGTTTAAAAAATCCTCTTTCAGTTCCACATCGGCATCGATGAAAACAAGGATTTCGCCTTCCGCATTTTGCGCACCAATATTGCGCCCGAAAGCGATTCCCTTTCTGTCTTCGATAACGACCTTATCGGCATATCGGCGCGCAATTTCCGCAGTACTATCCGTCGAACTTGCATTTGACACGATTATTTCATACTCATGTCGGGCGCATCTTTGGTTCAGCACCGATTTTAGGCTTCGCCCGATGCAACTTTCTTCCATATAGGTTGGAATTATTATCGAGAATTCCATCGTCGCTATTTTCAGCAATCCAGCCATTTTTTCCAAGGATTAATTACAGATGATTCATGAAAAGTGGTCAAAATGCTATTTTGACCACTCATGTCAACGGTTTGTCTCAACGCGAGAGTTTAGAGAGAAAAACTAAATAATTTTACTTTCCTGCACGATTAGCACTCCGGCGCTGGTTCCGAGGCGGTTGGCACCGGCTTCGATCATCTGCATGGCGTCGGCGAGCGTGCGAATACCGCCGGAAGCCTTGACGCCCATCCGGTTGCCGACTTCAGCGCGCATGAGGCGCACATCCTCGACTTTCGCGCCGGCTTTGCTGAAACCAGTGGAAGTCTTCACAAAATGCGCGCCGGCTTTTAGTGCCAGTTGACAGGCGGTCTTTTTCTCTTCGTCAGTAAGGAGTGCGGTTTCGATAATAACCTTGACCAGGTTGCCGTCCGCGGCATCGACTACCGATTGGATGTCGTCTTCGACATATTCCAGGTCTTTAGCCTTCAGGTGACCGATATTGATGACCATATCGAACTCGGTGGCGCCGCGATCGATGGCCTGCACGACCTCCGCGGCTTTGATTTCCATTGTGTTCGCACCCAACGGGAAGCCGATTACAGTCGCTAAAGCCACCTTGGAATTAAAGAGACAGATGGCCGCCAGCTCAGTAAAAACCGGATTGACACACACGGCGGCGAACTGATTTACGATAGCCTCTTCGCAGAGTCGAACGATGTCATCGGGTGTAGCCTCCGGTTTCAGCAAAGTATGATCTATCAGGCTGGCAATATTCAAACCTGCTTCCGCGGGACTAATTATCGAGGCGTAGTTCATGCTAATTTCCTTATTAATAAATTGTCATTTGGATTAATTAAATAAATTTCTGCACTACTGCAACGAAATGGTCAGCTAACTGATCGGCCGCCTGTCGGGTAGGCGCCTCGGCGTAAATTCTGACGATCGGCTCGGTATTGGAAGTCCGGATATGCACCCAGCGGTCAGCCCAGCTTAGTTTCAGGCCGTCTTCGGTATTGATTTCAGCGTCTTCAACCATCTGAATCAAGCGACTCATAATCGTACTAAAATCGGCTTCTCCTCGAGGCGCTTTACGCTTGGTCATAAAATATTTGGGAAGAGTTTGCATTACTTCCGAAAGCGGACGATTTTCATTACTCAGTAGCTGTAACACCAAAGCAGTCCCGACTAATGAATCGCGACCCAGATGAGCTTCCGGTAAAATTACGCCACCGTTACCTTCGCCGCCAATCAGGGCATTGACGGTTCGCATACGCTGAGCGACATTGATTTCGCCGATCGGGGTGCGGATTACCGCGGCATCAAACTCCCGGGCAATATCTTCCAGGGCGCGGGTTGTGGACAGATTGGTAACCACGAACCGTGATTTGGCCTGGGTTTGAGATAACACTAATTGGGTTGCCAGCACTAGTGTATATTCTTCCGAAATCGGTAAACCCTCATCTGAAACGATCGCCAGCCGGTCACCGTCCGGATCGATTGCCAATCCCAAATCAGCCTGGTTATCTTTTACCACCTGCATCAGATTAGTCAGATTCTCCGGCAATGGCTCTGGCGAATGCGGAAAGGGTTGGTCCGGATGACAGTGAATCGCGACTACTTCACAACCCAGTTCGCGCAGTAACTCCGGAATTACGATCGAACCGGCACCATTGACGGCATCGACGGCAACTTTAAACCTGTGATCTCGAATGGAAAAAATATCGATATAGGATAATTTTAAGACATCCGTGATATGGTCGCGATTGGCATACTCGTATTTTTCCAATTCGCCGGGTGTAAATTCCCGCTCTGCATATTTTTCGAGAACATTTTGCCGCAGATTCTTGATTTGCACCATCTCGTTCGGACTGAGAAAAAGCCCGTCCGCGCCGAGAAATTTCAGGCCATTCCAGGGCAGAGGATTATGACTGGCGGTGATTACGATTCCGGCCTCGACTTTATGACGAACAATGGCCATTTGCACAGTCGGGGTAGGGCAAATGCCAAGGTCTATCACCGAAATCCCAAATCGTCGCAGGGCGGCAGTCAATTGTCCCAAAATCTGAACACCGCTGGCGCGTGAATCACGCCCGATGACAACCCTGTGGCAATCCAGTAATTCCTTTAAGGCGGCGGCATAGGCCTGAACTAATTTTTCTGTCAAATCCACATCATAGCCGCGGATTCCGGATAGACTCTCGATCAGCATGATAGTATATCTCCCCCCTTACAGGATGCAATTACACCAGTTCTAAGATTACAATCAGCCATAGCCGATTGAAAATTTAGCATCCAGCCGGCAAGTTAACAAGTTCAAGAATTTTAGTTGCTCTGGCCAACCTGAATTTCGTTAATAGTTAGCTATTTTTAGATAGAGTCTGAACTTTTTATCGCGAAAAAATGTTTGCTATTATCCGAGGTGGGTCTTCAGTAACGAGCTGTGCGATTTATGGCGCAGACGTCGAATCGCCCGTTCTTTGATCTGGCGGACTCTTTCGCGCGTCAGCCGAAAATGTTCACCAATCTCATTCAAGGTCAGGGCATATTCAGTACCAATCCCAAAGTACATTTTTAAAACTTCGCGCTCACGTTCTTTTAAAGCGGCCAATGAGGAATTAATATCCTGACTCAACGATTCGACCATCAACTGCCAGTCCGGATCGGTAGCCTGTTCATCGGTCAGGACATCCAACAGGCTGTTACTGTCGGAATCCGCCATCGGTTCATCCAGGGAGCGGTGACGGCGAGCGATGCGCAGAGTAGCCGTGACAACTTCGCGATCGACATCCAGACCGGTAGCGATTTCGTCATAGCGGGGTGATCGCTCATGCTGTTTCTCGAGAATCTCAGCCTCCCGGGCAATTTTCGTTAGAGTGCCGACCCTATTCATCGGTAATCGTACCAGACGGGATTGTTCGGAGAGAGCTTGCAGGATCGACTGCCGAATCCACCAGACGGCATAGGAAATAAATTTAAAACCACGCGTCTCGTCAAAACGTTCGACCGCTTTAATCAGGCCGAGATTACCCTCGTTAATCAGATCCATCAGCGGCAAACCCTGACCCTGGTAATCTTTAGCCACACTGACAACAAATCTCAGGTTAGCTTCGGTCAATTCTTTAGCGGCCTGTCGATCACCATTTCGGATGCGCCGCGCCAATTCGATTTCCTTCTCGGGCGTAAGGGGCGAAAAATGGCTGATCTCTTCCAAATACCGGCTCAGAGTTCGGCTGGAATCGCGGCTGGAGGTTTTAATTTCTTTACTCATTACTTATTTTTTTCTACTTTTCTTTCCAATTGAAGATAAGGTTATTTTTGTATTTTGTCAATCATCACTTACATCAGACGTAAAATTTTTCTCAACAATGTTATTTTCTAACAAATTATAGCGTTAATCTGTAACGCATTTTAGTCGATAATTGCCGGCTTATTGTCAACAGCCATATTTTTCCCACCAATCTGAAATATTTCCGATCGATGTCCCGGATATCAAAAAACTACCCATTATATTTCGTACGAATATAATTGTTCCTTTTATTGCGCGTAGCAATAAATACAAGCCTGACGACAGGTCTGGTAACTGCCGATATCCCGACTTGCATAACAGCCACACTGCGGTCGGGTAGGATTTATTTGTTGCGGGAATTCTTCATCCGGGAAAAGGTATTTTAACAGTTCAGCGTCAATGCAATGACCTTTCGGGATTCCCGCCGCGAGACCAACTTCATTTTCACAACAAGTGTAGAGCTGAATACCCGATGCAGAGGCGATTGACTTCAGGCTTTCAAGAAATGCAATCTGCTGAACCGGTTCAGGTTTGATGAACCGGATTTTGCCGTCAATTTCCAGATCGGTAAAACGGCGCCTGACTTTTCCATAGAGATCAACAAAACTCACATAACAGCGCCGGGTGATACCGGCTAATTGACCCGCCATTTGTCTGAAAGCCTCCAAGCGTTCCTCGGGCGGAGTCAAGGTGGAAAAAATAATCGGATCGAAGCGCCACAAAATCCGATCTGCGCCAAAATCCTGTTTAAGTTTTCGAGCGGTTTCGAGCGCAACATCAGTCGGTGGCGTACCGGATTCCAGCAGGTTTTTACTCAGACCGCTAAAGCCGTTGATCGTAAAATGAAATACAAAGTGCGCATTATAAAGCGGCGTGATTTGCTCCAAGACCTGCAAAAACGGCTGATAATTTTTCGACCAGAAGACGATTGCGCTGATATCTTCCGGTTTCAGTGAGACCTGACGACTCTTTTGTGAAAAGGGATTCCGAACATCGACGACACCGGCACTGATTTTATGCAATAGCCATTCGCCGTAATAGGCTGGTATGTCACTGCGACGACTGCCGGAAATGATTTGTTTCATAAGATTTTCAAAAAAATCATCTCATTGACAAGATTAATAAGAAATATATGCTTGATATTTTTCAGGATTGCAATCTGTTCACCAAATCGCGCAACATTCAACCTGCAACCTACAGTCTACAATTATAGGTCTCCGCACTCTTGGCGATCTCAGCGATGAATAAAATGCTATCTGAGGGTATCGATCAATCCAGATTCGAAGGCCGGTTCGAGAATTTTCTTATGCCGAATAATCTGGATCAGATTATAATTCTCATCGGATGGATGTAAATCAAAAGCGATCTCGGCTTCTTTCAGAGCGTAATCGTACCAGCCTTTTTTGGTATAGGCAATGGCCAGGCTATGATGCGCCTGAAAGGCATCGGGATCCTGCTGGGTGGCGGCCTTGAATTCCAAAATAGCTTCGTTGATCAGACCTTTTTCGTAATACCATTTTCCCAGCTCGTAATGCCGCTGTGATTCTGCCGAACAGCCGGAAAGAAGAATGAGGAATAAGGTCAAGGTTAAGATTGAGAGGAAGAAAACTGACATTTTCATTGTGGCCGCACGTTTCATATTATCTCTCCTGAAATTGCTCGTCATCTGGGGCTTAATTTTAAATTATAAAGGCATAAAAACAAGGTAAAAATCGAAACAAAGATTTCCACCCGGTCACGAGCAGATCACCAGTAATAGGTCATGGATAAGCCGAACGAACCGAAGGTATTATCCAAAGTGTTCTTATCCAACGAATACCGATAACGGTAATAATCAATCCCGCAAGTGGCTGTCAGCGACCATTTCGGCGTCAGATAATAGGTTAATTGCGCCTCAATCGAACTGCTTAAATGATAAGTGATGTAATTGGGTACCGACTCAACCCGCTCGTGGCTGGCGGAATAATTAATATTCAGCGGTACGCTAAAGTACGACCGGCTGTTGAACTGATAATTGAATGTGGCAAATACCGAAATCTGGTCCGTACGATTCTTGGTAAATGCCCTGTCAGTAGATTCATAGTTCACATATGTCGTATCATTTAAAATATCCTCTGTTTCTTGCTTATATTTATAGGTAGATCTAGCCGGTGTAAATGAATGACTGAAATAGGCGCCATACTTGTACCATAAATGCCAGGATTTTACGATATATTGATTGAAGCCGATCTTATATCCGGATGAATGATATTGATTATGGTTTTCTTCATTTGTGAACCTTTTATAATTGGAGGTCAGACTATCGTGTTCAAAAACTCCGTTGTCGACATACCATCCACGATACCAAAAGTCAGAATTATCTTCAGTTGTTAAAGGTGAATAATTCAAATCGCTCCGGATATAAAACTGCGTGCCGAACCTGCGCGTGTTGCGCGCCGGACTGAACAGGTAAACATCGTTGACAGTCACAAAACTGGCAATGTCGAGTTCTTTCAGCACTCCGATCGATTCGAGATAGCCGATAATGTCCTGCAGGGCTTCAATATTTTTTATTCGCGAATCGTAATGATAGGCGGCAGTTCGGTTCATTATACGGCGGGAAAATTCCTTGAATTCGGCTGAGGTCAAATCGCGTGTGAGCAGGTTTTGTTTTTGAAGTTCATTTATGATCTCTTCAGCCTTGGCGGCATAATCACCCTTATAAATGCGGCCAAATACCATGCCGGGAGAAAGGCGAAAACTTGGTGATGAGGAAAGATTTTCACTATCATCTTTATAAATACGATCGGTGTATGAGTGCTGATCCTGATTCGTCGTATTTGAATTTTGCTTCGTTTTATTCAAAGAAAGATAAGCCTCAAGCGAAAGACCAAGCCGGTTTCGGCATAATAAATACTCCGTCCAGGACGCTGATCCATAAATCTGTCCTTCAAGGACTTTACCTGTTGCTTCGCTTACATTGGCAATTTTTGATAAATCGTCTTCACTATCCCGATCTTCCGTACTTTGCGAGTAACTGCCTCTCAGATAGGAGTAAACGCTAAGTTCACGCCGCGGAGTAACCTGCCAATATCTGAAATATACCGTCGGTGTAATGCCAACAGTGGATTTGTCACTATAGTCCGTCGTTTCGCTTATACCGGTTTTTTCCCAAATGTCGTCTCTATCAGTGCGTGATAGTGAAGAAATCACTGTTCCGTAAATCTGCCAGGTTTTCAGCGAGTCCGGAATAAAATCGGTGATGTGATAGTTCTGTCCGAAGGCAATGGCGCCAAATAGCAACCATCCAAACCCAAAAAAATACTTCTTCATTTTGAACCTCCCTTGGTCAGTCAAATAGGCAGGTTGCATTCAGAAATCTGCTATTTCTTGAAATCCGTTAATAAGTCGTCTGAAATATAATCAGAATCGTTTTCTTAGTCAAACAATTTTTGGACGACGGAGTTTAAAAGCAACCAGTCAAATGATTTCTAAGAACAAAGCAAAAGAATTTTTATATTTACTACCGATGTGTCATCAGACTCAGGGTAAACATCGTAATCAGATGCGGATTAGTTTTCAGCGGCCGCTCCTAATAAATATGCAACTGGATTTAATAAGCACATTACTGATAGTGATACTCGGGCAGGCGTTTTTTTTGCCAGCCCTGGCGGCCGAGAAGAAAGAACCTCTGCGCCTGGTCCATGCTGACAAGCTCGAGCAATTCATGCGGGCCGATGTTGCGGTTAAGAAACTGACCGGCAATGTGCTCTTTCAGAAAGGCGAATTGCGGCTGGCCTGCGATCTGGCTTACTGGTACGAAAAAGACCAGCGCGCCGATTTTTTCCGGAATGTGGTTGTCACCCAGGATGTCAAATCACTGACCGCTGATTCGCTGATATATTACAACGCGCTGGATTCGATCGTGGCGCGCGGTAAACCCGTTCTGCGCGACAGCGCTCTGTCAATCAAAGCCCGCCGCCTTACCTATCTGGTTAACGATGAGATCGCGCATGCTCAGGGCGACGTTTTCCTTGAAGACAGCACCCGTAATGTACGCGCCGATCTTTTACATTATTTTTCGGATGAAAAGAAATCGATCGCACTCGGTCAGGCGGTCCTGCACGATGTCGAACGGCGCACTTCTCTGGCTTCCGACAGCCTGATATATTTCAATTCTTCCGGTAACATCGAAGCTCTGATTAATCCGGTCCTGGCCCGCTTTGATTCGAGTGGCACCGAATCCTTCCGCATTCGTGGTGATACCATCCGCCTGGCAGAGAAGGAAGGCAATTTTCAGGCGATCGGTAATGTTCAGGTCTGGCGCACTGATTTTACGGCCTATTCCAAAACTTTAACGTACATCGATTCTCTGGAAATCGCTACCCTTACCGACAATCCACGCGTTCTGAGTGACGGTCAGGAGCTAACTGGAAAACTCATGCGTCTGCGTTTTAAGGATGAAAAAATCTCCACTCTGTATATCGATGAAAATGCCCGTGCCAATGCGGTCGGAAAAGCCTACTTACCGGCCGATACTGCCGGTATCAGTCACGGCGATTCAATTAAAACCTATGACGAAATCACCGGCAAGTTCATGGAAATTTATTTTAGGGACGATCAGGCTGATTCGATCATGGTTTCGATCATGGCCACTAGCTTGTATAATGTTCTGGAAGACAGCATTATTCAGGGTGTTAATGAAGTCAGCGGTGATACGATCCGGTTAAAATTCGCCGACCGAAAGATTTCCAAGATTATCGTCATTGGCGGCACTCAAGGTCGGTACGTTCCCCACGAAACCAATCCTGATATGGATACGACGGTGGTTTACGCCGCCGATCAAATCGATTATTTTGTCGACCGCAAACAGACTGATCTTTACCAGAATTCCAAAATACAATCCGCCGACATGGAACTGACGGCCGGCAAGATTAATATAGACTGGAACACTAACCTGCTACATGCCACTCCGCTTAATCCGCCACCATACGATTCCACCGGCGGAGATCTGCCAACACTCAATCAGCGCGGCCGGGAACCGTTTGCTGGTGAGGAGATGATTTACAACCTTAAAACCCAACGCGGCCGGATCGTCGAAGGCAAGACTAAAGAGCAGGATGGTTATTATTATGGCGATAATATCAGTAAAGTCGATAAAAAGGTATTTTACGTCTCGAATGGCGTCTATACGACCTGTGATATTCAAGAACGTCCGCATTACTATTTCCGTAGTAAGCAGATGAAATTGATCTTCAAGGATAAAATAATTGCCCGACCGGTATTTTTTTTCATCCATGATATTCCACTCTTAGGCCTGCCGTTCATCATAATTCCGGATCGGGGAGGCAGGCGTCAATCCGGCTGGATCATGCCTTCCTACGGCGAGAGTCATAACGGCGGGGGTTTTATCAGAGGCCTAGGTTATTTCTGGGCACCCAATGACTACTACGACATTCGCCTGACCGGCGATTTCTACGATAAACAGGGTATTATCCTAGACTACCGTCTGCGGTATGCCTGGCGTTATAAATTCACCGGCGTGATCAGCGGAAAGTTCACTAACGATTTTTTCAGTAATTATCCTGAAAAACAATGGACTTTAAATGTCTCTCATAATCAGCCGATCAATCCCACCACTAAACTTAATATCAACGGCAGATTCGTTAGCAACGAAAGTCTCTATAAAAGATACAGCTACGATCTGGAAGACCGGCTTGATCAACAATTAATCAGCAATGCCACGCTTTCCAAATCCTGGCCCGGCAAACCTTACTCGCTATCGGTCAATCTCAACCAGACCCTCAATTTGCAGGCGGTTGCCATGAGTAAAGTCACGCCCACCAATCCTAATCTGACCATTGCCCATATCAGTCGCTCACTCCCCAATATATCATTTACCCGGAGTAATAAACCTCTGGTGGCCCTAAAGCCGCACCAGGACGCTACCAAATCCCGCTGGTACAATAATATCTATTTCAGCACCAGTTCATATTTGAAAAACAGCCAGAATATCTTCTATAAAAGCCTCTATAATACCGATACCGATTCGCTGGAATGGGCGGAACAAAATATCGAAAAAAGCGCTGTGACTCATAATGTATCCTTCACTAGTTCCCAGAAATTACTGGGCATTTTTACCATCAATCAAACCCTGAGTCTCGATGAAGGCTGGGTCTTTAAATACGATATGCCGGTCTATGATAGCGATGGTCGCTTCGAATTGGAAGGCGGGGCGATCAAAACCAGCGCGGTGGAAGGTTTTAAAGCGCGTCATACCGGCAGTGCCACGCTCAGCGCTCAAACTAAGGCTTATGGCCTGTTCCCGATTCGGATCGCCGGCCTGCAGGCTGTCCGGCATGTTATTACTCCGGCGGTGAGTATGACCTTCCGGCCTGATTTCACCAAGGAAATTTTCGGCTGGAATCCGGAGTATATCATATCCGGCTTTGATACGGCCGGAACTGCGCGTACTTTCGATCCCTTGGCCAAAACCATGCTCGGTTCACTTTCCTCCTATGAAACCCGTAGTATGTCGATGAGTCTCAGTAATCTTTTCCAGGCAAAATTCGGTCGGGGTGATCAAACCCGTAAAATCGATTTATTCTCATTGAACTCATCCACCGGTTACAATTTCGCCGCCGATAGTCTGAACTGGTCGACGATCTCAACCTCATTTCGCACTCAGGTCACTAAAAAAATGGTAATCAACCTCAGTGCCACACACGATCTCTACGCTTATAAAAATAATCGCCGCGTCAATGAGTGGCATAAGACCTGGAACGGTATCCCGATTCCGCGTCTTATAGGCGCCAGCGCCTCTACCGGCTTTTCGCTCTCGGGTAAACGATTTGGCTCGCCACAAAAAATCGGTATACCATTACCAGATACAACCAGTCTGTCGGACACTACCGGTATGAATTTAATTGCTCCCTCGCACGGTTCGACGAATATCAATGAATCACTGCCAGAAACCGTTCCCGCGGGCGGTGATCTGTGGACCGCCAGCTTCAGTTTTCGCTATTCCCTGAGTCAGTCTAATCCTGCCATTCGAACTGAATCTTTCTTCATGACTACCAATCTCACCCTTAATGTGACTTCCAAATGGAAAGTAGTCTATCAAAACAGCCTGAATCTGCTGGAAAAGAAAATCGTCAGTCAGAGTATCTCAATCACCCGCGACCTGCATTGCTGGCAGTTGGCCTTCAGCTGGACGCCATCCGGCTACGGCAAACAATATAGCCTGCTGATCAATATTAAATCACCGACCCTTCGCGATATTAAATATGAAGAGCGCGGCGGCCGCCGCAGTAGCCTCGGCTTTTAACACAATTATGAAAATAAACCAGTATTATACCCAAAATGTCCAAGATTTATCAAACGACTTCTCTCTTTAACCTGTCAACTGATATTTTAGCACTCGATTTCGACGGTGTCCTCGTCGACAGCATCGCCGAATGTCTGATCGTCGGTTACAACGCCTATCGGAATGCAATCGGTCGACCACAAGGAATTTCCGATTTAGGTCAATTGCCGGTCGCAGTCCAGCAGGAAAGCCGCCGTCTGCGTAACTTCATCCGGCACGGCGAGGATTACGTTTACATCTTTCAGATTATCGCTGAAAAATATCCAACTATAGATCAGGCCGACTTCGACCGTTTTATTGAAAAAAACATTCATTATCAAAGGGAGTTTCGATCGCATTTTTATCGTGAACGCAGTCGTTTTTTGCATGAGGAGCCAACACGCTGGCTTAGCCTTAATCCGTTTTACGAAGGAATGTCGGATTTTATGAAAAAATTCCAGCCGGCAAAACGGCTTTATATTATTACTACTAAAAAACTCGAATATGTCAAGGTTGTTCTAACTCATGCCGGAATTAATTTGCCGGAAGAAAATCTATTCGCGACCGACAGCGGTCGCGGGAAGCCGGAAATAATTGCGGATTTACTGGATAAAACTAAACTGCCGCCGAATAATTTTTTCTTCATCGACGATCAGGTCGATACCTTACTGAAACTGCAAAAACTAAATATTCGTCTTTTTCTGGCCAGCTGGGGCTATACGAATAAGCAACAAATCAATCAGGTCAAAAAATCGGCTATACTGGTTATTACCTTAACTGAATTTTTCCAGATGTTCAATCACTGACAAAAACCTCCCGAAGGTTTCTAATCTTTGGTAGGTTTCAATAATACCCAGCCAACCAGTCGCCTAACCGCTTAGTAGAAAATAGATTTTTTACAAAGCGAACAACTATCAATACCTTTAGAATATTAATGAAAAATTGATAAACGAATTTATACTCTAAAAATTGCACTTGAAACAAGGAAGCGTTAAGAAAATGCGAAGGGTTGATAAACAATGAATCTGTTGAATTTCAGGATTATTCAGTGTAAATGGTGAGGTCCGCAGTGAGAAGGTGTCACTTTCAAATAGTCCGAATTTTTTAAAATAAGGATGAAGATATTATGATAGGTTTTATTGGAAGAGACCGATGAAAAATAAAAAAAATATCAATCAATATCAATTATGGAAGAGGTATCGCACTTGGTAATGGAAATATAGGATTTTTCTACTCGATTAAAAAATTGTCAGATGTTGAACAAACCATTCATTTTGTTGAGATTCCCGCAAAACCGGATACAATCAGATCTGTGCAAAATGCGTCAATAAAGCCTTTGATGCTTGATAGTCTAAATGCTTATCTGCTAAGCGAACCTTTTTTAGTTACGGAAGACATGGAGATGACATTCGTCGAGGATGGTGGTTTTACTAAGTTATACTCCAACACAGGTTAAATTGATACATTGAAGGCAGTTGAAAAAGGGAAACATATCAATTGCAAATTAGAGCTGATTGACGACGATACACAGAAATTAGTAGACACTATAAGGATAGCATAGTTCAATTTAGATGAACCAATTCGATCGGAATTTAAATCTTTTAAATTCAAGACTAATAAGAAAGATTTAATTAACGTAAGGGTTAAACTGACGCTATGCACGAACATAAAAGGTCTTAAAGGGATGTTCATTGACGAAATCGGAACAGTCAATGAGAATACGCTAGCCAAAATTACAATTGCACAAATAATGTTAGAGGAACCAGATGTTCCGGAGAGTTATTCTCTTGCACAAAACTTTCCAAATCCATTCAATCCGACCACGATCATACGCTATGAATTACCGAAAGCTGGTAATGTGACATTGAAAGTATATAATCTTCTCGGCAGAGAAGTGGCAATATTGGTAAAAGGCGAAAAACAAGCCGGAAGATATTCGGTTATTTTTGATGGCTCGAGACTGGCAAGTGGAGAATACATCGTGAGAATGCAATCAGGTGGTTACTTAAAATCAATGAAGATACTATTGATGAAATGATCTGAAAATTTCAATATCATTTTAAAAAAGCCCGATTTGATCGGGCTTTTTTTTGTTGATAACCACTTCATTTGTTTATAAAAGGTATGCTTACGAAAAAGGATTTAATCATTTATATCAAACTTTAGTAAAAAAAGAATTTTTAACCTCGAATAGATTGTTTCCCCCGTTTGAAATCTTGCGGCAATGTCGTATTTTTGTATCGTGTTAAAATGAAGTGTCAAATTAGGATATATTATGAAAGGTTATTTTTCCTTAGTTCTGCATAGTCATTTACCTTATGTCATCAATCACGGGGAATGGCCCCACGGTATGGACTGGCTGTATGAAGCGACCGCCGAAACCTACCTTCCGCTCCTTCAAGAATTCAATAAATTGGTAAAGGACGGAATCAGCCCGAACATCACGATTGGGATTACGCCGATCCTGGCTGAACAGTTAGCCGCCGAGCGCTTCAAAGATGGTTTCCTGAATTATCTGGAGATCAAGATCAAAGCCGCCCAGGAGAATCGCACCGAATTCGCGACAACCGGCTCTGCTAATCGGGAGAAATTGGCCGAAATGTGGATAAACTACTATCAGGGAATCGCCGAAGAGTTTGAATCTCTGCCGGATCGCAATATTCTGCAGGCATTCAAAAAGTTGCAAGACGGGAATCACTTGGAAATTATCACCTGCGCCGCCACCCACGGTTATTTGCCGTTGCTGGGAAGTGACGAAGCCATCGACGCTCAGGTGCGGGTGGGGAAGGAAACTTACCGGCGGCATTTCGGACGCGACCCGCGCGGCATGTGGTTGCCCGAATGCGCCTACCGGCCGAGTTACAACTGGTCATCGCCGATCAAGGAATATCCCAAGACCTTTATGCGACGCGGCATTGAAGAGTTTCTTTTCAAATATGACATTCAGTACTTTATCGTTGATAAACATCTGATTTTGGGCGGTAAAAACCGCGGCGTCTATATCGACCGTTATGAATCACTGAAGCAACTCTGGCAGCAGTTCGAAAAGAACTGGACTCCGCCGGTAGAAGAGAAAGACCGCACCATCTATCAGCCGTATCTGGTTTCTTCGACCGGGACCGGCCGGGTAGCCGTGGCATATGGTCGGCATGAAGAATCTGCTCTGCAAGTCTGGAGTGGTGAATGGGGTTATCCGGGCGACGGCCATTATCTGGACTTTCACAAGAAACATTTCCCGGGCGGACATCGTTACTGGCGGGTGACCAGCGCCCAAGCCGATTTAGCCGATAAACAGGAATATTGGCCGGAAAATGTAGAAGATGCTCTGGAAAACCAGGCCACCCACTTCGTGGAAGTATTGCATAAATATATCGTGAAAAACTATGATGACAGCGGTAAGATCGGCATTCTGACGGCACCATTTGATACCGAACTTTTCGGACACTGGTGGTTCGAAGGCCCGCGCTGGCTGGGCAGGGTCTTGCGTAAAGTAAATACCAATCCGGACATACAGGCTATTTCGCTGGGCAATCATCTGGCCGCCAATCGTCCGGCCCAGGTCATCTCGATGTCGGAAGGTAGTTGGGGACAGGGTGGTTTTCATTACATCTGGCTGAATCAGTGGACAGAATGGACCTGGAAACATGTATATGCCGCTGAAGATCAGATGACCGAATTGGCCGAACAATATAAAAATACCAAGGATGCCAGCCTGCGCCGTATCCTGAATGCCCTGGCGCGCGAACTGGTTCTTCTGGAAAGTTCCGACTGGCAATTTTTGATAAGCACCTGGAGTGCCCGTGATTATGCCGAAAATCGCGTCGGTGTACACCGCGATCAGTTTCAGAATATTGTCAGGATTCTGCATAATTATGAAAACGACGGCCGGATTTCTGAAACGGACGAAAAGTATTTAGCCCGGATTGAACGGGTGGATGACGTCTTTCCGAATATTGATTTTACCTACTGGTGCAAACTGCCGGTGAAAGGCGAACGCAATTAACTCGAAAAACCGCCTGAGATGAATATCATATTTGTTGCCGCTGAGGCTTATCCGTTTGCCAAAATTGGCGGCCTGGGTGATGTGGTGGGGGCTTTGCCGCCCGTACTGGCCTATCGGGGATATACGGTGAATGTTATTATTCCCGGCTACCGTTCAACCTGGCGCTTTAAGAGCGAAGCGGTGCCGGAGGTGCAAAGTATAGCCGTTACGCTCGAATACCAGATCGTTGAAAATACTGTCAGAAGGTGGCAAAGTCCGGCTCAGCCGCGGCATGCGGTATATTTTATTGATAATCCGGAATATTTTGGGGGACGCAATGTTTACTGTGACGAGATGGGAACACCTTATCCTGATAATCCAATACGTTTTCTGCTTTTCCAGAAAGCAGTTCTCAAACTGATTACCCAATTGGACTGGCACCCGGATGTCATCCATTGCCATGACAATCACACCGCCCTGATACCGGTTTATCTTAAAACCACCCTGGTTGACGAGCCGAAATTTTTGACCACCAAGAGTGTTTTGACCCTGCATAATATCGCCTACCAGGGCGATTGTGAAATGCACTTGAAGAGTTCCTGTGATTTACCGGAAAATCTTTTTACGCCAACTGCCGCCCTCGAATGGTATGGTCGTATCAATCCGCTCAAAGGCGGAATCGTGTATGCCGATGCCGTTACGACTGTCAGTCCGACGCATGCCTCCGAAATTATGAGTGATAATGAACTGAGTGCCGGCCTGAATGGTGTCTTGACTAATCGGGCGACTCCGGTAGTGGGAATTCTAAATGGTATCGATACCACTGATTGGAATCCAGCCTCGGATATCCACCTGTTTGCGACTTATTCAGCCAGCAATTTAGCCTCGAAAAAGATCAATAAAGGGAAGTTAATTGAGGAAATGCATTTGGATCCCACATTGAAATCGCGCCCACTGATAGGATTGGTAAGCCGTTTGGTGGAACACAAAGGGATCGATCTGCTGATCGAAAGTCTGGAGCCGATTCTGAATCGGGGAGCCGGTTTTGTCATGGTCGGGAGCGGTGACCAATATTATGAAAAGGAAATTGGGAAATTAACCGCTAAATATCCGAATAAAGTGGCGGTCGAATTCAGTTATAATGATCCTCTGGCGCACCGTATAATCGCCGCGAGCGATATGTTCCTGATGCCATCCCGTTTTGAGCCGTGCGGCATTACCCAAATGTACGCTTTACGGTACGGCACGGTGCCGATAGTGCATTTCACGGGCGGTCTGGCAGATACCGTGATTCAATGGAACGGTAAAACCGGCAATGGTTTTACCTTTCGGAATTATCAGGTTGAAGCCCTGCTAGAGGCTGTTTTCGAGGCCATGCAGGTTTATAAACGTCCTGATAAATGGCAAGAGGTAATCCTGAACGGTATGAATAGCGATTTTTCATGGGACAAAACGGTTAACGACTATTTAGATTTGTACGAGCGACTTGTCGGAGAAAAAGAGAGTTGATTCTAAGGGATCTGATAATTGCGAAAATTGGTCAAAGATAGTATTATTGGTAGCATACTACTGATTTTTCTTCCATTAGTAACCAATCGCATTAATGTCATCAACGGAGCAGAGACAACCATGAAGAGTACACGCGAAGGATTCATAAAAGTTACCGGCGGCAAGGTCTGGTATAAGATCGTGGGCGGTGAACAGATTGGGATACCGCTTCTGCTTTTACATGGCGGACCGGGTTGTCCGCATGATTATTTGGAGCCACTGGAGGCGCTTGCCAACGAACGCCCGGTGATTTTCTATGATCAGCTGGGTTGTGGTTTTTCAGATAGACCGACCGATACCACGCTTTGGCGGATCGAACGTTTTGTAGAAGAATTACAAACGGTACGTAAGACTTTGAAACTGAAAAAAGTACACATACTTGGTCAGTCATGGGGTACGATGTTGGCCGTGGAATATATGCTGACCAGACCAGCCGGTGTTCGGAGTTTAATTATGAGTGGTCCTTATCTGAGCACCGCACGTTTCGTAGCCGACTGCCGGGCATACGTCGAGCAGTTACCGGATGAACATCGTCAGGCCATTCTCAAAGGGGAGGCAGAAAGGATTTACGATTCTCCGGAATATCAGACCGCGATGACGTTATTTTATCATCGACATGTTTGCCGAATGGATCCCTGGCCGGATTGCTTCAACCGCAGTTTTGAAAAATTTGGATTCGGAGTGTATCAGTATATGTGGGGACCGAGTGAATTTACCCAGACCGGTACTTTACAGGGACACGATCTGGTGAGTGTTTTGAAAAATATATGCGTACCGGTTTTATTTTCCTGTGGCCGATACGATGAAGCCACACCCGCGACTACGGAGTATTACCATGCCAATCTGCCCGGTTCTGAAATGGTTATTTTTGAGAATGCCTCACATGCCCATCATCTGGAGAAAACCGACGAATATTTACATGTAGTGCGCGCCTTTTTAAACCGAACTGAAAGCCAGTAGCATTAATTTCAATTTTGGATAAACTGAAAATAGGATGATTATTTTGCGATGAAAATCGCTGACTAACAGGAGAATTGGATGGGAACGGTAGTGATGAAATTCGGGGGTAGTTCGGTAGCCGACACTGCCCGACTGCGTCAGGTGGCCGAAATTGTCGTTCAGCGTCATAAAAGTGGCGATCGCGTGGTAGTGGTTGTCAGTGCTATGGGCAAGACCACCGATGCCTTGATCGCTCAGGCCCGGGAGGTTTCGCCCGCCCCACAACAACGCGAACTCGATCTGCTGGTTACTGCCGGTGAACGCATCAGTATGACTCTTTTATCGATGGCGATCCACGAATTGGGGGGGGATGCGATTTCTTTTACCGGGAGTCAGAGTGGTATAATTACCGAGCCGAGTCATCAGGGAGCTCGCATTCTGGAGGTCAAACCGGTTCGTCTGATTGAGGCTCTTGAAAGCGGACGGATTGTGATTGTCGCCGGTTATCAGGGTGTCTCGACGACCAAGGAAGTCACTACCCTCGGCCGGGGTGGCTCAGACACTACCGCCGTAGCTTTAGCCGCCGCCCTCGATGCCGAGGCCTGTGAAATTTACTCCGACGTGGATGGAGTATACTCGGGCGATCCGAATGTCTGTCCTCAGGCACGACTTTTACGTGAAATTAATTATGAGGTTATGCAGGCCATGGCATTGGCCGGTGCCAAAGTGTTGAATGCCGAGGCGGTCGAATTTGCCAGGAAAGCCGGTATAACAATTGTAGCCCGCAAGACCGGTGACGGGAGTGGTCGCGAAACGCGTATCCACGATAATGCCGTTTGTTCCGATGTGACGGCGGTGGTGCTGGCACGGTCGGTTTCACGGATTTACGGCACCGGATGTCTGTCCGAATTACTGGCCGGGATTAATAGTATGGGCGGTCGGGTAATGGAACTGCATCGAGGTGATAAATTTGACCTACTCGTCGATCGCACCGGAATTCCAGGCCAGGATGCGGAACGGTTGGCACACCTGGCACGGGAAACGGATTTCGTGGCCGACGAAGTCTCCGTAGTGAGTGTAATAGGTAACAGATTGGCTTCCCGTCCGTCACTTTATGCGGAAATAGATCAAATCCTCAGTGCTTCAGGTGGTGAAATTCGAGGAGCTTTTGCGACCGATCTGGTTTTCAGTGTTATCATCGAGCCAGCACAGGCAACCGTGGCAGTGCAGACGCTTCACCAAAGGCTTATTATTGACAATCAATAAGCACTTGAAGATTGTAACTTTTTAACTCCATACCCAGATAAAACCTGTTTTATTAAAATATCATCATATTTCTGCGATTTCTTGGCTTATTTAAGGTTAAAAAGAAATCGTTTCTACTGAATAATTGCGGTAGCCTTGCGAATTAATTCCGGTGGTAAAGTCAAGCCCAACAGTCGAGCAACTTTCTGATTTAAAACAATATTTTTATAAGATGTGGGACGGATCCGGGGTTGAGGAAAAGTCTGTCTTTTAATGATAGTAGCGGCCAACGCGCCACTCTCTCGACCCCAATCGGTATACGATACACCCATTCCGGCCAGAGCGCCCTTCCGGACTTCGCCCGGTTCGGTAGTGAAGATCGGGATTTTATTTTCATGCGAAATTTTCACGAGAGCGTTCATAGCCAGGGCAACGGTATTATCTGCCGCCACTATGAAAGCGTCCACTTTTTTATGGATTAGAGATTGACCGACCTGTAAAACATCATTGGAGGAAGCTACGGTTGCCGTTTCAAGAATCAAATTGTTACGCCGACATTCGGCTTCCAGACGTTCGGCCGCAAAACGGGAATTGGCTTCGGCCGGGTTATACGGCAATCCCAAGCGCGAGCAATCCGGCCGAATGGTTTTCACAATTTCGAGGAAATATGCTAAGTCAAGAGGATCGTAGATTCCGGCCACATTCTCGGCTGTGAGTTTGAAGCCGATCTGTTCCGGACTGAAGGACACTGTAAAAACGACCGGAATATCGCTAAAAATCTGAGCGGCCGCAAGCATACAAGGTGTGCCACTGGTGATTACCATATCGACTTTGGCCGATCGAAAAGATTGCAGAATGAGGTTGATATTGGCAATCTCACCCTGGGCATTATGGTAGATTATCCGAATATCGCGTCCATCAACCAATCCGGAATCCTGCAGAGTGGCAATCAAAGCCGTGCGGGCTTCATCAAGCAAAGGATTTTCCGTAATTTGGACCAGACCTATCGTGTAAAGGTCAGACTTGGCGGAACGGCTACAACTGGTCAGGAACAGACCACAAGACATTATAATCATTAAAATTCGAATTCTCATGCTTGTTTCAAGATTACAAACTTTAGAAAATTAAAAATACCGGCCGGGTTTTGAAAGAGTTTTATCTTAGATTATAGATGCAGAAAATGAAGATTTACCTGATTCAACCACCGTTGGAGGATTTCTATGCAACTCCCTTGCGGAATATCCCGCAAGGATTGTTGTCGCTGGCCGCCAATCTGAGTCAACATGAATTACGCCTGCTGGATTTACGGAGTGGCAAACCACATAAAATAGAACTCCCGTCAGAATTGAAGCCGGTTCGGCAGTTCTATCGATCGGATGATGTCTCGCCTTTCGGATTGTACAAAGATTATTATCGCTTTGGGCTGAGTAAGGCTGAAATCAAACTCGTCCTGCCGAAAGACGGGGATTTATATTTGATTTCCAGTCTGTTCACGACTTATGCGGAAACGACTTATGAATTAATCCAATTGATTCGCGAAAGCGCGACCATGGCGAAGATAATTGTTGGTGGAGCCCAGGCGACGATTCAGCCGGAGGAATTATTGCAATACGGCGCTGACTTCGTCATTCGTGCGGAAGGTGAAGTCGCCTTGCGGTTGCTTCTGGAAGAATTACGGAAAACCCAACCTGACCTGACCCGGATTCCGAATCTTTCCTGGCGGGTTAGTGATGGAATTGTCCGGCATAATCCGGTTAAATATATCGCTGATCTGGACGCTCAGCCATTTCCCGATTACCGCCTGCCGGGCGTGTCGTCTTATTACTATCAAAAGAAACCGCACGCCATGCTAATCACCAGTCGGGGTTGTCCGTACCGTTGTGCTTACTGTTGCATTCATCAGACCATGGGTTCCCGATATCGGGTCAGGTCGGTCGAAAACGTATTGTCCGAAATATCGCAGAAAATCGAGCAGGGATTTCGTTCCTTTGATTTTGAAGATGATCATTTGGGTGGTGATCGAAGCTGGTTTTTGGCTTTATTAAATGGAATTCGCCAGAGATTTGCCGGTCATGATATAGTTCTGCATGCCATGAATGGTATTACGGTTACAAATCTTGACGAAGAAATATTGTCAGCGATGTGGCAGGCCGGCTTTCGATCGTTGAATCTGGCTCTGGTATCACCTTCCGAGGCGCGTCAACGACAAATTCGACGACCGTTTGGAACGGAGCAATATTTTCGAGTAGCTGAAACGGCTCGGCGTCTTGGTTTTTTTATCACGACTTATCTGATAATCGGTTTAGCGGGTGACCGGGCGGCGGATTTGCTGGAGGCGATTCTTCTTCTGGCATCCTTTCCGACTCTGATAGGGCTCGCCCTGTTTTATCTGGTTCCCGGTACGGAGACATTCCGACAGATGGCATCCCAAGGGCAAATTCCGCCTTCGCCGTTGTGTTACCGCTCGGCCTTTTATCCGATCGATTCCGAAGATTGTGATCGCACGGCGGCTATGACGCTTTTTAGAATTTGTCGCATCCTGAATTTCATGCGGGAGATTATTGATATTGATCCAAAACCGGTATATCCTGAAATCGTAGAGGATAGTATTTATATAAGAGGAAAAAATAGCGGCCGCGAACGTCGACATTTACTCGGATTGGGATTACTGCATTTACTTTTTGAACGCGGGATTTTATATGGTACAGGTTGGAAAGAAGGCGATTTTTATCCATTGCAGAAAGAAATTTACAAACCGGAACTGCTTGACCGATTTTTACAGGCTACTTGGCAAATCTGTGGTACCCGCCGACCGGTTAAAATGACTGCCAGTGAATTTATAGCAAAGTATCTAATTTTGGATTAGTAGAGAGACGATTTTAGAAAACCACGTTGTCTTTCGGGAGAGGTTGACCGATTTCTTTATGAATTTGACAATGTTCGGTGGGGACGGTCTGTTTTGTAAAAACCTCCGTCTCTAAAGGACAATATTGAGATGGCAGGAGCTTGGTCTCTGAACAAATCTGGACTTCGACGATTCCGTCTGGTCGTGTAAAAGGCTTAGGTCCCCAGTTTTTGACCTTATGGGCATCCCGCATGAAATTAGCCCAGATCGGTAAAGCCGCCACGGCTCCCGATTGACGATCGCCGAGGGATATGGCAGGATTGTCGACTCCAATCCAGACACTGGTTACCATGTAAGGTGTAAAACCGATGAACCAGGCATCGTTAAAATTATTGGTAGTACCGGTTTTTCCTGCCGCTGGCAAGCGAAAGCCGTAAGCACTACGAGCACTGGCACCGGTTCCATTGTTGATGGCTGATTCAAGGAGACTGGTGGTCAAATAGGCTGTTTCCTCGCTGATAACCAAATCCTGCCGTGGTTTATACTGAGCAATGGTGTTGCCGTAACGATCTTCAATGCGAGTGATCCCGATCGGCTCAATCCAGACTCCGTGGTTATCAAATATCCCGAAAGCTGAAGTCAATTCGATCGGAATCACTTCACAAGCCCCGAGCGCCAAGGCATCAACCGGTAAGATATTAGTGGTCAGATGCATGCGCTTGGCAAGTTCAGCAACCGAAGCCGGTGATATCAGTTCCTGAATGATCCTGACTGAGATCAGATTTAACGACTTGGACAGCCCTTCCCGTAGAGTGGTATTACCACCGGTCGATAAATCGTAATTTTTCGGTGCCCAGCGGGTTCCATCCGGCATATTCAGCACAACCGGCTGGTTCAGCAATTGCGTAGTCACCGGAAAGCCATTATCAATGGCACTGGCAAAGACGATGGGTTTGAAAGCCGAACCAGGCTGGCGTTTGGCCTGAGTGGCGCGGTTGAATTCAGATTCATTGAAATCCCTGCCACCTATCATGGCGAGAATGTGCCCGTTAATCGGATCGATAGCAACCAGAGCGCCCTGGACAACCAGAGTTGCTTGGATAGCGGGACTCATCGGAATATTACCGCGGATCATTTCACTCACTTGTTTAAGAGAAATAGAGGTATCCCGGACAAAATCGCGGAGTTCAGCAAGATCTTCCAGTAAACGATTATTGAGTAAACTTTGTTGATATCGTAAATGCCTGCTCAAGGCCGAATCGGCGGTGGCTTGAATTTTAGAATCGATTGTGGTGTAAATCGACAAGCCGTCACGATAGATGTCAATCCCGAGTTTCTCATCTTCACGCTGAAGCCATTGCCTTACGTATTCGACAAAATAAGGCGCCTGTTTGGCGGGCGGTTCGGGTTTAAATACTTGGAGGGGAGTGTTTTTATATAGGGCATATTCTTCATCACTCAGATAGCCGTGTTTACGCATCCGGTACAATACCAGATTGCGGCGTTGATAGGCGTTGATTGGATTGCGGATCGGAGAAAATCGGACGGAATTCTTGATTATTCCAGCCAGAAGAGCACATTCGTCCGGAGTGAGTTGAACAGAATTTTTATCGAAAAATCGCTGCGCTGCCGCCTGAATACCGTAAACGCCGTGTCCCATCCAGTTGGAATTAATATACATTTCGATGATTTCAGATTTGGTATACATGCGCTCTATTTGGAGGGCAGTCAGCAGTTCCTTTATTTTGCGTACGAAAGTCTTTTCGAAACCGATAGATTCATATAACATCCGGGCCAATTGTTGGGTAACGGTACTGGCCCCCTCCTTTTTACTGAGAGTAATGATATCGATAATCATCGCCCGTCCAAAGTCACGCAAACTTACTCCCCAATGCTTCGGGAAACGGCTGTCTTCGATGGAAATCACCGCCTGCACCATGGCGGGAGGGATCTGATCGATGGACACATAAATCCGATGCTGGGTAAACAGCTCCTGCAGAACTACTCCATCTGCGGAATAGATACGGGTTACTAATTCCGGATCGACTTTCTGTAATTGTTCAATTGAGGGCAGGTCTTTTGAAAAGTACCAGCTAATGAGTACAGCTATAAGTCCCAGAATAGCGTAAATCCCGGTTACGTAAAGAAAAGCCTGCGGCCAGCTTAGTAATTTGGTATTGTCCTTCGCACTTGCCATCAGTTCCTCGATAGTTTAAGAGAACAGATTCGGGAAAACAAGGATTGAATTGATCTCATTATCCGAGAAAGTGTACCCGGTCATTTTTAGCTAGTCTGACTATAATTTGTTCCATTAGAGTAGAATAGGGTTTTTTACTCATATCGGCCGCGATCTGGACCTCTTCATGGGTAATAGGTGTGTCGCTGATACCTGCCGCGAAGTTCGTAACCAGACTAATGCCGAGCACTTGCATTCCCAGTTTATGGGCTATAACAGCTTCCGGAACGGTTGACATTCCTACGACCGCGGCACCTAGTTTACGGGCGGCATGTATCTCGGCCGGGGTTTCAAAGCTGGGTCCCAGCGTCCAGCAGTAAATCCCTTCATGCAAGCTGATCTTGTTTTCACGAGCAACCTGTCGGGTCAGTTTAATTAATGCATCCGAGAAAGGCGAACCTGCTTGAGGCGAATTGGTTGAAGTCAAGACAATCTGGGTAAAACTCAGGTAGTCGGTCAGCAAGACAAAATTACCCGGTTTCAGATTGGCATCGATGCCGCCGGCCGCGTTGGTTAAAATCAGGTAGCGAACCCCCAGCCGGGCTAGAATTTCGACATAGAAAGTGATTTCGGATAGACTCCGGCCTTCGTATAAATGAGTTCTTCCCTGGATGGCTATCAACGATACTCCGGCAATGTGGCCGTTAACAATTTTCCCGGCATGACCGACAACGGTAGAAGGTGGGTAATATGGTATTTCCCGATTATCAATGCAGTCCGTTACCGTAATTTGTTCGGCGAAATAACCCAGACCGGAGCCCAGCACGATCGCAGTGCGGGCTATTTGGCCTGTCAGACGTGATCGCAAATATTCGGCGGCCTCTGATATTTTAGCGTCCGTACGAAGATTCATTTTTAATTTAGTTCTCACTGCTTATTGACAAATTTCGGCGCAAGTTAGATACAATAATTCAACTTGGCAATAAAAACCGCATGGTTCCGTTTTGAAATAACTGCGAAAAATGGTTATCTTTACTTCGCGTTAGGCGAGTTAAAACTTGAGTACGAGCAGTTTCATCCTGAAAAATATTGGCGAGCTGGTAACCTATGACACCAAAAGTCAGACGATGCGGGTTGAGAGAGCCGTTGAGATGGTCGTCAAGGATGATAAAATAACCATAATTGGAAAGGATCTGGATACACCCGAATTGAAACGTCTTGATGCGGGCGGCAATTTAGTTACACCTGGATTTGTCGATGCCCACACCCATCCCGTCTTCAATGCCACCCGTGAGAAGGAATTCGAAATGCGGATTATGGGAAAGAGCTACCAGGAAATCGCGCGGACGGGAGGTGGAATCCAATCCAGTGCGCGTAGTTTGCAGGAGATCAGCCAGTCAAAATTACTTCATAAAGTACGAGCTCGACTGGACGGTTTTTTACGTCAGGGTACCACCACCATCGAAGCCAAGAGTGGTTATGGATTATCAGTTGCAGGCGAACTGGAATCCCTGCGCTTATTGAAAAAACTCGCTGATCAGCATCCAATCGATATGAGAATGACATTTTTGGGAGCGCATGATTATCCTCCCGAATACCAAAATAATCATACCGGCTATCTGGACCTGATAGCCGAGAAAATGTTAACCCGCGTAGTGCGTGAGGGACTAGCCGATTTCTGTGATGTCTTCTGCGAAGAGGGTGTTTTCAGTGTGCCTGAATCGCGGCGTGTTCTGGAAGCCGCGAAGATGTTAGGACTGGGCCTGCGGATTCATGCCGATGAATTCAAGGCAATCGGGGCGGTGCGTTTAGCAAGTCAATTAGGTGCAATTTCAGCTGATCATCTGACGGCTATTACGGAGGAAGGCATCGCGGCTTTGATGGAGGGTCATATTATTCCGATTCTTCTGCCGGCGACCACTTTTTTCCTTGGTTCGGATAAATATGCTCCCGCCCGACTTCTATGGGACAAGGGATTACCGGTTGCCACCGCAACCGATTTCAATCCGGGGAGTTCTATGACCCAATCGATGCCTTTAGTAATTACACTGGCTTGTCTGAAAATGGGGCTCCATCCTCTGGAAGCTCTGCAGGCGGCCAGTTATAACGCCGCCCGGTCCCTGAAAATGGACAATTTGGTTGGTAGTCTCGAGCCCGGTAAACAGGCCGATTTCATTATCTGGAAATTTTCTAATTACCAGGGAATACCCTATTTTTTGGGATTTCCGGCCATTCAATCAGTTTGGAAAAAAGGACAGATTGTATGGCATGATAACCGGCCGATTTAATTTTAATCGGTAATAAAAAGTATTTGACAAAGGAATTTTATTTTTCTTAACTTAACCGAGAAAAATGAGGTTAGCGAACATAGAGGAGGCAAGCATTTGAAAAGAAAATACTCAGTTTTATTTTTTATCGTTACCTGGGCGTTACTCCTGATATTCTGTACTGATGGCTGGGCAAACAACCGATTGTTCACATCCATCCAACAAATTTGCACGGCTTATCAGGTCAGTATAGCCAGCAGTGACATGAATTTGGTCGAGCATCCGGATGGTACCCGAGAATTAGTAATCAATGTCCAAAGTGGACGCAACAATTTCGATCGCGTCATGCTGATCGCTTTTTATGCGGCCGGAAAGGCAATGAAATACCATCAGGAAAAAATCGAAACGGTTACGATCATTGTTTCCGTAGAATATAAAGGTAATTCCAGTATTTATGCTACGGCGACTATGGATGAGATTGTTAAGTACGTGGATGGTAATTGCTCTTCATCGGATTTTGTCCGCAAATTAAAGTTTAGTTAAAAAAAATTTAAACTCATTAAGGAGGAATTAATGGATCCTTTTTCATGGTCTTATACGTTAATGATGTATCTCAGAGGTATCGGTTGGGCGATTGTAGCCGCAATCGGTTTTTCATTCGGTGTCGGTCTGGCGATCAAGGTTTTCGATTTATTATCCAGAGATATCGATGAATGGGAAGAGATTAAAAAGGGCAATATCGGCGTGGCGCTGATTATCGTAGCACTGATTCTAATGGTTGGATTGCTGGTCCATAAAGTAATCTGAAACAGAACGGCCGGTAGCTTTTTGTAATGAACGGGTATCCTAAAAGCCGCTTCATTGCCATTGAAACCCTGATTTAAAAAAATAACCGTCCGGCACCAGCGAGGCGGTCATTGAATTTTAAGATAATATCAATCATTAATTCAAGCCTGATAATATCTCTGCGATTCAGGCTAAGCGACCATTCCTACTCTATTCGCCTCAGATATTCACTTAAATCAATCAGAATCCCGTGATGGGTATCAACAGTATTGATATTTTAACGGTAAAAAAGGTCGATTTATTTATTAGTCTATTGATTCTTCAAATAAAATACTTTATATTCACCCGGCTTTGTGAGTAATAAAAAATGGTGATAAGAGATGAAAATCGAAGAAGATTCTAAAAATAAAAACATTAATCGTCGCAATTTCCTCAAAAAACTGGCCGCCGGTGCCTTTTTCACGATTCCCACAATCCAATCTTACTCTCTGTTAGATGCCGATAAAACCGGCGACTGGTCATGGTGGACCGGACATCATCACCATCACAGTGGTCCTCCCGGCGAACCAACTCCGCCGCTTCCACCACCGCCACCGGGTCTCTAAAGCCACTCCTGATCATTATCTGAATATTTCATAATTAGCCATAAAGTGATTCAGAGTCACTTTTTAACTTCGGCGGAAATCTTATAGATTTTTTATCGAATACCTGAGTTGGAGAAATTTTGTCTTCACTATATTTTTTAGCCTGTGTAACCGGTCGAGTTTTACGATGGTTCTGATCTGATAATGCGGCGTATGATCCAACTGCACGAATAGCATCGGGATCATTATCAATACAATAGGATTTTGTAACGAAATATTAAACGCTACTTTGGGGAGAGTAATTTTCGCTGATTATAATAAATAATTGAATAGGTGTTTGTATCGAAAATCACACAATTGCCGGATTTTAATATGACTTATGTGTCAGACGGTGACGAATCGCACTCTGATTGTTCCAAAATTTTCTTCAGTTTGGTTTCAAATTCCACCCGGCGCATACCCTTAAGGCTATGTTGCTTGGCATGCAAATTGGCGGCTAGGGCCTGAATTTCAGGACCCGAGAAACGTACGGCCTTAAGCACGTGAGTCTCAAACGCCTTGAAGGCCAGTGGAGCTACCGTGCGGGTAATATCGGCGATTACCTTGGAATATTGACGGATTTCCCACTGGGCATGCTCATCCATACGCAATTGCAGAAAGTGAAACAGGTTGTTCAGATCGATCTGCCAGTACCACTGGGTATATAGTGAAAGAGGCAAATTGATCCGTGCCAGTTCGCGGGCAATGTCGTCCGCCAGCATATTTTGATAATCATTATAGGCCGACTGCTGACCCCGGGTCAGGATTGATAACACTTTTAGTCGCAGTTTGGCCGGTACTTCCTGCGGAGCGCGACCCTGCCGATTGTCCCGGCTTTGAAGCTGGACGGTGCTTTCGTTCGGAATATAAAATTCGTCCTCCATAATACTATAGCGTCCGGAAATTTCATTGATCCGCGCCGCGCGATGACGAACCCATTGCCGGGCGATAAAAATCGGCATTTTGCAATGAAATGTCAAAACCACCTGCTCAAATGGCGAAGTATGCTGATGACGCATCAGGTAATCGATAAGGGCTTCGTCTTCGCGCACCGATTTGGTGCCTTTGCCGTATGAAACCCGGGCACTTTGCACAATCCGGCCATCGCCGCCCATATAATCCACCAGACGTACGAAACCGTGATCGAGAACTTTGATTTCCTTATCCAGAAGCACTTCGGCTTCCGGCACTATCACATGCGACATTGTCAATCTCCTTTTTATAAATCTTCAGAATTTAAGATATTGACCAATACAACCGAACTATGAATTTTTCAAGCCTATTTGTAAACATCTTTCCTAGACGTTATCTTGTTAATCAGGTTACTCTTAGTGTAAATTTCACGCCGTGGATTCGAATATTCGTAATTTTTGCATCATCGCTCATATTGACCATGGTAAGTCGACCCTGGCTGATCGGATGCTCGAATATACCGGCACCATCAGCAAACGTGAGATGAAGGATCAGGTGCTGGATAATATGGACTTGGAGCGCGAGCGCGGCATCACAATCAAAAGTCACCCGATCCAAATGAATTATCAGGCTCCAGATGGTAAAAACTATATCCTGAATTTAATCGATACCCCGGGGCATGTGGATTTTTCCTATGAGGTTTCGCGTAGTTTGGCGGCTTGTGAAGGGGCCTTACTTTTAGTGGACGCTTCTCAGGGAGTCGAAGCCCAGACTGTCAGTAATGCTTATCTTGCCATTGAGAGCGATCTGACCATTATTCCGGTAATCAATAAAATCGACCTGCCGGGCGCCATGATTACGGAAGCTCAACACCAGATCGTAGATTTAATCGGTTGCAATGAGAACGAAATAATCCTGACTAGTGCCAAAAGCGGCGTCGGACTCGAAAACATTTTCCGGGCTATCGTTGAAAAAATTCCGGCCCCCAAAAATGAGTCCCACAAACCCTTGAGAGCCTTGATTTTCGATTCGGTATTCGACTCGTTTCGCGGGGCTATTCCTTACATTCGGGTTTTCGAAGGCGAAGTGCATGTCGGCGACTGGATTCGCTTTTTCGCCAAAAATTCCACTCACGAGGTATCGGAGGTTGGAGTTTTCAAGATGCAGAGGCACAAGACTGAAAAACTGGTTTCCGGTGATGTCGGCTACCTGGTAGCGGGAGTCAAGGACATCTCGAATATTAAAGTCGGTGACACAATTACCTTGAAAAACAATCCGGCCCGCCAGCCGTTACCCGGCTACCGGGTCATCAAGCCGATGGTTTTCAGTGGCATGTATCCGGTGGCGGCGGAGGATTTCGAAGACCTGCGCTCCTCGCTCGAAAAGATGAGGCTGAATGACTCCAGCCTGCTTTACGAAGCCGAAACTTCAACGGCATTAGGCTTTGGCTTCCGCTGTGGCTATCTGGGACTTCTGCATATGGAAATTGTGCAGGAACGTTTAGAGCGCGAATTCAATCTGAATCTGATAACTACCATGCCGAACGTCGAATATCAGGCCTTGCTGAAATCCGGGGAAGTCATCGAAATCGACAATCCGACCAAAATGCCGGAAGCCGGCGAAATCGCCGAACTACGCGAGCCGTTCGTGCGGGCTGAAATCATCGTGCCGACATCCTATCTGGGCAACATCCTTAAATTGTGCCAGGATAAGCGCGGTATTTATAAGACGACCAAATATCTCGATGTCACCAAGGTTCAGATTCAGTACGAACTGCCCCTGGCGGAAATCATCTTTGATTTTTACGATAAACTCAAATCCGTTTCACACGGTTACGCTTCTTTCGATTATGAACCGATTGGTTATCGGGCCGGTGATCTGGTTAAAGTCGATATTCTGATTTCGGGAGAAACGGTCGACGCCTTATCCTTCATCGTTCACCGCGACAAAGCCTATACGCATGGCCGGAATCTGTGCGCCAAGCTCAAGGAACTGATTCCGCGCCAGTTATTCGAGCTGGTTGTTCAGGCCGCCATCGGTGCTAAGATCATTGCCCGCGAATCCAAAGGCCCACTTCGGAAAAACGTGACGGCTAAATGTTACGGCGGTGACATCACCCGCAAACGCAAGTTGCTCGAGAAGCAAAAAGAAGGTAAAAAGCGTATGAAACAGGTCGGGCGAGTCGAGGTACCGCAAGAGGCTTTTCTGGCCGTTTTAAAAATGGAACATTGATCCGACCTGTATTCAGGCGGATTTGATATAATTTAACAATTGTGATTTAGGCTGATATGTCTATCCTAAAAACCTACTGGAATTATTCTAAAAATCCATTTTATAGTATCATTTTCGCCCTGCCTTTGTTAGCGGCTTATGAGATAATGATATTCACATTTAATCACTCAGATATTATCGGATTGCGGAATGGTGCAGATGTTTTATACCGGCAATTTTTTGGGATTTTCAATGTCTATGGATTCTATGTAGTTGGATTAGCGGTGCTGTTAGCTTTGATGGTCGCTTATCATTTCAATTTCAAAGGTCAGAAAGGGCCGCAGTTCGAAGCGCGGTTTTTTATTCTGATGATTCTGGAAAGTATTTTGTACGCTTTCATAATGTACTTTGGTGTAATCCAGATCGGGCGGTTTTTATTGTTGTCCGGAAATGGTCAGACAGCGCGCGAGATGATTGTGCTGGCGTTGGGCGCCGGAGTTTACGAAGAGTTTATTTTTCGGGTAATCTTAATTACCGGGTTTTTGTTCTTTTTTAAAGATATTTTAAAAATTAATGGCAATGTTGCTTCGGCAATTGCCATGATTTGTGCGGCGTTTCTGTTTGCGCTCTTTCATTATCTGGGACCTTTCGGGGAAACACTTGAATTCAGATCTTTTGCGATTCGCTTCGGAGCCGGTCTGTTTTTGTCGCTGTTGTACATCCTGCGCGGTTACGGAATTACCGCTTATACGCACACATTATATGATCTGATCCTGATCGTTCTTTAATAAAAGAGCCCGGCTTTCTTCCGGGCTCCTCTATAGTGATTTTTAATTAAATTTTACTTAAGCAAAATTGCCCTTTTAACCGCTTTAAAAGTTCCGGCTTGTATTTCATAGAAATAAATACCGGAAGCATAGCGTTCGGCATTCCAGCGTACCTGATAATTACCCGCGGTTTGACGTTCGGAAACCAGAGTTTCGATTAAATGCCCTGCCAAGTTATATACAGATACCTTAACCATCTCATCTTTCGGGATTTGATAGCGAATAACCGTCGATGGATTAAAAGGATTCGGGTAATTCTGGCTGAGGTGGAAATTGGTTGGCTGCTTTTCGTCGGAATTGACAATTTTTACCGAAGTGCCTACGTCACCCGTAATAACCAAACTACTGAAATGAGCAACAGTAGAATAGATCCGATTGGACGTCAGGTCGAGGGTTGTGTAGGCTGTTCCGGTTTGGTCGAAAGCAATGCTATCTCCTTGCACTTCGGCGTAAACCAGACTCAGACTGAGCGGATCGATTCCGAGATGATCTAACAATCCGCGTTTGAAGACAATCCCGACTCCCAGCGGTTTCTCAAAGTAATACGGTTCAGACAAAGTATCCTGGGCATATACCTGGAAGTTAACTCCATTAACCACATTGGGCTGACTGAATTCGACCGTATCGGTCCCGACCCGGGCAAAATCCGGCAAATTGACATAGATGCGAATATCTTCTTTTAAGCAGCCAATCGGAAAATAAATTCCGCTGCCATTGAGAATGTTCATCGGATGAGGCAGTCCGCCGACAATCCAGATGTCACCTTCCTGAAGGGTGTCGATGACAGAATAACCCCTGGGATTATTGGTGGTGCGGGTTAGAATAATTGTATTTATACCGGTTGGATCGGGTGTCGTGTCATTTACAATTACGAGGGCTGTGCCGCTGTGTTCGCCGACAATCGCTTCAATAAGTGCAAATCCGGATTCGGTTGCTTTGAATGTTCCGGTAGAATCAACGGAGCCGCAAGACATTCCCAGGACATTCCATAGATCGACGGTTTTGATGGTATCGCCAATCGTGCCGCTATCCGTAACCTGATATGCAGTAAACTTGATCATATCTCCCACATTGATCAGGGTATCTTTCGGGAGTACAATCAGATGCTGGTAGGTAAAGAAATCTTCGTTTTCTTCTTTTTGGAATACACCGACTTCTACCCATGCTTCCAGCGTATCAATAGTGGCAGTTACGATGCTCTCTCCGGGTAATTGGCCATAGAACATCCCGTTTGAATTGATATAACCAATAGAATCGGGGAAGGCCGACCAGACTACGGTTGTATCAAACTCCGAATCAGCCGAAACGCAGTACAGAGCCTGAAACTGAACCGAATCACCCACAAACACCTCCGCGTTATTCGGTTGAATTTTCAACCGGGGATATTTTGAACCGGTAGCGATACTATCGCTGATGGTTACCGTCACCGAATCGATCAGATCACCTATTTCGGCATAGATGAAACCTTCTCCGGTTTTCAGGGCAATGAAATAATTTGGGTCGGAAAAATCACCTAGACTTTTGGGACGGACTGACCAGGTGACTGTCGTGTCTTTTTCCATTCCCAGAGAGTCAACGTAAGCAGCCGCCATTTGGATTGAATCACCCGGAGCGCAAACTACCGCATCCGGTGTGATATGCAGATGGACAATGGCAAACGCTTGCGAAGAAAAAGTGACTGTCAGTAACCCAATCATTAGACTAAGGCGACTGATTTGTAACAACTTTTTCATTTTTGCTCCTTTCTGTAAAACTTCAACAAACAATTCACCTAAAGAATAACCTTTCATCGAATAAAATTCAGTGATTAATATCAATCTCAGGATATTATGTGACCAATCTCACTCAATCGCTAGTCAGTGCAGAAACGACTTTGGGATGTAACCAATTCCAAAACAAATATTTGGACGACAATGAATGAATTTGGATGCTGTTATGAAAATTATTAAGGCGGACGCAATAATCGACCAACTTACCCGAATTAATCAGGGTAAGTTTATTAATTCTGCTTGAAAATGTGCGGAGAGACAGGGATTCGAACCCTGGGTACCGCTTTTGGCAGTACAACTGCTTAGCAGGCAGCTGCCTTCAGCCGCTCGGCCATCTCTCCTGTAATCATCACGTATAATAAAAACCGGGTGAATTTATAGAATTAATTCTTTAAATTCAAATCACAATTTGGAGGTAAATATGAATTCTTTGGTTATCTCACATAGGTTTTTTGAGAATGTAGATAAGTATCCCGATAAACCCGCTCTTTTATCCAAAGTAGCCGGACAATATCGACCGGTTCTGTATCGTGAATTAGGAAGAATTGTCAGGGCGATTGGGTTGGTACTGGATTCGTGGGGCATTCGCAAAGGCGACCGGGTTGCGATTTTATCCGAGAATCGGGAAGAATGGATCATGGCGGATATGACCAATCAATCAATCGGAGCTATTTCAGTCCCGATCTATCCGACCCTGGTCGGCGCTCAGGTGGCAGAATTATTCAAACATTCCGAACCGCGGGTTTTATTTGTATCTAATCGGATTTTATTGGAAAAAGCCTTAGCAACTGAATGTAAATTCGAGCATATTGTGATTTTTGATGCCGATCCGGAATTAACAGCGGCTGTACCTCTGGCGGAGGTACGTGAAAAAGGACGCAGACTGGATGAAGCCAACCCGGAAGCTTTTCCGGCTCTTCTCGATGCGGTCAAACCTGACGATATTGCCTGTATCAATTACACTTCCGGTACCACCGGGATGCCCAAGGGAGTGCTTTTGTCGCACAAGAATTTTGTGGTTGATGTCAATAATTCCGTCGGTATTATGCAAATGGTGCCGGAGGATCGCTTTTTATCCTTTTTACCGCTGAGTCATGTTTTGGAAAGAATGGGCGGATATTACACTCCCATCCTGGTCGGTGCTACGATCGCTTTTGCCGAGAGTATCGAGAAAGTAGTCGAAAATATGGTTGAGGTTCAGCCGACAATTTTAGTCAGTGCCCCACGCCTTTTCGAGAAAATTTATGCGACGGTAATGTCAGGTATCGAATCCGGTTCCGCGCTCAAGAAAAAGGTTTTTTTCTGGGCTTTGAAAGTCGGAAGAGCCCGGATGAATTCCTATATTAATAAAACGCCTTTGACCGCCTGGCAAAGCAGAAAAATTAAAATTGCCGACAAACTGGTATTCAGTAAACTCCAGAAAAAGACCGGCGGCAAAATCCAGAGATTTGTTTCCGGCGGAGCGCCTCTCTCTAAGGAGATTGCCGAATTTCTGTTTTCAGCCGGATTGCCGGTTCTGGAAGGTTACGGCCTGACCGAGACCAGCCCGGTCATTACTCTAAACGGTCCTGGTAAGGTACGCCTGGGTTCGGTTGGAGTAGCCATTCCCGAAACCGAGTTTAAAATCGCCGAAGATAATGAAATCTTGGTGCGTGGTCCGCAGGTCATGCAGGGCTATTATAAGAACGAAGCGGCGACCCGCGAGGTGCTCGATGAGGACGGCTTTTTGTACACCGGCGACATTGGTCATTTCGATGAAGATGGATTTTTATTCATTACCGATCGCAAAAAGAATATCCTGATCACCGCCGGCGGTAAAAATGTCGCGCCTCAACCGATTGAAGATGCTATCAAACTCAGTCCGTATATTTCAGAAGTGGTTCTGTTCGGCGATCGGCGCACCTATGTCGTCGCATTGCTAACCCTGGATCAGATCGCACTTAAAAAATGGGCTGAGAATCAGCACCTGCCTTTTGAAGAATATGCGGAATTTATCAAGAGAACGGAATTAAAAGCTTTAATCGCCGCGGAAATTGAGAGACAAACCGGTCACTTTTCACGCTTTGAAAAAGTAAAAAAATTCCGTGTCATTCCGAGTGATTTCACGATTGAAACCGGCGAACTGACGCCCTCTTTAAAAGTCAGGAAAAAAATAATCGCAGAAAAATATGCCAATCTGATCGATGAAATGTACCTCGAACAAAGTCAGGAATTGTCTCAGGATATTATCTAGTTCTCCGCCAGAGTCCGCCATCCTTTTGATCCTGGCGGTCTAAAGACATTCGGGATATTGTTTGAATAAATATTTTAAAGGAACAATCGGTAAGAGTGCCGATTAAATAGTTTTATGGGCGATGTAGCGATATTGGAGAATTAAAAACACTTGGATAAATTCACCCTATATTTAGGATTTTAGTGAAGAGAGCAATAAAAATATCAATTTTAGGAATTGTCCTACTGTTTTTCATACTCAGTGCGGCGGGATTTTTAATCCTAAAAACCGATAGATGGAAAGGCATTTTGATCGGTTTTGTCAATCATCAACTGGTTCAGCGCTATAACCTGAAGATCGAGCCGGAAGGGATTAGCGGCAATATTTTATATAGTTTGAAATTCGACCGGCTGACATTAAACAATCTGAATCAGACCGAACTGATTACGCTGGCGGGTGTGAATCTGACTTATAATATCAAGTCATTAATCGGTCGTAAGCACGCCTTGTACAAATTGCGGATTGATAGTCTCAGTTTAGCATATCCCGCCAGCATCGACTCTCTGCTTGCCAGTTTGCCGGAGAGCCAGGATACTGCGGCGGCGACCGGTAATTTCCGGCTGGAAAGTTTGGTACTGCGTAATGGCCTGATTACTGATAGTAACCATCCGGGACAAATCCTGGCCAAGATCGATTCAGTCCGGGGCTCATTATTTATAAAAGCCGATACGATTGGCACCAAACTTAGTTCAATCGATTGCTATCTGGCGCCGATGAATGAAAGTTTCAGCATCAGGAAAACTGAATTGACTCTGGTCGGTAAATCGCTGGATCTGAAAGGCGGTCAGATTCAGAACCGTGGTACGATTGCCGATTTGAACGGACTGGTGTCGCTGGATAAACCTTTTACCAGTCGCATAAAAGTAAATATCAGAGGTATAAATCCTGCAGAAAGGGTGCCCGCTCTGAGCCGGATTTTCCAGCAAGACGACAATTTTGACCTGAGTGGACAGATTACAACTAACGATAAGTCAATCAAGCTGAATCTGGAATTCATCGGAAATTGGCGTGGGCAGTCCATTACAGAGGGCCGGATTACGGGAAAGATTGATGATAAACAGGTCGATTTTCCGGAATTGAACTTCGCCAGTGGTATCGAACAGGTAAATGGCAGTGTCAGTGGCCGGCTCGATTCCAGCCTGACTGCCGAAATACATTTTAACGGAATAGATACATATGTATGGGGATTATCTTCCATAAATACCAACTTGCAAGGCAAGGTACAAATACAAACCGACGGTCCTGTTCAGGAAATAAACCGGATAGTAGCCAAAATTGATTTACAAGAAAGTAAAATTGCGCCGCTGGATTTTAACCTGATTCAGGGAGAATTAGTTTATCAAGATGGGATGCTGACCATTCTGGATACGCTTTACTGTGCCCTCGGGGAAACTGAGTTAAAAGTCGACGGCGAAGCTAATCTGAAGGATAACACTATCGATGCCCGGGCGTATTTTTCGGCATTGAATGCCAAATTGTTAGCTTCCGTGCTTAAAATCGATACATTGGTTGGAGATGTCGATGGCTTCGTCGAGGCAACCGGAGCTTTAAAGGGCCCGGATCTGCGAGGCTGGTTTCGCGGTGAACAGTTTGGGATCCCTAACCTGAAATTTGAAGAAAGCATCGCCCGATTTGGGCTGGTCAATATCAGTAGCCAGCAATTTGGCGATATTTTTATCGAAGCAACCAATTGTCAGACTAATTTGATCCCCGAAAAAATACCTCTGACTTCATTGATAATTCATTTGGAAGGTGATACGACCGTTGTTCAGACCTTTAAAGCCGTCAGTGAAAATTTAGATTTAGAAATTAAGGGCTATATTGTGAATTTCACTGATTTCAATTTGAACAGTATCCGGGTTTCGCGGAGTGGTAATGTTCTGCAGAATGTTGATCCGATCTATTTTTCTTGGAAGCAGGATACGATTGATTTCGACGCGGTCAGATTTCGTCTGAATAAAGGATCACTGGTACTTTCCGGGCAAGTCGTTAAAGGTGATATAAGGTCCGGCCGACTGGAATTGGCTAATCTCTCGATCGACCCGCTCAATGCTTATTTAAAAGGTTCCCGGGGGGTTAGCGGCATACTCGCCGGAGTAGTGACATATAAAAAGGATCTGAACGGTTCGAATTATACCTATGAAATAAGTCTGAAAAACGCCCAGCTGGTTAAGCAGAATTTTAAAAAGATTAATTTACAGGGTCAGATGAATGACCATCGTATTTTGATCGAAAACCTATTCGTCGAAGACAGTGAAAACGGACTTCTCAATGGACAGGGCTTTTTAACATGTAATCTGAATTACACCGATGAACAGCCGTTTTTAATCGATCAGGATTCAATCGGATTGGAACTCGCTTTCAATCACTTTAACCTGAAAATCATCAACAATTTTCTGTTACCCAATATCAATATCAGTGGAAAAATGGATGGACAGGTGAATATTTATCATCATCTGGGTAATCCGAAGATGAATTACGATCTGGCGGTCAGCGATCCGGTTTTCGATAAACTGACTGGTAAGGAAATGACCATTAAAGGAATTTACCAGAATGAACGCCTGTCAATTACTGAAGCCACGCTGATAGATCAATATGGTAGTACTCGCGGCAGAGGCTATTTGCCTTACGCGATCCAATTTGTACCCGCTCGTTTTGCGGTTCTGACGCAATCCCCACTTAATTTGAATTTTTCAATGAAGACCTCTTCGCTGGTATTTTTAACCGCATATCTGGACATTTTGGAAGAGGTCGAAGGCGACATTAGTCTGGCTTTGAGTATTTCCGGAACACCCGAACATCCGATCCGGTCCGGGAATATTTCAGTCAAGGGTACTACTGTGACTATCAGTACCCTTGAAAATCCGATCACCGGCGTCAACGGCAGTGTCGTGCTGAAAGATAATATTTTTGATATTGTTTCTCTGACGGGCTATATGAAAGAACCCCAATCACCGGGTGGCTTGGATCGTTTTCAAAGTAGTTTAAAATCAGTTACCTGGGACGTTCTGTTTCCACCCAAGATAGCTGAAGATCAGCCCAACCTGGCAATTAGTGGTACGATTGATTTTACCAAGTTCTTTTCACCGCGGTATAACATTAAACTTAATGGCGAGGAACTTTATATACGCACCTTATTGGCGGAACAGGAGGGAATAGTTACCGGAACTTTTACTATGACCGGCCAGGATACGATCGTTTATGAAGGCAATGTTGAACTCGAAGATTTCATCCTGCGGAATGAATTTGCCAGTAAGGAAAAAGTGATCGAGACCGAGAAACACTCTAAAATTTATTCAATAATGAACATCCAGCTGGCGATTCCGGGCAGTCTCGAACTGAAAAATTCGCAGATCGACGGCGAACTGGAAGGCGACATGTGGCTCACGCGTAACGGTAATGAACCCTACCGATTTGCGGGAAATCTCGACATTCTGAACGGAAAATTTTTCGCTTATGGCTGGGAGTTTGAAGTGGTACGAGGATCGATCAGTTTCGATCCGGTTGAGTTTAATCCTACTCTGGATATAGAAGCTGAGGTCGATTTAGCATCTTATGGTATGACCGATACAACTTCCACTGCCCTGAGTGAACGCGAAATAGTAACGGTTTATTTGACCGGCTATTTGGACAATCCGACTCTGGAATTTGAGTCGGGTAAATACAGCCAGAGTGATATTTTGATGTTTTTGACCCGTGCTCAAAATATCGGATCGGACTCTTTCCAGCAGGAGCAACTCTCCGCCAGTGCCGCGAACGTCGCCAGTATGTGGTTTGAGCGACAGTTGGAACGTAATGTCAGCCGGCTCAGCGGTCTGGACGATTTTGAACTGCGCACCAATGGAAATTTATTTTCGAATCGGGAAACCGATCAGTGGAGTGTCATGCTCGGACGCAAAATCGCTCCCAATTTATATGTGAAATATGAACGTACTTTATCTACCGAACCCAACCAGCAATTCGGACTGGAATACCGGCTAAACCGTAATATGTCGATCGCCGGTGATTATGGTCAGGATGGATATAGTATAAATTACCGCTACAAGTATCGCTATTGAAAATTCTGCACGGCAATTTTCGAAAATGTGGCGTCGCCCTTATTACTATCGTTTTTCTATGGATAGAGATGCTTTTCCCCAAAAGCGAATTCCGGGCGACCGAATACTATGCCAATAAAATTACCCTGACCGGCAACAGTCAATTTTCTACCCGGAAGCTCAGAAAACAGATTAATCTGAAGAAAAAGACTTTCTTACGTGCTCAGACCTTTACCCGACGCCTGCTTGAACTTGACCGCCTTATTCTCGAATCGTTTTATGTTAAACAGGGCTATCTCTATTGTACGGTCAGGGATTCCTTCGTAGTGCATTCCAATAATCTGGTCGACGTTTTTTTTACAATTAATGAGGGACGGCCCTATATTTTGCAAGATGTCATCATAAGCGGAGCCAAGTCGCTCAGTGAAAAAAAAGTCATCAGCCTGCTAGATCACAAAATCGGCAAACCCTACAATCCGATTCAGATTAGTAATGGTATAAAAAATATTTCCAATGATTATGCCAATATCGGCCGACCGTTGACAACCATTTCAGATTCCCTGGCAGTTAACCATGACATACGCCTATTTTTGAAGATCAAGGAATCACAGACCATCTACGTGAATCAGGTAATAATTACCAATAATAAAATGGTCAAAGAAAAGCCCATCCGTCGAGAGGTGGAATTCCAGAAGGGTGATATGTATTCTTTGAAAAAAATCGACCTGTCGAAAAGACACATTTACGAAACGGGTCTTTTTTCGAGTGTCAATATTCGTCTGGCGGATTTGGATACTATCCGGAATAAAGTTGACCTGATCGTGGAAGTGCGCGAACTCGATATGCGTTATCTCGGTCTGGATTTCGGTTTTGGACAGGATCGGGGTGTTAGTGAAGGTAAAGAAGCCTATACATCGGTGGCCGTAACAGGGGAATGGTTGAATCGCAATATCACCGGAAGCGGCCGACGCCTGAGTCTGCAAACCGAAGGGGCTCTTAATATAGACGCCGCCACCGGACTTTCTCAGCCGCGTATATCAGGAAAAATTACCTGGGTCGAGCCGTGGATGCTGGGATTTCGCTCTTCTAATTCTTTTTCTTTATTTGCGGAAACCCAAAGTTTTGATTTAAAGAAGAGATATTATCAGACCAATTACGGTGGGGAAATTGCCTTAATCTATCAACCGGAGCGGCGGCTTTATCTGAAAACCGGATTGGCCCCACAAAGGATTATTTCCCGATTAAAAACCGGTAAATCCGAAGATACAGAAATGGCGATCACCCTGGACTTTCGCCGCGATAACCGCGATAACTTTATCTTTCCGAAGAATGGGACGTACTTTACGGTCAGCGGTAAAATCGGCTTGGTCAGCGGTGGTACGGCAAACTATTATAAATTGGAACCCTCTTTCAGTCAATATTTCAATATCCTTGGTCCGGTCGTTCTGGCCTACCGAGCTAAAATTGGGATTATGAATCCACTCATTGCCGGTAAAGAGACACCGCAATATGAAAAATTTTATCTGGGTGGGACTTCCAGCTTACGCGGTTGGCTGGATAATAAATTCAAGTTAGAACCGGACGGTTCTGCGGCAGGTGATGATCTAAAGATGGTGACCAGTGCCGAAATCCGCTTTCCACTTTTCTGGTTGTTGGGTGGTGAAATTTTTATAGATGGTGGTAACTTAGGATCTACATCTGCCTTTTCTACAGCGTTTGAGAAATATCGCTGGAATTATGGAATTGGCCTGACTCTTGCTACTCCTTTGGGTCCGATAAGAGTCGATTATGCCTGGAAGATTAATCGAATCGGAGAAGAAAGTAAGGGAGAAATTCAATTTGGAATCCCATACGCATTCTAAGGAGTAGCAAAAATGTATTCAAGTGAAAAATTTACCATAAAAGCCCGCGAAGTCGTCGAGAACGCCATCGCCACCGCCTCACGACTTTCCCACCAGGCGATTGAGCCGGAACATTTCCTGTATGCCATTTTGACCACCCCGGAAAATACAGGTCGGCTGATTCTTGATAAATTGATCGGCAATGCCGATCTTTTCAGCCATAATGTTGAGCATCTGCTTGAAGTCCTGCCTAAGATCAGAGGCGGCGATAAGTACTATCTCAGTGAGACCTCTAATAAAATGTTACAGGCGGCGGAAGATCAAGCCAAACAGTTTCAGGATGAATATCTAAGTGCCGAACATCTTTTATTGGGAATTGCGGAAATTGCCGCGGGCGATTTAAAAAAATTATTAAAGAAAAATGGGATAACAAATGAAACCATCTTAACTGCCCTTAAGGAGGTTCGCGGTAGCCAGACTGTGACCGATCAGACGCCGGAGGATAAATATCAGGTTTTAAAAAAATATTGCCGCGATCTGAATGAATTAGCCCGGCGCGGTAAACTCGATCCGGTCATCGGTCGCGAAGATGAAATCCGACGGGTTTTACAGGTTCTGGCGCGGCGCACCAAGAATAATCCGGTATTGATTGGCGAGCCGGGAGTCGGTAAAACAGCGATCGCCGAAGGCCTAGCCCTGCGGATCGTTTCTCAGGATGTACCCGAGAATTTTCGCAATAAACGCGTCTTAGCTCTTGATATGGGAGCCCTGATCGCAGGCGCAAAGTTTCGCGGCGAGTTCGAAGATCGACTGAAAGCCGTCATGCGGGAAATTACCGAGGCTCAGGGAGCAATCATTCTGTTCATTGATGAAATTCATACCGTCGTCGGGGCCGGCGCCGCCGAGGGTGCCGTGGATGCTTCCAACCTGTTGAAACCCGCTCTGGCACGCGGTGACCTGCGGTGTATCGCCGCCACTACTTTTAATGAATATCGTAAATATATAGAAAAAGACAAAGCCTTGGAGCGCCGCTTCCAGCCGGTGCAGATCGACGAACCATCTGTCGAGGACTCCATCTCAATTTTACGCGGCCTCAAGGAACGGTACGAAAACCATCACGGCATTCGCATCACCGATACGGCCCTGGTCGCCGCCGTAGAATTATCGGCCCGCTATATTACCGATCGGTTCTTACCTGATAAAGCCATCGATCTGGTGGATGAAGCCGCCAGCCGCCTGCGTCTGGAGATCGATTCCCGACCGGCCGAACTGGATGAAGTCGAACGCAAGATCAGCCAGTTGGAAATCGAAAGTCGAGCCCTCGCCAAAGAAAAAGACATCCCGGAGTCTCATCAAAGGCATGCTAAGATTCAAAAAGAATTGGGGCAACTCAAAGATGAAGCCGCGGTTTTACGCGATCGCTGGCAGACCGAAAAACAGCATATAACAACCATCAGTGAGCTCAAGAAACAGATCGAAGTTAAAAAACTTGAGGCCGAAAAAGCCGAGCGCGAAGGCAACTGGGAAAGAGCCGCCCAACTTATGCATTCCGAACTGGTGTCCTTGAACAAACAACTGGAATCAGAGAAATCAATTCTGAAAAAGGCTTCCGCCAAACGAGCCCTTCTGCGCGAGGAAGTAACCGAAGAAGATATCGCCGAAATCGTTTCCAATTGGACTCATATCCCGGTTTCACGCCTGATAGAAGGCGAACGTGTCAAACTCTTACAGATGGAAACCAAACTCCATGAACGGGTCGTTGGTCAGAATGAGGCCATTCAAGCGGTCAGTAATGCCGTACGGCGCGCCCGGGCCGGCCTGCAGGACGAACATCATCCGCTGGCAACTTTTATTTTCACCGGATCGACCGGTGTTGGCAAGACCGAGCTGGCCAAGGCCCTGGCCGAATTCCTTTTTAATGATGAAAATGCACTGATCCGTATTGATATGTCCGAATATATGGAAAGACATGCTGTCTCACGCCTGATCGGCGCACCGCCCGGTTATGTCGGTTATGATGAAGGCGGTCAACTCACTGAAGCCGTCCGCCGTAAACCCTATTCGGTGATCCTGCTGGATGAAATCGAAAAAGCCCATGGCGATGTCTTCAATATTTTACTGCAGGTGCTGGAAGACGGTCGTCTGACCGATAACAAAGGGCACGTCGCTAATTTCAAGAATTCCATCATCATCATGACCTCCAATCTCGGTTCCGACCAGATTATGGGACAGACCGGTGACGTCGATGAAAATAATATCAACGTCATTTACGCCAATATCCAGGAAACGATCCTGTCACAACTGCGACAAATGCTCAAACCGGAATTTCTTAATAGAATCGATGAGATCATCGTCTTTAAACCGCTTTTACCAAATGAAATTCGCACGATTGTGAAATTGCAGTTTGAGCGATTACTGGAACGGGTAATGACACACGGAATTAAGGCCCGTTTATCCGACCAGGCCTGCGATCTGATAGCCAAAGCAGGTTGGGATCCGGCCTTTGGCGCCCGTCCCGTCAAGCGCATTATCCAGAAGCAGATTCTGGATCCGCTGGCCCTCGAAATCCTGGAAGAAAAATTCCAGCCCGGTGATACGGTCAATGTCGAAATAAAAGACGGGAAAATCCATTTTGCTAAAAACTGAACCATATAGGAACATTTTAAATCGTTATTCCGTTAAAGCCAATTCGCCTGACGAGAAATGATTACTTGTGAAATGAAAATAATTAACCGATCTGCATTTAAGGAGGAAATAGGTTATGCGCCGAATATTGCTTTCATTACTGCTAACAGGATTGACCGCACTTCTGATTACCTGTGGTAAACCAGACAACACTGCGCTCGGTTATTGGGATAATGCGGTAACCCTTTTCAATCAAGCCGATTATGCGGGCGCTGTCAAGCAGTATGAGGAAATAATTAGGTTTTTTCCGGCTGACAGCTTAACGGTACCAGCCATGTTCGCAATGGCCGATTTGTATAAAAATAATCTGAATGATACGAAAAAGGCGATCAGTATTTATAAAAAGATCGTGAGTAATTATGAAGATTCCGAGCGAGTGCCCAATGCCTATTTTATGATCGGCTACGTCTATGCCAATGATGTCAAGGATTTCGAGAAGGCCGAAAAATACTACAAGTCCTTTATTGAAAAATATCCTAACAACATTCTTGCCCCTTCGACCGAATGGGAACTGAATAATCTCGGTAAGTCATTAGACGAAATTCCGGAATTGCAGATAATTACCGAAGATAAGCAATCGACGGAGTGAAGACTATGGAATTTAATCTGTCCAAAATGAACGAACGCATCAGTAAGGAAAGTGCTTTCATAGCCGGTATTAAGAGTGAGATGGCCAAAGTGATTGTCGGCCAGGAACAGATAATCGAACGCCTGATGATCGGTTTGCTGTGCAATGGTCATATTTTGCTTGAAGGTGTACCGGGTTTGGCTAAATCATTAACTGTCAGTACTCTGGCCAGGATTATCCAGGTCAATTTTCGTCGTATCCAGTTTACACCTGACCTTTTACCGGCGGATTTGATCGGAACAATGATTTACAATCAGAAGACCGGATCTTTCGATACCAAACGCGGTCCTATCTTTAGCAATATTATCCTGGCAGACGAGATCAACCGCTCACCGGCTAAAGTTCAGTCGGCGTTACTGGAGGCCATGCAGGAACGCCAGGTGACGATTGGCGAGAACAGTCATGCTCTCGACGATCCATTTTTAGTATTGGCGACCCAGAATCCAATCGAGCAGGAAGGTACCTATCCTCTGCCCGAAGCGCAGGTGGATCGTTTCATGCTTAAAGTGATAGTGACCTATCCTCAGAAGAGTGAGGAACTCGATATCGTTAAGCGGATGGCGCACAATGCCGCCATTCCGGCGGTCAAACCGGTCATTAAAGCGACTGACATCCGCCGCGCTCGCGAGGTCGTAGACGAAATTTATATCGACGAGAAAATTCATAAATATATTGTCGATCTGGTTTTTGCGACACGCGATCCGAAGGCCATAAACCTGCCCGATATTGCCGATTTGATTCAATATGGCGCCTCGCCACGGGCCTCGATCTACCTGGCCATGGCCGGTAAAGCTCAGGCTTTTATCGAAGGTCGCGGTTATGTCACTCCGGAAGATATCCGTGCGGTTATCTGGGACGTCTTACGCCATCGCATTATTCTGACTTTCGAAGCGGAAGCCGAAGAGGTGACCGTCGAAGAAATCATTCGTCGCATTATCGATACGGTAGAAGTCCCGTAAGCCATCACCGAAAAATAATATTTCGTTATGCTGTCCAAAGAAATTCTCAAACAGGTTCGTCAGATTGAATTGCGCACCCGCCATCTCGTCAATGATGTTTTCAGTGGTGAATATCATTCGGTTTTTAAAGGCCGCGGGATGGAATTTTCGGAAGTTCGCGAATATCAGTATGGCGACGATATCCGGGCCATCGACTGGAATGTCACAGCCCGTTATGCACACCCGTTTCTAAAAATTCACGAAGAAGAACGCGAATTGAATGTCATGCTGGTCGTGGATGCTTCGCGCTCGGGCGCCTTTGGCTCACAGGGTAAATTCAAGAATGAAATAGCGGCCGAGATTTGCGCTTTGCTGGCCTTCTCCGCGATTAAAAATAACGATAAAGTCGGGTTACTGGTTTTCACCGATCAGGTGGAAAAATTCATTCCGCCGCGCAAGGGCAAATCACATACCCTGCGCGTCATTCGCGAAGTGCTCTACTTTCAACCCCAGTCGCCGCGCACTAATATTAAAAGTAGTCTGGAATTTTTATTAAAAGGTCTTAAGCGCCGTGCGATTGTTTTCCTGATTTCCGATTTTAATGATGAAAATTACAGCAAGCCCCTGCGGGTGTTGAATAAAAAACACGATGTCATCGCGATTCATTTGTCAGACAAACGTGATAAATACTTACCCAAGATTGGGCTGTTGAATCTGAAGGATGCCGAAACCGGAGCCGAAGTCTGGGTGGATACCTCCGATCGCACCTTCTTGGAACGTTACGCCGAGCGAGTCGAACAACAGATTCAAAATCTGCGTATTCTGGCTCGGAGCATAAAGCTGGATCTGATCGAGATTGATACAGCGGTTTCGTACGTCGATCCTCTGGTTAAATTTTTCAAAATGCGGGAGAAGCGATTCAGATAATTTGAGATCCGGATTGACCATGTACTCACCTAATCAGTACCGATTTTTATTTTTTCTGCTATTTTTTGGAAGCGCGTTAATGAGAGTTATCGCGGCCCAGGAATCCGGAATTACGATTCAGACAAGTGTCGATACGACGGTAGCAACCATCGGCGACCGTGTAAATTTGCAAATTAATATGCGCTACCCGTCCGGCACGACTTTCGAACTGCCGGTGCTGGAAGAAACCCTCGGTAAATTTGAGATAGTAAAAAATCACCTCTCCGAACCGCGCAAAAAAGATAAAATGTTCGCACAGACCTGGCGGCTGGCACTGGCCGTATTCGATACGGGTCGGTACTCGATTCCGGCGCTGGAAATCAAAGCCCGCAAAGCGGACGATACGACCCGTGTACTAACTTTTTTAACCGAGCCGAAAACGGTGCGGGTCTATTCGGTACTGGCTCCGGACAACCGCGAGCTGAAAGATATCAAACCGCCTTTTCGTCTGCGTCGTACCATTTCGGCCGAAACGATTCTGCTGATTCTGCTGATCGCGCTGATTGTCGGTGGAGCTTGGTATTACCGGCGCTGGAAGAAAGCCCATCCACCGGTCGTTATCGATGAGAAGTTTCTCGATCCGCCGCATGTCGTAGCGCTTAATCAATTAAGAGCTCTGAAGGAAAAGATGCCGGCTACTCCGGAAGAGCGGCGGGCTTTTTACTTCAGAATCTCGGAAATCCTGCGAGAATTTTTAGAACGACGCTTTTTCATCCGGGCTCTGGAAATGACTACCGCTGAAATTGCCGCGGCTTTCGATTCACTCGACGTCGAATCTGGAATTGCCAGGGAATGGCGGAATCTTTTACCGGCACTCGATATTGTCAAATACGCCGGACAAATCCCGGCGGAAGAAAATATATCGGCGGTATGGGAAGAGTCCTACCGCTGTGTCGATCATATCAAACGCGAACAATTTTTATGGAGGACAATGTGATAGAAGTACACAATCTGGTAAAGCATTACGGCAGTGTCAAAGCCGTGGATGATATTTCATTCACCGTCGACAAGGGCGAAATTCTTGGCTTTCTTGGACCCAATGCGGCCGGCAAGACCACCACGATGCGCATTATCACCGGTTATATGCCGGCTTCGGCCGGAACCGTTAAGGTGGCCGGCTATGACGTTTTCGACCAGGGCTTGGAGGTTAAGAAACGGATTGGCTATTTGCCGGAAAATCCACCGCTCTATTTGGATATGCGCGTGCGTGATTTCCTGAATTTCACAGCCCGTATTAAGGGCGTCAATCCTAAAACCATCAAGGCTGAAGTCGATCGCGTCGCCGAACGCTTGTCGGTCATCGATGTCATGGATAATCATATCAGCAAACTTTCCAAAGGGTACAAACAGCGGGTCGGCTTTGCGCAGGCTCTGCTGAACAATCCGCCGGTACTGATCCTCGACGAACCGACCAATGGTCTCGACCCGCGGCAGATCATCGAAGTGCGCGAAATTATCAGGAGTCTCGGCAGTGATCATACCGTGATTCTGTCAACCCATATTCTGCCGGAAGTCAGCATGACTTGCAACCGGGTTGCTATTATCAATGAGGGTCAGTTGGTTAAGATCGATACGCCTGAGAATCTGACCATGCAATTACGCGGCTCGGAATCGATTATCCTGCAGGTCGAGGGTCCGATACCCGAGATCGAGACGGCTTTCAGTCAGCATAATGCCGTGACGGCCGTCGCCGTTCAGCCGGGCAATCTTGATAATATCGCCACTTACAAGGTAGAAGCCACTATCGGTTCCGACATTCGTAAAGCACTGGCCGCTCTGGTAGTCAATCACGGCTGGGGTCTGCTCGAACTGAAATCCGAAAGCCTGAGTCTCGAAGATATTTTCCTGAGACTTACCACTAAAGAAGAGGAGGTCAACTGAAATGGGTAACTTGCTTGCAATCTATAAACGCGATCTGAAAGGTTATTTTTCCTCACCGATCGCTTACGTCGTGATCGCACTCTTTCTGATCGTTACCGGGATCTTTTTCTACTTATTGCTGTCAAGTTTTCTGCAATACAGTTACGCGATGATGATGCAGAGACAAGGTGCTCCGGTCAACGTCAACCTGATGATGATCCGACCATTTTTCCTGAATATGAGTGTGATTGTTTTATTCGTCATTCCGATGATCACGATGCGCAGTTTTTCGGAAGAAAAGAAGAGCGGGACCATGGAACTCTTACTGACTTCGCCACTGACCAACTGGCAGGTAATTCTCGGTAAATTCCTGGCGACCTTTACGCTCTATTTTGTGATGGTCGTGGTTACCTTTCTCTTTATGATCTTTCTTTTCATTTGGGGCAAACCGGCCGTCGCTCCAATTCTGATCAGTTATCTCGGAATTCTTCTAATGGGTTTGGTCCTTATCGCCGTCGGGAATTTCATTTCGTCGCTGACCGAGAACCAAATCGTGGCGGCGGTCGGTACTTTCGGGGCTACGATGCTGTTGTGGGTCATTGGTTTTGCCGGAGATTTCGCCGGTAAGGTATTTGGTGAATTTTTCAAATATTTATCAATTGTCAACCACTTCGAAGATTTCTCCAAAGGAGTATTCGATACCAGCCATCTGGTTTATTATCTCTCGTTGACTTTTCTGATGTTGTTTTTTACCTATCAGTCAATCGAATCTTCAAAGTGGAGGGGTTAAGCTATGAAACTGTATAAATGGATTTTTGCAATTGGATTAGTCCTGATCGCCTGCGGATTAATCTTTCACTCTATTACCAATGTCTGGAACTGGCCGGTGATCACTCTGCTGGTGCTCGGTTTTGGCGTCAGTGTATTTGCCTTAATAAAGTTGGATATACGCTCAATATTGAAAAGCCGGGGCCTGATCTATGGCGGTAATATGGTGCTGGTGACCGTTTTGGTTATCGCTATTGTGGGACTGGTCGATTTTTTCTTTGCCCGTCACTCCTGGCGGGCCGACACGACTGCCAGCGGCATCTTCAGCCTTTCCGATCAGACCCGCAAAATTCTTAAGAATCTTGATAAGGACATCGAAATTATTGCCTTCGCCAAAAAAATCAATAAGTCTTCCATCGAAGATCGTCTCGGTGAATATCGCCATTATTCCAAACGTGTACAGTGGGAAATCGTCGATCCGGATGAAAAACCGGCTATCGCGAAACAATATAAAGTCAAGGACTATGGCAATCTCGTGATTCTTTGTGAAGGCAAGGAGGAGCAGGTTCCTAATTTTTCGGAAGAATCGATTACCAACGCCATTATCAAGGTAACCCGCGAAGGACGCAAGAAAGTCGCCTTCCTGACCGGTCATGGCGAGGGTAATATCGCCAGCACCGAACGCGATGGATTCGATAAGGCTAAACAGGCTATAGAAGAACAGAATTACACGGTCGAGGAGATTATGCTGGCCGACAAGGATTCAATCCCGGCGGATATCTCAGTTTTAGTAGTCGCCGGTCCTGAAAAAAGGCTGTTCGACAAGGAACTGGATATGCTGACGAATTATATTGAAAACGGCGGCAGTAGCCTGTTAATGCTGGATCCACGTCCGTCGCCCGGCCTGAGCGATTATCTGAAGAGATGGAAATTGGATGTCGGCGATAATTTGGTCATTGATGCCAGCGGATTCGGTCGACTTTTCGGTGCTGGTCCCGACATTCCCCTGGTCTCGAATTATACGACTCATCCGATCGTGAAGGACATGAAAGGCGTGATGACTTTCTTCCCGATGGCCAGAACGGTCAGACCGCTGGAGTCTGAAGAACAAAAAGGCGTGACGGTCGAGGAATTGACCTTGACCAGTCAGCAGAGTTTTGCGGTCGAAAATATTGAAGATGTTTACCGCACCGGTCGGGTCTCTATGAGATCGAACGATCTGCAGGGTCCGCTTTCAATCGCCTGCGCGGCCACGATCGAGACTACTCCCGGTCGGCGTAAAGGTCGCCTTGTAACGGTCGGTGACTCCGATTTTGCCTCGAATGCTTATTTCGGTAATCAGGCCAATGGCGATCTCTTTATGAATATGATCAGCTGGCTCCTGGCCGACGAAGACCTGATTTCGATTCGTCCCAAAGATCCGGAAATTCGCATGGTAGATATGACCCCCGGTCAAACCAAAACCGTCATGTGGCTGACTGTTATAATTCTGCCGGCGATTGCCTTTGGAGTGGCCATAATGGTTTATGTCAGGAGGAAATAAGTTATGAAAAAAGGTCAATCGATCCTGATCTTATTCGGTATATTCGTCGTCCTCTTCGCGGTTATCTATTTCTTTGAAATCAAGGGGGGCGAAGAACGCGAAAAGAAGAGCAAACTGGCGAGCCAGCTCTTCAAGGCCGAGAAAGACAGCGTCAATCGACTCATCCTGACAACGGAGAATTCGCATATCGTCTGTGAGAAGAAAGACTCCGACTGGATTATCACTTCACCAATCCTGACCCAGGGCGATGCCCAGAGTATTGAATCCAACCTGAGTTCGATCCTGAACGCCAGTATCGAACGCCAAATCGCCGATTCTGCCGCCGATTTGAATTTATTCGGCTTACTGGAACCGCGCGGTCAGGTGCAGATAATTATCAATGACGGCAAACATACCACCCTGATGGTCGGCGACGAAAATCCGACCGGTACGCTGATTTTTGTAAAATACCCGGAAGATCGGGCGGTCTATACTACCAATAAATCCCTCTGGAATTATATAGATAAAAAGTTATTTGATCTGCGCGACAAGAAAACGATGCATTTCAATGTGGATGAAGTCCGTAAAATCACTCTGACTTCTCGCACTAAAGGCACGGTCAGGCTCGAGAAAATCTCCGGGAAGTGGCAGATTACCGCGCCGGTCAATCTGGCTACTAACGAGAGCGAGGTTAAATCCCTGCTGAGCCGTCTGTCGAACGGAACAGCCAAGAGCTTTATTGACGAAAAACCGACTGATTTGAAAAAGTATGGCCTGATGAAGCCGGCCATCAAGATCAATCTGGAAATCGGCGAGAGTTTAGCTAGTACCAATTTCAGCGTAGGCGATACGGCGGCCAGCGACGGCGGCGGCTTCTATGCCAAGGAAGAAACTCGTCCGCCCGTTTTTACCATCGAAAAATGGACTAAGGACGGTCTCGATAAAAGCGCCTTCGATTTGCAGGATAAAAAAGTGCTTGGCTTTGACGGCGAAAAAGCCGATCGTATCGTCTGGGAAATTGCGAATCAGGAATACACCGCGATCCGGGTCGATTCGTTGAACTGGATGGTCGTCGCGCCGGAAACTTTGCAGGTCGATCAGAACCTGATGAAGCGGTGGCTGGAAGCTCTGCGCGATCTCAGCGTCGATGAATTGGAAACCTATCAGCCGCAATCCCTGGTAAAATACGGCTTGGATTCACCTTACCTGCAACTGACACTGTTCGATCAAAAAAATACCATCGGCACTATTCTGGTCGGCAAGGAAATCGCCGAAAAGTATTGTTTCAAGACCGCTCAATATCCGCACGTTTACCGCATCCGGAAGAATACTTTCGATCGCATCTATAAGAAACCAGAAGACCTGAAGGTCAAAACGGTTTCGGCGAACAGTTAATATTAGTAATTTGTATCAATCAACCGGCCGGGATGATAAACATTCCGGCCGGATTGTGGTGAATGGATTTTTATTATAAGACCTGAAAATTATCGATCTGATAAATCGGTAGTCATTAACTCACAATTCTTCAACTCTTCCCCCGATCTTTGTCTGCGAAGTACTTGCTGAGCAGGTAGAGGGTGGACTTTTCCTGTTCGGTCAAGCGATCGTAACCAGCGGAGTTGATTTTATCCAGGATGCGGTCGAGTTCCTCGCGCATGGTCGCTTCGGTCTCGTAAGAAAAGTTAGTTTGTTGCGAATCCTTTTGGCGTTTTTTCCGGTGTAGGTTAAGGTGCATGTTACGGAAGGGATTTTTGATTATAAGACGCGGCCAGTGCCAGTTGACCGAATGTGTCGGATGGCGCAGACAGGCAAGCAGTTTATATCTTGATAAGTAAAGATAACCGATTGCTAGTCCACCGAGATGCGTCAGATGGCTGATGTTGCTGACGGCCGGCGCCATCGTCGAAAAGAAAGTGATGACGACCATGATCATGACGAAATATTTTGCCTTGATCGGGATCAGGAAATAAAAGTAGATATAACGTTCGGGGAAGAGCATGGCGAAAGCCACCAATACACCGTAAATTGCCCCGCTGGCGCCTACTACCGGGATTTGCGAATGGGCACTGAACAGCATCGTGATCAGTCCGGAACCGATTCCGGTGATGAAAAAAAACTTGTAGAACTCGCGTTTACCCCACTGATTTTCAATCTCCATCCCGAACATCCAGAGCACGAACATATTCCAGAAAAGATGCCCGAATCCGCCGTGAATAAACATATAAGTGACCAACTGCCAGATAAAGCCTTTCGTCAGAATGGCGTTCGGCACCAGACCGAAGTTGAAGGAAAAGAAGCGCTGAGCCTGAAAAATCAGCATAATCAGGAAAACGGCTACATTTGCGATAATGATATTACGCACTGCCCCGCGGAATAATCGTGGGCGGATGAAATTGGTACCGGGCCGATTGGATTGGTAGTAATTGTAATAATTCATTTGGTTAATCTTTCCGATCGGACGATTGCCTGAATTGCGATAGAAGTTCCAGACTATTTAATTTAATCGGCAGATCGATCTGAAATGCCAGATAATTCACCAGAGCTTTGGCAATGGCTACGGATGCTGAATTTGCGGGCCCGATCGGCAATCCGTTCCGGATATTGGCTTTTTCAATTTGTCTGAGAAATTCAATTCCGCTGTCTGGAATAGAAAGAATCGATCGGTCATGAATTTTATTAGATTCGAGGTCGATCCTATAACCCATCAGAGAGGTCAGATTTAGAATAAAATATATAAAGGCATTAATGCTGTTATTGCGATTCATTTCCATGTAATCCAACGTATTCAGTACCAGTTCGAACAGCGATTCCTCTTCATGATGATCGTGAATGAACTTATCGAGACATTCCAGAATGGCAGTCGCTAAGATTGGCGGTTGAATTTCAGTGCAATTGTTTAAAAAGCTCCGGCTGGTTTCAATTTTACTAAGCGTCTGAATATCGCGGGTCGTTTTAAAATAGAACTGAACCTCCAGCAGACTTAATGGATCAAGATAACCGCGATAAGGACTTTTCAGATTACGGGCGCCTTTGGCGAGTACCGCAATCTTGCCGTGTGATTCGGTGAACAGACGTACTATCAGGCTGGTTTCCTGAAAGGGAATGGTCTTGATCACGAATGCGCGCGTTTGAATTATCGCCATGATTTTTATTCAGGTAGGATTAACGGGATTGGGCTGATTGTAGATTAGAGGTTTCAAAATGTAAATTTTAAAATTCAAATACCTAATTGACCTCAATTTTTTCGACTATTATTAACGATCAATGACTATTGAATGACAATCGTCTGACTACCGAATGACTTCCTCTTAATACGCCCGGGCGAAGACGACGCTTGTGTCGGCCGGTTTACCGGTATAAAAGCAGGTGCCCCTTTTTTTCTGTTCGAATGGGATGACGCGGATCGTAGATTTGGTTTCTTCCTGTATACGAGCTTCGTCACTGCTGTCGCCGGCCCAAAATGCCCGAACGAAACTACCTTTTTCGATTAACTCTTTGAACTGGTCATAATTTTCCGCGTCGAAGGTGTTATTTTCCTGGAAAGCCAGGGCGCGTTTAAACAGATTGGTCTGAATTTCTTCCAGCAGGTTTTTAATGATCGCCGGCGCATTGTCAACCGGGATAAACTGTTTACGTCCGGTGGATTCGTCATCGGTAGGATCGCGTCGCACTAAGACGATCTGATTCTTAGCCACATCCTTAGGACCGACTTCAAGGCGAATCGGGACACCTTTCATTTCATATTGATTGAATTTCCAGCCTGGAGTTTCCTGTTCGCGGTTATCGTAATGGCAGCGAATCTGCTCGGCTTTTAAACCGGTCGTGAGTCGGGTGACGAGTTCATTGATCTGGCTTTTTTCGGTATCGCTTTTCCAGATCGGTACGATCACGACCTGATAGGGCGCGATATGAGGCGGCAGTATCAGTCCTTTATCATCGCCGTGAGCCATGATCAGGCCGCCGATTAAGCGCGTGCTGATTCCCCAGCTGGTGGCATAGACATATTCGAGCTGATTGGCTTTATTCAAAAAGGTAACGTCAAAGGCTTTGGCGAAATTCTGACCGAGATTATGGGTTGTTCCGGCCTGCAGGGCTTTTTTATCACCCATCATGGCCTCGATGGCGTAGGTATGCACCGCACCGGCGAATTTCTGTGATTCGGTTTTGCGTCCGACGAGCACTGGCATGGCGAGGTAATCTTCGGCGATCTGGCGGTAAATTTCCAGAATGCGGCGGGCTTCCTCTTCCGCCTCTTCGGGAGTAGCATGCGCGGTGTGACCTTCCTGCCAGAGAAATTCGGTCGTACGCAGAAAGAGGCGGGTCCGCATTTCCCAACGGACGATATTAGCCCATTGATTAATGAGAATCGGCAGGTCGCGGTAACTGCGAATCCATTTTTTATAGGCGGCCCAGATGATTGTCTCGGAAGTCGGGCGCACGTACAGAGGTTCATCGAGTGGCTTGCCTCCACCGATGGTCACGATGGCGCATTCGGGGGCGAAACCTGCCACATGTTCAGCTTCGCGTTTCATGTAACTTTCAGGAATGAACATCGGGAAATAAGCGTTGACATGACCGGTTTCTTTAAAAAAACTATCGGCAATGTCACGAATTCTCTCCCAGATAGCATAACCATAAGGGCGGATGATCATGGTGCCTTTGACCGGGCCGTATTCGGCCATTTCGGCTTTCAGGACGACATCGGTATACCATTTGGCATAATCTTGACTGCGCTTTGTAACACTAATTGACACGTTGAATTCCTTAATTAACTTCGTTGTTTTTCTCTTTAAAACCGATCCGATGGAAAGGATTGACAATACTGGTGCATATGTTGTAAAGATGCGCCGCCACCCGTTTCAGGAAACGAGCATACAGTGCCAGAGTAACGGCATCGGAAACGCTTAGCTGGCATTCACCTTTTACCAGAGTATTGGTCAGGATAGCACTGTCGCACGAAACATCTTTGTACTGGTTAACGACCTGCCGCGCCAGATCAACATCTGATTCAGGAAAGGCTTTAATCGTCCAGTCGAAAAAGTCCTTAACCCGTTTTTCGATACTGACTACGGTCTCTTCGAAAACGCCGGCATGCAGGGTCTTCTTATGCAGGATTGCCAGATCGGCGATGTTTTTGGTATAGTCGCCGATGCGCTCAACGTCATTGACAACGCTGGTCAGAGTCAGTCCGGAAATGATCTCACTCTTTTCGGAAATCATCAGATGCGTCACTAATTTTTTGCGAACGTCCCGCTCCAGTTTATTGATGGTCTTATCGTGCTGATAAATGTCCAGACGCAATTCACCGGTATCACTTTCGCGCAGGGACCAAATTGACTCCACGAACATCTCGCGAGTCTTCAACAACATCTTGAGAGCCTGATCTAGAGTTTCAGCCGTCAAACTCTTCTTCTTCCAGATTTTTAAAAATTCGGTAAACATAACTACCTCGTTAGAAAGATAAATATTATTGGTATAATAAAGAATACGGTTACAACATATAGAATTGCATAAAGCCGGTTTTTACGTGTCAAACGCGCTAAAGTTTTTGACAGGGTAATGGGAATTTTGGAAAGTGGTAGAAAAATACAGGCGCCCAATGAATTGAATATCGTATGGGCGAAAGCGATCGTGATAGCACCGACCGAATTGGTCGCTATGGCGGCCAGAAAAGCGGTAATGGTTGTGCCTATATTGGCTCCAATTGTATACGGAAAAATCTTCTTTTGGGACAATACTCCGGCGGCCGCAAGCGGAACGGCCAGGCTGGTTGTGATGGAACTGCTTTGAACGGTAGCGGTCAACACCAATCCCAGGAAAAAGGACCGGAATGAATTTTTGAAAATGTACTGATCGAAAAAAAGCTCGACTTTTGCCAGCACGAGTGATTTGATTACTTTTACTAAATAAGTCAGGGCAAAGAACAGAATAACCATAGCTATCAGGAAATTGATCCAAAGGTGATTAGGAAATAAATCTATGACCGAGTGAGCCACCGGCGTCAGGATTTTTCCCAGAGGATTAATAATCTTAAGGCCTCCGATATTTTCAAAAATAGTGGCAATGAAACCGGATCCGATGCCCAGAATATTAAAGAAGTATTGAAGCGGAAAAATAATGATGACAGTCAGGATGTTGAAAAAATCATGCATGGTAGCGACGGCAAAAGCGCGTTCGAATTCGTCTTTCTTCCCGATGTGTCCCAGAGAAACCAGAACATTGGTTATAGTAGTACCGATATTTGCCCCCATTACGATTGGAATAGCCAGGTCAATAGTCAGAACGTTTCCCGCCACCATACTGACTACTAATGAAGTTGTCAGAGATGAACTTTGCACGATCGCCGTGCACAATAAGCCGGCAAATACGCCAATGAATGGGTTAGACACACTGTGCATTATTTTTTGGGCGAAATCCTGACCCATCAATTTAAAGGTATCGCCAATCAAAGTGACACTTAAGAGGAAAAGATAGACTAAAGCCACGATCGCCAGCCCTTTAGCTAGTCCGATCCAGTATTTTCTCTCCGCTAATATCATTCGGATCCTTTTAATATATGAGGGATTATCAAAAACTCGGTGCGAAATTTAGAAAAAAATCGGCTAATAACCGCATATTTAAGATAAGTTCTTTTAAGTGCTTATAAGTGCTGATAAGTCCTGATAAGAAATACCTAGAACTGCATACCGGTGTTACTCTTCTTAAAAGTGTAATTAGTCTCAAGCGTTCTTAATAGTACTTAAGAGCACTTATCATTACTTAGTAGTACTTCCTCAGGCCACTGGCCATTGTCAAAAGCCTGCTGAATTCCCAATAATTTTTGGGTATAGGGATGGGCTGGTTGGTCGAGAATGGTTTGAGGTGTACCCGTTTCTATAATCCGACCGGAGTGCATGACGATTACCCGATTTGCGATCGCAGATAAAAAATGCAAATCGTGGGTAACCATAAGTATGGTCAAGTCCGAATTGGCTTGCAGACGTCGCATCAGGTCGAAGAATTCCTGGCGTGCGATACTATCCAGGGCGGTCGCCGGTTCATCGACAATCAGAATATCCGGTTGACCCGCCAATGCCAGCCCCAGGGCAATCCGCTGGGTCTGACCTCCTGATAATTCGTGGGGATAGGAGCGGGCAATTCTCTGCGGCTCATCGAATCCCACCAATCCCAGGAGTCGGATGATTTCTTTCTGGTTGGAATTAAATAAGGCGTCCCCGATCTGGCGTTGAATTTTCAATACCGGGTTCAAGGTCAAGGTCGGTTCCTGAAAAAGCAGACCGATCCGATGCCCGCGGATTATTTTCATTTCATTTGGTCTACTCGGGTCGAAAGAGGTCTTCGTACCATCGGTATTATTCAATTCCAGAATTCCTTTAATCTTGAATTTCGGGCTGAGTAAACCCAGTAAAGTCTTGCAGAGGGTTGATTTACCGCAACCGGATTCACCAATAATGGCAGTCAATGTTTTTGGTAACAGCACAAAATTAATATTCTCCAGAATCTGCCGTGAACCGGCTTCGGTTTGCAGAGTAACTGATAATTGCTTGACACTAAGAATCGGCGTATTCATTGTGGTAATATTCCGGCCCGGAGGACCAGCTCCCGGGTATACTCATTGTGGGGTGCTTTGAAGATTTCCGTGACACTGCCGGATTCGATAATTTTTCCGGATCGTAAAACGAGAATTCTATCAGCCAGCAAGCGCACGGTCATCAGATCGTGTGAGATTAATAAATAGGTCAGATTGTGAGAATTTTTCAATTGGCGCAGTAGAGACATCAACTGGGCCTGGTGCAGAGTATCCTGGGCGGAAAACGGCTCATCCAGAATCAGAAAATCCGCCCCGGTTGCTAGGGCGCGCGCCAGACATACTCGCTGTTTCTGTCCACCGCATAACTGGCGCGGAAAGGCACTGAAAATTTTTTCATCCAGACCAACTTTTACCATTAACTCCCGCAGGGATGTTTTACGTTGGGATTTTGGCAGGCTGTTTGGAAAACCGTCACCGATCGCCTGACCGACGGTCATCTGCGGATTCAGAGCCGCGCCGCAGTCCTGGAAAATTGGTTGAATCCGGGCGCGATATTGCCGGTATTGGGTATTTGATAAGTTATTAATATTCTCTCCGGTGAATTTGATCTCACCCGTAGTTGGTTTTACGAAACCTAGAATCGCCATGGCGAGCGAGGTTTTACCACTGCCGGACTGACCGACAATTGCCAGCGTTTCACCCTGATGGACGCTGAACGAAATATTGTTCGCCGCAACCTGAGCAACGATTTTATCACGATTAAAGAGTACACCGCGGGAATAAGTAATTACCAGATCGACGACATTTATAAGTGGTTGCGAGACTTTTTCCATCATGTTATAATTTTGATTCGTCGCGTAATTGTTTCAGACCATCGCCCAACAGATTGAAGCCGATCACGGTAATCACTATCAGCAGACCGGAAATCGTTGCGATCCACCAGGCGCCGATTGGATCAAGGCGCCCCTGGCTTAGAATCGTTCCCCAGCTGGCAGACGGTTCCTGGGTTCCCAGACCGAGAAAACTCAGACTGGATTCGATGATTATTAAGGTACCTACCAGAAGAGTGGCACTGGTAATGACAATCCCGAGCAGATTAGGTAAAATGTAAGTTCGGGCAATGCGCCCGTGGCTTAAACCGAGGGCTATCGCGGATTTGACATAGAGTGATTCCCGGATTGCCAGAGTTTCGGCGCGTACCAAACGGGCCGTTTCCATCCATGAGAAAAGGGTCAGAACTATTACAGTAGACCCGAAGCTGGTTCGGCAGATTCCGGCAATCAGTAAAACGGCAAAAAAGCGCGGAAATCCCATGAAAATATCAACCGTCCGCATAATTATACGATCGGTCCAACCGCGTAAAAATCCGGCCATCAAGCCCACCAACGTTCCACCAAAGATCGCCAGAAAAGTCGCACATAGTGCTAAACCGATAGTAATGCGACTGCCGTATATCAAACGACTAAACAGGTCGCGCCCATAAAAATCCGTGCCACATAGGTGTTGCCAGGAAGGTGCCTGTAGAACTTGATTGAGATTTTGCCTGATCGGATCATAAGGCGTCAAATATACGCCGGCTAAACCAACGAAGAATATCGGGAGAAGGATGATGACACCCCAGCGGCAATTGTGATTTCTCCAGATCGATTTGAAAGTCGAGCTCATTTTTAAGTGCGTTTTATTTCCCGTATGCGCGGATCTACCAATTGATAAACCAAATCAGCCAGAAAATTACCCAGTACGACGGCTGAAAATGCCAGTATGCTGGCAGTCAGAATTACCGGATAATCGCGCGCCATCACCGCATCGGCCATTAATCGTCCTATTCCCGGTAGACTGAAAACGACTTCAAGTACGACGGCTCCGCTAAAAAGAAGCGGAACACTCATGCCGATCAGACTGATTTGGGGCAGGAGCGCGTTAGGTATGGCGTATTTAAAAATAATTTTTCTCTCATTCAATCCCCGCGCCCGGGCAGCAGTAATGTATTCTGAGTTTAGATTCTCCGTTAAACTGGAACGCATATAGCGATAATACAAACCCGACAAAGATAAACCGAGGGTAAGAACCGGAAGTAGCAGGTGCCGGGTATAATCCACAAACTTCTGCCCGCCAGACAATTGATCGTGAAACAGCGAAACCATCTGGCCAGTTGGCAACCAGTGCAGTTTGACGGCGAAAAGACTAAGCAATAATAATCCTAACCAGAAAGACGGCATCGAGTAGAAGAAAAACATGATACCGGTTGTGAACCGATCACTACAGGAATCAGGTCGAGTAGCAGAGTAAATGCCAAGCGATATGCCACTGATTATCGCGATCAGTAAAGCCAGACCGCATAAAAGTAACGTCGGTCCCAGCGCTTGCCAGACCAACTCCCCTGCCGGCTGACCGTTGGCCAACGAATGTCCGAAATTAGCATGTAAAAAAACCTGATCGAGCCAAAGGAAATATTGTGTTATGAGAGACTTATCGAGACCGAATCTCTCAATCATTTTTTGCTGGACTTCCGGTGATGAATTCGGATTTAAAAATCTTAGAGTCGGATCGCCGGGTGCCAGATGAATGATAAAAAAAGTCAGTGAGATTCCGAGGAATATCACCAACGCCAGTTCGCCCAAACGCTTAAGAAGGTAATGCCCCATCAGCAGGTCATTTTGTGAATGATCGATCGAGATCGGTTTGTTCGGCGGCCGGGATCCACCAGTCCTCGACATTGTTGTACATTCCCCGGCGGTCAATTATAACATCCCGAAAGCGACTGTGAATAGCCGAGCATTCCATTTTATAGTACAACCAGGTATAAGGTAAATCGGTCGACAGAAGAGTCGCAATTTTATCCCATATCTGCTGAGCCGAGTCGGGATCAAGAGTGACCCGCACTTTTTCTTCCAGCGAATCGAAGGCAGAGGAATAATAACTCGTAAAGTGGAACGGTTGGAAAAAGGAACTACTGTGAAAAAGTGGAGCCAACTCCATTTTCAGACCGACTGACCAGCCGAACAAAATAGCGTCAAAATCACGAGCTGGAATGATACGATTGATAAAATAGCCCGGATCGACTATCCGCGATATCATTTTGACACCGATGGATCTAAACTGTTCCTGTAATAATGTCAGAACATGCTGGCGCCGGATGTTGCCGGAATTTGTAACCATTTCAAAATTGAATTCGCGACCGTCTTTTTCCAGGATTCCGTCACCGTCCACATCTAGCCAGCCTTCCTTTTTTAAAACCTTCTGAGCCTTGGTCGGATTATACTCCCAGTCGCGATTGGCCTGAGGATTGTAAGCCCATAGAATCGGTGGTATCGGTCCGTTCATTGAGATAGCCTGGCCTTCGTTGACGATTTTTGTAATGCTGGTGCGATCGATTGCCATAGTCAAGGCCGCTCGTATAGATTGATTCCCGAATAAATTGTGCGGAACCAACCATTGATTAAAGACCAATTTCTGATCGGCTGGAAGTTTAGATAATTTTTGAAAGCATCGAGGCTCAACCAGATTCCAGCCGATGAAATCGAATTGACGACCAAGATAATTAATTGGACGCATGGGAGTTTTCTTTTTCTTCCACAGGTCTTGCAGGCGGTTGAAATCGGCCGGCAGTAATCCTTCCGCCAGATCGATATCACCGCCCAGTAATTGCTGGTAGAGGCTGACATTATCCGGAATAACTTTAAAGACGACCCGCGACAGAAACGGTCGGTTTTCGATATAATAGGCAGGATTTTTTTCCAGGATGATGAACTGCTGAGGACGCCACTCGGAAAACCGGAAGGGCCCGCATCCGATCGGATGTCGATTAAAATCACATTCAAATAACTGCGATGGTGGAATATTGCGTAGTAAATGCTCGGGAACAATCTGACCTTCGACGGCATCCATCAACATCGTTGGAGAAGGACTCTTGAACTGGAATATCACGGTGGAATCATTTTCGATAGTCACACCGACGATATTTTGTTTATAGCTGATTCCATCCCATCCAAGGGCCGGATCGACACAAAGTCGATGGGTGAAGACGACATCTTTAGCCGTAAAGGGCTGACCATCGTGCCAGGTCACGTCAGTACGCAGATAAAAAGTGATCTTTAATTTGGTCGCATCGATTTTCCAGGATTTTGCCAGAACCGGCCGGTAAGTTGTCAGGTCGGTGTTGATTTCAGCCAGTGATTGAAAAAGCAGACTGATGACATTCCGGGCCGTCTGGGATAAAGCCGTCAGGGGATTAAGACTTTCCGGTTCGACGTTGAGAGCCGCAACCAGTACTCCCCCCGGATTGATTACGTCGGACGTTAGCGAGCTATCGGAAGATTTTCTTACGCGGTCACATTGGGAAAATTGAAGAGAAGCAATAAGAAGAATTACTATGACATACAAACATCTGTGTATCATTTTTCGGAAAGATGCTTGATTTTAGCCGCCGATTCTGAAATGATATATATGATTTTCTCGACAGAGAATGGTTTGTTTATTATATAATCTATAATGTTATGGGTGTTTTTTTCATCGAGGTTCAGACCCCAGCCGGACATCATGACGACCAATGTTTTGGGATTAAGAGATTTAATCTGAGCGGCCATATCGAGTCCATTCATGTCCGGCATACCCAGATCGGTTAACACGATATCATAGTGATTTTTCTTTATATTATCGAGAGCCATAAGAGCTGAGGAATAGGTTGTAACTGTATGTCCGAGTTCGGTCAGCAATTCTTTCATTATCTCGAGAATGTACTCTTCATCATCGACGACCATAATGTTACAGGGGACAATCTGGTTATTCTTTTGTAAAGTGCTCTTGGCAAGTGGTTTTTGAGCCAAGGTTAGTAACAAACGAATGGTGGTACCCTTGCCTACCTGACTATTGATAATGATTTGTCCTGAATGCCGTTTAATAATACCCCATACCTCACTCATACCCAGACCGGTTCCGAGTACGCCCTTGGTGGAGAAGAACGGATCGAATATTTTATCACGAACTTCTTCAGTCATGCCAATTCCGGTATCTTTAAACTCGATAGCGACCTGACTATTTCGGCTATAGGTCTTGATCGATAGAACTCCGCCTTCCGGCATGGCGTCTACGGCGTTGAAAATGATATTGGTAAAAGCATTCCGCAAATCGGATGAATCACCGTAGATGTAGAGATCCTTTTCAAGGTCGAGAATAGGTTCAATCAGAATACCTTTAACTTTGGCGGCAATATCCCATTTTGGGCGCGTGATTTCAAGAACTTCATGCAGGAGTTTATTGAGTTCGATGACTTCGTCGAGGCGTCCCTCTTTCGGGCGCGAAAATTCTTGAATTTTGCGAACCTTGGAGGCTCCATCCAGGGCGGATTTTTCAATCATATCGAGACTGTTCAAGATCAGAGGATCCATTATCTGTTTCTTCAGGAGCTGAATCCGTCCAAGCACAACCGTCAAAACATTGTTAAAATCATGCGCTACTCCGGAACTGATCTGGCCTAAGGCTGACAGTTTTTTTAACTGCGCCGATTTTTCTTCAATCTCCCGACTTTTCGTGACATTTCGACAGGTAATGATAAATGACTCGATCTGACCATCTGTTTTTAATACCGGATAAGTGCGTTCTTCGAAGAATTCGCCAAAACGCTCATCATATTTGACCAAAGGAATAATTGCGCCACTTTTTAATGTATCGGCTAGCGGGCAATCCAGACAGGGATGGTTATAGGACCGCAAGATTTCAAAGCATTTCTGCCCAACCAGCTTTTCACCCTGACCGTACACGATATCGGCGGCGTGATTCGATTCATTGATAGAGTAATCACTGTCGCAAAGAAAAATAGAATCGGTAATTTTGTCGAAAATGAATTGGTATTTATCCATTTCTTCCATCATTTTTTAAAAGAATATCGCCCATCTTTACGGGCGATAAGTTACTAAAAACAAAATTTAAAGGCTATAATCTAATTAAGCCCGACTATTTTCGGCTTTTTAATCGATCAATATGTTTAAGCACTGTTTTTATTTTTTCGTCAGCCTCAATCTTCTCGTAGCAATCCGCGGCTAACTTGAGAGACTTGAGAGCATTGGGATAATCGTCAATTTCCTCAAATAAAAACCCCATTTCGACTAAAGTTTCGGCCAGATTGTGGAAATTGTTTAACTCTTCATTTATTCGCCGGCTATTTTCGAAAAATGAAAGAGCTACATCGTAGTCCTTGTTCTTACGATTGATCATACCCATAATTTTATAGGCTTCGGCAACACTTAAGCGATCCCCGATTTCGGTAAACATGACAAAGGCTGAGGTAACGAATGCAGTTGCGGAGGTAAGATTACCATCAAGGTAAAAGAATTCTGCATCGAGAAGATAGGCCAGGCCTTTCTGATACTTATTTTTCGTTATCTCAATTAATTCAAGCGCCTTTTTAAGATTTTCCCGCGCCTGGGTGAGGTCGTTTTTATTTCGATACGCGATAGCGAGATTGAGATGAATGTAAGTATGATTGACTTTTTCTTTTTGAATGCCGTCGATTTTTAATGCGGATGCGTAATTTTTGATTGCCAAATCCCATAAACCCCTGACGGCATAAGTATTGCCTAAATTCATGTGAGTATTCATTAGAGTAATATTGTCGTGCGCCGTCTGGGATAATTTGATAGCCTTCTTAAAAAGCATAATACCCTGATCAATTTGGTTGAGTTGCACTTTAATATTTCCATGGGCATTAGTGACCATCGCAAGAACTTTAGGATTTTGGATATTTTTGTAGTACTTAAGGCTTTTTGTAAAATCGTTATCAGCTGTTTTGAAATCGTTCTTAATAAAAGTGATATTTCCAAGTTTGAAGTAGGCCGCTGAAAGCATCTCATAATCGGCAAATTTTTCGAAGCGGTCTGTGATCTGTTTGAGAAGACTCTCAGCTCTATTTAATTCGCCATAATTAACCGCAGATTCAGCTACTTCATATAAATATTTTAGATATTTGTTTTCATCCAGACATTTACGGGCATAATGAATAACGGTATCGTAATCAACATCACGATAGAAAGCTTCTTTTTGGCAAGGTTCAAATTTTTCCGGTAAAACATCTTCCCGCCAAATATTATGCAGGATCCGTTCGCGCGCGCTCCTAAGATTCGTGATTTTTTCGATGTATTCCTGCCCGCAATATTTAACGCCAAGATTTACAATATCATTAATAAATGCTTTATTCATAGGCTGTAAACTCTATTATTGAACATTTAATACTAGAATCCCCATCCCCAACGCGTAAAATGATCGGTGTTGAAGGAGACGGTTCTAAAATAATAATTTATGGTCAGAGTGGAATGATCAATTGGATACCAGGTCTCACCATCTTGAGAGTAGTAAATCTCGAAATTTCCGTTTTGAATATCACTTGGGGTGATGTCTAAAAATGCCCAGCTTAAAGTTACCGTGACCGGTTGCAGGAAATTCATACTGGGGAGAAATTCCATAAATAGAGTATTAACCTCCTCCGTTTCCTCTTTTACGACCTCGACTGTAAAATAGGTCCTGGATTCAATTGCCCCGGCTGGGAAATAAGCATAATTACCAAGGGTTTTAAATCCACCGACATATCCTCCCCGTTCTGGAAAAATCCAGCCTCCGGTGTAACCACGCTTGGCTAAATCATCTAGTTTTTCTGCATATTCTGCCGTTGGTTTTATCCAGTTAATCTGATCTTTCGCGAGACCAGCGACCTGCAGGGTTTCTTCTTCTGAGGAGCCGACTATTTCCTTTTCACAGGCGCAAAAAAATGCCATGCTTATTAGAAAAAGACAGGCTATTCCTCCAACTACCATTTTTTTCCGCATTTTTCGCCTCCGCACTTAAAAAATTCAAAATAGTATAAACAACTCCCTAATGTACACAAATTTTGTACCATATTCCGTTTAAAATCAGACTTGATAATGATTAAATAGTGTACTCCGCTTCCTAAAATATTTGACTAAACTACTGATATTTCTATACATGGAAAAGTAGACAGTTTTTAAAAATAATTTTTATTCCATTACTTCTGCAAGAGTGCAAACTCATTGTTTACAGATTGGAAATCGTTCGGTTTGGGTAAAACCGACCACCACCCGGTTGATTTGAACCAGTTTTTGCATCTTCATACAAATAGTTTCATTTAACTTTGGCCGTGATGAATACCGTACTTCCGCATTCGGTACTTAAAAGTCTCTCGTGAGATTTTCAGAAGTCGGGCAGCTTTCGACTGATTTCCATGCGTCGAAATAAGGGCGTTTTCGATCAGGGCTTTTTCGATTTCTTTAAGTGAAATGCCATCCAGTGGAAGGATGAAATTTGAAGAAGAGGTCAGGAAATTAATATTCTTGTTGTTATCCAGTTCGACAATCTTGAAATTGTTTAAGGTAACCTTGTTGTTGTTTTCGAATAATATCGCCTTTTCGATCGCATTTCGGAGCTCACGGACATTGCCTGGCCAGGTATATTGGGTCAGCAGTGACTTTACGTCATCAGAGTAACCCTGAATATTTTTCTTGAACTCGCGGTTATAAATCATTAGGAAAAAATCGGCCAGTTCTAGGACATCGCCGTTTCTTTCACGTAAGGGCGGTAAGGTGACTGCCGCGACATTCAGGCGATAGTACAAATCTTCACGGAAGGTTTTTTTCTTGATGGCCTCTTCTAAATTACGGGAAGTTGCGCTGATTATGCGGGTATCGACGCGAATTTCCTGGGTGCCGCCGAGCCGCCGGAAAGTCTGCTTTTCAATTACTTTGAGGATTTTTGCCTGTAGACCGATGGCCATGTCACCGATTTCGTCCAAAAAAAACGTTCCCTGATGAGCCAGCTCAAGTAAGCCCTTTTTTCTGTGCTTGGCATCGGTAAATGCACCCGGTTCATAGCCAAATAGTTCGGCTTCCAGCAGATTTTCGTTGAAGGCTGAACAGTTGATATCGATAAAAGGTTTATTGGCCCGATCACTCTGGTAGTGAATAGCCTTGGCGACCAACTCTTTGCCGGTGCCGGTTTCACCTCTTATTAGTACGGTGGTTTTGGAGGTTTTAGCGACCTGTTCGATGAATTTATAGACTTCCTGCATGGGCGGGGAATCGCCCACAATTTCCTCCTTATCGGAGTACTGACTCCGCCGCCGCAGAAAGGCGATATGATCATCTTTTATCTTACTATCAATTACTTTTTGTACTATTACAGATAATTCGTCTAAGATAAATGGTTTACAGATGTAATCGTGAGCCCCAAGTTTCATAGCCTTGACGGCGGAGCTGACGTCGCTGTTACTGGTAATAATCACGATCGGAACTAAGAGGTTTTGAGCATTTACTTTTTGGAGAAACTCGAATCCGTGCATACCCGGTAAATTCAAATCCAACAGGATTAAATCCGGTTCGTATTGGTTAAGATGTGCAAGAGCCTCTTCTGCAGTGATGAAAGCAAAAACCTCATGTCCATCTGATTCAAGCGAATCCTTAAGCAGGGTCCTAATTCCCACATCGTCGTCAACGACAATAATCGAAGCCATAATCCTTTACTATCTTTTTACACTCTGTTCAAGTTTATTACTCAAATAGATTAAAAGCAAATGGTGGTTTATTAATTAGTGTTTTGTAGAAAAAACTTTCCTAACTTTTGGCAGTTTTAGGATATTTAATTAAGGGGAGAAATTTATAACTGGTTCCAAATATGAAATCTTCTGAATGGTTTGACGTCATTTTAATTGGCGCCGGGCCGACTGGACTTTTTGCGGCTGAAACCCTGGCCGGGAAAGGTCTGTCGGTTCTGGTCCTGGAACGGGGAGCGGAGCCTCTCAAGCGCCGCGACATGAATTTCGGGATTGGCGGAGCAGGAGCTTTTTCCGATGGTAAATTGAATTTAACTCATCGGATCGGTGGAGAACCCGATAGCTTTGGTCGAAGACCGGATGAAGTCGAGGAATTGATCCGGCAAATCGATGATGTATTTTCTTCTTTGGGTGTGACGGGTGGATATTCCGGTGAAAATGGTGAGAGTTACCAGGCTTTGTTGCGGGCGGCGCACGCGGCCGGAGTAGAATTTATTTTTGCTAAACAGCGTCATATCGGGACCGATCGTCTGCAGAACATTATTCAGAACTTTTATGAACGACTGATCGCAAAAGGTGTTCGCTTCTTACCAAATACTTTGGTTGAAAAAATTAGTAAGCGCGCCGAATTATTTAAATTGACCTGCAAAGACAAGGTCTATACCACCCGGGCGGTGATTGCGGCACCCGGTCGGGCCGGAGCCTACTGGTTGCGCGAACAGGCACACCATCTTGGAATTCATACGATGTACGGGCCGATTGACGTCGGAGTGCGGGTCGAGTTTCCGGATGTCATTTATCGTTCGGTCGCGGCCGTAATGTACGATGCCAAGTTCAGGCTTTACACTAAATCATATGACGATCTTGTGCGCACGTTCTGTACGAATCCGAGTGGTTATATCGTGGCTGAAAAATACGACGATTTTGTGCTGGTCAACGGCCATGCCAAATGGAACTCAAAAACCAATAACACCAATTTTGCCTTACTGTCACGCGTAATGTTAACCGATCCGGTTGAAGATACAACCAAATATGGTCGTGACATCGCGCGTTTGGCAACCACGATCGGAGGTGGCAAACCGATCATACAGCGTCTGACCGATTTTGTTTCAGGCCGACGTTCGACCTGGGAGCGCATCGGTCGTTCGGCCACGATTCCGACTTTAAAAGATGTGACTCCCGGTGACATTGCCATGGCTTTTCCGCACCGCATCGTGACCAACCTGATCGAGGGACTTAAGGTGTTAAACGAGATTATTTCTGGTCTGATATCCAATAATACTTTACTTTATGCTCCGGAAATAAAATTCTACGACACTAAATATAAGGTGACGCCAAACTTGGAGACTACTCTTAAGAATTTCTTCGTGGCAGGCGATGCCAGCGGACATAGTCGCGGTATCGTCTATTCTGCTGTCACCGGTATTTTCGCGGCTCAGGGAGTTTTAAAAAACCTGAGTAAAGTAAAAAGTCATTAATTGATTGTTGAACGAACCGACTCTTACCAAACACTCAAACCGACTGCTCTCACTGGATGCATTCCGGGGAATAACCATAACCGGAATGATTTTAGTTAATAATCCGGGAACCTGGCAAGCGGTTTATCCACCCTTGCGGCATGCCATCTGGAATGGTTGGACACCGACCGATTTCATTTTTCCGTTTTTCCTTTTTATTGTCGGAGTGGCGATTGTTTATGCTTTTGCTAACCGTCAAGCTTCCGGCGTCACTTCTAAGGTTCTGTATTTAAAGATAGTAAAGCGCATGATATTACTGTTCATTCTCGGCCTTTATCTGTCGGCTTTCCGTGCTATTCCGCCACTGGTATGGAAAGTTTTCGGTGGGCTGTTCTTAATTTGCGGGGCGGTTTACCATATTATCCGCAATACTATCGCAATAGAGAAACAAATTGGTTATTTGAAAATTTGTAAATGGATAATGGCTATGCTGATTCTAATATCGTCACTCAGTGCCGTGCACGGCCTTGACCTTGCAACAATGCGTATTCTCGGCGTTTTGCAGAGAATTGCCATTACTTATTTTATCGCTTCGATCATTTTTCTTAATACCGGTATTAAAGGTCAGGCTTGGTTCGCGGTCGGATTTTTAACAATTTACTGGATAATCATGAAGGTGATACCGGTTCCCGGTCAGGGTGCGGGCAGGCTGGCATTAATGATCGATCCGATCACTCAACAGACTAGTATGGGAAATCTGGCCTGGTGGATTGATTCTCGTTTATTAGCCGGTCATACTTGGTCGGGCGCTCCGGTCGCAGGTTTCGATCCGGAAGGGATTTTAAGCACCATTCCCGCGATCTCGACGGTTTTAGGCGGCGTACTGACTGGTCACTGGCTGAGAACCGATAAGAACGATTATGAAAAAGTAAGCGGCTTGTTTGTTTTCGGAATAATCGCTCTGGTACTGGGCCAAATTCTGGCGATCTGGTTTCCGATTAATAAAAATCTCTGGTCTCCATCGTACGCCGTCTTTATGACCGGCATAGCTCTGTTATTTCTAGGTATATGTTACTGGTTGATTGATATTCATGGCTTTCAGAGATGGTCGCGGCCTTTTATTATATTCGGTTCGAATGCTATAACGGTCTATATATTATCTAGTCTGTGCGCCAGAGCTTTAATTTACTGGTGGAAGGTCACCGGCCCGGGAGGTCAGCCACAGGCATTGAAAACCTTCCTTTTTGAGAAATTTTTCGCCGTTTGGCTGACACCAGTTAACGCCTCTTTACTATGGGCTATCTGTTATGTATTAGCCTGGTATGGCGTGGTCTGGATTTTATACAAAAAGAGAATATTCATAACAATTTGACAATTCCTAGTAGTAAACAACTTATCGATAATAAGTATCTTGATTTAATCCGGCGGATTGTCGCAGATCCTATCGAGCGTGACGCCAAATTGCGGGCGATTTGCCGTTTTCTGAATGCCAATTTTAACGCTTTCGACTGGGTTGGATTTTATCTGAGTGATGAAGCTACTCAGGAACTGGTTCTGGGACCGTTTGTGGGCGCTCCTACCGAACATGTTCGCATCCCCTTCGGTCGCGGGATTTGTGGGCAGGCCGCGGTTTCGCTTAACACGATGAATATTGCCAATATCAGTAATGAATCAAACTATCTGGCATGTAGTCTGGATGTGCACTCGGAGATTGTTATCCCGATTATTAAGTCCGGAAAATTTTTGGGTGAGTTGGATATAGATTCACATCAGTCGGACCGATTTGGGCCTGCTGAGCAACGATTTTTGGAAAAAATAGTCCGGATTATAACGGTTATTTTTTAGGATAGGCAACTTTTATGGCAGGAATAGATTAAATTAAGCGGCGTTCTGGTAGAAATTTAAATTGGATGAACTAAGAAAAGATAAGGTTGAAATAAAAGAAATCATGCGTAAAATCACTGTTCCAGTTATAATAACTATCGTAGTACTCGGTTTTTTATTCATTTCACCCCTCGGGAAGTCGATCATCGCCTCCGGGAGTGATTTATACCAAAAACTGAATATATTACAGGATATTATCCGTATCATAAATGATAGTTATGTCGAGAATCCGGATTGGAATAAAGTTATGGAAGGTGCCTACCGGGGAATGTTAGAAGAACTGGATCCACATTCGGTTTATATCGAACCTAAGCAACTTGATGATCTTAACGAACAATTCAGTGGTAAATTTGAAGGGATCGGGATCGAATTTGATATTCTGGATGGTTATATCACGGTCATTTCACCGGTTGCCGGTGCTCCGGCTGAAAGAGCCGGCCTCGAAGTTGGTGATAAGATTACCAAAATCAATAGTGAATCGGCATATCGAATTTCACGTGATGATGTGCAGAAGAAATTACGTGGCCCAAAGAATTCAGAAGTAATCGTGACGATTCGTCGTCAGGGACAGGCCGATTTTGATGTCAAGATTATCCGGGATGAAATTCCGCTTTACAGTGTTTCGGCGGCCTTTATGATTGACGATAGTACCGGTTATATTTTCCTGAATCGCTTCAGCGGCACGACCAGCGATGAAGTCGAGCAGGCTTTAAGGAGATTGTCAGAAGAAGGGATGCAAGCCCTGATTTTTGACTTGCGTAATAATAGTGGTGGTTACCTAGAACAAGCGGTGGAAATCGCTGATAAATTTATCGGCGGTCGCCAAAAAATCGTCTATACCAAAGGGCGAATTTCGAATGCTAATGAAGAATTTTATTCGGGTAAGACTGAACCGTTTGAAAAAATACCGTTGGTGATTTTAATCAATCGTGGCTCGGCCAGTGCCAGTGAAATCGTGGCGGGCGCCGTACAGGATCTCGATCGCGGACTTATCGTCGGGGAAACCAGTTTCGGAAAGGGGCTGGTTCAGCGTCAATATCCACTGCGAGACGGTTCGGCTGTCAGGGTGACCATTGCCAGATATTATACCCCCAGCGGGCGATTGATCCAGCGGCCTTACGATGGAACGCTCGATGAGTACTATGATACTTTTAATGAAGAGAACCGTGATTCTCTATTAGCGATTGAGGATTCGGTTGCCAATCGACCGAAATTCAGCACCGTTGGTGGGCGGACAGTTTATGGTGGTGGCGGGATTACACCGGATTACTCGATGAAATATGATCGAGTTTTAACGAACGAAACTTATAAATTGCTAAGACATCCCGCGCGGGTGATCTTTGAGTATGCGTCTGATTTTGTAAAAAGGAATCGCGAATTGGCAGATAATCGTGAAAAGTTTAATAAGAAGTTTGAGGTAAGCGATAAGAACTTTGAATCATTTAAGAAAATGGCGGTCGCAAAGATCGGTGATCTGGACCTGATCCAAATTGACAAAGATAAAGAGTATTTAAAAATATTGATCAAAGCCGAGATTGCGCGCGGTTACTGGGGTTACAATGAATACTACAAGATTGTGCGTCTTTCTGATAATCAAGTGGCGGCGGCCCTTAATAGTCTAGCTGAAGCCCGAAAAATGATGCACAGCCGTTAATAATCAAATATCGACGGAGAATCTTATTGACTTTTTGAAAATATTGAATTAAAATAGCAAGAATTGTTAATTGATATACGAAATATATTTATGGAGGTAATAAAATAATGGTTGAACTGTTTATCAGAGGCGGACTTTTCATGTGGCCGATTCTGGCGCTGGCGGTTTTTGGCTTCATGGTTGCAATTGAAAGAATATACACTCTGACAAAAGCCTCGGTAATTACTAAGCGTTTTATTCCCAAAGTCCTTAAAGCATTAAAGGATGAAGGCGGGGTAGAAAAGGCGATTGAACTGTGCGAGAATACTCCCGGACCGATTGCTGAGATTTTCCTTGCCGGATTATCAAAAATCGACCGTGGAATGGATACAGTCGAAAAATCGATTCAGAGCGCCGGAACGGTCGAAATGGCCTTTCTGGATAAAGGCATGATCTGGTTAGCCACCGTTATAACGCTTGCTCCTCTCCTGGGATTTATGGGTACGGTTTCCGGTATGATCAATGCCTTTGATGCAATCGCCAGAGTCAACGATATGTCACCTGCCATCGTCGCCGCCGGTATTTCTGAAGCTCTTCTAACAACAATTTTCGGATTAATCATTGCCGCACCATTACAGTTGGCTTACAATCTATTCACATCCCGGGTTGACAGCATCGTCGTTGACATGGAAGAAAGCACCATGAATTTGCTGGAATCTCTTACTGTTTTAGATGCTAAAAAGGAGACATCCAAGTAAATGGCTCTGCTGAAAAAAAAGAAGACTCGCAAGGTCAGCATTCCCTCAGCATCTCAGGCTGATGTTGCCTTTCTTCTGCTTCTTTTCTTTATCTGCACTACCACGGTTGATGTTGATAAAGGCATTGGTTTGATTCTACCACCGGAAGGAGACGCTCCAATCGAAATATCCAAGAAGAATATCACGACAATTATTATTGATCCGCAAGGTAATGTCCTTATCGACAACAAAGAAGTTGATATTAAGAATATTCAGAGCATCGCTGAAAAATTACAATTAAATAATGATAAGATGATTTTTTCAGTCAAAACTCATCCGCGTTGTCGGTATGATAAGTATATTGCGGTACTGGATCAGCTCAAAATAGCCAAGGCCACCAGAATTTCAATTGCTGAGTAAGAGGTACATTGAATGGCTTTTAAACATAAAAAAGATATAAGCACTGAAGTTCCGACGGCATCCATGCCTGACATCATTTTTACTCTCACATTATTCTTTATGGCCACTTCGGTTATGCGTCAATATTCCGGTTTACCGGTTTTATTGCCCAAAGCCAAACAGATTGAAAAACTTTCTTCCAAGATTCACGTGACCCAACTCTGGGTTTCAAAAGAGGAAATGATATCAATTGACGGCAAACTGATGAAAGTGGAAAATATCCGGACGATTATGTATAACAAGCGCGTTCGGGATCCGCAATTGATCGTTTCTATTCGGGCTGATGAAAGGGTTAATATGGGCTTAATTAGCAGTATCCATAAGGAATTAAGATTGGCGGATGCTCTCAAGGTAAATTACTCCACCAAGACAGCTAGTTAAGGGTTTATGCTATGATATTAAGAAAAAAACCCGAGGCGACGTTAAAATTACATCAACCGTTAATCTTACGAGTAGGATTAGTCGTCAGTTTGGGATTAATTACTGCGGTAATGGTTGCTTTTCCCAAGTTCCAAAAGGGGGAAGTGACTCAACGTAAAGTCGATGTGATCATGGAAGTCACGAATATACCGGAAATCGAGCAGAAAATCGAAGCCGCCAAACCGCCCTCCCGACCATCTATACCGATCGAATCTGATAACGAAGATCTTTCCGAAGACATTACGATCGATGAAACGACTGATTTTGATTCCTATACTGCCTGGGATGCACCGCCACCACCCCCAGAACAACAGAATGGCGATGAAGGTCCCCGCGTCAGGTTTATTCCCTACGACGAGCCTCCCGAGCCTATGGGCGGTTTTGCTGAAATTCAGCGGAATATCGTTTATCCTGAAATTGCCCAAGAAGCCGGTATTGAAGGAACCGTGGTTGTCCAGGCCTTTGTGAATGAGTTTGGGGTCGTATCCGAATGTATCATTCTGAAAGGAATGCCTAATACCGGACTGGAAGAAGCCGCTATCGCCGCGATAAAAAAAACGCGCTTCAAACCGGCCAAACAAAGAGACCGTAATGTCGGCGTTTATATCTCAATCCCGGTGATTTTCAAACTGAAGACCTGATCGCGTAATTTCAAATCCTACCCTAGTTGGTGAAAAACCATTTCACCAAACAATACAGATGCACGATTTGATATTTTCATTCAGCTTCCCTAATATTGTTTTGAGAGATATTATAGTTGTCAGTTAAAACGGGAGAATAATATGGAAAAGAAAAATGACCTGAAAACCAAACAACCGCTGGTGATGCGGATAGCGTTGGTTATCGTACTGGGTGTAATTATAATTTTACTGGTGCTTTTTCCCCGTGTCAAAAAGAATGAAGTTGTAATGATAACACCCTCGATCGTCATTGAAACTGTTGTTACTCCAGTAACTGAAAATAAAGTCGAAACGTCCAGACTACCCACTCGTCCATCACTCCCCTTCCCTTCTGATGAGCCTGATTTATCTCCCGATATTACTCTAGAACCGATTACCTTTGGTACCTACAAACCTTGGGATAACCCACCGCCACCGAAGGAGGAACCCCGTCATTCCAGCCGGTTGGATACTTTTAAGGTATACGATAAGGCGCCTGAACCGATTGGTGGTTATGCGGCCATTCAGAAAAATTTAATCTATCCCCCGATGGCGCGAGATATCGGAATAGAAGGTAAAGTAATCATCCGGGCGTTTGTTAGTAAGGACGGTGAAGTCACCGAGTGCTCGGTTTTACAAGGCATGCCTGACACCGGCCTGGAAGAGGCCGCGATTGCCGCGATAAAAAAAACACGGTTCATTCCGGCTCAGCAGAGAGATCGCAAGATCGGAGTATACATCGCGATTCCGGTAGTTTTCAAACTGAAGTACTGAAATTCAAAAAAAGATAAGTTGAACAGGCGAAGTCAGATCTTCGCCTGTTTGCTTCTTGGCAGATAACTGGCCGGATTTAAAATATTTGATAATTTTGGACATTCTGTGTAAAATGGACGCGTTATTCTATAACAATGTCAGCCGAATCGATTGAATAAGACCGCCACTATAGAAAGATGTCCGGCCTATGCCATTACTTGGCAGAGCATCGAGGCGGTCGAGCGTTATGCCAAAAGTCGCTATCGCCATCTCGATCAAAAGTTGGTTTCATGGCGTGAGGGTCAAATTGTTGACAGCTTTTTGAAAAAATTAGCAGTAGAAAAATCTTCGGTACTTGACATACCTGTCGGTTATGGTCGCTTCACAGCGCACTTTTGGAAATATGGTTTTAAGGTTGTTAATGGCGATCTGAATCTGTTTGCCATCCTGTATCAAAGAAGCTGTCATCCGGATAGTAACTTGGCGATCGTTACCAATGGCATTCATTTGCCACTGCGCGATAATCTGGTCGATGTTGTTTTCAATTTCAGGCTTTTACAACATTTTAAGACTAGTTCGGAAAGGTTATCCATATTGGGGGAGCTTCGAAGGGTCACGAAACGTTATTTAATAGTTACAGTCTATATCGAATCGGCCTTTCATCGATTGACGCAGATAATTTCCGACCGTCAGCGACGTATGACGCTTATTTCCCGCTCTCAGTGGAAAGCCGAATTACTTTCTTGTGGATTAAAAGTAGTGCAGGTGCGACGACCGCTTCGTTTTTTACATGCGCAGAATATTTTCTTACTTGAAAAAATGCCGGCCGATTCGGTATAAATCAAAAGGATGGCTGTTATTAATAGAGTGAGGTGATGAATGAAAAAAATAATAGGGATAATACTCACCTTTGGAGTGTTGGCCAGTGCGGCAGAATCGTTTGATCTTCTGACGGTGTTCAGCGAACCGTATCTTTCCGGATCGGTTCCACAGCAAGTAAGCTGGTCGCCCAATGACTCACTGATCGCGTTTCTCTGGGATAATCGGGGCGGCGAGTTTCGCAATCTTTGGGTCACGAACCCACAGACCGGGCAGATCGAACAGTTGACTAATTTCAATCCGGAAATGAGTCCTGATGTACCGGCCATCGGCACCCTTGGCTGGCTGACGAATCGCAGTCTATATTTTGAATTCCGGGGCGCTATCTGGGAGGCCAGTCTACAGCATCAACGCACTCTGCGGCGTATCGAGGGGATAACAGAGTGTGAAGAACCAATTAGTCTGTCGCCGCATGGCAAATTCCTGACCTATTACCGACAAGGTGCTCTAAGGCTGTACGATTTTTCGGCTGGTACAGAACGAATACTTGGTCCGGAAATAAATCTCAAAAGATCAATTTCTCAACGGATTGCCACCCAGCAGACTAATTGCCGCTGGTCGCATCGCGGTGATCGCATCGCCGTCTATCTGGCACCCGAATCCGGGACAGAGGAGGTGTGCTTCAAAGTCCTGGATGTAAACAGCGGGGCCTGGGACGAAGTTTTAATAAAGGATCGACTGCAACGTAGTTCGATCATACGTGACTTCATCTGGTCGCCTAACGATCAGTTTTTAGTGTATGAATCTGTCACTTGCGATTTATACGAGAGATTCATTGTCCGAATAGATTTAATCAGAAGCCGGATGGATACTTTATATCGTGAAATACGCGATACCTGGGTGCCGGATTTTGGATATCAATTATTCTGGATAGAACCGGATGCGAAGATCTTATTCGGCATGGAAAATAACTCATATAATCATCTTTATGTTCTCAATCCCGACGACGGGCGTTGCTCGGCCGTGACGCGCGGTAAATGGAATGTCAAAGATTATTGTCTGGATGCCAGTGGGCATTCTGTGTATTTCACCGGCACGAAGGATCAGGCTGATCAACTCCAGTTATACGACGTGCACCTTAAGACCGAAGAAGTATCCAATATTTCCTATAAGGGTGGCCATTACTCTTTCCGGTTATCCCACGATGGACAAAAAATTGCTGAAGTGTTTTCGAATCAGAGCACACCGCCTGAGCTGTACTGGATCGATGCCATTCCGCAGAGTAAGATGAATCCGATCACTACCCGTTCCGATTCTCCGATAGGAAAGTTAGTAAATAAGATACTCCGTACCGGAGCAGTAACGAATGAACTGACCAACCGGACGATCAGTTACAGGATGTGGTTGCCCGATGAAAACCTAGCTTCTCACAAGTATCCGCTAATTATTGTCCTGAACAGTACTGACGGCATTGATGCGACGACGGAAGCCTGGCGTCCTGAGTGGTATTTCAATCAATGGTTGAGTGATAAAGGGTATATCGTTGTCGCGATGGGGTACACCGACCTGAGAGCGGCGGTCAGTTTATCGAGCCTGCCAACCCTTCACGATCCTCTGTCAGTACAAATATCTGATATTAAAACTGTGGTCGGAGAAATTGGTAAATTGGACTATGTGGATTTATCTCGCGTTGGAATTTGTGGATGGGGATATGGTGGTTATCTGGCTACGATGGCCATGTTCAAAGAAACAACCACTTTCCGTTCCGGCGTGGCGATATTGAGTGATCTTTGGTGGTCGCGACCGACTATTCCTTATTGGTATTATTTAGTGCATCTCGTGGTTGCGCAAAATCGATTTTGGCCGAATATCAATCCTCAGGAGGTTGATCATAATCTCAGTGGACGTTTACTGATAATACAGGGTGCGAATGCAGGTCTACCGCAATTGATTGAAGCCCGTCGGTTGGTTCCCGATCTGCTGAATCAGCATAAAAACATAGATTTTCACTTCTATCCCTGGGAAAGTAGTACTATCAACCGTGGTGTAGATCAATACAATTTATTTAGTAAAACGGCCCATTTTTTTAAGGAGAATCTATAGTCTCGAATCGTTGGCCGAAATAGTCAATTTGGTAGATTGCTTTCGTCGGGAGGAGGAACTCCGAAGGGCAGAGAAGATTCCTTCTCGGGTAACTTGACCTCGCCGAACTTGGATTCGAATTTGGCAATATTATCTTGCAAGGTAAGTAATAAAGTCTTGGCGTGAATCGGGGTCATGATAATGCGACTCTGAACGACGGCTTTCGGAGTGCCGGGCATGATGCGGGCGAAATCGAGTACAAATTCGGCTCCTGAGTGCGAAATGACTGTAAAGTTGCTATAATTGCCTTCCGCTTTAGATTCCGGTAGCTCGATCTTGAGCTGCGTGACTGGTTTAGATGTATTCATGAGTTTTCCTTCGAATTATTCGATGAGTTTAATAATCACCGTGTTCACGATTATCGTTGTCTTCACCCCAATCGTCTTCGAAGGGGATGTCATTGTCAGAAAGGTTCCATGGATCTTCGCTTTCTTCAATTTCTTCTGCCAGATCTTCATTCAGTTCAACGTCATCTTCGAATTCGTCCCAAACCTCCTTACGCTTTTCGAATTTGGAAGGATCAATATCTGGCTCATCGTAATCTTCGCGCTCGTTCTTAAGCATTTCTTCACCATAGAGACTCATATCAAAGAAATCGATGTCATCTACAATATCATAGTAAACCAGTAATTCCAGAAAATCAAGGTACTTAGAATCCCGCAGATTGGTCTTACAATTCGGACAAGTTAAAGAATGTCTCAATTCCTCCTCGCTAAGAGGAACATTACATTCGGGGCATACTAGATCTTCCATAGAATATCACCTTTTATTCCGGCGCTAAATATACACGCCGAAGGCTTGCACGTCAAGTAAATTTTCATCGTATTTTTAATATTTCCGGCTGAATCAAATCCCAGATACGCTTGTAGGCTTTTTCAGTCAGATTCCCGGTCCTGAAATTTATGATCAAATTGAATAAATCTTCCGAGTATTCTGCCTGAAATCCAACCTTGATCCGGGCGCGACTGCGATATACTATAAAGGCGGTTGGAATCGTCGGCGCGACATTCAGATCTACCGCCACCACCAGGTCGGCACCTATTAAAGCCAGTATCTCGGGATTGATTGGGAAACCCTGAGCATCAATTTGGGTATCTATCAGAGGAATCAGTAAATCCGGGTCGATTTCACGAATTAGAGGGAAGAAAGCCTGCGGTACGATCAGACGGGTGCGGGCCGAGTATTGCCGAATGACCGGCAGAAAAACCTTTAACGCACTGTAAAATTGAACCTGTTCAAATGGTAGACACAGAAGCAATCGAATCGATTGAAAGATATCGGATTCAGACCTTAATGGCTGGGGTGGTAATTTGGTAATTTTACGTGCGGTTTTACGGTCGAGTTTGTGTGATAATCGAAAATCGGTAGTGTTCATCTGATTCTGTCACCTAAAAAATCGAGCTGAAAATAAACTTTTATTTATTATTTTCCAATGCTGAAAAATTGTTTTTAAAAAAGACCAAAATTAAACCAGGTTCATTATGCGAAAAATTTTTAGACAATCAGGAATAATCGGCCTCAGTTTCTGGCTGATTATTAGCTTGACACAATGCGACCGCAATCCCAAACTGGTCGAACTGAACACGGTCATTCCCAATGTTGTTCTGGATATTCGCTATGCCACCGAGAATAACTTTGTCGGGAAAGTACTATACCCTTCTGCGCGTTGTTTTTTAGTCCGGCCAGCGGCTCAAGCCCTCGCTAAGGTTCAGCAAGATTTAAATAGTCAGGGTTTTAAACTGATCGTATTTGATGGTTATCGTCCCCTTTCGGTACAAAAGATCATGTGGAAAATTTTGCCCAATCCGGATTACATCGCTGATCCGGCTACCGGTTCGCGACATAACAGCGGCTATGCGGTGGATGTCAGCCTGCTGGATCCGGAAGGTAATCCCGTGCTGATGCCGACCGAGTATGATGATTTTACGCCAAAAGCTCACCGCGATTATCAGGATTTGCCAAGCGAAGCAATTCGCCACCGTCATATTCTGGAAGAAACTATGGTGCGGCACGGTTTTATTCCGATGCCAAGCGAATGGTGGCATTTCGACTACCAGGGTTTCGAGGGACGTCCGATCCTCGATGTGCCGATCGAATCCCTGCCATAATCAGTCTTTCATTCTTTTTTCAAGAAATAGTCCTCTAACTGACAAGACGTAGGATTATTGATACGTGGTGGATTCATAATGCATGAATGCATGATTGAATGATTATCAATTACATAAAATCTCCATAAATGACTATCAATGACAATCAGTGACAATCAGTGACAATAAATGACTATCGATTGACTATTTTTCGACTACTCTTCTTCTTTCAGTCTGACGATTGTAGCGCCCCAACTGCCGCCCGATTCATCGGCCAGATGGAAGTCTTTGACCAATGGTAACTTATGCAGAACAGCCTGAACGGTTTCCCGCAAAGTGCCGCTGCCTTTGCCGTGAATGATGCGGACATTATGGATTTTTTTCCTGCGGCAGGTTTCCAAGTACTCCGGAATCAAGTCTTTGACTTCTTTGGGTGAAAAGGTATGCAGATCCAGCACGCCGTCAATCGGCAATTCTACGGTATTCTGTTCAATTGGATTAATTGTAGCAAAAGCCTGACGTGCCGCTTGAATGAAGCGATCTACCAGACGCTTATCTTTATTTCCGCGGCTGTCCTCCAATCCGGTATGAGCGTCGACTCCAGCCGGTTTGACGGTCAGAATGGCTTCGGCAACATTGCCGGGATTCAGACCGCCGGCCAGAATAATTGGTTTGGGTGAGTATTCGACCAGTCGGTGACTGATTTCCCAATCGTGCGTTTTGCCGGTAGCGCCGGTAGCGCCGGTCGTCGGATCAAAAGTATCCGTGATAAAGGCGTCAACCAGTTCGGCGAACCGATCGACAGTCCGGTTTAATTCGGAGTAACCATTCGGTCGCACGATCAGGCTTTTGATGATATGCAGATCGGGAAGGAATGGGCGTAATAGTTTTATTTCGGACGGATTTATTTCGCCATGTAATTGAACGGTTTTGACATTGAGTAATCGGCTCAACTTGGCAATTTCTGAAGCCTGGCCAAGGTAAGTTATCAGTACACTTTGCTCTCCGCAATGTAATTTGCGGATAATTGTCGCCGCCTTTTCTTCCGACAGATCAGGTTTATGATAAGCCAGTCGTAAAGGAAATCCGATATAATCGGCCTCACTCTCGAGCGTCATCCGGGCTTCGTTTATATCACGGATTCCGGCTATCTGGATGATATTTTTCACGGGTGAAAATTATCGGTTCGGATATATTCAAGCAAGTCTAATATTTATTTTCTGAGAAGTATCAGAACAACCCCAATTTTATGGGGTTATTTAAAAGCAAGATGGGTAATAATGATGAGTTAAAGAAATACCGGCTATCCGATCGGGCAATGGGTCGAACCAATTGGCGGAGTACCGACTGCCCTGCAGGTTGGTCGCAACGTCACATAGCTTATCTATCATCAGGACGGTTGGAAGTATACGACGACTAAAGCACTGAGTATATAAAGCGTGATGAAAAGTAATGGTCTTCCTCACACCCTATGATTTTGCTTAAATCATTTGACTAATAAACATTTTTTCACTTGTTGGAATCCATCCGCCTGAATCCGATAGAAATAGACTCCGGAACTAAATCGGGAAGCATTCCATTGGACCGAATAATATCCCGGTCCCTGTTTTTGGTCAACCAGTTTTTCAATTAATTGCCCCCTCATATTGAAAATCGCCAATGTCACTTGAGATGTTTTAGGAATGATATACTGAATAGTAGTTATAGGATTAAAGGGATTAGGATAACTCTGTTGCAGGGCATAGGAGTGAGGCAATGATTTCCCGAGTTTAATCCCGACTTCTCTACTGACCGAAAATTGCCAAGTTTCATTACTCCAGGTTGTATCGGTACCATCAAAAACATAAACAGTCCAATGTACATCGACATCGAAAGGTATTTCCACATCCAGAACATTCAGATTGACATAATTAGTGTCCGTATGAAAGACATATTCAAAATCCCCGCCCTCCAGATGCAATGTGTAAATCAAAGAATCTTTGTCTGCATCTGTCGAAGCTTCCCACTGAAAAACCATAACCGTATCGGTACTATTGAGTGTAGAATCCAGCGGCGAGATCAAACTAAATGCCGCGGGCGGATCGTTAAAAGCGTTCACAATTAATATAAATTCAGTGGTGTCGCTTAACTCAGTGTCGTTGACAATAACTTGGATTTGAGCACAACCATTCCAATCTACAATTGGGATAAGGGTAAGATAATTTTCAGCTAATGCCAATTCTATCGCGGATGTGTCGCAGGTCGCCATAAAAATTAATGAATCGCTATCTACATCAAAAGCCGTCAATGCCAATTTCAAGGAATCATCTTCAATCATGCTCGTATCCGCTAGAGCCGTAATAACCGGTGCATCATTCACCGGTTCGACAACAACAATCAAATTGGTAGTGTCACTCAATTCACCGTCGGACGCAATTACTGAAAGTGTATCTCTTCCAAACCAATTTAATTCTGAAGAAAAATTAATTGTATCGGCGACAATTTCCGTAATCACCTTATCATTATCCGTGATTGTCCACGCTAGTGATAAATCCGCATCATTTGGATCTTCCACATAATCAAACAGGAACGATATGGGTAATTTCAAAAAATGATCTTCAGCAAAACCGGTATCCGGCAATGTCGAAAATTCCGGAGAACCATTACTGATCCTTATCATTCGTGAATTTAATGCCTCTTCCCCGGAACTGGTAACCTTGCACACATAGTGTCCGAATTCAGGTTCACCAACCGTATAGAACGTCAGTGATTGAGATGTTGCATCGGTAATTTCAGCATCATCAAGTAACCATTGATATGTATCACCCGAAAGCATCGCGTTCAAATCCAATCGCCCACTAATGGCATGATTATCATTAATTATGACATGCTGTTTGGCATCACCTTTCAATTCCGTCAGGCTATTAGTCCAGGCGCCATTATTGGTCATATTTCCAGTTATATTAATTGTCAATGGATTATAATAATCCCGAATCAGACCGTTATTGATAATATTTCCCAGAACATTCACCGCATAGCCACTGTAATAATAATTCTGCAAAGTGTCTTCAACAGTAGTAACTCCTTGAAAAATTACACCATTATTGATCTGAACTTCACCTCTGAGTGTAATGCCGTTCAGGATTGTTTGATAAAGATAGGCATAATTATTCATAAACAGAGAACCGCCATTGGCGATGATTAGTGCATTTTTCAGATCGTAGGTGTAATAATCACCGGTAAAGGATAATTGATATCCCTGAAGATCTAACTCAGCACTATCCAAGTCCATATGGCAGTTGTGAAAATGAAGGTCGGAATCGGCAATTACCGAACTGGATGAGTCAGTATCATTAAAATTAGTACCGGAGAAAACGCTGGTAAACAATAGATGCTGAGCATTATAACCACTTAAATTGGTCGTATGATTCGTCCAGACGCCATTATTGGTGATATTACCGGAAACATTGAATACCAAGTGAGAATCATTTGGGAAATTTCTTATTACTCCATTGTTAATGATACTACCATCGACAGTGATTGGTTCACTGCCCCGATATTCATTTTCCAGGGTATCCTCTACCGTTATAGTTCCCCGAAATGTTACCTCTCTTACCTGAACCTCTCCACGCAATGTAATCCCATCCAACACCGACTGGTTAAGATAGGCATAATTATTCATAAACAGAGAACCGCCATTGGCGATGATTAGTGCATTTCTCAAATCTGGATTTGCGTCCCAATCAGCGGTAAAGGATAGTTGATATCCCTGAAGATCTAACTCGGCACTATCCAAGTCCATATAACAGTTGTGAAAATGAAGGTCGGAATCGGCAATTACCGAACTGGATGAGTCAGTATCATTAAAATTAGTACCGGAGAAAACGCTGGTAAACATGAGATGCTGAACATTACTACCACTTAAATTTGTCGTATGATTCGTCCATTCACCATTATTCGTCAGATTTCCATCAACATTAAGGAAAAAAGAGTAAGAGCTATTTGCGTCTCGGATCAGACCATTGTTTATGATATCTCCCTGGATATTCAACGTGTAGTCGTTGTAAAAATCATTCTGAAGCGTATCTGTCACAGTAACTGTGCCAATAAATACGACATCTGAATTTACGGCCACAATACCAGTCAGCGAAATATCGTCATCCAGTGTTGAATTAATAAGGCATGTGCTATGGGAATATGCGCCATCGTACCATGAACCACTCATGTGTAATTCACCATTTTCTCCGACGATATTGGCATTTTTAATGTATCCATTCCCAATTGATATTTTTTTTGCATTAAGTAAAAACATATCGCTAGTAAAGTCTATCGAAGCTTCATTAAAAAATAAATCACTCGAAGCGATCAGGGTATCAGCGGTATTTTCGCTAACGATATTGCCGCAATAATTACCACTTCCGGACAAATGCTGAATCCCTGATCCATTTAGTGTCGTTACTGCATTTTTCCACACTCCGTTATTTGTAACATTGCCGCTTACCTTTAAAAATAAGTGATAAGTGCCGTCATAGGAATTCTCGATGGTCCCATTATTGATCAGTTCGCCGTTTACGTGCAATTCCCCGGCCCAGTAATCCCGCAGGATTGCTCCGGAATTGACCGTCAATTTGGCGCAGGCCGTAAAAGTTCCTGGTACTGGAGTATAAACAGTCACCAACCCGTTGATAATGACAGTGTCGGCCGCTCCGGGGACGACCCCGCCAACCCAAATGTTCACGTTTTCCCAGCTGCGATCACCGGACTCTCCACTAATGGATTCAATGACCGTAGCATTCAAAAATACCGTTGACAAGAGCAATGAACCAATGATAAAAATTTTAAAGAAAAAACCAGTTTGTCGCATGATCAATCCTCCGTTTTAGTTATGTAGGCCAACACCCAACCGTAGATTGAACTGCGAACCTACTATTTATATCATGTCTAATGAAAATTGCCGTTTCAAACTGAGTGTATTTTAACGAACTGCCCAATTAAGTGATGTGATTTAAGTCACATTAATCTTTTCCGATAGAATTCGTGTTTTTTACTAGGGTTATTTCATCAACATACATTTCTGAATAATGCGCTGGTCGCCGGCTTGCAGACTGATGAAATAAATTCCTGATGGCAGATATCTACCCGACCAGAGATAATGGTAATCGCCGGCCGACTGACGACCGGAGAATAATTCTTCAACCAATCGTCCACTCAGGTCGAAAACGCTCAGCCGGACATCGTCGGTCTCGGAAAGATGATATCTCAGAATGGTCGAGGAATTGAAGGGATTGGGATAGTTATTTAACTTCAGGGCGTATTTTTCTGGTTGACCGGGAACAGTTTTAATGCCGGAACTTTTATATTCAACGCCGTTTACTTTGGCGTAATATAATTGATATTGTACCGGTGGATGGTCCCACACTATTTTTTCAATCAAGCCGATGTTTTGTGCAAAATACAATTCCACTTCATCATCAAAGACTCCTTCAACCCAAAAATATTGAGTAAGAATATTATCAAACGAACCAATGGAAAAACTCATGCTATCAATTTGGGATACATTTATAAAAACTGGAAATTCGCCGGTTGTTAATTGAATAGAGTCCTGGGTACTCAATGACAGAAAATAAAAAGACGTGTCCGCTCCGTTTTGATAAATAAGCACGTTGCCGCGCGAATCATACCGTAAGTATTTTTCATGGTTATTTTCCGTGATTTTGTAGTACTGGTAATCACCAATCGTAATGACGGAATCAACTGACACGGTATACGAAAAACTGGAATAAAGTTGTGAATACTTCCAGACATTCCCGACCTGTAATGGGAAGAAACTTTTAAAATATTCCGGATCTGGTTGCAGGACGATATTGAGTTCGATAGTACTGTCCGGCCAGATCTGTTGAAATAGAGTGTCAGAGATATATCCATCTTTAGCAACTTTAAATGCCCAATTAAATGAAATATTCTCAAGTTCGTACTGCCCTGTACTATTAGTTCTGGTCGACGCAAATTCAGGGTAAAGGCAGGCGATATCGACGTCGTTGATCGGTATATTGTATGGATCGACAACAATTCCTTTTATCTTGCCATAGGCCCCCACGAAATCATTTTCGTAACCGATTGTGGGTGAATTATCCAGATAGCATCGATAATTATTCTCATCAAAACAAAGTGACTGTCCCGATTTCGGACAAGGAATATCAGATTCTTTGCCGTAATTAAATTGATAATACCAGTCGATTTCCTGATCATTATTAAGAAAACCTATACTGATTGTATCACCACTCGGATCGAATTGCATTTGTTTTTCAAGAGAATCGGTCGTTAAGATAAAAATTGGTTGCGTGATATTCAAATTGTTCTTAAAAAAAGCGGAATCAGAAGATGAACTAATAATAGCTCGTCTTTCCGTAAAAAGAGATGGATGATTAATGATAATTTCTAATTTCCAACCGGTCGAATCGAATAAAAATTCGCTGTATAGAAATTCCGCAATCGGATTTGATAGTGCCACTACCGACGATAAGGTAATTAACAAAATTATAACAACTTTTTTCATGTTTTGCCTTCCTTGTTTTCAGTCCAACTTATTTCATCAACATACATTTCTGAATAACCTTCAGGTCGCCGACTTGCAGGCTGATGAAATAGATACCGGATGGCAGATATCTACCCGACCAGAGATAATGGTAATCGCCGGCCGATTGACGACCGGAGAATAATTCTTCTACCAATCGTCCGCTCAGGTCGAAGATGCTCAGCCGGACGTCGCCGGTTTCGGGAAGATGATATTTCAGAGTAGTCGAGGAATTAAAGGGATTCGGATAGTTTTTCAACTCTAGGGCGTATTTGTCCAGTTGGTTGGAATTCGGCTTAATGCTTGAAGTTGGATACTCGACGCCGTTGACTTTGGCGTATATTAAACTCTCCTCATGCCCGCAAGGTGAATCCGTGATTAGTTTGACCAGACCAATATTTCTAGCAAAATACCCCCATATATCTGTATCAATAGATATAGCGTAATCAGAAGATAATACTATTATATCAGAGAAATTGCCTGCTTGTGTAATAACTGAATTTATTTTCGATGAATAAATGTACAACGTGTCTTCAGGTAGGGGAATAATCACACTGTCGGAAATACCAAGCGATAAATAATAAAGCACATTATCTTTACCATTTGAATACCAAATGATATTACCAAGCGAGTCATAACGAACGTATTTCTCGGCAGAAGAACTTCCCACTTTTCGTATATATTTATAGTATTGAAGATCATTAAAAGTGGCAATACTATTTATTGAAACAGTAACAGTATCACTGCAAACTCCTTGGTATATCCAAATATTTCCAACCTGTAAAGGGAAATAACTCTGGTAATACTCCGGATCTGGTTGCAGAACGATATTGAGTTCGATGGTGCTGTCCGGCCAGATTTGAACCTCAAGTGTCTGTGATTGATAGCCATCTTTTTCAATATTCAGTGTCCACCTGAAGGAAATGGTATTAAACACGAATTGACCGGCACTGTCAGTTAATACTTCGAAAAATGGCCAACTTGTTTCTGATTCATAAAAAGGAGTATGAATGGATACATTAGTGACCGGAACACCATAAGGATCGAGCACCAAACCTGATCCTTGACCATGCGCACCTTCACTGCCGTTGCCGAATCCTATCGTTGGAGAATTATTCAGGTAATAGGTCGTAAAAGATACGTCGATATGATGATATCGGCCAAAGCAGATTGATTGACCGGGACGCGGAGCGGCAACATCTCCATTTGGTCCATAGGTAAATTGCTCGGTCCAGATCCACTCTTCTTCTAAAATAAATCCAACCTGCAGGTCATCTCCCTCAGGATTAAGCGTGAAAACAGAGCCTATATCACTGGAATTGACTATAAAAAATAATGAATCAGCACTAATTGTAAAATTGGTCGTAGTGACTGTATCTGTTCCTGATTGAAGAATAATCGGGCGTATTATCAGAGAATCTGGCCTTTCATATACATAATCTAAATTGTAAACCTCTAAAATCCAGCCTTCGGAATTAAAAAGTAATACGCTGAAAAAATTTTGGGCAATCGGATTCGCCAATCCTGTTAGTGACCAGACAACAAGTAAAAGAACAATCGCAATTTTCTTCATGGTTCTTCCTTCCGAATTTTAAAATCTTTGTGTCTTTGTGACTTTATGGTTTAACATATTCAGACTACCAACTGAAAATAAGATTCTTCTCCGGGTAAAAATTTTCGAAATGTAGATGATAAATCTGAAAATTGCCGGTAGTGTCAACACGTTCATACGGGAACGACAGGCCACTCAGGTTTTGTGACAATGGCATCCGTATCGTGAAATCGGCGGATTCCAGCGGTTTCTGCCAACTGCGGGTCGAAGTCAGGATATATTCGAACTGCGACTGACTGACAGGTTGCCGAAAGTAAATCACGATTTCGGTCCGTTCCGGATGCTTTAAAGGAACTGAAAAATAGATGTTTTCATCGCGCCGCTGGAAATTTAGCGATTTGCCGTCCGCCACGTTGACATGGATCGTATCCGGAAAAGCTTGCCGACTATTAACGCAAAACGGATAAATGATCGGCAGTTTGACCATCTGACGAGTACGATTCGTAAAATAATAACTGCCCGTCATTTCGACATAATCGGGCTGAATTGTAAAAGTCAACCGCTCGGCACTGAAGTCGGCGATCTGGGCCTGCAGGCTACCACAGAAAATAAATAATCCGCTCAAACTACTTAACAGAACCTGTCTTGAAAGAGGTAACTGCGAGCCTTCCATAACCCTTTCCTTTTTCCTGGATTAAGATAAGGGTAATTTTGTTCATTGTCAAATATTAGCCCGAAAAATTTACTGAAATTGTTGGATTGATTGATTAAATTAGGCCGCGATTGAAGATATCTGAAATTAACTGAATGAAAAATCCGGAAAGTCAAGTAGCTCAATGAATAAACGCATGGCGCTTTTAACCCTCGAGGACGGTAATGTTTTCGAGGGTTTTTCTTTTGGCTGGGAAGGTGCGACAGCCGGCGAAGTAGTTTTCAATACCGGCATGGTCGGTTACCCCGAAAGCCTGACCGATCCGTCCTATTACGGCCAGATTCTGGTGTCGACATATCCGTTAATCGGCAACTATGGAGTGCCGGAGTTTTTACCTGAAAGCCTGGCCTTCGAATCCGACCGCATTCAGGTTCGCGGACTGGTAGTTACCGATTATTCGACCGAGAGCGAGCACTGGAATCGGAAACAATCGCTGGCGGAATGGTTGCAAGCCTTCCGAATCCCGGCGATTACCGGCATCGACACCCGAACGCTAACCCAGATTTTACGGGAAGAAGGCACGATGCTGGGAAAAATCACTTTCGATGAGGATATCGCCTACTACGATCCCAATCACCAGAATGTGGTCGCTGAAGTGAGTTGCACTGAACCGCGCATTTACGGAAAAGGTGCCAGACGGATTGCCCTGCTCGATTGCGGTTGCAAGCGCAGTATCATCCGGCATTTGTCACAGTCTAATATCGAAATTCTACGTCTGCCGTGGAATACCGACTTGACCCAACATGACTTCAGCGGTCTACTGATCTCCAACGGACCGGGTGATCCGCAAAGATGTACGCATACGATTGAATCTGTCCGATATGCATTAAATAATAACATCCCGATGCTGGGAATCTGTCTCGGTAATCAAATTCTGGCCTTAGCCACCGGCGCGAAAACCTATAAATTGAAATATGGTCATCGCGGCTTAAATCAACCGGTTAAGAGCCAGGAAAACGAACGCTGTTTTATTACCTCGCAAAACCATGGCTTCGCCGTAGACGACAGCACCTTACCGGAAGACTTTAAAACCTGGTTCAGTAATTTGAATGACCGTACCAATGAAGGTTTGAAACATCATTCCGGGCGTTTTATGAGTGTCCAATTTCATCCGGAAGTATCGCCAGGTCCGATGGATACGACCTTTATCTTCGACCATTTTCTGGAACTTTTGTAATATTGAACCGCAGAGGTCAAGGGGTACACGGAGAAATGTCATATAAATAATAAACATAAATACAGAATGTTAGTAATGCATTACAAAGACATAAACGCGAGATCAAGCCCGTATAACGGACGAAAATTATTAACAAAAAAAATAAATAAATTCTCTGTGTTCTCTGAGTGCTCTGTGGTGAAAGGAAACAATGATTAAAAAAGTCATCATCCTCGGCAGTGCCGCTCTCAAGATTGGCGAAGCCGGCGAGTTCGATTACTCCGGTAGTCAGGCGATCAAAGCTCTCAAGGAAGAAGGTATTTATACAATTCTGGTCAATCCGAATATTGCCACGATCCAAACTTCCGAAAATCTGGCGGATGAAATCTACTTTCTGCCGGTCAATGCCCAATTCGTTGAAAAGGTAATCCAAAAAACTCATCCGGACGGTATCTTACTGAGTTTCGGCGGACAGACCGCATTAAATACGGGGTTGGAACTTCAACGCCGCGGCGTTCTCGTGAAAAATAATGTCAGAGTGCTGGGCACGCCAATCCAGGCGATCCTTGATACTGAAGATCGCCAGTTTTTCATTAAGCGTCTGAATGAAATCGATGTCAAAACTGCCCGCAGTCAAATCGCTACTAATTTGGATGAAGCCCTGAATGTCATCGCAATTTTCGAGTTTCCAATCATTATCCGGATTGCCTATGCTCTCGGCGGTTTGGGTTCGGGCGTCTGCCGCAGTCTGGAAGAATTTCGCGATAAAGCCGAAAAAGCTCTGACTTATGCGCCTCAGATACTGATCGAGGAATATCTGGAAGGTTGGAAAGAGATCGAATACGAAGTCATGTGTGATCGTTTTAATAATTGTATTACGATCTGTAATATGGAAAATGTCGATCCGATGGGCATTCACACTGGCGAGAGCATCGTTGTGGCACCCTGCCAAACCCTCTCCAATCGTGAGAGTCAGATTCTGCGTTCGATTGCCATCCGGGTCATTCGTCATCTGGGAATTGTCGGTGAATGTAACATTCAGTTCGCACTGGATCCGTACTCCGAAGATTACCGCGTTATAGAGGTCAATGCCCGCCTGTCGCGCAGTTCGGCTCTGGCTTCCAAGGCCACCGGCTATCCGATCGCCTTCGTGGCCGCTAAGTTAGCGTTGGGGCATGGTCTCCACCAACTTCCCAATAAAGTCACCCGGGTCACGACGGCCTTTTTCGAGCCGGCTTTGGACTATGTGGTTATAAAAATTCCGCGCTGGGATTTGAAAAAGTTTCGAAAAGTCAGTCATCAGATCGGCTCCGGGATGAAGTCGGTCGGCGAAGTCATGGCGATCGGCCGCACCTTCGAAGAAGCCCTTCAAAAAGGTCTGCGTATGCTCGAAACCGGCGCAAACGGTATCGTCGGTAATGTCGGTTTCAAATCTGAGAATCTGGAGCGTGATCTGCATGAACCGACCGATGAGCGCATCTTCGCCATAGCCTTAGCCATTGAGCAGGGCTTTTCGGTCGAAAAAATCGCGGCATTGACGAATATCAATCCCTGGTTCATTCATAAGATCAAGAATATTGTCGATTTGAATACCCGCCTGAACGCTTTACAAGGGAAAGATCTGCCGGCGGATATTATACTAACCGCCAAAAAAATCGGCTTTTCCGATAAGCAGATCGCGATCGCCATCGGCCGTTCCGAATCCGCGGTGCGTCAACTGCGAACTCAGGCGAATATTCAGCCCTATATTCGTCAGATCGACACGCTGGCGGCCGAATTTCCGGCTTATACCAACTATCTCTATCTAACCTACAACGCCGTTCGGGATGACATTAACCTGGCCGAACATAATGCTGTCATCGTGCTGGGCTCGGGTGCCTATCGCATTGGCAGTTCGGTCGAGTTTGATTGGAGTTGTGTCAATTGCGGACAGACTCTGCGACGACTCGGATATAATTCCATTATGCTGAATTACAATCCGGAAACAGTCAGCACCGATTATGATGAATCCGATTTCCTGATTTTCGACGAGATCAGTTTTGAGAACGTAGTGGAAATCTATACCAAATTTCACGCCCTTGGAGTGGTCGTCTCAATGGGTGGACAGATTCCTAACAATTTAGCGTTAAAACTGCATCAAGCTGACATCCGGATTCTGGGTACGGCTCCGGAAAGTATTGACCGCGCAGAAAATCGTCGCAAATTCTCGGATTTGCTGGATAAACTGAATGTCGATCAACCGATCTGGAAAGAAATTACCTCAATCGAACTGGCTAAGGAATTCGCCCGCGAACATGATTATCCGGTTTTAATCCGGCCTTCCTACGTTTTAAGCGGCGCGGCCATGGCGGTGGCTTCCAACGACGAAGAACTCGTTCAGTACCTGCAACGCGCCGTGACGATTTCTCCGGAGTATCCGACCGTCATCAGCAAATTTCTCGAAAATGCTAAAGAAATCGAATACGATGCCGTAGCCCGCAATGGTGAAATTGTTATCTACGCTATTTCCGAGCATGTCGAGAATGCGGGCGTTCATTCGGGCGATGCCACCTTGGTTCTACCACCTCAACGCACTTACCTGGAGACCATCCGGCGTATTCGTATTATCGCCGGTAAGATCGCCCGTAATTTGAATATCAACGGACCATTCAATATCCAGTTCATTGCCAAGCAGAATGAAGTCAAAGTGATCGAATGTAATCTGCGGGCTTCGCGTAGCTTCCCGTTTGTCTCGAAGGTTCTTAAACGCAATTTCATTGATATTGCGACCCAGGTCATTATGCGGGTACCGCTTACGCCGGTTCCGGTTTCGCTTTTTGAATTGAACCATGTTGGCGTAAAAGCTCCGCAATTTTCTTTTACGCGCCTGCAGGGTGCCGATCCAACCCTGGGAGTCGAAATGGCTTCGACCGGTGAAGTCGCCTGTCTGGGCGATGATTTTGATGAAGCTTTTCTGAAATCTCTCATTTCAGTCGGCTATCGTTTCCCGGTGCGCTCGGCCTTGATTTCCTCCGGCCCGATCGAATCCAAGGCCGAGTTGCTGGAATCGATCAGAGCTCTCCAAAAAATGAACGTTCGACTATATGCAACCGGCGGCACGGCCAAATTCCTGGAAGCCAATAACGTCCCGGTCGAGATCCTCTATTGGCCACTCGAGAAGAAGGAACCGAACGTCATTACCTATATTAAAAATGCCCGGATCGATCTGGTAATAAATATTCCGAAGAGTTATCAGGAGCGCGAACTGACGAACGGCTACCTGATCCGCCGGACTGCCGCCGATTTCAATGTCATGTTGATTACCAATCGTCAGATCGCGATGCGCTATGTTGAGGCGCTCGGTCGCATTAAGACGGAAGATTTGAAAATCAGAAGCTGGGGTGAATACTGATTTGATGATTAGTAAATTGGTAGAAGTGCGTCCGGTCTGAGGTTTTTCAGAAAATCTTCACATGGTAAACATAGAATATTTTTTATGTTTAGTTTTTCTGTCCCACGATACAAAAAAATTGCCTGGCTGGCGGGATAATCCCGCAAAAAGGCGTTTAAACCACGTAAATCCTCCGGGCGCACCCGGCCGGTGTTTTTGACCTCTATCGCGTAGAATGCTTCGGTTCCGTACAGAATTAAATCTACTTCCATCCCGTCTGATGAACGCCAGTAAGATAATTCAAAGTCGTTACCCCGGTAAGCCTTCCAGGCCATTAAATGCTGGGCTACCAAACCTTCCAGCGCAATCCCGGCAATCTCTTCCGGCCGATCCAAAGCTCCAGTTGGTCGGAGGGCTGTATATATTCCGGTATCAAAGAAATAAAATTTAGGGTGGACTACCAATCTTCTTTGAACGCGACGGGAAAAAACCGGCAGGCGAAAAGCCAGTAAAATATCTTCAAGAATTTTCACATAGCCCTCGACTACTTTGCGCTCTATCTGGCATTCCCGGGCGATGTTGCTGATATTAAGCACGGCACCGTTCGAAAAACTAATCGACTCGAGAAAACGGCTGAAATTGCTGATATTTCGAATTTGACTTTCAATTTGAACTTCTTCCCGAATGTAAAGCGCAATATAAGTTTCCAAAACATCAAATGGATTCGGTGAATCGATGACAACCGGTAAAAGTCCATGTTTTATAACTTCATCGAAAGGAATACTAGCGGGAATCTCGGCTAACATGAACGGATGAAGCGTACGCAACAATACCCGACCGGCTAATAAATCGACTCCACCGCGGCGTAATTTACGGGCACTGGATCCAGTCAAGATAAATTGGAGAGTCTTGTCCTGTTCTATTAAACTATGAACAACACTTAAAATCTCGGGTACTTTTTGGACTTCATCCACAACAATGGTTTTCTTAGCAAGATTGCCTTTGATAAGTTCGATTAATCTTTCCGGGCGAGCCAGGTATCTCCGGTAAACATCCGGCAATAATAAATCAACCACCAATGCTTCTGGATAAAGCAGTTTTATCAAGGTTGATTTACCGGTCCCTCGCGGTCCAAAAAGAAAGTAATTGGTGGAAGGGGCTTTAAAAAATCTCGGGTAGATTGTTTCCATAATTCACCTATATTTGGAAATGAACGACCCAAATTTACGATAATGCCGCAACAATATCAAGACTGAGGTCGGATTTATCAGAGTTCATAGCGATTCAAATCCAAAACAACGGGACAACTTCTTTTTATGGATTAATTGTCAAATATCTCTAATTTCGAGTGGTTTTATAAAAAGGAATAAGTATGCCCGAGCTTCCGGAAGTCCAAACTGTCGTCAATGACCTGATCACCGAAAAACTGATCGGTCGCAATATTCTTGACGCTGAAATCCGTTGGCCGAAGATTGTCGCCATACCAACCGCGGAAAAGTTCCGGGAATTAATCAGAAACCGCCAAATAATTAATATCTCGCGGCGCGGCAAATTCATCCAAATTGAGCTAAAACCAAAAATATTCCTGTTCGTGCACCTGCGCATGTCCGGGCGATTGCTCCTGTCTGCCGCTGACGCTCCCGTTAGCAAGCATGAACATATCATAATCTCGCTTAGCGACGGTCGTCAGTTGCGTTATCATGATACGCGCAAGTTTGGGCGCTTCTGGCTGGTCGCGCGCCCAGAAGAGGTAATCGGTCATCTGGGCGTTGAGCCGTTGAGTGCTGAGTTCACACTTGATGCTCTGACCGAAAAAATTCGCAATCATCGTCGCCAGCTCAAGCCGCTTCTTCTGGATCAAACAGTGATCGCCGGATTGGGAAATATTTACGTTGACGAGGCGCTCTGGACGGCGCAACTACATCCTGAGTGTCTAACCAATTCGCTTAAAAAGCGCGAGATTCTAACCTTGTACGAGGCTATTCCGCAGGTCTTGCGCCAGGGTTTGAGTAATCAGGGCACCTCGCTGGGTAATGGTATGACCAATTTTCAGTCGGCAAGTCGAAAGTCTGGTCGCAATCAGGAAGTTCTGAATGTCTTTCGACGTACCGATCAGAACTGTCCGCGTTGCGGATCGAAAATTATCCGTATTATCGTCGGTCAGAGAAGTACCCATCTTTGTCCGCATTGTCAGCCAAATAAATCATCGCGTAAGAAATCTCACCTTTGATTCCTCTAAAAATTCCTTAAATTTTCCGGCATGGAAAAATTTGATGTTTTTTCTCGTTGCGGGCAAAATTGATTAAGATATACGTAAAAATTTTTCAGATCATTTTAGTAGTACTGATAGTAATTTTAGCAATCAGTACTGTACTGATTCCGGAAGCCGTAAGCCGGATGAATCCGGATAGTCCGCTGGCTCCGATTCTGCGCGGCCTGAGCCAGGATCATTTTTATAATTCTCCTCTTAATCTGACCCTATGGCTGATGTTATGCGTGGTAATATTATTGGCTATATTTTTTAAGTGTATGCCCGGTTTCGCTAAAAAATGCCTGCACTTCCTGCTGGTGGCGATTTTTCTCCTGATCATCTATGACAAGACCGTCAATCAGCGCTTTTTCATAGCAATCAGAGAAGGTCAAGAAGTCAATTTTGCCAGTTTTCTCAAAAAGCCGAGTGCTACGTACGACATTCCATTGAGGTTATTGAAATTCGACATTCAATTACATTCTGGCAGTAATATTCCGGCGGAATTCACCAGCCGTTTACTGGTGAATCGGACTGATACGACGGTACTGGCGATCAACCGACCGCTTGCAATCGGACAATTTCGCCTGTATCAGAACGCTTATAATCTGGAATACCTTATAAAAATTATCAGCGATCGGGATACATTGGATACCCCGTTTAATACACCTTTTATCCTGAATCAGCAGGAAATTGTGATACGCGATTTAGATAAAGGCACGGGACGTTTACTGGTTGCGGTTGACAAAGCCGAGTACCGGATTGTGCCGAATGAGGTCAGTAATCTCGCCGGACGAAGAATAAAATTTGACGGACCGAGTCCTAAATATACTTCAATAATCGAAGTGGCCGACGTAACCGGTATAGATATTCTGTTGTTGTTCGGTCTGATATATTTAGTTGTACTAGCTTATCTTTTAGGATGGAAACAATCTAATATACGATAAGAAGGAACTGCGGTGGAGCAAGCGCTTTTACTCTTTACTTTAATATTATATCTGATGGCCTTTGTCAGTTTGATAACCAAGGTCAAGAATCACCTTAGTCTCGCTTTTTTGTGGTTAGCGATTTCGACTCATTTAGTGACATTAGCCTGGCGATCGATAACGGCCGGCCACCTACCTTTTACGAACCTGTATGAGACGATTCTATTGTTGTCTTTTTTACTAGCCTTACGACTGGTACTCTGGCGTCGCCAGGTTGAGCGTCGGTATCGCTGGATAATTTTAATGATAATTATGGGGATGATTGGCACGGCTTTATTAATTCCCTCATCATATAAAGCGATGCGACCGCTCATGCCGGCGCTAGACAGTTTTTGGATGTATTTGCATGTGCCGGCTTATTTTTTTGGATACATGGCACTTATTCTGGCATTTATTTACAGCTTGATTTTTTTATGGCAGGGTAAAAATGAGAGTTCCAGCGAGGCGGCGAATTTACTAAGAAGATTGGATAATGAAGTCCGGATTGCCTTTCTGTTTCTAAATGTCGGATTGATTACCGGCGCTATCTGGGGTTATCACAGCTGGGGCAATTACTGGGCCTGGGATGTTAAAGAGGTCTGGGCACTGATTAATATTCTGACACTGGCACTGTACTTTCACCTGCTGAAATCCAAAGGAATTAAAAAGGCGTTCATCGTGATTCTGACATTTATGACGGTTGTTTTTACCTATTTCGGGGTCAGTTTATTATTAAAAGGGATTCATAGTTATCTGTGAAAAATGCCATATACTTTCTCAGGACGACATGCTGATCGAGATTAGGGAGCGGCAGAATTCTTGCGCGATAGTCTGAATAAGGCTAAATTGCATCTGGTCAGTTATTTGATTTAAGAAATGTGGAGAGAAATCATGGATCGCAACCAATTTGAAAATATACTGGATTTTGCTATTGAACGTGAATGGGAAGCTGTGCATTTTTATCACCGGATGTTACAAGATGCTCCGACCATCGCCCTGATGGAGGCTATTCGGGAAATTGAACTGATGGAGCGTCAGCATATCGAGACTCTGGAACAATTCCGTAAGATCGGTTTTTCTGCTAAGGCTATCCCGGTGGTGGAGAATCTTCAGATTGGCGAGTATCTCGTGCCGCCATCCGAGGACCGGAACTATCAAAATGCGCTCGTGACTGCCATGCAACGTGAAGAACTTTCGTATAAATTATACAAGGCATTAGCTAAAGGTAGTCAGGATCGGGGGGTAGCGAATTTATTCGAAAAATTAGCCGCGGAAGAAGCCGGACATAAGAATTATTTTGAGAAGTTGTACGATACTGAAGTATTACGGGAAAACTGATTCACCTGGAAGTGTCAAATAAACCATTCGCAATATTCTGTAACTCTTAAAAAGGACAATAGATGGACGAAGTTGCGAACTTGATCGAAAAAACCGTAGGTATAACACCCCAGGTTCAGTCTAAGCTTTTTAGTTCTCTGATCGTCATCCTATTTTTTCTACTCCTACGATTGGTGATTATTAAGATAATTTGGCAAAAAACCGATGATGTCCGCCGCCGCTACCTATGGCGCAAGACTCTGACATATATTTTCTCGATAATTGCTATTTTTTTATTAATCAATATCTGGTTTCAGGGCCTGGCGCACATCGGCACATTTTTGGGATTACTCTCGGCCGGTTTGGCGATCACTTTAAAAGACCCGGTAATGAATATGGTTGGTTGGCTTTTTATCATTACACGCCGCCCATTTTCGATCGGCGACCGGATTCAAATCGGCGGTAGTGCCGGTGATGTAATTGATATTCGGCTGTTTCAGTTTACCTTAATGGAAATCGGCAATTGGGTCGACGCCGAACAGAGTACCGGACGAATTATTCATGTTCCCAATGGGATTGTGTTTACCAATCCTTTAGCCAATTACAATCGAGGATTTAATTATTTATGGAATGAGATTCCGGTACTGATTACTTTTGAGAGTGATTGGCGTAAAGCGAAATCGATTCTGCTAAATATTGCCTCGATGCATGCGGCTTTTCTTTCGGGTGACGCGGAAGCGAGAATTAAGGAAGCCAGTAAAAAATTCATGATTTCTTACAGTAAACTCACTCCGATAGTTTATACCAGTGTCCGGGATAGCGGGGTATTATTATCGATTCGCTATCTTTGTGAGCCGCGTAGCAGGCGTGGTACCGTAGAAGCAATATGGGAAGATATTCTCGAAGAATTTGCCAAACATCAGGATATTGACTTTGCTTATCCCACCCAGCGTTTTTATGACAATCAAACCGAAAGCAAGCAGGCTGGCTGACGAATAATTTCATATCAATGAATTGCACAGATCATTTTGGGAAATTTATATATGAGACCGTAAGATTTTACAAGGAGTAATTATGGCGATTGAAATAGTTGAGGTACAGACCCGCAGACAATTGAAACAGTTTATTCATTTTCCCCTGAAATTATATCGGGGTAATCCTTATTATGTGCCGTTACTTAATTTTGATGAAAGAAATACCCTTGACCGGCAAAAGAATCCGGCTTTCGAATTCTGTGAGGCCCGTTATTGGCTGGCCTATAAAGACGGTAGTCTGGCTGGCCGGTTGGCTGGAATCTACAACAAACGCTATGCTGAACTCTATAATAAAAAATACATCAGATTCGGTTGGGCCGATTTTATCGAAGAGGAGGAAGTTGCCGCGGCTTTGTTTCAGGCACTTGAAGATTGGGCCAAGGAACTGGGCGCAGAGGCCATTCATGGTCCGCTGGGTTTCACGGACCTCGACCGCGAAGGGATGCTGATCGATGGTTTTGAAGAAATTGGTACGTTGGCCACTATTTATAATTATCCCTATTATCCTCAATATCTTGAAAAATTGGGCTATCAGAAAGATGTCGATTGGATCGAATATCAAATCACACCACCGAAAGTATTGCCACCCAAAGTGAGCGATATTTCGCGCATTGTCAAGCAACGCCTCGGTCTGCATACCCTGCAAATCAAGAAAACTAAAGAAGTCTTGCCTTATGCGCATCAATTATTCGATGTATACAACTCGACCTATAAGGTACTTTATGGTTTTGTGCCACTGACCGAAAAGCAGATTAATGCTTATGTAAAACAATATATCCCCTTCATGAGTCCCGATCATATCGCACTCGTGCTGGATGAGAATGACCGAATGGTCGGATTCGGATTAACTATGCCGTCGCTGGCTAAGGCTTTACAAAAAGCCAACGGGCGACTCTTTCCCTTGGGATTCATACATCTGCTCTGGGCCTTAAAACATTCCAAGATCGCAGAACTGCTGATAATCGGCGTTCTGCCTGAATATCAGGGGCAGGGTGTTCCAGCCCTGATGATTGCCGAACTGGCAGAAAAATTTACCCGTAAAGGTATTATATTGGCGGAATCCAATCCTGAATTGGAAACCAACAGTCGCGTACAGGCGCAATGGAAATTCTTCGATTTGCGTCAGCATAAACGGCGTCGCTGTTTTATTAAAAATCTTTAAATTTTTTCCGTGGCATTAATTGTATAGCAAAGAATACCTGAGTAAATTCACGCGCTTCAATTTAACTCTGCCTTAATCCGAATGACGGTCCAATCATCGCAAATGAATAATCATGTTTTAGCCGATAATCGCATCGGACGTCTGCTTTTTAAACTGTCATTGCCGGCGACTATCGGTATGTTAGTCCAGGCCTTGTACAATGTCGTTGATACGATTTTCGTCGGTCAGGGAGTAGGAACCATAGCTATCGCCAGTCTGACGATTGTCTTTCCGATTCAGATGCTCGTGATGGCGGTATCGTTGATGGTTGGCATAGGAGCCGCTTCGATCATCTCACGGGCATTGGGGGCCGGTGAATTTGATCGGGCAAACAATGCTCTGGGTAATGTCATGCTGATTATTGTCGGATTAGGAATTTTCGTAGCACTCATGGTCAATCTTTTTATAAATCCAATCCTGATAATTTTCGGTGCCTCGCAGACGATTCTGCCTTATGCCCGCGAATACGCCCGTATAATTTTATCCGGTTCAATTCTTTTTAGCTTTGCCATGTCGACCAACTCGATCATTCGGGCCGAGGGTCGGGCAACCATTGCCATGACGACCATGTTGATTTCGGCTACCTTGAATATCATCCTGGACCCAATTTTTATATTCGTGTTTCACTGGGGAATCAAGGGCGCCGCCTGGGCTACCGTGATCTCTCAGGCTACTACGGTTATTTATTTGATAATCTATTTTTTCACCGGGAAAAGCAGTCTGAAAATTACCAAAGCCAGTTTTAAATTGAATGTGCGACTGATTTATGAGATGATGGCGGTTGGTTCATCGGCTTTCGTACGTCAGGTATCCGGTAGTTTAATCGCGGTTATAGTTAATCATACCCTGAAAGCTTACGGTGGTGATATTTCCATTGCCGTCTATGGTATTGTCAACCGTACTTTGGCATTCGTGATGATGCCTTTACTAGGCATATCTCAGGGAATTCAGCCGATAGTCGGATATAATTACGGGGCCCATCAGTTTCAAAAGGCGCGCCGTGCTTTGCGGCTGGGGGTGCGATGGACGACGACGATTTCTTGCACCGGTTTTTTAATATTGATATTGTTTCCGGACAAAGCGATTGGTATGTTTACTTCCGACCAGGCTTTAATGGGAATTGGGATCAGCGCTATTCGAATTATCAATCTGATTCTGCCAACCTTAGGTTTCCAGATTGTCGGTGCGACCCTGTTCCAGTCGCTGGGGATGGCGCGTAAAGCTCTTTACCTGACGTTAGCTCGTCAGGTTTTGGTTATCCCGCTGATTTTGATTCTGCCAATTTTCTGGCGATTGAACGGCATCTGGTGGGCGCATCCAATGGCCGATCTGATATTCTTTTTTGTAACACTTAGTATGTATCTGCCGCAAATTAGAGCACTGGATCGGTCACCTGAAAAAATCAGTTCCGTACCGGTTCCGGACCTCCACCTGATTGGTGAACCGGAAACTCCCCCGACGTTATAAATTAAAATGTGGTAATTGATCCTGTAGATGTAGAAATTAGGTGGTTAGTTAATAGAAAAATGAGGCTGACATGCAGATCTTAATCGTTTATTCTACTCATCATGGTTGTACCGAGAAATGTGCCGGGAGTCTGGCCCGCCAATTAGCCGGTGACGTCCGGACCGTTGACCTGAAAAAGGCTAAATTACCGCCCTTAAATCAGTTTGAAACCATTATTATCGGCGGATCGATCCATGCCGGCCGCGTTCAACAAAGGATCACCAAGTTTTGTAATAAGAATCGTGACCTGCTTCGCTCCAGACGACTCGGTTTATTTTTATGTTGCATGGAAGAAGGCGACAAAGCCGCGGAGCAATTTAACCAGGCCTTTCCGGACGATTTAAGAGCGCATGCTACCGTAAAAGGTTTTTTCGGGGGAGAGTTTAATTTCAATCGCATGAACTGGTTCGAAAAAGCGATTATCAAGAAAATTGCTAAAATAGAGACCAGTATCAGTAAAATAAAAGAAGACGAAATTACGCGGTTTGCAAAAGCCATCAGGTCTACCTAAAAATTAAGAAGGGTAAGAAGAATGAAGAAAATATTATTATTGTCAATCGTCATACTTTTTGCGGTCAGTTTGCTTAATTCCTGTAAACCCATTGAAGAGTATAAAAAGCGGGTTGCGGCTGTTCAGCTCGAAAATATAGACCTTCAGAATGTTAAGGATGGAGATTATTCCGGCGCATACGATGCGGTCATAGTTAAAGCCGAAGTACTTGTAAAAGTACGCGATCACCGCATTACCGATATAGAATTAATTCGGCATGATAACGGGCGCGGTAAACCGGCCGAAGTCTTAATCGATACCGTGTTAACTAAGCAATCCGTGATGGTTGATGCCATTTCCGGGGCGACCTCCAGTAGTATGGTTATTCTGGAAGCCATTCAGTCGGCTCTTAAAAAAGGCTTGGAATAAAACAAAGTCTCTTTTTATAGCATTCCGGGAGAAATTTTTTGGCGACCAGGATCGAAAACGATAATCAACCTAAAAAGCGTTTAAAACGGATTCGGCATTTCGTGCTGGATTTAGACGGCACGGTTTACAACGGTCGAACCCTGTTTCCGTTTATTAAGGAATTTCTCGGGAATCTAAAAAAATTACACATTGAATATACTTTTCTGACGAATAACTCTTCCCAAAGTACTGACGCCTATCTCCGCAAACTGCGTCGCATGGGATTGCCAGCTAAACACTCGCAGGTTTATACTTCGGCTCAGGCCACGATCGATTATCTACGAAGTCATCAGGCGACCATAAATCGTATTTATCTCATCGGCACCCACAGTCTAAGGCGTGAGTTTATGGCGAATGGATTTACGGTGGTAAGCGAGGCTAATCCGGACGAACCCCAAGCCGTAATTGTCGGATTCGATACGTCCCTAAACTATCGGAAACTATGTCAGGCCGGTTACTGGATCAAAGCCGGGAAACTTTTCATTGCCACGCATCCTGATTTAATCTGCCCGACTGACCAGGAAACGCTTCTGGTGGATTGCGGCGCGATTTGTGCCGCCCTGGAAACGGCGACCGGACGAAAACCGGATGCCGTACTGGGCAAGCCCGATCCGGCCATGATCAGAAATATTATGCAACGCCACACTCTCGGGAAAAGTGCCGTCGCAATGGTCGGTGATCGACTCTATACGGATATAGAAATGGCGCGCCAGACCGGCATAATGAGTATTTTGGTTTTATCGGGGGATACGACCCGGGACGATTTACGAAAAAGTTCGATTTTCCCCGACCTCGTACTGGAAAATGTCGGCGAACTGTCTCGGATTCTCGTACAAAGCAGATTCTGAACCGAATTCAGAGTGCTGACTGGATTCCTCTAATGATAATTCCCAGAGCGGCGTCTCTGAATTTCTCCAGTGCGACTTTAGCCAGGCCGGCCTGTTTCAAAGCCCGCATTTTTACCAGATCGCCTTTGCCTTTTATCAGAAATTCGAAATCACTACTGGTTATTCGTCCCTGCGCGTACAATTCCGTCCAGGATTTCAAATCAACCTCCAGGGTCTTGATGAATCTCTGTATATCCTTGGTGGCCTGTTGGGCATAACCGCCCAGAAGGTCGTGAGCTAACGGCGGAATTTCCTGGGAAATATAAGATAAGAGTCGATCTAAATTAGCCATAAAAACACCCCTACTTTCCAGCTTTAATTTTACCACCCTCAAGACCAATTATCTGATCGAAAGCCTCGGCAATCAATTTTTGAGACTCGGCCACCATAGTCGGACTAAGAGTGCCATTTTCCTCCCAGTGCCTGAAGAAACCGCCGACCAGATTGCCTTGCGGATTTTTCATAATTTCCCACTGGCGGGTGGTATATTCGTTGTGCGAGCGACCCTTAGCCGCTTCGTAGGCCTTTTCCAGTTCTTTAGTCAGAGCCGAAACCTCATCTTTATATTGATCGAATGGTCCCCCGGCTTTGGCGATCAGGGCTAAAGACTCGACTTTCAAACTAATAGTGCGTTCATAAGCCACCGGATCGAAACGGGCAGTCAGGGGTGCACAGGCATTCCAGAACTGAATTATCAGAAAAATGAACAGCCCAATTTTACCATACTTTTTAATCATGGCAACTTCCTCCTTATCTGTTTTACAGTATAAATATGATGGTCAGAACCGCAAATTAACAAGCTAAATATGATATTTTTTTATCGCGTCAGATATGCTAGAAATGACTTGACATTTTGCGAAAAGATTTGCAGATTTACTTAACCGGTAAAGTTATCGGTTAAGCAAATATCGAGTGGCTATGAATAAGCGGCAAAACGTGACCCTGAATGACATTGCGCGACGGTTAAAAGTTTCCAAGGTAACCGTTTCCAAGGCACTGCGCGATCATCCCGATATCAGTCCGACCACTAAACGTGAGGTTCAGGCCCTGGCCCTCAAGCTTGGTTATGTGCCGAATTTCATCGCCCGCAACTTGTCAGTTAAAAGTTCCCGCATGATTGGTTTGGTTGTTCCCAAACTGGCGCATCATTTTTTTGCCACCTGTACTCAATCAATCTATAATGCCGCCAACGCCAGTGATTATGACATCATCATGACCGTTTCGCAGGAAAATCCGGAACATGAACTTAAACATATTCAGACTTTAATGGCCATGCGGGTTGAGGGCCTCTTGGTCTCGATTACCGAGAATACCACCGATTTCAGGATTTTTAAAAATCTCAGGAAGCGCGGCGTACCGGTCGTCTTTTTTGACCGGATACCGGTCGGTATCGAAACTAACCAGGTCATTACGGATGATCGCGCGGCCGCGACTCGGCTCATCGAGTACGCTGTTCAGATTGGTTATCGTAAAATCGCCCACTTTGCCGGTTATAGCCATACCAATATCGGTTACGAACGCCTGACCGGTTTTCGGCAGGCATTATCTGCCAACGGTCTGCCGATTAACGCGCAATGGATCATCGAGGGCGGATTTGGTGAACAAGACGGCTACGAAGCCTTTAAACAATTAGCCAGGGAAAAAGAATTGCCGGAGTTGATATTCGCCGTCACGTTTCCGGTAGCACTTGGCATATTTGAAGCCGCGCGTGAAATCGGCTTGAAAATTCCGGAGGATATCGACGTGGTTTGCTTTGGCGGCGGTCAATTTCATCGCTACCTTTCACCAGCCCTGACGTTTATGAATCAGCCTGCCAGTGCAATTGGTGAACAGGCCTTTAAGCTATTGCTCGAAGAGTTGCAATCGCCGGGTAAATTTATTCCAAAGCAGGTAGTCATTCCGTCGCAGTTGGTAATTGGTGAGACTTGTTGCAAGATAAAAAAATAATTAAGAGGGGTTATGCAATTAAATCCTGACCGCTTTTTTGATTCCGATCCGAAAATCCGTTCATTGGCCCGCGAACTATACGGTAGAGTCAAAGATCTGCCGATAATATCACCGCACGGGCATGTTGAAGCCAGGATTCTGGCCGAAGATCAGCCTTTTCCCGATCCGACGACGATGTTTATTCTGCCCGATCATTATGTTTATCGTCTGTTATATTCACAGGGCATTCCGCTGGAATCTCTGGGGATTGCAACTCTTGACGGAACGCCGGTCGAGACGGATCATCGTAAAATCTGGCAGATTTTCGCGGATAATTATTATTCGTTTGCCGGAACGCCAACCAGTTTGTGGTTGGCCTATGAATTGACTGAGGTTTTCGGGGTGACTGAGCAACTTAACGGTAAAAATGCGATGGCAATTTATGACCATTTGCAAAATCAACTGCAGAAACCGGAATTCCGGCCGCGAGCTTTATACAAGCGTTTTAATATTGAAGTACTGACATCGACGGATGGTGCGACCGACAGCCTGGAATATCATCGTCAACTCCGGGAATCCGGATGGAAAGGACGGGTTATTCCATGCTTCCGGCCGGATGCTTTGATCAATATCAGTGCCAGTGGCTGGCGCCGCGAAATCGAAGCTCTGAGTGCCGCCGTCGGTTATGAGGTTAGCACTTATCAGAAATACATCGAAGCGCTGGAGAACCGGCGCGAATTTTTTAAAAGTATGGGAGCCGTTTCGACCGATCAGGGTATCGAAAGCGCCTATGCTCATCGCTTGAGCCTCAAAGATGCCGAAACTATATTTCAGCGGGCGCTAATCGGTAAAGTTGACGATGAAGATGCGCGAAATTTTAGTGCCAACATGCTGATGGAAATGGCGCGCATGAGTATTGCGGATGGCCTGGTAATGCAAATCCACGTCGGGGCTTTACGGGATCATAATAGACGCAATTTTCACCGGTTCGGTCCCAATACCGGTGCCGATATTCCTGTAAGATCGGAATTTACGATCAATCTGCAGGAACTGCTGAACGAATACGGTTGTGATTTGAATCTGACTCTGGTGGTGTTTACGCTGGATGAGACGACCTATTCGCGCGAGCTGGCGCCTTTGGCCGGTTATTATCCGGCTCTGAAACTGGGCGCATCCTGGTGGTTCCATGACAGTATCCAGGGTATGATCCGTTTTCGTGAAATGATTACCGAGACGGCCGGTTTTTACAACATCGTCGGATTTACCGATGACACACGTTCATTTCCTTCAATCCCGGCGCGACACGATCTCTGTCGTAGGGTGGATGCCAATTTCTTAGCCGGATTAACCGCTCGTCATATTATTGAACGGGCAGAAGCGTACATTTTAATCAAAGCTTTAGCCTATGATCTGGCCAAGAAAATCTATAAACTTTAAATAAAGATCGGGAACATTATGATGCCAAAAATTCGTAAAAAAATTCCACTGATCGTTGGTTTGACAACCGCGGCTCTCCTGATGTCGAGTTGTCAACAGGACACGCGCGTTAGAACCATCAAACTCGCCCATGCCTTGGATGCTTCTCATCCGGTGCATAAGGCTCTAGTGTATATGAGTGAACGCTTTGAGGAGAAATCGGGTGGTAAATATCGTATCGACATCTATTCCGGCGGGCAACTCGGCACGGAACGCGAGTATGTGGAATTGCTCCAGATCGGCAGTCTGGGAATGACCAAGGTCTCGTGCAGTGTGGTAGAGGGATTTGTAAAAAAATTCAATGTCTTTAGTTTGCCGTATCTCTTCCGCGACGATGAGCACCGATTTAAGGTGTTGAATAGTGAAATCGGGCGCCAGCTTTTCCTGGAAGGCGAGAAATACTGGATTCGCGGACTCTGTTATCTGGACGCCGGTAGTCGCAGTTTTTATTCGATTAAAAAACCGATCAATTCACCGGCCGATTTACAGGGACTGAAGGTGCGAACCCAGGAAAGCACGACTTCCATGCGCATGATCCAGGTCATGGGCGGATCGGCCACGCCCATCGCCTGGGGCGAACTTTATACGGCTCTGCAACAGGGTATTGTGGATGCGGCCGAGAATAATCCGCCCTCGTTTTACCTGTCACATCATTACGAAGTCAGTAAATATTATTCTCTGGACGAACACACTTCAGTACCGGATATTTTACTGATCAGTACGGTCGTCTGGAACAGCCTGCCGCCGCAGGCTCAGGAATGGTTGCAATCGGCGGCGGATGAGGCGGCCGTTTATCAACGCGAATTGTGGCGAATTGCAACTCAGGAAGCACTGGATGAAGTTCAAAAAGCAGGCGTGATCGTGAGCTATCCCGATAAAAAAGTTTTTCAGGATAAAGTCAAGGATATTTACGAGGACTATCGAAACGAACCGGAAATCTACGAATTGATCCAAAAGATCAGGGCGGTGCAATGATGTTAAAAATACGTAGAATACTCGATATTATTTTAAGATGGGTACTGATTGGTCTGATGGCCTTTTCGGTATTCAATGTTCTCTGGCAGGTGTTCACCCGTTTTGTTTTACGCAATCCCAGCTCCTATACAGAAGAACTGGCGCGCTACCTGTTGATCTGGATCGGCTTGCTGGGTGCCGCATATGCCGCCGGCAGGAAATTGCACCTGGCAATCGATCTGTTCAGTGCCAAAATGAAAAGGAACGCGGCTCTGCGATTGGAGATATTTGTCCAGCAGAGTATCCTGCTGTTTGCAGTCTTTGTAATGATCATCGGCGGTATTCGCTTAGTTACCATTACCCTGACTTTAGCTCAGGTCTCAGCGGCGTTGCAGATCAAACTAGGTTATGTATATATGGTTTTACCAGTTAGCGGGATACTGATCGCGGTTTATTCAATTATGAATCTGATTGATTCATTTTACACCCTGTTCCGGAGGGATGAGATGACTAATCTTTCTGCAAAAAGGACGGAATATCATGGAATGGACTGAGGTAATTGTACTGGTAGTAAGTTTTATAGTTCTGTTATTAGCTGGGGTACCGATCTCTTTCAGTATTGGTATCGCAACTTTGTGTACGATGTTGCTTAGTATTAATTCTCTGCCAGCTTTGACTACCGTTGCCCAGCGAATGGCGACCGGCATTGACAGTTTTGCTTTACTGGCAATTCCGTTCTTCATTTTATCAGGGCTATTAATGAGTCGGGGTGGAATAGCGCGTCGTTTGATCGATTTCGCCAAGGTATTGGTCGGACGTTTGCCGGGCGGTTTGGCTTTCGTCAATATTCTGGCCGCGATGTTTTTCGGGGCGATTTCCGGTTCGGCGGCCGCGGCCGCGGCGGCGATTGGCGGCTTCATGACGCCTTTGATGAATAAGGAGGGGTACAGCAACGGTTATTCAGCCGCGGTCAATATAACTTCATCCACGACCGGCCTACTGATTCCACCCAGTAATATTCTGATTGTCTATAGTCTGGCGAGTGGCGGAGTCTCAATTGCGGCTCTGTTCATTGCCGGTTACCTGCCTGGAATAATAGTTGGTTTAGCACTTATGTTAGTGGCGGGCATCATCGCCTGGAAGAAAGGTTATCATGGCAGCCGTGAGCGATATACCGTCAAACAGGCGGTGGTGCGCTTTTTGGACGCTCTGCCCAGTCTGATGCTGATCGTGATCGTGATCGGCGGCATCATTGCCGGTTATTTTACGGCTACAGAAGGTTCGGCCATTGCGGTCTTATATACATTCATTCTGTCGGTTTTAATTTATCATGAAGTTAAATGGAAAGAATTGCCGCAGGTCCTGCTGGATACGGTTTCGACCACCGCGATCGTGATGTTATTGATCGGGACATCGATGGGTATGTCGTGGATAATGTCCTATGCCAATATTCCCCAGACCATTACCGCCTCTTTAATTGCATTATCCAATAATAAGATCATTATTCTGTTGATAATCAACCTGATCCTGCTCTTTGTAGGAACCTTTATGGATATGACACCGGCCGTATTGATTTTTACGCCGATTTTTCTGCCGATCGTGACCGCCCTGGGAATTCATCCGATTCACTTCGGAATAATTATCGTATTGAATCTTTGCATCGGGTTATGTACGCCGCCGGTTGGTGCGGTTTTATTTATCGGATGCGGGATTGCTAACACTACGATTCCCAAGATGATCAAGCCACTATTGCCACTATATGCGGCTATGATTTTGGCGCTGATGCTGGTGACCTATTTCCCGCAGATCAGCCTATTCCTGCCGCGTTTGTTTGGGTATTGATTTTATAGGAGAAAGAGTCTATGAATCCTGATTTAATTAATAAAACGGTGATTATAACCGGAGGGTCCGGTATTTTAGGGCGGATGATGGTTTCGGCATTATTTAACGCCGGCGCCAATGTAGGGGTGCTCGATTTACGAGCCCCGGCTGAAGGGACTTTTCCGACTTCACCGGGTAAGGGCGGAAATCGCTTGCAGTTCATTCAGACCGATGTTCTTAAGAAAGAAAGCCTGCAAATTGCGGCCGAAAAAGTCAGTGCTGAATTTAGCCGAATCGATGTACTGATTAATGGTGCCGGCGGTAATCACCCGGATGCCACGACTTCGACGGAACGCTCGTTCTTCGATTTACCCGCGGATGCTCTGCGTTTTACAATGGATTTAAATCTGTTGGGGACCATCCTGACCAGTCAGGTATTCGGTAAGATCATGGCCCAACAGAAAACCGGTAATATTATTAATATCACTTCCATGAATGCTTTTCGACCGCTGACGCGCATTCCGGCTTATTCGGCCGCTAAAGCCGCCGTCAGCAATTTCACCCAGTGGTTAGCCGTGCATATGGCGCAGGAATATTCAGCGTATATCCGGGTCAATGCCATCGCACCGGGTTTTTTTCTGACCGATCAAAACCGCTTTTTACTGATTGATAAGGACACCGGTGAATTGACCGACCGTGGTAAGAAAATCATTGCCGCCACGCCTCTGGGACGCTTTGGGGACGCCGAAGAATTGATCGGAACGTTGTTTTATTTAATTTCGGATAGTTCCAGGTTCGTGACCGGTGTGATCATTCCGGTGGACGGAGGTTTCAATGCCTACAGCGGCGTTTGATAATTAGTAGATTCTATGGATAAATAAAAGGAAATCAAATATGAATACTGGATTAAACATCAAACCAACCGGAAGCCTCGACCTGTTATCTCTGGGAGCCTTGGTGCACCGACTGGATCCGGGGATCGTTCCATTCCGCAAAGCTAGTGAATGTAAAATTCACGTCAGCGGTGGCGAATTCAACGTGGCGGCCAATCTGGCGGATTGTTTTGGTCTGAATACCGGTATTGCTACGGCTATGGCCGACTATCCGATTGGCGATCTGATTGCGGAACGGGTACGGGCGATGGGTGTCAAGCCCTTTTACAAACATTTTACACATAATGGTGTGAACGGCCCGAACATGGCGACGGTTTACAGTGATCGCGGCTACGGTCTGCGCGCCCCGGTGGTTTTCTATAACCGCTCGAATGAAGCCGCCGCCTTATTGAAACCCGGCGATTTTAACTGGCACGCCATTTTTGCGGAGGGTGTGCGCTGGTTCCACAGTGGCGGAATTTTCGCCGCCCTGTCCGAAACTACCGGTCAGGTCATTATCGAGGCTATGCAGGCCGCCAAAGCCGCCGGTGCGGTTACGAGTTTCGATTTAAATTTCCGTACTAAACTCTGGAATCTGTGGGGCGGCGAGCAGAAAGCGGCCGAAGTCATCAATGGCATTGTAAAATATGTTGATATTTTAGTTGGCAACGAGGAAGATTTACAGAAAGGATTGGGAATTCCCGGCCCGGAAGTGACCGCTAAATCGAAGCTCGATCCATCGGCATTTTTTGCCATGATTGGCGACGTTGTTAAAAAACATCCCCAGGTCAAAGTCGTAGCCACGACCCTGCGCGAAGTCCATTCGACCAATCGGCATAGCTGGAGTGCAGTAGCCTGGATCAATGGAAAAACATTTCAGGCACCCACCGCTGAATTGGAAGTCTACGACCGGGTCGGCGGCGGCGATGGTTTTGCATCCGGCTTTTTCTATGGTTTGTTGACTGGCGCGGCTCCCGAAGAAGCCGTTAAACTCGGCTGGGCGCATGGGGCGCTGGTGACGACCTATCCGGGTGACACGACGATGGCAAAGTTGGTCGATGTCCAGAATTTCGTGCGGGGCGACTCGGCGCGCATCCAGCGTTAAACGGAAAATTTCAAGCATGCGGATATTCCTGACAAATTCTTCAGAAAATGGGTTGTCGGAAAGCGCGATCCGAGACGGACTATTTGCCGCATTGGAAAAACTGGGGCCGCGTCGCAGAGTGCTGGCTATTCCGCCGGATTTTACACGCTTTCATTCCCAGGCCGGCGAGTTGACCCAGATGGCATTTAATTATTACCGCGATAATCTAAAAGCGATCCTGCCAGCGCTCGGTACACATTATCCGATGACCGAGATCGAAATCCAGAAGATGTTCGGCGATCTACCGCGCAACCTTTTCCGGGTCCATCGCTGGAAGGAAGACCTGGCGACACTGGGCGAAGTGCCCGGTGAATTAATGGCTGTTGTTTCTGAAGGCAAACTGAATTATACCTGGCCGGCGCAAGTCAATAAATTGCTGGTTGATGGCGGTTTCGATCTGATCCTTTCCATCGGACAAGTTGTACCACACGAAGTGGTTGGTATGGCAAATTACAATAAGAATATCTTCGTCGGAACCGGTGGTCGCGAGGGCATTAATCGGAGCCATTTTCTGGGAGCGGTTTACGGAATAGAGCGCATCATGGGACGCGCCGATACGCCGGTGCGCCGGATACTGAATTACGCCGCTGATAATTTCGCGCAACATCTGCCAATTATCTATGTTTTAACGGTTATTGGTAAAAACGTTGAAGGTCGACTGGTTATGCCGGGGCTATTCATTGGCGACGATTATGAATGTTTCCGGCGGGCCAGCGAACTTTCGCTATCCGTCAATTTCGACCTGCAGGAAAAACCGCTCAGGAAAGTCGTCGTCTACCTCGACCCCCAGGAATTTAAAAGCACCTGGCTCGGCAATAAGAGCATTTACCGGACTCGTATGGCAATTGCCGACGGTGGCGAACTGGTTGTGCTGGCGCCGGGCTTACGTGAATTCGGCGAAGATGCGGAAATCGATCGGCTGATCCGCAAGTACGGCTATCGCACCACACCGGAAATTTTGCAATTCGTAGAGAAAAATGCTGATTTGCAGAATAATCTCAGCGCGGCGGCGCACCTGATTCACGGTTCGTCGGAAAACCGGTTCACTATAACTTACTGTCCCGGTAATTTATCGCGGGCAGAAATCGAAGCCGTCAATTTCCGTTATGGTGAAATGGCTGAAATGCTAGAGCGATACAATCCGGCTAAGATGCAGGACGGATTCAATGTCACACCGGATGGCGAAGAGATATTTTATATTTCGAATCCAGCTCTGGGACTCTGGGCGGCCCAGGAAAGATTTAATAATTGACTTTTTTCAGGAGGATTTTTTAAATGAACAAGGCAGATATAGGCTTAGTCGGTCTGGCCGTTATGGGTGAGAACCTGGTACTGAATATGGAGCGGCACGGTTTTAGGGTGGCGGTTTTCAATCGCACCGTATTGAAAGTTGATATTTTTCTGGCCGGTCGCGGTCAGGGAAAAAACATCGTCGGAGCGCATTCGATTGAGGAACTGGTTGCGGCGCTCAAAACTCCCCGTAAAATCATGCTGATGGTCAAGGCCGGCCAGGCGGTCGATGATTTTATCGAACTGCTTATCCCACATCTGGAGAAAGGCGATATCATCATTGATGGCGGCAATTCTCATTTCCCGGATACAAACCGCCGCACCAAATATCTCGAAGGCAAAGGCTTTTTATATATCGGCACCGGAGTTTCCGGCGGCGAGGAAGGCGCTCTGAATGGTCCGTCTATTATGCCCGGTGGTTCGGTGGCGGCCTGGCCGCACGTCAAGCCGATCTTTCAGTCTATCGCCGCCAAAGTCGAGGACGGCACGCCCTGTTGCGACTGGGTGGGTGAAAATGGCGCCGGTCACTTCGTGAAGATGGTTCATAACGGCATCGAATACGGCGATATGCAACTTATCTGCGAAGCCTATCAGATAATGAAAGACCTGCTTGGTTTGAGTTATCCGGAAATGCACCGGGTTTTTACAAACTGGAACGAAGGCGATCTAAAGAGTTATCTGATCGAAATTACCCGTGATATTTTGGACTATAAAGATGACGACGGTCAGCCATTAGTCGAGAAAATTTTGGATACCGCCGGACAGAAAGGTACCGGCAAATGGACTGCCCAGGCATCGCTGGATTATGGAGCACCATTGACTCTGATTGGCGAGGCGGTGTACGCCCGTATGTTGTCGGCTATGAAGGAAGAACGGGTCGCCGCCGCTAAAATCTTGACCGGTCCCAAACCGGAGTTCAGAGGTGATAAAAAGCAATTCATCACTGATCTCGGTCAGGCATTGTATGCGGCTAAAATAGTCTCCTATGCTCAGGGCTATGTCCTGATGCGCATCGCGGCTGAGGAATTCGGCTGGAACCTGAATTACGGCGGCATTGCTCTGATGTGGCGCGGCGGCTGTATCATTCGCTCCGTATTCCTCGGAAAAATTAAAGAGGCTTTCGATAAAAATCCCAAACTGAGCAACCTGTTGCTTGATCCATTTTTCAAGCAAAAGATCGAATCCTCACAGGCGGCCTGGCGGCGCGTCATCGCGGCCGCAATCACAAACGGAATTTGGGTACCGGTCCTTTCGACTGCTTTGAATTATTTTGACGGTTTTCGCAATGGTCGTCTGCCGGCCAATCTTCTGCAAGCTCAGCGCGATTACTTCGGCGCGCACACTTACGAACGGGTAGACAAGCCGCGCCGCGAATTTTTTCATACCAACTGGACCGGGCATGGCGGTCAGACGGCTTCCACGACTTATACAGTCTGATTTGGATCGGAGATGACGATGTCGCGTAATCATTCCCTGAGTTTTGAAAAAAAGCACGAATTTTTAGTTGCGATCGATTCTGACGGCTGTGCCTTCGATACGATGGAAATCAAGCACAAGGAATGTTTTATTCCCAATATTATTAATTACTGGAATTTGCAGGCCGTCTCGAAATATGCCCGCGCCGCGGCCGAATTCGTCAATCTGTATTCCAAATGGCGCGGCATAAACCGCTTTCCGGGCTTGATAATGGTTTTCGATTTGCTGAAAGAATGGCCGGAAGTGCAGGCCCGACCGGTCACGATTCCGGACGCTCAGCCCTTACGTGATTGGATTGCCCGCGAGACCAGGCTCGGGAATCCGGCTCTCAAAGCCGAAGTCGAACGCACCGGCGATCCAATCCTGAGGCAGGCCTTGGGGTGGAGTGAAGCCGTCAATGCCGACATCGCCCGCATGGTACACGACGTGCCGCCGTTTGCCTTCGTGCGTGAATCTCTGGAGAAACTTCAGAATGTCGCCGATGCGATGGTTTGTTCGGCCACACCGATTGAAGCTTTACGACGTGAATGGGAAGAGCACGACCTCGCGCGCTATGTGCGAGTGATTGCCGGGCAGGAAATCGGCAGTAAAAAGGAGCAGATCGCCATGGCAATTAACGGGCGATACGAATCGCAAAGAGTGTTGATGATCGGAGATGCGCTCAGTGATCTAAAAGCCGCGCGGGGCAATTCAGCCCGCTTTTTCCCGATCAATCCGGGGCATGAAGAACAGTCCTGGCAGAATTTTCACAAACACTATTTAGCTGAATTCGTTAACGATAAATATGACGATCAAAATGAAACGCGCCTGATTGCGGAGTTTGAAAATTACTTGCCGGTGGTTCCGCCCTGGAAGAAATAAATATGTGACCTTTTAGGAGGTAATTATGAAACTGAAAAATATTATCGATGTATTTAAACTTGACGGTAAAGTCGCGCTCGTGACCGGCGCGGCTCGTGGGCTCGGACAGGCGATCGCGACGGCTCTGGCTTCCGCCGGAGCCGATATTGCTCTGGTTGACGTTTTGCCAGACGAGGAGACCCGTAAGATGATCGAAGAATACGGTCGCAAAGCACTCCGCCTTTCTGCCAATTTAATGGAAAAAGCGAATATCGCGCCGACTGTCGAGACAGTCCTGAAAGAATTCGGCCGGATCGACATTCTGGTCAATAACGCCGGGATCATCCGGCGTACACCTATCACTGAATTCAGCGAAAAAGACTGGGACGACGTCATCAATCTCAATCAGAAAGCGGTTTTTTTCCTGAGTCAGGCGGTCGCTAAGGTGATGATTGCAAAAGGCAATGGTGGCAAGATCATCAATATCGCCTCGTTATTGTCGTTTCAGGGTGGAATTCTGGTGCCGTCCTATACCGCGTCGAAAAGCGCCGTGATGGGCTTGACGCGCGCTATGGCGAATGAACTCGCACCGCATCGCATCAATGTCAATGCGATTGCGCCGGGCTATATGGCGACCGACAATACCGCGCCACTCCGTGCCGACCCGGTTCGCTCGAAATCGATCCTCGATCGCATCCCGGCCGGACGCTGGGGCGAACCAGTAGATTTGCAGGGCGTGGCCGTATTTCTGGCCTCGGCGGCTTCTGACTATATGACCGGCTATACCGTCGCGGTGGACGGCGGCTGGCTGGCCAGATAAATTATCGGAGTGCACCAACAGTATTGGCGCATTTTCTATGATTTCCCTATTATCGCGTAAAAATCATCTTCTTGGTTGAGTTATATCCCGAATAAGTTTTCAGTGAATAGAGATAAATCCCGCTGGGCACTATTTGCCCAAAACTGTCTTTGCCATTCCAGGTAACTTTTAATGAACCGGCGGGCTGAATATTGTCAACCAATCTGATTATCTCGCGCCCCAGGATATCATAGATTGTCAGAGTTACGTATGATTCTTGCGGCAAGTCATAAGCAATTGTTGTCGTGGGATTAAAAGGATTGGGGAAATTCTGATATAATTCATAACGCTTTAGAGTTGTACTATTTATAACTGGATTGATTGTTTCACTAATTTTTTTTGTTACCCAGATAAAAAGGTCTTTAGAAACAGGATGTTCTCGATTGAAATAGAGTGTATTTCCATCAACAGTTAATGACGGGAATAACTCGGCACCAGTATTACCCAGCCAATCGGTCGAGTCTTGCATTTTACAAAAAGGCAATTTTTCGATTTTACCCCATCTACCGATTGAGTCTTTTACTGATTTATAAATTTCAATCCACCATCTATGTTCTCGAAAAGCTGAGAACAATAATTCTTTGCCATCATATGAAAGACATACACCATCTTCATCACTTCCCCAGTTGATACTGTCTGGCCCAAATGGCAGAAGTTGTGCTGGCCCCCAGCAGGTATCCTGCCAATTTGAGACGAAGAGGTCCATATACCCTTTACCCATCCACCTTAACGAGCAAAAACATGACTGTTGCATATCTGCGGGAAGACAACAATTCCACTCATGTTCATTAGGCCGTCGAATACTATCAACTCTAGCAATTTGAGCCGAGCTTCCTTGGGTACAAAGTAGTACTGTCATTATGCTAGCGATGATTTTATAGACGTTTGACGCTTTCATAATTTCCTATTTTAAATGAAAGCATTAAAGAGACAGAAAAAACATTCGATTCTAATCGAAAAAAGTGACCAGCCTTGATAGATATTTCTACGAATTACAATAGCGTTGTCAAAATCATCGCAATTGTTAGTTTGATTTGTCTTTCTTTGGCCAACGAGTTCCCTATTTTACTTTAGCTTTCCATGAATTATGATTTTGTTGTCACACAGTACAAATATATCTTTTTCAAATACTGCGATATTATTAATGAACGATTTTGTAGGAAAAAGAGTTACTAAATCTGTCCCATCATAGTGAGTTAGACCATCCGTCGAAACTGTAAAGAAATCCAGTTCACTCCTTCCCCATATTCTGCCAAGATGTTTGGTGCTACTGAAATCTTTCCAAATAGTCAACAGATTATCATGGTACTTGTATATTTTCTTATCTATACAATGATAAATTCTACCAGCCATTTCGTTTATGCTTGTTCTATCCTGGCCACTGTAAATTTCTTTTAGTACAGTACCATCAAGTTCAAATATCTTATTTGTATCCCCGGTACTTTCAAAGCGCACCGCTGAAAGATAATACTTATCAGACTCAAGTATACCACGTTTAATCGACGTAAATCCTACGCGATACTCTGGAATAGAAAGGTAACTCCACGAGCTTCCATTAAAATGCAGAATGACCCCTTTGTAATCACCATTTAGAAAATCAATTGCCCCAACCACATAGATATTACTTGGTGCGTCTCCCCAAATATTATTTAAGCCAAGTGAAGTGCCTGTATCCTTATATTTATATACATTGGTCCACTGCGTTCCATTATAATGATAAACTCCCAATCCTGGCGCATCACAAGCCCATACGTCGTTCTCCGCAAAACCAAAGACACACATCATATTGCTCGAGAGTAATGACTGGTCGCGTATCCAATTTAAACCATCATAATGCCATAAAGTCACATCAGAAGCTCCACATGAACCGGTGGCCCATATATCTGTCGGGCTACTACCCCATAAACTGAATAAATAAAATAAATCCCCCGGATTTGCTTTGAGAGTATCGACAGTCTATATATAATCCCGTCTCCCCGGTTCAAGGTCTTCCGGACAGTTAAGACACTTCTCTTTTTCACAATCAATACAAAAAAACGAGAATAGAAATACAAGAATATAAAAATGTAAATTTTGATGCATATTAAAACTTAAGAATACGGATAAAAAGTAATGTTCGTGACTCTATGTTTAGGAATAAATGCCATTTAATCCAGTACCTATCTTAACACAATAATAACAAAAAAAGATTTCCATACACAAAAATAAACAAGAACTGTGTTTTTGGGCTGAAGCGCATATCAATCCTCAGTCATCGTTCATACACAAGTGATACATCGTCGTACCATACTATTTTAACAGTCAAACGACCACTTAATCAAACAATGCCAAAAAGCGACACCAGGATTCTGAGTCAACCAAACTGAGAGGATGATCAACCCCACTAAAAGCCCAAAAGACAAAAAACTTAATTGAATGTAATATGTTGATTTAAAAATTTCAACACTCTTTTATACCATTACCAATTTTTTAATTTAACGTGAGAGGCAATCGTTATTATCTGTTTACTCCAGTGAAGATAAGCCATGACCACAACAGTTACAAATGAGTAATTCATTTTGCTAAAGTTATTTATCGACATAATTCAGGTCAATTTTAAAATTGCTTTCTATTTCTCGGATTTATACATTTGTTTTAGAATGAAAGTAAATGCAATAGATATGCTGACTCGGATTAAAAAAGAAGGTTTATTGTTCGACGGTGCTTTCGGTTCACTCCTGATGCAGAGAGGTTTGCCGGAGGGAGTTTTACCCGAAATGTGGTGTCTGGAGCACCCGGAAGTCGTTACCGGCATTCATGCTGATTATGTCGCGGCCGGGGCCGATGTTATAACGACCAATACCTTCGGGACGTCACCTCTGAAATTGCAGAAAGCCGGTCTGGAAAAACGCGCCGCCGAGATCAACCGCCGCATGGTTGAAACGGCTCGCGTCGCCGCCCGATCGGGCAACCTGATCGCCGGAGATATGGGATCAACCGGTGAAATGCTGGCGCCTTTCGGAAAAATCAGTATTGAAGAAGCCGTCGCTAATTACACCGAACAGGCCGGATTACTCGACGCGGCCGGAGTTGATTTATTCATAGTTGAGACGATGTTCGACCTGAACGAAGCCCTGGCGGCTCTGAAGGGTATTCGACAGGTTTCTACCAAACCGGTATTCGTCACGCTGACCTTTCAACCGGGCGCAAACGGATTCGCTACTATTATGGGCAATCCGGTCGAATCAAGCATGCGACAATTAGTGGAAAATGGTGCCGCGGCGGTGGGCGCCAATTGCTCGATTGGCAGTGATGCGATGGTACGGCTGGCTGAAATTATCAGAAAAGCAGTGTCCATCCCGGTCATTATCCAGCCCAATGCTGGAATACCGACTCTGAAAAATGGCATCTTAAATTATCCGGAAGATATTACTGCTTATACCCGCAACATCGTTTCCATCAAGCGGGCCGGAGTGGAAATTGTCGGTGGTTGTTGCGGCACAACCCCGGACTATATTCGCGCGATCCGGCAGACAATTGGACAAGGAACCTTTTAGGGCAACTTTTCAGATTAAGAGCTGGTCTAAAAACGCGGTTTGAGAAGATAAATGCCAAATAAAAAAGCCGCTAAAAAACAAACTCTCCTGAAACATCTTCTGGAACGCCGATTCCTGCAGATTATTTTTATTTACTTTGGTATCTGCTGGACCATCCTGGAATTTCTCAGCTGGTTGGTGGAACATTACCAAATTTCGCCGCATCTGACCGACCTCGGTTTGATTACCCTGTTATCAATGTTCCCTACTGTCGGAATGCTGGCTTATTTTCATGGGAAACCGGGTCGCGATGAATGGACTCGCGTAGAAAAGATCGGTATTCCCCTGAATGTACTATTCACCATTATTCTGATCTTCATCGTTTTTTCCGGTAAGGAGCTCGGTTCGGCCACCACTCAGATTACACTGGAAAATGAACAGGGTCAGATCATCAGACGCAAAATTCCGGACAGTAACTTCAATCGACGGGTGGCGATTTTCTTTTTCCGGAATCAGTCGAAACAGCCACAATTGGACTGGCTCCAATCGGCTTTCATGATGGGTTGTCATCTCGATCTGGTGCAGGACCCGGTATTTTCTCTATATTCAGCTTCGGATAACGTCATTTACCAGAAAATACTCCAGGCCGGGCTTAACAGCACCATCGAGCTACCAATGACTCTGGAGAAAAAAATCGCAAGCGAAATCCAGCGCGAGTATTTTCTGGGTGGTTCATTCACCACCTCCAACGATACCTTCATTGTGAATACTTATCTCTACGAGACCGAGGCCGGCAAACTGATTGCCGAACATGTTTATAGCGATCCGGACATTTTCACGATCATCGATAAGATTACCCATCAATTGAAAAACGACCTTGGTCTGCCGGTCTGGCATATCGAAAATACTGAAGATTTACCGATAAGCGCACTTCTGACTGACAACTTTGCGGCCAGTCGCGAATATTTTATCGGTTCCGAGCTGATCAACTTAAAAAATAATTACCGCGACGCCACCATTCACTTCGAGAAAGCGACCCGGCTTGATCCGACCTTTACGATGGCCTACTGGATGCTATATACCTGCTATATAAATAACAATCAACCCACCCGGGCTCAATCGGCCTTACAAACCGCTATGCAGCATATTTATAAGATTCCGGAGCTGACCCGGTTTACGATCAAGCAGGAATATTATCTGATTACGGAAAACCCTGACAAACGCTTCGCCGTCCTGGAAATGTGGGTCAAACTTTACCCGCGCGACATCCGGGGGCATTTCAGTCTGGCGGCCGAATATCTGAAACGCAATGAACCTGAGAAGGTGATCGCCGAATATAATACTATCATGAATCTGGATCCAGGTCGACTCTATTTCCTACAATACATTGGTGACATCTACCTGCGCCTTGGCGATTTCAAAAATGCTCTCAAATATTACCGACAATACCAGAAGAAATGCCCGACTGATTACAGCACTTTCACGGCCTTGGGTAACCTCTATTTTACGATGGGTAATTACGAATCCGCCCGACAATATTACACGGACGCTATCGCAATCGAGCCCGACAATATTGCGTCTGTTATTCAGCTTGGTAATACTGCCCTTGAGACCGGTTCACCGGAGTCGGCCTTCCAGAGTTTTCAGACCGCTCTCACCCAGGCCCGCACCGCCGCTGAAAAAAACCAGGTATATGAAGCTCTCCAGCGTTATTATGAACGTACCGGTCAGATACGCAAAGCCATGCAGATGCGCGATGCCAAATTCTCAGTCCAGGCGGAATATATCAATCCGGCCAGTGTGGCTCTCAATCGGATTCTCGATGGATCGATTAAGTATTATTTCCAGACCGGCAATCCGACTGGTGCTTTCGATTACCTGAAGCAGATCGAGCGCGAGCTGGCTCCACCCTGGAATAAGTTAACCGCCATCGCTTATTTAGAATATTACACCGCAAGCGGCCAGATTAATCTGGCTTCAACCAGCGCCGATAAAGTCGCTGAGGCTATCCGGATTTTCAGTAGTTACGACCTGTCTGACCATTTATATCACGCCCGCGGTCAAATCTGCGAGTCGAAAGCAGATTATGTCAGGGCTTTGATGGAATACCAGGATGAGTCAAATTTAAAGTCATCCGACGTTACAGTTTTAATTGACATAGCGCGCTGTTATCGCCTGGCCGGTAATGCCGCCAAGGCCCGTTCGCTTTTGGCAACCACCCTGAAAGTCCTGCCTTATCATCCCGCCGCGAATCTCGAAATGGCCTGGATTTGCCAGACTCTCGGCGAATCGAATCAAGCAAGGCAACACCTCGAAACTGCCTTACAGGTCTGGAAAAATGCCGATCCGGACTTTGCGCCGGCCATTGACGCTCGCAAATTAGTAGCTCAGCTGTCATCTGCCGTCAGTTAACTTTTTGATAGAATTAAATCTTTGTTAAATCTCGGGATTGTAACTTCACCAGTATGATCCTATCTAAATTACTATAAAGATTATAAAGACATTATCAATTGAAGGGAGATCAGGATGTTTTTAAAAGAAGATGACCAAAAATTTGTACGCGAAGTTTTTAATCGCCTGACCGATCCTGTCAAAGTCGTGCTCTTCACTCAGGCGATCGAATGCCAATATTGTCGTGAAACCCGTGAATTATTGACCGAAATTGTCGCACTGTCCGATAAATTGAGTTTGGAAGTCTACGATTTTCAGAAAGATCATGAACAGGCCCAAAAATATGGCATCGATAAAATTCCGGCTACGGTACTGATCTCGGGGAAAATGCCGCACGCGCGGATAAAGTTTTACGGTATCCCGGCCGGTTACGAGTTCACGACTTTACTGGAGGACCTGGTTGACATTTCCAATCAAAAAACCGATTTGCCGGCGGAAATTGTATCCGGTTTGAAACAGATTACCTGGCCGGTGCATATTCAGGTCTTTATCACTCCTACCTGCCCCTACTGCCCGGCGGCGGTACGGACGGCCCATCGTTTTGCACTCCTGAATGAAAACATCCAGGCCGAGATGATTGAATCGATTGAATTCCCGCATCTTGCCCAGAAATATAATGTGCAGGGTGTGCCACGTATCATTATAAATGAAAATCTGGTAATCGATGGCGCGGTGCCCGAGACCCACTTCCTGGAACAGATCCTTACCGGACGACCAACAGCCTGACAACCGGAGCAAAAATAGCAGTGGAATTGATGGCGTTATTCATTAAATTAAACGGCGTTGGAAAACAATCTGCCAGAGGAACAGCTTGTAATACGCGCCAAACAGGGCGATCGAACCGCCTTATCCCAGTTGGTCATCGATTACAGCAGTCGGATATATCATCTCGGTCTGCGATTGTCAGGCAATCGTCAGGATGCTGAGGATATTCTACAAGAGACTTTTATGATTATGGTCAAGAAAATCGGACAGTTTCAGGGCAAGTCATCTTTCTATACCTGGCTTTATCGGATCGCAGTAAATGTCGGTTTGCGTAAACTCAAATCCAAACCCCGAAGATACGATCACATCTCAATCAACGATCCCGACTTTGAACGCATCAGTGCCGAAACTGCCCACGAATGGCCACAATTGGATTTTGAAATTATTAACGATAGTCGTTTCCGGCAAAAATTGGATCGCCTGATCGAACAATTACCGGAAAAATACCGCACTGTTTTTATTCTGCGTGATTTACATGAATTGTCAACCGAGGATACCAGCCGCATATTGCAGATTACACCGTCAAATACCAAAATCCGGTTGATGCGTGCCCGAAATTTTCTCAAAGAACATTTGGAAAACATGCTTAAAGCTGAAGTATTAACATGAAGTTAAACGAAGACCTCCTCCGTGAAATCTGCGAATATATGGGAAGCGACCTGAATTCCGCACCCTGCAAAATCATTCGCGAGCATATGGAAGCCTGCCATAATTGCGAAGTATATGTCGACAAAATCAAAAAGACTGTCGAAATCTACCGGTTCGCCGATCAGCAGGAAAAGATACCTGACAAGATTTCCAAAAAGCTCTTTGCCTGTTTGAATCTGGACGACCTCACCAAGACCTGCGATCAATAGTTACCCATAATCCGCATAAATAGAAGAAAAATCTCCATTTACTTAATATTCATGTGAAAGGATTTTCAAGATGAATGTCACCGTCCAAAGAGTCGACAACAATACTTTCATTGCCCGCGGCGATTCCAACCATTGGATCGTACTCGATACTCAAAAGCAGTATGGTGGGCAGGAAGCCGCGACCTCACCCATGGAAATGGTGTTGTGCGCCTTAGGCGGCTGTACCGGAATGGACATCGAGTCTCTTCTACAAAAAATGCGCACGCCGGCCGATAAATTCCGAATCGAAATCAGAGCTGAGCGGAGGCATGAGCATCCGCGGATTTTTACCAAAATCCATTTGAAATTCATCTTTTCCGGTGACAATTTAAATGCTGATAGCATTGCAAAAGCCGTGAAATTGTCCCAAGAAAAGTACTGCTCGGTTTCGGCTATGCTGGCTCAATCCGCAAAAATCAGCTATGATATTTTAATCAATCCGACCGCAATCTGATCAGGCTTCCCCGGCTTGTTCTTCAGCCATGCGTTTGATTATTTCGGTGCGATTTTTCTGGACTTTATCCAGATCGTCCTGGTTTTTGGATTTAGCTTCGATTATATCCAGAATACTGAGGGCTTGTTCAAATAATTTTTGTTTAGTTAATACGTCTACCAGAGTCCAGGTCGGGATCGGAAACGAGATGTTGTTAACCTGCCCGTCATTTTTGTTGGTTTGACTGGTGGACTTCTTTTTAGACGAAGAAGTCTGCGTTTTCTTTTTTGGTTTGGATTTGGTCGTAGTTTTTGCAGTAGATGACTTTTTAGATTCGGGCGGTGTTTTAGTAATAGTGGGAGTTGCATCTGCAGATTCGGTTTTCGTACCTGGTTGGATTACGGAAGCTTCCTTATCCCCGTTTTTTTCGGGTGGCTTAGTTGTCGAATCGGCGGGGATTTCCGTTTTTACCGATTCAGGCGGCGAGGCTGGTTCAACTTCATCAGCCAGGTGCTCCATCATCCAGTTCTCTTTTTGAACTTCTTCAAGCGGTTTCTCACGCAAACGACTGAACAAATTACTGATTGAAGATTGCTCCGGTCCCGCTTTAATTTCAGATGGTGATTCACTTGATTCCGGTTCATCGAAGGTGACGGTAGGCTCGGATTCGGCCTCCGGTTCAACACCGGATGTTTCAGCTGGTCCCAAATGAGCTTCTTCTTCCGGAATTGTCGGTTCCGGCGGCGTGGATTTCTTCATCTCTTTGGGAATCGACTCGAAAAACTCAGAAAGTTTACCAGCGGCTTGCAAGGGATCGACTTCCAGAGTGGCAGGCGTGGATTCGGTCTGTGTAGTAGCCTGATCTGAGACTTTAGGTTCGGGAAGTTGGGATGGTTTGATCTGCATTTGGGCCGCTAACGATTCCAGATCGGCCGGTAGAGCCGCCAATTTAGCGGCAGTTTCACCGTCGAGTGGATTTAGATAATAGATTTGTTCGTAATAATATTTCAACTGCTGAGGCGTCAGATAGCCCTGAGCCAGATCCGTTAACTTATAGTAGGCCTGCAAAAAACCGGCGTCGTTTTGCAACGCGGCCTGAAAATGGGAAACAGCCTGCTGAATATCCCCCATGGCCTGGGCGGTCAAAGCCCAGATGTAATGCCCGATCGCCGATAAGGGATGGAGTGTCAGATCTTCCCGACAGAGATCGATGGCTTTTTGATAGTCATTATCCGCCAGATAGAGAGTCGCCAGAAGCGGACGCAGATTACTTTCCGGGGTACTGTCAATATATTTTTGCAGGGTTTCTTGATCACTTATTTCCATCTATACACCTCTAAATAACTTCATTTTAAAGGCCCGCTTCTCAGCCACAACTGCTGACACCATAAACTACATATTGCCATTGTCCAAAAAAATTGCGCTGATAATCGATCGTTTTACCCGTCAGATAAGGATACAAAGCAGGACTGTAAGCAATTTTCAGTTCGTTGATCTGGATCATTTCGTCGTCCGCCTGCCGCTCTTCCAGAGCGATCCCCAAACGGGGCCCGCCTCAGCCATAACCTTTCATGAATAAACGGAATACCCGGTTTTGATCGGATTCGGAATCGAGAGCTGACAGCATCGCCGTTCGCGCATTTTCGGTAATTTGGACACTGAGATTTTCGGTATTCATCAGAAGTGATTTTCCTGTGCCTAAATTAATATAAACATCTTATCAGAGCAACTTTTTATCTGCGAAACTGGTATAGCATTCTCCGGCGATAATGATATGATCGAGAACCGGGATATTCATCGTTTGACCGACCTCTTTCATCTGTCGGGTTAACTGCAAATCTTCACTACTCGGTTCGGGATTGCCGCTGGGATGATTATGAACCAGAATAACGGCCGCCGCCATTCCCAGAATCGCCTCGCGAAATACTTCCCGCGGCGTGACCACCGAGGCATTCAAAATACCTTCCGAGATAATTATATCGCGGATAATTTTATTGTTACTGGCCAGCAGGACCACCATGAAAATTTCTCTTTTAAGATCGCGCAGACGCGGGCTATAGATTCTGGCGACTTCATCGCTGTTGTGAATGATCATCTCCGGCGGGGCGACACTGACGGCCTGCAGGCGCCGGGCTAATTGTAGACCGGCTGAGATAGTTACGGCCTTGGTCGGACCAAGACCTCTGATTTTCAAACTCAGAATATCATGATAATCCATCTGGGCCAGGGAGTTCAGGCCGCCACTTTTACGTAATAATTCCCGCGCCAGATCCACCGCGGACTGACCGCCGGCACCACTGCGTAATAAGATAGCCAGTAGCTCGGTCTCGGTCAATTTCAACGGACCGGTCTGCATCAGTTTTTCACGTGGTCGGTCACTTTCCGGCCAGGCCGTGATCGGAAGTTTGTAAACAGCTGGTTCCTTGGCACACATGATATTTATTGAAATTGAGTATCGAGCACAAAAGTAACCGGCCCATCATTGGTCAGGCTGACGTCCATCATAGCCCCAAAAATACCCTGTTCGGTCGGCACGGCGGCGGCTTGCAAAGCGCTAATGAATTCCTCGTATAATTTTCGTCCAATCCGCGGATCGGCGGCCCCGGTAAAGCTTGGGCGACGCCCCTTGCGCCAGTCGCCACATAATGTAAATTGTGAAATCACCAAAGCCGAGCCGTGGACATCTTTAATCGAAAGATTCATTTTATGCTGTTCGTCCCCGAAAATCCGCAAACCGGCGATCTTGTCCGCGAGGAAAGTCGCATCCCGTTCACTGTCATTTTTAAAAACGCCCACCAGAATCACCAAACCCTGCCCAATGCGACCGATAATTTTATCATCAACGGTTACCTGAGCTTGTTTGACTCGTTGAATAACGGTGATCATCATTCCACCCAGGCGTTCTCTTCACCGAAGGTTTTCTTTAAAATATCAAGCAGATCGCGATCGGCACTGACCTTCAGATTCCCTGAACGGATCAATTTGCTGGTTCCGTTTCCATCGTATAAATGCAGAAACAGTTGACATTCGCCGGTATGTTTGCCGATCAGGTTTTTCAGATTAAGCAATTCATCGGCTCCGAATTTATTGACGTCAATACGTACATGGAGCTTCTTCGATTTGCGGTTAATTAGGCCTCGTAGAGGACTGATTTCCTCGACGATAATTTTGGCATCCTCTTCACTCCGGCAATTCACCGTGCCGGCCACAAAAATCGGGTGATTGGGTTTGATATGTTCGCGATACTTCTCGAAAATATCGGCGAATGCAATCAATTCGACCTTGCCGTTCAGACTTTCGAGACCTATAAAAGCCATGAGACGTCCTTTCTTGTCCGTCATAGTCTTGATGCTGGCGACCAAACCACCCAGCCTGACATCGGTTTTATCCCGATTATAGAGCGGTTCGGTAAAATCGTAATTAGAGAAAGATTCGATCTCCGTCGAATATTCCAGCAAAGGATGACCACTCAAATACATACCAAGTAATTCCTTCTCCTTATTCCACTTATGCGAATCCTCCCAGGGTGGAACATCCGGCAGACGCGGTTCATCCAGCACGGCCTGAGGAATCCCGGCGGCGGAACTAAAGAGACTAACCTGATTATTGTTTTTTTCCTCCTGAGTATGCAGGGCATACTGAATGGCAGTATCAATGGCGGCGAATTTCTGACCGCGGGTACCTTCCAGGGAATCAGTGGCACCGGCCGCAATCAAACTCTCCAGGACTTTACGATTGACTGATTTCAAATCCAGAGCCGCCACCAGCTGGAAAAATGTTCGAAATTGTTTCTTTTCCTGACGAGCCATGATGATATTTTCAGCGGCCTTTTCGCCAACATTCTTTATGGCATGCAGACCATAACGAATCGCCTGACCTTCCGGAAGAAAATGGATGTCACTGTAATTCACATCAGGTGGTAAAATCTCGAAACCCATATTCCGGACTTCATTAGATAAAATGGTTATCCGGTCGGTGTTGTTAATTTCACTCGACAAGTTAGCCGCCATGAATTCGGCCGGGTAATGAGCTTTTAGATATCCGCACTGATAAGCTAGAATAGCATAGGCGGCTGAGTGACTGCGATTGAAACCGTACTGAGCGAAGCGCTGGATTAATTCATAAATCTGAACGGCGACAGCCCGGGTAATTCCATTTTTAACAGCCCCTTCGATAAATTCTTTATGGAGCGATTCCATGACTTCTTTCTGCTTCTTGCCCATCGCTTTGCGCATCACATCCGCCTTAGCCAATGAAAAACCGGCCACGTGATGCGCGATCTGCATAACCTGTTCCTGATACACAATGATACCGTAAGTATCGACCAGAATCGGTTCCAGCAAGGGATGCAGGTAAATAATTGGTTTGCGTCCCTGTTTACGATCGATAAAATCATTTATCATGTCCATCGGCCCGGGCCGATAAAGTGCATTCATGGCAATCAGATCTTCAATGCCGGAAGGTTTCAGTTTTTTCAGATATTCGCGCATACCGGAAGATTCAAACTGGAAGATCCCGATCGTGCGCCCTTCACCGAAAAGCGCCAAAGTCTCCTCATCTTTTTCAGGAATTTTATCCAGATCCAGATCGATGCCTTTTACGCGCAACATCTCCAGAGTATTCGCGATAACGGTCAGGTTACGGATACCAAGCAGATCGACTTTTAGTAAACCGATCTGGTCAATACATTTCATGTCGAACTGGGTGGTGACATCCGCGTTATTGGACTGATGCAGAGGAACATAATCCATCAGATTGCCTGGTGCTATGACTACTCCCGCGGCATGCGTGGAGGCATGGCGGTTCATACCCTCCAGCACCCTGGAGATGGCAAACAGTTTCTGATGTTGTTCATCGATATTGATGGCTTCCTGCAGTTCCGGGGTGTTATTTATCGCGTTTTCAAGGGTAATGTTGATTTGATCGGGAATCAGTTTAGCGATGCGGTTGACCTCGGACAGCGGCATACTGAGAACGCGCCCGACGTCCCGAATCACGGCTTTGGCCTTCATTTTTCCAAATGTGATGATCTGAGCAACGCAGTTCTCACCGTATTTTTGGCGAATGTAATCGATCACAGCGGCTCTTTTAGTATCGCAAAAATCGATATCGATATCCGGCATCGAAATGCGTTCCGGGTTTAAAAAGCGTTCAAAAATCAGCTTGTACTTCAGCGGATCGATATTGGTGATGCCCAGAATATAGGCCACAATACTACCCGCCGCCGAACCCCGGCCGGGACCGACCGGGATATTGTTTTGCCTGGCATAATGCACAAAATCCTGAACAATCAGAAAATAACCCGCAAAGTCCATCTCCCGGATGACGCCCATCTCATAATTAATCCTCTCGCGCATTTCGGGGGTGACTTCCGGGTAGCGGTTTGCTAAACGTTCCTCGACCAGCTGGGCCAGATATTCGTCGGTGGTTTTGGCTCCGCTAGATTCCGGAATCGGGAATTCCGGCAAATAATATTGATCGAACTCAAGGTTGAAATCACACTGTTCGGCAATTTTCAGGGTGTTTTCCAAAATCTCGGGATCGTTGGGATAGAGCACCGCCATCTGCTCGGCAGATTTGACCCAGTATTCATGCTCGTCGTATCGCATGCGATCCGGCATGCTCATTTCCTTGCCGGTGCCGATACAAAGATGGGCATCGTGAGCTTCCCAGTGTTCCGGCATGGTATAATGGGTATCGTTGGTCAGAACACGTGACAAGCCGGTCTCGGCCGCCAATTGTCTGGCCAATTCGTACCAACGCAATTCTTCATTAATCCCGTGATTCTGCACCTCGAGATAAAAGCGATTTTTAAAAATCTCGGCATATTCGAGGGCTATCTGCTTAGCTTTATCATAATCGCCTTTTATGGCCGTATCCTGGATACGCCCCTTGATGCAGGCACTGGTAGCTATCAGGCCGGTGTTATATTTGCGCAGAAGCTCATTGTCAACCCGTGGCCGGTAATAATAGCCTTCCAGATAACCAAGGCTGACCAATTTGATCAGATTCTCATATCCCTGTCGGTTTTGGATCAATAATAACAAATGATGATAACTGCTACCGCCCTGTTCGCGCGATTTTTTATCGAAGCGATCATTATCGGCGACATAGATTTCGCAACCAAGTATTGGCTTTACGTTATGGTACTTTGCAACTTTAAGAAAGTGCACGGCGCTAAACATGTTGCCATGCTCAGTCAGACCGACTGCCGGCATTCCTAACTCAGTTACCCGATCGACCAGTGACTCAATGGATTGGGCGCCATCTAGTAAACTGTAATCCGAATGGTTGTGGAGATGAACGAATTGAGTCATTTAATACCTTCCCGCAAAAATAGCCATCAGGCCAAAGAAAACATCACCTTTCAAAATCGCCGCCAGACGGCCACAATTGGTTGCTGATGTATCACGATTTATCGAGAATATAATATAAATCAGCGGAATTTCAACCGTTAAAACCAGTATCAGGAGATAATAAATTCCATAGACTTTTAAAATGTACGGCATCAATGCCCCAACCATCAGAATCAGGGTGGCAATAATCACCAGCCGGCGGGCCGCCTGCAATCCGTAAACCAGAGGAAAAGTACGGGCACCCAGAGCCTGATCACCCTTTACGTCCTGCATATCCTTGACTATTTCGCGAATGAAATTGAAGCCAAAAGCCAGCAGACAGGGGACAATTCCCGGACGTATATCGCCGAAGACCGCTGAGCCGAACAAAAATGTCATCCCCAGAATAAGCGAGACGACCAGATTACCCCACAGCGGTCGCGGTTTGAAAAGCCGGGTATAGCTTATAAGCAATAACAGAGCAATTATCAGAATAATCATGCTGGGAAAGTTAATAACCGGAATAATGGCAAGCGTCCCCAAGCCAAACAGCAAGCCACTAAAAATCAAGGCTTGTCGGGATTGGATAAGACCAGCCGGAATGGGACGATCCGGACGATTGATCCGGTCAATTTCAGCATCATAATAGTCATTTAACGTATTTCCGGCGCCGGTATAAGTCCATATAATAAAAAGCACTACCAGTACTTGCCACCAGGTCGGCCATGGATCCGCTAATGTCATACAAATTAAAATGGCAATGCTTCCCTGAAATAAATTCAGAGGACGCATGATTTTCAGAAATGTTAAGACCTTCTTCACCCGACCAGCTCCGCTATCACTATACGGCTTTGACCGGAATAGTCCTTAACGACGGTGGTCAATCTAAAATCACTTCCGGAAAAAATATCTACCACGCCTGACTCCTGATAATTACCGCCAATCTCGACCACGACGTAACCGCCGGTGCCCGCGATAGCCGGTGCCAGGGTCGCGATCCGCCGGTAAAACCGCAATGCGTCGATGCCGGGATTCAGGGCGATTTCCGGTTCATATTCTCTGACTAATTTCGGCAGATTAGCGAACCGTTCTCCGGCAACATAGGGTGGATTGGAAACGATAATATCAAATGGTCGCGGTAACGAATCGCTCGATTGCATAATATCGTGTTCACGGAAATCAATTTGTCTGGCTACCTTATAGCAAGCGGCATTCTCGCGGGCAATTTTCAAGGCTGACGAACTGATATCCAGCGCCGTTATTCGGCATTCCGGTAGATTATGCGCCAGAGCCACAGCGATGCAACCCGAACCAGTGCCAATGTCAAGGATGCCGGGTGCCTTTCGGTTTTTAGCTAATTCAAGAGTTTTTTCGACTAAAAGCTCGGTTTCCGGTCGGGGAATCAGTACATCCGGAGTCACCTTGAACTTTAAGCCCATAAATTCAGCACTGCCGAGTACATACTGGATCGGCTGTCCGCCAGCACGTTTAAGAAGCAGAACTTTAATACGCGCCAGTTCATCAGCCGACAGCGGCCGTTCATGATGCAGATATATTTCCAGACGACCGATACGAAGTACTTCCCGCAAGATCCACTCGGTTTCGATCTGCGGTGATTCAATCTGCTTGTCTTTCAGATAATCTTTTGACCAGTTCAGGACATCAATAATTCGCCAGATTTTTTGCGTCGTGCCGGTCATAATCCTGCTTAAAATTTAAAATTGTTTTTTAGTCGAGCAAGCGGATTTATCAGTAAAGCAAAAATATTTTTTAGTTATGTCGGTACGACCGACCGGATTGTCCGGTCAGCCTTTTAAAAGCTCGGTATTGTGAGCCAATTGCAGGGCGGAAATTAGTTCCTCGATTTTGCCCTCCATGATTTCCTCCAGCCGGTAAAGGGTCAGGTTGATGCGATGGTCGGTGACGCGTCCCTGGGGAAAGTTGTAGGTGCGGATTTTAGCACTCCGGTCACCGGTACTGACCATACTGCGCCGTTTGGCGGCGATTTCAGCTTCCTGCTCAGCTTCCTTGAGAGCCAGCAGACGACTTCGTAAAATCTTGAGCGCTTTCTCTTTATTCTTGAACTGTGATTTCTCATCCTGACAGGTGACGACCAGACCGGTTGGCAAATGGGTAATGCGGATAGCGGTCTCAACCTTATTGACATGCTGACCACCGGCGCCACTGGAACGGTAAGTGTCAATGCGCAGATCGTTGGCATTTATTTCCACATCAACCTCTTCAGCCTCCGGCAGGACCGCCACAGTAGCCGCCGAAGTGTGAATACGCCCCTGGGTCTCGGTTACCGGGACACGTTGGACGCGATGTACACCTGATTCGAATTTCATCATGCCATAGACATTATCGCCCGCTAATAAAAAGATGACTTCTTTAAAGCCCCCCAGCCCATTTTCGGTGCCGGAAAGTTCTTCAACTTGCCAGCCCAGACGTTCGGCCAATTTGAGGTACATGCGATGCAGATCGGCCGCAAAAAGAGCCGCCTCATCGCCGCCGGTTCCGGCCCGGATTTCGACGATGGCATTTTTATCGTCGTTGGGATCTTTGGGAATCAGAAGCAGTCTTATATCTTCGGCTATTTGGGTTTCTTCTTCTTCAAGAGCAGGGAGTTCTTCACGGGCCAATTGTTTTAAATCCTCATCGTGACCGTTCAGAATCGCCTGATCTTCTTCAAGACTGGCCAGAATCTGTAAATAGCGCTTGCCCTTAGCAACAATCGGCGATAGGTTTTTATGTTCTTTGGCCAAGGCGCGATATCGCGGCTGGTCGGTGACGACTTCCGGCTGGAACATTAGAGCCGTGATTTCTTCATAACGCCTGATAATTTCCTGTATCCGTGTGCGCATTTTAAATCCTCAATCCACGGCTTTAGCAATATATTCCCGACCGACAAATTCGGTATAGCGCTCACCAAAGGCGCCTTTTAAGGCCACGATGGCAACTTCAAGTTGAGCATCACTGGGCGCTTGGGTGGTGATCCTTTGCAACCAAAGTCCCGGCGCAATCAGCCAGTTCATCAGAGGTCGGTTCTGAAAACGGGCCGATAATTTTAAAAATTCATACCCGATTCCGGCCACCAGCGGCAATAATCCAAGATGATAAATTAATCTGGCACCCAGTGTAATCGAGCCGAAAATTCCTATCACCAGTGAATCGATCAGGGCAAAGAGCAGAATACCGACCATCATTACGATAAAGATAAAACTCGTGCCACAGCGCGGATGATAAGTCTTAAACGGCCGGGCATTTTCCACCGTCACTTCGCGTCCGCTTTCGAAAGTGAATACGACCTTATGCTCGGCGCCGTGATATTGGAACAGTCGCTGAACATCTTTCATCTGCGCAATCAGCCAGAGATAAATCAGGAAAAATAATATCCGCCAGGCACCGACCACCAGATTGAAAGGCAAAGCCAATCTTTCGATATTCAGTAGTCTGGTCGTCAACCATAAAGGCAGGAAGCCAAATAACAGAAAAGCTAGTACCAAAGCGAAAATGGTCGAAGCCATAGTCACCAATTTGTCTTTCGCTTTGGCGGGCGGTTTGTCCTTGGCTTCAGACTGCAGAGCTATATCCGCTGAAAGTTGAAGCGTGCTCAATCCGATTTTCAGCGATTCGAACATGCTGATCATTCCCCGTAGAAACGGCCTTTTTAAAAATGGAATCCGCTCGGCAACGGATTGGAAATTTTCCCGCCTGATCTCGATCTCGCCGTCCGGGCGACGCACCGCCGTGGCATAAGCACCCGGAACGCGCATCATGACACCCTCGATTACCGCCTGTCCACCAACTAATATTTTCTGCGCCATAGACAATAAAAAACGACCTCTTCACCAGCGCGAAGAAGTCGTTAGATTTTTAAAAAGTATTTATCCCTTGTTAGTATCGCGTTTGTATTTGCGATTGAATTTCTCGATACGACCGGCACTGTCGATCAGCTTCTGCTTACCGGTAAAAAAAGGATGGCAGGCGGAGCAAATTTCGACCTTGATGTCACCAACGGTCGAACGCGTCAAGAAAGTATTGCCGCAGGCACATGTGACAGTGCACTCTTTGTATTCTGGATGAATATTGGACTTCATTTATTTATTCCTTTATTTTTTTTCGTAAAAGCTAAAAAGCAGGCAAATTTACACCCATCGGTCTTTGAATAGCAAGGCATTTTTACCGGATACAAATACATTGAATTTACCCGGCCGTCATTTTGAATGGACTGATTTCGATATCCTTATAGCGTTCCTGCAACCGGATCAGTTCCTGACGCTTTTGTGCAAGGCGGGCACTGAAATCCTGCGGCATAACCTCGCTCTGATAAATCGCCATTACGCGGTCCAGCTTGGCGATCAGTTTATCGGTACGTAAGGTGAATTGCTGTTCGTATTCGCCCGCTGTATATTCTTTATCAAATACCACTCTGAACAATTTTTGCAGGTCCGGCCATTGCGGCAGAAATCCGATTGGAGTTTGGATAGCATCGTACTCGCCATGCACGCGACCTTCGGCCCACAGGATCCAGACCTTCTTGGCGGTTTTTTCGTTCAAATAATTACCGACGGCGTCTTTAAGAAAATAGTTGGTAGCGAAAACCAGGGGGGTTTTTCTCAGCCGGGCGCCGAACTTCAGGTGATTGCCGATATACAGTCCGAGTGGTACCACCACGAAATCCAGGTTGGCCATTGGTGAAAATGCCCGACGGCCTTCCTGGCCGAGAGTCGCGGCGGTCGTTTCCGATTCAAGCGTTGCTCCAACGATTACGCCGTCTAACCAATCGAGCGCCTGCAAAACTGGCGGATTGGTATCCGAATCGCGCCCCCCGTAAATGATGGCCTCGATCGGTATTCCATTCGGATCATTAGCGCGCGGATCGAGATTTTCCAGCTCGCTGAGACGCATTGTATAGCGGGCGTTCTTATGCGCCAGCGGGATTTCCTTGCCGGCGGCATCTTTTTTACCTAAAAACCACTCGCCGGAATGATTAAAACCATCATTCGGCGTATTACAACCCATTCCCAGCCAGTACGGCCGATCATCTTTCACCAGTACATTCGAAAATATCAACTCGCGCGGAGTGGTCAGACAACGGTAAATCAGGGCATCGTCGATCGGATTGACATCTGAGATTATACCGAAAATTCCGGATTCAATATTGACGGCGCGACAAATACCATCGGCCGAAACGCGCAGATAAGCAATATCGTCTCCAACAATTGTCTGGCCGGGCAACATGGCGGTGCTGGTCTTGCCGCAGGCACTTGGAAAAGCGCCGGTAAAATAGGTCGTGCGTTTCTTCTGCGGCGGATGAACACCCATAATGAACATATGTTCTGCCAACCAGTCCTCGTGATTAGCCTTGTTGATAGCCAGCCGCAGAGCCAGTTTCTTGAGACCGACGCTGTTGCCGGCATACTGATTGTTAATAGTGAAAACGCGGTTGGCTTCCAGATCGATATAAATCCGGCGCTTTTCGATATTCTTCGAACAACCGCCCTCATCGAGTGCACCCGCACTGTGAATAAAATGGAAAAACCGGTCAGAACCATTTAATCGTAAAAATTCCTGATAACCCTGGCGATACAGCAAATCTTCACTGTGGGCGACATAGGCCGAGTCGGTAATCTGCAGAGCCGGAATGGAAAATGCCGAACCCAGCGGTCCGAGACAATAAAAGCGCACCAGCATGTGTTTGCCAGCCATAATCCTGTCTAACAATTGCCGGATTTCCGCCAAACCGACGGCGCGATCAAGAGTATTGAGGCGCGCGCTCATCAGACTGGCATCGCTGACGAGAATCCGGGTATGCTCCTTATCACGCCCCTGATCGTTATAGCCGTCGTAATGGATCGTATGCCCGGTGATATTAAGTGGTTGTTCTTCGCCTTCGCTAAGCGCCAATTGCCGAACGAATGCGATGTCATCGGGAGTGTCGCTGATGATACTTACTTTAGTCGGTTGACAGAGATGGATATATTCGGTGACGATTGCATTGATGTGCTCGTTTTGCAAAGCGCTTAATTTTTGCCAGTCAGTCCGGCTGATCAATTGCGGAAAGGGATTAACAGATATATTCACGGATTACTCATTTCGCTTAGGTTTTCTTTTTTTAAAGCTTTTTACATGCCGGGAAGTTATAAAAACCCGATTAATATTTACAAAAGGAAATGAAAAAATTTTTAGGCTAAGAAAACTTAAGCGTAGGTTGATTGGCAATCCTTTTAGATGCCAACGAATACGGATTGTAATAATCCGGTTTTGGTCAGCCGGCTCAGGCGGCGGCGGAGTACTCTGGCTTCTGGTAGAATCCGCTCCAGCTCTTGCCAGAAAAGCGGGCTGTGGCTTTTTATCCGGGTATGAGTCAGTTCGTGCAGAATTACATAATCAATGATTTCGTCCGGCAGGCGCATCAGGTGCAGATTCAGGTTGATGTTGTTAGCGGCTGAGCAACTGCCCCAGCGGGATCTCAAATTCTTAATCGTAACACGCTTATAACTAAAACCAAATCGCGCGGCGAGTTCTTTAACCCGCTCGGGCAGATATTGGTTGGCTTCGATCCGGTAAGCCGCAATCAAACCCTGTGCAATGCCCTGCTGAATCTGCGGATTTGTGACCGATTCCTTTTCCGGATAGCGCACTTTAATTATTCCGGAATGAACGGTAATCTTGATTTCATCGTCATCTACCGGTTGCAATTCCAGGCTGTGTGAACGAGTCTGGATGGTTTTATTTTCATCGATAGTAATAACCGGCGGGCAATAAGCTTTAATGGTCTGAATTTTCTGTAAGATCCATTCGCGATTGGTATACAGAAAGGCCAAAACTGATCTTTCACTGATCAAATAAGGTAACGTAAGTGTCACCGGTTTCCCGGGGTTGATATGCAGTGTCAGCCGTCGGGCGCGGCGTTTGTGGCGCAGAACAACCGGGCCGATACCATCTATCTTAATTATTTGAGCGGTTTTTTTCAAGAACAGGTCCTCAGTAAATGGTCGGAATGTAAGCATTATCACCGATACCGACAATGTCGGAGGCGCGTTTTAAAATAAAAGGAACGCGATTACTCGCGTCCCTTTTTAGCAGATAACCTTGGGTTTTACCTCTCAGACTTTCGGTAAATCGGCGATTTCCTGCAAATTCTTTTTCAGAGTTGCCTCCGAAAAATGGTTATCTTCCAATCGTTTACTGAAATATGCATCATAGGCGCTCATGTCAAAATGGCCATGCCCGCTGAAGTTGAACAGGATCGTTTTGGAGACGCCTTCTTCGTCAGCCCTTTTAGCTTCGTCAATGGTGGCCTTGATGGCATGCGCGGTTTCCGGCGCCGGAATAATACCTTCACTTCGCGCGAATGTTACGGCGGCCTTGAAGACCTCAGTCTGCTGATAAGCCCGGGCTTCAATCAGTCCCTTTTTGACCATCAAACTAACTAATGGTGACGCGCCATGATAACGTAAGCCACCGGCGTGAATCTTCGACGGGATAAAATTATGACCCAGAGTGAACATTGCTACCAGGGGGGTCAATTTTCCGGTGTCGCCATAATCATAAGTATAGAGACCCTTGGTCAGTGACGGACAAGCCGTCGGTTCCACCGCGATAGCCCGCAATTTCCGACCGCCAATCTTATCCCGAATAAACGGGAAGGAAAGACCTGCGAAATTACTGCCACCGCCGACACAACCGATTACAATATCCGGATAATCACCAGCCAGGGACATTTGTTTTTGAGTCTCTTCACCAACAATGCTCTGGTGCAACAATACATGATTCAATACCGAACCGAGTGAATATTTAGTGTTCTTATCACCTGCCGCAACTTCGACGGCCTCGGAAATAGCAATGCCCAGACTACCGGAACAATTTGGATCCCGGGCCAGGATCTCGCGACCACAGTTGGTTTCCGAACTCGGACTGGCGAAAATACGTGCTCCCCAACTTTCGATCATGGACTTGCGATAGGGTTTGCCGTCATAACTGACCCGCACCATGAAGACCAGACACTCCAGACCAAAATAATTGCAGGCGAATGCCAGGGCACTGCCCCATTGCCCGGCGCCGGTTTCGGTAGTCAGGCGTTTCACTCCTTCCTTGTAATTATAATAAGCCTGGGCCACCGCTGTATTGGGCTTGTGGCTTCCAGGCGGACTGACACTCTCATTCTTAAAATAAATTTTCGAGTGTGTATCGATGGCCTTTTCCAGTCGAGTAGCCCGCACCAGTGGTGACGGTCTCCACAGCCGATAAATTTCTAGAATCGGTTCCGGGATCGGAATAAAGCGTTCCGTACTGACTTCCTGTTCTATGAGGGCCATAGGAAAGAGTGGCGCCAGATCATCCGGAGTGATGGGTTGGTGTGTGCCTGGATGCAATACCGGTGGTATTGGGAACGGCAGATCGGCCGCGATGTTGTACCAGGCCTTCGGCATTTCGGATTCAGACAAGATGAATTTGTGTTGTTCCATTTTTCGTTTCCTTTCTTTATTTGTTCTTTATCGTTATATAATAAAAAAACCCGCCTTTTCGGGCGGGTCTATGCAAATATAGAATTGCTTAAACGCTTATCTCAGCACGTCACCGCCCCAACATTAATTTGCCACCACCACCAATTTTGGGTGTTTTGCCAGGCGGTTTTAATTATACCGAGATTACTCATAACGGGCGATTATTTACGGATGTTTTCAAAAAAAAGCAAGAAATATTTTACCATTGTAAATCATATACGAACTGAATGTTGAGCGTTCTGTCGTTATATTTGAAGTACTCATCATTCGAATTATTATGAAAATAGCCAATTGAACCGATCACTCCGAAATTAGAAGCTCGTTCAAATATTTTATTAAACTGAATACCAATCGATAAATCGGCTGAATAACCATAATCCCGACGATTACTAAGAAGTATGATATAATTACCGTCGGCATCCGTCAGCCAGGTCCCGGTACTGAAATCATAATCGTAAACCGGTCGGTTAAGATATGTGTTCCGGTAAGTATTCAAGGTAATGTCACTCCAGAATTGCTTATTGGGTTTCCATTTTAAGGAGCTTGTCCACTTATAACCTTTATAACCGAAATAATCGTCAATGGGACTAAAGCCGACCACTTCTACCTGATAGGGATTACTCTCTGACGGATTATAGCGATATAACACTTCACTATATCCGCCTATTTGGCGCCCGAAAGACTGGGCTACCCGAACAATCCCAATTAATTGCCAAAGGGTGGCGAGTTCTGAGGTTTGACTGCCGGAATCTTGAATCGAATACTTATTGAAATCCCTGATTAAACCAATCGCACTTATCCGTAAAGTCGTGCGGGTGGGCAGGAAAAAACTGGTTGATAGATTGAGGTTCGATTCCCAATTGTTCCAGGCTGACTCTTCCTTAAAATTTTTATAATAAACTTTCAAACTCCCATTGAAAAAAGCCCAATTGGAGGGAAAAAACTTTACATCATATAAACCCTCTGCCTTCCAGTAATCGAAATAACTAAAATCAGGTTGATCCTGGCGCATTTCAAAATTAGCCGCCAGATAGTGTTTAATATTTTTCTGATCTTCTCTAATCCAATCAATACCGGCATTATGTGTAGTAAAACTATACTGATCATTATCGACAATGTGGATCAAATCGTGAATGTAATAATATCTGGTTTGCGCTCCTAAATAAGCAATCTCAACCCGTGGCGACACAATCAGATCACGCACCGGATTAAAGTAACGTAACAGATTATTGTCCTGACCGACATAGGTATCGAGAGCCAATTGCCATTGCGCCTGGGCTGGAATCGTCGCCAGGGTAACTAAAAGCCACGACAATAGTTTCAAGCTTCGGTACAATTTCATTTTTTTCTCCATGGTCCGTGACCGGATTGACGATGCCGGGAAAAACCTCGTTGGTCACAGACACCATCGCCATCCGCATCAATAAACCGATCCACTCTTCGCTGTTCCTGCATACCTCCCCTCTTTTGGACGCGGTCATCCTGACCATCACCATCCCGGTCGGTAAAATCTTTTAGCTGTTCGTGGTATTCCTCAAGGACAAAGCCATAGCGATAGCCACCCAGGTCGCGGCGTGTATAAATTTCACCGGTAATGTCATTGATCCAATCCTTATCAGCATCGACTATATTCTCACTCCAGCCGTCTCCGTTGGTATCCGTAAATCGACTATCTAAATCGTTGACACCATCCCCGTCGGCATCCTTGTAAAAATCATTTATTCCATCGTCATCCCGATCCTGAAAGCGAAAAGTGTGGCGGTATGTTTTCTGATCCACGTCATTAATCCCGTCACCATTGGCGTCCTGAAACCAATCGTTGATTCCATCCTGGTTTTGATCTACGAAACCGTGCATCTTTTCACGGTTTGACTCATTAGTTTGAGCTACTGAAACCGACCAACAGATGGTGCCGATTATCAAAAGATGGATAATTGTTTTCATGCGATCCTCCAATTCTTATAAACACCAGAACGGCCGGCGGAATGACCGTCGACCGTTTTCGTCTGGTTAATCGAGCTGTTATTTACCACTGGCACGTGGTCCTCTGGGTGTCCCTTCACAATTTCCGGTACAATCGCCGGGAGTTTTAGGTTGACCGTCACCCGTCCGCATCCGATTACGATGTCCATACAAGTATTTCTGGCCACTGCCGTCAGCCGGACGCTTATAATCCGGATCCTGTCCGTTGGGTATGCCATCACCATCCGCATCTGGCGCGTTGTCATTAAAGCCGTCGCCATCGGTATCTACAAAACCACGGGTGGCGCCGCGACCGGAACCCGGGCGAACATAGTCCGGATCCTGTCCATTGGGAATTCCGTCACCATCCGCATCCGGGGCATTATCATTATAACCATCACCATCGGCATCGACAAAATGCGCGCCGTGCTGAGTCGTCGAACTCTGAGCATTCAATCCGACCGGCATTGTTACCATTACAACCAAGAGGCTTAGCGTTAAAATTGCTAATAAACTGAGATTCTTCATTTTTTTCTCCTTTTCTTTTTTTCTCAATTTCAAAACTCCGGCTTTCTATAGGTCAATTGCCGTGCCAAAGGAGAATATTGAATTAAAAATATCGTTTTTCTCGTTGATAAATATTTTTTCACAGCGCTATTTATCCTATTAGCAATTTTAATTTTCACTCGCCGATTTTTACGAAATATCGACAATAATGTCGATCTATTTCAATTTGTATTTTTCAATTTTGTACCGTAGTACCCGTTCCGAAATATCCAGCAGTTTGGCCGCCCGGGTCTGGTTATTTCCGGTTTGACTGAGAGCTTTTTTAATTAATTCCAGTTCAAGGTTTTCAATCTGATCGTTAAGTGAGTGAGAAAGTGATACCGTCACTGGAGGCGTCGGTTGTAAAGGTAAGTCCGTAGTAGTCAGCGTGGTCTGGCGAGCCAGGATAACGGCCCGCTCGATTATATTTTCAAGTTCACGGACATTTCCCGGATAATCGTAGCGCATCAGTAGATTTAGACCTTCTGCCGAAACACCTGCAATCGGCCGATTATTTAACCGGGCGTGTTTGGCAATAAAATGCTGAACTAGCGGGACTATATCCTCGCGGCGAGCACGTAAGGGTGGTACTTGAATCGGAATGACATTCAACCTGAAAAACAGATCCGAGCGGAATTTATCCTGATCGACTAATTGCTGGATATTTTTATTGGTGGCCGAAACGACCCGGACGTCCGCTCGCAGAGTTTGAGCCGCACCCAGGCGCTGATATTCTTTTTCCTGCAGAACACGTAATAATTTGACCTGAAAACTCAACGGAATGTCGGCGACCTCATCCAGAAACAATGTTCCGCCCTTGGCCACCTCAAGTCGTCCGCGAGTGCGTTCCGTAGCTCCGGTATAGGCGCCCTTCTCATGACCGAACAGCTCACTTTCGAACAGCGTCTCCGGAATTGCGGCACAGTTGATAGCCACAAATGGTCTGGCATGGCGAGATGAGGCCTGATGAATAGCGCGAGCTATCAATTCCTTGCCGGTACCGCTCTCGCCCTGGATCAGAACCGCGGCCTGACTGTCACTGATCCGCGCGACGAGATTGAGGACTTCTGCCATCATCGGACTCTTGTAAATAATCTCAGTTTTCAATTCGGTTGCGGCAAGGCGGATTTTTAGCAGCTGATTTTCACGCAAGAGAGCGTTATGCTCGACGATTTTCTGCAGTTTTATTTCGAGTTCGTCCAGATCGATTGGTTTAGCAAGATAATCCCAGGCCCCCTGGCGCATAGCCGTCACCGCATCTTCAATCGATCCATAGGCAGTCATGATAATTACCTGGATTTCGGGATTGAGGGCTTTAACCCGACGTAATATTTCCAGTCCGTTCATCCCCGGCATCCGAAAATCAGTTAAAACTACATCAAGATACTGTTTTTCGATTACTGAAAGGCAATTTTCACCGGAATCACAGGCATATACCGTACATCCCAATTTTCGGAAAAATCCACTCAGTAGTTCACGCTGACTTAGGTCATCATCGATAATGGCAATATTCAGATTAATCATTACTATTCCTTCCCTATAGGAATCGTCAGAACGAATTTGGTTCCCTGGCCAGGCTGGCTAAAAACCTCAATTTCTCCGCTGTGCTCTGAAACGATTTGATACACCTGAGCCAATCCCAGTCCGGTGCCATTGGGCTTGGTAGTAAAGTAGAGATTGAATATGCGATTGAGATTTTCCTCTGGAATTCCGGTTCCGTCATCTTCAACTGTGATGGAGAACTTCTTGTGCCCCAGCGAATCGACCCGCAATTTGACCGTTCCGCCGGAAGTCACTGCATCCAGGGCATTCTCCAGTAAATTGATCAAAGCCTGGGTAATTTTATCGGGATCAATCATTACTTTAGAATGCAAATGATTTTGCGATTCCATATTAATATGCTGGCTGGTTGCCCGGGCCTGGTAGAGGGCCATGACCTTCATTATTAGTTCAACCATTTCCACGGATTTTTTGGCCAGAGGAGCCGGTCGGGCAAAATCTAAAAACTGGCGAATAATAGCGCTGATCCGCTCAATTTCCTGGCGAATGGTTCTGATCAACTGGGCTTGCTCGTCGGCCCCTTCAGCCGGTGGGAATTCGCGCGCCAATCTTTGGGCGGTCATGGAAATAGCATTGAGTGGATTGCGAATTTCGTGGGCTACCCCGGCCGCCAATTCACCCATGGCACTGAATTTCTCGCGCCGCCGCAGGTCAGCCTGCAAACGATAGACTTCGTTGGTAATATGCTCTTTCTCGGTACGTAATAAACGGACATTCTGGTTAGTGATCGAAAAAGCCGCCAATAAAAATCCAATGATGAGTAAAATCCCCAGGCGTATGGCACCCTGACGAATGGCAGACGTCTGTATTTTCTGTATCGGTTTATAGTCCAGACCAATTCGAATCAGACCATAAGAAATATCCAGAACGTCGAATGGTAAGACCCCTTCGAATATTCGCCGTTCCTGAAATTGGCTTATCCGCCATTTAAAATTGGGCGAGTCCATGCCGGACCTTAAAAAATCATCACCAGCAATGGCTGACAATGTCTTAACATTCGCCGTCGCGGCTAAAATACCTAACGAATCCTGAATGGCAATATATGCTACCGCGCTATTCCTTGAAATACTGTTTAGCAAATTTCCAATGCCAATTTTCCGGCGCAATGCGATCAATTCATTTGCATCCGAAAATCCGATGACTGCACCCGCGGCTATTTTCAATCCGATTCCGATAACAAATTTGTTCTCCTCGGATGTCGCGACTACACCAAAATAGAGTGCGGATTCATTCGACCTTAACCAATCCTGAAGATTTATGGGATCTATATAATTGACCGCAACCTGGCCGATTGTGCGCAGTATTCTTCCCTCATGGTCGATAATCTGCAGGCCGATTAACTGATTTTCACTAATCATCCGCTCCAGAACGTCCTGCGGGGTTTTCAACAGGTCAGCGGCATCTGTAATAATCTGCAAGGCATTTTGAGTGCGCCTGGTCAGTTCGTCTTCGATGGCATCATTGCTTAATATCGAATTGACGGCCGCTTGACGGATACTCTGGGATAAATTCTCACTCATCAGCGCCATCAGCTCGAGGGTGGTATTTTTACGATTCCGGAATTCCAGGTAGGCAGAGGACAACAACAGGAAAAGCAGAATTACAAAAACCGTGAACGCGATGCGTGGTTGTAGTTTAAAGTCTTGGCCGGAAAAATTCATCTCTTAAAAATAATCGCCTTATTTTTTTCCGCAAGACTTATTTTTCATCCTAACGGCCGGGAAATTAATTGGCAGTGATACTCAGGATTCCCTGGATTTTCTACCCAGTGGTAAAACTCCGGCCATTTCACCGACGACATTGACCAACTCCGCGCCGGTCGGGATCACGATTTTAGCATTTTCACGAAGCGAATTTTCGACGGTTTCGAGCTTACGCAAAAGCTGGGCGTTGCCGATAAAATACCGATTGGCGGCTTCATTGACTAAGCGAATAGCTTCGGCCTCGCCCTCTGCCTGCAAAATACGCGATTGCCTGACACCTTCGGCTTCCTTGATCTTGGCGCGTTTTTCGCCATCGGCTTCGGTCTCGCGGGCGGTCGCAAAGTCGACCGCGGCGATCTTTTCATTCTCCGCCTTGACGACCTTGTTCATGGTCTCCTGAACGTCCTTGGGCGGATCGATTTCCTTCAGCTCCGTGCGAACGATTTCGATGCCCCAACTGCTGGTCTCTTCCTTAAGAGTTTTGTGCAATTCGGAATTGATTTTGCCGCGCTCGCTGTTAGCCGATTTCAAGGTCAATGTGCCGATGATATTGCGCAAAGTCGTACGCGCCAGATTGACGATCTGCCACTCATAATTGTTGACGTTATACTGGGAATTCTTGACGCTATCCTCATCCGGCTTGACCTTAAAATAGACCTGCGCATCGACACGGGCGTTCAGGTTGTCGTTGGTGATTATTTCCTGTGGTTCGGCGTCCACCATCTGTTCCGTAATATTGACCCGATACATTTTTTCTATTACTGGAATAATCCAGTGGAAACCGGGTCCGGCAAACCGGTTGTATTTACCGAGTCTTTCGATCAAGCCGCGGTTAGTCGGCCGAATGATGCGAATACCGAACAAGAAAAGAAACACAACGACGATAATTAACACTGTTATCCAACCCATTTTAAACCTCCATTTTAATTAATTCCGTTTGGCTGTCAATTTAATCCGCGGGGCGCTTGTTCACAAATATTATCACCACCCGCGGAGTAAAAAATCACCGCGCATGAGTGTCTGTGAAGATTAGATCTGAATTGATTTGTTTAAATGACCGGGCGGTACAGGTTGTTATTTCGGATATATTCGGCTACGACAGTCGGCACAAGGTTGTCGATCCGCGCGCCGGTCAGGGTGATTTTCCGGATTTCGGAGGACGAAAGCGGGCTCAGCGGCGCATCGAAGAAAATGACCTTTTCGAGATATTCCGGTCGGACTGCGGCGGGATCGAAGCCGGGGCGACGCGCTACCACCACCTGCACTTCCGCTAAAATATTTTCCGGCTGACGCCAGGTGTGAAATTCCAGCAGACTGTCAGCCCCGATCAGAAAGTAAAGATCGTCACGCGCGATACTCAGCCGGATTTTAAAAGTCCGAATCGTGTCAATCGAATACGAAATCCCACCGCGCTCCAGTTCGAGGGTGGCAATTTCACAGACCGGCTGGTCCTGCAAGGCCAGCTTCAGCATTGCCAAACGATGTTCCGGCGCAGAGTGATTTTCAGCAGTTTTATTGGGTGCAATATGAGCCGGGATGAAAAGCATGCGCCGTAAGGAAAAAGCCTGAATGGCGGCGCGGGCGATCGCGAGATGCCCGTTATGCGGCGGATCGAAGGTTCCGCCAAAGAGACCGACTTTCAATCTGCTCTCTTGCGTTGTTCTTTCTCAATTCTTCGAAGTTCTTTATGATAAGAATTGCGCAGATACTCGATAGCGTTCGGATTGGTCTGCGGGGTGGCACGCGCCAGAATTTCCTTAAATAGCAATTCATACTGATCGAATTGGCGCAGACGGATCAGGCAATAGGCTTTCTCCAGCCGGGCCTTTTCCGCCCATTCGGTATCGTAGTACAGTTCGAGCACTTTATCGAGATAAATGATGGCGGCCGGCCACTCCTGCAGTTTGCGGTATAATTTTCCGCTTTCGAAAAGCTTGCGCGCTAATTTCGCGCGAATTTCGCCGATTTTCTGTTCGGCATCGGCGCCGAAGCGGCTATTGGGATAGGTATCGATAAAATCCTGAAAACTCTGCAAAGCCATCAGCGAATAATCCTGTTGCAGTTGATATCGCGGAGCCGAGTTGAATTGCGACAGGGCAATTTTATAGGCGGCTTCTTCGACATAGGTACTGTAAGCATATCGGTCAATCAACTGCTGATACTCGGAGATTGCCAGAATATATTCTTTACGTCGGAAATGACACTCACCAATATGAAATTGGGCATCATCAGCCAGCTCGCCACCCGGCGAATTGATGACTACCAAAGTGAAATTTTCAATCGCCTTTTCCCATTTTTTCTTATTAAAGGCTTTCAGACCATTTTGATAATATTGCTCTAAATCCGCAACAGGTTTCGGTTTCTGAGAAGCACAACTACTCAGAAAGATAATCAGAATGACACTCAGGGCGATTTTTACGTAGTGCAGATATTGATTCATCGAGATCTGTTAAATGTTTATCGTATATTATCTCAAAATGCAAAAGAAAGAGTTACACCCCGGACAGGCATTTTGTATGTATAATCAGTGACCAGACCAACATGCCAGGTAACCTCTTTCGGCTCCGACGCCCGATAATTTTTGGCCGCGATCTGAGCGTGAAAGGCGCTGATCAAATGGTTGAACATGATAACGGTCGCAAAATTGGTGGCCATTTTTAAGGCCTTGTTGGAATCATAGCGCTGATCGAGATATTTAGAGCGAATCGGGCTGGTCGGAATATTGAGTGAATCGAGATTGGAGGTGATGGTACTAAAATCATCCCAGCCGGAGGCGAACTGGTCGTATTTACCGATGTTTTCATAATAATCGCGGGTCTTGATCGGAGCCAAGGTTCCGTCTTGTAAATAGGTCTGCCAGCCTTTAAGTTCACGATCCAAGTAGGTAATGTCGGCCGGGTATTCCGTTCCATTATATTCAAAATAGATCAGATGTGAGCCGAATTTTCGCGAGGAATCCGAAATCCCGAAATAATCCGGATAACTGAGACTATTTACCCACCATTCATAAGGATCCCAGTGCGTATCGGCATATTTTAGATACTCTTTCTCGATCCGATTACCGGTATTGCGGCGATTGAAATAAACCAGCCAGGAGATGACTTCCACGCTGAAGAAGGCCGCCGCCCGGTACCTGGCTCCGGCGTAAAATTCACCGGCGCCCGGCAACGCGGCCGATAACAGAAAGGCCACACCCGGCGATTTCTGGTAACTAAATTCAAAGGTATCCGTTTCGATCTGGGCGTATTTCAAATTATAGACCAGACGATCCCGCTCCGAAATAGTCGATTGATCCTGAAAAATCGGCTGGGCATCTGCGACAAATGGAATCAGCAAACTTACTATCAGTGTAATAATTAGTACTCTGGGCTTCATGAGGCCTCCTTTTATAAACCGAATAAGATTGTCAAATATGTGCGCCATTCACGGCCGTATTGATAAACCTTGGAATTGCTGACAATCTGGAAATCATCCAGACCGTAAACCCAATCCAGACTGATCGAAGTCGGGTATGCATAAAACGAAAATCCACTCAAACGCAACTGAAAACCAACATCTTTTTTAAAATCGTCTGTGATATTGCGTATCACAGAAACGGGTTGGGCTTTAAATTGTTCCCAATTCAATCCCGGAAAATCAGTCACCCGATTCCAGGCATTTCCAGCTTCAATATAAGTTCCCACAAAGGCATTTTGCAAATTGAAAGTTAAAATCTGAAAATGCTTCTCGCGAAAAAGCGGCAGGCGCCAGGCATAATGCACACTGCACAGATTGCGTCCTTCGATGCTGTAAAACGGGTAACCTCTTAAACCGGGTTCGCCGCCGGCAAAGAAATTGAAAAACGAATCCAAATCGGGCTTGGAAATCCAGCCTAAGTGCCATCTCAGATTACCCGTCAGTTTCTTAAAACCCGGATATTTGTGATACCAATTGCCCTGGTGTTCCAGGCGCCAGTAATAATTATTGCGGAAATCGACCATGAGGGTGCTGTAACTGTTATTCACCTCGAAACCCCGGATAAATTTATCATAGTTGCGGGAAATATAGGTATCCAGTACGAAACCGTTGTCCGGGTTGGTCTCTTCATTGACGATCGGCAGAATCTTGCGCATTTGCCAGTGCAATTGGAAATTGACGCCCCGGTAATAATCATACGAAAAGCCGTTCTGATAAATATCAGCCGCTTTAATCGTCTCATCGCTACTGGTGCGGTAACGCGCCCACTTCAGATCAAAACGCACATTGTTAAAACCATCCAGCGGACGAGAAACGCCGCCATAGGCTTCTGTCAAATAAAAGGTATAATCAGCTTCGACCGGCCAACCTTGATAAATCGACTTCTCGTTGAATATATTGCGGCTGATATTGTAAAACTCCAGGAAAAAGGTCGGTTCCCACTGGTGATACTCCAGAATCAGAAAGAGATCGCGGTCCTTAATGCTGTTAATGGAAGCTCCGCCGAAGATGTTAAAGCGGTTGATAATTTCAGTGGAGAAAAAATAGAAACCCGGCTTGACTGTCCCATAATCGATTAGTAAGCGCGGCAAGATGAACATTCTGGCAAACTGATCGTGATATTTCTGCGGCTCTGGAATGGATAGCGGCTGAACCTCTGATACAGGCGGAATATTCGCTTTGTAGCCTCCATAAACCGCCAGAGTCGGATCGATCGGTTCCGGAGTCCCAATATTGGCGATTTTAAAGCCCCGATCTTCCAGTAAAGCGTACAGTAATGCGCCGTTCCGACTGACCGCCGGCATAAAGGCTCCACCGGTGACATTGGTCAATAACTGGCGTTCGCCGGTAGCCAGGGACTGCCGGTATATATTGTATATCCCGGTTTCGTCAGAGGCGTAGTACAACCACTGACCGTCCGGACTGAAATAGGGATTGCGGGTGTCATAAGAGGCATCATCCAAAATCCGCATTTGGCCGGTTTTGGCATCGATCAAAGCCAGATCGCGGCCGTGACCGGTCAGATAGTCGAAAGCGATTGTTCTGCCATCCGGTGACCAGTGTAAGGTAAAGACCTCGATGCCGTTGCTAAAGTTCGTGATTTTCCTGATTTTATTGGAATCCAAATTCATCAGCGCCACATTACTGGTGCCATCCTGACCGGTGACGAAAGCGATTTGCTTCCCATCCGGCGAGAGGGTCGGATTGTAAGCCCGGGCATTTTTAGTGACCGGCTTTTCTTTCCGCTTTTTAAGATCCATCCGATAAATATCGAAAAATACCGATCCGTACCGATTCGGTTTACTGGCCCTGGAATAATAAATGGACCGGCCGTCCGAAGCAACAACAACGCGTGAATTTATTTTCTCAATTAATTGACGGCTTCTCTGGCGTTTAATATCATAAACGTACAAAGCTGTTTGAGAATAATAATCACGTCCTTTATTAGAAAGATAGTAAATCAGAGTATCACCACCCCACTCGGGGGCTAATTGCATCGTGCCTTCTGCCAGCAAGATCTCGCCGATCCTTTCATTGGCCCGGATAATTTCAGTTTGCCTGAAATATTTCTCCTCAAGTTCCGTCTGCCACTGTTGATAAATCTCAGCGGCCGGCACATTCGTGACATTCTTGAGTGCGGTTTCGCCTGATATACGTACTGGCTTCGACAACTCTTCAGCCAGTTGCGGGATGGTCTGCGAGCCGAATCGTTCCGCCAGATAACGCGTAAAGGCGTAGCCCTGATTATAGACCGTTTCGTTACCGGTACCGCGTTTCCCGAATGAACCCATTTTCGCTAATGACAATAGTGATTTATGAAGTACGCGATCGCGCAGAAGCATATCGCGGTGCGTATCCCAGAAATCATTCGTATTGCCGGGGAACATCGATTGGGCCATGCCCTCCGCCAGCCACATCGGGATCACCATTCCGGGAATCGGATAAGAGGCGATCACGCGCGGATAACCATAAACCACATCTTCGCGTTTCTCCGGCTCATTATCGAGCACCTGAACATAAAAGGCCGGGACAGAGCGCCCGAATTTCATAGCCTTTTGTAAAGAGATGATATGGGTAAACTCGTGGGTGATGACATCGCGAAGCCAATCGTGATTACCGCGAAAAGGAAAGTCGAGCGGCGTAGCCCAGATCTCGATCTTATTGTCGTAATAATAGGCCGCGCCGTTTGATATATCATCAGTATCCTTGATAACCAGGGCGGTCTTTTCACTGGGTTCAAAATGATAAAATTCGGTCACGGGTCCGTATATGGTTTCGGCGATTTCAGCGGTACACCGGGCCGTCCACTCAGATCCTTTATGATAATGAATCTTAAAATGGGCCGTTTCGAAGCTCAGCCATTTCAGCTCGGGGTGATTGAAGGTGCCGAACTGGGCCCCGGCCTGGTCAAAAAAAAAGAGCAAGCTTAGAGAAATGACCAGCGCTATCTGGTTTTTCAGACGACTGATCGTCATTTCACCACCAAAATTTTGACGATTTTGGAATCGGTGCGCGCTCCGGATTTAGCCTGAACTACAGCCAAATAAACACCACTTTCCACTCCACCGGTGTTCCATTCCCTTTCGTTTGGTTCACCAACCAGCGGCTCCGAATCCTTGAGACTGGTCACTAAATCCCCAGCCAGGTCGTAAATATTAATAGTGATGTCACAATCGTGATTGACATGGTAACGAATAAAGGTCTGATTGTTCTTAGCCGGATTCGGCCAGCAAAAAGTCTTAGCCTGATTAAGCAATGACTTCGATTGACTGGGAGTGCTTTGCGGTTTCACCGGATAATAAAATTGCCGGGCGGCATTCCCGCCATAGCAGATCCAATCATCGTCAGTATGCCTGGAAGATGAAATCTGGATGGCCGATAGCCGGTTAAAGTTTGGGATTGGTAAATCAGATTGCGTCAACGACAGATAGGCCAGGCCGGATGGTGTGTTTAATAAAGTTCCGGATTTCGGTCTTTGCTGATAGCCAATTTTGGGGAATCTATCTAATAAATCGCCTTGGTAGTTAAATGCCAGCAAGGCCGAAGAAGTGTTGATGATTATGTCCTTTTTCCCATCACCATCCAGATCCATAGTCAACAATTCTGATTTAAAATGGTCACCGTCCAGGATAAACGGTACACCAATGGGAAAGTTGTTTTCCAGAGTTAATGTTTCGTTAAACGCAAATATCCGGCTGGCGTTGGCAGCAATAATTTCGACTTTCCCATCGCCATCTATGTCAGCGAAGGCCAAATTGCCATTATATTCCTGCTCTCGTGTCAATGTAGCCTCCGCAGAGGTACCGATGTCCAGAATGAGAGTGAGTAACGAATCGGTACAAAGGATCAGATCCGGCGTTTCGTTCTGATTGATAAAAGCCACCGCCGCCACCTGTGTTCCGATTACGACATCCGGCAATGCGGCTACAACTTCTACTGAGAGAGGATTCAAACGAACTCTTACAATCTGACTAAGAGTCGTAATCCCAAAAATATTATCGTCTCCACCAGTGAGATTATCTATAAATTGATTAAATATTAGACTTGTCATCTGATGGACAAACGGTTTATAAAAAAACACCTTACTATTTCCGTCACTTTGCAATAATGTAAATAACAGTCCGTCTGCAATAGGTAGTAGATAATATCCGAATTTATGTCCTCTCCATTCTAAAATTAATGTATCAATTAAAATTAAATGACCGTCAGGTTGAAGTTTATAGGTCGAAAAATTGAATTCAATATCAGTCAGATATAAAATAAGACTATCTTTGTCTAATGCATATGAATACAAATCATTTAGAGAAGGACTTCTGGGTATAGATGATAACTGTCGTCCGGTAGAACTAAATACTTGTAGACTGTCATTGATGATCAAAATTTCCTCTGCCTGATCGTCTGGATTCAAGTCGATCGGCAGGATTTCATATAGAGCTGTTTTAATGTCAATCGGAAAATTTTCCAGAGCATCATTCCGCCTGATGCGAAAAGTCATCACGTCGCCAGCCGGGCCAATGCTATCAACGCTGATTCCAGTGAACACATAGCTATTACTGTGCGTTGCCGGATTGGTATAAGGCGTAAAACCGACCCGTTCGCCGGCATCTAAAACATAGTCCGGGTTGAGGTCAATGAATCCATCGTTGCCGGCAAACCAGGGATCGAAAAACCAGCCGTCCTCGATTTCTTGAGCCAGAATATCGGCGTCATAACCTAAGTCCTGGGCACCATCGCCTTCTTCCAGGTCAACGCCCCGATGATCGCGGTCGATATTGACGCGATTGGTGGACAGGTTGGCATTAATGACGGATTCATCGATGTGCCAGATTAAAAGACCAGAACCTTCTAAGCCGTAATCATAATGCGGTGCGGACAAAAGTACGCCGGTTTGAGGTGCGAATTCGGCTTTCAGGGTATCGTCAATTAGAGGAAAATTCAGCGGCCATTCGACTTCACCGCTTTCCACATAAATCCGATACAGAATACTGTCAAGACTGACACCCGGCCGAAAGTTAGCACAGCGGTTTTCTATTAAAAAATATTCATAGGCATTGATCGGGATTTTCCAGATGGTCGTGTCGGAACCTGAACCAACTTTTTTGAGGCTGACCTCCTCGAATTTACCGGCTATAACAGGCGTCTCCCAGCCCAGAAAAATTCGTTCCCAGGCACTCGGTACAGCCGGGATCAGGCCATTCAGATTAGCCGAACCCTGATCCATCAGGCCGAATTTACCGACACCGGTATATCCGGTCTCGGTATCATACAGACTCGGCAGGCCGAGGTAAAATCCAAACATAAACGCCACCGTACCGTTCAGGCCGAACTGGTACTGACAGGGATTGTCACTGCCCCCGAATACTTCTTCCCAATTGTCATATAGCAAATGATTCTGGCTCTCCGGCAGGATAAGCCCGCAACTAACGAAAGCCGTTCCGTTCTCGACGGCAATACCCGTGAAATCAGGATCGTCCGGCGCCAAAAGTGTCTTCAGGTCATTCTTATTCATAAAGGCTGAGGGTATATCATAAGGTGTCGGATCGAGTGTAATGGCAAAATCCTGGCCGACTCCGGCATGAAAAATGACAACCACATCAAATTGCGTAAAATCCACTTCCGAATCGGCTTTCCGCACCGCTTCAACTAACAGTTCTGAAAGACGAAAATCCACCGAATCTGGGACTAAAAACGGATGGTAATAGGCCATTGGATGGTTAATCTGATAACTACTGTTATCGGACAGCGGAAAGATCTCCGAATTGAGAGTGTCGATCTTAACCTTGCCGCCGGAAACATGCCGGTAGTAATTTGCCAGTGAACGGATGTGATCGTTAAAATAAGATCGATTGTGAGGAGCCGGATCGACCACAAACTCACCCTCGCAGGGATTAGCCACAGTGGTCATTAAAAACTGGCCGGTACCGGTAGTAGCTTCATTTTCGTCCGGTGGAAAGCTGACCCGCAGAGCACAGATTCGAATCGGGGAGTCTGCCAAATCTACAGCCGAAGTGGTGGCGATCCGATAGTGCGGAATGAATCCTCCCAACGCTTGCCCCCAGACAAACGCCATTAGTAAAATCCCGGTAATAAAAAATTGGCCTTTTTGCATCAAATCAGGTTAAAACAAGAAAAACTTGCGTAAAAGTTGTTCTAGTTCTCCGGGATTAAAACTTTATATTCATTGAGAAAAGCATCGTATTTTGGCGCGGATGTCCGGGGTCGCCGGCAGTGTAGCCGAAGTCGAATCCCATTCCGGCCCAGCGCAAACCGGCGCCAAAAGTCGGAACCGGATATTTACCCTTCATGGTAATATTCCCCATCTTATCGTACATACAGCCCGCCCGGATCGCAAACAGGTTGGAATACCAATATTCAAGACCAACGTTATAGGTCAGCTTCTTAAATTCTGTCGCGAGAGAACCATCATTGGTATTTCCATCCTTATCGGCCGCACCGATACCGTCGGCTTTAGAATCATATACTAACAACCAGTCATCAATCCAGGAAGTAAAGATACCCTTGTACCATTCGTCGGTATAGGCCATTTCGTGCTGACCATCCTTATTATAATCGCCCCCACTGACGGCATGTCCATTTTCATCATAGCCGCCGATTTTTTCGTCGCCGTCAATGTCGCGATCAGGATAAGCGGCAACAAGTACCTTATTAACATCCAGGGCAATTGTGAGCTGGTTATATTCGCCTCCAATCTTATAGGCCAAACCAAATTTCATGTTGGTCGGCATTGGATCGGCCTGAGAAACATCGATAAAGGCAATTTTCGGACCGATATTGGCTAAGTTTAATCCCAGAGTGAGATTTTTAGTCAGAAATTGATGTTTCAGGTACCCGACATCAAAGCAAAAATTAGTTGAGTATCCCTTTCCCTTCTCTTTACCGGCACCTTGGTCGGTCAGATGCTGATGCACCATTTTGATACTCACGCCGAGCGAAGATTTGCGAGTCAGAGCCGTGCCATACGAACCGGTTATGGCAAGCATAAAAGAATTGAAGGTGCCTAATTCATTCCCGCGTTCGTCCGTTCTTATCTGTTCACCAAGATTCATCAGGATAATATTACCGCCGATGGTACCCACATCTCTGATATACTGACGATATCCTAAAAATTCATAATAAATATCACTGACCAGGTTCGGGAGCCAGTTGACGTGGGTTATCGCCAATTCCCGGCCACGCAGGAATCCCAGACCAGCCGGATTCCAGTAACTGGCATAAGCATCGTCGGCTACTCCGGCGCCCACCTCGCCCATGCCACAGAAGCGCGCCCCGGGGTTGATCAATAACCAGATAGCGCCGGCTTCACTTTGAGCCAATGCGCCACCACTTATCAATAATACCATCCCGAGCATGGCTATTATTTTTTTCATCGAAACCTCCTGAGAACAAAAAACCGAATACTAGTACAATCGGTTTGGATAATATACACAAACGAGTAATTTTAACGAAGATTATTTATCTATCGATTTCTTGAGTGCGGATTAGCAATTAAGGTGTTGATAAACTCCTGTCATTCAAAACTTTTCGGCTTCTTCGATCAACATGATCGGTATATCGTCTTTAACCGCATATTTTAATCGACAATGGTGACAAATCAATTTTTGATTCTGAGTGTCATTTTCCAGCTCTCCCTTGCACTGCGGACAGACTAAAATTTCAAGTAGTTCCTTGGACAGCATTTTTTCTCTCAGTAATTAATTATCCTTATTTATTATAAACAACCGTATCATACTCTATCAATCCGTTAATTGTTCCTTTTGTCACTTATCTCAAACACCGCCTAATTTTTCGATATGGTCCTTGAATTCATCCAGATCTTTGAATTTTTTATAGACCGAGGCAAACCGAATATAGGCTACCTCGTCGAGTTCCTTGAGCTTTTTCATCACCAATTCGCCAATCTGGCTACTGCGCACCTCGCCACCCGAGACTTCTTCAATCTCTTTTTCAATGTCGATCACCAACGTCTCCAATTTCTCGGCTGAGACCGGACGTTTATTACAGGCAATCTTAATACTGTTTGATAATTTACTGCGATCGTATTCTTCGCGTCGGCCATCATTCTTTATGATCTGCAGAGGATATTCAACAACATACTCATAAGTCGTATAGCGATGACCGCAATCAATACATTCGCGCCGGCGACGGATAGCGTTGTTTTTCTGCGCCGTGCGAGAATCGATTACCTTACTTTCCGGTGAATTACAAAAAGGACACCGCATAAGTCACCTACAAATTAATAGTTTGATAGAGCGGATATTGGTCGCACAGTTCGCTGACTGCTGTGCGGATTTTACGCCGAACCTCGAAGGAATCCGGATCGGACAAGACCCGATCAATGAAACCGGCGATCGTACGCATTTCCGACTCATGCATACCCCGGGTGGTAAGAGCCGCCGTCCCGATCCGGATACCGCTGGTAATAAAGGGACTTTTTGAGTCAAACGGCACCATATTTTTATTGGTAGTAATACCGGCTTCTTCCAGCATATTCTCAGCCTGCTTACCGGTGATATTTTTATTATTAAGATCAATCAACAATAAGTGATTATCGGTTCCGCCAGAGATTAGATTATAATTGCGGCTTAGGAGCTCTTCTGCTAATCCTTGAGCATTAGTGATGATCTGACGGGCATAGACTTTGAACTCGGGTTGTAATGCTTCCCCGAAAGCCACTGCCTTAGCGGCAATGATATGCATCAAAGGTCCGCCCTGAATTCCGGGCATGACATTCGAGTCAATTATCTCTGACATCATTTTCAGACGACCGCTTTTCGGAGCTACCAGACCGAAAGGATTTTCCCAGTCTTTACCCATTAAAATCAGTCCGCCGCGCGGGCCGCGTAAAGTTTTATGAGTCGTAGAAGTGACGATATGGCAGTATGGCATGGGATCGGGGTGCAATCCGGTGGCGATCAATCCGGCCGGGTGCGCGATATCGGCCATCAGGAAAGCTCCGACGCTGTCGGCAATTTCGCGGAATCTGACAAAATCCAGCAAGCGTGGATACGCACTGCCCCCGGCGATGATCATTTTCGGTCGATGCTCGCGCGCCAGTTGGGCCAGGCGCTCAAAGTCGATTCGTCCGGTATTCTGCTTTACTCCGTACGAGACGATATTAAAGAGCTTGCCAGAGAAATTTACCGGACTGCCATGGGTCAGATGGCCGCCGTGTGCCAGGTCCATACCCATCACCGTATCGCCGGTTTTCAATAATGAAAAATAGATCGCCATATTGGCCTGAGAACCGGAATGCGGCTGGACATTGGCATATTCCGCTTTGAAAAGTTCCTTGACGCGATCACGGGCTAAATTTTCAGCTTGATCTACGGCCGCGCAACCGCCATAGTAACGTTTACCCGGGTAACCCTCGGCATATTTATTGGTCATCACCGTACCGGCGGCTTCCAGAACGGCCGGACTGACAAAATTCTCCGAGGCGATCATTTCCAGGGTCTGGCGTTCCCGCTCCAATTCCAATCGGATAGCGTTTAGAACAGTCGGATCCTGTTTGGCCAGGGCAGTCAATTGCATAATTTACTTCTCCAAATTCGAGATTTTAGCAACCCGATTGAGATGGCGCTGTTCTTTAGAAAAGGGCGTCTCCAGCCAGATTTTTAAAATATCGCGGGCGAATTCGACGGTAAAGAAATCCGCTCCAAAACAGAGCACATTGGCATTATTATGGAGGCGACTTAAACGGGCTACTTCGGGCTGGTAGCCGAGCGCGGCCCGGATACCATTTATTTTATTAGCCGCAATGCACATTCCGACCCCGGTTCGACAAATTAATACCCCGACTTCCGCCCGACCCGTGGTAATGGCTTCACCTACCGCCCGGGCGTAATCCGGATAATCAACACTCGCACTGCGATTGACACCGCAGTCAAGCACCTCATGACCCGAAGCGCGCGCAAACTCGATCAAAGCGTTTTTCAGTTTATAGCCACCGTGATCAGATCCGAAAGCTATTCGCACACTCAATCCTTCTTCGGTTCGTCCGTGATCCATTTATAATCCGGATTGAGAGGCCGGTAACTAGTCCGTGCTACCCCGTTGGCATCGTAACGATTAAAGAACCATTCTTCACGGTTGGGGATCAGATATTCCTTCAAATGATCAACCCGGGATTGGACACTGACATCGCCTAGTTCAATAACCTTTATGTAATTATCATAGGCTAATTTATAGACCAGTTTATCCTCAAAATTCAGTTGCCGCCCGGCGCTGAAGTGATCCGCCGCGGCAAAATAAAGATCGGCTTTAATTTTGAAAGCCTGAGGAGATGTAGGGGCAATCGTAATGGCTTTCTGAGCAAAACTCAAGGCCGTTGGATAATCATTCAACAGCTGACAACATTTTGCGATTTGTTGAAGAACATTTAAATCCTTTGGTGAAATATTATCTAAGATATGTTCGTAAGCCTTTAAAGCCTCAGTGTAGTTATTTTTTTGAGTGAAGTAAATGTCGGCGATATTACTCCAGGCTTCCAGATTTTTGGCAGCCAGCTTGGCCACTTCCTGATACACCGTCAGAGCATTGTCGAAATCACGCTGTTGTTTCAGGGCGGCCGCATATTCCAGGCCATATCGCACATCAGTAGGATTCTTTTCCCACTGTTCCTTCTGAATCGTGGTGATGTCTTTACCCAATTTTTGGTAGGCCAGAATCCGATCGTTCAAAGCCTGTTCATCATCTGGACTGATTTTTAAAATTTCATTGGTTGTATACACGACATCGTTAAAGCGCTGGGCATTGATGTATAATTTTACGAGGGTCCGGTAAAGCTCGATGTCATCCGGAGTAATTTCGATCATTTTTTCATACTCACGAATTTCGAGATCAATCTTGCCCTGCAGGTGATAGATATAGGCTATGTTTTTCTTCAAGAAAAGATCATTCGGTAAATACTTTACACCGGTCTGGTAAACGTAAAGTGCGCTATCCAAATAAACACTGTTTTCGCTGGCTAATTGTTGGTAAGCCCGTCCCCAGTACGAGAAGACATCCTGCGCATATTCTTCATCACATCCATAACTACTCATTTTCTTATAATTTTCAATTGCGCTTTTCCAGTTTTGATTCTGATAATAACTGTAAGCGAAACTTAAATATAGATCACACTTATCCCTGTCAATCGTCGGTTTTGGAGTGGTTACTTGTGACACCGGTTCACTGGATTCCGTTGAAGGGGGAACGCAATTTATCAATCCCAGCATAAGACTGAGGATCGTTGTCATTCCTATTAAAACAAATCGCAGTTTCATCTACTCACCTCTTTTATTATTAACGTCTTTTATATCTTCTGAACCAAGGTTCACCCGTCGTGATACCCAGGTGAATACTGAAAATTTCCTCGTTTCCAATTGCGTTTGATAAAAAACCTTTTTTCAGCCCGTAAGTTAATGCGAAATCGATCCGATTCAAATTATTAAAATAGGGTAAACTGATCCCGGCCGTTACCCCATATTCGCGGATACCTGAATGCAGATAGACCGGCTCGGTTTGATAATACACACCACAGCGGTAATATAAATTTTGCAGAAGAGTATTTTTCAGGGCTATATGTGGCGATTTTTCCAGGCCAATTCCGACGGCAATTGAATTACGACAATCACTGCTGAATTGCCTGAATATATAGAAATCGCGAAATACATCTACGCTATAAATACCATATCTGAAATCTGCACTGAAGGCCAGGTTTTTCGCGATCGGTAATTGGGTACCAAGTGTAATAAATATGGGATACTGTATTCTTTGGATTCGCATGGTTGTATCGGAACCATAATAATAGTCGGTTGTGACCCAACCTTTTAACTGGCCGCCTTTTTCGACAGTAGCGGCCAGATTATAGCGTTGCCTAGGGTCATTGACCAAAATACCGAAACCAATACAATCACCATTGAGAGCTATAGTCCGCTTGTAATAACTTTCTGTATTTTTTCCATCTGGCGAAAGATCGTTAGACAGCTCGGTATGGTTACGCACCACATAATTCCCGAACACTATATTGGCTTTTAGCCCAATTGCCAAACAGCTCGAAATCCGATATCCGGTTCCCAGATACAATTCGGAAATTCCACCGACCAGTTCTACTTTAGAAGAATAATTAAGGGTTTCATCCTCAAAAATCAGGGAATCACTGAAATTGACGGCTGATTTCATTCTTGTAAGTGGTGCCAATCCTATCGCGAAACCCGTCCGTTTGCCAACCGGCAATTTGAAGGAAAAACCGGAAAAATTGGCCATTCCGCCTTTGAAATTTAAAGCCGGAATTGAGAGGGTTGAACTGTACAATTGACCCTGCAGGGAAGTACTGCCAAATCCCTGCCAGAGGGCTGGATTGGATTGGTTAAGACTCATGGAATCACAGACAGCCCGGCCGGCCATACCCATACCTATCAACCGCACCGAATTGGACGGCGACTGAACCCCAAAACCATAATTGGCATAGTAAGAACTTTGCGCCTGGGCAACTATTCCCAAAACTGTCAGAATAACTAGGGTCCGTAGTAATTTCATTCTTCCTGCATAGTTAATATTTTCATGGCGGGCCGCCGCGCCGGTTCGGGATCTTCGGTTGGATAAAATCCAAGCAATCCGGGATAAACACCAGCGGGTGAAATCCACAGGGCAATCCCAAAATTGCCATTATAACCACTAGTGAACAATTGGACGGTATTAGGAATTTTAAGCGTCAGCAGGCTGTCATCCGACGTATAAGAACGGCTCGCGATATAGGAGGAGCTCGAGGGTGAAAAAGCCAGTTCGTCCCATTGAGTCGAATCCAGTAGAGAAATGTAAACGGTATATGAATTACCGTAATCTTCGGTCAAGTCCGGATTGACATGTAAATCTAGATTCGCACCGGCTATAAATAGATTCTTATCCGTTATAATCTCATCCACCCGGAATTTAACGAAGGTATAGGCGGCTTTTCCGGAACTGATCAGTAAGGCTTGCGGAGTGGTTACCAGATTATTTTTAAATTCCGTAATAGTGACATCCTCGATGCAGGCCAGAGTCGCACTAGTGGTATCTCCTACGTCATCGAGATAGAGAATCGTAATGCGTGGATAATAATTAGTTTCGCCAGAATAGATAATGCCCAACCCGGGATCGGAACCGGGTATGGTACTAATTACGAAGCCATAATTAGAAAGGGATGTATCCTGCCAGAAGGCTTCAAAATAATCCTTTAAATCGAGGTAAATAGTATCCGATGCCGCAAATGGAACGGTTTCCCATTCTGTCTGAGTGTACTGACTGAGATCAAAATTATTACCGTTGGTGCTGTCTTCCGTCCAGGTCTCTAGACCATCTCCTTCCAGAGAGGCGACCGCCATTGTCAAATTCGGAGTGATCGTATCAGCCCGTAGATAACCGCCGGTTTGCAGAATCATTTCACAGCTTAGCACTCTCTCTATATCCAACGTATCAAGCGGCGCCGTCAGATCGCTAAACAGTAATAGCGAATAGGCCTTCAGATTATCATCTTCGCCGACGATTAAATAGGAATTCGAACCAACGGAAGGTTCCGCAAAAATGGTCGTATCGATCATTAAATCAACCGAAACCGATACCGTATCAAAACTGACCGGATTTTTATCTAAAGGCAGGATGGGATTTTTTTCAGAGCAACTCAGTAGGAAAAGAAAAGAAAGAACAATCGCGCTCCGGCGGAAATCAAATTTTACATACCTAAACAGTGACCATACATGGCCCGAATATGGTTTACAGGCTTTCCATAATGTTAACGATTTCATCTGCTAAATTTTGCCAATCTTCAGGGGATTCACCTTTTAACTCATAGGAAGAGAACTTCTTCCTTTCATGTTTTATGATTTCGCTATAAAGAGGGTCCTTCTGATATTTTTCCAATAAATTTTCATTTTTATTGAGAACTAATACATGATTACAAATCGGAATCGCCGCGGCCAGAATATCAAGACGACCATCGACGCTGTACTGGAGTGGAACACTGTCCAATCCGATTTTCTGATATTCTGATATCTGAAAATTTGAACACTCTCCCTTGGAGTGGATAATTTGCAGAATTTTTACACCCTCGAAATATTCTTTATCCAGCAGGTTCGACGCGATTAATAGTGGAATCAGACTCATTTGCCAATCGTTACAAATTATGATCTCCGGTTTCCAGCGCAGGTAATTCAGGGTGATCAGAGCCGCCGAAGCAAAGTATCCAAACCGGGCCGAATTAAGGTTTTCGTCTGATTCACATTTAACAGGATAAAGATCCTTATCAGAATTATTATAATAATAGGGATGCTCCAGAAAATAGACCTGGACTTTTGTGTTAGGAATAAAGGCCGATTTGACGGAAGCCTTGATCTTTTCACCGCGGTACTGTAAATCCATCTCCCGCAAACGGATTACTTCGCGCAGAATATAACGTCTTTCACTGATGAAACTGTACTTGGGCATCATCAGCCGGAAGTCATATTTACGCTCGTTAAATATCACCGGAATTTCCTTCGAAAAGCTGGCCAGATTATAGGTCTCAGCAAACGGAATAATCTCAGCGGTTAAAAAATATATTCTTTTAATCATAGGTAATTTTATTTTAGCAGTTGTTTGGCGTTTTCAGCAAATTCACTCCTGGGATAGAAATCAATCAATTTTTGAAATGCGGCCCGAGCTTTTTCGTGATCGCCTGTCGATTCGTAACACAATCCAATTTTATATTGAGCATCATCATTTTTATCAGTATTTGAAAAAGCGCTGACTTTTTCGAATTCAATGACAGCCTGCTGATATTGTTTCATGGAATAATAACTTTCGCCAATCCAGTACTGGGCATTGTCGGCCAATTCATTGTTGCGATTCTCATTTACCAGTTTGCGGAATAACTCGATGGACTCTTCATATTTGCCATTCTGATGCAGACTGAGCGCATTCAGGTAACGATCCTTATAGGCTAATGTCGGAGATGCAGCTGTTCGGTTGACAGTCTGATTGGCAGTGTTATAATCGCTAATACTGTTTCCCAGCGACATGAGGCGGCTTTCCAGAATGACCAACTGCGAAAGGATTTCATAATTGATACTATCCGCATAATAAGTCCTCTGCTCAGCCGCCGCCAGACGTTTTTGCATCTGAGCCTGTTCGCTACTTATGACATTAAGTTTATTTTCCATATTTACGACTGACTGCTGTAAAGTTGTCAGCGCCTGTTCAAGATCGGCGATTTTCTTGTCCGAAACCGAAGCCGGCGTCTGAGCCGCAGATTTACGGTCTTTAATAATATTGTTCAGGCTATTTAATTGGGTTTTAAGATTGGTAATATCGGCCGCCAATTTGTCAAGACTACTGGAGATCTCAGCATTGCTCAGTCTTTTCTCAGCCGGGTAACCCTGACTGCCGGGCCATATCAAGCAAAGTGCCAACACTCCCAGAATATTACCGACCCGCAGTTTCAAATTTAATTTCGTTTTTTTCTGTTTTTTCATATTTGTACGTGCAAAAAATGCATCTAAAGCTACAAATTCTAACGGGAAAAAAGAAATTTTATTTTCAGAGGTTGATCACCGAAAAGTTAATATTGTTTATCCGCCCCAATATTCAGTACTAAACCTAACAAAATAAAACAGGTCAATATAAACGATCCGCCATAACTAATGAAGGGTAACGGTAAGCCGGTTACCGGCATCAGGCCGACGGTCATGGCGACGTTGATCATGATGTGAATGCCGATAATGCTGGTGACCCCGATTATACATAATGAACAGAACCGATCTTTCTGGCGATAGGCAATATAGAAACAGAGCATGAGGAGGGCTAAAAACAGGAACAGAACCAGCACAGAACCAATAAAACCGTATTCTTCTCCAATCACGGAGAATATGAAATCGGTATGTTGTTCCGGTAAAAATTTCAGGTGGGTCTGGGTTCCGTGGGCGATTCCCTTGCCAAACAATCCGCCGGAACCAATAGCGATTTTAGACTGAAGGACTTGATAGCCGGCGCCTTGCGGATCAGCCTCAATATTAAAAAGGGTCAATATCCTCTGCTGTTGATAAGGTTTGAGACTGTTCCATAAAAACGGCGTCGTAAAGCCGAGTGCCAGATTAGACAACATGACTGTCAGCGAAATCCAAAGCTTTTCTTTAGTAAAATATAATACCAGCAACATCAGAATGACCCAGATGAAAAAAGAATAAAAATTAAAAGCGGTAATAATACTCAGGAGTGGAGCGATAATAACAAACAAGTGAAAAACGCGTGCGCCCGCCCAAAACAGCATTGGAAATAACATTCCAAAATAGATGATCGAAGTCCCCAAGTCCGGCTGTCTCAGCACAATTAACATTGGAATGACTGAAAAAATCGTGGGTACTAAGACAAATTTAAAATCCAGGTTGGAGTAGGATGTAGTGGCTAAAAAACGGGCAATCGTTAGCATTACCAAAACCTTCATAAACTCGGACGGTTGCAGCCCGAAAGAACCGATATGAATCCAGCGTGCCGTTCCGGTCACCGAGGTATTCAGAAAATAAGGGATTAATAGTAAAGCGAAACCAATAAAGTATAAAATATAGGCCGAATCATAAATTAACTTTTTCTGTATAAAGTAAATCGCCGCAGTCAGCAGACCACCTAGTAACAGCCAGATCATTTGTCGCCCGAAAGCCTTTTTAAAAAAAGAACCCTCCATGTTCAGTGAGGCACTGTAAACCGCCAACATGCCAATCAAGCATAGTGCAATAACGATTACCAGAATCAGACCATTCAGGTTTGAAAAGGAGGTAATAAAATTGTTAATTCGTTTAGTTAAGGGTTGGTGCATTGCCGGCTATCCATTGCATTGTATATTGCTGGTGAATAAAATTAAAAATCTTCCCGGCGATCTGAGCGGCGATTCCACCACCGGATTTGCCATGTTCGATTAGAACCGCAATGGCAATGGTTTGATTCGATTCCTTAAGGTGTCCGATGAACCAGGCGTGGGCCTCGCCATGTGGATTTTGAGAAGTGCCGGTCTTACCATAAACCGCGGCTTTTCTTACACGCGCCGCGTGTCCGGTGCCTTGGTTTATGACGTCACTCATAGCATTCTCAACGTACTCCCAGGTCTCCGCCGAAATACTCCGGATCGAATCTGTCGGGGTCGCAAAGGAAAAAGTCTGGTTGGTCTGGCGCTCAATGTATTTTAAACCGATATGGGGTTGTACCAATTTTCCACGCGTAGCCAAAGCTGCACTAAAGCGAGCCATCTGGATCGGAGTGACAAGAATATCACCCTGACCGATTACCAGGTTCAACTTATTACCGTCCGTCCAGCCATGTTCACCATATTTGCGATTTAGAAAATCGACATCTGGCATTACTCCGGCGGATTCACCGAAAATGTCGACACCTGTTTCTACTCCAAACTTAAAAACTTTGCCCATATTGGCCCACTCATTCAGATCGAGACGTCGAATCAGATTATAAAAATATACGTTACAGGAGTGCACAATGGCATCATGCAGATTCATCCGGCCGTGACCTTTTTGTTCCCAGCATTTAAAAATCCGGCGCCCAAGACGATACTGACCATAGCATCTCACCGACCATTCACGATCGACCGCCTTAGTTTCCAACGCCGTTAAAACGGCAATCATTTTAAAGGTTGAGCCCGGTGGATAAGTGCCCTGAGTGGCACGATTGAACATCGGTAAAGTGGAATCGCTGAGTAATTCATTCCAGACACTGTTAGAGACGACTCCCGCGAATAGTTCGGGTGGATAGTCCGGCTTGCTGACGATGCTGAGAATCTCACCGTTATCAGCGTCCAGAACTACGATACCGGCTTTATAACCTTCCGCCAGTGATTCCGCATAGATTTGTAGATCGAGATCAATGGTCAGAAATAGGTCATTGCCCGGAATGGGTGGAATATTATTGCGGTCTTTCAAACGGCCGATTTCGCGACCGAATGCATCGACCTGAACAAAATTGTACCCGCGACTGCCTCTTAAAATATTTTCATATTGACGCTCGACGCCTTTCCAACCGATAAAATCACCCTGTTTATATTCCTGATACTCGGGACGGATCAGATCGCTGGGGGCGACTTCACGGACATATCCCAGTGACTGAGATAAGCGCACTCGGGTCGGAAAAGAACGCACCGGTTCCAGAGAATATATTACACCTGGTAGATCAAGACGATGTTCTTCGATACTTGTCACGACTTTAAAATCAACATCTTCGGCAATCTTAATCGGAATAAATTGACCACGCCAGTTATTTTTTATACGATTATTAATCTGAACGGAATTTATCCCGAGAATCGCCGACAGAACCGAATCGGCTAGGGTCGCGCGCTTTAATTCATACGGAATTACATTCACGTTATACTGTGATTTATTATCGGCAATGATTTGTCCCTTGCGATCATAGATCACGCCCCGCGGAGCCTCAATCGGAATGACCCGCACCCGGTTCGCCTCGGCAATTCCTTTATAACTCGGTCCCTTTATAATCTGTAAATAATAAAGACGACCGATTAAAATCGAAAAAATCAGAATACAAAATAAAACCAGAAAATTTTTTCTGAGATTACTGATCGAATTGTGGGAAATGTACATTCTCTATTCCGATAATGACGGAATGAAATATTGCATCACAAAATAAAATAGAGCGGTGTAAATTACAGAAGGCAGGATATAACGCAATCCCATCACCTGCGCGGAGATATCGACACCTTTAAAATTTATCGTATAAATAATCGCATAGTGAATTACGATAATTAATATTTCGAATCCGTGAAAAAGCACCGGATTTAAACGACTGCGACGTCGGTACAGCATACCGGCACCGAAACCGGCGATAGTCTTGGCCAAGGCTGATAATCCGATAAATGAACCTAAACCAATGGCATCCGCAACTAGACCGATCCCGAATCCATACAACTGCCCGCTTACCTTTCCCTGATTAAGACCGATAAACATCACCAGTATCAGTAAAAAATCGGGCCGGATCTCCCGAATCGTCATCCAGGGACCAAGTAATATCTGAATAAAGATGGCCACCAGGCTGAAAGCAGTTATCAGGAATACTTTTTTTAACATTACTTTTTCAATACAACGAAAACTTCTTCGATCGAATTAATGTCCACACTCGGCCGGACAGTGGCGATCTGAAACAGATTATTGGCCGATTGATGGACATCGATAACCTCTCCGACAGTTATATTAGGCGGATAAATCGCGCTGTATCCCGAAGTCAAAACTTTCTCACCGGGATAAATGACGGCTGTCTTGGGAATCTCGCGCACCTCAGCCAAGCCATTAGGTTGCCAGCGCATGATACCGTATTCGCGCGAAATTTGGAATTTCACCCCCAGCCTGAAATTCACATCCACGAAAATCTGCACCAAAGTGTTATTATCACCAACCGAAACGGTTTTCCCGACCACACCCTTATTTGTTATCACTGCCATATTCGGAGTGACACCCTGCTGATTACCGACATTAATCATAATCGAATTATAGAGCGGAGTTATGCCCTGATTGATTACTTCCGCCGGTAAAATCGTAAGCAAAGAGGTATCGGCAAAATTCAACATTTCCCGCAGACGTTGATTCTCCAGATAAGACTCTTTTAGTTGGGCATTCAGCAATGCCAAGCGTAGATTTTCCTCCTTGAGTTCCTGATTTTCATGCACCAGATTTGATAAATCATTGATCCAGACTCGCGGATAATGCAGGAAGGCAAACACATCGGCGATCTCGCCTTGCAGAATTCTGACCTGGGGATTATTGTTACTCGAAAGAATTACAAAAGACAGTACAATTAATAAAATCAACAGAAAGTATTCATATAAATCAATCAGAAAACGAATTACTTTCAGCCACATTGCATCTAGACCAGAACATCCCGATATTTGTCAACATCATCGATAATCATTCCAGCGCCTTTGACCACTGATAGCAAAGGGGTTTCGGCTACGTTGACCGGCAGATCGGTTTCGACCCGAATGCGCTGATCGAGTCCTTTCAAGAGGGCGCCACCACCCGTCAGAATGATACCGCGGTCGAGAATATCGGACGAAAGTTCCGGCGGAGTATTTTCCAAGGCCTGTTTAATTGCCTGAATAATCAGATCGAGCGTATCTTTCAGACATTCGCGAATTTCGACTGAAGACACTTCAATGGTTTTGGGAATGCCGGCTACCAGACTGCGTCCTTTGACCTGAATCGTGGTGTCATTGATTGGCATGGCGGAACCGACCGAACATTTGATTGTCTCAGCCGTACGTTCACCGATCAATAAATTGTGTTCGGTCTTGAAATATTGAACGATAGCCTCGTCCATTTCATCTCCGGCCACCCGGATGGCTTGTTTGGTGACGATCCCGTTCAAGGCTATCACGGCAATTTCGGTGGTGCCGCCGCCAATATCCACAATAATATTACCAACCGGCTTGGAAATGTCGATGCCGATTCCGATGGCGGCCGCAACCGGTTCATCCACCAAGAAGACTTCCCGGGCATTGGCGCGGTCGGCTGAATCGCGGACAGCCCGTTTTTCGACCTCCGTGATTCCGGAAGGAATACAAATGACCATACGCGGACGGGCAATCCGGCTGAGATTGATCTTTCGAATGAAACCACGAATCATGGCATCGGTCATTTCAAAATCGGCGATCACCCCGTCTTTCATCGGTCGTATAGTCACGATATCGCGGTGCGTCTTGCCCAGCATATCCTTGGCATCGGCGCCGACCGCCACAACCTGACCGTCATGCGCCGAGCGCGCGACAATCGACGGTTCATCCAGAAGGATGCCCTTGCCTTTCATATAAAGTATAGTATTGGCAGTTCCCAGGTCTATGGCAATGTCACCCGTAAAAATATTGAAAAAACTAAATCCCATCTTTATACTCCACTCTTTAATGTTTAAAAACCCGCTTACCGGTAAATAGCATGAATAATTTATGTTCGTCACAAGCCGTAACACTTTCTTCATCTCTGACACTGCCGCCCGGTTGAATGATACCAACTACGCCTTCCTGCGCGGCTACATCTACCGAATCGCGGAAAGGGAAATAGGCGTCCGAGGCCATCACCGTCTTTTTCAACGACAATCCGGTTTCACCGGCCTTGCGAATCGCAATTTTAACCGAATCGACGCGCGACATCTGCCCGGCACCGACTCCAACCGTTCCATTCGCATCGCAAAAGACAATGGCGTTGGATTTGACGTGTTTTACGACGTGCCAGGCTATTTTCAGGGCTGGTATCAACTGCGGTGAGGGGTGGATTTTTGTGACCACTCGCCAGGCCGTTTCATCATCTTCAGCGGTTTGATTTTGCTGTACCAATAAACCCTTACCGTAGGCTCGCATATCCAGATTAAAACGCAGACCTTTCTCATCCGGAATCAACAGCCGCAAATTCTTGCGCTTACTCAAAATCTCCAGCGCCGCGGGCGAATAACCCGGCGCGATTATACACTCCAGAAAACTCTTGGTAAATTCTTCCGCCAGATCGCGATCGATTTCGCGATTCACACCAACGATTCCGCCGAAATAGCTTACCGGATCCGTTCGAACGGCACGCTGATAAGCCGCCAGCGTAGTCTCGCCAATCCCAAAACCGCACGGATTGGTATGTTTCATAATCACGACGGCCGCGGCGTCGTTCTTAAAAGTCGCATAACATTTATAAGCCGCCAGGCAATCGACGTAATTGTTGAATGAAATTTCCTTGCCCTGCAACTGCTTAAAGGGTTGCCAGGCGGTGTTATTCAGCGGGGCATAGAGAGCCGCGCTTTGATCGGGATTCTCTCCATAACGCAGACTCTGTTGCCGGTAATAGGCCGGCGCCATCACGGCCGGCAAGGATTCGCCGGTCCCAGACAGAAATTCGGCGATCTCGGAATCGTAAGCCGTAGTTTTAAGAAAGACATCCCGGGCCAGACTTTGACGGTATTCCAAAGTCAGTTCGTTTTTTTCGAGTCGCTGTAAAAATTCATCGTACTGCTTTGGATCGGATAGAATCACAACGTTCTTGAAATTCTTGGAGGCCGCGCGTAACATGCTGGGACCACCAATATCGATCATTTCGACAATTTCCTCGAAACTCTTATTGCCGGCATGATAGGTTTCGCTGAAGGGGTACAGATTGACCACCACTAGCTGAAATGGTTCGACCTTGACCCGGGCAAGATCGGCGCGATGCTCGGGCTCTGTCATATCTGCCAGTAATCCGGCGAAAACTACCGGGTGCAGAGTCTTGACCCGCCCGCCCAAAATCTCGGGAAAACCGGTCAGATTTTCGATCTTTTCGACCGCAATTCCGGCATTTTGCAATGTCCGGTAGGTCCCGCCGGTCGAAAATATTTGGGCGTTCTGCCGGGCGATTGTCCGAGCCAGCGCTACAATATTGGTCTTGTCAAAAACACTAATGATCGCGCGTTGAATTTTAAACTCACTCATTGCTTCCAAATAACCTTTCTGTTATCTATTTTAATTTTATCTTCGCAGAGCGCTTTAACGACCTCTGGATAGAGCCGGTGCTCGACTTCCAGGACGCGCGCGGCCAGAACTCCCGGTGTGTCATCTGCTAAAACAGTGATTTTTTCCTGGCAGATGATGGCCCCGGTATCATATTTTTCATCAACGAAATGAATCGTTACACCGGTCATCCTAACCCCTGAAGCAATTACCGCCTCATGCACTTTTATTCCGTAAAATCCCTTTCCGCCGAAGTTTGGTAAAAGTGCCGGATGGATATTAACAATCGCATGCGGATAGCGCCGTACCACCGGCGAGGGTATCAGCTTCAGAAAACCGGCCAGAACAATCAGATCGACATCGTATTCCTCTAATAAATTCAGAAAGGCATGCGCATATTCTTCCGGTGATGAAAATTGCTTACGATTAATACAGAATGTTGGAATTCCCGCCGCCATCGCAATGTCAAAAACTGGTGGGTGTTCATTATCACTGACGACGCAGACGATTCGAGCGGCAATTTCGCCTATTTGAATTTTATTCAGAATTGCGGCAAAATTCGACCCACGTCCCGAAGCCAAAACAGCGATATTTTTCAAAACGACCACATTTTAAATAAACGTTCAAATTTATCTAAATATCGTCGTAGAATCAATTACGTAATTATTATCACGCGAAAAATTCTTTTCGAAGCTAATTTTTCAGGTCGTGAAAATCACTGGATTTGGGTCGGATCGACTCCATCCATGTCATTGAATTCCTGGTTTTCGCCGCCCATTCCCCAGATGAAGGTATAACGGGCAGTACCGACGCCGGCGTGAATCGACCAGCTCGGCGACAGGACGATTTGCTTATTATGCATGACGATATGACGGGTCGTATCCGGCGCTCCACAGAAATGAAATACAATGCCGTTCTCCGGCATTTCGAAGTACATATAGATTTCGGTGCGGCGTTCATGGGTATGCGGAGGCATAGTGTTCCAGACACTGCCTTCGGCCAGCTCGGTAAGGCCCATAACCAGCTGGCAGGTGTCGAGTACTCCCGGCCGTAAGTACTGAAAAATAGTGCGTTTGTTACATTCGGCATCACTTCCGAGATCGAGCCGATTAGCCTGCTCGCGGGTCACTTTCCGGGTCGGGTAGGCCTGATGGGCAGGATAGCTGAGCAAATAAAATTCAGCCGGAGTTTGGGCAGAATCGCTCCGAAATTCAATACTATGACGACCTTTCCCGATATATAAAGCCTCTTTATTACCTAAATGAAATGATTCTTCTCCTACCAATACGATGCCCGGTGCTCCGATATTGATAATCCCGATTTCACGGCGTTCGGTAAAATAGTCGGCCGCCAGCTCCTTCGAACCACTCAGTGCCAACGGTTCACTGCTTGGCACTGCCGCTCCAACAATCGCCCGGTCGATCTCACTGTAAACTAAACGCAATTCTCCGGTATGAAACAACTTTTCAACCAGCAAGTTTTGTCGTAACTCGGTCGTAGTCATGCGTTGAAAACGTATCGGATCGGCTAAATATCTTATTTCCATAATACTCCTCGATAATTCAGATTGATTATCATTTAATGGTACGTCCCTCCAAGACGGCCGCGCGAAAAGCCATGGCGTGTTTTGCCAGAGCCGCCCAGTCTTCAGTCGCAATCATTTTTTTATTCAAAAGAGCCGTTCCGATGCCTAAACAGCAGGCGCCAGCCCGGATGAAATCCGCAGCATTTTCGAGTGTGACCCCACCGGTCGGCAATAGTTTAACTTGCGGTAAAGGCCCCAGGATATCTTTCATATAGCCCGGTCCAAGCGCCGTAGCCGGAAAAACCTTGACGATATCGGCGCCCTGTTCCCAGGCCGTCAGGATTTCGGTGGGCGTAAATGCCCCGGGAATTACGGCTTTATCATATCGATGACACATCCGGATTACTTCAGAATTAAAGACCGGCCCGACCACAAACTGGGCGCCGTTGAGAATTGCCAGGCGAGCGGTTTCAGAATCTAGAACACTACCTGCGCCAATCAGAAAATCATTACCACTCTGCGATGCAAATTTTTCGATAATCTCCAGTGCGCCCGGAGTGGTCATAGTAATTTCGAGGGCATTCACTCCGCCCTGCTGTAAGGCCGAAATTATGCTTTTTAACTTTTTATCGCTGTCCAGTCTGATGACGGCGACTAATCCCGATTCGATCAGTCTTGCAGTAACGGTTTGCCTGTCCATCTTAATGCCTCACTAAAAAAACCTTCGCATACAATACTTGCTTTCAAACTGCCTGAATATTAAAGTTGTCATACAAATTTAGCAAGTCATTTATCGGCTTTTCGTTTGCGGCTGCTCGGATCTTTGTTGAAACAAGATTTAGGCGGGTAAATCGGCTAATATCTGAAACGTGTGTTCTTCGGCAATCTGCAAATGCTTCAACATGGCCCGAGCCGCTCCGCCTTGATCGCTATTTCGGATTTTTTCCAGAATACGATCATGGTAAGTTACGGCCGAACTTTTGGCGCTGTCGATTCGCTCGTAGACCAGACTGCGGATTTTCGGCATTAGCAGGAATATCGGTTCGACGATAATCGGAATGAGCTGATTCTGCGAAGCCAGAGCGATATTAAGATGAAAGTCCTTGTCGATCTGTCCTTGTCGGATGTAATCCCGGGGATCGCATTTCTTCAGATCCGAACAATTTTTCTCCAGCTTGGTCAGGTCTTCGGCCGTATGCTTGAGAGCCGCGAGGCCAGCTACAGACGGCTCGATAATTTTACGAATTTCCATAACCTGCAGGAGATAATTACGATCCAGATTTAACTCCAGGAATAGACTCAGCGGCTTGATGACATTTTCGGCATGGTAATCAGTAACATAAATACCGCTTCCCTTGCGAATGCGTAAAAGTCCGCGAGCGTTCAATTTCTGCAGAGCCTCGCGCAATGAAGTACGGCTAACTCCGAACATTTTGCACAGTTTGGCTTCCGTGGGCAGTTTCTGGCCGGGCAAAACTTTCTTCTGACGAATCAGTTCCTCGATGCGTTCGACAATCTCCTGGCTGAGGCTGAGTGGATTGTGAATCCGTGGAAATAGCTTGGAGATCAATTCAATTTCGTCTTTCGGTAACATTGCAGACTTATTTTAGACAGAATACTTAAAAATTGCAAGGGCGAGGTATTGCGTCATACGGTTGTCATTCAATTGTCATTCAATTGTCATTCAATTGTCATTCGGTTGTCAATCGATTGTTAAAGGATCGTCATTGGTATTTATATAATTTTTTATTGTCAACCTATTTCAAGACGGAACATATGAAAAACTGCAAACTGCAAACTGTAAACTATAAACTTGTAAACTCGAAAACCAATTTTAAGGCAAAACGTAACTTAAGACACTGACCGCGCCGAAACAGCCATAGCCACCTGCGACCGTGCTGATTGTTTCCAGGAAAGATTGAGGGATTATGCTCGACGTGGCATCCGAAATTGACGCCATGTTCTCGTCATAACTGAAAATCCGGATTGCCAGTATATTACCATAACTATTACTAAGTTTGAATCGCAGTTCCTTGTTAGTGATCCGGTCATTGGGAAATCTCTCAACCAGTTCTCCATTTTCACAGAACAGGTAAACATCGTACAGGTAGGCGTCGGCGGTCGTTCGCAAGCTAAAACTAACCTCATCGGCGGACACCTGTACCGAGTTGGTATCGATTTCCGGCAGATGCGGCACACTGGCGCTGGCCGTCAGGTCGGGCAATCCCGGAGCCGTGATTTTTAAATGATAGGTTTCACCAGCGATCGGTCGAAAGTCGGGACTAACATATTTATGATCGTTTAGAATATCGTAATATTCAAAAATATAACTGGTAGTGTCGCTGGTACCTGATATATGAACCCGGGCATCTTTGATTATCGGCAATGTATCCGACCAGTCCTCATATTCATCCGCGGCATAAGCCCGCTCGATATAAACGAAAGAATTCGCCGTGGTATCTTCCAGTCGTATAATGCCCAGAATGTTCATACCCGGCACAAATTCCGTTTCAATGATTGGGTTTGGCGCCGGTCCGGGTTGCCAAGGCAGATCACAACTCTGCCATCCCAGCAAAATCGCCATAAACAGCATACACATTCCAGTCATTTTCTGTAATAAAATTTTCATACTTAAAACCTGAGAGTGTAGCCGAAATTTACCGAAGGAAAATATTCCGTTCCGAAAGCATAATAGCCATAATCCGGAAAATAGAAATAGTAATACGGATTGCGCCGCAGGAACAGTATATTTCGGATCGTCATGGTCATATAAGCCTCTTTCAATCCGAGATATTCTGACAGATGATAACCGAACCCCTCGCGTAATTTTTTCTTCCAACCAATATCCCAGACGATGCGCGAAGGAAAGCGGACATTGTTTTTCACCGGCGTTATATCGCGCGGAAAGCCGCCCACGCTATTCTCCACCGGATTGTAAAAATATTGATTGTAGCGCCCGGTTTCCCAGGTCCGCGGATAGCCGGAACTGAACTGGAAGGTTGTGCTGGCGGTGATGGCATTCGTCAATTTGTACATCAGTAGCAATTTCAGATTATGCGGTTGATCACCTTCGTAAAAATAAGCGCGATTGTTCTGAAGGGACGGATAACGGCGCGTGCCGCGTGAATAAGTATAGCTGATCCACCCGGAGAGTCGCTCGAGTTCGCCGCGCAGGAGCCATTCGATCCCGTAAGCCTCCCCGCGCCCGGCTTCAAGGATATCGGCCAGTTTGAGAGATTGCCGGGCGGCGTCATACTCCAGTCGATAGAGTCGGATTAAATCCTTATAATAGGCAGTAATCGAATATTCCAGTTTATCGGTAAAAAAGCCCTCGACTCCGAGAATATAATGGGTCGATTCGACCGGTTTTTGCTTTTCAAGATTGTAATAATAATCCAGGAACTGAATGAACTCGCGGTTGCGCGAATCCAGTGTCGTGAGATACTGGTAATAACGCCCCCAGGCGGCTTTGATGGTCGTTATTCCCAGCCGCAGAGCCAGAGCGGCGCGCGGTTCGAGCCGCCAGGCATCAGCCGCTATCAGCCGGGAACTGCGTACACCAAATTTCAGCGAGAGATCGCCAATCTCGATTTTATCCTGAATATAGGCCGCTTGCAGATCGGCGCTAATTCGGCGAGAAGAAGTATCAACCTGACTACCGATTTTATTATAAAAGGTCAAACGGCTTTGCTCCCAGCCAAGCTTAAAAGTCTGATTCCAGAAAGTAAACAGCGACAAATTGGCCCGGGCGGTGTAATCCTGGACAGAATTGCGGATTGAAGTACGGTATTTGATGACCCGGTCTAGATTGCTGACTGTATCCGGAAAAATAAAGTTAACGTAGGAATCATTCGCCGCCCGTGAACCAGAGTGGTAAATATGAGTCTCAAGTAAAATATTGGTGCGGAACAAAGTGTGCGTCTGGATTCCCAGCGCCCGGTTATCGGTATCGGTAATAAAGCCTTCCTGGAAATTTTCATAAAAATCATGCGGAAAATATAAAACCAGGTTATCGATACTGTAATCCAGATAATCCCGGGCATAAAAAGCCGTCAAGCGTATTTGAGTCCGCCCGATCTTTCGCAGGTATGAACCCACGAAATCGCCCATGATATTCGGCGAATTCATTAGCACCCGATAGGTCAGGTCGGAGATGATTCGCCCTGAGAGCATTGCGGTTGCATTCTTTTTCACGGGAAATTCAACGGCACCGCTCATTCCGGAAGTGGACGGCCAGAACTCACCATGTACCTCGCTCTGATGCCCTTCACGGGTCGTGATGTTCAGGATCGAGGAATTGCGTCCGCCGTATTCGGCGTCGAAACCGCCGACCAGCATTTCGATATCCTTGATCGAATACGGATTGAAAATGGCCTGTGCACTAAAAAAATGCTGAGGATTATAGATCGTCATACCATTCAACTGCACCAAATTTTCACCCGGATCACCGCCGCGTACGTGCAGTTGCGGCGAAAGTGGATCTGATATACTTACACTCGGTGAAAATTTTAAAAGTTGAAAGACATCGTCCCGCAGTTGGGGCGTTTCCAGCAGGACAATTGGATCGACCTGGAAGCTGGCGATATCCATTTCCTTTTCGATTAACCTCCGCCGCTGACCGATAACCTCAACGGCTGAAGTCGGCAAGGTGCGCGCCTCCATTTTCAACGTTCCCAGGAAAAGAGCCTTATCGGAAACTTCTATCCGGGTCTCGCGTTCAGCATAGCTGATATGCGAAAGTCGCAGAATCTGCGTCCCAACCGGCACCTGGCGCACGACGAAAAAGCCACGCAGATCGGAAGCGGCGCCCAGGCCGGTGTTGGCGATTAGAACATTGACCCCAATAATCGCCTCGCCGGTTTTTTCGTCTACAATATAACCGGAAATATTCGCGGCCTGCAGGCCGGCGCACAGAATCACCAGCAGAGCGAGCATTCTCTTCATGGCAGAACGACTCCCACGGAAAACATCAGCCCGGTTTCCAGGCGCTTAATGACGGTCGGCAAAATATTGACCGCCTGATGAAGTCCGGCGCCTACAAATATCCCGCGCCGATAGACCGGCCGATATTCTATGCTGGCGCTGAAACCCAGATTGATCAGCATGATATTCCAGAAATCGACATAATCGTATTTGTCAGGATTGAAATTGTTGAAGCCCACCCGGACAGTCGTATTCAGGCGTCCCAGCCAGGAAGGATTCAAGCGGAAATACCATTGCTGATCTTTTCCTCCGATGGCAATCGACTCGTGCCGGGACGATTTGCGATAATAAATCCCCGGCGAGCCACGAATGTATTTCGGCATCTGATCGGCTGGATAATCCAATGTCAAGTGCGCAATCATGATATACCCATCGCGCAGACCGATCAGATCCAACCAGGAAATCATCTGACGGCGATAGATAAATGGCGAAACCGGCAATTTAGTCGGCTGTCTCTGTAAGGTTTCGGTCTGGGCGATCATCCATTTATCCAGCAGAATGCCGATATTATCTTCGACTCTTTGCTTCTTGACCTTTTTCTCGCGCAGTTCCCATTGCCAGTCGCGGATCGTTGTGCCGCTGGAATCCACTAGTCGCGAATAACCGTTCAATGTCCGCGCTGCGCCGAAGGTCGGACTGGCATCATACCAGAGACTGAGATTGTCAATGATTAAAATCTGATCTCCGTTGACTCTGTTTTTCTGTAAAAACTTCGATAATTGGATCGCCAGCGGTTCGTTCAGGGCGATAAATTGATCGACCGGAATGTAGCGCCACTTTTTTGTCTGCTGGATGCCGAGAATAGTCGGTGGATCGGGGCGCGCATCACGCACCTCAACCACCGGAAAATCGGTCGGTTTCAGTGAATCGGCATAAGTACTGACATACAGCGTATCTGAAATCAGATCCGACCAGGAAAAATCTATCGCCAGAACCTGCGAGTAACTCGTCTCTAATAATAAGACTAATATTATTCCTTTTATGATCTGCTTTTTATCCAGCATCCACGCAACCGCTTCTTAAAATCAGCGCAAATTTTACGACCAAAGCGGAAAATAAACAATTATCTGGAAAGCATAAACTTAAGGCAAAACCAGTACCTTACCTATAAAACACATAGCAGATTTAATCTTGATAATAGCTGAGCACCGTGAACTCGAAACGCTGGAACTCGTTACTACTTTTCACAAGATTTCTCTCCCGTACAGTGACAACCGCCTTCGCATTGACCGGCGTGCTGATCGCCTTTGTAGCGACTGAATTTCAACGCCAGCATTAACGAAGCGAAGGTCAGAGTAACGATTCCGCAGATTAATCCAAAATAGATCAGCATATCATTATTTATGTTTGCGTCCCCAACGCCAGTTCTCGTAATACTCCCAGCTGAAGCTTTCGAGTTCCTTAGTGCGTTCCAGCAGACAGGCACGGGTGATATCGCCGGCCGAAAGCAGACCGATTATCTTGTCGTCTTTAACCACAAAAAGATGCCGCACATACATTCCCAGAATGAGATCCTGCAATCTGTAGATAGGTTCATCGTAGTTGACGGTTTTTAAATGCGTCTGCATGTAATCCCCAATCAGCGCCGTCTTCGGATTGAAATCGGATTGTGCCATGTCATTCATCAGGTCGCGCTCGGTCCAGATCCCGATAATGTTGTCGTTTTCGGTAATCACGATCGCACCAATATTATTTTCTACCATGACCTGCAAGGCTTTGAAAATGATAGTATCAGGTGCCACGCTGATCATGGGACGGTCTTTTTCGAGTAAAAGGTCGATGGCTTGTCGCATAACAATCCCTCCTTTTATCATCCAAATTCATCATACATAATGTTTTCGGGTTCGACACCCAGGTCGTCCAGCATTTTAAGGACGGCACTGTTCATAAGCGGCGGCCCGCAAATATAATATTCGCATTCTTCCGGCGCCGGATGGTTGAGCAGGTAATTATTCAGCACGACGCTGTGTATGAAGCCGCAGTAGCCCTGCCAATTATCCTCTGGTAGCGGTGCAGAAAGAGCTACGTGCCATTTAAAGTTCGGGAATTCTTTTTGCAAGTTATCGAAGTCTTCCTGATAGAAAATTTCCTTGCGACTGCGAGCCCCGTACCAGAATGAGATTTTACGTTGGGAGTGCAGGCGTTTCAACTGATCGAAAATATGCGCGCGCATGGGTGCCATACCGGCGCCGCCGCCGATGAAGACCATTTCCTTGTCGGTATCCTTGGCAAAGAACTCACCATAGGGACCGGAAATCGTTACGCGATCGCCGGGCTTGAGTCCGAAAAGGTACGACGACATCTTACCGGGCGGAACGTCCGGCTTTTCAGGGGGCGGCGAAGCAATCCGGATATTCAGCATGATAATACCATTTTCATCGGGATAATTGGCCATCGAATAAGCTCTTACCACTTCTTCATTGACGACGGAAAAGTAACGCCACATAGCATAGCGATCCCATTCCGCCCGAAAGGACTCCTCAATTTCAAAATCCTTATAACTCACCCGATGCGGTCCGATTTCGACCTGGATGTAACCACCGGCCCGGAAATCAACCTGCTCGCCGGGCGGTAATTCCAGGACGAGTTCCTTGATAAAAGTGGCGACGTTGCGATTCGAGCGTACACTACATTCCCATTTACGGATTTCAAAAATTTCCGGCGGGATTTGAAGTTTCAGATCTTCTTTGACGGCTACCTGACAGGCCAGACGAAAACCTTCACGAGCTTCGCGTCGGTTAAGAATTGACAGCTCGGTCGGTAGAATTGTCCCGCCGCCTGCCCGGATTTTGACTTTGCAGAGTCCGCAGGTGGCGGCTCCGCCGCAGGCGGACGGTAAATAGATTTGATGTTCGGAAAGGCTGTTCAGCAACTTACCACCAATCGGAGTCTCAAAAGAATATTTCTGATCGCCGTTGATATCGATTTTGACATTTCCGACGGCTACCAGGCGGGATTTCGCCAGCAGAATCAGGCCCACCAATGCCAGCACGATGAAAGTGAACATAGCGACGGCCAGAAAAATCATGGCGAGACTGCTCATGACTTAATTCCTGTCATAATTGAATCCCGGAAAACAACATAAACGCCATCGCCATTAATCCAGCCGTAATAAAAGTAATCCCCAGACCGCGCAAACCGGGCGGGACGTTGCTGTATTTTAATTTTTCGCGGATACCGGCCAGCGCAATGATCGCCAGCGTCCAGCCGGCGCCCGAACCAATCCCGAAAACCACACTTTCACCGAAAGTATAATTGCGTTCGACCATGAACAGCGACCCGGCTAGGATCACGCAATTGACGGTGATCAGTGGCAGAAAAATTCCCAGCGCATGATATAATTGGGGTACGAATTTATCCAGAAACATCTCCAGAATCTGGACGATAGCGGCAATCACGCCGATATACGTTATCAAACCGAGAAAAGTCAAGTCGATGTCCAGGCCGAGCCAGCTCAGCGCGCCTTCCGCCAGCAGATAACGATAAATCAGATTATTGATCGGCACGGTGATCGCCTGAACCACTATGACCGCAATACCGAGTCCGACCGCCGTCTCAAGCCGTTTGGAAACCGCCAGAAAAGTGCACATTCCCAGGAAAAAGGCCAGCGCCATATTCTCGATGAAAACCGACTTGATGAACAGGCTCAGGTAATGTTCCAGCATACTTTACTCCTTCCCCGTTTCCGGTTTCACAGTGCGTAAAACCCAGATAATCAGCCCGATCAGGAAAAAGGCACTGGCCGGCAAAACCAATAAACCGTTTGGAACATACCAACCACTTTCCGTATTCACCCGCAAAATAGTAAAACCTAGTAATTTTCCTGCTCCAAAGAGTTCACGAATAGAAGCCACGATCAGCAGGATCAGGCTGTAGCCCAAGCCGTTGCCGAGACCATCCATAAAGCTGGCCAGTGGCGCATTTTTCAGGCCGAAGGCCTCGGTGCGCCCCAGGATGATACAATTCGTGATAATCAGGCCGACATAGACCGAGAGCTGTTTGCTGACGCTAAATGCATAGGCTTTGATCATTTGATCGGCTATGATTACTAAGGAGGCGATAATCGTCATTTCAACGATAATGCGGATACTGCCGGGAACCTGATGCCGAATCAGACTGACCGCCATATTTGCGAAAGCCGTGACGAAAATGACGGCTAATGACATGACGATCGCCGTTTCCAGTTTCGAGGTAACCGCCAGCGCCGAACAAATTCCCAGCACCTGTACGATGATGGGATTATCCTTTAGGATTGGAGCGGTCAGAATTTTGAGTGATTTATTCATGCCCGACCTCCTTAGCCCGCAGATTTTGCAGAAAAGGTCCGTAACCGTTTTCGCCGAGCCAGAAGTGCACGAGATTGTCAACCCCGCGGGTGGTCAGGGTTGCTCCGGAAAGACCGTCGATCTGATATTGGGCCTGAGGATTGGTCGGATCTACCGTACCTTTTATCACTTTAATTTTTAACTCACCCGATTCGTCGAAAGCGTGTTTCCCGATCCATTTGGCGCGCCATAACGGATTATCAATTTCGCCGCCCAGCCCGGGCGTCTCGCCATGCTCGTAAAAAATAAAGCCGGTCACGGTCTGTAAGTCATTTTTCAAGGCGATAAATCCGTACATGGTCGACCATAATCCCTTGCCATAAACCGGCAAAATTAGGCGCGCAACCCGCTCATTTTCCATAACCTGATAAATGACCATATAGTTCGGTCGGCGACCTATGCCGGCCAGATTGTCCAGTGACGGAATAACGCGACTAAGCTTGGGATCGCGCGCAACAGCTTTTACGTCAAAGTAAATCGGATCAAGCCGTTTGTCGGAGGGTGTTTCGCTTAAGATTCGGCCACTGGATAAATCGACCAGCGCCGGGCGAATTTTCGCTTCAAAGGTTTGTCTCACGGCGGCGTCATTGGTGTATAAATCAGCCGCCAGGAGAATATTTTTCAATTTGTCCAATTCCTTATTCGCCTGCTGGCGCTGACGCAGACCAACTACCGCGCTAGAGACTAGAACCGAACAAACCAGGCAGACGCCCAGCGCGACCAGGAACGTTTTCCGCGGACTCTCAGACGGCATTACGAGCCATTCTCCTCTTTATATGGACATTGATGAAAATCCGATCAATCAACGGCGCAAACATATTGGCGAAAAGGATCGCCAGCATCATTCCTTCCGGAAAAGCCGGATTCAACACCCGGATCATAACGACTAAAAAGCCGATCAGCAGGCCGTAAATCCACTGTCCCGGGATCGTAACTGTACCTGAAACCGGATCGGTCGCCATGAAAACCGTCCCGAAAGCGAATCCGCCTAAAACGAGATGCCAGACCGGCGTCACTGCAAACATCGGATTGGTGACATTACCAATAAAATTAAAAGTCGTTGAAAGCACCGTCATTCCGATTAAAATACTCAGCATAATACGCCAACTTCCGATTCCGGTAATCAATAAAATCAGCGCGCCGATCAGGCAGGCCAGAGTCGAAGTTTCGCCCATCGAACCCGGAATAAATCCCAGAAAGGCGTCCAGCCAACCGACCGTAGCAGGCGTGACCGATTCCGATAATTGCGCCAGCGGCGTCGCCCGGCTGATACCGTCCACCGCCACCCAGACTTTATCGCCGGAAATCTGCGCCGGATAGGCAAAAAACAGGAAAGCGCGGGCTACCAGAGCCGGATTGAAAATATTGAAACCGACTCCGCCGAAAACCTCTTTACCAAGCACCACTCCAAACGAAATACCCAACGCCACCTGCCAGTAGGGAATGGTCGGCGGCAGAATCAGCGGGAAAAGCAGGCTGGTGACGAAAAAGCCCTCGGCAACTTCGTGTTTGCGAATCACTGCAAATAACACTTCCCAGAAACCACCGACCGCCAGTGTCACGATATAAACCGGAACGAAATAGAGCCCACCATGTATAAAATTCGACCAGAAGCTATGCGGATCGAAATGTAACCCCAGCGCCAGCATGAGACGTTGTTGCCAGGTGAAACTGGCGGCGCCGGCCAGCGATTGCAGTACCAGATTGGCCTGCAGGCCAGTATTATAAAATGCCATAAAGACGGCGGGCATCAGCGCCACGAAAACCGTAATAATCATGCGCTTCAAATCCATGAAGTCGCGCACATGCACCGAACCTTTACTAATTTTGCCCGGTGTATATAAAAAGGTATCCACTGCTTCGAACAGGTAGAATAATCCCGCCAGTCGCCCGCCGGGATGAAACGGCTTGCTGGCTTTGTCAAGTAATTTCCGGAATTTGTCCACTAACCTTCCTTCTCGATTAAATTCAGAACGCGCCGCAAATTCAATCCGTGATCGATTTTAGATGGACAGACAAACGTACACAGTGCCAGATCTTCTTCGATTAGTTCCAGAGCACCGAGTTTTTCCGCTTCCTCAATGTCATCCACCGCCAAGGCCTTCAACAGATAGGTCGGCAGAATATCCAGCGGCATGACCTTTTCATAACTGCCGCTCGGAACAATAGCCCGGTCACTGCCGTGCATATCCGTATCGAAAATCAGCCTGCGACGCGGCAAAAAGGCCGATAAGGCAATCCTCTTGACCGAAAACTGCCGCGCGCCCGGACTCAGCCAGCCGAAAAGCCGGCGGCGACATCCTTCGGGAATGACGGTCACCTGCTGATGAAATCGCCCGAGGAAACTGAGTTCGTCGATCGCCGTATGACCGGAAAAAACCGAGCCGGAAATAATGCGAATCCGGTCGCCTTCCAGTTCGCCCTCTGTCAATTCGCTCAAACTGGCGCCGAGGCGGTTCGTGATCAGGCGCGGCTTTTTGACCGCCGATCCGGAAAGGACAATAATCCGCTCAACCGGTAATCTGCCGGTGATGAAAAGCCGTCCGATAGCAACCACGTCCTGGGCGGCGATACTCCAAACGGTCTTATGCAATGAAACCGGATCGAGAAAGTGGATATGGGTTCCGGCTAATCCGGCCGGATGCGGTCCGGCAAACTCCCCAATTTCAACATTTTCCAGATTCGGTACCGGAATCGCCGCGCCGGGAGTTTTGCAGATAAAAACTCTTCCGGCAGTTAATTTCGAGATGATGGCAACACCGCGTTGAAAATCCGCCGCGCGGTCACGCAAAATTACTGCGACATCCGGCGCGAGAGGATTGGTATCCATGGCAGTAACGAAAATCGAATGTGGCTGACTTTCTGGATTGGCTATTTTTCCAAAAGGTCTGGTTTTTAACGCTGGCCACAGACCGGATTCCAGCAATTGCGTCACGATTTCAGCACGCGTTAAGGCACCAATCTGTTTTTCCGAAAAAGATTTAAACCCGATCTCGTCGTCGCCATCCAGTTTGATAACCAGAGATAGAAAAGCCCGCTTGGCGCCGCGATTGATCCCCATGATCTGTCCGGCCCCCGGTGCAGTAAATCGTACCTGAGGATACATTTTATCGGTAAAAAGGGTCTGGCCGAGTTTGACCCGGTCGCCGACAGCCACGGTGAACTGAGGTTTCAGACCGACATAATCCGGTCCGAGAAGGGCTACTCTTGTTACCGGCCGACCGGCGGAAATGATCTGCTCTGGTTCGCCGCTGATGGGTAGATTTAATCCCTTTTTCAGCTTAATTAACATAAACTAATTTCAGCAATTTCCCCTTTGTCTGAAAGAATTATATTTTTTACCACAAAGGCACGAAGAACATAAGTAATTAAAAATCAGAGTCTTCGAAACCGCATGGTTTGGATCAGGTAAAAATGATTTGAGCGCCAGCCGACAGCTCATAGAATTCGCCGACGGTCAGGACTTTTTCGACCTGCGGGCAGAAATCTTCCGGCGTCAGATGAAACATATCGACGGTCGCCTTGCAGGCGAATATTCGACCTCCGGCATCATGGATCATCGCGAGCATTTCCGGGATCGGAGGAATATCGAGTTTCTCCATCTCGCGTTTCATCATCCAGGTCGCGAAAGCCGACATGCCCGGGACCAATCCTAACAGCGTCGGCAAAGTCAAACCTTTGGCATCCGGTACACGCATCGCCGGATTGCCGACCGTCGCGATTTTGATACCTTTATTATATTTCTTCAGAATACCATACAAGCCAAAAAAGGTGAAAAACAAATTGACCTCGATCCCTTCCATGCGGGCGCCGTTGGCCATAATCAATCCGGGATAAATTCCATCCAGCGAACCTTTTGAGACGATGATCGATACCTTCTTGATTTTCTCGGGTGTTTCCGACATAATTCATACTCCTTTAGCTTTTAAAATAATTTTTTAAGCCTCTGCGTTTTAGCGTCGTGGCGAGTGCTATTTTACACGCAGGACGCTGGTTTCGGCAGGCCGGCAATCTTGGCGGCTTTCTTCAACGGACCGCCTGGAAACAGGGTGTAAAATTCTTTGGTGGGAACGCAGGCCACATTGATGCGCCGAATGGTCGGCAGTGCCCCTTTCTCCTTACAATCAGCCTGCAGAAATTCGATGACTTTCCAATGGGCAGGCGTCAGTTCGGTGATACCTTCTTCTTTGGCGATCGTGGCCGCTATTTCCTTGTTCCATTGGGAATTGTCATTCAGGTAACCTTCTTCGTTGACATCCACATTTACACCGGCGATAGTTTTAGTAGCCATATTTTTCTCCTTTTATTGTTTGGGAATTTTCTTGCCAATTTTACTCATACGGGTCGGAATACCGGGCATCGGCCAACCACGCAGTAAAATATTCCAGTAAATATGCCGAAATGCCAGCTTACCCCAGTGATTGAGACGCGTCTCTTTTAAAAGCGCCAGCGGACCGATAACCGGGAATGGAAAGCGTCCCTCGAAAGGCTCGATATCATAGTTAAAGTCGATCAAAAAGGCTTTCCCATACCCGGATTCAATAAAACAATTGGAATGACCGTCAAATTCCTCTTCCAACGATTGGCCGGCGATATAATTCATAATATTTTCGGTCAAACCATCGGCTTCAAAGTGCGCCACCGCCCCGGCTTTCGAACTGGGCAGATCGGTCGCGTCGCCAATTACGAAAATATTCTCATATGATTTGGATTGTAAAGTGTGCCTGTGCGTCGGTACATAATTCAACTCGTCACCCATGCCGGAACGCGCAATCATTTCATCGCCCAGGTTGGGCGGAATTGTGATCAGCAGATCGTAATCCACCGCCTGACCACCGTAAGCAATCAGTTTGCCGGATGAACCATCGACACGTTCGGTGTAAAAATCCGGAACGAGCGTGATATTCTTTTCATGCATGATGTTGCCAAACACAACCGAGCTATGAGGGCGAGTGAAGGCGCCGCCGGCCGGAGTGACAAATGTGATATCAACTTTATCGCGCATTTTCTTTTTGGTGAAAAATGAATCAGCCAGAAAAACGAATTCCAGCGGCGCAACTGGACACTTGATCGGCATTTCGGCAATCTGGAGCACCAGCTTGCCGCCCGGCCAGTTCTTAAATTTTTCCATTAAGGCGCTGGCGCCCTCGAAAGTATAAAAATCAAAGATGTTTTCGCCCCAACCGGAATCGATCAATCCAGGCACCTGTTGCGGTACAATCTTGACTCCGGTAGCGATGATGAGAATATGATAATCGAGAATCCGACCACTTTTCAGAACGACCTGACTGGATTCCGGTCGGATAGCGTCAATTGAGTCCTGGATGAAATCAACCTGTTTCGATATTAAAGATGATTGCGGACGAATCACCTCGTCCGGTTGATTCATGCCAAACGGTAAAAAGATAAAGCCAGGCTGATAATAATGAGTCTGGTTTTCATCAACTACCGTCACCGACCAGTTCTTACGATCAATTTTGCGCGCCAGACGATTGGCCATAATTGTTCCGGCGGTACCGGCGCCAAGTATTAAGATTCGTTTCATTTTGAAATTTCACCTATTTAAGGATTTAATAATGTGTACGACCAAATTCTATCCCTTTGATAGATTGTAGACTATTTGGTTACGAATCCGCTACCTGTTTGCGGCTTTACGCTTAGCAGTCGCTAAATATTGCTTTACACCTGGATGGTTGGGATCGAGTTCCAGACACTTTTGCCAGGCTTTTACAACTTCGTTCCATTTCCCCAAAATCCAGTAAGCCGAACCAAGATTGTAATAATAATCGGCTTCGTCCGGTTTTAGTTTTATAGCCTGTTTGTAATCGTCAATTGCGGCGGTGTATTGGCGGACTTTCTGGTGACAAAAACCGCGGTCGGCGAAATATTGCGGATTCTGCGGATCAAGTTGAATGATCTTATTATAATCCAGAATAGCCGAGCGATAAAAGAAACGCGATTTGTTTAAATTTAGCCTGTTAAGGTAATTCGTCAAGCTGGGATTTAATTCGATAGCTTGGTCATAATCTGCCCGGGCTTCCTTGTACTTTTGCATTAATTCATAGCAGTGGCCGCGTTTGGCATACGGGTAGTCGAGATTGGGATTCATTTCAATCAATTTGGAATAATCTGCCCGGGCCGCATCGTACTGCCGGAGTTGTAGGTAACTATCAGCCCGTTTAGCATAGGCCTCACCAACTTCCGGATTCAACTCTATAACTTTAGTATAGTCCTGGATGGCAGACTGAAAATTTTTCATTTCCAATTTAGCGTTCGCGCGGCCGAGTAAAGCCGCTGTAAAATCGGGCTTAAGCTCAATGGCCTTCGAAAAATATTCCAGTTGTTGCATTGGATCGTTGGTAGCAGTTCCACGAGTATAATATTCGGCTGATTTCTGGTCCGTGCGGTATGTCTTTTCTGACTTTTTATTTTTTCCGACCGGAATCAAACTGCAATCCGAAATCGACAGAATTATCAGTAAAATCAGATAAACTAAAGTTTTCTGTAATTTCATCGTATTAATCTGGAAAATTCATATTCTCAGCAAAAATATCCTGAAACTGAGCGTCGGTCGCTAAAGGCATATGCTTAATGATCGATAGAATCGAACGGTAATTTTGCTTGTCAAGCAAAGATAATCTGGCCCCATGCAGGGCCGTATTGCCGGCCTGTTCGATGATTTCGACCGGGAAATCCAGCAGACCGATCCGCCGGGCACTGTCAACATTAATGTAATTCCCGAAAGCACCCGCCAAAAAGACTTGATTTATATCAGTCGTTGTTAAATGCGTCTGATTCAGTAAAATTCGGATTCCGGCCGCAATGGCGCCCTTGGCTAGCTGTAATTCGCGAATATCAGCTTGAGTAACAATCACCGCGGTTTCGATCGAAATCTGGCGATCAGGCCGGGTAATTCTTCCGGTAGCATCGAGCCAGCCGAGCTCGAGTGCTGTAGCGACGACGTCTACCAGGCCACTACCGCAAATTCCACGGGCCGGGACGTTTCCAATCACTTCCGCCAGTAGGCGATTGTCCGTTGAACTGACTTTCCAGATGGCTCCGGTGGTAGCTCGCATACCCATGGTGATCTGAGCTCCTTCGAAGGCCGGACCGGCCGCAGTCGACGCACACAGGATACCGTCACGATTGCCGATGACCACTTCACCATTGGTACCAAGATCGATCAGAGCGATTGGCTCCGGACTGTGGTGCATCCCGACAGCCAGAATTCCGGCCAAAATATCACTACCCACAAATCCGCCCAGACAAGGCAGGAATTTTACGCTGGGATTGCCTGGCAACTGCCAACCAATTTCCGTCGCCTGCCAATCCAACTCGCCTGGCTGTTCGATTTTAAAGGGTAAAACCGCCAGCGAATCAAGCGACAGCCCGCCGAATAAATGATGCATGACCGAATTGCCGACTATATTAACCTGCTTAAGGCGGCGCTCCGGACATTTACATTTTCGAATCAGGTCGGTTAGCATCTGTCCAATTTGATTACGAATCAGGTTTTGCAGAATATCTTTGCCATTAGTCGTTAGTCCGTACTGGATTCGACTCATAATATCGGCGCCGTGACGCGCCTGCGAATTGAGCGCTGTTTCCACTCCCAGAACAACCCCGGTTTTCAGATCGAGCATTTGAGCAACCAAAGTAGTCGTTCCAAGATCGACCACAGCCGCCAGACCGCTTTCTCCGGTAGCTTCGATTTTAGCGGAATCAGCCAGAACGGGAATCTCCATCTGGGCGAGCTCGATGACTATTGGTTCTGTCACCTGACACTGACAGGCCAGGCGCCAGCCTTGCCCGATTTCACTTCGAGTGAGCGTTTTTTGCTGAACTTTATTTACAGCCAGATTTCCTTCCAAAATCTTTATACGGCATTTGCGACAGGTGCCGCGCCCGCCGCAGGGAAATTCGACACCATATTCAAAGAGCACATCTTTCAAGGTCGTCTGCGAGGCGACTTCAACCTGTCGTCCGAGTGGTTCGAGGCGAATTTTGATTTTCTTCTCAGATTGCATTTTAGTAGTCATTTGTTAGCGATAAGTAATTAAATTTCGAGCAGATTTCAAACAAAAAGGATTGGCATGCGAGGATTTATTCAGGTTTATACCGGCGATGGCAAAGGCAAAACGACCGCCGCCCTGGGTTTGGCTTTGCGCGCGGCCGGCGCCGGATTGAAGGTCTTCATCGGGCAATTTGTGAAAGGCGCCGCGTATAGTGAGATTAAAATTCTGCACCAGTTAGAGGAAAATATTACCGTGCGTCAGTACGGGCGGCGCTGTTTTATTAAAGATCAGCCGGATGAGGAAGATATCCGCCGGGCACAAGACGGTCTGAGCGAAGTAGATTCCGTTATTCAGTCCGGAACTTACGATCTGGTGATTCTCGACGAAGCCAATATCGCGGTTTATTTCAAATTATTCAGCGTTGAAGATCTGTTGAGCGTGGTGCAAAATCGTCCGAAAAAAGTCGAGATCGTCATCACCGGCCGCAAAGCCGATCCCAAATTGATTGAGGTGGCCGATCTTGTCACCGAAATGAAAGAGGTCAAGCACTATTACCGGCAAGGCATTGCTGCCCGGGTCGGAATCGAAATGTAATTAGTCAATCATTAGCGGTTTTCCGCCGTATCAAAAAAAAAAGCCCGAACATGCCGGGCTTTTTTATCAACATTATTTTGCTTCTTTACTATTTCATTTTTTAGCGGCGCAGAGCGTCAGAGTCGTAATAGAATTAGCCGGTAATTCCAATGGCTTTTTCTGATTGAATTCACCGACCAGAACACAGTTTTCAGTTTCGCTGGTACGGTATATTTGCCCCTGACGGCTGGCGAAATTCTTTACCGAAAGCCTAAGCGAAATATCCATATCCTGGGTAATGTTAAGAATCACGACCGTCATTTTTTTATCATCGGGACTAATATATGCGGAAATTCTAAGGCCGCTATTATCGTTGCTGACACTGATTCGTTGCCAACCGGCGTCGACAAAAGCCGAAAATTGTTTGAAAGCATAATAGGTCGGCTTGACCGTATAAGAATCAGAATCGTCCATACTGACCAGACCGGTGCCGGGCGCCCAGAACAAATCCCAGTATAGGTAAGCTGAAACTTCCGCTACCGTCAGAGCATTGTGTAACAAAAGGGCGGTGTTGAGCGCATCCGGCCAGGCGCCGGGATCATCCTCGAATTCAGTCTGAAAGATAGGTTTATCGCCATACTTACTGACCATTTCCCGAAAACTCGTCATTCTCGGAATAAACCGATCCGGCTCCGCTCCGCATCCACTGCAATCGTAAAGATGGTGTGCATAGCCATAGACATGCGATAAATCCTTTATATTCTTGATATAAGCCTCGGCGTCGCCCAGACCGGACGTTTCGGGGGCCAGTATCTTCGGCATTTTCTTACCCATTTTAGAATTCAATTTTTGCCAGACGACTTCGAAAGCGCGGTCATGGGCGGCCAGGTTGGCGTTATCCGACTCAGTTGGAGTGAATACGCATGAAGCCCAGGGAGCTTCGTAATTCAATTCATTCTGAATGCTGATATAATCTATGTTCACTCCGCCTTCGGCATAAGCCATCAGACTCTCGTACCACCAGTCGGCAAACTCGTCATATACGTATTGACCGTCCACTTTTTTGAGCGTGCCGCCAATTTCACTGTCATTACTTTTTAAGGATGGCGGCGGCGACCACGACGACATTAAAACTTTAAAATCGCTTCCCGCGGCTCTGGCGCATTTAATAATTTCAATGGTTTCCTGCATTGTATTTGGATCTGTCCCGTAGGTGTTGCGGATGCGGAAAATATCGAGACCGAGGTCCTTGAAAAGCAGATTATACAATTCAGCCTTTTTATTATGCGTGACCAGATTCATCGTATAATAAGCTCCGGAAGCGCCGAATCCTTCAATTTTTTGATGGCGGCTCTTGGCGTCCACCAGGCTCTTGCTTTTAGGCGTAGGCGGAATGACAACAGGAGGATTGGCTTCCGGTCCATAAACGACCACATCATCAACGTAAAAATTGACGTCCGGCGCCGGTCCCTCGAAATAGACATCCAGTACCGATAAGGTGCCGCTGACATTCAATGTAAATTCACCGGACAGCTGAATCCAGGAGCTGTTGTTGGCAATCCCGCGCGCGACGCCAATATATTTGGTGCCGCTGTCGTCCTGTTGTTCAAATGAGATGGCAACTTCATCGCTGGCGGCATTATCCAGTCTGACCCATCCGGAAACTTGATAGGTTTTACCATCTACCATCCTGCCAAATACCGACTGTTTGATGCCCTGCCAGTTGGCTAATCTCTGAATGGCTTTTCCACTACTCCTGCCATCGTGCACCGGTGATGATACAATTTCAATGGCGCAGGTGCGATCAAACCAACCTTCTCTTCCCCCTTCAAATCCGGGATTGACCACAATGTTGGCATCCCCATAGGCGATTGCCAGCGGCAGGACGCTTAATTGTAAAATTGACCGGCCAATTCTTTTCCACACCATACTATTCTCCTTAATCAAGATTTTGAAACGCTGGAAATCTACTCAACAATTATCCTTTTGTCAATTTTAAAAACGATCCGTTCATGATGTCATTTTAATTGGATTGATCAATCTAAAGATACTGAATTTTATACTCTTGCAGTCTAATCTGAGATGAAAATGCTGGTAATCTGTAACCCTGACCTATCTGTTAAATCCAATAATAAAAATTCCAACTTATTTGGAATCAGACTTTTCAGGATGCGCGTTCTAATATCGCTGGCAAGCCTTCGGTTCAGATTAGTCGATAGCGATACATATGTCTTTTCACCTTAAAAGAAGATTCCATAAATTTACTGCGAGAGTGGAGATAAGAGAGCATGCAATAAGCCGTTCAAAACAAGTCAATATTCCGGAGTTTTGTCCTCATTCTGTCCTATTTGAATATATTTAAGACAATCGGGAATACAAAGGTAAGAGACGACCGAATAATTCGATGCGAAATTAGAAACTATTTCAATTTTCAAAAAGGAGTCATATGAAACAATGGTGTCAATTAATTATAATCAGCAGTTCACTTTTATTAAACAATGCCCTGGCGAATGAAGAACCACTTGCTGAGCAAATCCAATCCGCGATCCAGCATGAGGCGTTTACGGTTAATGCCCTGCTCCAGTCGGGTTTGCGATATTCTCTTGCAAATGACAATTTTCAGGGCGGGCGCAATTTTGAGGTCTCCAATGCCCGTTTGAGTTTCAGTGGAATGCTGGACGGTCGTTTTTATTACCGGATCCTCTTCAATCTGGTCGACGAGCCAAACCTGCTGGATGCTTACCTTGGTTATCGCCACAGCGACGCTCTGCGGATTACGGCTGGAGCTATGAAACCCAAACAGACGCAGGACTTCATTCCGGATCCGGGCTCGACGGATTTTTATGACCGGGCGCATATCACCGGTCTGCTGGTGGCGTCCCGCGAGATGGGTTTGTCTTTAGAAGGCAACCTGAGCGGTCTCTACTATTTTGGGGGAATTTTCAACGGAAATAAGCTGTCATCCAACAATAATAACGAATTTTATGGAATTGGAAGATTGCAATACGCTCTGGGAAATTTAAAAATAGCGGTTCAGGGGTCACACGGCAATTCTCCCGGCGTACAAACGGGTAACAGTGGTCCCACTCTGCGGGGAAAGCGCACGATTTATGGCGGCGATATGAGACTGGAGAGTGAGCGCCTGCTACTGGCCGCCGAGTATCTGGCCGGCGATCTCGAAACAACCGATTTTACTGATAAAAAGGAATTTATCAGTGGCTACTACTTCACTGCCGGTTATAAAATATTTTCAAAAACAATGGTGCTGGGTCGCTGGCAAGAATGGAGTGCCTTAGAGCAGGGCTACCGGGATAATCAATTCACATTAGGGCTGAACCATAATTTTACCAGCATCACCAGTTTTCAGTTTAATTTCGATGCCTATTTCCCCGAGAATGGTGATAATCAGTGCGGACTTACATTTTGTTTGCAGGTGCAATTCTGAGACGATTCCAATCAATACTAAAAAAGCCCGAGTCAGCTCGGGCTTTTTAATAAGCGGAATCGGAGATACTCATCTGCATCTCAAGTAAATAATGGTTGCATCTTTTGAGTTTTTACCTGCTGTCGCATGACTGCTTCCGGCGGCTTGGTTTCATATCGACTGGCGGCATCTAAGACCCGTGGCAAAATATGAATATCCCCGACGGCATTCACAAATAATTCCTCGTGTCCTAATACCCAGTGCACCGCATTATCAATCGCTATTTGATCTTCCAGCGGACGATACCAGGTAGCCCGATCAGGTTCTTGCTCTCCCCAGGGACTAAGTACGAGAGACTTGATGGTTTGGACCGCTATCTGCCGGGTAAGACATATCTCTACCAATTTCCAAAATGCTTTAAAATAGGCCTGGTTTTGAGCCAGAATGTAACTGTATGGCAACAATACCGAGTCAAAATCGAATCTTTCCAGGGCCCGGCGATGCATATCAGCCACCGTGAGTCCGTGACCGGTAATGCCGATGAAACGCACCAGCCCCTGATCACGGGCCTCAATCACAGCTTCGAGGGCTCCACCATGTCCCAATGCTATTTCCCATTCTTGCGGATCAACCAGATAATGCAACTGTAGCAAGTCGATTTGATCCACCTGTAGTCGATTAAGCGATCGTCTGATTTGCTCGCGGGTTTTATGCGCGGTACGTTCATCTGTCTTAGTGGCCAGAAAAAAGGGCTTACCATGACGTTTGATCCAGTTGCCAATCCGTACTTCAGCTTCACCATAACCAGCCGCCACATCCACATGATTGACGCCATAAGACAAAGCCAACTCCAACGCCCGGTCGGCTTCAGCCTGAGTTACCCGGGAAAGTGCCGCCCCGCCAAAAAGAATCCGACTGCTCATATGACCGGTTCGTCCAAAGGCTAATTTGCTAATCATATCCTTTTCCCGTTAATGCTCTTAACACTCAAGGCATACTTCCATCCGGAGTGAGTCCGATAATGCTCGAACACCTCAAAAATACCCAGTACATAGCACGATAATTATCCATAGAATATCTTGCGCCATAATTTTACTGAAAATTATTATCTCTAATCGATAAAACCAAAGTATCCCATTAAAACTCCGAAAAGCACCATCAAAATTCCCCAAAGCCGATTCTCTCTAATAAGACTTTTCATATATAAAAGAGATTTAGGAAAGATCACGACTATTACGCCACCAACTAATATAATCCATGAAATTATAGTGATAATTATAGTCCAGTTTTTCACCCAAATATTATGGTAATTAATCAGTATCATCCCCAAAATTATCCCGACACACCCGGATATAAATTTTAAAGTGGCTGATTTTTCAAATTCATCGACAAAGGCGCTGATCTTCAAGGTCCCCAACAGGACTGCAATTCCGGAAGCTATGTAAATAACGGAAATGATCATAGCTATTAAAATGGAGAGGTTCATAATCAATCCTCCTATTTGAATTACTTAAAATATAGCAGATAGCAATTATAAATCAAATAATTCCTAAATCCCTTAAAAATGCCTCGTAAAATCGCAAAATCGGCATTTATAAAACAGTATCACCCTCAGATTTTTTTTAACGCTTCTTGTAGTTTTAAAAATGTTTTTTGATATAAGATTGACGGAAATAATACCAGCTTTACTCAGATCTATCAGTTGATTATTTGGATTTTCTCTTGCCTTAGTACGTTAAAGCATGCCTGTTGATATTGATCTTTTTGACAGAATTCAGACAATCATTCGTACCGCAAACTCTCCATCCCGCCAAGGCGGGATGTCATCACTACTCGTAGCGTAGCGACTCCACCGGATTGGCCCTTGCGGCCCTAATCGCCTGCCAGCTTACAGTTACTAATGCAATCACAAGAGCTGATATTCCTGCTAACAGAAAAGGCATTATCGTCAAGTCGATCCGATAAGCAAAATTTTGCAGCCACGTATGCATAAAATAATAAGCGACGGGGTATGCAATGGCGTTGGAAATGATAATCCAAATCAAATATTTTTTTGAAAGCATAAATACAATTTTTGCTACGTTGGCTCCCAGCACTTTATGTATTCCGATATCTTTAACTTTTCGTTCAATCATAAAGGCGGTTAATCCGTAAAGTCCAATACATGCAATAAAAATTGCTAAAATTGAAAAATATTTAAAAATATCACCCATCCGTTGTTCAGCGAGATAATTTGCATTCTGGCTTTCGTCCACAAAATAATAACTAAACGGTTGATCAGGGAAGAAGCTTTTCCATGTTTCTTGTATAAAACAAATACTTTCATGCACCGAATGTGGATTAATTCGTATTGACAAATCACGGTAAAATATATTTCGTTTTTCCGGTTCCGGAATTCTCAATATCACCGGCTCGATCAAATCCCGAAGAGAGCTGAAATTGAAATTTTTAGTTACCCCGATAATTTTACCTTTCCTGCCCCATACGGTAATTTCTTGCCCAATCGTCGGTTGAAGTCCTATCTCCTTTTCTGCGGCTTCGTTTATAACATAAGCACTGGTTTCATCGGAAGGATATTCATCCGCATAAAATCTCCCCTCTTTCATCTGGATTTTATAAACGCTAACAAAATCCGCATCAACATGCAACAGCCACGAAACGAATCTTTTTTGTTGACCCTCCCAATTTATTCCCTCGGTACTTGACAATGATTTTCCATCCATCGGCTCCGATCGTGAGACGCAGAGAACAGAAGGATTCGAGAGTAACTTGTTTTTGAACGCATCATATTTATCATATATATTTCCGTTCACCTTAATATCTATGATATTTTCTTTGTCATATCCAAGGTCGGCATTACGAATAAAATTTAACTGCCTCATTACAATAAACGTGCTGGTCAATATGGCTATAGATAGCGCAAATTGCAAAATCACCAATCCTTTTTGAAGATTTATTCCGTCAATTTTGGATTGAATATTGCCTTTGAGAATTTGGACCGGTCGGAACCGTGAGGCAAAAATTGCTGGATATATCCCTGAAACCACAATCGTAATCAACGTTACTAAAATAACCGATGATATGAATCCCCGACTCGTAAAATTGACAGAAAGCTGTTTGCCGGATAATTGTTTCATTAACGGTAAAAGGACTTCAACAAACAGAAAAGACAAACCAAGAGCGACGATTGTGATGATGATCGTTTCCCCGTAGTACCACAGAATCAAATCCTGTCGATTTGCACCCACAACTTTTTTGATGCCGATTTCTTTTATTCTCTTCAGCGAAAATGCGTTAGTAAGGTTGATGTAGTTCATGCACGCAATAAGTAAAATGATACCTGCAATCAAAGAAAATATATATACGTATTTGATATCGCCGGTCGAATCAAAAAATTCTAAATTATTCGAATAAAGATGAACTTTACTCAAAGGGAAAAGTGAATAACCGGTTGTTCCCAAATTTAAATTTGCCGCATGCCGGTTCTCACATTCCAAGATCTTTTTTTCAAGCTCCGGTTCATTAATTTTTCCGTCGGTTAAAATAAAAGTCTGAACATTGTAATTTTGCCAGGCATCCCAATTGGCACCGAACTGGGTAATAAAATCCAGCGGTAGGATTAAATCCCTTTGGAATTGCGAATTATGCGGTATGTTTTCAAGTACGCCAGCAACTTTCACCGATTTTTTAATCCCGACAAAATTTAATACGAGCGATTTTCCGATAGCCTCAGAATTTCCAAAATATTTTTCAGCCATTCTTTCGGTCAAAATAATCGAATTCGGATCGTCAAATGCCGTCTGTGGATTTCCTTCGATAAATTTAAAGTTAAAGACTTCAAAAAAATGCGGATCAGTTAGGGCAAATATTTCTTCAAATCCTTTTTCCTGGTATTGCAATAACGGTTTAAAAGCTTCCGGAAGTGGAGCGTAATCCGTTTCGTTAAGAATTTCGGGTATTTCAGATTTGATCGCCGGACCAAGCATTTTTGAGGTTATCGCCGATACCTTGTTGTTCGATGCACGTAAGACCAAATAAGTATTCTCTGCATTTTTATGAAACTTATCGTAGGATAATTCATCCCGCACCCAGAGCATAATGAGAATAAACCCAGCCAATCCAATTGACAGGCTGAGAATATTGATCAACGAATATTTTTTATGTTTAAGCAGATTTCGAACAGCGATTTTTAAATAGTATTTGAACATGGTATTCTCTCATTATTGATTAATTCAGATTGATAAAAAACGAACTCCTGTTGCGCTTAATGTTGCGGAGCGTGATGAGTAAGTTGGGTCTCAGCATATCATTTCCTTTCTCGATTTGTTCATACTACAGATAAAACTTATACGGTTAGACAGAGAATAAAGCAAATGGTTGACTAGTAATTTTTAATAAATTCCGCCTAAACCGTCCTGTGACGAGGACAAGATTGCAGGTATGAATCTTGATTATTTTGTGACAGCACTGCTCCGCCAGTTACATTTAACCTATGGAGTTTGAAGTAAATGGGTAGGGTTCTGAATTAAGTAATACTTCGTCAATCCTAATTACTAATAACAATCGCGATGAATGACTTTTGACTACTTTTACAATATCACTTAAGAATAATACATTTCCTGACATCGTGGAATGCCCCGGCATCGATTCGGTAAATATACAAACCGGTCGGTAACTTGCCGGAATTCCAGACTTTAGCATAATGACCGGCCGATTGTTCTTTAGAAACAAGAGTCTCGGTCAGCTGGCCGTTCACATTATACACTGCCAGTCTGACAAATGCCTTTTCGGGTAATTGATAGGTAATCATCGTAGTGGAATTGAACGGATTGGGGTAATTCTGCGTCAGAAGAAAGATGTTCGATACATTTTTTATCGTTATCCCGGACAGTGAATCCTGATCACCGGGATATGAGGTCGTCGTTCTGCCATAAGTTACCGTATAATCTGTCCCGGATGTTTTGAGAATAATATGGGTATTGGCTATCGCCGCTCTCCAGGACGCAACTGTTCCCCCCGCTCCCAATTGGGTTTGATAAATAAAACAACGCGCGGCCACCAGGCGATTCAGCAATGTCTGGGTCGGGTGTCCGTAAGAATTGTTGTCACCAACCGAAATAAACGCCACCTCGGGTCGTAACGAGTCCAGAAAAGTATGATTGGTGCTGTATCGACTGCCATGGTGATTAATCTTCATTGCGTCGACATCGCCGACCTGCGCCGCCAGCGGCGTCTCATTATCGGCATAATAAGTCGTGTCGCCGCCCAGGTCGCCGCCGGTAAAATACTGAAATGAGTCGTAATTCAGAAGCCAGCCGATACTCAGGTCATTTTCACTTGAGGTAGCATTGCTGACAGAGCCATAATTAATGACTTCGCCGTTGGTGGCAACGCATTTCAATGTTACTCCGCCTCCGAGATTCAGGGTATTACCAAGAGTAATCCTTTTTCGCCGGCCGGTGGCGTTGGCCGCCGTTTCATATTCATTAAATCCGGAGTTATCCGGCAGGGGTGCATCGCGGCCGCGGTCGAAAACCGTATCGATATTGGCGACGCCAATACCGTACATCACTTCATCCAGCCCACCCATGTGATCATAATGGTAATGCGAACAAACCACGTAATTCAGTCGGGTAATGCCCATCGCGTTCAGATAGGGACAAATAATAGTATCACCCGCTCCTGTGTTGCCGCCATCGATCAGCATGGTCTTGCCGGTCGGCGATTTGATCAGGGTCGCGTCGGCCTGGCCGACATTGAGATGATGAATCTCTAACTGCTGGGCTGATGCCAGAGAATAGAGTAAAATCAAGTCGACCAGTATCCAATTATACCGGAACGACTTCAGGAGCTTTAACCTATTATCTTTTAGCTTGAATTGCATTTAAATTCCCAGGAAGACTTTTTCCATTTATTCCAGTTTCGGTCAAATAACGCGCCAATATTACTTGCATAATTAATAGGAAACAAATGGTCTCTCCGCCATTATCTTGCTTGCACCCGGCTTAACTTTTAAATTATTAAAAAAATAGACGATACTTCAAGAGAAAAGGGAGTTGCTATACCGTCTTCAGTGAAATATAATCAATTGACTTTTAGTCAAATATAATCTAAAATCAGGGTGTTTTGATAGATGATTAACATAGTTGGTTATTAATTGAAATGATTTATTATGGAAATTTTTATCCCCGGACGGATTTGTCTTTTTGGTGAGCATAGCGATTGGGCTGGCGGCTATCGCCGAATTAATGCCGAGCTCGAAATCGGCAGTACTTTAATAACCGGTACGAATCAGGGTATCTACGCACGCATTAAAGCCCATTCCAATAAGTTGATCGTGCACAGCATCCGAGAAAGTACCGAGCGCCAAGAGCATATTGAAATTCCCATGGAAAGAAATACGCTCCTGTCCGTGGCTCAGGAAGGTGGTTTTTTTAGTTACGCCGCCGGCGTGGCTTACCAGATTTTAACTCATTACCACGTGCGCGGTCTGGAGATCGAGAATTATAAAACCGATCTACCGGTCAAAAAAGGATTGTCATCCAGTGCGGCGATTTGCGTTCTGGTAGCGCGGGCTTTCAACCGGATATATGATTTAAAAATGACGATTCGGGGTGAAATGGAATTTGCCTATCTGGGCGAAATAACCACGCCTTCGCGCTGTGGCCGCATGGACCAGGGCTGTGCCTACGGCAATCGTCCCATCAATATGATTTTCGACGGCGATCGGATTGATATTCAGGAGATCAATACTCCGAAAGAACTTTATTTTGTCATTGTTGATTTACATAGTAACAAGAACACCAAGGAGATATTAAGCAAATTAAATCAAAGTTTTCCTTTTGCCGACGATGAGATGCAGAAGGGCGTCCAGAAATATCTGGGTCCGATCAACCGCCAGATTGTCCAACAGGCCACTGATGCTATTCAAAAAGGAGATGCTGAAGAAATTGGGAATCTGATGACGCAGGCACAGCAGGCTTTTGATACATATCTCCAGCCTGCCTGTCCTTCTCAGCTGACCGCGCCAATACTGCATAAAGTCTTAGATCATTTATCCCTTAAACCATTTATTTATGGCGGTAAAGGTGTCGGTTCGCAGGGCGATGGAAGTGCCCAGTTTATCGTTAAGGATGAAGCCAGTCAGGAAGCCGTAATACAAATCGTTGAAAAAGAGCTCGGCATGACCGGCTTGCAACTGACAATCAGACCACCCCAAAAGGTACGTAAAGCCGTGATTCCGGCGGCTGGTTTCAGCACCCGTATGTTCCCGGCTTCCAAAGCGATTAAAAAAGAGCTGTTTCCCATCATTGATAAAAATGGTAGGGCCAAACCGGCTTTATTAATGATTATTGAAGAAGCACTCTCGGCCGGCATTGAAGAAATTGCGATCATTATTCAAAGTTCGGATATTAATTCGTTTAAAGATTATTTTGAAAAACCACCCCGAATCGAGAATTACAACAAATTATCCAAAGAGGATAAAAAATACTGGGAATATATCAATGAAATCAGCAACCGGATTACTTTTCTCACTCAAGATACGCAGGATGGATTCGGACACGCCGTTTTCTGCGCCAGAGATTGGGTCGGCGATGAACCGTTTTTATTAATGCTGGGAGATCATTTGTACGCAACAGAAAATGAAATCCATTGCGCCAAACAAATCATTGATATTTATGAAAAAACCAATAACAGCGTGGTTGGGCTTAAGCAAACTCCCGTAAACGAAATCTATAAATTCGGGTGCGTGGCCGGCAACTGGATCGCTGACTCAGAGATTCTATCGATTAGTCAGTTTGCAGAAAAACCCGACGTGAATTATGCCCGGGAAAACTTGGTGACTGACGGGATTACAAAGGATCATTTTCTGACCATCTTCGGTCTGTATATTCTAACTCCAAAGATATTTGAATTTTTAGACGAGCATATTGTTCATAATCTGCGGGAAGGAGGAGAGTTCCAATTGACTTCCTGTCTCGAACGTGTGCGCCAAACGGAAGGATTTTACGGATACATTATCAAGGGAAAACGTTTCGATATTGGCACTCCCGATGGCTATCGTAAAACCATCATCGAATATCCAATTAAGTAAATATAGCTTTTAAAAAACTATAATAATAGTCTCGGGTTAACTAAATATATTAGGTCCTTTTCCATCATGTAGGATTTATGCAATAATAAATGAACTGCCCCGCAAGCATCGTAAAATCCTTTTATTTAATTGTCTAAGCATTTAGCTCATTTATCTTAACCTAAAAATGAGTTGCGCCAGCGCCAATATTATCCAAAAGGTAGTACCCCGAACAGGACTCCTCGCCTGACCAGAATCAGTCGGGCAATGTCTCCAGACAAGCCGGGCTTCAGTATCTAGGTATTTTAGGCTAATCGGTCAATTATCGATCAAAACACGCGATTAAAATCGTCAGAAATAATGGTGTCTAAGTCAACCTAAAACAGACGTTTTGAACATTTACTGACATCGATTGTTCTTTTCTTTAGTATTTATTTGTGCCGCTGGTCAGCAATGTCTTTATAAGTCACTAATGGATGATGATACCTATCATTTTCGCTAGTCCGAGATCGAATCGGAAATCTTGATTCGACTTGAATGGCACGTTTCGGACAATAATTGATACATGCCAAACAGGCATAGCATTTTGCATTCTGTTTCCACACAGGTTTTCCGTTGATGAGTTTTATTCTTTCGCTTAGACAGACTCTTTCACAAGTACCACAACCAGTACATTCTGAGTCACTATAGAATCGAACAAGATGTTGGTACATATAGTTGTGAGCTTTGTAATTGAGGGATTTTGGTACCAGCAAATCAAACATCTTAATCCCAAATGAAAGCTCAAGGTTGACATCCATATCCGATTCAATGAACGAATCACGAGTAATAATGGACTTAGCGAACCTTTCCAGCTTACTCTGCATTAGGGATTCTAAGTGCCTAATCGTTTCTTGACTATTTGTAATTGCAGGAAGGTTTTGATCGATCATATGATTCCACGGCATATTTACGTTCACTTGTGCGTTCAAGTGCCTATCCTGTTTTTTTATTACTTTATTCAGGTACTCGAATGCTTCCGAGTGACTGCCCCCACGAGTACAGATTGCAAATATATATTGGGCAGAAGTCAGATCAATCTTTTTCAGCAAATCATGTAGTGGAATAGGTATCGTCAGACAAAAGCAGGGAAAAACGAAACCAATTGTATCAGCGCTGGTCTTGATATTATCCTGGCACAATAAATGAATAATCGGGACTAGTTTAGATTCGGGTATTCTTCTCTGTAGTTCGCGTGCTACGTGCAGAGAGTTACCCGTACCTGAAAAGTAAAAAATCTCGATCTTCAAAGAATTCCTTTTTATATCGGAAAATACACTTTATTGGACTTCTGTCATTTCTTATACTAGTCCATAAAATTGCTCACCATTCTTGAGCATTATAGCAGTGGCCACTTTTTCCGCAGTCGATTTAGAGAAGAAACCTTCCCGCACTTTATTATCAAGTACTCGTGCTATGCCATGTCGGGCTTGAATGGCATAGCCAACATCTATCCATGGCAGACCGGTATCCGCACCGAAAGCGAAAATCTTGTTAAACGGAACCCCATCCAACCATTCACACAGAGTTCGTTCAGTTTCCGCCGGATTCATCGCCCACGCCCAGCACAGGTCCGGATACACGTTTGGGTAGTTTTTGGCTATGGCACCCAATTCCGAGGTCCATGGCCAGGAACCGTGGAAGATATCAAATCGCACGCGTCGGTATTTTTCAAAAAGTGGAATGAGAAACAAGGCTTTACTCCCTGCCAGGGAACACCAATTGCCAGCCAGGTATCCGGTATGAACCTGAACCGGAATATTCTCATCATCGGCACGTTCCAAGAGGCGGTGTAGCATATAGTCTGATAAAGCCCGTGCTTCGTGTTGGTTAACAGCGGCAGTGTTTTGTTGACTACCGTTATAGAATGCTTTCCTGTTACGGATTCGATTAAAAGCTTGTTCTGCCTCATGTCGGGTTGGATCAGTCACGATAAGATCGCGTTTGTAAGCTATTCCGATCTTAACTGCGCTCATCCGGCCGGTGGCTTTAAACACATCAATAGCTGTATTCAGGGCAGTAACAAGTCGATCGAGACTTAGTATGGAGACATTGGTAAAACGTTCGAGTACGTCCAGAGGTCCGGCATCTGCAATTGCAAACAGGTCATCCATTCGAACTGCAAATCTATAATAATCCGGATACAGATTTGTCTGAAGGGCTTCTGCGTTCTCCGGGCGAAACAGTCCATCCTGTGCAACCCATCGAATATTAGCTTTTCCCTTGACGAAATAATCATACACTTCGGATGCGGACATATCGGCAATAGTTGTTTGCAATGCTTCCGTAATTCGTTCAAAGTTCTTAGGGGCATATTCAATTCCAAACAGCTCTTTACATCCAGACACTACCGCGCGACCGTAGCCGGTAGTACGGATGTTTGGCCAGAGAGCATTTAAGCGTGCATCGTCATCAGTATATTCAGATGGTCGGGGCCCGGCCGCCGTTACCAGATCCGAACCAGCATAGCCCAGAAATGTTCTATGGTTAAAGCTCGCTCGTTTCTTTTCGAATTCCGCAAAAGTTATATGGTGATCATGGTAGGAAAAGAGTTCGTGCGTCATGACAAAGTCATGAATCGTTGAGTCCATAATTAGTACTCCTTTCTATTGGTTTAGCATATCGATAATCAATCCTGATTAATCATTATCAATAAATCAATTTCTCCTGAATAAGATTAAGCAGTCGTACAATGTTAGAACAATTGATAGTTATTTTCTGCCTAAAAGATGTTAAACAATATCAAATAACAATTAACCTTTTGTAATAGACTTCAATATATTTTCCGCGATTTCCACTCCCACTCGCTCCTGAGCTTCCATAGTACTGGCTCCCAGATGCGGAGTGCAGGAGACGCGCGGATGTTTGACCAGTTCCAGGTTCGTTAGTGGTTCTTCGCTGTAAACGTCCAATCCGGCCCCGCCGACCTGACCGGAATTCAAGCCGGCCAGCAGAGCCTTTTCATCGATCGCAGTCCCGCGGGCACAATTAACGATATAAACCCCGCGTTTCATCATCCCAATCTCCTTTTCGGTAATGAGCGGAGCGCTCGATTTGGGGGTATGCAGAGTAATGAAATCCGCCTCGCGCAGTAAGTCTTCAAAACCGACTACCCTGACGGTCGGTTCGGTATTGACCGTGGCAACATCATAGACCAGAACGCGCATGCCCCAGGCCACTGCC